>Ga0180438_10000016_pt1 | contig 435783 bp, 508 predicted proteins | sample SS_ome_12_FD_132455 | JGI IMG/M metagenome (GOLD analysis project Ga0180438, IMG submission 132455) | Hypersaline lake sediment archaeal communities from the Salton Sea, California, USA - SS_3_D_2 metaG | ecosystem: Environmental > Aquatic > Non-marine Saline and Alkaline > Hypersaline >...
CCTGGTAGCGCGTCGGTCTGGGGGACCGAAGGTCGCTGGTTCGAGTCCAGTCACCCCGACCAATCTTCGGGCCTGTAACTCAGTGGGAGAGTGCTACCTTCACACGGTAGAAGTCGCTGGTTCGAGTCCAGTCAGGCCCACCAACTTCGATAGGCGGTTAGTTCAGTTGGGAGAATGCCGCCCTTACAAGGCGGAGGTCAGGGGTTCAAGTCCCCTACCGCCTACCACTCTTGGCCCGGTGCTCGTTGCGGAACTTCCGCATCTTGCGGGCGACATCGAGGAAGGTGTCGTCGTGATCGACCAGGAACTCATACCGCTTCTCCAGCGTCTTGCAGCGACGGGAGATCCTGGCCAGGCCCTCGGGGTCTCCGGGGTCCATGAAGTCCCGGAAGGTGGTCTGGTCTGTGACCACCGCATCATCGCGGTCCACGATGGCCAAGAGGATCTCAACCTCCTTGGGGAACTTCCAGACTTCGGGACGAGGCGGGAGGCCCTTCATGCGCCGGGCGATGTCCACCAGGTAGTCCTTGATGGACACCTCGAAGCCGACTGTCTCGGTGAGCGCGGCTTCTTCCTTCTGCACCTCGTCGGGGTCGCGGGAGAACCAGAAGTCCCAGAGGGTTGACTCGTCGGACACCCAGGCGGTCGGGAAGCCGATGGCCTTCAGGATGGTGGTGATTTCTTCGGACAGATCGACCACCTCCTCCTGTGGGGCGTGCTCGATCTGGATGTCCTCTCCGTGGACGCCTTGGACGACTTCCCGGATCTCCTTCTTCGTGATGGGCTTTGTCATGACCGCCACTATACCACAGATCGGGGTGTAGCTCAGCCTGGTGGAGCGCCGCGTTCGGGACGCGGAGGCCGCTGGTTCAAATCCAGTCACCCCGACCAAGAATGAAAGCAGGAGGCCCGGAGTGGCCCCTGTTGGAGTAGAATAGGCACGACGGGAGGAATCGTGAGATGATCTGTGCGCTGTGCGAGCAAGATGTCCCCCAGCACCGGATGTCGGACCACCACCTGAAAACGAGGGGCAAGGACAGGTTCGACACGGCCCTGCTCTGTGCAGCGTGCCACAAGACCATCCACACCTTGTTCTCGAACAAGGAGCTGCGGGACGAGACACTGGGCCTTGACACCATCGAAGGACTACAGGCCCACCCGCAGATCCAGAAGGCGCTGGTCTTCATCCGCAAGATCAGACCGGGGAAGCGCATCAAGGCGAAGCTGCCCCGCGAGCGCCGAAGGCGGAAGCGCCGCCACTGACATCCCTGGCGTCGTCTAGTGGTAGGACGCCTGACTGTGGATCAGGAAACAGAAGTTCGACTCTTCTCGCCAGGACCAATGCGACGGAAGCTCAGTAGGAAGCAGCGCCTGGTTGTGCCCCAGGAGGATGTGAGTTCGACTCTCACCCGTCGTTCCAGTACCCCCATAGCTCAGAGGAAAGAGCGCGTGGTTGCGGACCACGAGGTCGCAGGTTCGAGTCCTGCTGGGGGTACCAACTTCATACGATGCTCCGGTAGCTCAACTGGATAGAGCGCCAGGCTACGAACCTGGGACTGTTGGAGGTTCAAGTCCTCTCCGGAGTACCATTCGCGGCCCCGTACAGTCTAACGGTTAGGACGCTGGCCTTTCAAGCCGGAGGCGCGGGTTCAACTCCCGCCGGGGTCACCATCAGGGTGTAGCTCAGTCTGGTAGAGTACCTGCCTTGGACGCAGGAAGTCGCTGGTTCGATTCCAGTCACCCTGACCACCATCACAGAATCGCGTTGCTATTCACTTCGTCAGAGGCTTATTGGCTTCACGTCGAGAGTAGGATAGGGAAAGGACTAGGCTTCAGAAGGGACGGATGCGGAGATGGACACGCTAGTACTCACCAACACCTACATGCCGATCAGCCGCGTAAGCTGGCAGAAGGCGATCACCTGGGTCATCTCGGGACGCGCAGCGGTGGTGGAGGAGTATGAGGATCGGACAATTCGGTCGCCGTCACAGGTGTTCCCGATGCCGTCCATCGTGCGCTTCGTCCACAAGGTCACCGGCATCTTCCGCAAGGGCGTCAAGTTCAACCGGAAGAACGTCTGGCTGCGTGACAAGGGCACCTGCCAGTACTGCGGCACCAAGGTGTCGATGGCGGAGTTCACCTTCGATCACGTCATCCCGCAGGCTGCAGGGGGCCGGACTCGCTGGGAGAACATCGTCGTGTCCTGCATGGAGTGCAACCAGCGCAAGAAGGACAGGACGCCGGAGCAGGCCAGGATGAAGCTCCGCTCGAAGCCGGTCAAGCCGAAGTCGCTGCCCGGTGTCAGCTTCCCCGTTCTCTCGTGGACGGAGGGGATGCCGCCGACGTGGCAGGATTACCTCGGCACCGTGCAGTACTGGGACGGAGCCTTGGAGTCCGGGTAGCTGGTAGCTTTTCTATCCCCAGCGGGTATTATGGAGGGGTCGCTCTGAGAGGAGGAGCCCATGCCCATAGACCCGCTGGAGTTAGATTTCCACGACGCAACCGTCGAGACTCTGGCCGACAACGAGTGGCTGGCCCTCCGCAACCTCAAGGCCCCCCACCTGGGAATCGACGGATACGTCTTCAGCCACGAGGGTCGCTGCAATGGCAACATCGTAGCGATTCTGCCCTATCGGAGGGTTGGCCGTGATGCTTGGGAAGCCCTGCTGCGGGACGAAGTTGTCCCGCCGTGGGGCCTTTCCTCTTCCCTTTGCGCCATCACGGGCGGCTGTGACCACGAAGACGAGGAACCTGTCGAGGTCGCCCAGCGGGAACTCCGGGAAGAGGCTGGCTACGACGTTCCCATCGAGTCCCTCACCTCCCTCAACACCTGCAGAGGCACCAAGTCCACTGACACCGTGTTCCATCTCTTCGCCGTGGACGTGACGGGCGTGGAGCCTGGCGAGGCAACGGGTGATGGCTCCCGGCTCGAAGATGAGGCCAGCACTGCCTGGTCGAACGACCCCTCGACATGTGACGACCCGCTCGTGTCCGTGATGTGGGCACGACTCAATCTCTGAGGCAAGGATGGTCAAGCCCTCAACAATCACCAGACAGCTCCGCCGTCCGCCCCGCTGGGAAGGATGGATTCCGACCCACACTGGCAACGGCTTCTTCCTCATCGACCCCAAGCCCGAGGATGTCCGACTGGAGGACATCGCCTACGGGCTCTCCTACACGTATCGGTACGGGGGTCAGGTCGAGCCTATCACGGTAGCCGAGCACAGCGTCCTGGTGTCGCTCATCATCGAGATTCTGTGGCCCGAGTCGAAGCAGATGCTCTCGGGACTGATGCACGATGCCTGTGAAGCCTACACACACGACATCCAGGCCCCTGTCCGACAGTTCATCAAGGTGGACATGCCCAACGGAGAGCAGATCACCTGGGGTGACCTGGAGCGGAAGATCAACGGGGTTGTCGCCAAGGCGCTGGGGCTGAACAAGCGGTTCTACGCCAGATCCGAGGTCAAGGCGGCGGACTTGCTGGCACTGTGTCTGGAGAAGTCCCAGTGTCCGTCCATCCGCAACATGAACTGGGGATTGCCACCTATCCCGCAGGAGATAGAGCACATCGAGGTGCGCTTCGACTCTTCCGAGGTGGCGAGGGCTACTTTTCTGGAGCGATATCAGTCTCTACGCTGACTTCGTCCTCGGGAATCAGCTTCTTCAGTGTGGCCGACAGACCTTCGAGGAAGGTCGCGTGTTCGAGCACGCTCACGATGGTCAACGGAACAGCGGGCTGGATAGAATCTTCGAGAGGTGTGGCGTTCGCCACTTCCTTGAAGGCAGAAGCATCCCGGTCGAGACGGGCCACTATCTCATGGATGTCCCTGACGGTGGGTTTGGCCATCATTCCCCCACGAAGAAGTTCCGGAAGCTCTGGAGCCGGTCGAGCTTGGACTCGTCGGCGTCGAAGGTCTTGCAGACACCGACACGGTTGATGCTCATCTGCCGGGGCTTCCCGGTGTGCTTCTTGTGCTCATAGGTGTGCTTGGCGCAGGTGCCCCACATGGAGGTCGAGATGAACGTCCCGTGGGTGCAGATCTCGCAGCAGGCCCGCACGGTGTAGCAGACCTCTCCGAGCATAGCGAACTTGTTCTCGTCAGGCACGAGTCACCCCCACACGGCCAACGCGACCGGCACTCCGAGCCAAGCGATGTGCCATAGCTGGTCGATCACGATTGCCAGAATCAGGGTCAGTGGCTCCTTGGGCGTCTGAAGCTCAGGAGGGATCTTCCGGACATACTTGGCCCACGCGAACACGATGAGGTAGCTGTCCCCGATGAAGTGGGTCACCCAGGTCACCGCGTAGCTGGAGATGCAGTACCAGGTCATCTTCTGGGGAGGGAAGTGCCAGAACATCGCGGCCATCGGGATCAACATCAAGGACGTGTAGAGGCTGACGTGAAGAGCCCGAACCCACGAGTCCTTCGACTTGGTGGTGGCCTCCTCGTGGTTCTGGGGCACCCAGTCGAAGATGAAGTGGAAGAAGGTCAGGAGGAACAGCAGTCCTCCAGCGGTGGCGAGATTCTGCATCAGCCCTCCCGTAGCTGGAGGGTGATCCCTTCCACGACCGTCAGGCCCTCGGAAGAGGAAGCCCGCTCCCAAGTCGCGAACGAGGCGTGGGTGAACTTCTCGGGGAGGCCCATCTCCTTGAGGTGCTCGGCAAGCGCCTTCGAGGGGGCATGGCTCTTGACGATCTGGAACACCTCACTCTTCAGGATGAGCCTGTCCACCCGGAAGGTGAGTTCTCTCCCACCCTCGACGGGAACCAGTTCAGAGCTTCCTACTCGGACTGTCATCACTCCTCCGTGGGGATGGCGATCAACTCCTGCCGATCTACGGGGTCAACCCCGTGAGCGACGAGTTCCCTCGCCGCCTGGACGGCGAAGCTCTCGCTCGACCCGTGATGCCCCTTGGTGTAGAAGGACAGCAACGTGACCGGCTCGACCACGAACCAGCCGTCTCCGACCTGGCGCTTGGACACCTCGCCTACGAACAGGTCAATGACCATCTTGAAGGGCTTCTCGCCCTTGAGCTTGAGGGTCTTCTGGTAGCGCATGAACTCGTTGCTGTCGTACTTGGTGCTCTTGCGCTCGAAGTCTCGCTGGATGAGACGCTCGATGACCTCCCAGAGCCGATTCGGGTCAACGTAGATGTCCAGATCCTTGTGGTCGTGTCCGTGCTTCAGTTCAGTGTGCCCCAGCGGGCACATGAAGTGCCAGGCCCAGCCGCCGGAGATGGTCACCAGGTCACGGAGATACTCCATCTCTTCGAGGTAGCCGTCGATGCGGTGCTGGGGCCAGGTCTCGCCGTAGCGTTCCTTGCGGTGTGGGTCACCCATCTCTGTCACCTCTGCGAGAAGTTCTCGGTCGGCGGAGCCACCCAGAGACGTATCTGTCCTGCGGCTGTCCGCTGGAACTTGATATTGTGGGTATCGAGGAGATCCAGAATCTCATCCCCGCTCAACTCCACGATGTATTTGCCCTCGGCATTGGGCTTCAGCCCGACAAGGGGCGGTTCCCGACGATTCCAGTGGACGACCTCGAACGTCTTGGTTCTCATTCGTCCTCCTCCTCGTCCTCGTGGGGCTTGATGAGGAAGCCGCAGACCTCGCAGAAGCCGTCTCCGGCGTCTTTGCATCCCGACTTGTATCCGCGCTCGTTCGGGAGCGTGAAATCGCCCTCACACTGCTCTGGGGCGTCCTCACGGTCTGTCCCGTCGTCGTTGTAGAAGAACTTCACCAGCCGGGCGAAGTTCAGGTAGGCTTCCTCCAGAGTGTAGCCCCCGGTGTTGAGCCGGTAGTCGTGGACGCTCTGCCACTTGTTGTACTGGTTCCATCCCTCGGGCGGCTCGGGGTGCCCACTATCACCCTTGGACTCGTCGCTCCAGCCGCCACCCTCGATCCAGACGCGGGGCGTCGTGTTGCGGGGGTCATCCCAGGAGGCCCTTTCTCCACGCAGGGATTCGGTCGTGGGATCGACGTACTGGAGTTCGACGCTGACGCACTCATCGAAGCTGCCCCCAGCCCAGTAGTCCTTGGCCATCGCCTGTTCCTCGGTCTCATCCCCGAGGGGGAACGGGTAGGTGAACAGGCGGTGGTCGATGGCGAACCCGACGAGTTCCTTGCGCTCCACCAGGTCGGTCGGCAGGGGCGGGAGGTCGCGGTGGTCACGCTCGGTCACGCGCGCCCAGGCTCCCCGGAGATTCTGGGTCGGGTCGAGCAGGAGGTGGGGCTTCTCCTCATCGAGCTTCCACCACTCACCCTCTCCGTTGTAGCCCTCCTCGTACAGCTCGATGTGGAGCATGGCCTTGGGGTTCGGGTGCTTCTTGTTCTGCTTGATCACCCGCTTGACGTGGCCGATGAGCTGGCTCTGCTCGACCTGTGCTCCCGGCTCGATGCCCTCGACCTCCAGGATCTCCCCGTAACCGACGACGCCCGATGCGCCCTGGATGAACACGGCTCGGGTGGATTCCCACCAGGGGGAGTCCGCCTTGGGGCCGGTGAAGTCGTCCACGGTGATGACCGTCCCAGCCTCGACGGCGTGGACGGGCTGGCCTTCGGGCACGTAGATGTCGATGCCCGTGTGGATGTCGTGCTTCCTTCGGGCTGCGAACGAACCTGGGGTAGTCTCCCTGTTGGGGATCTCCCACGGCACGACTCCGGGAACTGGCCAGACCCAGGTGCTCATCCGTCGTCCTCCTCGGATACTTCTACCCCATCCGTGACAGAATCGAGCGCCTTGAAGAACTTCTCGTCCTCCTCGGCCTGGCGCTGGGCGTCGGCCACAGTCTGATCCTCGAACATGTCGAAGCGGCGGAACTCGATGCCATTCTCCTCACACTCCCGACCGAACTCCAGCAGGCTGCCGAAGAGATTCTGGCACATCTCGCAGATTTCCTTGCGGGGGATGCGCTCGATGTTGAGTCGGGGAAGCTCGTCAGGATGTGGGAGCGGCCCCAGCACCCGGATCTTCTTCTCGCTCACTGCCGCCCTCCGTCATGAAGTAGAGGAACTGCTCGAACCAGAGGCCGGAGTTGTCCTCGGGGAATGCCATCTCGAAGTGTTCGGGGTTCTTGGCGTTCTGCTCCCGCCACCACTTCTCGAAGGCGTCCACGTCCCGGCGAAGCTCGGCCACGAAGTCATCAAGGCTCAGGCCCTTGTCAGCCATTGTCTTCCTTCAGCCCTTCTTGGATCTTCTCCTTGTCCCATCCCCGGCGCTTCTTCCGCTGGGCCTTCTTGGCGATCTGCCTCTGGTTGGAGTTGTGCGAGTTCCGCTGGTACTCCAGGGGAGGCCCCTTCTCCTCGGGGAAGGCTTGCAGGTTGGTTGATCCGCCGGGGTGGTCCTTCATCAGTCCAGACCCTTGATGTTCGCTACGGGGAACATCCGGTGCTTGACCTCCGCGATGCCCTCGGCTTCGAGGACACCCAGAACGGTGTCGAGATCCTTGTAGGCGTGGCCGCACTCGTCCAGCGGCGTCTTGTCCGTGTTGAGGACGATGCCCTCGACCTCGGTGCCATCGTCGCAGGTGACCTTGGCCTCGCTCATCTCCTCATCGATCATGCCCTGCATCTCGGAGAACTCCCGCTTGGCCTGGCCGCGACCCAGGAGACGCCCGGAGCCGTGGTTGACCGACTGGCCCGACTTCGCGGAGTCCTTGGCGAACAGGATGGCCGCACCCGCCTGCATCGAGCCGGGGATGAGGCAGGGGTGCCCCGACTCGATCCAGGCGGTGCCCGTCAGCTCCGGATGCTTCGGGGGCAGAGCGCGAGTCGCGCCCTTGCGGTGGACGAAACCCGTGGCCACGGATCCGTCCGGCAGGAAGATGGTCTCCTCTTGGATGAGGTTGTGACTGATCTCGTAGTACACGCTGGCGTCGGCGTTGAACACCTCCTGGGTGGCCTCGCGCAGACGCTCCGCGATGACGTGCCGGTTGACGATGGCGTAGTTCGCCGCCGCGTTGTGGTGCGCCCAGTACTCCCGGCCCAGCGGCTCGTCCATGTAGAGCCAGGACTGTTCCCGCTTCTTCGGCACGAGTCCACGGGCCTCGGCCCCGGCGTAGTAGTAGTGGTTGGCCGTCTGCCAGCCGAACCCACGCGAGCCGCAGTGAACCATGAGCCAGACGGACGAGTCCCTCGGGTCAACCTGCATCTCGATGAAGTGGTTCCCGCCGCCCAGGCTGCCCATCTGCGGAGCCGCCTTGGTGATGGCTCGCTCGATACGGTTCGGGTCGAAGTACTGCTCGTCCACCGGGATGCACAGGCGCTCGCACTGCGTCGCGGAGACGTTGAGCGGAGCCGCCCCGTTGAGGAAGGCGGACTGAATGACGTTGTGGTCTGCCGACTTCATCAACTCCGGCTGGTGCGAGCCGACACCCGTGGCGACGCGCTTCTCGATCTCCCGGATCCAGGCGAGCCGCTTCTCCGGGTCGGTGACCTCGATGGCTCCCATGTGGGCCTTCATGTAGAGGACACCGCAGGAGATGTCGTAGCCGCTCCCGGCCTGGATGAGCGTGCCGTCCGTGATCACGACGCCGCCGATGGGCACCCCGTAGCCCAGGTGGGTGTCCGGCATCAGGTAGACGTGGGTGACACCCGGATACGAGGCGCTGTTCGCCGCTTGCGACCAGAGCTTCTCGTCGGTTCCGTCGAAGAGTTCGTCGGTCAGGAAGGCCACGACCTCGCAGTTCATCTCCCCGACTTGCGGGAGCACGAAGCGGTTGTCCCCGTCCCGGATGACCTGGTACTTGAACGACATATCAGCACTCCATCAGCCCTTGCATGTTGGGCGGCACCAGGAAGGCCCCATCGCCCTCCATCTGAATCGAGCCCAGGAGGATCAAGTAGTCCTTGCTCACCTCGGGCATGTTGGCCATCTTGCCTATCAGGTCGAGCGCCCGGCCAGGGTGAACCCCGGAGCGGCACATGGCCACCAGGAAGATACCCAGGCGCTCGTAGAGCCGCCCTTCGCTCGGGCCATCCGGTCGTCTGGTACCCTCGGCCTCGTCACGCTCCTTGATCTCGCGTTCGATCTGCGAGACCACGCGCATGACCTCGATGATCTCGGCCTGGTTCGGCTTCATGCTTCACCCCTTGAAGGAGACGCGGGGCGTCCCCTCATCAAGCTCCACCACGTCCAGCACGGCTTGACGCTCGGCGGCGTCCTTGCAGGTGGCGGTTCGGTTCTCGAACTCCTGGCGTGGCTTGTACTTGGTGATGGTCTCGAAGAACCCATCGAACCGATCCCCCAGGAGTGCCCGCAGACCGTCCATGTCCGCATCCTTGAGGATCTTCAAGGCGGGCTTGGGGATGACCACCGTACAGCTCGGCCCGTGGGTCGAGTTGTGGTAGACCGGCCCCGGCTTGCCGCCTTGCTGCACGGCATTCTCGCGGAGCGCCACCTTGATAGGGTCGAGCGCCTTGTTCGCCCGCTTGGAGATGGTGTCGAGAAGTTGTCCTACGGCCACCTGGTCGTCGGTGTCCAGCGTTCCGGCTCGAAGCTCGGTGGACACGGCGCGGGCCACCAGTTCGGTGGCCTGCACCAGCTTCCGCAGATCATCAATCCGGTTGCTCACTCGACCTCCAGGCAGTCCGCGTGGTAGAGACCACCCTCGCTCGTGTTGGTCGAGCGCACCCACCAGCCCTCATCGCCCTTCGGGATGGTCTTGCCACAGCCCCGGCAGATGGCCTGCTGCTGGACGACGATCAGGTTGGCGTTGCTCTGCGACACCTTGGTCTTCGAGCCGCCCCCGCTGGACTTGGCCCCCTGATCCTTGTCCTTCTTCGGCTTCGGGTCGGAGATGCCCATCTTCGCGCGGGCCTCGGCCTCCCTGTCCTCCTCGGCAAGCTCGCGGGCCAGCGTGGACAGCTCGGCAGCCATCGCGTTCATGCACGCGCCCGCGAGGGGGCAGGCGGAGCAGGTCGTGCTCTTGTCCGAGTAGGCCTCGAAGCAGGAGGTGTCCTGCGCCGCCAGCGCCCGGATGTAGGGGTCGGTGTGGTAGGAGTTCTCGTCCTGGCCCGGCCCGACCGAGAGGCTGACCGCCTCGACCGGCTTGGTCGGAGCGGGGGTGTCCTGTTCGTCGGCGTCCGTGTCGGTGTTGGCGGTCGCGTCCGCCGTCCCGGCGACGAGCCCGGATGCTTCCTTGACGCCCTGGGGGGTCAGCGCCCACTGGCCACGCCCGGCCCGCTTGCCGAGTCCCTCATCGACCAGGGACTTGAAGGCCCACTGAATCCAGCGATCCACCCACAGGATGTTGGTGTTGGCCTGCTGACCGTACTGGTCGCGGGTGACGCCCTTGAGGGTCGCCACCGAGTCATACACGTCACCGTGCTTGACCGGCTTGTTGGCCTTGAGCCCCGTCTTGTCCGCGAGAACCCGAAGGAGATCCTCGCGGAAGTCCTTGGCGCTCATCTCCTGCTTGGCCATCTCTTCCTCCTACTTCCAGCCGTCCGCGACTCCACCGGAGCCGACGTGCGACGTGTCGCCCTCATCGAGCATCTTGAAGTGCGGATCCATCGTCTTCTTGGCGAAGTCCCGGCTCTCCTCATCGGGCAGACCGTCGAGCCATGCCCGCGAGGCCATCTTGAGCAGGTTCGCGGGAACCTTGCGCCCCTTTTGGCACTCCAGCATGTCCTGGGCGTGCCCGAGGATCTTGCAGACGCCCCGGTGCGAGAACTCCGCGTAGAGGTCGCCGTTCAGGATGGCCTCGCGGAGTGCGACCGTCGCCGCCCCCAGCTTGGCGAACACGCTGGGGCACCGCTGCGCCAGCACCGGGAACTTGGCCCGGCAGATGATCTCCTCATCCTTCCAGTCCATCCAGCGGAACTGGAACGTCCGCTGGAAGCGGTCGAGGATGCTGGCGTCGATGGGGTTGGCGCTGATCATGCGCCCCCGGTCGTCGCCCGACCCGCTGGTGTTGGCCGTGACCGCGATGACCGTGCCGGGGAAGACCGTGTAGGTCTTGCCGGTCGGCCCGGAGATCCGACCCTGGATGGAGTCGGTGATCAGGCGGAGGTGCTCGGCCTGTTCCCGCGTCGCCCGGTCGAAGTCCGTGACCAGGAACAGGTAGGGGAGCCGCTGTCCGCTCGGGGTCTCGTACCCGTCGCGCAGGGCCGTGAGAACCTCGCCCTCTTCCCAGTACGTCCCCTGCTCGTTGAACGCTCGGGTGAAGAACCAGCTCTCGATGTCGGAGCCCGGCGTGACCTGGCGCATCAGCGCGGGGCGGCGGGTGGAGGCGCTCCAAGCGTGGAGCAGCGCGTCCTTGCCGCTGCCGGGCAGGCCCCAGATGTACACGCTTCGACCGTGGGACAGGGCCACGACCGCGTGCTGGATGTCCTGGCTCAGCTTCCCGTGCTCCGGGAGCCGGTAGTGCGGGGGCATCGGCAGGCAGGCGTTCTCGGGCACGTCCGAGTGGAGCGGGAACCGGACGTTGGAGAAGTTGACCTCCAAGGCGTCCGGGGCCGGGGGTGCCGCCCGGCGCGGGTTCTTGTGCTTCTTCCCGAAGCGGTCGAGCAGTCGCTTGCTGGCGGTCGGTGCGTCGGGGTGCTTGTCCAGGTACTCCTGAACCGTGAGTCCGTGGGCCTCCAAGAGGTGATCCCCCAGGAAGTCCTGCTCGACGTGACCGCACTCGCGGCACTCGATTCCAGCCTTGTTCGTCTTGGGCATCCTGCCTCCTCACCCAGACTACTCTGTTCCAGGTCGAAGTAAGCCTCCCTGCCGATTCGACCTGAAGCCTGTTGCCTCACCCAGACTACTCTGTCCAGACCCGAAATAAGACCCCCTGCCGAAAAAATTATATGATGATCGTATGCGCGTAGGGGTCTTATTTCTTGCGCCGAGAGAGTAGTCTAGGTGAAAGGCCCCCAGGTCTTATCTCGCCGTTTGGCCGAGTAGTCTGGGGGAGGAGGCAGGATGGATCCGAAGAAGGTCAAGGCTGACCCCGCCCCGATGCTGCGGGGCGACCAATACCGCCGGACGCACAAGGCGTCGGTCGTGGGCATCCTGGGTTCCGATGCCCCGGACGTGTTCTCCAAGGGGAGCATGTTCTACAACCGCGACCGCTGGACGGTGCGAGCGGTTGTCACCCACATGTGCAAGTGGGCCAAGGAGAACCCGGACTGCACCCCGACGCTCGATGACGTGCGGGGGTGGGTCAAGGCGGCGAACGCGGAGACGGTGCCCAACCGCGAGATCGTGATCGCCAACACTCCGGACAAGCTGCCGCTGCGGGTGGCGCTGGCCCTCACGGGGGGAGCGTATCACGAGGCGTTCCACTCGCTCTACTCCTGCCGCCGCCCGCTGGTCGCCCGAGAGGTCGCGGATGTCGTGCTGCCTCGGTGGGCGCGGCTCAAGGACTGGAGCAAGTACCACGAGGCGATCCAGCGCTGGTCGAACATCATCGAGGATATCCGCATCGAGCGCCGGGGCCGCGAGAAGTTCGATGGCGTCCACGTCAAGCTCTGCGACTTGCAGGACTTCATCCTCTCGATGGAGGCCAAGGGCAAGGACAACCTCCGGGCGCACGGTGGCAAGCCGGGCGCGTTCTCCATCATCGAGGGTGTGTTCCGTGACGTGGGCCTGGGCTACAACACCGAGCGCCAGGGCATCGTGATGATGCAGTACCGCAACGACAACGCCGATGCGGTCAAGATGGTGCTCGACGGCCCGCTCGCCCCGATGCTCCGCGAGGCCATCGACCTCCCCAACGACGACGACATCGGCTGCATCCGTGTGGCAATGGACGTGATCGCCATCCTGGGCGAGCTGGCCGGGCGCGACAAGGAAGATCACCAGCCAAAGGACGGCGACGGTGACAAGCCGCAGCCGTGCCCCAACTGCGGCGCTCCCGCGAACAAGCTCAAGATCCGCCCGCTCTCGGACGGCAAGGGCGGCAAGGTCAAGGGCAAGGGAACCATCACCTGCACCGCCTGCGGCTGGCAGGACGAGATCGACATCGAGTTGAAGCCACAGGACGGCAAGGGCGGCAAGAAGCAGGACGGCCCGGACATGGAGGGGTTCGACCCCGAGGATGCCGACCCGCAGGATGGCCAGGACAGCGGTGACAAGCAGGATGGCGAGGAGCAGGACGGCCAGGGGGGCTCTGGCGACGACCAGGACGATGACGCCGACCAGGACGGGTCATCCGGCGGCGGGGGCGGCAGCGACGGGGACGACGGAGACGAGCAAGATGGTCAGGGTGGTGGCGGTTCCGGCGACGACCAGGACGGGGCCGGTGGTTCGGGCGACGACCAGGATGACGACGACACCGCCGATGGCTCCGGTTCCGGGGATGACGCCGACGATGACCAGGACGGCCAGGGCGGCGGTAGCTCCGAGCAGGGTGACCAGGACGGCGACGGTGACCAGGGCGGTGAGGGCGAGGCCAGCGAGGGTGACGACGCGGAGGGTGGCGACGGCGCGGGCGGGCACCAGGACGCGGGCGAGGATCACCAGGGCAACGACTGGAGCGACATCGCCAACGATGCCTGCGACGGCATCGAGTCCGGTGAGGATACCGGGCTGAAGGATGGCAACGAAGCCCTGGAAGAGGCCTTCGACGCCGAGCAGGAGCGGGAGGAGCGCACGGTCAAGGGCGACGAGGCCGCGTGGCGACCCTACGACCAGGGCCTCGACAAGGCCGAGTACGTCAAGCCCTCGCACCAGGGCAAGAACCACGACACACAGCAGGCCGACCACCTGATCAAGTCGGTCAAGGCCGAGACCTCCTACCTGCGGGCGCGACTCCGCACCATCGTCCGGGCGCTGGAGATGACCAGCACCGTCCACGGGGTGCCGAAGGGCAAGGGCCTGTCGAGCAAGTTCCTGGTGGACACCAAGGCTTCGCTGCGGGCCGGTGACCAGCCCGAGAAGGCCTACTTCCGCCAGGGCATCAAGATCGACATGACCATGTGGTGTGGGGTGGTTCTCGATGAGTCCGGCTCGATGTGCGGACAGCTTCAAGACGCCAGCCGGATGCTGGTGGCCCTGACCGAGCCGTTCGACGCGCTCAACTGCCCGACCCTGGCCATCGGCTTCCGCGATGGTCGGGGCCATCGCTGGTACTCCAACCCGAACGTGAGCGACGGGGAGAAGCGGGACGACTACCACCGAACCCACGGGATTCGCTACGACATCTTCAAGGCTCCGCACGAGAAGTTCAAGAACATCCGCTGGCGCTTCGCCAACACGCGGGCGCAGGGGAGCACCCCGATGTCGGACGGCATCCAGTTCGCGCTCGACCTCGCTGCGATGGCTCCGCAGGCGCATCGGTTCATCTTCGTGGTCACGGACGGGTGCCCGAACCACGAGCACATGCCGGTCATCAACCGTCAGCTCCGGCTGGCGAAGGAGGCCGGGATTCACATCGTCGGTGTGGGCCTGGGCCACGGGGCCGACTACGTGCAGACCTTGTTCCCCGACCACATCTGGTCGGACAAGCTCTCGGAGATCCCCAAGCTCCTGGTGGCCAAGCTCAACGAGCTTGCCGACATCCGGGGCGGTAGAATGAAGCCGAGCAAGGTGAGAGGTTGACATGGGACTGCCAATGCTGGAAGATCCTCCCATCTGGAAGGACGAGCAAGGCCGGGAGTTCGATCCCTACATGCCCGTCACTCCGGAAGGTGTGAAGCGGGCCAAGACGCGCTACTACATGGTCGAGGGCCGGGGCCACTTCCCGGCTGACATGCTGCGCTACGACCGCTCCTGGGCCATCACGGGCCTGGGCGACCCCGAGGATCCCCTCCAGCCGAAGCGGACGGTGGTGCTGGCTACCCGCCAGCCCGTAGGGAAGTGGAGGGCTCCCACGGAGGGTCGCTGGCGTAGCTTCGGGTGGAAGGTGCTCGCCAGGAATGTGTCCTTCGAGGATGTGCAGGTTCTTTTCGGGGGAACCTCGCAGTGGAACGGCTACTGCCAGCGCTGCGGGAAGCGAGCCAAGGCATCAACCCCGAGCCGGTTCAGCAGCCAGGTCATCTGCATGGAGTGCATGGGGGTAGAGCGGGAGAACCCGGACTTCCACAAGGCCGAAGCTGCCATCCGGGAGGCGATCCGGCTGAAGGACAAGAACTTCCTGGGCATCGGATGGAGGCCATGAGCAAGAGCCGTATCCTCGAAGAGAAGCCCTCGACCCCTATCGCCAACATCCTCCAGACGGAGCCGGGGGCGATGGAGTTCTACACGAGGCGTCAGCTTCGCGTGGCCGATATCCTGCGGAACTTCCCCGCCGTGGACTTCCACCGAACCCGTCTGGGTCGGCAGAGCTTCTGCTGGACGGGTGTTCATCGCTACTGGATCTGGGATCTACCTCCGCTGCGGCTGTTCGTGAACAACCAGAAAGGCATCGGTGTCGAGGTTGACCCAACCCTGACCGTGGACGAGGCCCTCGACAACTTCGGCCTCTATGAGGAGATCCTGGGCATCTCCTACAAGCCCGTGCTACGGCTCTCGGAGGAGTTCCGCCTGGAGATGGAGGGTCGTAACGCCGCCCGTGGCCATGAGATGCGGCTCCCCCGGATGGATGACAAGGATCTCCGGGAGTTCGTGATCAGCTTCAGCAACAACACCATCTGGACAAGCCGCCACATCAGGGGAACCGACATCGGGATGGTGTTCATGCCCGTTGCCTTCGGGTGCATGTCGATTCCGGAGAAGGTGCAGAAGCGGATCTTCAAGAACCTGATGGACGACCCCGGCCCCGAGCCCGAGTGTCCCGACAAGCCCAAGATGGACGAGCTACCGGAGAAGCCCGAGAAGCCCGAGAAGCCCGAGCCCATCAAGCCTGACCCCGAGGTGCTCAAGGAGATCAAGATGGGCATCGACTGGCAGGACAAGGACAGCCAGGACATCGCCTCCTACAAGGCCAAGATCGAAGAACAGAACGCCGAGCTACAAGCCGACTACGAGGCCCAGGTCAAAGCGTGGCAGGCCGAGTGCGCCCAGGTGCAGGAGAAGATCGATCTCATCGAGGCCAAGCACAAGGCCGCGATGATCACCTGGGAGACCGTCAACTCGGACTTCCCGCCCAAGCACGCCGCCTGGGTCGAGGCCAAGGCCCGATGGGATGCCGTCACCCGAGGTGTCGGGGAGCAATACCTCAAGGACTTCGGGTGTGTCTGGGCCGATACGGCTAAGCACCACACGTTCCCCCGGAGTGTCAACGGCTATCCTATCTTCTCCGAGTGCTGCCTCATGCACCAGGAAGACTTCAATCGGGCGATGCAGGCTATCGAACTGGAAACGAAGCGCCGGGAAAATATCACGGTCTAGGGGGCTTATCCCTCCCCATCCGAGAGTAGTCTGCATAGAACATCCCCCACGGTGGGGGAGGAGGGACTAAGGATGGATACCGCGATTGCCGACACGCCCGCACTGCACCTCGCCATCGAGGCCGGAGTCAAGGACGCCCTGAAGAAGGTGGCCAAGACCGCCGGGGACGCCCGCGAGCGGGCCGAGCCCGACCAGACCCTCAACGGGCTGGTCATCAACATGACCCTGGAGATCGACACCCTGACCATCGGGCACGACTCCGACAAGGCCCCCACGGCGAGCATCCCCCTGCTCCCGACGCTCGCGCTGCTCGTGAAGCGCATGGGCGTCACCCGCGACGCCGCCCTCGACGCCATCAAGGGCGCGATGGAGGAGGCCCTCGCCCTCGACAAGGACGCCGCCAAGGCGCTGATGCAGGAGGCCGGGGTCGCGGAGGCCGAGAAGCTGGTCAAGGAGAAGGTCATCGCCACCCTGCCCCGCACCCCCGTGAAGAAGTCCGCCAAGGCCAAGGGCGCGAAGCTGTCGGTGACGGGGGTGGCGACCAAGGCGGAGTGACACCATGCAAGTCCAGATCACACACGACCGCTCCACCGAGGGTCGCCTCATCGTCACGGCCCGATGGGAACGTAACGTCCCCGACGCCGATGCCCCGATTCTCGAAGCGACGTTCGAGGTGGAGTTCTCGGACGACTTCACGAAGCCCGATGCGAGATTCCTCATCCCGCTATCGGTGACCCGAGTGGACACCCGAGAATCGGTCGAGCTGTCCGAGGCCGAGATCCGTGACATCCGGAGGATGGTCGCCAACCACTGCGCCGACCTCACGGAAGACTGGGACTGACATGGCCTTCCATCCCATCAAGAACGCCGACCAGGGACTCCTCGACTGGCTGTGGGAGCGAGACAGGAAGCTCCAAGGCAAGCCCTGTCACGACTGCGGGGCCAAACCCGGAGAGAACCACGGCTACTACTGCGATGTGGCCCAGTGCCCTCTCCACAAGATCCAGGCGCTCCAGGCCCCGTGCGACGAGTGCGACCAGAATCCTTGCGAGGTCGTATGGGACGGCATTTGGCCCGGCACCTGGGAGTGCTACAAGCTGGGGCTCGTCACCTTCGACACGGCCACGAACATGATCCTGTTCGACCTCAACGAGTGGCACCGACAGGGCTGCCCCAGCGTCGAGGAAGACGACCTGGATATCCTCAAGAAGGTCAAGCTGCACTGGCTCGAAGATAAGCCCGACCGGCCCAGGCGGGGTGACTCTGTGTACGTGGAGAGGGCGCTCTGCGAAGCACTCACAGGCCACGCCGAGACCTTCGATGGTCAGAAGTGGGTCAAGTGGGAACGGGAACCATCAGGTGCTGTGGTGGCCTTCAGGGCGTGACCTCGCCCACGCAGTTTAGTAGGTTGTGATCGAGAGATTGCCAGTGAGGTTGGCCTGGCGGAGCATCTGCTGCCCCCAAGGACTCAGGGCCGTGATAGTGACCTTGAATGAGGTGGGTTCAGTCCGGGCCAGAGAGAGCTGAGCGCCTCTCTGGGGCACGATGTCTACCTGGTCATGCTCTACCTCGACCTTGAAGTGATCGATGACTGCACAGCCGTCCAGCTTCTCTCGGAGGATTTGTAGGGCAGCTTGGTAGATGTCGTTCTTGTCGGGCATCAGTGTCCTTGTAACCAAAAAGCGGGCGACGGGATTCTACATCCTCCCGAAGGCGTTGCGACCCCGCTCATTGAAGCGTAGTTGCGAACACCCCTGTCCGGCCCAATCCCATGTCCGGTCAAACAACCAGCCACGGCAACGCGGTAGTGCCAGCAGAGGGACAAGTCTGGTGGAGGCGGCGGGAGTCCACCTCCCACTTTCAAAGACCAAGTGGAGCCAGGGCGGAGGGTGAAATCACTGCTCCGGCCTCGACTCCGATTCGGAACACCCGCCAGGTTGCCCTGGTGAGGTAGTTATCTCTCTGGGCATCGCTGGCCACCACCTCATGCCAAGAGTGGTAGGGGCCATCGAACTCCACTACAATACCGTGGTCAGGCAGGCAGAGATCAACCACGTAGGGGCCAATCTCTGCCTCGAACTCGAAGTTCACGCCCTTGCTTTTCAGATACGGGACGAGCTTCGCATACTTCGGCATCTCCCGACTCTTGAGGGAGGCGGACACACTCAGGTTGCCTGTCTGCCGACCGGCTTCCCGCTGTCGCTCCTTGGAGTCTGGGTTCATCTTCTTGTAGCGGAGGGTGTCGGCACACTCGTTGGAGCAGGTGATTCTGGACTTGGCCTTGCCGAGCACCTGGAAGGTGGTTCCGCAGACCTCGCACGTCCGGGTCTCCTCCTTGGCCTTCCGGCCCAGGAACTCGTTGGCGTGTGTGACCGAGCAGGAACGACAGCAGTAGAAACCCCGGCCCAGCTTCTTTGACCTGTTGACCTCGCTGAGGGCCTTCATGTGGGGCTTTCCACAAGCAGGATTCATGCAGACAACTTCAATCTTCTTCCGGCCCACCTGACCTCCGACACCCACTGTATCAGCGTGGTGTGGAGGTGTCAAGGATTGAATGGTGGAGGCGAGGGGAGTCGAACCCCTGTCCTGAAGCAATCCACTTCAAGGCCCTACGTTCATAGCCCCTGGTTTGTCTTTTGACCCCGAGCGTCCAGTGGCAGACTCTCGTGACCAGCATCCCTAGCACGTTTCAGGTTGCCGAGCCGGGCAGCTAGCAGCAGACCCTATCCTCGATTTTGCTTACGCCCTCCCAGGACCCCTCGGGGATACGGGTTCCCGGTCGGACGAGGTGGCCTAAGCCGCCTGGAGAACCGCCTCGTCGTTGGCAGTTGTAGTGTGCCGCCGTTTAACGTGACCTGCGACAATCACGGAACGCGCCCTGAGCTTCAACACCCCAGTCGAAGCCATTTCGCCCCCATGTTTTCAGAGAACCTCCCCTATACTACTCCATCAGAGCCAAAAAGTAAGCCCCCTATTTGGCCTATAGTCCTCCGAAGATAGGAGACAAAGGCCATGAAGGGCGAAAAACTCACTCCACGACACGGCAAGATGGTCAAGGTGCCGGACGCCGACAACATGGAGGAGTGCAGAAACCCGAAGAATGGCGTGGCCTTGTACGATGCGGTCTACCTCTCGGGGCCGGGCGAGGTGAATCGGGCCTACCACTCCCAGGGGCACAACGCCATCGGCTTCGTTGTCCACATCAAGAACTCCACGACCTGCTTCATCGTGACGAGGGGGCGTGTCCCGGACTTCGGCAAGGGCCTCACGCCGGGCCACATCTACTACCTCGGAGAGCGGGGCAAGATCACCAACGTGCGCCCCATCGAGGGCAACGTCCAGGTCGTAGGGTTCGCCTGGACAGACACCGACTTCTACGTGAGCATCATCCCTCGGGAGACCCTCTGCTGCCTACCGCGTTGACTCCGGGAACTGGACACGGGGATGATCCCCCTTGGCTTCGGGCACCTTCCCGTCCTCGTGCATGAAACGGCGCATCTTGTCCATGTCCCACCGCTTGAGCTGGTCGAGGACATCGGGATACCGCTCATCCCAGGGCGGGTCGGAGCAGTGCCGGGCCGGAGGGGGGATGGTCGCCATGTGCGAGTACATGCCCATCCCGGTCCGCCCGACCCAGTGCAGATAGAGCGGGATCTGGTAGGCCAGCCCGCCTTCGTTCCGCGCCCACCACTGGGTCTTCACGTCATACTGGCAGTCGAAGAGAAGATAGAAGAACAACTCCGCCGCCGTCTGGCCCAGAATCCCGAGAGTCCCCCGGACGGCGGAGCCGAAGTCGTGGAGCAAAGGGTGCTCGTGGTGACCCTCGGCCATCCACTTGAGGTACTTGAGGGCAGCCAGGTGCTTGTCATCGAGGGCGAAGGTGGCATCCAGAATCTGCTGAACTCGCCGGGCCGGAAGACCCGCGACCGGGAACTGGACGCCCGCGTCCTTGATCTCTTCGTAGAGCTTGTAGTTCATGGCCAGGTGGTAGGCGATGGCCTCGGGGATCTGGTCGTCCGGGGGGAGCATTCGAGCGATGAGAATCTGATCCAGGGGCATCGCCACATGGGCACCCTTGTCGGCACACTCGATGCGCTCCTTGACCGCCCGAGCCATCGGGTTGGGCCAGTGCTGGATGATGGAGGTGGGGATGCCGTCATCGTGCTGACGGTCGCGCTCTCCGGGCCACCGAAGTCGGTACATGGGCCGCTTGAACCGGAGCTTGCCCGTGTCCTTGTCGTTGAACAAGGCGGTGGCCTGGGGGGTCTTGTGCTCCCCATAGCTTCCGGGCTGGGGGATGATCTCGGGCAGCCGGTAGTGGTTGAAGGGTTCGTACTGGAGCCAAGAGTCCCTGACGAAGAACATGGTGACCTCCCTGGTCGTTGGCGTGAAGCGTCAGGCCGTCCCCGACGCGAAACCTGGGAGGACTATACCATGAGGGAGGGGTCAAGTGAACAGGATTTCCCGCGCACGAGTCGTTGGCGGAGGCGGAGGGACTCGAACCCCCAAGCCCTTTCGGACCACTCGCTTTCAAGGCGAGGCCTTCATCCAGCCAGATCGCCTCCGTGGTTTTCTTTTTGGCGGAGGGAGGGGGAGTCGAACCCCCAAGGCCTTTCACAGCTCGTCCGCTTTCGAGGCGGGTGCAGTCGCCAATCTGCTTGCCCCTCCGTGGTACCCTCGACAGGAATTGAACCTGTGCTAACCTGGCTTCGGAGGCCAGTGCTCTATCCCCTGAGCTACGAGGGTATTGAAGTTGGGTTCGAGGTTGCTGCCTTCCGGCCCTGGCCCCGAACCCGGAGAACTCACTTCTTCTTGGCAGCCTTCTTCTTGGGCTTCTTGACAGCCTTCTTCTTGGGCTTCTGCGGTTCCTGGTTGATGAGTTCGATCATCCGCTCCGTGTTGATGAGCGCGTCCAGGTTGAGCTTGACCGCTTCCGCGTAGCCCTTCTCCATCTCGATGATGTTCGCCCCTGGGATGAGGAGCGCCAGGGGAGAGTGCGCCGCCACGATGATCTGGAGACGCTTCTGGGCCGCTCTTGCGATGTTGACCCAGACCCCCATCTGGTACCTCATGTCGAGGCTGCGAGTCGGTTCATCCAGCAGGAGGGTCGGTCGGCTTTTCTTCCCCTTGATCGGCTTGCCCGCGAGGATCTTCTCGATCTGATTCTTGGTCGTGTCCTTGTAGGGGGTGTGCTTCCACTCGACACCCTCTGGTTCCTTGTGACCCAGGAGTACCGCTCCCACTCGGTCGAATCTGATGAGGGTGGTCTGCCCCGCTGACCCTTTGGCCATCGTGTTCTGGATGCCCTCCATCCCGAAGTCCCAGTCGAAAGAGCCGCCGAAGAGACCGACCGTCTTGGACGGGTCGAAGTGCATCACCGGGAGGCCATCATGGACGGGCATCACGCCCTTCATGATCTTCGAGCCAAGACCAGGCCCACAGATGTCAATCACGGAGGTCTGCGTGACAACTTGGACATCCCCTTGGGCGCAGTGAAGCATCCGGGCCAGGGCCATCAGGATGGTGCTCTTGCCCGAGCCATTGGGGCCAACCAGGACATTGAGTCCAGGGTCGAACTTGATGCTCTTGAGGCCCTTGAGTTGCTCCACCTCTGACCACCAGGGGACACAGGCGGTCTCGGGGTTGCTGATGCGAATCGCGGTGATCACGGGACACCTCCACACCTATACTACTCTCACGGGCGAAGAGGTAAGCCGCCCCCTGCTGGTTCCCATACCGGATACCTTCTCTCGGGCCTCCCGATGAGGTCACCCCCATCAGGGCCTCCGGACCCTTGACCCCGGACGGTTGGAATGCCCAGGCGGGAAACCTACCGCGCCCGCATCCATCTGACGACGGAAACAGGGGGCGGCAAGGGAATAGATGGTGACCCGGACGGGGTTTGAACCCGCGACCTCTGGATTGAGAGTCCAGCGTCCTGCCCACTAGACCACCGGGCCATGAGAACTGTGGTGACCCCTACGGGAGTTGAACCCGTGTCGCCAGATTGAGAGTCTGGTATCCTAACCACTAGAAGAAGGGGCCGAATGGAGGGGGAGGTAGGAATCGAACCTACAAGCCTCGAAAGGCACTGGGTTTCAAGCCCAGATACTCTGAAGCCGCTTCGCAGTTCCTCCTCGCCGGGAGGGTAGGGTGGAAACGCCAGTTTGAGTCAGCGCGTTTACCAATTTCGCCACTCCCCCTCACAACTTTGGAGCCAACGCCCGGACTTGAACCGGGGATCGCCGCCTTACCAAGGCGGTGCCTTACCACTTGGCCACGTTGGCGTTGTTGATGAAGCCCCCAAGGTGAGCCGCGACACTTCACGCCAAGGCCGGTGGGGGACCTTGACCGCCGCCTTGCCCATTCCCACTCACCGAGGGGGCCTGGGGATTATACCGTGGAGCCAGTGACAGGGATCGAACCCGCGACATCCTCCTTACAAGGGAGGCGCTCTACCAACTGAGCTACACTGGCACGAATCTGGAGCCAACGGTCGGACTTGAACCGACAACCTGTCGCTTACGAGGCGACTGCTCTACCTTTGAGCCACGTTGGCATTGATCGAAGTTGGTGCCAGAGAAAGGAGTCGAACCTTCACGCCCTTTCGGACAACTGGGTTTGAGCCAGCCGCGTCTACCATTCCGCCACTCTGGCAACGAAGATGGTGCGAGAGAGGGGACTTGAACCCCTACGCCACGGAGGACACCGGCTCCTAAGACCGGCGCGTCTACCAATTCCGCCACCCTCGCACACGCAAAGCGTCTTGATGAGGGGCTGAGGGACTCGAACCCTGGCCCGTTTTGCCTACCCGCCAGCCTACGGCAATGACTGGCTCCGCCCCTCGCAGGTGGTGGCCCCGCCGGGACTCGAACCCGGACGCCGCTAGGACACCCAGTTTTAAGGCGGGCGCGTCTCCCAATTCCGCCACAGGGCCTTAACCCTTTGCCTCTTCCATCTTCCTGGACATTTCATCCCAGGCGTCGCGTTTGTCTGGGGAGCCATACCCCCTACAGTCGGGGCAGAGGGTGCATTTCTCCCGGTCGCGCCAGTGGGTGAGGGGCGGGTAGGCTTCCATCTGACCTCTGCCATCGCAGGTGTCACAGATGGTGTAGCCTTCCTCCTCGAAGTGATCCGCCTTCATCCGGCGGGCTGCTTCTGGACTCCAGTGAACGACCTCGGGTTGATACCTGATGAGGTTGAGGATCGCGCTCACGGGGATGACCTCGGAGCAGCGCCACTGCCAGTTCTTGGAGGGTGCCTCCTTGAAGTACACCTCAAAGACGAACCCACCGCCGAAGTGGACAGCATCCTCCAGGTGCTCACCGAAGTAGGTGCCGGGCTGGAAGCCCTCTTGTAGGATCTTCTCGGCGTTCTCCTGGGTCGTTCCGTGGAACCAGACGCTCATGAGGGCATGATACCCCCGAAGTTGGTGGCGCGGTGAGGAATCGAACCCCTCAGCCATCAGGCAGTTGATTTACAGTCAACCGGCGGTCCCAGCCACACGCTTCCCGCGCCATGCGTTCTTGGTCGGAGAGAGAGGAATCGAACCTCCAAAGCCAATCGGCCACGGGGTTACAGCCCGCTAAGCTCACCACACTGCTCAACTCTCCGAACGGGTCTTGGTGGTCAGGGGCGGATTTGAACCGCCGACACGCGGATTTTCAGTCCGCTGCTCTACCGGGCTGAGCTACCCAACCAACGAAGTTTGTGGTGCTGGGGAGTGGAATCGAACCACCTACACCCTGGGCTTCACTCAGGTGCTCTACCAATGAGCTACCCCAGCACGAAGATTGGTGCGGTGAAGAGGAGTCGAACCTCCACCCTGTTTCCAGGACCAGCCCCTCAAGCTGGCGTGTCTACCATTCCACCACCACCGCACGCGCTTTGCATCATCTGGCAGGGGGCGGGAGAATCGAACTCCCCAGATCAGCCGGTTTTGGAGACCAGCCCGCTTACCCAGAGCGCCCCCTGTAGCGAAGTTGGCGGAAGGTGGGGGAGTCGAACCCCCAAGGGCTTTTACACCTCGACGGCTTAGCAAGCCGCTGCAGTCGCCAATCTGCTTGACCTTCCGTTGGTGCTGAGGGGGAGAGTCGAACTCCCACGGGCACTTGCGTCCCACCAGGTTCTGAGCCTGGCGCGTCTACCATTCCGCCACCCCAGCACTGCGTTTCTTTGGCGGAGAGAGAGGGAGTCGAACCCTCAAGGGCCTTCAACAGACCTCGACCGCTTTCCAAGCGGCTGCCGTCACCCATCGGCTTGCCTCTCCATTGGTGCTGGGAGGGGGAGTCGAACCCCCACGGCACTAAGTCCACCGGCCTCTCGAACCGGCGCGTCTACCAATTCCGCCATCCCAGCATGTGCTGACGGCAGTGGCATTCCGTCAGCACGGGAAATCCTATTCACTTGTCAAAGGTCGCGGCCCACTCTCAGGCCCTCTAAGCACGAAACCCCCTCCGGCCAGTCGCCGGAGGGGGTTTCGGGTGTTCTCACTTGGCGTAGGAACTACCCGCTCACCACCTCCGGCCTGCGCTCGGACAGGTACGACCGGCTGAGCCAGGTAAGGCTCAGTGTGGTCGTTGAGGTGGTGGTAAACAAGCGGTTCATCTCGGGTCGTTCCCTTTCGTGGCTTCCCAGGATACACCTCTGGGCAAAGTTGTCAAGCACTTTTTTCGCCCAGACTACTTCGGAGGCCCGAGAGATAAGATGATGTCGGTAGATTCCCTATGATTCGCTCCCGTGTAGAGCCACGGAGGTTCCCGATGGATGCCCTCGCCAAGAAAGTCGCCGCCCGCCATCTTCAGCGCCAGGGGGCAACCGAAGCCCAGAAGGAACTCGACTGGGGCGTCAAGAAGCTCGACAAGGCCCTCGATGACATCGAGGAAGTCCTCATCCACTGGGCACCCAAGGGCCGCACTCCGGGCCTGGCCGATGGACATCCCGACGTGGCAGAGTCCGCCAGCGTCATGCGCCAGGTCGGCAAGATTCTGGGGCCGCAGATCGCCAAGCTCAAGCGGATGAAGATCTGATGGCCGAACTCCACCTCTACGACTTCGACGGCACTCTCTTCCGGTCGCCACAGCGCCCCGACTGGTGGGGCAAGGACTCTTGGATCATGGCCCCCGAGTCACTGGGGCCTCCCTGCGTTCCCCTCAAGCCGGGCCGCGACTGGTGGATCGGCAAGACCGTCCAGGCAGCCAAGCAGAGCATCAGCGACCGGGACACCTGGGCCATCCTCTGCACAGGTCGCCCTCTTCAGAGCGCCCACCGCCTGCGTGTCGGTGAACTGCTCAAGCAGGCGGGACTCAACTTCGATGAGGTCTATCTGAACCCCGGGGACTCGACGGGCGGCTACAAGGTGGCCGTGGTATCTGGTATCCTGGCCAAGCATCCCCAGATCGATACCGTCCATGTCTGGGAGGACAACCTCCACAACATCAAGAAGATCGCTCGCTTCGTGGAGGGCCTCGACAAGTCTTTCGTGGCCCATCCTGTCCGGGCGACCCCCCATGAGGTGGTCTGCACCGAAGAAGATGTGCAAGGGTTGGCTGACGAGGGCTGGTCGAAGTGGCGCAAGGTCGTGGCAACGAGGGTCGCTGCCCGCTGGCTCCGCAGGCTGGGATGACCACGGCCTCCCGAGTAGCTGCCCGTTGGGTCTGTGCTCGGCGTCCTACGCCCGAGAGCCGGGCCTGGCAGGCGGACATCAAGGCCCGTGAGAAGCACATCAAGGGCGCTCTCAATGCCTTCAAGGCGCTCCTGAAGGAGCTGCAGCCCTACGCTGACCAGGCCAACGCCGCCCAGCCCGGCAAGGACAAGGTGAGCCTCTCCCGCAGGGGACGGGTCTTCATCAAGATGATCAAGGTGCTCCCCCAGGTCGAGAACTACCTGAACACCTGGATAGGGTCAGAGGCACAGAATCCCAAGGCGAAGTCGTGGCGCTCCCAGGTCTTGTATCAGGCGAGGAACCGGCTCTGCTACCCCAACAAGTTCCCGCTCAAGAAGGTGCTGGTCGAGGTCGGCAAGCAGGCCGACAAGGGCTTTGAGGCCATCGCCATCGCGGAGAGTCAGGCCCCCTTGCGGGAGGTCGTGCCCGAGGACATCCGGGCGTTCCTGCCGAAGAACATCGTGGTTGAGGTGGACGAGAGCGGGGTGATCTCCAAGGTCACCGACCGCTTCGAGAACGAGCATCTGACGCTGGCGAAGAAGATCCAGAAAATGCACAAGCTCATCAAGCACTACAACAAGATCGCCCGCCAGGTGAAGAAAGACCTCAAGAGCAGCGATGAACTGACCCAGATGGCTGCCCTCATCACCGCCATCATCATGGAGACTGGCATCCGGCCCGGCAAGGAGGGCAACAAGGTCGTCAAGATTCAGGACGGCAAGGAGGTCGAGATCGAGACCTTCGGGGCCATCACCCTCGGCCCCAAGCACGTCAAGTTCGTCCGAAACAACTTCGTCACGATGGAGTTCCTCGGAAAGAAGGGCGGCACCAACGTCGCCAACCTCTCGGACGCCTCCATCGTCAAGATCCTCAAGGACTACGTGGAGAAGGCGAAGAAGGGCGGGTCGAAGTTCATCTTCACGACCTCCAAGGGTCAGCAGTTCACCTACACCGACCTGCAGCGGTACTTTCGGGAGCAGCTCGGGGACTTCTCCCCGACCGACTTCCGCAAGCTCAAGGCGACCGAGACCGTCCTCGACAACCTGCGCGAAGCTCAGGCCGAACTCTACGCCAGAATCAAGGGCTTCTCCAAGAAGCAGGGTGACGACCTGGCCGAACGGGTCGCCCAGGAGATCGCAGCGACGCTCGACGCGGCCTACCACAAGGCCCAGGAGGCGTTGAGCCACGAGGATGTGGCGACGACCATCCGCTCCTACGTGAACCCCGAGATCATCTTGCGCTTCCTGAGCCAAGGCGGAGTGGCCGACACGTTGGAGAAGGCCATCCTGGGCGGCAAGACCAAGCTGCTATTCGACCCCCAGACCTTCGTGCAGAAGGCGCTGGGCAAGACGGCTTCGTTGCAGGACATCCTCGATGACCTGGAAGATGAGGATGTGGCTGTCCGGGTCGCCGCCAGGTGGATTGGAGCGACAAGCCAGCGCACGTCGGGTCGCCTGGAAGCCCCGCCCTTGATGGTCGAAGAGATCTCCAAGTGGGCCTTGTCGGTAGCTGCCACGAAGATCATGGCGGACATCGACAAGAGCATGGAATACAACCGCCAGTTGGACATCGAGAAGAAGAAGGAAGGCCAGAAGATCAAGAAGGCCTTCACCGCGTTCCGCAAGGCCCTCCGAGCGAAGACCAAGCCCAAGGCCCTCTGGGAGATGTACGCGGGCCAGAAGGGCAAGAACAGCATCGTGCATCTGGTGACCAGCCAGTTCGCCTGGACAGCCGTGGGTGTCCCCGGGCGACCCGGCATCAAGTCGCGGGACTTCTACAAGCTCTACCGTGAGGGCAAGCTCGCCGCCACGATGGATCGCATGTTCAAGGGCATCGAGGAACGGGTCAACGCCCAGCAGATGTGGGGGGCTGGGGAGAACGAGCGTCTGGAGAAGGAGAAGGCCCACCTCAAGAAGTTCCAGGTGTCCGAGTACAAGAAGGCCACCCCCGGCAACGTGGAGCGGGAGTTTGAGGTGGCCCCGCTCCTGAAGGGCTGGAAGTACGAGGGCATCCTGGCCGACCAGGGCCGCATCAAGAAGTATCTGGCCGGAGCAGAGAAGCGGCTGAAGATGCGGGAGCAGTGGAACAAGGACGACGAGAAGAAGATCAAGGCCCTCAAGGCTCGGGGTGAGAAGCTAGATCCTGGCCTGGCCAAGCTCAGGAAGATCGAGATCCAAGAACTCAAGGATCTCCGGGCCGAGGTCAAGGCCCTCAAGGCGGGCAAGCCAATCACCCCCTTCCAGAAGGTCAGAGTCATCCTGACCACTGATGAGATCCCCGGGGCCTTGGCGACCTGGGCGGACATCATCAGGACGATGAAGATCACGCTGCCCAACAGCATCTACGACTGGAGCCGCAACCAGCTTCGGAGAATCGTCCGGCATGAGAGCCAGCATTTCGCCCAGAGCTTCCTCTCCGATGCAGTGGGTGGCAAGGCGGGTCTGCCTCCGAAGAAGCTGCGGACACCCCAGTATCAGCAATGGATGAATCCCAGGAGCCAGGGCTTCCGTGAGGATGACCCCAAATTGCAGCACGCACTCAGGGAGCTGAGGGAGCAGGGGTTCGGTGACCGGGACTTCGGGCATGGCCGGGTGGTGAAGCAGAATCCCAAGGACTTCGACTTCCACGCGATGGATGACATCGAGTTCTACACCCGACTCGATGATGCCGTCGATGAGTTCAAGGGGCAGATCTCGGAGCTGAAGACCAAGGCCCAGAAGAACAAAGCCATTGATTTCTTTACAGGAGTTGCCGCGAAGTCCGACAAGGACAAGACCCTCTACCGGGGCATCATGGACAACACTCGCTTCTTCTACGAGTTGAAGCGCATCCCCACCACGCGGGCCAAGTGGGTCAAGGCCGTCAAGGAGTTCCGCAAGGCGCTGGGATATACAGGGAAGAGGAAGATCAAGTAGACTCCCGTGCGGGTATGATAGCCGAGTACACCTCGCGCATGGGAGTGACCGATGGACGGACGTGAGATCGAAATTGGCCTGGCCGCCCGAGAGAAGATCCTCGACGGTGCTCTGAAGCTCGCCAAGACCGTTTCTGGAACCTATGGCCCTGCGGGACGAACCGCGATCCTGGACAGGGCGATGGGCCTCCTGGCGACCAAGGATGGCGTGACCGTCGCCCGAGAGCTTGACCTGGAAGACCCCCTGGAGAACCAGGGCTGTCAGCTCTTGAAGGGAGCCTGTGTCCGGGTCAATGATGAGGTGGGTGACGGGACGACCTCCGCCGCCATCCTCACGGCGGAGCTTCTCCGAGAGGGGCACAAGCGCATCACGGCAGGGATGTCGCCCGTGAACCTGGTCAAGGGGATGCGGGATGTCCGTGATATCGCCACCAGCTTCATCAGGGACTTCTCCGTCCCGGTCGAGACCAAGGAGGATCTCCACCAGGTCGCCCTCATCGCCAGCAACGGCGACGAAGAGATTGCCGAGAACATGGCCGAGGGCTGCATGGCAGTGGGGAAGGACGGCACGCTGTCCATCGAGGACAGCCACGGTGTCGAGACCATCCTGGAGTTCAAGGAGGGGATGGAGATCGACCAAGGCTACGTCAGTCCGGTGTTCGCCTCGGGTGAGAAGCTGGAGCGGGTCATCGAGGGGGCGCTGGTCGCGGTGATCGACGCCAAGCTCGTGAGCCTGGACGACATCAAGGAGATGATGGAGATCGCCGGGGGCTTCGAGAAGAACGAGCTTCTCGTGATAGCCCAGGAGGTCGAAGGCCCGGCCCTTTCCGTCATGGCGATCAACCACAACCAGGGCGTAGTCCAGTGCTGCGCCATCAAGGCTCCGGGCTTCGGGCCTCACAAGTCAGAGCAACTCAAGGACATCGCTGCCCTCTCGGGGGCAACCTACGTGTCCAAGGAGATCGGGCTCGACCATACCAAGTGGCAGCAGGAGTGGTTCGGGTCGGTGCGGAAGGCGACGATCAAGGCCCGGACGACCCTCTTCGAGGCGTATCCCGAGGCTCAGGAGGGTATCAAGGAGCGCATGGAGTGGCTCAAGGCGGAGCAGGCGTCCTGTGCTTCGGACTACGATGCCGACAGGCTCAAGGAGCGCATCTCCAAGCTGGCGGGAGGCATCGCCATTCTCCGTGTCGGTGGGACTACCGAGGCTGCTCTCAAGGAGCGCCGGGCTCGGGTCGAGGATGCGTTGGGCTCCGTCCAGGCGGCTCTGAACGGTGGTGTGGTGCCCGGCGGGGGTATCGCCTACCTCCGTGCTGGGTTGGCGGTCTTGGCCGACAGGGAGAAGATGGCCTACTGCGTGGACGAGATGGAGGCGGGTTCCAACATCGTGGTCGAGGCTCTCACGAAGCCCCTGGAGTATCTGGCGGAGAACGCCGGGGAGAACGGGGCCTACATCGTCCGCAAGGTTCTGGAAGATGGCGAGCTTGAAAGCTGGGAGGGCTGGGATGCCAAGGCCCTGAAGTTCCGCAACATGAGTGATGAGCCGCCCGTGATTGACCCTGCGGATGTGGTGGTGACGGTCATCGAGACGGCGGTGTCGGTGGCCTCGACCCTCCTGACGGTCGAGGCTTCTGTCGCTCGGAGGTCTGATGGAAGCCCCTGAAGAACTTTGGAAGGACGGCCCGAACACGGCGGCACTCGAAATCCGTGTCCATCAAGATGAGAATGGCCAGGTCTGGTCGGTGCATCAGTTCCGAAGTCCGGCGGACGAACAGAAGACTTTTCACTGGCCCGGAGGGGGAGCCCGCCAGTTGGCCTACGCCTTCCTGACCGAGGCCCTCCGCCGGGAAGCCTACACAGGCACCCTGGTCGAGATGTCCAAGGACAAGGGTTTCCTCAAGAAATACAAGGAGTCAGACGACAAGGGGAAGGCCAAGATGGAGTCTGACCTGAGTCTGGCCATCCAGACGGTTCTGTCCAACTCCGCCCTAAAAATGGGGGATTCCATTGCCAAGGAGATCCTCCAGATGCTCGCCCAGCAGGTCTGACTCTGCCCAGCCCTTGCGGTGGGGGGTTTACCCGACCGCAAGATGGTGTATCATGGGGGTGGAGGAGGCCCGTAGTATGATCTCTGGTGATCGCGTGCTCGCTGCCAAGAAACCGACCCTGTGGGGGCGGTTCCTCAGCCTTCTTCATCTTCGGCCTCCCGAGGATGTCGAGACCCCGGATTCTCCGGAGGAGGCATTGGCGTTGGGCTATCGTCTGGGTCTTCAGACGGGCTACGGCGAGGGGCTCGCAGATGGAGTCGATCTGGGGATGGATGTTGGAGTCGATATCGTCGCCGGAGTGTCTGACCCCAACGACAGCTTGAACTAGCCCTCCACCGGCTTCCGCAGCCGCTTTCCGGCCCGCAACTTCACGACCATCTCCTCCGGCACCGTGACCACCTGATCGCCCTTGGGCGGCTTGATCTTCCGCGAGGCCCGCTTGGTCATACGGAACACCCCCATCGGAGTCCGAACCACGTCCTTCTCATCCATCTTGATGAGGGCATCAGGCAGCGCAAAGAGGATATTCCGGACAGCCTCCTCGGGCTGACCCGTCATCTCCGACAGTTGAGTCACCAGCTTCTCATAGGTCATTGTCGTCACTCCGCTTCTGGGTGATGCAGCTCATGGCTCCACTCTACCCGGTGATTTCCCTATTATAGACCCCTCATAGAAGATTCAATGAACGCCACCCGCACGGGAGGGCGCGTGTCAGGGAGAAAAGACAAGGAAAATCCAATGGCTAGATGGATTCTCCCCCCAGTTGGGTTCTTCAACCTTCGCTCTGCGACCGACATGGCCTTCCTGAAGCTGGCCCGGCAGGAGCCCGAAGTGCGGAATTTCCTGACCCAGAGCTACAAGGAAGCGGCCAAGTGGGAGGGGAAGCTCCCGAAGGGCTGGACAGACGAGTCGGTCAAGAAGTTCTGGGACTCGATGACCGGGGACGTGAAGCACAAGGTGACCAAGTGCATCAAGGAGATGGAAGGCAAGGGGGTCGATCCCGGAGCTTTCTGCGCCTCTCTCTGCGACAAGGTGGAGGGCACCGCCTGGCGTCACGAGAAGCGGAAGGCTGCTGCTCGGGTCGCTGTCCGTCATCTGAAGAAGGCCCGCAAGGAAGTCTACGTGGATGTACGCGAGCTTCCGGCCCCCATCCAGAAGGCACTCCGGGAGGTCAAATACGGTCGCAAGAACATCATGGTCGTAGAGTCCCGCACCTACCAGATGTCCTCCCTCTCGGGGGCAGGTCGGCAAGGATTCACCATCGCTGTGAACCTGGGGACGGGCCGATACCAGGTCGAGTGGGGGTCTTGGGGTGGGGCCAACATGTTCAACCCCGACAACCCCGTTGACCTGGACACGAAGCCCCGACCCATTCCACCGAACAACGTGGTCATCAGTGGTGTCGTGGGAGGGGGTCAGCCCACCTACGCGACCATCAAGGCTCATCCGGACAACCTGACGAAGCTCCTGGGGGCCGGAGATGAGGACGACATCACCGAGGATCAGAAGACGGCCCTGGCCATCATCAGTGGAATCAAGAGCGGCTACCGTAAGGAGTACTTCAGGAGCCACCGCCTGGGCGAGTACAGCCCGAAGAACCCCCTCCTCATCGAACTGGCCAAGATGGGTCTCATCAAGATCATGCGGAATGGAGCCATGAAGATCACCACCAAGGGTCAGAATGCCAAGGGCGGGAAGAGAGTCCACGGCCATGCCACGCGGGTTGCTGCCCGTTACCTTCAGGCCAAGCACATCGTCGTGACTCCGGCCTACGGACGGGACTACACCTCCAAGGCCAAGGCCATCGCGGACTGGGAGGCGGGCAAGGACTTCATCCTTCAGGACATCACCTCCCGGTGGGACGGCAAGCCCATCAACAAGGCGGACGCCATGCGGGCCGGGTTCTCGGCGGTCAACATCCGGTTCAAGCGGAACACCCAGGTCGCCGTGGTCAGGCTGGCCTCTGGCAGAATGGCCCTTCGGGTCGAGCCCATTCCGTCCTACGAGGCGGAGAAGATTCAGCAGGCCATCCAGTTCCACAACAGCGAGGCTGTCGAGAACGACGAGATGGCCGACGAGATCGAGAAAGCCTGGAAGAAGTGGGATCTGCGGACGCTGGCCAGCCATCAGGTTCTCTCCCGACGTGAGATACAGTACATCCAGAAGGTGATGGCCTCCGAGGACTCCGACGACCGCTACATGGGTGAGATCGGTCGGACTATCAAGGAGGCCATCGAGTCGCTCCGCCAGATTGCGTGGGATCACCGCAAGGAGTCCCAGGCCATCGACAAGGCGTGGCAGAAGCACGACATGCGGGCTCTCAAGCGGATGAGGGTGATCCGATGAGACGTGAGGCGCTCAACAAGTTCAACGCCCCCGAGGTGCTGGCAGCACTCAAGGGAGCCTTGGAGAAGGCGGGCCTGGACGACACCGTGCAGGAGTTGAAGCGCCGGGGCTTCTTCAAGATCGTCAACGATGCCTGGATGAACCGAGGCAAGACATCGGCTGTCCGTGTTGCTTCTCGCTGGGCGGATTCTCGGGTAGCCGGTGGATCTGTGACCTTGAAAACCCCAGCACTCGTAACTGATCCCAAGACTGGCGAAACCACGGAGAATGTCGTCAGTCTGCATGAGGTCAGGCGCGATGTTCTTGTGCGTGGTGCGCCTAGAGTTCTCAGGAAGTCCGAACCGTGGTTCGGGACGTTCCAGGGGGGAATCGGAACCCGTACACGGATGAAGACGAAGGATCGGATGATCTGGGAGAACCCCCAGGAGGTTCTCGCAGAAGCACGGAAGCATGTCCAAGAGATGTGCCAGTACTTCTTGAGGTGAACCGGATGAATCGGAAGCAGGCTGTCACTGCGATGAGTCAAGGCAAGACATCGGCTGTCCGCGTTGCTTCTCACTGGATATCAGCAGCAAGGGTCTCTCTGTCGGACTTCTGGAAGCTCGTGGACAAGATCGGTTGGGGTACCAAGACCACCGACACCGACGCCATCGAGAAGGCCATCATGCTCAAGTACAGCCCGCAGGAAGCTGCGGCGCTGGGCAACATCCGGAGCCAACTGTTCGATGACCTCTACGACCGGCTCGACCGTTGGGGGGACGCAGAGGACATGTCCTTCGGGGTCGGAGATGACGGGTTCTCCGACCTCATCAACCACATCATCGGTCTCGGCAAGCGTGAATACGACGCCGTGATGAAGGATCCCAAGCGTGGGTGGGAGCGGGCGCAGAAGGGCACGTACACGGAGTCCTTCTCCTACGCCTTCCCGAGCCGCAGTGACTATGCCTCGCTGAACATCAAGCACTACACCCGCTGGGCGACCAAGCTCATTCACGCCTTCCAGGAGCACATCACCCAGAACCGGGCTCTCAAGTCCCTGCACCGGGACGCCCTGGTCATCGTGTCAGCCCTGGAGATGATGGCTGCGGGCCAGGTCGAAGCGTTCCTTGACACCGAGAGGACGGTCATCCCCCTCTTCAAGAAGATGCAGCGGAACTACGAGGCCAAGCTCAAGATGATGGGCGGGAAACCCACTTGGGGCGGGGGTTCTGACAACCCGCTGACTTCGGGTGCGTGGTTGGAGAACCTCTACCACGATGTCCGGCGTTTCGCGGAGAAGACCCCAGTCAAGCTCGCTACCCAGTGGGGGCGGACCATCAAGGAGGCCGCCGACATCCGCCGGGTTCTCGGCCCGATGCTCGAACCTCTGCGGCCCTACACGACCAACTACTCACAGCTTCTCAAGGCTTTCGGGCCAGCAATGATAGAGGCCCTGGAGACCTGCATCTGGGAAGACCTCTCGGAGCCGATGGACTACGGCAACGGCGATTACGAAGTCGATGTAGGCAGATTCAAGGCACTTCAGGAGTCCTCTGTCACGCTGGAAGAACTGGGCTACGAACGCTACGAATACCCCACTGCTATCCAGGCATCCTACCAGATCCCGGTCAACATCCGGGTATTCGTCACCGAGCTTCGACTCGCCCTGAAGCGGTTTGTGGCGGACGAGAAGGGGTTTCGGGCAGAGCTTCTCGGTCTCTTCGAGGGCCGGTCGGCCAAGATGTTCTTCAAGCTGCTGGTTGACGGGATGAAGAACATCCTCAGCGGCTCCCACATCTTCGAGGACAGCCTCCGGCAGAGCTGGCGATTCTGGATGGATGGGGGGATCGGGGCTTTCTATGAGTACGTGTTCCCGAATCATCTCAACGCGAAGGTGGTCGGTACGCCCAAGGTGGTGGCGAAGCCCCAGGGTCGTCAGATCTGGTTCGATGTGCTGGCCAAGATCGAACTCAAGCCCAGTGACTTCGAGGTCGATGCGGAATCCGCCAGAGACTTCCCTGATCCCGAGGATAGGTTTGGCTACGACGACGAATACGGCCCCTGGCACGACTATATCAACGGGTAGATGATGAAGAAGCAGGCTGCCGCGAACGTCAACCCGGTCCGCCAACGGACGCAGTACTCGTGCATGTCCACGTCCATGATGATGTGCCTCCGGGCGCTGGACATCGACACCAACGAGGATGAGGTCAACCGGGTGATGGGCGCGAAGCCCATGCAGGGTGCTTCCTGGGAGGACGCTATCGCGTGCGCGCAGCACTACGGCGCGCGTGTTCATCTCATCTGCCCCGCCACCGTCCGGCAACTCAAGGAGTTCACCGACCGGGGCATCCCGTTGATGATCGCCTGGAACCCCGAGGGCCGGGACTGGTCGCACGCTTCGGTCGTGTTCGATGTGGATGACGACCTCAACGTCCATGTAGCTGACCCGAACATCCCCGACCCGGATGAGACCGTCCGGGTCGTTCCCAAGGGTGACTTCTACAAGAAGTGGTTCGAGAAGTGGCCGAACTATCTCGTCCGGCGTCCGGCGATGGCCATCGAGCCTGAGATCAGCCCCGAGGGTCGGCAGATGGTCGCTTCCAAGACGGCAGCCGGATCCTACCGGGACTGGCGAGGCAAGAGACATCGGACTGTCATCGATGATGAGGGATACGGCAGACCTCGGGGTCGGCGTTGGACAGAGCAAGACCAGTATAATCTCGACTGGGCCGATTATGAGATGGGTCTGCGGGACAAGCCCCCGGAGCCGCTGAAGAAGCCGAAGAAGACTCCCAAGCCCCGTGTCGAGATGAGTTTCGGCAAGGATCATCTGCAAGTGCTGGACACGTATCTGGCGCAGAGGCCGAACAACAAGTTCATGTCCGCCATGCGGGATCTCATTCAAAAGAAGCGGAAGTTGACGGAGAAGCAGCTCTCCACTATCCGCCGGAATCTGTATCAGGCCCGGATGCGTTCGGAAGCTGATCTGTTCCGTCCGCCGAAGACGGCAGCGGATAGAATCGCTGCTCGGTATCTGGGACGCAAGGCGAGGAAGCCATGAGCGAGAAGGAAGCCCTCCAACGTCAGATGATTGACCCCGGACTCGGGGCAATCAACGTCCGCGACAGCTTTCTGGACGTGACGTTGGGCCTCGTGGGCATCAAGGATCAGTGGAGCATGGAGAAGGCCAAGAAGAAGCTCAGCCACGCGGTTGAGCAGCTTCTCCGTGCCGCCCGTGGTGAGCTTCGACTGGCTCCCCAGGGTCTCGACTGGGGTGAGTCGAAGCAGCGGGGGAAGACCTTCGAGTACGTCGGAGCGACGTTGGAGAAGGTTGACCCCCACTCGGAGCACGTCATCACGAAGAAGTGGATTCAGGATCATCTCCGGGGCTTCAAGACCAACTTCCGCCGGGGGTCGTGGGTTCTGGCCCGGTTCCCCGAGGGAGAGCCCGTGGATGTCCCGACCTACCTGAAGGAGCACGGGAATCCCGAAGCTGCCGACAGGTGGACGGTGATGCACGAGCAGCACAAGGACAAGTTCAAGAGTCAGCCGGATGCCCCGAACGCACCGGATAGGGAGGCCAAGACCATGAGTGCGATGGACGAACTGAAGAAGCTGGCGACCTGGGAGACCGGACACGTTGACGAGGACGCCGATCTTCCCGAGGGCGAAGGCAGTCTCATCCCTGGCCTCGAAGAACGTCGCGGGTCGTTCGTCTTCGCCTACCTGGTGCCGGACGATGACATGAACGAGGCCGAAGTCGTCGCCATCGACGGTGACGAGATCATGGGTCGCTTCGAGGAAGGCAAGCCTGCCGACCCGTGCGAGAACATGTCCGAGGCCGAGTGCGACGAATGGAACGCCAACACCGAGAAGTACAAGGACAAGTTCGACAAGGGGGCGATGGCTGACCTGGAGCGCATGGCCAGCACCGAGAAGCAGGCCATCAACCAGGTGACCAAGGACTTCATCGAGTGGGCCGTCAACCAGCCCGTGATGAGCCAGAACGAGGTCATCCGGGCGCTCAAGCGGGCGGGCCTCAAGGAGATCCTGCCGCCCATCAAGCGCGAGAAGGGCAAGCCCCGCTTCGCGGTCGGTGACGATGTGTACGTCCGGGCGGACAAGCACCCGAGCAGTGCCGACACCTACGAGATCTACAAGGAGAACGACGGCAAGGTCGGCGTCGTGGTCGGCGTCGAGGGCATGGCCGTCTTCGTCCAGTTCAAGTCGGGACAGCCGGTGCAGTTCCCGGACGGCATGAAGCCTCGGGGCATCGGCCTCTACAAGTACACCCCCGCCTTCGTGATGCAGGGGTCGAAGAAGATCGAGATCATCTACTTCGCGGGCGGGAAGCCGACCAAGGATCAGCAGGTCGCTGTCCAGCAGTACATGGGTCGGGGCCGGTCTGTGGCGAAGAGCGCCAACTACTACACGGGCCACGCCTTCAGCGCCCGCTACGCCAAGGATGGCACCGTCTACTTCCAGCTTTTCCCGCAGCAGCGCCGCCAGGTGGATCCGCAGAAGGGGCCGTCCGAGGCCGGGTATGCTGTCCGGTCGTTCAACCCCTCCAAGGGCCAGGTTCACTACCTGGGCATCTTCGGCAAGCGCCCTCGTGGTTGGGAGCAGGAGCTTGACGACATGCGGGCCGGGTCGATGGTGATGGCCTCGATGGGTGCTTTGGAGCGCCTCGCCGGTTCCGTCCTGGGGCCGGGCGTCCCGGATGGGACGGGGCCTCATAGCGGCACCCCCGACTGCCAGATGGCTGGGCTGGAGGATCCTGACGGAAGTGAGCTTCCCGGCGACGAGATGCTGGGCCGCTTCGAGGAGGGCAAGCCCGCTGACCCGTGTGAGAACATGACGGACGAGGAATGCGAGGAGTGGCGGAACAACACCGAGAAGTACAAGGACAAGTTCGACAAGGACAAGTCGGCCTCGATGGGCAAGACGGCGGGCTACACGAACTACTGGAAGATCAAGGAGCCGTTCACCCCCGACGAGTGGAATGTCATCAAGCTGGCTGCCGCCAAGGCCTGGGACCAGGGTCGCCGGATGAAGAAGATCCCGCCCAAGAGTCCCGTGTGGGACAAGGCCTTCGCGGGCTACGTGGCTGAGAATGGCGTCGTCCTCAAGGGACAGAATGGCTCGGGCCGTCCCGAGATCACCGACGAGTTCATCGCGTTCAACGGTGATGGGTCAGCCCGGATCGACGTCGAGATCGAGAGCGTGGGCGGACGCACCTTCCCCTACTCCACGGACTTGGCCCACGAGGACTTCTTCTTCGAGAACAAGAAGGGTGGTGGATTCTGCAAGACGGAGCGGAAGCCCTACGACATGGCCGTGGCCTCCGTCCTGTGGTGGGCCAAGAAGACGGCCCCGAAGAAGATCGATGTCAGCACGGATGACGGTCGGCCCGTGAAGATCTGGGCCTCCGACAAGCAGGCCGTCGCTGAGGTGAACCGTGTCGAGGACGGCCCCTTCAACTACATCCTCTATGAGGATCGGGGACGAGGGGAGATCGCGGTCTCCTCGATGGGCCGGTTCATCTATGACAGGGACTGGGACGCCCGAGGGGATCGTGAGCGGGTCATGGCCCAGGCACGGAAGCTGCTCGGGCTGCCCCGGAACTGGAAGGATGGCGACCGTATCCCGTCTTCAGCCAAGGTGGCTTTCGACAAGCAGGCTGCCGAGATCGCAGACGTGTCCGAGCGGGCCTTCAACTGGTTCTCCGAGGTCGGCAAGAAGTTCGACTCGCTGCCCTGGGAGAAGGCCATCGACGGTCTGGGTCGGGCCATCAGCAACAAGGGCCGGGCCGAGGACGTGCTGGACGACTTCACTGACCTCGACAAGGCCAAGATGAACTCCATGCTGTCCAAGGGCGGCGAGAAGAAGCTGAAGAAGTGGCTCAAGGACACCTTCCAGAAGCGTGGCTCGATGGACGAGGTTCCGGCCCGCAAGCGGATGACGGCCCGCAAGCAGATGCTCCTGCCCAAGAACATCCGCAGCAAGATCCCGAAGCTCTACTCGCAGGAGGACAACCCTGACCCCATCGCCTGGGTCAAGTTCTTCAACGCCTACGGGCGGGGCACCTGGCTCATCACCGAGTTCGATGGTCGGGACACGATGTTCGGCCTGGCCGACCTGGGCTTCCCGGAGCTGGGCTACGTGAGCCTCTCGGAACTGGAAAGCCTGGAGAAGATGCCGGGTCTCCAGCAGATCGAGCGGGACACGAGTTTCCGGCCCATGCCGCTCTCCGAGGCGGCGAAGAAGAACGGCATCCGCTGGTCTCCTCCCCGCACGGCGTCGAAGCGCGAAGGTGAGAAGAAGAACTGGATTCCCAAGGATCTGGAGAAGGGCCGCTGCACTCCGGGCAGCCCGAACTACGACTGCCCCGAAGGCAGCCCGCAGTACAACCTGGCCCAGACCTTCAAGAAGCACCCCGAGTGGGGCGAGAAGGGCGGCAAGCACGCGGCCCGTGACCGCATGACCCAGCGCGAGGCCAAGTCCCAGAGTCCCGTGATGGAGTTGCTGGAACTGCCCCACATGGGGTATGAGACCGGCGGTTGGATTCGGGTCAATGACATGACCCGCCATTTCCAGTCCAAGGAACAACTCCAGGCCGAGATCAAGAAGCTCGCCCGCCGGGGTCTCATCAAGGTCAGCCCTGATGGACGTAGCATCAAGAAGCTGGCCTTGCAGCGCACGGCTGCCCGTGAGCCGGGTGGCCTCTACGGCTTCCCCAAGAAGATCCAGGCCGACTGCGAGTCCGCTTCCCGCAAGCTCGCCAAGGCCGCCATCACCACGGCCAAGGCCGCCTACCGCAAGGACGAGCGGGTCGCCCGCTTCCTGGCTACGCACGCGGAGCGGTCGGGCAGCCTCTCGGCTCAGATTCTGGTCAAGGCGATGCAGGAGATCGGCCCCAAGGTCGCCGCCGAGATCAAGAAGCAGGCCCGGCTCGCGGAGCTTCGCGCCGAGCGTGGGGTCGAGGCTGCCGAGAAGCCCGAGAAGGTCGAGGGCAAGACGGCGGGCAACGCCAAGTACGGCCTCTACGGCTTCAAGGCCAAGACGGCTGACCTGGGCCTCAAGTCCTGCAACGCCATCCGCCGGGAAGCCGGGCGCATCGCCTCGGATCTCCACGGTCGTCGGGCCGAGAAGCACGCCCGCATCACCGAGTTCCTCCGGAACCGAAGCAAGCGGGGCCGCTGCCTCTACTCCCGGATGCTGGTTCGGAGCTACCCGGACGCCGAGATGAAGGTCGCCAGTGTGAAGCCCGCCAGCGTGAACGAGTGGCTGGCCTGGGAGGACTAGAGAGATGAGTACCCTGGGGAAGCAGTGGGGACCGACCATCAAGGAGGCGAAGTACCCGCCCAAGGCGATGGACTTCAACCGCCTCCAGGACTCGGATGGCTTCTGGAACCTGGCCGTGGGCGATGCCCAACGGCTGAACGCCATTCGGTTGAAGGTGGACCGGAAGACCAACATGGGGGATCTCATCTTCTTCCTGAACATGGCCGCAATGGGATGGGAAGACGGGAGGCGAGCATGAGCACCCTGTCGAAGCAGTGGGGGCCGACGATCAAGCACGCGGCCATTCGGGGCAAGCGTCAGTACAGATGGAAGCCTGGAAGGCCGGAGAGTATGGGTCATACAACTGGACTCTCACGGTCTTCCTCCAGTTCGCCCGGACGTATGCCCCGCCTCCGAAGGACATCTCCAAGACTCTCGGTGTGACGGTGGATTAGCTGGAGGCTGCTGTGATCTACCCGCATGATAGGCCCATCCTCCGTCTGGGAGCCCCCGAGGGGGATGAGGACGAGCCCAAGCTCCTGCCGGGATTCTCTCGACCCATCATGCAGCGTCTCCGCAAGGCGTTTACCCCGAAGGGTCTGGAGTTCTTCAACTTCTACGGTTTGTTGAAGTCCATCAATCGGGGATACCCCATCCCTGACGATCTTCGGATGCAGTTCAGGAGGGCGACGAACCGGCTCAACCAGATCACGAGTCCCGTGGATGGGAAGAACGTCTCCCCGGCCATCACGAATCAGATCGCAGAGCTGAGGTCTGATCTCAACATTCACTTCGCCCGGCTCGTCCGGCAGGGGATGCTCAGCCCCACTCACTGGCGGCAACTCAACGAACTGTTTGTCCCGCTTCTCATCCAGGTCGCCCGTGACAAGGAGATCTACCTCAAGCCCCGGCAGAAGGGGATGGAGCGGTGGGCCATCTTCTTCCCTCTGTCCCCCAAGCAGCAGCGCCGGGAGAAGATGCGGGACACCGATCCCGAGTCCTACGCCCTGACGGTGAAGCGCAAGAAGACCCTCGCAGAGATCGATGAGAACATCGAAGCTCACATGAAGGCCCAGGGCCTCGTGATCGAGCGCAAGCCCCTCGCTGGAAAGCCCATCCTCGTCGGCATCGACCCCAAGACCAAGGAACACGTCATCCTGGCCCGTGACGGAACCGAGTTCCGAGGCCCACCCCCTGTCCGGGTCATCAACCCCGAGACCGGCAAGGAAAAGTGGAACTGGGACGGCACAGCGGAGCAGCAGTACAGCCAGCACATGCGGGGCAAGGACAAGGCTCGCACCAGGCTCGCACTGATCTCGACCAGAACAGAGGTTCCGCTCAAGAAGATGCGGATGCTCACCGAGGGCGAAGTGGACGCCCTCGACGGTGATGTGCAGTGGGACGCCCTGACGGATGACCTGGCCAAGCAGGGCAAGCTGACCCGCGTGTTCCCGACGAAGGTGACCCAGGTGCCCATTCTGGATGAGGAAGGGGACGTTCTCCGCTATGAGGGGGTCAAGGTCATCGTCGGTGGTCGCTACAAGGGCATCTTCCTCGATGACATGGTGAATGGCCTCGGTCGGATGATCGAGGGTACGGCCTACACCTACAGCCCGATCTCGGGCCGCAAGGGGAAGGCTCCCAAGCGCATCGACCCGGCCCAGCGTGAGCCCTACACCACGGTCGCGGACATGACCGAGACGATGGTGATCAAGGGCAAGCGGGTCAAGAAGAAGACGAAGAAGCTGTTCATGCGTATCTCGGGGAGGAACACGGACAAGGAAATCCGGGATGCGATCAAGGCCTTGGCCTGCAACGTGCCGAGCCCCAAGGGTAACTGCATCCAGAGCATCTCCTACCACAAGGTTCCCGGTAGCCGGGCGGCAGAGTTCTACTTCGACCCCAAGGACTACGCCACCATCATGGACAACCTCGCGGGCATGTCGCTCTCCCAGTCCGCGATGGAGATGATGCAGAAGTACACCCAGGAGCAGGCCTACTCCGATAGGGCCACCACCGAGGAGAACCTCCCGCACTACACGGCGGAGGCTATTGGTGGATTCCGTCCACGTACCAAGCTCATCGACAAGCAGAAGCAGGCGTTGGCGTGGCTCGATGCCAACGGTGGCTCGGGCGTCTGTGCGCTCGACACCGGAATCGGCAAGACTCTGACCGCCATCGCGGCGATGCAGAAGCTGCTCCGGGACGGGATGGCCGAGGAGGGTGCCTCCTACACGACCCCGGATGGTGAGGAGATCGAGACCAACGGGCGCTTCCTCTACGTCTGCCCGAGGCATCTCAAGGGCAACCTGCCCTCGCAGGCCGTGAAGTTCATGTCAGACCCCGCAGCCCTGCGTGAGCGGGTGGACATCATGGACTACAAGGAGTTCGGGAGAGCCCAGAAGCACGGAAGGATCCCGAAGAACTCCCGTCTGCGGAAGCAGCAGTTCTGGAAGGACAGAGGCTACAGGTTCGACGCCAAGTTCTACATCTCCATCTACTTCGATGAGGCCCATCAGCTCAAGGGCACCAACCAGGCGTCCAAGGCTGCTCTCAAGCTCTGGCACCCCCGCAAGGTCTGTTTCACGGCCAGCCCGATGGACAAGGAGCCGATGGAAGCCTACATCCTGGCTGCCGTGTCCAACAACATCCGGACGTTCAGCCTCCCAGGTGACAACGCGGCCCAGACCCAGGCTGTCCGCGAAGCCCAGGCCGTGAAGCGCCGTTTCAAGAAGCGGTACTGCGAGACCGTGGGCGGCGATGTGGTCGGGGTCAAGGAGGATCCCTCCTTGAAGCGTGAGCTTGATCAGTGGGTCAAGCGCAACGTGTTCTACGCCGAGAAGTCCGATGTGGTTGACCCCGAGGGGAAGGTTCTGGACAAGCCGACCCGAACCCCTGTCGCCATCGAGATGGATCCTACGGTGCAGAACGCCTACCAGACGCTCACCAGGCAGTTCTCCAAGACCATGTTCGGCCTGGCGAAGAAGTGGACGGAAGGTGGCGGAGCCGGGACGGGCGGAGAGGATGTCAAGCGGTTCGCCCGCCTGGAGTTCCGGCCCGTGGTCAAGCTCATGCGAGATCTGTCCAACCGGCCCGAGAAGGCCCTGGAGACCATCGCCACGATGGTCGGGACGAACCGGATGCCGGATGGCGAGCCCATCCCTCGGATTCTGTCCCGAGTCGTGACCAAGTGGCGGAAGATGGCCACCGAGGCAGAGCTTCGAGAGGTCGCCCGTCAGATGGAGAACCCGAAGCTCCAAGAGGCCGAGAGGATCGTCACCCAGAAGCTCGCCCAGACACAGCGAGGGCCGAACCCGAGCCGGGCGTTGCTGTTCGCGGACGACCCTGAGTTCTGCATGGACGCGGTGAAGTTCCTCGGACAGAAGATGGGCGGCAAGGTTGCCGTGGCCCTGAAGGACAAGATCTATATCTACCAGGGCACGACGCCTCTCAAGGAGGTTGTGTTCGAGCGCACCCCGTCCATGAGGGACAGGCTCGTCAAGTCGGTCACCAAGGCTGACTTCGACAAGGGCGGCAAAGTGTCCGTCATCCCCCTCCCGCTGCGGAAGAAGAAGTACAAGCCTCACCCGCTGGTCAGGCGGAACATGACGGACAACAAGTACTACAGGCCGGACATGTGGCAGTCGTTCGCCTTCGAGCAGGTCATCGGCCCTGACCAGGGTATCAAGGCCGTAGTCTTGTTGGGTTCCGAGTACGCCTACGGGTTGAACCTCCAGATGTTCGACACGGTGATTCACCTCGACCGGGACAGCGCCCAGTCAGAGACGATGAAGCAGAGGACGGCCCGAGCCTGGCGGCAGGGTCAGAAGAACCCGGTTGATGAGTTCACCCTGGACGCGACCTACTCGGCGGACGACGATGATGGGAAGCCCCGTGATGAGCACGACCTGACGCTCGACCAGATCAAGGCGGCGCAGCAGGCGGTCGGGAAGAAGGTCTTTGACGACATCATGATCGAGTCCATGAAGACCGAGCTTGGGGGCAAGTGGGCCGAGATGGTTCAGCGGGATGCGTCCCTGGCTGACCTGGATGACAAGGTGGCGGAGCTGATGATGTCGCCCTTCGTGGGCAAGTCCGGAGAAGCCTGATGGTCTTGCAGACGTTGGAAGAGTGGGAAGCCTACATCCAGCAGCTCGCGGGGCAGCCGCTGCGATCCAAGGGCATCAACGCCAACACGGTCGGATTCACCCAGAGCATGGCCACGCACGGGTTCACCACCGACGACGTGGCCCAGATCATCCTGTTCTTCGTCCGGCAGTTCGTCGCCACAGGGCAGAAGATCCCCACCAGCGGGCTCTATGACATGCCCGGAATGGCTCTCGCTGACCCGGTGTGCCGGGAGATGCAGGTGATGAGCGAGGAGGATGCGGAGATGCTCGCGGCCAATCCTCCGCCAGAGCCCGAAGATGAAGAGGACGAGTTCTTGGATCTTCCCTAGAGGACAGCCGCCAGCATATCCGAGTTCCGACCCTCACGGACACACTTCCGGGCCTGAGCCACCAGCGTAGCCGCCCGGTTGCGGGACACGCCTTCCGCATGGGCGATCTCCTTGACAGACCAGCCGTTCGAGACCATGCGGAGGATGGTCATGTACCGCTTCCAGGCGTTGGGCTTCTTGTAGCGGACGACGACCTCGATGCGCTCCCACAGGTCATCGAAGGCCCGCTTCGCCATCGCTTCGTCGCCGTCCACGGCCTGGGTATCTTCCACGTCCGCGATGGTCTTCCAGTCCTTGTCGTCCTTGTCCCAGGTGACACGACGCCCAGAGGCGATGGAGGTGGAGGGGCGGGCCTCATAGAGATCCTTGTTCTCCTCTTGCCGCCTCGCCCTTTCTTCCCGCAGCTTGGCCCGCTCCCGCTCCGTCTGGGCACCGTACATCTCCCGGCACACGGGCTCCGTGCCGTCGCGCCGGATGTCGGTGAAGCCGCTACGGACGGCGTAGGTGGCGAGGTGACTGTCGGTGATGTTCTTGCCCCGCAGGATGCGCTCGCGGAGGGCGTCCCGCTGGATGAGCTTCATGAAGCAGGTCTGGATGTGGTCGTCCACGATGCCGATGGTCGCGGACAGGGGGAGCTTGACCCGGACCGCCGCCTTCATCAAGGAGTAGAGCGTGCCGTCGAGGCCCCCGGTATCGGTCAGCCGCTTGTTGAGGAAGTCAGCGGTGAGGTTCCCTCCGCTCCCACCCGTGTCGTCCTCGGTGGTTCCGCAGAGGGCCTTGGCCTTCTCGGCTCCCGCCTCGGTGAGCGCCAGGTAGCCCCGCTTCTTCCCCTTGAGGGTGAGGGGAACCTGACCCTTGGGGAGCCAGCCCTTGCCCTGGTCATAGCACTTGCGGTGGGCCAACCAGACACGGCGCTGGAACCCCATCGGCTTCTGCCCACTGAACTTCCAGCCCTTGTCGGGGTCGCCGTACTGGGCCAGATTGTCGGGGTCGAAACCGGCTTCACGGATGGCGTCGTGGATGACCTCTTTGCGATTGACGAACACGCCGGGTTTGAAGTTGACCTTTCGACCGAGCACCTTGAGCAACGGCTCGATGAAGATGGTCAGAACAGGGGGGAGACTGGGATCTCTGGACTGGGGCATCGCTTCCTCCTGGGCTGGGGCCATTGGCCTGAGCCACGGTTATGTATCGGGCCACGACAGGACTGAGCTTAATGACCAGCGGGTCCGGGTCGTAGCTTGCAGACCACAATACCAGACCCCCCTGACAAGTCAACCTCTGACACCAAGAAATCGGGGGGAGGCGACAACTTTTTCGGTTGCCCGCCTATATCCCTGTAAAGACAGGAACCTGGTGTGGGTGGATGATGGATATTCGTGTAGCGGCAGCGATCATCAAGCTCCTCGGGAGATCAGACCCCCGTGTTCGGGTGATTCTGGCCTCGATGTCCACCGAATACGACCGTTTCATGCGGACGCAGATGCTTGAAGGGGTCGCTGGAGTCCGTCCCGATACCTGGTGGAAGCGTGGAAAGAAGGGTCTCCAGCAGGCCGAGAAGTACTTCCTCGACCGAGGATACGAACTCGACCCTCGCTGGTTCGACATGGATTCCACCGTGGTCTACAACATCGTGATGAAGGAGATCCAGCGGGCACTCAAGAGGCTCAACTTGTCGCTCGACCCCTACGAGGTCATCCACGACTACCTCATGGGTCTGAGCATCATCGACCCGGAGAAGCTGAAGAAGTCGCGTCCCGTCTTCGAGGCCGGGAAGAATCAGGCTGAGGCTATCCTCTCTGGAAGGATGAGTCCAAACGTGGCCGCCAACCGTGACCTTCAGGGCTACATGGTAAGAGGGATATACACCGAGGCCAATCGACAGAAGAAGTTTGAATCCCTGCCTGAAGACTACGACGCCCCTGTGCCAGCCAGCGATGAGGAAGCCGGAGATTTCCTCTTGGAGATCATCTTCAGACAACCTCAAGATTCACTGGGCAGGAAGATCCGCGACTTCATGAGGAAAACCTGGGCGGGCACGGGCCGCACCGAAGAGGTGATGAACACCTGGCTCGACATCGTGGAGACCGAGAAGCGTATCCCCCCGAAGAAGGAAGTCGCTCAACGAGCCGGAGTCCTCCCACAGGACTTGAGCCAGAAGTACTGGCCAAGGGCTTGGCGAAGGGTGTTCGACGCCCTTTGGGCCAATCAGAGTCTCCAGGCACAGCTCCAGAAGCGATACGAGATGGAAGGGCTCCCCTGGTTCCAACAGAGGCCTGACCCCGAGATACTCTTTTCCAAGAAGTTCCGCCGACGTAAGGCATCAAGATCGGATAGGTGTGAAATGAACATCAAGACCGCGAGAACCGTGCTCAAGCTGCTCAGGGCAGCCAGCATCAAGGATGCCCGTTTCCGAGTCGCCGCACGCTGGATTCTGGCCTCGATGGCGGACGATTACGACAAGATGCTCCGCGCCCAGGTGCTCGAAGGGGCTGCCGGAGTCAAGGTGGGCACCTGGTTCGACAAGGGCCAGCGTGGACTCGACCAGGCACGGGCCTGGTTCGCGGACAACGGCTTCTCTGTCCAGCCGGAGTGGTTCGACAAGAAGTACTCGGGGATGTATGGCATCCTGGAGATGGCGATCAAGGCGACCGCCAGAACCTACAGCGTGCCCATCGAGCCCTTCGACATCCTCAACTCCGCGCTGATGGGCCTCAGCTTCGATGGTTCCGAGTCCGGCCTCAAGCGTCCCCCCTACGAGGCCGGGAAGAATCTAGGCGACAAGATCAAGAAGGGCGCGGAGACCCCCAAGTCCGTCGCCGGGGGCAAGCTCAAGGCCTACCTGGGCCGGAAGGTGGTCAACGAGGCCAAGACCATCCAGAAGTATCACCAGCAGGTTCCCGTGGGCGTCGAGGGCGAGGAACTGGAGATCGCGGACACCGAGGCTGAGAAGCGGGAGGCTGGCTCCTACCTGATGGATCTCGTCCTCTGGAGCAAGGATCCCCTCGGGAAGAAGATCCGTGACGTGATGCGGCGTTCCTGGCAGGGGAAGGGCAAGACTGAAGATGTGATGTCCGCCTGGCTGGACATCGTGGTCAACCAGAGCCGCATCCCCGCCAAGAAGGAAGTGGCCCAAGTGGTCGGCGTTCAGCCGACAGACTTGAGCCAGAAGTACTGGCCCAAGGGCTGGAAGCTGTTCTTCGATGCCCTGTGGAGCAACAGTTCCATCCTGGGTGAGATTCAGCAGAAGTTCGAGTCCAACCGCATCCCCTGGTTCCAGAAGAAGCCCGACTGGGCCGACGTGATCAAGAAGCAGAAGCGGAAGCGTCGGGCCTCCGACGTGATGATCGAGCGGATCACGACCCGCTGGATGGAAGGCAAGACCGACCAGGAGATCACCCGCTGGTTCGGCCAACCTTCATCCTACGAGGAGTGGGCCAACTCCGCCCCCTGACAGGCTTTCCACACTACGTTCTTGACAGGTCTGTGACGCTCTGGCATCTTGATCATTCGGAAGAACCGATTCTCTTGTTCTTTACAGGCAAGCGTACCAGTAGCGCCTCGGCTCAATTTCCCACTACGGGATACAGTTCAGGGGGCTAGGTGAGCTTCCAGGTCGGTCTGGATCTCTCCGATGACTGGTATCTGGGTAACCGGAGGGGAAGCCATTGAGCTAGATGTGAGCGCCCCTTGAATCGGTTCCTGGCTCTCTGACAAGTCAGCCTTCCACCAACCCTCTCTTGCATCTTGTCCTTCAAGACCTCAGAGAGGGAGGCAGCCAAGCGGCGTACCCTACTCATCCAGAATGTCATGGGTGAGAGGGTCTGGGAGAGAGCCACCAGAAGGAAGAAGGACGCCTTCTGGTTGAGTAGCTCTCCTGTCCTCGGAGAACCTATCCTCCGACCTCTGACCGACCTCTACTAAGAGAGAGGAGAGAGGAAGTCCGAAGGACGACCGTAGAAACAGAAGCAGCATCAAAGCTACTTCCTCTTCATCTTCTCTTTCCAATCCTACACGGAGCAGAAAGACCGGATGACAGGAAGAAGCACCCCGGAAGCCCTTGCTTCCTTGGTCGGGGTCTATCAAAATTCCGAAAGTTTCGTCAATTCTCTAAAAAGAACAGACTTTCATCGCAAAGTTTCAATATATCTGTCCCTAGTGGATAGAAAGTTTCGAGATACGGGGTTCAAGGTTTGAAGGAAGTGTCCGAGAGTCTGTCTATAGGGCAGAGTAGATAGGGAGGCCAAAAGATGGCTCTTGCCCTGTCGGATAGTGAGATCTACCAGATTGCTGTGGGATGCTTCTATATCCTCATGCGGAGAGCCCAGATCAACTTCCCTGGTAGCTTTCGTTCTCGACCCTCCGAGGAAGTCGTGGTCAACTGGGGAGGGCCAGAGGTACTCCGTTCAGGGGATACTGCCTTCTTCCCCTTCAGTGTCAGGTGGGATGTCTGGCAGTTCGGGGTCGTCCCCATGCTGAAAGATCCCGCCAACCAGGTATTCCACTCGGATGGCACCCGGAACCAGAACAACCTGAACCTGGTCGGTCGAGGGGACTACAACACCTACATCGACTACCTGGCAGGTACCCTTCGTCGCAGGCTTCAAGAGCTGGGCTTCATCCCTCCCGACCCCGAGAGCATGGTGACCGAAGATTCTGACCTGGAAGGTGATGGAGACCCCATTGTCCGGGTAGGGTCTATCGGTGACTCTGGTTTCCCTATCGTGGATGACGAGGCCGGGGATTTGAACTACCCCATCGTGGAGGACTGATGGCGGACAAGCCCAAGGTCGGAGACAAGGTGTGGGTCGCCTGTCGGGCGAAGAACGACTGTGAGGGTCAGCAGGCCGAGATCGTGTTCATGCGAGGTCATGGCGCACCCTCTCACCGAGGAGCATTCAACCCCGCAGCCGGGGGTCGTACCATCCGCTACAAGTGCCTCACCTGCGGACAGCCTTTTCACGTCACCACCTAGAGTCATTCACCCCTCGCGTGGGGTAGAAGGTCTAGAGAGGTGACCTGGTGGCATCCTGCATTCTGTTCCACGGCCCCGGAGCAAGAGAAGCTGCCCTCGCAGAAGCCCCTACGTTGGGGCGTCTGGTGGCTCCCCCCTTCGGTGACGACGGGCTCAAAGCCGCCGAAGCCCGCGAGGTCGTAGCCTCTCTTCTCTCCCCTCCCGTGGGCATGGAAGCCGGTGTCCTCGTGGTCGGGCCGATGGATCTGGCTTGGCCCAAGGCCAGCGACGTGCTGCTCAAGCGCATCGAGGAGTTCAACCCCGAGGTGGTGACCCCTATCCTGTGGGCCAACGATCTCGGCGGAGTATCCCCGACCATCCGTTCTCGCTGTCTGGAACGCTGGGCTCCGACCCTGGAAGATGTCGAGGAAGATGAGGATGTCGTCACGGCAGCCTGGGAGCTAGTCGAGGCCGTGACCCTCAACGAGACCTACCGAGTCGGTTCCGCTCTCTTCCGGGTCAAGGGCAAGGAGGTCGAGTTGCTCAACGCCATCGCGGGCGTCTTGAGTGCTGACCTCGATGATCCGGCAAAGTTGGCCTTGTGGGAGCGCCTTCGTCCCGTGACTCGGTGGCGGAACCCGACGCAGATAGAGATTGCTGCCGCTCTGGTGGAGGGAACCTGATGAGCATCAAGTATGACAGCCTGCGAGCCTGGATAGACGAGTTCGAGCTGCGTCGGGAGAACGGACACGAACTTGGGTGGTCGGACTCACCCAAGGAGGCCCTGTTCGGGTTCTGGGATCTGGACGACGACACCCACCATGAGATCCCGGTATCGGTGGCCTTTGCTGGATTCAGTGAGATTCCTTTCATGGAGTCCATCCTCCGGCCCGTGTATCCCGACTCCTACTGGAGTATCCCGGTGCCCGAGCGGCCTCCTTCGGCCCGAGTCCGTGCGCTCAAGGAAGGGCTGCGGTCGGTCGTCTGATGGCCGAGAAGAAGCCCGTCACCATCACCGCTATCTCTGGGTCGCAAGGACTCCTGCAGCGACGGGCTGTGGCCGAGGCCATCAAGGTTCAGAAGAAGGCGGGCTGGAGAATCGACTACGTGGATGGGTCGAGTAAGTCCGACCTACGGGCGGCGCTGTCCCAGGCTGGATTGCTGTTCGATGATGAGACCCAGATTCTAGTCGTGGTCAGCAAGCCCGAGAAGGCCGACTTGACCTTGCTTCAGGAGCATCTTGATGACGGCGATGAGGGCATCGTCCTCTTGCTCGACTACGCGGATGACCCCAAGGGCAACACCAAGTTCGGCAAGTGGCTCAAGAAGCTCCCGGCCAATCTCCATCGGAACTACCCCGCCGCCCCGGCGAGTAAGCCCTGGGAAGCCGAAGCCCAGGCGGTGGAGTTCTGTGTCACGGAGGTCAAGCGATACAAGAAGAAGCTCTCCGAGCGTCTGGCCCGAGCCCTCGTGACCAGGTGTGGGTCAGACTTCGGGGTGCTCTCGTTCGAGCTGATGAAGATGTGCTTGCTGGCCGACCTCGATGGGGTGGATGAGCTGACCGGGGCGCAGATCAAGCCCATGATGGCTCCCATGATGGAGGCTTCGCTGTCCCCGATCACCGAGGCACTCTCAACCAAGAAAGCTGTGGGTGTATCGAGGGCATTGACCAGGGTGAAGAACACGCACAAGGGCGACCCGACAATGGCCGTGTGCGGCTGGCTGGGGCGGACAGCGGTGCGCTGGCTGGGGGCCATCGAAGTCCGGGATAGGAGTCCAGACGAAGCAGCCGACATGCTTCGAGAGAACCCTTGGTTTTACAAGAACAAATTGTTGCCCCAGGTGCGGGGTTGGAAGAGAGAAGAAGTCGTCAGATTGTTGAAGGTCATTGGAGAATCTCAGCGGGCGGTGTTGTCGGGTCATGTTGCACCGTGGACAGGTTTGACCGCGCGCCTTCTTGCGATCTGCGGGTAGGGTGATCCTGGTTCGATAGTCCATTGATAGGATCTGTTCTATGGACGTACATCTGCGGGGACGGGGAATCCAAATCTTCGCAGATGGGAACCAGGGTGTTCTTTCAACGGGAGCGAGTAGTACATGATTTTTGAGCAGGTTGCGGCAGACCGCAAGGTTCGCGTATTCTCCCTCTCCACCGACTTCCTCGATCAGTACAAGGACAAGCAGCCCGAGTGGGGGCCGGTGGGCTACTTCACCTACAAGAGGTGTGTCACGGTGGACACACCCGTCCTTTGTGATGACCTTGTATGGAGGCCTGCGGGAGAGCTTCAGGTGGGTCAGGGCATCATTGGATTTGACCCTGAGCGCAAAGGTCGGGCTCTCAGACATCTGAGACACGGCATCGTGATGCACAACGAGACGGAAGATGCTGAAGTTCTTGGGGTGGAGTTGGAGGACGGGACTGTCCTTTATGCGACCCCTGATCACCCCTGGCTCGTGAAATTGTCCGAAACTGACAATCGCCTTTATTGGAAGGAGACACAAGAGTTAGGGGGGACTCATAAGGGAGGGGCTGTTCATCTCCTTCGTCCTTTCGGGCCAGTATGGGACACTGATACCAGCTTCTCTGGGGGATACCTTTCAGCAGCGTATGATGGGGAAGGGTGTTTCGACCGAATGAACAGCGTTCAGTTCATTCAGGTGGACAATCCCATGTTGCGGAAGGTTGAATCCCTGTTGGATGAGTGGGGCATCCCTTACACCAAGGGGATGAGAAAGAAAGTAGAGGGTCGTCAGCAGGTCTACAACCTTAGAACCCATCGAAGACGAACCTTGTTCCGCCTACTTGGGATCTTCCAGCCACAGCGTCTGTTGGAGGTGTTCAAAAGGAATCTCCAAGCGAAGGGTGGTGGGGCATTCCGCTGTGATCCTGATGATATTGTTAGGGTGGTTCGTGTATTTCCCGCTGGAAAGAAGGAAATCGCTGTTCTTAGCACAGATATCCAGACTCATTTTACGGGTGGGTTTGCCAGCCACAACACCTACGCCCGGCAGGTCGAGGGTGAAGACCGCACGGAGGAGTTCTGGGAGACCTGTCGCCGGGTCGTGGAGGGATGCTACAACATCCAGAAGATCCACTGCCGTCAGATGGGATTGCCCTGGAACGAGCAGAAAGCGCAGAAGTCCGCCCAGGACATGTTCGAGCGCATGTGGGCCTTCAAATTCCTCCCGCCTGGCCGTGGCCTCTGGATGATGGGCACGGACGTGGTGTACGAGCGGGGCGCTGCCTCTCTTCAGAACTGCGCTTTCGTGTCGAGCGAGGGCATCTCCGAGGACTTCGCTGACCCCTTCTGCTTCCTCATGGATATGTCGATGCTCGGCGTCGGCACCGGGGCGGACACCAAGGGGGCTGGCAAGGTCAAGCTCCAGATGCCCCGGACGACCGAGGAACCCTACGTGGTCGAGGACAGCCGTGAGGGTTGGGTCGAGTTGATCAGGGTCATCCTCAACACCTTCGTCGGCAAGGGTCACTACCCGCTGAACATCGACTACACGCAGATCCGTGGCCGTGGTGTTCCGCTCAAGACCTTCGGCGGGACGGCCTCTGGCCCCAAGCCCTTGCAGGACATGGTGGAGAACCTCACCCGCCTGTTGCTCCCGAAGGGCGTCAAGGTCAAGTTCAATGTGCCCTATCATCAGGACACCGGAAAGATCGACGTGACCAAGGTGAAGTTCAGCGGGTCGGGCGAGCCCTACCGCATCACCTCGGCCATCATCGTGGACATCTTCAACTACATCGGGAAGGGCGTGGTCGCCGGAGGTATTCGCCGGACGGCGGAGATCATGTTCGGTGAGCCCGATGATGATGAGTTCATCAACCTCAAGAGCGACCAGAAGGCTCTGGAAGACCGCCGCTGGGCCAGCAACAACAGCGTCTATGCCTACCAGGGCATGGACTACAGCACCGTCGCCGCCCGCATCGCGGACAACGGCGAGCCTGGAGTCCTTTGGCTGGAGAACGCTCGGGCCTTCTCGCGGATGGATGGGGTGCCGGACAACAAGGACTGGCGCGTGATGGGGTCCAACCCCTGCGGTGAGCAGCTTCTGGAGTCCCACGAACTGTGCAACCTGGTCGAGACCTTCCCTGCCCACCATGACGACTACGACGACTACGAGCGCACCCTGAAGATGGCCTACCTCTACGCCAAGACGGTGACGCTGGTCCCGACGCACGTTCCTCGGGCCAACGCGGTGATGACCCGGAACCGCAGAATCGGTTGCTCGATGTCCGGTATCATTCAGGCGATGGTGAAGCTCGGGCGTCGGGGCTTCCTCCAGTGGTGTGACAAGGGATACGACTACATCCACCGGCTCGACCGCATCTACTCGGACTGGCTGGGTGTCCCGCTGTCCATCAAGACCACCACGGTCAAGCCGTCCGGCACCACGTCTCTTCTCTGCGGGGCGACGCCGGGCATCCACTACCCGCACGCGCCGTTCTACGTCCGGCACATCCGGGTGGCGAACACGAGCCCGCTGGTCGAGGCTGCCCGGAAGGCCGGGTACACGGTCGAGCCGGACGACTACGCGGATGACACCTCGGTCGTGGCCTTCCCGGTGGCGGAGAAACACTTCGTCAAGGGCAAGTGCGAGGCGACCATCTGGGAGCAGTTCGTCAACGCCGCCGACATGCAGCGCCACTGGGCGAACAATGCCGTCAGCGTGACCGTGACCTTCAACAAGGAGGAAGTCCGGGACATCCAGTCGTGCCTGGAATCCTTCGAGGATCGGCTCAAGGGTGTCTCGATGCTTCCCCTGGAAGATGCTGACCACGGATACAAGCACCCGCCCTACCAGGCTATCTCCGAGGACGAGTACAAGGAGATGGCTGCCCGCATCTCCCCCATCGACATGACCGGCTCCCAGCACGAGGTCGATGACAAGTTCTGCTCCGGGGACAAGTGCGAGCTTCGCCGCCCCTAGATGTAGTGGTAATCCTCCGTCTGAACCACTATAGGGGGGTTCATTCTTCGCGTAGGGGTGTAGAAGTAGGCGGAGGAGTGCATGGGCGAGCTTCGGACACTGTTGCTGGAGGGTATCTTCTACACCCATGAGGGTGATACGGAGATCCTAGTCCAGACCGATCAGCATCCGACGCCTGTGTCCGTTCGGGAAGCTCTGGCCCCATTCCTCGATGAGCAGGTCATTCTGGCCATCCACCATCATCCCACCGAACCCGTTGATGAGACTCGCTGGGGCGGTGGTTGTTGCATGTGGGAGTCCGCCGGGAAGTGTCCGGCGGGTCATCACGAAGATCAGGCGTTCCTGTTCAACTTCTCTGCCGAGGGAACCCTCAAGCAGACGGATCAGGGATGGGAGGTTGAGGGTCAGAATGTTGACCTGGCGATGCTGTTGGGGCATCGGTCTCGACTGGCTGCCGTGACGAAGTTCGACCGAGATGCTTTGCGGGGGATGCTCAACACCGACGACTTGGAAACCCTGGGGGGCCGGGCCTCGCAGATGAGAGAGATGATCACAGGATTGCGGGACTTTCTGCGGGATATGAAGGGCGATTGATGTACTTCTCTGGACGAGTGAATGCTGTCCTTTTTGAGGAGCCTGCACAGGGCTTCTACATCTTGAAGGTGCTTCTCGACTCGGACGAGGCGGAAGCCTTGGTGTTCCAGAAGCAGCAGGTTACCGTGCGGGGGCATGTTCAGGGTCTGGTCATCAAGGTCGGCACCTGGTTCGGGTTCGAGGCCGAGTGGAAGAACCACTCCAAGTATGGCAAGCAGCTTGCCATCACCAAGGCTCCGGTGTTCAAGGGAGGGTGGGATCCTGACAACGCCGAGAAGGTGCTGGTCTCTCACGGGGTCGGCTCACGGGTCTTGCTTCAGATCCGGGGTCACTTCGGGGATGACGAGTTCCTCAAGGTGTTGGCCGACAAGGCGAAGCTCGAAGAAGTGCCCGGAGTCAACTCCTTCACCGCCATGTACATCGTCCAGCGGTGGGAGACCGTCCAGGCGTACTTCAAGACCCTGGACTTCCTCAACGACCTGGGCCTCCCGACCGGAAAGGTCCGCGAGGTCTGGACGGTGTTCGGGGATGATGCCGAACACGTCTTGAGCAGCAACCCGTGGGCGCTGGTACGGGTGGACGGGATCTCCTTTCACCAGGCCGACGCGGTGGCGATGAAGCTCGGGCTGGACGTGAACGTGCCCGACCGTATCCGTGGGGCTGTCCTCTACTCGTGCAAGAACCAGCGGAACTTCGGACATCTCTACATGACTACTGGACAGATGTTCGGTGAGATTCAGTCACTCATTCCGGATGTGGACAAGAAGGATGTCGCCACGGCTCTGACCGAGTTGCACAAGACGGAGGATATCATCCTCGACCGGGACACCAAGCAGGGCACCCTCGCCATCTATGAGCCTTCCTACTGGAAGATGGAGCAGGAGGCGGCTTCTCTTCTTCTCGACCGGCAGAAGGCGGCGGGGTTCCGGCGTGGGGGTCTCGACAAGAAGCCCTATATCAGCCAGCTCGGGTCGGTTGGCCCCAAGACCGAGAAGAAGTCCAAGCTCAAGCGTCCCCGGCTCGACAAGGTGGTCGAGACAGCCATTCAGGAGTGGGGTGAAGCCCAGCACCTCAAGCTGTCGGACACCCAGAAAGAGGGCGTCTTGAACGCTCTCACGCAGCCCGTCAGCGTTTTGACGGGCCTGCCTGGAACGGGGAAGACCACCAGCTTGCGGGCCGTGGTGAACATCCTTCAGGAGGCCGGGGTCACGTTCCTTCTCTGTGCCCCCACGGGCATCGCAGCCAAGAACCTGGCCAAGCTCACGGGAGCCCACGCCTACACCATCCACCGGGCGTTCTCGGCCAAGGGCAAGAGCGATGAGAAGCGGGAGTCCACCTACGCGGGCATTGTGGGTGACTCGGAACGTGACCTCAAGGGGGGCGAGGCCGATAGTCTGTGGGGCTATGACCCGGACAACCCGCATCCGGCCCAGGTCGTGGTGGTCGATGAGGCTTCGATGCTCGACCAGCATCTCATCTTCAGGCTGTTGACCTGCACTTCGCCCCAGTGTCGGATGGTCATCGTCGGGGATGCGGCCCAGCTTCCTTCGGTCGGGCCGGGGAACGTGCTGCGGGATCTCATCAACTCGGGCAACTTCCCGGTGGTCAACCTCACCGAGATCTTCCGGCAGAAGGACACCAGCGACATCGTGTTCGCGGCCCACGACATCTACCACGGCAAGGTTCCCGAGTGCCAGCCGCCCTCGGACTTCTCGCTTGTCCAGGTGGGGTCTGAAGAGAAGGTTCAACAGGTCATCATGCAGTTGGCCGAGAAGCTCTACGACAAGCGAAGGAATTTCCAGATCTTGTCCCCTCGCCATGCGGGGACGGTGGGTGTGACGAGCCTCAACGTGGCCCTTCGGGAGTTGCTCAACCCGCAGCGCAGTGGGCTGGCCGAGGCCCGTATCGGCCAGGACATGATGCGGGAGGATGACCGTATCATGGTCGTCAAGAACAACTACCGGCTGGGCGTGTACAACGGTGATGTGGGCAAGGTGTCCCGAATTGACCGGAAGGCCAAGGAGGTTGAACTGAAGATCTTCGGTGATCCTCCGCTGTTCGTCCGGGTTCCGTTCAAGGATGTGCCCCGGCTGGTGAGGTTGGCCTACACCTGTACGGTTCACAAGGCGCAGGGGCTTGAATACGACGTGATCGTGATGCCCATCGTGGACAGCTTCAGCCACCAGCTTCAGCGCAACCTGCTCTACACGGCGGTGACTCGGGCCAAGCAGAAGGTCATCCTGGTCGGAACTCACTCTGCGCTGGCCCGTGCCGTCGCCAACGACCGGGAAGACCAGAGAAACACGCTGTTCAAGGAGCGTATTGTTCCCGATGCCGCCTAAAAATAGGGGGGTCATCTCCAATCGGGAGGGGTAGTAAGTGGTGAACTACCGCCTGATTGGAGGCTGGAAAGATGAGCAAGCTGACGGACGATGAGAAGAAGGCCCTGACGGAGACCTTGGACAAGGTGAAGAAGGGTGTCCGCATCACCAAGGTCGTCTGCACCCGGTCGGTCAAGGGCCGTGGTGGCGATCACTACGTCGGATTCAGCGCCGCCTGGGACACGATTCAGGACGACGCGGGCGGCGGGGCTGACCTGAACTCGGCCCAGGATGGTGATGTGGCCCTGGCCCAGAAGGGTGGCATGACGCTCAAGGAGGGGCGCATCGCGGCTCTGGTGGTCGGGATGCAGGCTGACCTGGCGGCGCACGAGCACGCGACGGCGGGTGCGAACCTGTCCTCCGACCAGCTCGACAACGCCCGGCGGGCCATCAAGGGCAACTACACCAAGCTCATGGTCGAGGTGCTCCGCAACGGGAACGGTAACGGGGAGAGCTGATGACCACACCAGTCCTGACCTTTTCGCAGGCCGAGGCGGACGCCATCTACGAGGAGCTTCGGGATCTGTCCGTCGAATTGGACTCCGACCCTCTCGTCTATGGCCCCAAGCGGCTCAACAACAAGGTGGCCGAAGCCAGGAAGATGCTCGACCGCTGTGAGCGTATCTTCCTCGACGTGTCCCAGCGGCTTCACGCTGTCCGGCGTCGCCTGCTCGTGGCCAACACCGAACTCGATCTGGCGAAGAAGGATCTCTTCGCCAGCGACCCGGAGACGAGGGCGGGGCGTAGTGTGTCCGACCGCGAGGCCATTGCCAGCGGCAAGCTGAAGAACGAGGTGCAGGAGGCGAACCGGCTGGAGCAGGTGCAGATGTCTCTGGAATCGGCCCTCACAGTGGTCAAGGCCAAGCGCACCGACCTCAAGGACACCCAGGGACGCCTCCGCGATCAGCTCAAGCTCTGCCAGGAAGAGATCGGGCTGGGGAACCGCTGGGGGTCGAGAGCCCCGGACGCCCCGGACATCAAGCCCACGGGTGCGGCTGCCGAGTTGAAGGACGTGGACGACATCCTCCAAGGAGTGGACGGCGAGATCCATGTGGCCCAGCAGTCGGGAGATTGGGAAGACCCCGAGCCGATGGAGCAGCCCGAGGAAGCCGAGGAAGAAGAGACCCCCGAGGAGCCCGAGTCCGCAGACCTGGACAAGGAGCTTCCTTCCACCGCAACCACCGAGGAAATCGACAGTTTCCTCGAAGATGACATCGTTCCCGAAGGCGACAAACCTGACCTGGACGAGTCGGCGGTGGATGAAATACTGTCCTCATTCGAGAAAATGGACTGATTGGGGGGTTCATTTTCTGAGGCTGGGTGTAGTAGATACAGACTGACGGAACCTGTCCAAGATGACCTAGTTCCGTCCCAAAAGGAGGCGAGAGCCATGAGCGGTTTCCAGGAGTTCAGTTTCGGTCAGAACGACGAGAACATCGGCAACAAGGGCAAGCGTGCCAAGTTCGAGGAGGGCAAGACCTACCGGGTGTCCTTCGTCTGGTGGGAGGGCCTCGACGCGGACAAGCCCGAGATGGGTGACGCGGACAACCCCGTGGCTCCCAAGTTCGTCGGTGCTCCCATCCACTACATCCAGGGCGTCGGGTACGTCGTCAACAAGGGGCCGGAGTACACCAAGCTCGCGGGCAGCCCGCCCAAGACCCGCGTGGCCACGGCGGTCATCATGTGGCCCACCGACAAGATGGGCGACGTGGACAAGTCCCGGCTCATGGGCGGTGAGGCCGAGGTGATGCCCTGGGTCTTCTCGGCGGACAAGTACAAGTCGCTCCAGCAGATCCACAAGGAGTTCAACTTCGGGATGCACGACATCACGATCACCTGCACCGAGGCGAAGTTCCAGAAGCTCACCTTCTCCCCGTGCAAGGAGAACCTCCTGCGGAAGCTGATGGAGAGCGACAAGGCCAAGGAGCTGGTCACCAAGATGATCGACGCCGCCAAGCAGGTCGTCAGCAGCATCCAGGGCGAGGTGGGCCGCGAGATGACCATCGAGCAGGTCAAGGACAAGCTCGCGGGCGGCACCGGAGCGACGGCGGGTGGCGGCGGTGCGACGGCCCCGTCCACGGCCACCACGGGCGAGATCGATGACCTGGTGGACGACCTTCTCGACTAGCCTTCGGCCCGGAGGGGGCCGATGCGCGTCCTCGGATTTGACCCCTCATTGACGAACTTCGGCTGGGCTCTGCACGATACCGATGGTGCAGGGCCTGGCCGTTGTCTTGAGCGCGGTCGATTCCAGACTTCGGCCAAGACCCTCTTCGTTGACCGCTACGTCGAGATGCGATCTCACGTCCAAGCCCTCGTCCAGTCACTCGACGTGAAGAAGCTCGGGGTCGAGTATCCCGTGTTCAACGATCTCTGGTCAGAGGGCATGTATGGTCTCTTCCTGTTCACCTGTGAGGCTCTCCGGATGGAGAAGGTGGACGTGGTGTTCTTCTCGCCCGGCCAGATCAAGGCCCACGCCCATCGGTTCCTTGAGCGACCGAAGGGCTGGAAGATGAACAAGCCCGACATGGTGGAGGCTGCCAAGGCCGACACGGGCGGCAAGGGCCGCTGGAACCACAACGAGGCAGACGCCTACTGGGTCGCCAGGTCGGCAGCTAGGTTCTGGTTGCTCCATGATGGGGTAATAGGGGTCAGTGACCTGACACCCTTGGAGAAGAAGCAGTTCACCGAGATCCACAAGTACTCTCGGGGCAAGCGGGCTGGCGAGACAGCTTTGAAAGGTATCCTCTACCGGGAGGATGAACGATTTTTCCTATGGTCGCAGGAGGAAGACGATGGCGAAGGCGAAGGCGAAGAAGTCCACCAAGAAGGACAAGGATGAGAAGCAGGGGTCTCCGAACCCGCTGCTGGCGGGCAAGAAGATCGTGTCGAGTGTGCTCAAGGATGACTCCTTCGTGGAGGTCAACGAGGGGCGGCTCAAGAAGTCCATCCCTCACCTCCCCACGGGGTCTATCGTGGCCGACTTCCTCATCGGGGGTCGCACCAATCGCTTCGGTGTGATGCCGTGTCCCGGCCTCCCCCGTGGTCGCATCGTCAATCTCTACGGCATGGAGTCGGCAGGCAAGACCACCCTGGCCCTGACCGCCTCCGCCACGACCATCGCCAAGGGCGGCACCGTGTGCTTCATCGACTGGGAGCACGCCATCGACCTGGCCTACGCGACGACCATCGGTGTCCCGGTGCAGGATCCCAAGAAGTTCATGCTCGTCCAGCCCGACAGCCTGGAGAAGGGCATCAAGGTTCTGTGGGCGATGGCCAAGGCCGGGGTCACCCTCATCATCGTGGACTCGGTGAGCGCCGGTATTCCCGAGGCCGTGATGTCCCAGGAGCTTGACGACAAGGGCGACACGGGCGGTGGCGGTGGTGGATTGGGCAACGTCGCCCGGATCTGGTCGCAGTTCCTCCCGCAGCTTCAGACCGTGATCACCCGGACTGGCTCCTGCGTGATCGGTGTCAGCCAGCTTCGGGACAAGATCAACATGTCGGGCTACGGGGACAAGACCACCACAGCGGGCGGCAACGCCTGGAAGTTCTACTCCGCCCTGCGTCTGCGGCTCAAGCGGGTCAAGTCCTTGAAGGAGAAGGCCTACGATCCCCGCAAGCACCAGAAGGTCGATGCCGCTTCTGGCGCGGTGGTTCGGCTCAAGATCGACAAGTGCAAGGTCGCGGGCAGCCAGGGCCTCGAAGATGATCTCTACATCCGGTTCGGGGAGGGGATTGACGACATCCGCTCCGTCATCGAGACGGCCTCGTCCCACGGGGTCGTGAAGAAGGGCGGCGCGTGGCTCACCTGGGAGCGCAAGGACGGCACCGAGATCCGTGGTCAGGGCATGTCCAAGTTCAAGGAGGAGATCGCCCAGGTTGAGGGGGCGTGGCCTGAGCTGTACAAGGCCGTCATGGTGGCGATGTCCTCCGGGAAGGTCGAGAACATCCCGCAGCCGGAGGAGGACGACTTCGCGGACATCGACGCCATCCTCACGGGCAACCAGTCCTCCAAGGGGGACTCGGAAGAGACCGTCGAGGAGTAGTAGCTCTGAAAGGCGGGTGACCGATGTTCAAGGTCCGCGTCCAGAACTTCCAAAGCATCGCAGATGCGTCCATCGAGGTGAATGGCTTCACAGTCATCACCGGCCCGAACAACTCGGGCAAGTCCGCCCTGATGCGGGCCATTCGGGGAGCCTTCCAGAACACCCGTGGCACCGGGTTCGTCCGGCACAAGAAGCCCAAGGCCACCGTCGAAGTCCAGTTCCCGGACGGCAAGCTGGAATGGTCGAAGGGCAAGGCGAAGAAGGCCAAGCCGACCTACGTGATCAACGATGGGTCGCCCATCCATCCGGGTCAGCATGTTCCCGACGAGGTGCGTGACCTGGGCATCCGACCCATCCAGGCCGGGGGTCGGGAGATCTGGCCCCAGTTCGCCCCCCAGTTCACCGGCCAGATCTTCCTGCTCGACCAGCCCGGAAGTGTGCTGGCCGAGGCTGTGGCCGACGTGGAGCGGGTGACTCAGCTCAATCAGGCGCTCAAGCTGTCCGAGTCTGACCGGCGTTCGGCTGGTTCGACACTCAAGGTGCGGATGTCTGACAGGCAGACGCTCCAAGAGGAGCTTGGGCGGTTCGACGGCCTGGACGACCTGGAGGGTGAAGTCCAGAGCATCGAGCAGGGGCTTCAGAAGGCCGCTGTGGTCGAAAAGGCCATTCTCGGGCTCTCTGACCTGCGGGACAGGAAGAACTCCGCCACAGCGGCGGTGGAAGCCCTGGAAGGCATCGAGGATGTCGAAGTGCCGGGTGACCAGGACTTCGACTCTCTCCAGGCCATCCTCGATGAATCCGACGACCTGCGGGAGTTGCAGACCCGCTACACAGACGCGGTGGAGCGGGTCGAGTCCCTCGCTGGGGTCGAGAACATCGAGGTGGACATCGACTTCACCCCGGCAACCCGGTTCCTCGACGCCCTGGGTGTGCTGCAAGACCTCAAGGCCCGGCACGCTGCGGCCACCAAGAGGGTTGCCACCCTGGAAGAGAAGCTGGTTGCGGAACAGGCAAGTCTGGATAGTGCCGAGAAGGCTGTGGCCGAGCTTCTGGAGGAGCTTGGGGAATGCCCGGTCTGCGGTTCGGTGCTGGGGGATGACCATGAGCACTGACGACACCATCACCCTGATCTGGCGCTCCGATGCCCACCTGGCTGACCAACCACCCCAGTCGCGGACAGACGACTGGGCCGCTACGATTCTGGACAAGCTGTCCCAGACGGTGGAGATCGCCCTGGACGAGAATGCCGAGGCCATTCTCGACGGCGGCGACCTCTTTCACATCAAGAGCCCGGTCAGGAACAGCCACAAGCTCATCCAGCGGGTCGCAGAAGTCCACCAGAGCGTGACAGTCCATGCTACCGTGGGCAACCATGACGTGAAGTACGGGAGCCTGGAATACCTGGAAGAGAGCCCTCTGGGGGTGCTGTTCAAGACCCGGACGTTCGTGCCTTTGTTCGATGAGCACGAGGCCCGTTTCACGATCTGGCCGGACGCGGTGAAGGTGGACGGGACGACCAAGCCCAAGCTCCGCGTCCGGGTGGTGGGCATTCCCTATCACGGCACCCAGTATGACGTGAACCGCTTCAACGCTATCACCAAGGGCGACGAGGATCATCTGGTCGTGGTGGCTCACTGTCTGGCCAGCGAGGAGGGGGGCGAATTCTTCGGGGCCGAGGATGTGCTGAATTACTCTGACCTGGCCAACCTCGACCCGGACGTGTGGTGCTTCGGACACTGGCACAAGAACCAGGGGGTCACCGAGATCGCCCACGGTAAGTGGGTGGTCAACATCGGCAGCCTGGCTCGCGGGGCGCTGGTCGAGGATGACCTGAAACGGACGCCATCCTGTGCGATCCTCCGTTTCGGCCCAGGCAAGGAGGTCTTCAGCATCGAGGAGAAGCCCTTGCGGGTGCAGCCTGCCAAGGAGGTATTCGACATCGAGGGTCGCGTCCGGGCTGAGGCTCGACAGATGAACATCGAGACCTTCGTGGAGGGGCTCCGAGATGTGCTCACCCGACAGGATGACGTGTCACTTCGGGAGACCATTGAGGGGATGGACGGGATCGAGGACGAGGTGCGAGAGCGGGCTATCCTCTACCTGGAGAAGGCGGGGGCATAGGCTTATCCCCGATCTCGGCAGAGTAGTCTAGGGCGGAGGTCTCATGAAAGCCATCTACGCAGGCAGTTTCGACCCTCCCACCGTGGGCCACGTCTGGGTCATGCAACAGGCGATCACCCTCTTCGATGATCTGGTGATCGCGGTCGGGGTCAACCCGGACAAGACACCGATGTTCAGTCTGGAGGAGCGCATGGACATGCTCCAAGAGACTGTGGACATGCTGCTGGAGAAGGTCATCATCTGGCCCGAGGGCAAGAAGGTCGAGGTTGCCGGATTCGGAGGCGACTACCTCGTCCGCTACGCATCCAAGGTAGGGGCTACGCATCTGGTTCGGGGTGTCCGGTCAGCCGAGGATCTGGCCTTCGAGAAGATGATGAGGCACGTCAACGAGGACATCGACCCCGAAGTCGAGAGCGTGTATCTCATTCCGCCCCGTGAATACTGCGAGGTGTCGTCCAGTCTGGTCAAGGGACTCATCGGCCCGAACGGCTGGCGCGAGGTGGTGGATCGGATGGTGCCCCCCGCCGTCCGGAAGCGCCTTCGGGAGAGGTTTGGAGATGGCTGACGGCTTTCAGGAGTTCGACCTCAACGACACGTCTCCGACCGAGACTCTGACTGTCGAACTGGTTCCCTCGACGGCGTGGGGGAAGAACCTGCGCTCTGACCTCCCGAGGAAGGACTGGGACAAGCTCCGCAAGATGACCTACGCGGCAGCCGGATACCACTGCGAGATCTGTGGTGGGAAGGGGCCGAAGCATCCAGTCGAGTGTCACGAGATCTGGGACTACGATGAGAAGACTCACGTCCAGAAACTCGTCCGGCTCATCGCGCTCTGTCCGGCCTGCCACGGGGTCAAGCACTTCGGGTTCACCCAGACCCAGGGGTTCGCGGACGAGGCCATCGCTCACATGATGGAGGTCAACGGCTGGACGGAGCGCCAGGCGCGGGAGCATGTCCGCGATGCGGCCCGGATCTGGAACGAGCGCAGCGTCCATGAGTGGACTCTCGACCTGTCCTGGCTCTTGTCCGTAGGAGTTCCGATCCCGTGAAGAACACTCTGATCTGTGGTCGTAGTGAAGACGTGCTGCCCAAGATCCCCTCCGAATCAGTGGCTCTCGTGTTCACGTCACCGCCCTATGCGGTTGGAAAGGACTACGAGCCGGACATCCGAATCGGCGTCCTGCTGCAACTGCTCAACGAGACCTTCAGGGAGTGTCGGCGCGTCCTCAAGCGTGGTGGCTACGCCGTGTTCAACTTCGGAGACATCATCCCGGCCCGAGAGATTCTGGGGACAGAGGCCCCGTGCGAGATGCCGATGGGCTGGATCTACTGGTCGCAGGGCCTCGCCAACGGACTTGTCCTCCAGGCCCAGCGGGTCTGGCACAAGGACTTCTCCAAGATCACCGGGGGCAAGCACGCCATCTCTGCCCCTCGCCCTGTCCCCGAGTTCGAGCACCTCTACACCTTCCGCAAGATCGAGGGTGCGCCCAAGGAGCAGAAGATCAGGAACCGCCAGTTGAGCCAGCGGGCCGTGTGGAGCACGGTCGGTGAGAAGCACATGGCGGTGGAACACCCCGCAGCCTTCCCCGAGTCTCTTGTCCAGCGGGTTCTTGAAGTGTACACAGACCCCGAGGATGTGGTTCTCGACCCCTTCGCCGGAAGCGGCACTGTGGGGGTCGTGGCCCAGCAGATGGGACGGGGATATGTCCTGATTGAGAAGGAGCCTGGCTACTGCGATGTGGCTCGGAAACGTCTGGAAGCTGCTGGGGACAGACCCCTCCATGATTTTGAACCTACCGACATCATGGACTTGCTGGACTAGGCTTATCTCGCTCTCCGAGAGAGTAGTCTAGGTAGGAGGTATCGCATGAGCGGTGAAATTGTGGCCGTGGGTGGCCCGATGGCTTCGGGCAAGACACGGGAGACCGCACGCTTCGAGAAGGTGGGCTACATCCGGGTGAACCGGGACGAGCTGGGAGGCTCCCTCAAGGATGGAGGCCAGGTCTACCAGCGAGTCCGCGAGCTGCACGCACAGGGCAAGCGGTTGTTCGTCCTGGACAACACCTACGGCACCGTGGAGGCCCGAGAGACGCTCCTGGCTGTGGGTCAGGAGCTGGGGCTCCCCGTCCGGCTCGTGTGGCTGGACGCCACCAAGGAACAGTGCCAGTTCCTCGCCGCTCTGCGTCAGATCCGGCGCTACGGCAAGCTGTTCCGCAAGGAGGACTACAAGGCTCACAAGGATGACCCCAACATGTTCCCGCCCGTGGCCCAGTTCGCCTGGTTCAAGCGACTGGTGATGCCCGAGCAGTCCGAGGGGTTCACGGCCATCGAGACTGTCCCGGTCGAGATCACCCTGCCAGACGATTACACCAACCGGGCCATCATCCTCGACTACGACGGCACCCTCCGCACGTCGAGTAACCCGGACAACCCCTCTCCGACCTGCGCCGTCGAGGTGCAGATCATGGATGGTCGCCGGGATCTGCTCCAGGCCAAGCAGCGCGAGGGCTTCATCCTGTGTGGGGCCAGCAACCAGTCTGGCATCGCCAAGAAGCCGGGTGACAAGAAGTACGTGCCCGAGCAGGGGGCCATCGAGGCGTTCGATGAGACCAACCGGCTCCTGGGCGTGGACATCGACTACATCTACTCGACCGAGCGGGGCGGCGTCCCGCAGTCGTACTGGCCGAAGCCGTGCCCCGGCATGGGCGTGTGGTTCATCGAGAAATACAAGCTCGACCCGAGCCAGACCATTTTCGTGGGCGACATGACCAAGGACAAGACCTTCGCGGAGCGGTGTGGATTCCAGTTCGCCTGGGCGCACGAGTTCTTCGGAGCCTGACATGGCAGAGGGAGAGTGCAGGCCAGGTGACCGTCCTCACCGTGAGTGGTATCTCGGGCCATTCGTCCGAGCCTGGGGCGGGAACCTCTCTGCGGAGAAGAAACGGGACTACCTCGACTACGCCCGAGCGGCTGACCCCTATTCCAGGGAGGCTTTCGATGCCTATGACCGGGGAGATCGGTCGGCTGTCGAGGTGGTGGAGGTCGTGAAGAAGTTCGTATCCAAGGTCATGGGGCTATAGGTGTGGTAGAATCCTCCACGGAGGCGAGGTCGTGAGCGAGAAGAAGGCCAAGAAGATCGACCAGGCCATCATCCTCGGTGAGGACAAGGATGAAGCCCAGATCATGCGCCTTCGCCAGAACGAGGAAGGTCAGCGGTCTATCGAGGTCGGAAGGGTCAAGAACACCGACTCGATGACCGAGGAAGAGATGGACGGCAAGGAGATCATCAACGTCAAGAGGCGTGAGGGCAGTCCGCTCTACGATGTCGAGGTGGTCCAGGAGGGGACAGGTCACAAGGGGCCTGCCCGCGTAGCGTCCAGGGCGTATCGGGACGGCTGGGATCGCATCTTCGGTGACGATGACGATGAGATTCCCGAGAATGTGACGTGGCACTGATGGGTTGTTGCAGAGGCGGCAGACGTAGCAGGAGTGGCCGGAGAGCGCCGCTGCCGACGCGGAGGGCGGCTCCTCCTCCCAAGGCCGAGCCCCCGGCGGAGAAGACCCGCAAGACCTACAAGATCATCCCGGTCGAGGGTGCTCATGGGGATATGGCCATCAAGTGCCTCAAGTGCGGGATGACTTCCTACAACCCCAACGATGTTCGCCACAAGTACTGCGGGAAGTGCCACGAGTTCCACGAATCCTGATGTGCTGGCAGCCACCCACGGGAGATAGAAAGATGGCTGGCAAGAGAAGCCAGAACCCGGTCGTCAGGGCCAGCAAGTTCATGAGCCTGGTGCTCCGACACAAGCCCGAGAAGATCGGCATCACCCTCGATGACCAGGGCTGGACGGACTTCAACACGCTGGTCGAGAAGTCTCCGAACTGGATGACCCGGCAACTCATCCTGCAAGCGGTGGCCGAGAACAACAAGAAGCGGTTCGCCATGTCCGAGGATGGCAAGCGTATCCGGGCCAGCCAGGGCCACTCCGTCAAGGTCAACCTGGGATACCAGCCCTCCGAGCCGCCCGAGTATCTCTACCACGGGAGCTACCCGAAGGTGAGGGAGGCCATTGAGCGGGAGGGATTGAAGAAGATGGAGCGCCACCACGTCCATCTCTCCCCGGACCCACAGACCGCCCATACGGTGGGTCTGCGACGCGGGGGCCGCCCCATCATGTTCAAGGTTCAGGCTGGGCGGATGTTCAGGGATGGTTTCGAGTTCTTCGTGAGCGACAATGGGGTCTGGCTCACCGATCATGTTCCGCCGGAGTACCTGGGGAAACAGTAGCTCATCAGACCTTTCGAGAGAGTAGTCTAGGCAAGAGGTGACGCATGACACTACCGAGAAAGAAGTCGAGGCGCATCGAGATCGAGGACAGAGCTTTCCGCTGGGCGCTGGGGAACCACCACAAGACCCTTCCAGGAGCGGCTCCCGATGTGGTCTGGTTCCTGGCCCACGAGGACATCAAGGATCACGGGGCGACCTTGCAGGCTAAGCTCATGGTGCATGACCGTGGGCCGGAGATGCCCGACGAGGATCTGAAGGCGGCGGTGACGCCCAAGGACGCGAAGAAGCTCATTCTCTCCGCCCTGACGCAGGGGTGGGATCCCAACGGGAAGCAGAAGGGCACGTTCAAGCTCGAAGGGCCGATGGCCCTGGAGGATTACGAGGTGATCTGATGGATGGAATCGTCAAGGGGCCGGAGGCCGAGGGCAACCTCCACACCCTGTTCAACATTGCGTCTCTCTTGAGCGACAAGTCCCGCTCCCACATGAGGTGGATGGGCGAGAAGGACCGCCTGATTCTGGTCGCGGTCACGGGCAGCCGGGCCTACGGGACGAATCGGCCCGACTCGGACTACGACTACAAGGGCGTCTGCGTGCCGCCCCATCAGTATCGGATGGGCTTCCTGCACAAGTTCGACCAACTGGAGGTCAAGCAGCCCATCGATTGCACCATCTTCAACGTGATCAAGTTCGTTCAGATGGCGGCAGCCTGCAACCCGAACATCCTCGATGTGCTGTTCGCCCACGGCGATGACCTCGTGGTTTGCAACCACGTCGGCCAGATCCTTCGGAACGCCCGGCAGGACTTCCTCTCGAAGAAGGCCAGCGCCAGCTTCCGGGGCTATGCGATGTCGCAGATCAAGCGCATCAAGCGGCACCGCCGCTGGCTGCTTGACCCGCCGACCCACAGGCCGCTGCGGTCGGAGTTCGGCCTCTCGGACATGGTGGCCATCTCCAAGGATCAGCTCAACGCTGCGATGAGCCGCATCCAGAAGCAGATCGACTCCTGGGAGATCGACTTCGGCCAGATGGACGACGCCGAGAAGATCTACGTCAAGGAGCAGATGTACCGTCGTCTGACCGAGTTGGAGATCGCGGACGACGAGCAGTTCGCCGCCGCCGGACGCCTCCTGGGCTACGAGGAGAACTTCCTGGAGATGCTCACCAGGGAGAAGCAGTGGCGGCAGGCCGTGCTGGACTGGGAGCACTACCAGAACTGGAAGAAGCACCGGAACCCGGCCCGTGCCGCCTTGGAGAAGAAGTTCGGGTACGACACCAAGCACGGGATGCACCTTGTCCGGCTCATGACTATGTGCCGGGAGATAGGCACCACGGGTGACGTCATCGTCAAGAGGGTACACGACGCGCCCAAGCTGAGGGGCGTGCTCAACGGCGAGTGGGCCTTCGACTACCTCGACTCCTGGGCCGAGGAGCAGGACAAGGATCTCATCGAGGTGTGGCGGAAGTCCTCTCTTCCCCGGACACCTGACTTCGCCAAGCTGGACGAGCTGTGTCAGAACCTCATCTGGGCCGTGGAAAATCCTGTTTGACTCCGCCCGCTTCGGGGTAGGATAAGATACCTCGGAGAAAGGGTAGGAGTGGTATGGCACGGGAATTCACGCTCTACTGGTCAAGCCTCGCCAAGTATGAAGATTGCCCGCAGAATTTCCTCTGGTCGAAGGGGTGGGGAGCCATCGATGTCGGTGGTGGGCCGGGCAGGAAGAAGCCCAAGCCCTTCCAGAAGTCCTGGCATCACGCCCTGATGGGCGTCGTCATCCAGTGGGTCATCGAGCGGTTCTACAACGACGAGCTGTGGAAGCTCCTGTCCAAGGATCAGCTCATCGAGCGGCTGCTGGAGATGTGCGAGCAGAACTTCAAGCTCGAAGCGGCCCGGAACTACATCGACTGGCGACAGGCCCCTCCCAGGGAAGAGATGCTGGAGGTCATCAAGGCCGGGGTGTTGGGCTACATGAAGACCATGAAGGCCCATCGGCTCATCGGCCCCTACTCGAAGGCCGAGCAGGACATGGTGGCCTACGCCAACAAGTACACGCCCATCGGTGGTCGTGCTGACCTCATCGTCAAGCGCGAGGACACCGGGGTCACCATCATCGACGGCAAGAACTCCCGGCGTTACAAGGACGGCAAGGGTGGGTTGATGACCTACACCGACCCCGACCAGTTGCGCTGGTACGCCCTCTGTTTCTACCTGTGCTACAAGCAGATGCCTGACCGTCTGGGCTTCTGCTACTACCGTTACCCCTACGGCGCGACGGTCCTCGATGTAGATGGAAAGCCCGTGCTGGACGACGAGGGCAACGAGGTCAAGGAGGAGGGGATCGAGTGGGTCGAGTGTTCCAAGGAGGATGTCAAGGGGCTCGCCCAGCGGGCCGTGGATGTCCGCAAGGCGATGGACAAGGAGAAGTTCGACGCCAAGCCCCACTGGAAGACCTGCCGGTTCTGTGACTACGAGAGCGTCTGCCCCGACCGCCAGGCCCAGAAGTCCAAGAATCGCCGCAAGCCCCGGAACACCGATGAGATGCTCGACGGTGTGGAGGGATTCCAGCTTCTCAGTTTCGATGGGGGGTCAACTTCCGGAGACAAGGGGTAGTAGGACTAGCTGCGGAGGTTGAAATGGCCGATGAGAAGCGTGCGATGCTCGATGCCCTGCTGGGACGCCGGGATGACGCCAAGGAAAGCGTGAGCAACGTCAAGGGGCGTCTGACGGCTGCCCGCGAGGACGTGGAGAGCATCGAGGCCGAATGCAAGAAGCGCAAGGTGGCCCCCGAGAAGCTCGACGGGGCCATCGAGAAGCTCGAAGATAGGTTCGACCAGGAAGTGAAGGATTTGACGCAGCGCATCGAGACCGCTGAGGGTGAGGTGCGCCCGTTTCTGGAGGAAGCATGAAGATTCAGGTGGCGAAGCAGGATTTGGAGAACGCGCTGGACGTGGTGGCCTCATGCCTGGCAGGGACGGGCAGCGATCTGTCGGTTCACTTCCTGTTCCGGCGTGATCCCGCCGACCGCGAGAAGATCCAGGTGATGACCTACTCGACCCGCATCTCGGCCCTGTGCCCGGTGACAGCGACAGTGGATGAGTCGGACTTCGACGCCTTCACCATCGAGGGCTGGCGGCTCAAGAAGTGGCTCAGCAAGCTGCCGGACGCTGCCCTGACCTTCGAGTTCGACGGGGCCGTGGTCGAGGCGGTCTGCCCTGGCAAGGGCACGCAGAAGTTCCAGTCGCTCGACCCGAGCAAGTTCCCGTTCTGGGACAAGGCGCTGGGGGATGCCAAGATCATCGCCCTGATGCCCGCCGAGCGGCTGCACCGGGCCATCGACTACTCCCGCAACTTCGCGTCGGCGGACGAGAGCCGTCAGCCGGAGCTGTGCGTCTGCGAGGTCAAGGAGGGGGTGCTCGCCAGCACGAACAAGCGGACGGCGACCCTGGTGTCGGTGGCGGCTCTCAAGGACTCCTCGATGCGCGTCCACTCCAAGGATGCGGGGGCCATCCTGAGCTTCCTGGCCACGATCAAGGACGACGTGGAAGTGCTGGAGCACGACAAGTGCCTGTTCCTCCGCCGGTCGGACGGGGCCGTGTTCGAGGAGAGCCGGTTCGATGCCAACTTCCCGGTCTTCAACCGCCCTCCGGACAAGGATCCGCACTGGTGGGTGCTCGACACCGAGGAGCTTCGGAACGCCATCCCCTTCCTGGAGTCGGGTGCCCAGCGAGAGGATGACCGCCTCCGCTTCACCCGACCCGGCGACCCGGACGACACGGAGCGGCCTGTCATCCTCTCGATGCAGACCGCCACGGGTGGGACGGCGGAGCAGAAGGTGACCTGTGTGGAGTCGGGCTCCGAGCCCGACGCTGACCCTCTCCCGGATGAGGGTTTCACCCTGGCCTACCCGAACCTGACCAAGATCCTCGACTTCGTGAAGTCGGACACCATCAAGTTCGGCGTCAGCCGTCGCAAGAAGGGTGGCTACCTGCGGTTCGTGGATGTCCTGTTCGCGGACGAGGAAGGCAAGGGCGGCGACGAGTACCTGACCGTTGCGGCGTGGCTCCGGTGACGGGATGCCTTCCCTCCCTACAGCGACCGAGCTGCGGTCGAAGCTCGACCGGGCCATCGGTCTCCGAGATGGAGTCGCCTCGCGGCTGAATACCGTCGAGAGTGACATCCGCACCCTGGAGAACGAAGAGGCACTGCTCGACCTCGTGGCCGGGCTGCTCCGGCAACTCATCGACCAGGAGGTCACGGTCGGGGTTGAGGCAGTCGAGAAGCTCCAGACCGAGGGGCTACAGACCGTGTTCGATGACCAGGATCTTCGGGTCAAGGCCAACGTGGATGTCCAGCGGGGCAAGGTCACGGTGGATCTGGTGACCTCACAGACACATCCCGGCGGGGCCGAAGTCGAAGGCATGAGCAACGACGCCTTTGGCGGGGCTGTGGCGACTGTTCAGTCCATCCTGCTCCGGGTCATCATCATCCTCCGTCGTGGACTCCGACCTGTCCTGCTGCTGGATGAGTCTCTTCCGGCTTTCGACGGCAACTACGTCGCCAACATGGGCCGTTTCATGTCCGTCCTGTGCGAGCGGCTGGGGCTGGACATCCTGCTGGTGACCCACAACCCGGCGCTGGTCGAGGCTGCCGACCAGGCATACCGCATCGTCAAGAAGAACGGTGCCGCTCGGTTCGAGGCTGTCCGATGAGCACCAGAGACCCCTTCGCAGGCCGAGAGCCCCTGGACATCGATGACCTTCTGGGCCTCAACGACGACGAAGATGAGGATGAAGGGGCGCTCTTTCCCCGGAGCGAGTACCCGCACAGTGACCTGGATGGTGTCCTCCCCGCCCCTCGGTCGGATCTGACCCACGAGGATGCCGTTCGTCAGGTGACGATGTGCCTGGAAGGTGATGGGGGTGAGTGTCCGTGCTGTGGCCAGAACATCAAGGTCTATCGCCGGAAGCTCAACGCCAACATGGCTCGCTTCCTCATCCGGCTAGTTCGTCGCTTCGGGGAGACCCAGGACTGGGTGAAGTACACCGACATCCGTTCGGAGGGTGAGGGGCGGGACTATTCCTACATCACCAAATGGGGGCTCGCCATCACGGCTCCCGCGACCCGATCCCAGGACAAGAAGGATTCGGGGCTGTGGAAGCCGACCGAGAAGGGTATCAAGTTCGTCAAGCGACTGCTGAAGGTGCCTTCCCATGTCTATCTCTACGACAACAAGGTCATCGGCTGGGAGCAGCTTCCGGTTGACATCCAGGACGCTCTGGGGAGTAAGTGGAGTTGGCAGGAGTTGATGCGTGCGTGATGAGTCCACCATCCGGCAGAAGTTCAAGCAGGTCTGCTACCGGCACCTGAAGAAGCTCCTGAAGGACAACTTCCGCAAGCAGCCCCACACCTGCAAGTTCAACAAGATGGTGCCCGTGGGGGGTGACCCGAGCCGACAGGTCGGATTCTGCAACCATCCTGATGTCAAGGGGCGTCCCATCTGCGACATGCGGGTAGAGGGGTGTCCGGAGAATGCCCGTGAATGCCCTCTCTGGGAGGCCCGACAAGAGAAGGCCCGTATCAAGGGGGCCTTCTACGATCTTGTCAACTCGAAGGCCCGAGGGCCAGTGGCTTCGGAGTATCCTGACATAGCGGCATTGCTCTGGGTGCTCGACAGCCCGGATGTGACCGAGGACTGCAACGAGGTGGACAACGCCATCGATCAGATTCCTGATGAGGAGCTGTGGCAGTGAGCAATCTTCTGCAAGTCGTCCGAGTTCACTCCAAGGCGGCAGCCAAGAAGGGGAACGTCCCCCTTATCATGGAGTTCCACGTATCGCCGGAGACTGTCCCCTACCTGGTCACCTCATCGGAAGGGCTCATGTGGATTGAGGAGCCCCACCCTGGCGACATCGTGAAAGCCGCAATCCGGGAGATCACGACCCCCGGAGACCTGTTCTGGGCCATGACTCTCTCGGTCGTCCACCGGGGCCTACGTGACGAGTGGGGGAACGTCCAGCCCTTTTCCAAGGGCGGCGTGATCGCCGCGACGATGCACCTCGAAGACTACGACCTGGGCGATCTGGAAATCCTGGCCCCCCGAGTGCGGGAGGAAGATAACGAGCTTGGCCCGTATCAACGGCCTGACTGGCTCCAGCCGGACACCCTGGGCTTCCCTGTCCGTCCGTCCTCGTGGATCCCCGACGACTGTGCCGTGGTAGTCCCCAAGGACAGGGACTTCGTGGGTCTTCTGAACCACATCACCCCCAAGAAGGTCGCTGCCGTCGCTCACAACCCGAGTCGGAGCATCGCCGTGGCCTGGAATGGTGCCAGTGAGTTGGCTGGATGACGCTCTCGCAGGATGCGAGCTGACCGAAGAAGGCGAGGGCTACCTCCTGGGTCGGGGTGTCCGGCCCGAGTTCATCGAGTCCGAAGGTATCACCATCTGGACGCCAACCTCGAATCCCGTCCCCGACAAGACCTTTCGGAAGCGATACGGGGACTACGGGGATGCCCTGGACGGCTGGCTCATCTGCCCCGTGTACTCGCCCAGAGGCCGCGTCATTGGTTTCGAGGGCCGACACACGGGGATCAAGAAGATCACCGACTACAGGCTGGATGAGGCTGCCTGGAACCCCTTCTGGCTGGGGCTTCGGACGGCCATGCCCCTCATCTGGGCCGGTGGTGACGTGTGGGTCACCGAGGGGTTGTTCGACTTGAGCCCGATGCAGTGGGTTGTGCCCGAAGGGGATGCCGTATTGGCCTCGGTTCGGGCGAAGCTGTCCTGGTGGCACGTCGAGTTCCTCCGGCGCTTCTGCAAGGGGTGGGTACACATGGTCTATGACCGAGACGAGGCGGGCCGGAAAGGTGTCCACGGATACACTGATTCGACTGGAAAACGCCGATGGGGGGCACTGGCCTCGCTCAAGAGGGTAGGGTTAGAGTGTCGTGAAGTGACTTACTCGGGGGGTTCAGACCCCGGAGAGATTTGGGACCGAGGGGGCGAGACAGCCCTCCGGTCTTCTTTCTTGCTGTAGGAGGCGAGTTATGGGAGCACAGTTCAAGGCAGGCGAGGACATCCACAAGACCGTCAAGGATCTGATCTCCAAGTTCCACCCCCGGCTGGCGTCGGTAGCGGACGAGATCGCCGTGGTGTTCAAGGAGAAGGCCACCCAGGTCGGGGACGCCGTGATCGCGGGCAAGACCGCCAAGGCACCTCCGCTCCTGGGCATCCTGGGCGAGACCGACTGGAAGTTCGTCATCACCCTGGCCCAGGATGAGTGGCAGGAGATGACCGACAAGCAGAAGGTCGCCCTGCTCGACCACCACCTCTGCGCCTGTGGGGCCGAGGAGAACGAGAAGGACGGCGACCTCAAGTTCTACGTCCGGCTCCCCGACGTGTCCTTCTACAAGGAGGAAGTCGAGCGCCACGGCTACTGGCGGACGAGCGGAGCGGCTCCCGAGCCGAACCACATCCAGGAGCTGTTCGGGGACGACTAGGAGGTCTATCTAGCCCCCTGTTCGGGTAGTAGAAGAAAGCACCAGGGGGCACGATGAGCCTCGATACCAAGTACCGGCCCACCCGCTTCGATGACGTGCTCGGCCAGGACGCCACCATTCGCGTTCTGCGGAACTTCATCGCCAAGGGCACCGGCAGGCGACAGTCCTACCTCTTCGCTGGCCCCTTCGGCTCTGGCAAGACCACCTTGGGCCGGATTCTGGCCCGAGCCCTGCTGTGTGAGAGCCCGACCGACGAGGGCGACCCCTGCGATCAGTGCGAGTCCTGCAAGTCGCTGCTGAGCCTGGGAACCTCGGTGGACTTCATCGAGGTTGACGCCGCCACGAACTCGGGCAAGGACGCCATCCGACAGGTCGTGGACGAGATCCAGTATCACACGTTCACAGGGCGCAAGCAGATCTACCTGTTCGATGAGTCCCACCAGTTGAGCAGGGATGCCTTGGATGCCCTGCTCAAGCCCCTGGAAGAGAACAACCCGGACTCCGACGACAAGAAGCTGGTCTGTATCTTCTGCACCACCGAGCCCGAGAAGATGCGGACTACGATTCTGTCTCGCTGCGCCCCCGCGTTCGTGATTCAGGCCGTCGAGCCAGAAGATATCGCCAAGCGACTGACCTACATCTGCGACCAGGAGGGCATCAAGTACGAGGACGGGATGCTTCAGCTCATCGCAGAGATCACCGAATGCCACATCCGAGATGCCCTCAAGGCTATCGAGGGTGTCTCGATGCTGGGTGTGATCAACAAGGAGAACGTCACCTCCTACCTGCACCTCGACCACAACGAGGTCTACCTCGACATCTTGGAGAATCTGGGTCGAGATCTGTCCGTGGTGATCAAGTCGGCCCGCGACCTGATGAAGCGCACGTCCCCGCTGACCTGCTACACGGCTTTGGCCAAGACCGCCGTGACCATCTACGAGGTCGGCATCAAGGCCACCACCCCCGACGCCTACTGGGACGCCGACCGACTCCAGAGCATCTATGATCAGCACCAGGCCAATCTGCTGGGGTTCGCCGCCCGGCTGTCGAGCCGCCCCGGACGCCCGACCGAGGCCATGTTGGTCTGTGACCTGGGCCATCTTCACCATGTTGGAGGTTCCGTCGTTGGAAGTCAGCCCGAGATGGTTGTCGTCCAGACTGGAACTCCCCCCGAGAAATCGGCGGGCGACAAGGCATCCTCCGAGGATGAGAAAACTTCTGCAAAACTTTCACCTGACTCTGGTAAACTATCTAGGGGTTCGGCCCCTCCAATGCTCAAAGGAGAGGTCGAAGTAGACCCAAGGGCGGTGGCGAAGCCTGGAAGTTCTGCTCATCAGGGGGATCAAGGGCAGAAAGTTTCCCAGGACGTATTCGGCCCCGACCAGTTTTGCACGCTTCTTGCGCTACGAGTGGCAGAATTGGACGGGGATTCGATTGGACCGCCGGGACGAAACCACTTGGATAGCCGTTGAACTCTCCCGGATGGGAGAAACGAAGGTCGAGGATGGCGTTCTAGAAGATACCCTCCGATCAGACCTCAATATCGGCCCAGACTTCCCCATCTTCATCCCCGCCGTCACCTACAGCAAGGGCAAGCGCAAGTTCACCGTCCAGTTGATGGAGGGATACGTCTTTCTGGCCACAGGGCTTCCAGAGACGGCCTACTTCGACCTGGAACGGAAGCCCTATATCAACCAGGTCATGTCCTCCAACTCCGGCCCTCACTCCATTCGCGTCCTGAGCACCATCCCGAACAAGAAAATCGATGAGCTAAAACAGCAATTCAAGGAGCTGGTCAGCTCCGATATCGAGATCCACGACGAGGTTCGAGTCATCGAGGGCACCTACCGGATGCTCGAAGGTGTCGTGCTGGGGAAGGATGGAGAGGACGCTTTCGTGAAGATCAAGCTCCGCTCCCTACGGGTCATTGCCACCATCCCTCTCGTATTTCTTGAGGCAATCGAGAATGAGGGGTGACAAATCACCGTCGAACGGTATAATGGGGGCACCCTGAGCTTCTCGCGCTGTAACTGGTCCTTCTCCAGGAGGCGTGAGAAATGACTTCATGGTCAGGTCATCACACAATCGACCCTACGGAGATGGAATCCCGGTTCGCCAACGAGGATTCGATGGCGTATATGGACTCCATCTTCACCGAACCCTCCGAAGATGACCTCAAGCAGATCGAGCAGATTCAGGATATCCTCAACCTGCTACCCGACCGAGAGGCCGACTTCGTAGACCTCTACTACTTCAAACGGCTCCGGCAGACAGACATCGCCCTGATCTTCGGGGTGAGTCAGCCCACGGTCTGTTATCGCCTGATGCGGGCCGCTGACAGAATCCGCTTCCTCCTCAACCTCCCCGATATCCCGAAGAAGAAGATGGAGAAAGACCTGACGGGTTTCCTCTCCGACCCCTTGGATGTCCAGATCATGCTCCTGATGTGGCAGACGACCTGCCAGTCCGAGGTAGCCAAGCAGCTTGGAGTCAGCCAAGGGCTTGTCCGACACCGCTTCCTCCGGTCCCTGAAGCGCATGGGGGCCAACGTCAAGTTCGGCAAATACGTGGAATTGTTCCAGTATGTCGCCAGCAACCTCAACATCCTCCGTGAAGTCCAGCGTCCCTCCGGCTGCAACGTCGTGGCTCACCGCATCGCGTAGACCCCTCCTCAGTCGATAATCGCCCTATGCGTACATAGGAGTAGAGCTTTGGAGAGGGCTATGGCAGAACAAGAGTCCAAGAAGCGGGTCGTGATGGCGAAGCGGGTGGCCCGGCGCTGGGTCGGGAAGTTCTCCACGCCCGAGTATCGCTTCCAAGTCCTCTACGGCATCCGAGAGATCAAGAATCTCCCCAACCTGCTGCGCTCGTTCCGCGACGGCAAGGTGGCGATGGCCGAGGTGGACTCAATCCCTGACCTGGGGGTCAAGGATACCTTCGATTCTGTCGAGGTCTGGTCTCGGAATCGGGAGGCGCTGGTGAAGCTGGCAGCCTGGTTCGAGAAGCGGGGCTTCGAGACAACGGGAGTCTGGTGATGGGTCTTCGTGGAGAACTGGTCAAGCTGGCCCATGAGAAGCCCGAACTTCGACGGCATCTGGTGCCGCTGCTGCGGAAGTTCGCTGCCCGCCAGGCCCTCGATGACCCCGAGATGGACAAGATCGTCCGCCGGGCTGTGGAAGATGCCGCTGACGATCTCTGCTCCCGTTGGGAGTCTGACGCGACCTTGCTCCCTGTCGTCAAGGGTCAGCGGAACTCCAAGTTCGGTTCTGGCTCTGATGGGGGTTGGGGTGCTGAGTGCTGGGTTCCACTAGAATACACTATCAGCACGGGGTATGGCTTCAGCAACTCCAAGGCTGAGTCCATGCGGTCAGGTGCCGACGACAAGATCCACGATGAGACCGCGAAGTGGTTTGCGAAGAGGCACCCGGAACTGGGTCTCGCGCCCAATGACATCAGCTATCACGACCTTGAGGAGATCGACTACTCTCTGGCCGAGGAGTTCGATGAGGCCATGCGGGAACTCTATGTCGATGAGGGCTTTGGGGTCCGCATCGGGGCTTTCTTCTATGACCCGGACAGCACGAGTCCGTGGGTGAAGAAGCGTGGCATGAACAACATGTACGTGTTCTCGGCCATCGATCCAGATGGTCGTTACCTGCCCAATCAGATGGTCACACCCTTCGAGACGACCTTCGTGTTCAAGGATCTGCGTGATCTCAAGGGCAAGCTGGACAAGGCGCTCAAGGCGGCGGTGAAGGCAGTCTGACGATGACGCTCATCAGGCAACAGTCAGTCTTCACCTACGAGTCGTCATCGGGCGGAACGGCGTACTACTTCGACATCGTGGTGGACGCCCAGGGGCTCGTATCGGTGCGGAACATCCGAGCCGCCTACGGAGCCGTGGACTGCGCCACCAGCATCCCCGAGTACGTCCTCAACGACATCGAGCGAGCCAAGTACATCGTCCAGCAACAGGTGGCCGAGACCGCCGTGGCCAACGGCATCGTGGTCTTCACTGGACAGACTGAACAGACGGTCAGCATCCCGGCGGGGGTCTTGAACAACACCAACTACCGGGTGGCCTACTCGGTGCCCGACAACGTGGTGCTCAAGACCGAGGACAAGACCCTCACGAGCTTCAAGATCGTGGCCCCCTGCATGTATGGCTCGCCCACAGAGCCGAAGAACGTCGAGTACGTCGTCCTGGTAGCCACCCAGCAGGCGAGCACCACAAGCGGCTTCCTGACGTTCCAGGACTTCGACATGGGCCAGAAGGCGGTGACGTTCTCGACGCCGTTCACCACGGATGACTACCGGGTGATTCTGACAGCGGATGACTTCTACCTGGCTCGTGTCATCAACAAGACCAAGACCGGCTTCACGGTGGAGCTTGGATATACCCTGGAGACAGGGGCCACCGCCGAAGTCGGGTTCGACGTGTTCGTGTAGGAGGGCAAGATGGGCTTGAAAGAGCAGTGGGGGCCGACGATCAAGGAGGCGGGGACGTTCTCCTACCCTGGGGACACCGTTCTCGATATGACCTATGGCATGTCGGATCTGCTCGCCCAGATCAAGCGGCGTGTCTCCGACCCTCGGGCCATTCATCGGGAGAGCGTTGCGGTGAGCAAGGCTCTGTTCAAGCTCGAAGAGGCCGTCAAGAAGGTGATGTAGAGGTAGTCGATGGCACAAGACCCACTTCTGGTTGACCAGATCGAGATCGAGCCGGGCGCAACTGCGGGCGGAGACCGGCTCATCCGGGCCGCTGCGGACGGTTCCATCGAGTTCGTGGACGCCGTGGTCACCGGGGGCATCACCGTGGCCCAGCTTGCTGGCCTCCGCTCCATCGGCAACCTCCTCGTGGTCGGCCAGAGCGGTGCCGGAGCCGAGTACTCGACCGTCCAGTCCGCTCTGGACGCCATCCCGGCCACGTCGAGCGTCCTGAACCCCTACTTCGTCCTGGTCGGGCCGGGTCGCTACAAGGAGACCCTCAACCTGGTCCGTGACGGCGTTCATCTCATCGGCTTCGGGGCCACGCTGGCGTCACTGGCCGAGGACAATCCGAACGGCCCTGGGGCCTATCATACGCTGGTCATCCAGGCGGCGCTGGGCACCATCCCCAAGTACGTCACCCTCTCCGGCTTCCGCATCACCAACGCCCATGACGCCTACGCTGCCGTCAGGATCGATGGTGGCGCGGGTTCCGAGGTGGGCGAGAATGTCATCGCCTTCCGGGGTTGTGACATCATCAACTCGGGTGCGGGACGCCCGGTGCGGGCCACGTCGGTCAACAACGTGCTCATCCAGGGCGGCAGCATGGCCGAGAGCAGCGCCACTTCTCTGGTCATGGCCGAGATGTGCGCCAGCTTCGTACTGTCCACCGTGGACAGTGTGCCGAACCTCCAACTGGACTACAACGGCGGGGATGTGCCCTCCATCACGACTTCGGACTACCAGCTTGTCGGTTGCCCGAACCTGGGACGTGGCAGCCTGTCACCGCCCGTGAACTCAACGCTGAACACCCAGGGCAAGCTCTCCATCGTGGGCTGCTCGGGAGGACCGGACCTTCGCCTAGCGGGAGATCGGTCGGTGGTCATCCGGGGTTCCGAGGTCGGCAACATCAACATGCTCAATTCGATTGCCGTGTCCATCGCGGGATCGAAGAAGGGCACCGTGACCTCGGGCGGGACAGCCTCTCTGGAGGAGCCGGTTCAGCGGGGCACCGTGGCCTTTGCGGCAGACCTGTCGAAGTCGGTGGCTTTCGTCACCCCGCAGCCAGACGCCAACTACACGGTGAGCATCGAGGCTGACGCGGGGCCGACGACTTCCTGGGCCATCACGGGCAAGAGCACGACTGGCTTCAACATCGTGTTCACGGCTCCCCAGACGCTGGGTGTGGAGTGGACTGTCCACCGCGTCATGGGCGGAGCGACGAACTAACGGGAGCGCAAGATGGGTGATCAGGATTTCTGGGACGGGATGAGCGGTGTATTCTCGGTCGAGTCGGCACTCGATCAGCACCTTCAGGCCAATGAGGAGGACGGCTCATCGTCCCGCTCGATGCGGGATCTGACCGACAAGTCCAGAGCCGCCAACGCCCTCCGGCTCCCGGTGGATGCCGGAGTTCGGGTGCGTTTCATCGCCAACCTGGGGTCGGTGCTGTCCTACAGCGACATCCCCGACGATGGGATGGAGGGAACGGTCGTCACCGTCAAGACCGGAGCCGGACACTCCACCTCGCTCGATGAGCGGGTGTTCGTCCAGTGGGATGACGGCAAGTTCCGGCCCATCCTGGCGGAGCATCTCCGTCTGGCCAAGGCATCGAAGAAGCAGGCCGCGAACGTCAGGATGGTCGTCTCTGACCTCGGGGATCTCTCGGGCTTCTTCCAGTCGGCGGGGCGCGAGGACGAACTGGTTCACAAGAGCACGCAAGACCTGTGGGCGTTCAAGCAGGACGGTGAACAGTTCATCATCGAGCGGCTGTTCGATGACACGGGCAAGCCCCTGAAGGTCTGAGGAGTCAGAGATGTCTATGAGCGGGACCGATATTCTTCGGAGCCTTGTGGACTACAGGGGGTTCGTGAAACTCCATAGCCGTCTCCGTAAGGAGGATGCCCAGTCGGCTGACCTCATGCGGGACGTGTGGGACAGGATCACAGATGAGCTTGATATGTCCCGTGGCGCACAGGAGGCCCTGTCTCGGCTACAGGACATCTCCTCCAGAGGAGCCAACTGGGATGTGGCTCTCCTGCGGAACAACATCTTCAAGGCTGCCAACAGCCTGGGCATGAAGCTCCCGAGCATGATGTTCGCCTCTGACCTGTCCGCCCAGTGGGGGCCGACAGTCAGGGAAGCGTCGGACTCGACCCGGTAGGATGGCCGCTCTCGCCCAGCAGATCGCTGACCGCTACCAGGTGCGTCTCGCTGTCCGCGAGGTCTGCGCCTCCAAGACATTCAAGCGCCGGACAGCCGCCCTCCATGACCTGACCCCCGAGGTGCTGGAAGCCTTCGGGGAAGCCTTCTACCTGCCGACCCACCAGAATCGCGTGGCCTTCGGGGGCCTCGTCCGCAAGCTGAAGAAGCTGGTCGAGCTGTTCAAGAAGGTGCCGAAGGTGTGGGAGCGCATCAAGCAGTTCCTCGGCATCAAGGGTCTGGCGGACATCCCGAAGAAGATCAAGGAGTGGGCGAAGAAGGGCAAGCAGGCCATCATCAAGGTCTTCCGTAAGATGGCCGAGACGTTCCCACTCTCGCTCTACTTCGTGCCGAAGAACAAGATGCCGGGCCTCACCGACCTCATGAATCGCATCACCGGCAACGCGCCGTGGGTGGCCAAGGCGCTCGCCGGAGCCAAGAGCTTCGTCAAGCCCCTGGACGACTTCGTGGAGAAGTCTCGCGTCCTGAAGACCATGCGACGGCCCATCGTGGCAGCCATCTTCATCTGGATCTGGTTCAACGTGGCCGAGCTGTCCTGGGACATGGAAGGGCTCATCCAGGGATTCACCGGAGGGATGGGTTTCGGGGAGCTACTCTCCACCCTCCCCGAGTCCGGTATCGGGCTCCTGGCTGCAATGGCGGGGCTGGGTTATGGAGCCCTCCCAGTCACCTTTATCGGCAGGATCATCTACCTGGCGGTGAAGAAGTTCGTCACCTGGGCACGAGGCAATATCGTTGTCCACTGGCAGAAAATGGGAGTAGATCAGCCAGATGAGGTCATTCCGGTGCTCGGGTAGGTTTCTGATATTCACTCTATAGGTCGGAGTCTGTAGGAGAAGTGTGGAGGCACGAATGGCCACCCCAGCGCAGAAAGTAGCAGCCCGACACACGGCGCGGCGCGTCAAAACGGCTGGTGAAGTCCGCTTCATCAAGGATCGTGGTGGGGACAAGAACGAGTGGGGCTGGGGCTCTCCTGGCCCAACGGAGCGCGAAATCGTTGGGGATTTCGAGTTCCAGCCCAAAAACCTCAAGCCTCTTGCGAAGACTCTTCGCGCTGCTCTCTCGGCACTGGGACACGCCCAGTCGGCCTATACCCAGTTCACCAAGATCAAGTCCGCCCGTGTCAGCCCCGATGGAAGTCTCGGCGGCAAGGGATACATTCAGAAGATCTCGGACATGCGCCGCCAGATGATGAATGTTTCCGAGGCATTGTCCGCCTTCACCGACACCCTCTACGACGAGATCAACGCCCCGCACTGGAACCCCGCTGTCGAGGAGCAGAGCCCTCGTGAGCGCGAGGAAGTCGTTGAGATCATGGAGGATGTGGACGAGATTCGGGAGAATCCCGAGGAATGGGCCGAGGAAGAAGAAGCGGAGATGGACGAGGCTCCAGGCAAGGTGGCTCGGAGCAAGATGGCTTCTGGCGTCCGGGGTATTCTAGCAAGACGGGTGGCACATCGGTATCTCCAGAGGAGCGCATCGTGACCAAGAAGAATAGCGATTGGACTGACCACCTGGGCGAGTCCGGGCTCCCTGCCGACGAGTTCACCTTCACCGATGGCTCGAACTTCGGACTCGACGGCTACGACTTCTACACCCCGCCCAACGAGGGGGTCGAGCAGGGCGCTCGACTGCCCGAGGCCAAGGGCCTCGCGGGGCTGCCTGACGGCATCGTGGAAGGGGGCAGCGAGGACGACGACAGCTTCTTCATGGAGTCCTCCTCCGAAGGTGGAGAGGGCCTCTACCTCGACGGCGTGTTCGAGGATGGAGCGATGCCCACGCCGACCGACCATGATGGGACGCTCCTGGGTTCGATGCTCTCCGAAGATGAGGGTGCCCTCCCCATGACCCCCCAGGAGAAGCAGGCGGCTTCTCTGGCCGACCTTCAGTGGCTCGACCCGACCCAGAAGCAAGATCCCGACCGGCTCCCGAAGGAGCTTCTCCCCGACCGGCCTCCGCTGGACAGTTCGCCCGAGCTTGAGGATGCGTGGGGCGTTGACCGTCGCACGGACGGCATCAACATCATCCCGAACGTCACTGACCGCGAAGTCGCCCAGTACAACGAGTCCATCAAGGAGGGGCCGGAGTCTGGTCTCCCGCAGCCTGCGTCCAAGACCGCCGAAGAGGTCAAGGACGCGATTCTGTGGGCCATGCGTCAGTCGCACTACGGTGCTGACATGCTGGACATCAAGCGGGGCCTGGTCAGGCAGCTTGGTCACGATGCCCGTCGCACTGTCAAGGCGGTGGAGATCATCGAACGGGAGCATGGTCTGGCGGGCAAGGTATTCGTCCGGGCCAATGCCTTCCCTGGGCTCAAGAACGGCAAGTGGTCGAAGGAGCTGAAGAAGATCGCACGGACAGCCCACTACGTCATCACCGACGATGATACGGTGGGCAAGAAGCTGGGGATGGCCGCTGTCTCCGAGGTTCCGTGGGACAGTGCTCTGAGCTACTACCGTGAGTGGCTGGGTCTGGCTGGCTACAAGGTCGCCAGTGAGGGTGACCCCAAGACCATCCTGCGGGAAGCCTTCCTCCGTGGCCCCGAAGAGAAGCAGCACGACCCGACTCCGAAGCCGGTCGTCAAGCCCGTCGTGGCTACCGAGAAGGAGGCCACCGAGGCTCTGGGGCAGGCAGCGACACCTCCGACGACCGTTCAGGGCTCCGAGGACAAGGCCATTGACAAGCGGCGCAAGGCTGCTTTGGTCAAGCTGGCCAAGTGGGTCAAGGAGGATCTGCTCACACAGGCGGAGGCCCAGGAGATCCGTCAGTCTGGGGGCACTCCTGCGGTGATGCTCAAGGCGGCTGCCCGGCTCATGCAGGCCCGGCAGAACAAGCAGGCATCCTACGCCGGGACGGGTGAGGGTGTCGCCCAGGCCCAGGCGGAGCGTGAATCGGCAGGGGCTTCGCTCGATGAGCGGGAGGCCGAGGTCACCAAGCGCGAGGCAGGCAAGCTCCAGAAGTACCTCAATCGGGCCATCAACGCCGGTCTGCTCACCAGCGAAGAGGTGGGTCGAATTCTGGCGATCAACAAGCCTCCGGCAGAACTGATGCGCCTGGCCGGAGCAGCGGTGAAGATCGGGGAGCAGCGCCGCCAGGAGAAGCTCGCCACCGAGGAGGCTGGCGAATACGACGGTGCCGGTGCCGTGGCGAAGCCAGAGGGCAACCTCGACCGCAACGCCCGAGGCAACATCGTGGATAACCGGGCCAAGGAGCTTCGGGATGCGGCGCTGGGGCATCTGAACAAGCTCGTCAAGGCGGGCAAGATCCAGAAGATCGAGGCCGAGAAGATCCGCAAGGCGTGTGAGACTCCGGAGCAGATGTATGCGGCTGCCGAACAGCTCATGCACGACCGGCAGCTTGCCCAGAAGGGTGACTACGAGGGTCAGCACTTCGAGGCAGCCGGTCAGAGCCGTCCTGCTCCGAAGGTCTTGGACGACCGGACTGACCGCATCGCCGCTCTGGCGAAGAAGTCCGGACAGAAGGTGGCCGAGATCCAGGGTCTCCTGAACTGGTCGCGTCGCCTGATGAGCGAAGGCACCGCTGGCGTGGAGCTTGACCAGATGCTCAAGGCCCGGTTCTCTGGGCCGTTGCTCAAAGCTGCCGCTCCCGTCATCAAGGAGGCCCGCGAGATTCACGAGGGTCTGGCCGGGTTCCTCTACGTGGACGCCGAGGCGTATGCCTCCCCGTCTGGGGTGAAGGGGTGCAAGAAGGGTGCGTTGAAGCACCGGGCGAACGGTCTCAAGTTCGTCATGGCGATGGACCGTTGCGCTTCCTGTACCCAGAAGAACGCGGACGGCTACTGCGCGAAGTACAACAAGAAGCTGGTGGACGCCCCGCCCGTGGCGGACGTGAAGGCGTATCAGGAGCGTTCCATCAAGCTGTCCGAGGCCCCAGACCATGAGGTCACGGCATCTCTGTTCGACCCGAGCGAATTCGCTCTCCAGAGTCAGCTCGACGGCGAAGTGGAGTTGGAAGAAGATGCCTCTGCGGAGGTGCTGAGCGACATCCTGTTCGGGGGCACCGAGCTGTAGGAGTAGGTCATGCACAGACGAGTCCATGCACCGACGCCGTTCCGGGTTCTGGTCGGGACCTACCCACACCACACCGAGCCTGACCGTTCCCCACCGCTTCAGCCTGCCCACACCAGGACGGCGGTGCTCTACGGCCCCATCCACAAGGATGGCTACGCCCAGATCCAGAACGGTCTGATCAACACCAACCCGGTGGCTCCTTTCACCCCCTATCCCGCAGTGGGTCAGTTCACTGTCGCGGACAACAACTTCACGACGGGTCGGGCAATTCTCGTTCTTGGGAACTACCGGCTCATCAGCAACATCGACTTCATCCCCGGCGGGGGGGCTGCAGCGACGGCCCTGGCGATTGCGGCGGCGATTGACCGACTGCCCGGCTTCGACGCTTTGGCAGCCGGTATCAACGTCGTGGTAGGCTACTATTCCGGGTCGGCGGACGAGATTGACTTCAGGGCTGAGCACTACGGTACGGTGGTCAACTTCACGCCATTCATCCCGCCCACGGGTGAGATGTTCACGGGGAGCCCGAACATCGAGCCGCCAGTGCTGACGTAGGGAGGAAGTCGTGCCGAAACGCACGGTAGACAAGCGGAGGAGAGACAAGCTCTTGGCCAAGGTGCCGGACGGGGCTACCCGTGTCCAGGTCAAGACCGAGATGGGCCAGATCAAGTACAAGGAGATCGCAGACCTGGCCGACAAGGACGAGATCCAGACCAAGAAGGACGGCACTCCCATCGTCATGCTGACCAAGCCTGGTCGGAAGAAGGACGTGACCCTCGACCCCGCCACGCCCGAGGTGGCGGAGAAGATCCGGCGCAAGAACGAGATCATCGACACCGATTCCATCCTCGAAGTCGCCCGTGATAACCCCGAGTCCCCCGACGTGCTGCAGCAGATCCTTCTCGCGTTGGGCGAGGAAGCTGCCAGCATCGGCTTTGAGCGTCAGGAAGCTGAGCGTCAGGGCCAGGAGACCAGCCTCATCTCCAACCGGCGCATCGCCGCCCTCAAGGCCATTGGTGATACCTGGCTCAAGCGCAAGGAGCAGATCTCGGCCCGAGGCGTGGACATGGAATCCCCGGCCTTCAAGGTGCTGTTCGAGTTCATCATGAACACGTTCCGAGGAGCCCTGGAGGACTCCGGACTGGCGGGTGAGATGGTCGAGACCGTGTTCGCCAAGCTCGCCAGCAGCCTCAACGATGAGGGCTGGGAGGCCGAAGCCAAGCGGCGCATGAAGAGCATCGTGTAGGTGCCTCATGGGGAGCGGGCTTTCTGACATCGCCCTGAACGTCGGCCAGACGGTCAAGGGTGCGACTTCCCAGATCGCCAATATCATCGAGTTCTGCGAGTCTCGGTGGGGTGTCAATCTCCACCTGTTCCCCGTCCAGCGCGTGATCCTCAAGGCCCACTACGGCATCGAACTGGATGACAGGAAGCGGTTCAAGGTGGCGAAGGACTGGCAGCTTTCGGGCTACTGGCACTTCACCGAGCGCGAGTATCTGGAGTACCTGTTCAACGAGGGCCGGAGCAACATCAAGGAGGTCGATCACGACCGTCCCGAGCTTGTCCTTGTCATCGGTCGCCGTTCCGGCAAGACCTACCTGGCCGCTGCCGTGGGTGCCTATGAGACCTACAAGCTCCTTCTGAAGGGTGACCCACAGGGCTACTACGGAATCCCGCCTGGCAAGGAGATCGGCATCATCTCCGTTGCTACCGACAAGGATCAGGCGGGCATCCTGTATCGGGACGTGTCGGCCTACTTCAGCGAGTGCGGTTTCTTCTCCCCCTACACGGCGAACAACACCCAGACCTACGCCCGGTTCCAGACCCCGGCGGACATCGACCACTCGGGTCGCTACTGCGACAACCCTGGAGCACGGGCTTCTCTTCGGGTGAGCTTCCGCTCTTGCATCGCCAAGGGACTTCGTGGTCCGGGCAACATGATCATCATCTTGGATGAGCTTGCCCACTTCACGGACGGCACCCAGCAGTCGTCGGCCCAGGCGGTGTACGACGCCATTACGCCCTCGACCGCGACCTTCTCCCAGAAAGACCCCAACGACTCGACCGTCCCCATCGGAGGCGTCGAGGGTCGTATCCTCTCCATCTCGTCCCCGCTGGGCCGTCAGGGGCAGTTCTACAAGCTCTACCAGATGGCGATGGCCGGGGGCCGGGCTTCACAGGACATGCTGGCAATCCAAGCACCGTCTTGGGAGGTCAACCCGACCATCCCCCGCAGCTACTTTGAGAGCAAGTACGTCAAAGACCCGGTGGTGTTCTTCACCGAGTTCGGGGGCGAGTTCTCCGACCGGACGAAGGGCTGGATCGAGCGAGAGTCAGACCTCATCGAGTGTGTGGACCCGAGCCACCGTCCGATGACCCAGGCTCCGGCCAAGCGACCCCACTTCGTCGGCATCGACCTGGGCCTGGTGGGTGACGCATCGGCCATCGCCATCGGCCACATCGAGATGATTGACGGGGAGGCCAAGATTGTCCTCGACCTGGTGGAGCAGATCAAGGCCGGGGAGGGCGACTACGAGAACGTGGACCGGCTGGACTTCGATGAGGTCGCCCAGTGGGTGTTCAACTACTCCCGGCGCTTCTACATGACCGAGGGGTTGTTCGATCAGTGGTCCGGCATCGCGTTCGAGCAGGCACTGGCAAAGAAGGGCCTCAAGCAGCTTCGGTCTGAGCACTTCACGAAGAACCTGACCAGCGAGATCTTCCGCAACTTCAAGGACATGATGTGGGACAAGCGGCTGGTCTTGTATGACTGGCCCATCCCACAGGATGCCGGGAAGCAACATTGCGACTATATCCAGGAGATGCTGGAGCTGCAGGCCCAGTATCACTCCAAGTACGTGACCACCGTGGCTGCGCCCAACGTGGATGGAAAGCATGATGACCGTTCGGACGCAATCGTCCGTATGGTTTGGCTCGCCAGCAAGAATCTCGGCAACACTCGCTACATCACGGGTGTCCACACGGGAGGTCGCTCCGGGGCTATCCGAGGACAGAAGCAGATGCAGTCGGCCATGAGAAAGGCCCGGCTGAACGCCCGTAAGCTGGGCACGAGTCCAGATCGGCAGAGGTCCCCCATCGCACATGGTCGGATTCGGGGGAGGCGCTGATGGACATTGACCCCCGTAGCCCTGTTCGGGCCGACCATCGGTTCATCAAGAAGCTGACAGTTTCGACCTTGGAGGGTAAGGTAGAATACGTGCCGGAGGAGTTCAGCTTGATCTCCGACGTGTTTGTGCGAGCCGGAGGGTCGTGGGAGCGGGTTTTCAAGGGCTCCCCCACCGATATCCGGAAGCTCAAGAAGGTGCTCAAGGCCGCCTACGAGAAGGGCCAGATGACCAAGAAGCACAAGTGGGGGCCGAAGTGACTAGGCTTCGGGCCAGACTGGCAGCCAGCGAAGCTGACCGGGAACTTCAGACGCACCTGGCAGAAGCCAAGAGGTGTCTGGGGAAGGCCGCCCACTCTTGCGGGAAGGTCATCAACACCAATCGGAGGCGAGGCACGGAAGCTCGTCGGGCCAAGCTCGCCCAGGACACCATTCAGAGAGCCCTGTCGCTCGTCAGTAACATCGGCTACCTGACCCCCAGAATCGACCATGACGAGCGGGATATGCTCTCCGAGGAGCAGCTTGCCGAGATCGCACGGGCCGAGCGGGAAGCGAGGGACGAGCAGGCAGCCCAGACAGTGCAGGGTAGCGAATGACGAAGAACGACCCAGAGCACACCATCAAGGTGGCAGAGATGAAGCCCGTCAGGGGCAACGTCACGGTTGGCAAGCCCAGCAAGATTGTCACCTCCGCCATGAAGATGAAGAACGCTTCGGTCTGGGGTGCCGGTGGCCAGACCGTCTTGGGAATGGGCGGCAACTGGTATTCGCCCGAGCTGTCCACGGACTTCCTTGAGCTTCCCCAGAGCATCGATGAGCAGCGGAACTTCTACCGATTCTTCTACAAGTACGAGCCCTTCGTCGGTCAGGCGGTCGATCTTCACACTGAGTTGCCGCTGTCGAAGCTCCGGCTGGCCCCGCCCAAGTGCAAGGACAAGGAGCTAGGGAAGAAGGCCCTGCGGTTCTGTGAGCGGTGGGCGAAGAACATCAAGTTGCTGCACCGGCTCATCAGCATCAGCCACGACTACAACCTGCTGGGCGAGGCCAACATCTTCTGCGAGGACACGTCGCCGGAGATGCCCCGCGAGATCCGTGAGGAGTGCATCCGAGAGATCACCGCCGAGGGCGAGACCGTCGAGAAGTGGCAGGTCTACGAGGATGCCGATGAGCGCGAGGTTGCCTGGCTGAAGAAGAACTACAAGGGCTGGACGGCCATCCGTGTGCTCCCTCCCGAGCAGATCCACATGGAGAGCTTCCCGTTCACCGATGAGAAGCTGGTCGAACTCATCCCCGACAGCAAGACGAAGAACATCATCGAGAAGGCCGAGCAGGGTGATGCTCAGGCCATCCGTATCGTCAACTCGATGCCCGAGGGCGTTGTGGCGTCCATCAAGGCGGGGGAGAACATCCCGCTGAACATGGACCCTGACGCGGGCTCCTACCTCTACTGCCTCCAGCGGAAGCGGGCGGACTACGAGGATCGGGGTCAGAGCATCCTCCAGCGGTGCATGAGGACGCTGGTATTCCGTGACAAGGTGCGTCAGAGCCTCACGTCCATCGCTTCCCGGCACATGACGCCCTACCGGCTCGTCTACGCCGAGGACATGAACGAGGAACAGACCGAGGAGCTTCGGGAGCAGGTCGATCTCGCTCTGCAAGACCCGGATTACTCCATCATCACCAACTTCCAGGTCAACTGGGAAGAGATGGGAGCAGACCAGCGGCTTCCCGACTGGTCGTGGGTCTGGGACTTCACCGACCGGCAGATGTATGCGGGCCTGGGCGTGACCGAGAGCCTTCTGTCGGGCGAGTCGTCCTACTCGGGCGACCGGATTCACCTGGAAGTCATCAACACCCGCTACATGCTCATGCGGGAGCTGTTCCAAGACCTGGTGGAGGACGGCTTCTTCAAGCCGATGTGCCGCCGAATGGGCTTCGTGGAGGAGGACGAGGACGGGAATCTGGAAGTCATCGTCCCCCGGCTCTCGTTCACTCGCCTGGCTCTGCGGGACAACAGCGATACGTTCGATGCCCTGTTCAACCTCTACCAGAAGGGGTCGCTGGACATCGACACCATCCTCGACCTGCTCAACCTCGACCCGGACACGGTGGACGAGAAGCTCAAGCGCGACCTGTTCACCCTCAAGGACGCGACGTTCAACGAGGCTCTCCGTGGCATCTACAGCCGGACGGGCGACGCTCTGGCCGAGAATTCGGACGCTGCGGAGAAGATTGCCGAGAACCTCGGGCTCAAGTACGAGAAGCCGGAGGAAGAGGGCGGTCGTTTCTAGTCCTATATTCTCCCTCCATACAGAAGGTTAGCTCCGTATGGAGGCCCGCGTGCGCCAGATCCTGTCCCAGAAAGTCGCAGCCCGAAGCCAGATGCGTAAGGTTCTCGCGCACTTGGAGCGGACAGCGGGCTGGTGGACTATCCAGCCGGGCGAACCTGGTGCTCATGTCGAGCCGCCCGGCAGATACGACGGCACCGAGCTATACAACGGGGATGGCCCTGCCGACATGATGGGAGATGTCCTGGCGGACATCGATCAGTCCTACCGCTACGTCTGGGGTCGGCCCGCTCAACCCGAGGAGCTTCGGGCGGTCTTCGAGTTCGTTTTCAGGTGTGTCGAGGACAAGAACCCCGTGTGCTGGCCCAAGAACGAGTGGGTGGATGAGGCGGTCAAGATCCTGGGCGTCCCGATGAAGTCCCTCATGGCCCTTCCGAAAGCGAAGCGGGACGAGCTGGCCCAGATGTATCTGGACTACCGGAACGCCCGGCACTGTGACGACCCGGATGTCACCTGTCATGGGCAGGAGAGGTCAGCCGAGGAGCTATACTCGGCGTTTGCCTCCACCGTCCAGTCCATGTGGCACTTTGCCCAGGAGGACGCGGGGAAGATCCTCCAGATGCGGACATCGAGGCGTGTGGCCTCCAAGTATATCAAGGCCCGTGTTCCAGAGGGTTCCATCACCATCAACGTGCAGGATGACGTGCCTCCCGGAGTCCCTATCGTCATCGAGGGAGCTTTCAGGGACAGCCCGGAAGCTCCGTATCTATACCGATATCTGAAGGATATCGCCCAGGACGAGGGGTACAGCATCTACATGCTCCCCCGAACGCTGGGGCGAGGCGGGGCACGGGAGGGTCAGTTCGCTGTCCAGAATCCGGATTGGCCCGGTGCGGATGGGAATGCCCCGTGGGATCCGGCATCCCACGAGTGGTTCCTGGACAAGCTGATGAGGCTCTATGAGGGTCGAGTCTGGGAAGGGATGCCCCTTGAAGTCGTTTCCTGGAGCTAGGATGGCTGGCCGCCATTCCATGTCGAAGTGCATGGAATGCAGCAAGCCCCCGACCCATGAGTGTGTCTGGGCCGAGGGCCGGGGCCGGGCCTGGTTCTGCGACAAGCACTGGAAGTCCTGGAGCAAGGAGCACGAGGGCGATATCGTCAAGCACCGCGAGGTCGAGGGCGGCCAGGTCGGCAAGAAGTACGGCGAGGATCCGGCAAAGCCGAAGAAGAAGGCCGACTCCCAGGACGGCAAGAAGACCGGCGACCGCACCGGGGTCGGATTCTTCATCCCTGTCCCGAAGGAGCTTGCAGGCCAGTTCCCCCCGCTGGGCGACGAGGACAAGTCCAAGCCCCACGCCACATTCCTCTACGTCGGGAACGTCCCGGCAGACCAGGAAGAAGCGTTCCTCAACGCTTCGCGGGAGGCTTTCGCGGAGATCCGGGAGCCCGTTCGAGCCCATCTCCAAGGCCCCGAATACTTCGTCCATCCCGACAAGGGCCGCAGGGTCGCCCTGATGGGCATCCGCTACAGTCACGACATGGCCGGGATTCGCTGGAAGCTCCGCGACAAGCTCATTGACGCAGGCCTTCGGGTGGACGACAAGTTCCCGCTCATCTACCGCCCCCACGTCACTCTGGCCTACCTGGACGGCCTCACGGCGGTCTACAAGGGCGATGTGCCCCAAGGCGACTGGGAGTTCGATAACATCGAGGTCTGGGGGCTCCCGAAGCTCCAGACCATTCCTTTTGGCAGTGCCACTGCCAATCGAGTGGCTTCGACACACCTGTCCGAGATGACCGACCAGGCCAGCCGGGCGCTGATGAAGTTCCTCTCGGACGTGGCCCGGAAGCTCGGGGTCGCCAAGGACACCTACGTCGTGGGTGGAGCCGTCCGCAACTTCGTGATCAACCAGCCTATCAAGGACATCGACGTGGTGATTGACTCCATCGCGGCTGGTCGTGATTCGGAGTGGTTCGCCAAGAAGCTCCAGAGGGCGATTCCTGTCCCGACCAATCTGACCACGAACAACTACGGCGTGGCCATCCTGACCATCAAGGGCGACTGGGAGGTCGGAGGGGCCAACCTCGACGGTGAGGTCATCGAGATCGCCAACGCCCGCAAGGAGAGCTACGGCGGTCAGGCCGGGAAGGGCTACAAGCCCCACATGGTCGAGCCCTCGACCATCGAGGAGGACGTGATTCGTCGGGAGTTCACGTTCAACACGCTGATGTGGAGGCTGCTCGACCTGGCCAAGGGGCCGGACAAGGCCGAGATCATCGACCTGACGGGGTGTGGCCTGCGGGACTTGCAGGAGGGCGTTGCCCGGTGCCCCCAGAACCCTGACAAGGTGTTCGCGGACGACCCGAGCCGGATGGTGAGGGCCATCAAGTTCTTGCTCAAGTATGGCCTGAAGATCGCCCCGGACGTGGAAGCCTCCATCAAGCGGAACAGGCAGAAGCTCCAGAACGTCCCGCCGTCCCACCTGTCGAACATGATCATCGACACGTTCTATGAGGGCGGAGTGGGCAAGAAGGCCCTGCTGGAGATGAAGCGCCTGGGTCTCCTCGATGTGGTCAAGGACATCGCCCGCAAGGACAAGGGCTTCGCCTCGGCACTGGGCAACTGGGCCGAGAAGAAGGCTGACCTGGCGACCTTGTTCGACCTGATGGACTTGGGTATGCCCACCGGGAAGCGTTTGGGGTTCCTCGATGCCCGGCAGCGGCAGCGTGTCCGCGAGATCACCGTCCAGATGAGCGCCGATGAGTCCGATGCCTTCGTTGCTGTCCTGGCCCAGCCGGGCAAGGTCATGGACATGAGGGCACTCGCTTCGGAGTTCGGACTGACGGGCAAGGAGTTCCAGAAGATCACCGAGGCCGCCCGCCAGGCTCTCCTGATTGACCCTGTGCTGGCTGCCAATCCACGTCGTCTGGAGAAGAAGGTGCGTCAGGCGCTGGGCGGGGGGCGCACGGGGGCACTTCGCGGTCAGCCTGAGTTCATTGTGATGTTCGATGATGCCAGTGAGTGGGGGCGAACGAAGATGGCCCTCCGAGGGGCTCCCGAGGCTCATCCCGAGTGGATGGTGTGGCTGGGAACGCCGATTCAAGACCAGCACACCCACTACCTGATGGACGTGAAGGACGATGCGTTCGTCCACTTCACGACCAACCGCCGGGCACGCCTGATTCTGGCTGACGGCAAGCTCAAGATGAGGCCCCCATACAAGAAGTTCGGGACGGACAACGTGACCGCCGTGTCGTCCCGCTGGGGGCACTTCGTTCCCAGAGTGCAGACCACGCACATCAAGCCCGAGATGGGCGAGAAGCTCGTTGCCATCACGTTCCAGACTCCCACGGTGCCCAAGTATGGGTATCCCGAGGAGGTGGTCTGGAACAGGGATGTGGTGCTGAAGAACGCCAAGATGATTCCCTTCGAGAAGGGGGTCTCGATGCTCAAGAAGACCCCGCACCGGCTGAACGTGCGCGATGAGGACGATATCGTCTACTACCAGGTGCCCTCGGAGGTGCAGGGTGGGAAGATCGCAGCCACATTCAAGCTGAACATCGGAGACTCGGTTCTCTACGGCAAGTACAAGAACAAGAAGGGCAAGATCAAGGGCTTCAAGACCGACTCGAAAGGCGATGTGGTGGTCACGGTCGAGCCCTACCCCAAGGGCCGGAAGCAGAACAAGGAACTCAAGCTGTTCAAGATCCGCCCGGCTCCCGAGCCGTGGCCCGAGGAGAAGCAGGCATCTGCCGAGCGGGTAGCCCTCCGATACCAGAAGCAGGCGACGCTCACAACCCCCGCAGACCTGGCCAATTCCTATCAGGAGTTGATGGGACTCTGGAAGGCCCTGAAAGACGTTCTTCGCCAGGTGCCTCCCGAGGCCCTCCAGAATCGCCATATCAAGAGGCAACTCAAGAATCCCTGGGGTTGGCTCGTCGTTCATGGCCGGAATGTGGCCCAAGGCGTGCTCGACCTGAAGCACGTCCCAGCGAAGAAGCACAAGGGTCTGGAATTGGCGGCCCGGCACTTCATGTCCGCCCGCCGGATGCCGATCAAGTTCGGGCCGTGGATGGAGAAGACCCAGCGGCACATCGACTTCCTCAACGCGACCCAGCACTGGCGCGACAAGGTGGAGGGGACGGAGGAGAAGTTCAAGCTCGGCCCGTTCATGGTTCACAACACGATGGGGTTGACGGGCAAGAAGCTGGAGAACGTCAAGAAGACGATCAACAAGGCCGCGAAGCTCATCCGGGCAGCCAAGGTTCCGGCGACTCTGAAGAAGACCCTCTACGGCGACGTGTTCATCGTCCCGCAGCTACAGCAAGCCAAGACAATGGCCTGGTACAACGGCAAGCGGGACGACATGTATATCCGGCCTTTCGCCCGGTTCAACATGGATGTGGTTCACAACATCATCCACGAATTGTCGCATCGGTGGTGGCAGAAGTTCGGGGACAAGAAGGCCCAGCGTGAGTGGGAGATGCACCACATCCGGGTGGGTCAGAAGACCCCCGAGATCGAGATGCCGGGTGTGGGTGATGAGCTTCCCATCAGGATGCGCCGCATCAAGGGGCCGTTCTTCGTGGAGAAGATGGACGACCAAAACTACTGGTTCCAGGTTCCGAACCAGGACAGGGTGCTCCCCATCCCCATTCATGAGATCCGCAAGGTGCTGCTCCGGTCAGCACGGGCGAACAAGAACTACCCGACGCCCTACTCATCGACCCATCCCCAGGAGCACTTCTGCGATGCCTCTGCGCTGGCCGTGATGAAGAAGCTGCCCGAAGAGCATCTGGAGGACTTCGAGCGCATCTGGGGAAGCGGAGGCGACGAGGACAAGCCCAAGCCGAAGCCCCGCAAGAAACCCCGTAAGAGACCTCGCAAGAAGCGGGCTGCAGCTAACGTCAAGTACACCGAGTTGAAACTCGATGATGAGGATGGCAAGGAGATCGGCTCTTGGGTCATCCCCGAGGATTCGGTGCCTCTCCTCATCAGCGACGCCCCGCTGGTCGAGAACGTGGCTGACCGCTTCGCCTCCCGCATGGCCGCTGACGGCGAAGCCTTCGAGGAAGGTGAGCGTGCCGTGTTCGGGCCGATGACCGGCGAGCCCGAGTACGTCTGGGCCGAGGTTCTGGAGACGACCGATGAGTGCGTCGGGGACATCGAGATCGAGTCCCCCTACGGTGAGGAGTCCACGGACTGCGACAATGTGACTCCCTACGAGCGGTGGCGGGAGCTTCACCCGAACGCGACTCCGGCGGAGCGAGTAGCCGCCAAGTACCAGAAGAAGAAGGAAGTGCCCAAGGCGGACGGCAAGGGCACCACCACAGTCTACGAGTATTCGGAAGGCCAGGTTCAGCATCGGAACCGGGAGAAGGCCAAGCGGGTCGAGAAGCTCCGTGGGAAGCTCGGTGACCTCCAGAAGAAGGTCAAGAAGGATCTGTCCTCTGACGACCTCAAGACCCGTCTCACGGCGTTGGCTGTGGGTCTCATCAATGACACCTACGAGCGCGTGGGCAACCCCGACTCGGCCAAGGAAGGTCACTTCGGTGTCACCGGCTGGCAGGCCAAGCACGTCACGGTGGGTAAGGACAAGGCCACGATCAAGTACGTCGGCAAGTCCGGGGTGAGCCAGAAGAAGGAGACCCGTGACCCGGATATCGTCCGGGTCTTGCGGGAGGCCGTCAAGGACAAGTCCGGCACCGATCCGGTGTTCGAGGTGGACGACGTGAAGGTCGATTCCACCACGGTCAACGACTACCTCAAGCCGATGGATATCACGGCCAAGGACATCCGGGGGCTGCACGCCAACCGGGTGATGCAGAACAAGCTCAAGGCCATCCGGAACAAGGGCAACCCAGCCCCGGACGACAAGAAGGAACGCGAGAAGAAGTTCAAGGAGGAGTTCAAGAAGGCTCTGGAAGAGACCGCCAAGGAGGTCGGCCACGAGCCTTCGACCCTCAAGAGCCAGTATCTCGTTCCGGGCCTCGAAGACACCTTCCTGGCGACGGGCCAGGTCAAGACCAAGCTGGACAAGCAGGCTGCAGGGGGTGGCTTCGCAGAGGTCATCGAGATCATCGACCGCTACCGCCAGGAGTTCGAGGACATCCTCACCGCAGGATCCCCGAAGCTCGTCTGGCGCATCCCTCGTGGCTCCGACCCGTGGGATCTCGCACAGCGGGTAGGCATCCGTGTCCTGTCTCACCAGGACTGGGTAGCCGGATACGAGGTTGACGGACAGCTTGTGGCAGCTCTGTTCGACTCGTCGGATTCTGGTGACCGGGAGTGCTACGAGTTCGACATCGTGGTGGACCCCGCCTGGCAGCGCAAGGCGTTGGGCAGCAAGCTGATGGACATCGCCATCAGCAACTACGATGACCTGACCGATCCGTTCCCAGACATCAAGTTCTGCCTCGATGCCGTGAATCCCCATGCCGTGAGGATGCTCAAGCAGCGAGGCTTCGTGGAGACGGGCAAGGGTCCGGGCCACACCTACATGACGCGCCGCGCCACCAAGACCCACGCCGAGAAGGAAGATGAGGCTGTCGAGGATCTCGTCAAGCCCGCTCCGAAGTTCAAGCCACCCCGCAAGGATCTGAAGAAGAAGCGGGTGGACATGGGGGATGAGGACACCGAGGGCGGCACGGCGGACACAGACGAGGATCTCTCCCTCAACTACAAGCGGGTTGCCATGCGCTGGCTCGACCGGCTGGCCGGGAAGGTTCCCGAGGACAGCAAGGATAAGAAGCCCGGCGACTACTGGCAGAAGGAGAACGGCGAGTGGGGGCTCCGACTCCCCGATGGCGAGTATAGCCACGCCAAGAATGAGGCGAATGCCGCTGCGATGGCTGCGGGCAAGCTCGATCCTGACGATGCAGATGAGAGGAATGCCGAAAAGGGCAAGGGGGATGAGGAAGTCAGTCTCAGCCTGGCTGAGAAGTCCAAGGCTCTCTCTGATGCCGAGAAGGCCAAGGGAGAGCCTCTGACACCCGATGAGAAGACCGAGGTTGAGGAAGAAACCCTCGCCCAGAAGGCGCAGCGCCTTGAGGAAGAGGCTGAGCAGCGGAAGGCCGAGGCCGAGAAGAAGAAGCTCCAGGCGGACATCGACAAGATCGACAACGTGGCCCGCCAGGTCGGGGATACCAACTTCGCGGCGGAACTCAAGGGTGTCGAGAGCGACGAGGACAAGCGGGCCATCCTCATGGCCTACGCCGATGAGCTTGAGAAGCTCAAGACGGGCGTGTTCTCTGGGGACGCTCTCTCCGACAAGACCATCGCAGAGGCCACCAAGGCGCTGAAGAAGGACACTTTCGGCCAGGGGATGAACCTCCGGGACAGCGCCAAGGCCCTCGCTGCCAAGACGCTGGCCAGGAAGGTTGTTTCCAACCCCACCCTGGTTGGAGGCACCAAGGTCAACGACCAGCCCAAGGACGCGGATGCTCTCCGCCAGCGTACCGAGCAGGCGTTCCAGGAGTACTCCAAGATGACCCCCGAACTTCGAGGGGCTGCCATCGCCCAGATGGAGAAGCTGCTCGAAGATACGGATGATGAGAACAAGTTCGCGGAGCTACAGAACATCGCCAATGGCCTGGCGATGGCCGCCCTGGTCAACGACGAGAAGATATCCCCCCTCCGGGAGGAACCCGCCGATGAGATGAAGGCCCTGGTCAAGGCCCTTCACAAGAAGGGCGAGGCGATGAAGCTCGTCGGGATGTCCACGGATGAGTTCCACAGCCCGGCTGGCCGGGAACTTGTACAGGGGGTGATGTCAGAGGTGTCCGACGATGAGCTGTACTCCTTGGTAGGGGGTGAAAACGGCCCCTACAAGGACATGATCAAGGTGATCAAGGAGAAGGCTTCCTCGGATGAGGACGAGGACAAGCAGTCCGCCAAGGTTCTGACCGATATGCTGAAAGACCTCCACTTGGACGGGATGACCACGATCCACGCTTTCCTGACCGAGACGGCCCGGAAGGGGGAGAATGGCACCGACGACCAGGATGAGGTTGACGAAAAGGTCAAGTCGGCCCAGGGGGCGCTGCGGAACGATAAGCGGTTCGCCCAGATCCAGAAGGAGCTGATGAAGTGCCTGGCAGATGCCGAGGGTGACCCGGAAAAGATCAATAAGTGCAACGAAGTCTCGAACAAGGCTCGTGTCCAGCAGGTCGAGATTGCCCAGGATATTGCCCGTGAGATCATAGGTGAACCTGCTCCGGACTCTCTGACGGGGGCACAAATTCGAGATACGGTCGAGGAACAGGACATCGGGAATCTCGACAAGAAGTACAAGTCGCAGGGCAAAGAGGCTCAAAGTTTCGCATCTTCGCCCAAAGTTTTTCAATCTTCTTTCTATACGTGGAACCTTATAAGCGAAGGGCAAGTGTGTGCCCAAGCAGAGCTTCCACGGATGGAACTCGGAGGAGGAACCAGACGATGACCCAGAAGCTGACCAAGAAGGGCGCACAGGCCGTGACAGCGGACCTGGATCGGCTCGCCAACCTGTTCGAGGTGGACTTCCAGACCCTCGGGGTCGAGAAGCGGATCGCTCACGATTTCTCGCTGCGGTGTGACATGCTCTCCGATCATCTGGAGAAGGTCGCACTGACCGGCGATGATGTCGTCAAGGAGCAGGGCTTCGACCCCGACGACATCGGGCGTGAGAAGGCCGGTCCCTTGGAGGACGAGCCGGATGAGGCCTACATGAAGGGCGAGTTCTCGCAGCAGGAGAACCGCGAGCTGCGCGAGAAGCAGCAGGGCGGCGAGATCGGCCCCGACCGCATCACGACCGATCCCCAGGCCCCGCGCCCCGGCGTCCAGGCTGCCCTCGGTGGCCTCGCTGCCGCCATCGGTGAGGGTGACCTCCCCAAGGAGGCCGCAGCCCAGGTCGAGAAGGCGCTCAACCTCGCCGCGACCGTCGTTCGCCAGGCCAAGAAGGATCTTCCTCCCGAGTTCCTGAAGAACATCGAGAAGAAGAAGGAAGAGGCCAAGGACAAGGACGACGGCGACGAGAAGGAAGGCGGCAAGAAGAAGGCCGCCGACGACTCCGAGGAGGAGGCCGCCAAGTCCATGCAGGAAGAGAAGGAAGAGGAGGCCAAGGAGAAGAAGGCCTCCCACGGCTACGTCCTGACCGCGTAGCAGCCTTCGGAGATACTCGTGCCGAAGACCAAGCAGGCATACGTCGATTACCAGCGCCGGGCCAAGGAGTTCCAGGTCGGGGACATCGTGTATCCCATCCTGGAGCACGCGGCCCAGAGCGGGAGAGTGCAGGCCGTCTGGCCTGCAATCGGCATGGTGGATGTGGAGTTCTCCACAGGTTCCGCCCGTATGGCTGTCGAGGATCTCCAGCGGTATGAGTCCAAGGACTACCAGCCCCCCGAGGTCGGGGACGACAACATCCCCGGTGGAGCAGGTACGGTGGATGTCCCTGGTGGCCCCGACAAGCTCCCCCACACTTCGTCTGACCACAACACCCGTGAGCGGGTGGCCCGAGCCTTCGTCAAGAAGGCCATCTACTGGGCTTCTGCCGACCGGCAGTACAAGGCGACGCAGGGGGAGTTGGACTCCGGCAGCTACCTGTGCCCCAAGTGCAAGCAGGAGGCACTGAGGAAGGCCATCTACAAGCGGCGCAGCGGACAGAGTGTCCCCCTGCTGGGATGCGGGAACTGCCTGTTCCTCATCAAGCGGGAGGACATTCTGGGAGATCCGTCCTACGTGGAGTTCCAGCCCGACCCCGATCTGCTGGAGGCGCTCTGATGGCGATGCCCAAGACCGCTGACGCCCATCTGGTTCACCCTTCGGTGAGCAAGACCCAGTGGGCGAACATCCGGGTCGCCGGGAAGGGCACCAAGATCGCCGCAGAGGGGTTGAAGGACAACCTCATCGAGCGGGCTTCCGAGTTCTTCTCCAAGCCCTTCAGCCCCAAGGACTTCCTCCTGACCCACGCCACCATCATCGCCTCCGTGGACTCGGTGACTCCGCCGGGAACCAAGAGGGGCTCCCAGGTCGTGGATGGGTTCAAGGTGGATCTGCGCTACCCGGATTTCCGCATCACGCCGGGCACCCAGAAGTACATCAACAACAACAAGGACGCCTGGAACCGTGATGTTCTGGCCAAGGCGTACCCGACGTTCGTGGGTGCCCACAACTTCGTGGAGCACGTCCAGGTCGAGGAGCTGTCCAAGGGTCGCATCATCGATGCCGTCGCACGCGACATCGGGGACTCGATCTACGTGGATATCCTCATCGCCACCGACCGCAAGCACACCGAGCTGATCAAGGCCATCGAGAACGGCAAGATGGGCACCCTGTCAATGGGCTGCACCGTCGATGGCACCATCTGCACCAAGTGTGGTCACTGGGCAGCCGACGAAACCGAGATGTGCCCTCATATCAAGTATATGAAGGGCAACACCTTCTTCGATGAGCAGGGCGGACGCCACCTCATCGCGGAGCTGTGTGGGCACCAGGATCTCGACCCCACGGGCGGCGTGATGTTCGTGGAGGGTTCCTGGGTCGGTGTCCCGGCCTTCACGGGCGCGGTCATGCGAAACATCTTGGAGCCGACGCCGGAGATCACCAGCCGGGCAGCCAAGGTTCTGGCCAGTCCGCCGCCCGAGTGGTCGCCGGACGCTCAGCTCAAGGCTGCCAACCTGGCCGAAGGCGTCGTCCCCACTCGATTCTCGGATGCTGTCATTCCTGATCGAGTGGCCCAGAGCGACGCCCAGCTTGCCAGCCAGGCATCCAAGGGTGCCGATATCATCTCAACCACGTTCGAGACCCCCGCCCGTCAGAAGTTCACCATCACCGACCCGATCCAGGCCAACGGCTTCCTCTCGGGCTGGATGGACGAGGACGAGGGTGGTGAAGATGAGGGTGGTGACGAGGCGGAGGAACCGAAGGCCCCGCTCGAAGATGTCGAGCAGGAGCTGGAGCAGTTCGTTCTCGACCGGGTGAAGACCCGTATCAAGGACAAGCTCCGCCAGGACACGGTGGACGAAGCCCTGGAAGATTCCTCGATGGCCCCCAATGACAACGTGGTCAAGGAGGCCAACACCAGAATCCGCCGGGCTTACCTGGCTGGCCTGGATGCTCTGGCCAAGACCGCGAGGTCTGATGTGGAGCTTCTGGAGGCCGTGGCTTCGTTCAACGCTCGTGCGGGCATCCAGGTGCCCGTTCCGATCTACAGGGTGGCCCTCGAAGTTGGCCGCCACACCAAGTACCGCACCGTCGAGGATTTCAGGAGCGCCTGTGCGACCGCGATGGGTCGTGAGCCGTCGCTTTCTGAATCCAAGACTATTCTTCGTCTAAGCAAGTTGCTCTCCAGGGGAAGGGCCTCGGGAGGGTCAAGGGAAGCTCAAGGAGGAGACCATGAGCAAGCGTAACCGCATGACGAGGCGGCAGGCGACAGATCGCAAGGCGTCTGCTCCGCCCGCAACCCCTGGCTACGGGACAGAGGATCAGGGCCACCCGGCGCACACCCAGGAGGACCCCGAGGCCAGCCAGTACGAGAACGGTGACACGTCCTCGTGGGCCGAGGATGTCCATCCGCCGCCCTATCCGGACGGCAACCCTCCGGCAGACCCTGGCTACGATGTCGAGGATCAGGATCACCCGGCGCACAAGCGTCAGCCGCGCCTGCCGAAGTCGGCCAAGAGCCTCCGCGCCCAGGTCGTCAAGAAGGCCGACAAGTGCATCCGCCTCGCCCGCCACACGCTGGGCAAGGAGGCTTCGACCGAGATGGTCGAGGACCAGGCCCTCGACTACATGGACATGCCCGACGAGCAGCTCAACAAGACCCTGGAGCGCCTCGGTGGCGGCTTCCTCGCCCAGGATGACCTGATGCTGGACGATGAGGTCATGGTCGAGGACGAGATGGTCGATGCGCTTCTGGCCGAGGACGACGAGGAGGTCGAGGTCGAGGAGGACGTCGAGATGGCCTGCGGCCCCAAGTACTCCGCCGAGTCCGTGATGGCGAAGCTCGAAGCCCTCACCGCCGAGGTGAAGGGTCTCAAGAACGCCGACCAGAACGACCCCAAGGGTGACACCCTCGCTCCCAAGCCCCAGACCGAGGAGCAGGAGCGTGCCGAGGGTGCCGCGACCGCGAAGGACGAGCACACCGCCAGCCCGGACAACCCCATCGCCGTGATGTTCGACCAGTTCGACACGGACAACGATGGCTTCGTCAGCCAGGACGAGTGGCGCGGAAGCAAGGCCGTGTTCGCCAGCCTCGACACCGACGGTGACGGCATCATCGCCCGCGATGAGGTGGTCGCTTCCTTCTACGCCCAGGACGTGATGGTCGATGACCTCTACACCGACCTCGATCCGGACGAGGCCGCCATGCTGGCCGAGATGATGGACGAGGACGATGGCGTCGAGGGCATGGAGGAGATGATCGAGGAGGGCATGGAGATCATGTCCGCCAAGAAGTCCGAGGATGACGAGGACGACGACAGCTCCGACAAGGAGGCCGCCAAGAAGAAGTCCGAGGATGACGAGGACGACGACAACGGCGACGACAACGGCGACGACGACCAGGACGAGGAGGCCGATGAGGACTCCGACAAGGAGTCCAGCGTCGAGGCCGACATGTTCTCGATGCAGGGCGACCCGATGGGCCTGGCCACCGAGGACTCGGTCATCACCGAGGACGACTCGCTCCTGATGGACATCTTCGGCGGCGACATCGAGCGCGTCGCGTCCAAGAAGTCCGAGGACGAGGAAGAGAAGAAGGAGGATGAGGAGGAGGCCGAGGAAGAGGCCGCCGAGACCATCCAGGAAGAGGACGAGGAAGAGGCCAAGGACAAGGACGAGAAGGAGGGCGGCAAGAAGAAGGCCACCCAGCGCCCGCAGCCCAAGAAGGCGTCCAAGGGCGTCGCCAAGGTCGGGCACGTCCAGCCCGCCCCCGCCGGGGGCAACGAGGTCAACGAGCTGTCGCAGCTCTGGGACTCCGAGCCGGACGTGAGCAGCGTCTTCGGCGTCAAGGGCTCCGCCGAGTAGCAGGTTCTCTCCGGGGGTCAGGGCCACAACTTTCTCGGCCCTGACCCCTCGGTAGAGCGACTTTTCTCAATAGTCGCTCTATTAAATGGGCATAGATGTAGAAGGGATGAGAGTCCCACGCAGTTCCACGGAGGTTCCGCGAAACCGCCGTGGGTTGGAAAACCGGGGTCGTAAGAAACGGCCCCACCACCAGGCCCTGTAAACAGGGAGCAGACGGCGAGGAGGAAACATGCCACTGCTTGGACAGGCTTCGGGTGGTTGGACGGAGAGTTCCTCGATGCTCCGGCTTCTGCACGCTGGCGTGCGGAACACCGTGGGTGTCCTGACGGACGATGCGTTCACCCAGACCAACCCCCCGGCGGTCGCCACCAACGTCTCGACTCGGGTTGACACCTCTCTGACGGGTGTCCTCTCCGGCTCGGTGGCGTTCACGCGGCCCGACGCGGGGAGCAACTTCATCGGAGGACCGGGCTCGAATGCCGTGCAGACCGCCATCGCGGCGGACCTGACGCAGGCCATCGGGTATGATGTCCTCGGATGCTTCATCAACGATGCCAATGGCCACGCCTACGAGAACCTTCCGAGCGTTGCGTCGGGCAAGGGGCCGTACATGTCCTCCCAGGGCACCTACGGCAACGCGCTCTACGAGACGGCCATGATCGGCAACGGCGTCGGCGGCGCTCCGGTCGCGGGAACCGCGCTCGTGTACACCACGGGGATGCGGCTCATCTCGTCCCGGAACGGCTTCCTGATGCCCGCCGAGCAGGTCATCGCAGGCCCCGCCATCAGCTCGACCGACTCGCAGGCCGTCGCGGCGCAGTCCTTCGTGGCTGGGGCGGACAACCAGTCCACCGTCATCGGCATCCTCAAGATGCCGCCGGATGCGGTCCAGACCGAACTGGTCTACGACCAGCGCATCTGAGGGAGGGAGTAACCGATGGCAAACGTGAGCAACGCAGTCAAGCAGCGCATCATCGGTGAGTACGTCAAGACCCCGCAGGGTCGGGCGAAGCTCGCCGCGTCGATGACGCAGCCCCTCCGCACTCGTCGGGACTACGCCGCCGTGGGACGCAAGACGTTCCTGGTGGAGCAGCTCCCGGACGGTGCCCTGCCGATCTACGACAAGGACCCGGACGTGACCGCGTACATCGTGGGCGAGGAGGGCGAGAACATCCTCGCCGTGACCAAGCCCCGGCGCGTGATCTTCCCCCTGTTCGAGGTCGCCAGCAACCCCGAGATCCCGCTGACGCAGATCAAGGAGCGTCGCTTCGACCTCATCGAGCGGGCGCAGGATCTGGCTCGCGCCCAGATCCAGGCCGCCGAGGACGAGCGCGTCTTCGCCATCCTCGACAGCATCGCCACGGCGGGCTTCGACAGCCTCCCGGCGCAGATGAACCCCGACATCCCGGTCGTGGCTCCCCTGTCCGGTGCCGTGCTGGCCGACGCCTTCGCGCTCATCGAGCGCCACGACCTCCGGGTCGCGCGCGTGTACATGAACGCGAGGGACTACGCCGACCTCCGCAAGTTCGGGCGTGACATCCTCGACATCGAGACCCAGGCGACCCTGCTCAAGACCGGCCTGATGGCGACCCTCTGGGGAGCCCAGATCGTGACGAGCCGCCTGGTTCCGGTCGGGACGGTTTACGTCTGCTGCGAGCCCGAGATGTTCGGTCGGATTCCGGTCCGCACCGAGCTGACCGTGCTCTCCGCCGACGACCCGAAGGCGCGGACCATCGGCTTCAGCGTGTTCGAGAACCTGGGCATCGGGGCCTACAACCCCCGTGGTCTGACCCGGCTCACGATCACCCGGTAGCTGACCGGCACCTGAGCTTCTAGTGCTTTCGCCGCCCCCCGGCTCGCGGGCCGGGGGGCGGTTTCTTTTCTCAGGGAAAGGGTAGTATCTCGCAGAGGAATTCTGCGGGGTCATCATGCGCGACGCCTTCGAGATGCTGGAAGATCTTCTCTTCGGGGCCTCCATCACACTTCGGGGATACCAGGAAGACGCGGTAGAGTTTCTGCGGGCTGACCTGTCGGACCCCGATCAGAAAGACGCCATCCTGTGCAGCCAGATGGGCTCTGGGAAGTCGATCATCTGCCGGACGGTGGCTGAAGACCTCATTCGGTCGGGCGAGATCGACGGTGTGTTGGTGGTCGTCCCCCAGAATCAGATCAAGGACAGTTGGACGGAGCCGCTGACCATTGCTTTCCCCGCGAATTCGGACCCTACCTACGTCCATGTCCGCGATCCGGTCAAGAAGGGTATCCTCCGTGACAACGCCGACTTCTTCTCCAAGGAGACCAAGGAGGGGACAGCCCAGTGGCTCTATGGGATGCTGGAGGACTACCTGTTCACGCCCGAGCTGGAACGAACTGGTGTCCTGATCGCGGACTCCTACTACTCCACGGGTGACCATCATCTCTTGCAGCGGTGCGCCCCATTCGTCCACTTCGCCCAGGATCAGGTGGTCAAGACGGGCCGATTCCTCCTGGTCCTGAACATGGTTTTCCGGTCCTCGCATGGCAGAACCATCCAGCAATGCCGGGAATCTTTCAGGGAGGCGTTGGGAAAGCTATGTGGTCTCAAGAGCTTTCCCGACGAGGTGTTCCACGTCTATCGGAGTAGCAATCGGGGCTGGCAGATGATCATGGCCCGCATCGTTTTCGGGTAGGTATAATCAGGGAGGAGGTGACCGATGCCTGACATGACCCGTCGAGGATTTCTGGGCAGCCTGATGGTGCTGGGCGGAGCCGGACTCCTTCCGGTCAAGCTGGACGCCAAGGAGTCGCCGCCCAAGAAGATCAACATCAAGGTCACCCCGAATCCGGGCTGGTCAGGGTCGTCCCTCAAGATCCGGGGTGCCGACATCGCCTACATGGACGCCGAGGGCGTCGTCTGCTGGCATCGAACACGGTTCAGCGCCCTTCGCACGGGTGACATCTTCCGGGTGGTCGAGCCTGACGGCACCATCGCAGATCAGGGAACCGAGAACGAGGTCTGCATCGCCACCGAGGATCCCGTGCCGGTTCCCTACAGCGATGACGGTGAGGAGTGGACTTGGGGGGTGAAGTGTGATCCCTACTCGACTCTCACCCTCACTTCCGAGGACGTGGAGCATCTGAAGCTGGTCGGGAGTGGTGTGCTGCACCCGGACAACATGGACGCAGACGGCATTGGGGTTGACCCCTTCGCCGCTCGCTGGAGCGGCAAGTATCCCAAGGATCTGAGCCTGGATGACACCATCGACAATCCGATGAAGCTCTGGGAGGTGATGTGATGGCCGGGAAGTTCGTTCGTGACAGAGCCATCACCGATGCCGACCTGAAGAACCGGATGTACTACAAGGTCCCCTCCAAGGAGGAGGTCGAAGATCACAAGGCGATTCAGGACGCGGCGATGGAGTTCGCCACCCAGTTGATGATCCACTGTCCGAACCCCAGCCGGGAACTGACGCTGGCCATCGAGAAGGTCGAGGAGGCCCGGATGTGGGCCAGTGCAGGGGTCGCCCACGCCCGCTAGCTCTCCTATACCTGCCGTCTTGTATGAGGTGAGCAGGTGGACACCAAGAGCACCCACATCCTCGCAGAGTACTGGGGTATCCATCCCAGCCTCCTCAGTGATGTAGAGCAGCTTCGGAACGCCCTCCTCGTGGCTGCCGGGGTGGCTCACGCCAAGGCCGTCGATTCTGTCTTTCACACGTTCGACCACAAGGGCGTCACCGGGGTCATCGTGGTCGAGGAGTCTCACTTCGCAATCCACACCTGGCCCGAGAAGGGCTACGTCGCCTGTGACTTCTTCACTCACGGGGAAGAATGCGACCCGATGGCTGCCCATAACGTCCTGATCGAAGTCCTGGGGGTGGAAAAATGGCACCTCCTGGAGGTTGACCGGGGCATCCCCGACACCATCCCGAGAACCTCCCCTCTTGCAAGTTCCTGAAATCATTGAGACATCCGGCTTTCGTGCCCGGTTTTGCGTGATATCTAAGGCTGGGATTCGTGACAACCTTCGGGTGTCGGGGTAAACTAAACCACCTTGAGCTGAAACTCCCCCCGAACTTCCGGGGTAGTATGTAGTGGATTTGACCGTGGAGGCGAGTCATGTCGGATTTCGAGACTGGTACTTTCAAGCCCTACCGCTTCACCAGCAAGGTTCATCTGGGGGCGGTTCAGCAGGATGTCCCCGAGGGCACCGTCGTGGAGTTCGACGGCTCCGTGATGCGCTGGGGTGGCCAGACCTACACGGTTCCCCAGTTGCAGGCAGGTATCCGGGCTGGGTGGCTCGTGCCCGCCGAGGATCAGACCTCGACGTATCGCCCGCAGCCCGCCGGAGTCCGGGTGCGTCCGGCCCAGTCTGCGGGGAACGAGCGGGGCGAGCCGATGCAGATGGAGGAGGCTTCCGAGGAGGAGCAGATCGTCGGTTCGGTGGACAAGTTCAAGAATCACCAGGATGAGGCCCGAGAGGCTGCCGCCATCACGCCGCCCCGTCCCGACCCGGCCCAGGCCACGACCAAGACCGCTCCCCCCCTCCCGGTGGACGCTCCCATCGAGGATGCGCCCTATGCTCCGGGTGAAGAGGCCACCTCCACTCCGGTGCCGGAGAAGGCCACGATGACGGTGAGTGAGGAGCCCCCCACCGAGGTCGAGTACCAGACCCCGGCTCCGCCACCCGCCCCCGCCACCGAGCCTCAGACCACGAAGGTCGGTCGGCAGATGGAGGTCATCTCGGACACGGCGGAGAACGAGGATGCCGAGCCTGTGGCCAACATCCGCACTCCGGCCAAGCAGAAGACCCTCATCACGGACAGCTCTGCTGCGGCCCATGAGGTCAGCAAGCTCGACAACAAGCCTCCACCCAAGGCCGAGAAGATCACCAAGGCCGGGAGCCAGGACATCAAGGCCACTGGCCCGGACGGGGCCACGGGTGACGTGTCCGAAGCGAAGGCGGGCGACGATCTGACCGACATCTTGCCGGACGCGGCCAGCACCCCGGCTCCGGAGCCCACACCGCAGATCAACTGGGATACGAAGGCCCACTGGCGCTCCAGGGTGCAGAAGGCGGTCAACGAGCACGGCGACAACCCGGCGGCGATCCGACAGATCCTCTCTCAGGAGTCCCCCAACGTGGCCAAGCACATCCGCTCCATGCTGGCCCGTGAGGGCAAGCAGGTCGAGTAGCGTCCCGCTTTTTCGTCAATAGGTATCCCTCTGTAGGAGCCCGTGTGTCTCCTACGGAGGTTGAAGTGCCTAACCCCCCGAAAACAGCCAGCAGTCAGGCCGCTTGGGCGCTCATCACCGAGGGAAGTACCCGAGCCCGAGTGGACGCTCATCGCCTCCGACACATGATGGATCGGGCTCTGAAGCTCATCGAGGGCTCCGAGCACAAGGAGCACTTCTATCAGATGGCCGGAGATATCATCACGGGCGCACCTCGTCTGCTCGACACTCTCGACCAGGATCTCGACCGCACTCTCCTCGCGTTGGCCAAGATGGGTGAGGAGTTCCTCGATTCCCGGCTCCCCTTGTCGGACAAGGTGATGGTCGAGGAGGCCGTCGAGGCTGCCTTCGGGAAGCCTCGTTCCCGAATCTCGATGGCCGAGCGCATCGCTGATCGTTACCTGAAGGAGTAGCTGTGGGCCGTCGTCAGGCAGACCTGACACCCCCGCTGGGTTACCCAGGTGGCCCGTGCCATGTCGTCAAACGCATTGACGAGGAGGTTCAGAATCCTCGTTTGAAAGACCACCTGACCGACGAAGTGGAGAAGGGCAAGCCCCTGTCGAATCCCGAGGCCGCCAAGGTCTATGACTTGGAGGTCGAGAAGGGTCCGAGGGGGCCTTACAAGAAGCTCATCATCGGGCCTCACGCCCAGTATCGGATGGATCTGCGGGGTATCCAGGTGCCCATCGTCCGGGGCGCAGTTCAGGACTTCCTGAAGCACCTCATGGATTGGAAGTCCCGTCAGGACTGGCAGTATGAGCACTACACCGAGATGCTCGCCCGAGCGGAGCCTATTGAGTGGGTCTATGACAAAGTGGGTCTGTTCGTGGTGTTCACCCGGTATGGCCGAGATGGGTTGAAGATCGTCACGACCTACTGGAAGGGCATCAAGGATCCCAAGGGGCCAGGTCTGGGTCAGTGTCCTGTGACCAGTGGATACCAGCCGCCCATCGATGAGAAGTCCGGCTGGCGGACGTTCGTGACCAACCCGGACGGCACCCAGCCGGGAGAGACCGAGGACGGTCAGTATCCCGAGCGAGCCCTTCCCTCGCCACCCTGGAAGACCGAGAAGCCCACGGGCAAGTGGGAGTACAATGTCCCTGGGGGTTCTGGCACCAGTGGTGACGGCAAGACGTTGCACAAGGACAAGGTGCGGACGCCCGGAGTCCCCGGAGACGAGTCCCCACCTGCCAACCAGCCTGCGAGGACGACCCCGAAGCGTCGGTCTATCGAGGGTGGTCTCTACCGCCCCTTCCCGCCGGGGACGGAGAAGCAGCGGGATCAGAAGGGCGAGGCGAAGAAGTACTACGAGAAGTACTATCAGCGCAACCGGAACGCCATCCAGAAACGTGTGGAGAAGTGGCAGCGGAAGTGGAAGAACCGCGCCCAGTGGAAGAAGGACAAGGAGCGCCGCCGGGACTACCCCCACCGTTACGAGCGCAAGCCCACCGGAGGGTACACGTCCCTGTCAGAGCGTTCCCGTGACTGGCGCATCAAGAACAAGGGTCAGCCCAAGAAGAAGGAGCGCAAGGAGAAGGAGGCCACCGAGCTTCTCCTCAATCCGCCCATCGGTATCAGCCATCCTGATACGGGCCAGTGGGGCAGCCTGCTCTCGGTGAACCCGGACACGGGGATTGTTCACATCGAGCTTGGCCCCCCGCCTGGCCCAGACGGTGTTGCTCTGATGATAGTGGACTGGTCGGGCGAGATCCCTCTGGAGCAGTTCCTCGATGAGTTCGAGGTCACTCATGGGGTTGAGCGTCTCATCCCCTACCTGGACTCCGTGTTCGGGTGGGAGGCTATGGAGAAGCAGGCCATCCAGATCCGTCACCGGCCTCGGAAGCGCCAGCGTCGCCAGAAGGGCAAGTCTCGCATCAAGTCCCGGCAGTACTACCGGAAGAATCGGCAGAAGGCCAAGAGACGGGCCAAGATGCGCTATCGCCGGAACAAGAACAAGCCTCACTTCAAGAAACAGCGGAAGATCCGTCGCAAGCACCCTCAGCGGTTCAAGCGTCGGCGGGGGGCTGTCCTCACAGCCCCCGAGATTACCTTCCTTATCGGCAACGACCTCGATCTGGGCTACGTCCACGAGCTTTCCCCGATGACCGGGATGGTGACCTACTTCCGGGATACGCCCGGTCAGAACATGCTTGAGTCGATTGACGTGCCGGACTTTCTCGCCTCCGTAGGCTTCCTCACCGAAGAGGATGCGGACGCGATGTTTCGGCTGATCGACGCCGAGCTTGGACTGGAAGGCTACGCCGAGCTGTCCCCTGAAGGTGTCGAGGGGTCAGCCGACCTGGAGGGCATCGACTGCTCTGAGGAGGAGTTCAAGGACGAGTGTGAGCGCCTGGTCGGCAAGCGAGAGCTGGTGGACATGACCCCCAGTGAGCTTTCTGCTGTCGAGGGTCACCTGATCAGCATGTACGTCTATGACATGCCCTCGGAGGGACAGGAGCCCCATGAGGATGAGACTGAATCCGAGTTGGACGACGAGATGATCGACCGCACCGACGACGACCTCATCTACGGCATCGTCAACCTCCCCGAGGACGTGGAAGCGGCCAAGCGAGTGGCCGATTACTACATGGTCAAGAAGCCCCCCGAGGCCGGGCAGTCCAACTGGCACGACCGAGCCACCGACCCGCTGATGAAGGATCTTCACGAAGACCGAGAGCGGGCCGAGAAGATGAATGACATCACAGAGGTAGATGACAACCCCGGCTCCGCCAAGGTCATTCCCGAACGCAACACCGACCTGATGAACCACAAGCGGTGGCCGCTCATCCATCACAACAAGGCGTCCAAGGTCGCGGTCAAGATCCCCGAGATCATGTCCTCCTGTGGCCCCGACATCCATCGCAGGGCACGGAACATCCCCATCAAGCTCCGCCGGGTGGATACCCGCAACGCCCAGTGGAACTTCGATGTCCGAGGCACATCGGGCACCTACAAGGTCAGCGTCCGAGTGGTGAAGCGCCGGGCCAACGTCCGGGATCCCTACAAGGTGGATGTCCTCGTGGCCTGCTCGTGTCCTTTCTGGCAGTGGCAGGGGCCGGAGCACTGGGCGAAGAAGAAGGGCTACCTGCTGGGGAAGCCGAGGGGTACGGCGACCAAGCCGGACATCAAGGATCCGAAGGGCCGTCACGGGGCCTGTAAGCATGTCCTCGCGGTGTTCGAGCGCATCAAGGGGTTCGCGTTGCCAGGGAGCCGTGGAAAGCAGGGTTCCCGGTATCTGGCCGATATTCTGGATAGAGGGAGAGTGTTCTTCGTATTCGAGGAGCGTGAGATGGCCTCTCGGGTCGCAGCTCGGTATCTTGAAAAGACCAGGAGGGTCTGACGATGCCGAACTACGAATTCGAGTGCCCGAAGTGCGGAGTCTTTGAGCGGGTTCTGCGGTTGGCCGAGTCCAACGATCCCCAGACCTGTGAGTGTGGGGAGCAGGCCAAGAAGCTCATCTCCAAGACGGGCTTCGTGCTCCGAGGCGACAACTGGCCGGGCAAGGCAGCCCGTGTCAGGGGTCAGATGAAGGAGAAGAACCGGCGGCTTGGGGCCAAACAGGACGAGCGCCTGCGTGACCAACCTCCGGTGACGCTTGCCCCCAACGTGGATGGCGAGCGGACAGGTTCATGGGCCGAGGCCAAGAAGCTCGCCAAGAGCAAGGGCAAGGACACTTCGACCTATGAGCCGATGGTGCGGAAAGAGAAAGCAGCGAGGTGATACATGAGCGGCAACTTCGGACCGTTCGCAACCAGGGCAGGCATCATTCAGCGGTCCACGGACTTCGTGGATCTCGCAGTCAGATCCACCCCCGAGATGAAGCGCCTGCGTCTCTGGGGTGCCCGGACTCTCAACGACGCCTACGGTAATCTGGTAGGTAGCGGTGTCGGTGGAGCCGGGGGCAGTATCCTTCAGGAAGTCGATGCAGGCCAGATCGCTCAGACCCTCGAAGTCACCAAGCGGTGGCGCGTGGAGGAGAGCCGTCGAGGTCTGACGAGCTTCCAGTTCGATGTCCGTGACTTCGGGTCGCCCAGCAGCATCGGCTCGGATGATGAGTATCTCTTCGTCCGGGTGCAGGAGATGCGGAAGACGACCAACGCCTGGCTCCAGGTGGCCGCAGGCCCCAACGCAGGATGGGATATCCAGGGGCCGATCATGCCCATCCCACCCGCCATCCAGTTCGGATTGGGTGGCATGGCGATGACCCTCACGGGCACAGCTCCGGCGGGGACGCTCTGTACTCCGGGCCATACCCCCAACATCGATGAGACCGTCACTGTCCCGCTCCCGATGCACATCGCCTTCCCCCGGCCTTCCTATCTGGCGAGCATCCGGAACATCGACCCGGCCCAGACACTGCTGTTCTCCTTCGGTCTGGGTATGCCGATGTCGCCCTTGCCTCCCTTGACGGAGACAAGTTCCTTCGGAACTCCGGCCATTTACGAGCTGGTTCTGGCTGGTGAAGCCGGTGCCTGTGACTTCGTGGTGGATGTGAGCAGCGACCTCTCTGCCGAATAGGCAGAATAACGGGCCTCCCTCTCATTTTATAGTCTCCCCCTTGTAGATGAAAACGCGGGCGAAGTCCCGCCAGACTGAGAGGTAACCATGCCCTACATCTGTCTCGCACGAGCGGATCTCCCGGACGGAACAGTCCAGATCCTCGACCTGAAGCCCAACGACTCCCAGCGGAACCTCATCTACGATGGCTACGGCCAGTCCCGGTACGTCAACCGGGTGCAGGATGAGGTGGTTCCCTTCACCGGGGCGGGCGTCACCACGAAGACGACCAGGGGCCTCAAGTCCTACCTGGTGGATCGCGTGGAGCCTCTCCCGAACAGCATCGGGGCGACGGAGTGGACGGCTGCCCATCAGACTGCGGTGGCCACCGCCATCACGACTCGTCTGGATGCGGGCCAGACGATGACCCTGGCTGACGTGAACGCCGCCATTCAGGCGACCTTCCCGCTGTCGGACTTCGACGGTGCAGGCTCGAACTCCACGGGCGTTCTCACCGAGCTTCTCGCCGTCCTCGCGGGTCGGGGCTACGGACTTCCTGCCGGGGCGACCAAGGGTCCGCTCGGTGTCTGGGACGCGACCCAGCGCGGTGCCTTCACCTTCAACGTCCTGGTCAACGACACCCAGATGGTCGCGGGCGAGCTGGTCCCGGTCAACATCGGCGGCGACCCCCAGGCCCGCGAGTACAAGGGCATCCGCCACACGGTGCTGAGCGGTTCCCTCATGCTCTCCATCAGCGCTGGTGACATCAAGGACTTCGCCTCCGGAGTGACCCTCTGGCCGGACAGTGACCGCGTGCCCCACTTCCCGTGGCACTACCAGGGGAGCCTGACGTACCCCACCGTGACGAACGCCCGCGTGGTCACGGTCTACAACGACGACGGAACGGTTCTGGCGTAACCGCCGGTAAGGAGAAGAATCATGGCAACCGCTTTCATCTGCCTCGCACGCGCCGATCTGGCGGACAACGGCCTCCAGGTGACCGACCTCTGGCCGAACACTTCCCAGAAGTCGGCCATCTACGAGCCCGGTCTCGGTCAGACCGGCTACATGTCGATGACCCCGCAGAACGACACCGTGGCCACCACGGGCGCGGGTCCGATCACCACCAACGCGGCCTACTCGGGCATCGCGGCATGGATGATGGACAACATCGAGAACGTCGGCGGCGGCAACATCCCGCTGACCCCGGCCATCGCCAACGCCATCGGGCCGCTCCTGCTGGCGCGGGTCGTGGCGGGCCAGTCGATGTCCGTCGCCAACGTCAACGCGGCCATCGTGGCGGCGGGCGCTGCGGCCTCGGGCATCGGCGTGGGCAACTCGACAGGCACCCTGGCGGATGTCCTCAAGCTGCTCCAGGGCTACGCCTACGTGCTCCCGGCCAACTCCCAGATCGATGACGGTGCCGGTGCCTTCGCTGCTCCGCACACCGCCAAGGGCTCCTTCGTGACCACCGGGGCGAGCGGTCGCAACCTCCGCGAGTACGAGAGGACGGGAGCCCTGCACATCTCGCGGAGCCAGGGCGTCCTGTCGAAGCTGGCGGCGGCGACCTACACGTTCCTCGACCCGCTCCTGACCTACGGGGCGGGTGGCACGGCTCTCTTCGTGGACGGCACCGCCATCCCGACGACGGGGGCCGGAGCGGCGGTCGTGGTCTACGACGCGGTCGGTACCGTCATCACCTGACGTGCTCCCTGGGGGTAACCCCCGACCCCCTCCTTCCGATACCGAGCCCCTCGGTCCTCTGGGCCGAGGGGCTTCGGCCTCCATAACTCTCCTATAATGCGAGTGTAGTAGAAGAACCCCCTTTGCGGGTGGATTGATGTAGATGGAGGAGATGAGATGGCCGACGAAGAGACCTACCGAACTTCAGACCTTTACTTCGCAGCCTACCTTCGGGTCGCCCAGGTTCCGTTCTTGGAGACACAGCGAGAGGGCCAGCGTGTCCACTTCGTCTTCAAGAAGGTCGAGGGCCTCCGTGACCTGAAGAACCAGTACTTCAACCGCCAGGCCAAGGTTCCGGCGCTGACCTACGCCGACGAGATCAAGAACATGAAGGCGCTGACGCACATGGAGGGGTAACCGATGGCCTTGCAGGCAGTCATCGGGCAGCCGTTCACCTTCGAGGTGCTGTTCGTGGACGACACGAACACCCCGATCAACGTGAACAACCCGACCATCAACATCTTCACGTTCACCCCGCTGGGTGGAAAGCAGACGTTGGTGTCCTCCCCGATGGTGCCTGTAGTGCCCCCCGAAACCGGAAGATACGTCTATACTTACATGATCCCGACGACCTTCAACGATGGTGATTCGATCTACGGTGAGATGGGCGGAGTGGATCCCACCACGAGCCTGAACATGATCACCGAACAGCAAGTGGTCGCCATCTCCGCCAATAGGGGACAGGGCGGAGGGGGATCTATCGGAGGGGCCTGCTGCTGCGGACTGGTGGCGAACTTCGTCAAGGGCGGTTGATGTCCGAATACCTCAAGCTGACGGATTTCCGGATGGCCGGATTCCTGGTATCCCGCGAAGTCGCCTTCGTTGGGACGGAAATCAATGGTCGCGGGGAAGTCGTATTCATCTTCGGAAACGCCACTAACCCCAAGGCGAAGGACGTGGTGAACCTGTACCCCGGCTCCGCCGAACAGAAGTATGACGCAGCGTGTCGGACAATGCACGGTCTGGTGAAAGTGGCGAAGCAGTCCGCGCACTCGGGTAGAGTAGGCGATGAAGAAAAAGAAAAATCAGCCGAGGAAGCGCAAGACGAAGACTCGGGCTGAACAACGGGAAGCTCGCAAGAGGAACCAGAGGAGGCTACGGATGAGCCGTCAGAAGGATGTCGAGGCCCTCAACAAGGAGATCAGTGCCCTGGAGGCCAAGCTCCAGGACATCATGAAGAAGTGGCAGACCTACGCCCAGGAGGTCGATGCCACGGTCAAGGCGATTCTGACCGAGGCCGGGGTCTGGGACAAGGTTCGTGACATGGAGGTCGAGAAGGGCGAGACCAAGCAGAAGGCCCAGCAGAAGCTCAATGAGACCCAGGCCGAGCTGCAGGACAAGATCAAGATCCGCAACTACCTCCTGGGCCGGGACAACATGGAGAAGGGCACCGACCCCCCTCCGATGGAGGAGACCCCCGAGCCGCCGTCCTTCGAGGATGAGCCCTCCGATCTCGACAAGGAGCCCGAGGCTCCGAAGCTCGCAGAGGGTGAGGGCAAGGTCGTGGACATCCCCACCGAGAAGTCGGATGACAAGACCAAGAAGCCGGAGCCTCCGGAACTCTAGCCGTTTTCCCGGCCCGCTAGTCCCTCTATAATCCCCCATAATAGATAGAGGCGCGCGTGCGCGTGTGCCTCCCTCGATTCGATTACATCTTGAGCTTCGCTGTCACGTTGGCGATCCCCCCGTGTTGGGGTCAGGATGCAGGAGTCGAGGGATGACTGATTACATCAACAAGAGTCTCCAGGCACACCAGGGCAAGGCAATCACGCTTCTGCCTGCGGACACCATCTCCTTCACGGTGGCCGAGTTTGGGCTCAACAACCTCTCGGGTGATCCCCAGTTCTCCTGGGACGGCAGCGGAACAGCGGGCGTCCTCCAGTTGGGAGCCACCGGGGGCAACATCCCCAAGCTCCAGTTCGGCGGAACTGGTGGTTCTCAGGATGGCCCGTGGGAGCTTTTCGATGATTCCGGCTCTCTTCGGCTGACCAACGACAACCTGACGGCGGCGTCGAAGGATGTCCTGAATCTCGACACCTCCTTGATGACTATCGGCAACGCCACGGATGAGACTCCGGTGGACATCTACGGGTTGCGGACGTTGGTGGCCGACCCGGCAAGTTCGGACACCATCAACATCACGGGCAGCCTGATCATCTCCCAGGATCTGACGGTCGATGGAACGACCACGACCATCAACACCGAGACGTTGACGGTCGAGGATAACGTCATCGAGCTGGCCAAGGGCAACATCGGAGACAGCCTCGACATCGGCTGGATCGGTGACCGAGGTGCGGATTCCATCGGTGGTGGTGGGGACTCCAATATCGCCGTGTTCTGGGATCACACCAACAACACGTTCGCAATGGTGACGACGAACGACGACGCCTCGACACCGGGACTGGACATCACCCCCATCGACTACATGCCGCTCCGTGTCGGCAGTGTCTATGCGTCCGATGCCGGTTTGACAAGCCAGTTTGCCGGTAACGTGGACGCCGAATTGGGCCTCGATGTGTCCGGTGGGCAACTCACGGCCAACGCGGGGGGCACATTCTCGGGCAGCACTGACTGGCTGTTCTCGGGCGGCGATGTCCACCTCAACGACAACATCAACCTGGAACTCGGATCTTCCAAGGAACTCACCCTCGTCCACACGGGAGCCGCCGCCAGTTTCGTCAACACCACTGGTAGCTGGGAATTCGACAACCAGGAGACAACTGCCGGGACACGCACCTACTTCAGCCTCGGGACGGATGACGGTGACACGGCGTTCCAGGTCAGGGACAACACCGGCAACGGCCTGCTCACGGTATTCGGTAGCGGTCAGGTGGATATCCTGACCGCGCTCAACCTGCCGTTCCAGGACTCCATCGCCGCCGAGGGTAACATCCGTTACCACTCGGGCGACAAGGACGTGCAGTACTTCAACGGCACCGACTGGATCGTCCTGGCTGCCGCGACAGGCAGCGTCACCCTCCAGGCAGCCTACGACGCAGGCCAGACCATCGGACTGGACGAGAACAAGGGTGACATGGAGATCATCCTTGACGAGACTGCGGCGGACTACACGAACTTCGTTGTCCGGGGTGAGGGTGCTTCCCTCGGTGGTTCCAACCAGTACCTCCAGACGGATGCCGAGAACACCCGGCTCCTTCTGGGTGAGTCCGGGGCGGTCGATGTCTACATGCAGGACAGCGACCTTCTCTGGGTGACGGACGGCGGCGGAGACATCGGCGGTTCGGCGGACAATCGGCCCGACCATGTGTACGCCAAGACCGAACTCAAGGCTGGCGATTCTGTCTCCATCACGACGGATGCTGTGACCTGCACCGGAGGCACACTGACCATCGATGTGGCGACGGGCTCCGAGGCCATCGTCCTCAGCCCCGGTACGGGCGGCCAGGTGTCCCTCACCCAGACCCTCGTTGCTGGGTTCGACACATCCTCCCTCTGGATCAACACCACAGGGGCCGACACCCAGGGTTCTGCTCTGCGGGGTCGCATGACTTCCCCGGGGCTGTCGGTGGGCAGCGCTGTTCTTTCGGCGGCGAAGCTGGACACTGTGACCAACGCCGGGGACTCGGACGGCACCATCGCGGGCCTGCACCTCGACTTCACGGACAACGGCGGCACCGCCGAGAGCCGGGGCATCTACTTCGACAGCGGCTACGATGTCGAGATCGAGTTCGCGGGCGACTACGCCAAGCTCCTGTCGAACAACGGCTACGTCCAGGTTCGGGGGCCGAGCGGGACGGCGGGCACCGTGAGTGCCCTCGACTCCACGCACTCGGTCGCCATCGGCATGTCGCATGAGACCACCAAGGGTGTCATCAACACGGACGGTCGCCTGGAGCTTCAGGCGACCACGGACATCCTCCTGACCTGCGGTGGTGGTGACCTTGAAGTCCTCCCGGACGGCGTGGGCACCTACTCCTTCGGTAACTCCACGAACTACTGGGGCGAGATCCACGGCGTCCACAGCTTCCTGCGGGAAGGTGCCGACCCGACGAACGTGGCCAACACGGGCGTCCTCTACACCAAGGATGACGGCTCCGGCAACACCGAGCTGTACTACATGGATGAGTCGGGGAACGTCACCCAGCTCACCCCTGGAACATCGGGTGGCCTCCAGACGGCCTACGAGGTCGGGAACACCATCACCCTCGCGGACTCGACGGGTGACCTGGAGTTCATCATTGACGAGACCAACCCGGGAGCCGACTTCATCGTTCGCGGTGAGGGCGCTTCTCTCGGTTCGTCCAACGAGTACATCGTCACCGATGGGGAGGCATCCTACCTCCGGCTGGGCGAGGCTTCGGCCACGGCCACGCTGATCGGCACTCAGGTTCGCGGTGGCTTGATGGTCACCGACTCCCTTGACGGAGCCAATGACGCCGCTCTCACCGCCACTGGTGAGGTGGGCCGGAACGTCGCCATCGGTGAGAGGCAGTTTGTTTCCCTCACCAGCATGACCTCGGGTGGTCTTGCTGGTGATGGTGTCGGAGATGATGGTGCGACAGCCATCGCGGTGGCGGCTTCGTTCGAGGGGGATGCCTCTGACGTGGCAGGGGCGGCGGTAATCGGCCTCGGTTCGGTGTTCATGGGGGCGAACGGTGGAGGCGCTTTTGGCGCTGGTTTGATGCTGGCCAATCCCACCAACGATGCCCAGTACTTCACCCACATCCTGCTGGACGGCAACAGCGGTGGCGAAGATGCTCAGACGATTGCGGCTGGCACCAACATGCTCCTGAGCGCGATGGATGGTGCCATCTACCTCGCCCCGGACAACGAGGAGACCTACCTCAACGGGTCGCACCTCTACTTCGATGCCGATGGCGGACACGACATCGGCCAGGCTGCCGACTACCGGCCCGGAAACGTCTATGTCTCCACCCAGGTCGATATCGCAGGTGCCTTGGCCCTCACCGGGACGGCGGTAACCGCAGATGGTGCGCTGACGATCTCTTCGGGCGGCGCTCCGGGCAACGACCTGGAGATCAACTCGGACAACTTCCTCAAGCTCTCGGCGGGCACGGACTCGGACATCTGGGAGGTTGTACAGGACGGTCGCGGAACTGCCTGGAAGATCAACGACGGTTCCGAGGACATCCTCTGGGTGGACACCAACACGGACGACATCGAGGCAATCTACCCGTTCACCGTCACCTACGGGACGATCCAGACGGGTGAAAGGGCCATCTACTCCAACAGCACCACGGCTGCGGATGCCACGGGAGCCCACGGGATCAACTCCACGCTGACCTCGGGTGGCCTCACCGGGTCGCAGAGCATCGACGCCGTGGTCGGAAGCGTGATCGGAGTGGCGGGGGATACCTCTGCGACGGCCAACCTCAACGCCTTCTCGGCAGTCGCAGGTGGAGTCGGGGCGGCCAACAAGACGGCACTGAACATCGGGGCCGGGTTCGACTACGACATCCTGATGTCGGCTGCCCAGGCCGAGGTCACGGCGGTCAACGCCCTGAATGTGTTCAGCGGCCTGGACATGACCATCACGATGTCCAACGACACCGACGATGCCCATGAGCTGAACCTCGGTGCGGTCAACCCCTCTGCCTCGGTGGGTGGCACCGGGACGGGCGATTGCACCGTCAACATCTACGCCAAGACTGACCTCAACCTCACGGTCGAGGATGACGACATCACCCTGAGCCCCGGCACCAACGGTGTCGTGTATGTGAACACGGCCCTCAACCTCCCCCGTGGCACCAACAACGCCACGGCGGGCAACATCCGCTACGACACCACGGGTGACGGGTCGGTCTGGTACTACGACGACACCGGCACCTGGGTGCAGCTTGCATCGGCGGTCGGGACGACGCTTCAGGCGGCCTACGAGGCGGGCAACACCATCGACCTGGACGACGGGCAGGGTGACCTGGCCATCACCCTGGACGAGACCGGCACCTTCGCGGACTTCACCGTCACCAGCACCACCGGGAACTACCTCTCGACGGACGCCGAGAACGACACGGTGGACATCGGTGACACGGGTGGCGTGGACGTGGCCATCGCGGGCACCGAGATCACGTTGGGTGATGGCACCTCTACCATCACGCTGACGGGCGGGGCTCTCACGCTGGACATCGAGGCTTCCTCGACCTGGAGCTTCGACGCGAACGATGCCGATGCTCTGACGCTCGATGACGGGACGAACGACTACCTCGTCCTGAACACCCTGACCAACTCCAAGCAGGTCGAGCTGGAGCAGTTCCTTCGGACTCCGAGGGGCGATGATGTCAACACCACCACGGGCGCTGCTGGCGGCGGTGTGGTGATGGCGGACGGTGACGGCGGAGCCCTGGCGGTCGGATACATCGCCTACGCCCAGTACTCGGGTGGTGAGACCAAGGCCCTCCGGGCTGACGCGGGTGCCCCTCACAGCATCGGTGCTCCCGACCAGGCCAACGTGTTCGGTGTCGTGGTCGCCAAGGATGGAACCGAGTGCCAGATCAACACCATCCACGGGATGCCGGTGCCGGTCTACTTCGCCGCCGCTCCGGGCACTGCGGACAACGGCCAGGTGGTCTACCTGGCCACTGACCCGGGTGAGGCCACGCTGTCCCCGCCGTCCGCCCCGGAAACGGATGTCTGGCAGCTCGGGATTCTGGTGGGCGCTGATGGCGCGACCCAGACCCCGAACGTCATCTGGATGCCTCAGTTCCGGTACAGCAACGCCTAGCCGGGACTGACACTTCGGGCCTAGCAACGAAGGCCCCGCTAGGCCTGGAAAACCTAGCGGGGCCTTCGCCTTGAGGGGTAAAGTAGCGATGACAGCACGCGGAGCAACGATGGCGAAAAAGAAGAACCCCCCGCACCAGAAGATCATGAAGATGGGTCTTGGGGAGGCTATCAACCGCCTCATGCGGATCAATACGATGGCCGCCGCTGGTGTCGCCCAGGTTCCCGAGGACATCCGGGCAGAGCGGGAGATGATCGTCGCAGCCCTCAACCAGTTCCAGCTCGATCTCTCCTTCGATTGCAACACGGACGGAATCCCCGACACCGTGGAGATCTTCGAGCAGTCCGCCGCCACCTCCTGCTGCCGCATCCTCCCCTTCGACACTGATCGGCGGAAGCCCCAGAAGCCCAAGAAGAAGACTTCCAGCCGGAGAAAGACGAAGAAGGCATGAACATCCTGCTCTTCCTCCTGTGCGCCTACGGACTCGTGTTCGGAGTCCAGCACAAGGTTCCCTTCCTTCACGGGAAGCTCAACCTGCTGGACAAGCTCCTGGCCTGCTCCTACTGCCTGGGGTTCTGGATGGGGTGGGCCTCCTGGGGCCTCTCCTGGCTCGCACAGGGGCAACCCGTCCTGGGCGACCCGTCCGGGGAGATCGTCGCCCTGGTGGCGTCTGGGTTCGTCTGGGCCTTTGCCTCGACGGTGTTCTGCTACTTCATGGACGTACTCACGGTCTGGCTGGAAGAGAGTCGGGGATCATGACGACGAAGCAAGCGAATCCCGAAGTCAGGGTTCCGGCGGAGCATCAGGTCGGGATGTTCGCCAACGCCTTCCGGCTGCTTCACGACTCGGGAAACGAGTGGTTCCTCGACTTCCTGGTTCACTCGCCCACGGAGGGGGCGGCGACCGTCGTAGCCCGTATCCGGGTACAGGAGGCGTTCCTCCCCTCCATTCGGGATCGCCTGACCAACACGCTCAAGGAGGTTGTGACGGCCCGGCGCAAGCAGGCTGGACAGAATCTTGTCCAGTTCATGCCCGAGAACGTGTCCAAGGAGACCCACTAGATGCCCATTGCCCGGCTACCAGAACAGGGCGGCGTTGCCGAGAACATCAACGCCATCCTCATCCAGTATCCGGGTATCGAGGTGGACATCTCCACGGGCGGCCTCCAAGCCGGTGAATCCGTTGCCATCATCCCGAACCCGAGTCCCGTGTCCATCGGGTCTCCCGACCTCGTGTTCGTCCGTTGCGGGGCACTCCCCACAGGGAGGCCAACCAACTGGGCTGGATTCTGTGCGACGGATGCCGCCGTGGGGGTGTCACCTCGAATCATCACGGGTCGGGGGTCGAAGGTCACGCCCATTGTCACGGGTGCAATTCCCCTTGGGGCCGGAAGTGATGTATTCTTGTCCTCTGTGGAGGGTGAAGTGAGCCCGATTCCTCCCGAAGCGGGTGTGTCGCCGCTTGACCTGGTGAGCTTGAGAGTGGGGTTCGCCGTCAGCGATACGGAGATCATCTTGACCACGGACGCCCACTTCCACTATCCCGGAGGCTGACATGGGCATCGCCTTCACACCAGGACAGACGTTGGGGCGGGGCGACCTGGATATCTTCCTCCAGAACTGCCACGGACACCCCTCGAACGCCGCCGAGATCTACTACGCCCTCTACTACGTGGATCCCGGCCCTCCGGAGCAGGAAGTCCTCATCGGCTCCGACCATCGCACTCCGGTCAACCCCCAGGTGGGCGAGTACTACGCCTCTCTGATGGTGCCAGGCACAGCCTGTGCGGGCACCTATCGCATCCGGTGGTACTTCAGAGAGAACGCCAACTCGCCGCTCCAGATGGTTGTGCAGGAGTTCGCCATCGTGTCCGCCTGTCAGAGCACCGGGTCTTCGCCGTACACCCAGTGCGAGCAGGAACTCATCCACAGCCTGCGGATGCTGCTACGTGACCAGAATCCCGACAAGTTCTACCACTTCCGGCCCCCGGAGTATGAGGGGGACATCGGCCAGTACAACCGCATCTTCGGCCAGATCTGGGAGGACGAGGAGCTGCTGGAGTACATCGAGCGGGCGATGGACTGGTGGAACATGTTCCCGCCGAACACCTGCGGGACGCTGAACAACATCAACAAGCTCTGCAACGAGTACTCCTGCTGGCGCACCGCAATCCTCTGGGACGCCATCACCCACGCCACCTTCGCCCTGTCGGCCAACTGGGTCGCAGACGAGTTTGACTACAGCATCGGTGGCGTGAGCCTCAACCTGGAGAAGTCCAGCAAGTACGAGAGCCTCAAGCAGAACGCCGAGAGCCAGTTCGACAAGGCGACCGAGGCCAAGGCCCGGACGGTCAAGTACATCAAGGGCCTGCAGCAGCCACGCTTCGGTCGCGGAGTCCGGTCGGCCTTTGGCCCTTACGTGGGCCGGGGTGTCTTGAGCCCGAGGAATTTTGTGGTCATTCCCATCCTCTTGACATTTGGCAATCTTCTGAGCTATGTTATGGAGCATGTCAGTAACCTGCCCCTACTGTAATCGAGAGTTCAAGGGCGACAAGCTCAACGCCCGTCATCTTTCCAAGTGTCATCCGCAATCCTCTCCCAAGGTTCCCCCGTGCCTCTGTGGCCATGAGGCCACGAGTCTGACCCAGATGAAGCGCCACCGCCGGACGTGTGAAGTCTGGCAGAGTCGGGACAGGAAGGCTGTGGCCAATGCTCGGAGGAAGTCCACGAGTCTGGCGAGATACGGGGTAGAGGATGCTCGGAGGACACCGGAGGCGGATGCCAAGAGGGCGGCTACGAATCGGGAGAGATACGGGGCCGAGAATCCATTCAGTCGGGGAGCCTCGACGTTTGCGAAGGTGCAGGCGTCTTTGGAAGGGAAGCGCCCTGTCTTGAGGGGTCAGGACAATCCTTTCGCCAAGCCCGAGGTCAAGGAGAAGATACGAGAGCATTGGCGGCGAGAACATGGCGTGGGCAACCCTCAGCAGGTGCCCGAGATACGAGCATCTACGAGGGCCACGAATCTGGAGGTCTACGGGGCTGAGGAACTCCTATCACTGCCCGAGCGCAGAGAACAGATCAGGGCCACCTGTGAGGATCGGTATGGTGGTCCGTCTCCTTCCTGCTCTCCTGAAGTAAGGGGCAAGGCGCAGAAGACCAACCAAGAGCGGTATGGGGTCCCCTGGACGTGCCTGGACCCGGAGATCAGGCGCAAACAGTTGGAGACGATGGAGGCCAACTGGGGGAGTCATTTCTTCGCGTCAGAGGAGGGAAAGAGGATCGTCAGGGAGGCCCTCAAGGAGCGGTTCGGGGTGGAGTTTCCTGGGGCTATTGAAGGTCACTGGGACAGGCTCGTGGAGGTGTTCCGGGAGCGGTATGGGGTTGACCACCCACTTCAACTTGAGGGGTTCAGGGAGAAGCAACGGCAGACGAATATCCAGAGATACGGCACTCCATTCCCAGGCCTTTGCACCAGAGGCCCAAACCTTCTCGAAGGTCGGGTAGCTGCGATGTGCGACCGCATGATGTTCACGGGAGACGGTCAATTCTGGAAGTGGCTCTCCTTGTTGGGCCAGTACAAGAATCCGGACTTCATCGTCCCTGGCCTCGACCCGAAGAAGCCTTTCAAGGGTGTCACTAGGGTCGTGGAGGTCTTCGGGAACTTCTGGCACTCCCGGATGTTCACTGGGAAGGCCCCTTTCGATCACGAGTCGGAGCTTGTTGCAGCTTTCAAGGAGATTGGGATAGAGTGTCTTGTGGTGTGGGAGTCAGAAGTGAAATCTGATCCACAAGAGGTTGAGAGACGTATCTTGAGTTTCGTGGGGTAGTTGATGTCCCGAACACTTCGAGACCTGGTGGGGCAAGAAGCCCCGGTGGAGAGTCCACGAACAGAGGCTGAGGATCGTATCGGGGCTCGGATGCCCGGAGATGGCCTCGATGATCACCCCCTCTACACAGGGAAGAACCCCTATCTGACGCTCTCGTTCTCGGAGTTGATGCTTCTCCTTGAGCACGGGGGTCTGACCATCCCGGAGGAGCGCCAGGTTCGGGAGGCTCTCCAAGCGCAGAGGTCTAGCCATGCCAGCCCCACCCGATTCCTCGGGCCTCCCGTTAGCTTCTCTATACTTCGCCCTGGGTAGCACAGGAGGATGCCATGAGCCTGTCCAAGCAGTGGGGGCCGACCATCCGTGAGGCCCGTGGCCCGCAGCTTCCTTTCGACATGTATCGCATCGTATCAAGTGCGGTGGAAGATGCCGTCGAGGATGTCGAGAGCAGCTACGAGGCTTACACCACCAACACGCTAGAGCCCGGTGGACGAGGCTTCCGATTCGGGTCGGGTTCGGACGGCGGAGTCGGCGGGGAGGCGATCACCACCTTGGGTCACATGTCGGGAAGCGGTGGCTGGCCCAACAACAGCAAGCTCAATGGCCCCCTCCTCAAGGCCGAATCGGATGCCTACGACTACGCCAAGGATGAGTGGATGCGGGCCAACAAGGCGTTCCTCGCGGAAAACGGCATCCCCCAGGACAAGGTGAACTACCACGACCTGCACGAACTGGGTTTCAGCAGTGAGGCCGAGGATCTGTCCGAGTACGAGATGGAGGCCCAGAACGACGAGACCATCACGTTCCGTCTGGGGGCCTTCTACTACGGCCCCGACAACTCGCGGGAGGGTCGCAAGGGCGAGGAGAACATGTACGTGTTCGCCCTGGTCGATTTCGACGGCCACTTCCTGCCTGGTCGCCTCATCACGACCTTCGAGACCACCTTCGCTTTCAAGGATCTCCGTGACCTCAAGGTCAAGCTGATCAAGGCCCTGAAGGCGGCGGTCAAGTCCCTGGACTAGGGCCTTTGGGCGGTCTCCCCGTCTTCGTCCACCACCAGTCCACAAGCTCGATATCCAGCTTCTCGTAGATCTCATCCGGCAGCAAGGGCAGCGCCTCGTAGTTGAACCACTCCCCCTTGACCCTTGACCGCTCTCTCTTCAGCCGCTCATGGATTCGTCTTTCCCGCCACCCCTGATTCTGGAGGACGAGGATTATCTTGAGGGGGTAGGGGCTTGCCGTCTGAAGTTCTCGGAGCCGTCGCTTGACGTTGTGGGAGCGCCCTATCTTGATAGCCCCGGTCTTGCCGGACTGGATGATGTAGAGGTGGTCGGTGCTAGTTCTGGACATTTCTACCCTTTTCCAGCTATACTACCCTCTGTCGTGGGATAGAAGACCCACCGAGGAGGCTGTGATGAAGAGATTCAGCGTCGAGGCCGAGACACACCAGGAAGTCGGCTCGGTCGAGGAGTATCGTGAGAAAGTCCGTCAGGCTAGCGGTGGGCGTCCCAAGCCCAAGGCCAGTGTGAGCGAGGTGGTCAAGGCCCCCAAGGTGCCGACCATCGGGGAGAAGTTCGCCGGTCGGTAGAGCCTCTATACTCCCGCCCTGGTAGAACCCTGAGTGGTGGGAGGATCTCATGACCCTGCGTGAAGCCACGATCAAGCTGGCTCAAGAGAACCCTGAGCTTCGGAAGCATCTCATCCCCATCCTGCGTCGGACCCGGCAAGCATCTCGCCTCAACCTGCCGGGGTACGGGGATGATCTCGTCATGTGGATGGACAACGATTCCTTCGTCTATCGACAGATGGAGTCCATCCGCAAGAACCTCATGCGGAAGATCGTCAACGGCAAATACGACCCTCGTCTGGCCGTCAAGCTCTGGATGTATGCCGTCGAGACCGGGGCCAAGGCGCTCTACAAGAGTACTGATGGCTACATGAACTGGGACATGAACGGCAACTCCAGCCGGGACGGGGAGCCGTTCCACTACTCGAAGTGGCCGCTCATGTTCCCGAAGAAGCATCGTGAAGCCGTGGCGGCGCACTTCGCCCGAGAATTCGAGCAGCAGGTCCGGGATGGTGAACTCACCCCCGAGGACTACGGTGTCAAGAAGCCGCTCCCGGAGGGTTTCGCCGCCCGGTGGGCGGGCGACAAGGCCAAGACCGAGGAGGGTGCGGAGAAGCTCTACAAGGAGTACAAGGAGAAGCACCCCAACACCGAGAAGACCCCCAAGGACTTCTACGAGGCCCCCAAGGACGACGAGAAGCCCAAGGACGAGGGCAAGAAGCCCGAGGACGAGAAGAAGCCAGACGACTCCGACGACGAGAAGAAGGACGACGGCGGCGGAGACGATGACGACGAGTACGACGTGTCCACCGAGTCGTTCAAGAAGGACTTCGACCCCAAGGACTTCAACGGCTTCGACGGCTGGGTCGGGGTGCGGTTCCCGAACGAAGCCGCAGAGGACGTGTCCCAGCCCGGCAGTGCCGACGAGGCCGTGAAGCACTGGGTCAAGGAGCTTGGCTGGAACGTCCCGGCGGACGAGGCCCGGCAGTACCTCACGGAAGCGGGTATCGAGGAGGAGCGCGTCGAGGAGATGGATGAGGACGACCTCAACGAGTACACCTTCTGGCTCGCGGCTGGTCAGCAGCACGAGAATGACTACGAGGACGGTCGCCTGGCCTCTCTTCGGCGGGCCACAATCAAGCTCGCCCATGACATGCCCGAGCTTCGGAAGTATCTCGTTCCTCTGCTCAAGCGGGCATTCGAGCTTGAGGAGCAGAAGTTCACCCACCCGGACACCGGGAACAAGGTGAACTTCAAGAGCCTCCCCGAGGACATGCAGAAGCGGCTTCGGAGGAAGCAGAAGAAGCAGAAGAAGCATCGGGAGGAGAAGGAGGAGTACGAGTCGGGGGAGAAGCGTCCGCTCGGTAGGCAGAAGAAGCAGAAGCGGAATCCGGGTTCTCCCATCAAGAACTGGGAGGATGTCGGCATTGGTGATGTCGTCACCTTCAAGGATCCCAAGAGTGGCAAGAAGGTCACCAAGAAGGTCAAGGACGGCTGGAACTTCGGCTCTCAGTCCAAGCTCTACTTCGAGGAGGGTGGTTCCATCAACCCCACCGAGACGAAGATGGAGTGGGCCAAGGCCCAGACCCGAGCCGATAAGGAGACTCCCGAGCAGACTGCTGAGCGCAAGAAGCAGAAGCGTGAGGACAAGACCAAGGGCAAGAAGGACGAGGGTGAGAAGCCCAAGCGTTCCGTGGCCGACGTGAAGAAGGAACTCGACCTCACCGACGATGATGAGAAGGAGGTCGGCAAGTTCAAGAAGAAGCTCAAGAACTACAAGAAGATGACCGATGCTCAGCTCATGCAGAAGTTCATGCGTGAGGCGAAGCCCGAGACCAAGGAACGGATGAAGGGCATGAGCGTCGCGGACTTCATGATCATGTTCAAGTCGATCATGGATGAGGAAGAAGGCGGAGAGGGAGGCAAGACGGCCACGGCTCAGCCGACGCCACTGCGGAACGCTGTGATGAAGCTCGCTCACGATGTCCCCGAGATGCGGAAGCACCTCATCCCCATCTTGCGCCGCACGGCAGCAGGATGTGGTGACGAGCAGATGGCTGGCCGTCTGTGGAAGGGCGAGCCCGGCAAGGGTTACGGGATGACCGGCCCCGACGTTCGAGGGCCGGGCAACTGGACTCCCGAGGCCAAAGGCAAGTGCTACTACGAGACCGGCGATGAGGCCGACCGCTGCTACGTCACCACGAAGGGTGGCCCTGGCGGTCAGACCAAGCCCAAGACCCGAGGCGACAAGGACTACGAGGAGAAGCGCTGGCCCGGAGGCCGTCCTCGCAGCTAGTTGCTGCCTTCCTTGGCGGGCTTCTCCTTCTTCTGGGATTTCTTCTCTGCCTGACGGGCTTTCCGCTTCAAGCGGCGCTTCCGATTCCTTTTACGGCTCCCCATCCTCTCCTCTCCACGAGAGTTCCACTGTCACCTATACTACTCTGATAGGATGAGAAGTAAGCCGGGGAGGGTCAGGCGGTCTGCTCCAGAGCGTCGCGGACGACCGTCACGTCGCCCTCCTGCTGCTTGGAGATCGGCACGTCCGCGATGCCCTTGACGCCCTTGGACGGACCGGAGAAGTAGCCGCACTTCTTGAGCACGGCGGCAAGCTCCGGCGAAGCCACTACGACGCCGTGGACAAGCTCCGGGGTGGGCTTGAACGGGGCGACCTTCTTGGCTCGCGGGGTGATCCAGCCCTTGCCCTTGATGCCCCGGCGCTGGCAGGCCCGCTCGATATCCTTCCGGGTGCAGGACTCCCGGCCCAGGACAACCTCCCACGGCTTCGGCAGGTCGTTCCAGACGAGGGTGTCCGGCTCCAGGCCGTTGGTGCTCCGGTGCCAGGCGACCACGTCAGCGGCCATCAGGCGCAGCATCTTCGGCGGAGCGAACTTGTCCAGCAGGGCCTCCTTGCCCATCGCGTAGAGCGTCGAGATCCAGCCGTCCCGGCACTTGTTGTAGGCCCCGGCGACATCGTTCCAGGTCGAGGAGTCGTTGCCCCGGTGAACCACCAACCCGGTGAGATCCACGTCCTGCGTCTGCTGAAGCTCGTCCAGGTAGACGCAGCACCGCTTCATCTGGCCGAACCAGACACCGATGAGCTTGCCCTTCTCCTCGTCCGTCAGGCGGTTGGTGACCTCCGGCAGAACGTGGACGTGCGCCACGGCGTACCAGTTCGCCCGGCCCGGACGCAGCCGCTTGAACAGCATGTCCGCGATGCTGTCGTAGGCCCGATCCTGCTTGCCGCAGGTGAACACCGAACGCAGGTTCAGCCGGGCCGTCATGTAGGCGATGAAGCAGGCCGTGTTGCCGTCACGGGAGAACTCCTCCCAGGACAGGCGGCAGGCGAGCCGGGACTTGGCGATCTGCGCCATCTCGCGCAGCTCCTTGTTCCGGCCCCAGCGACCGAACTTGGCCTTCATGCGGGTCACGAGACGGAACCGCTTGTTGTAGGCCCGGTGGCCGCGCCACGGGACACCCTTGACGGCCCGGCCACGCCGGTTCCGGCGGTCGTTCGCGAAGTCGTCACCCGACTTCTCACCGCTCTTGCACAGCGCCTCGTCCAGACGCTCGATGTAGTCCCAGACGGTGTCCTCGTCCCCCAGGTTGACCGGAACCGGCACGTCCGGGAACAGCACCTCCGCGATGGCGATCTGCTTGGACAGGCCGCTCGCTCCCGCGAACTTGCGGGACATCGAGGAGTAGCCCTCACCCCGCCCCGAAGCCCGCGCGAGGTTCCGCTTCATGGACGGGCTCATGTGCCGACCGTGGGAGTTGTAGATGACCTGTGCCACGTCCTCCGGACGCCACCGCTCCTTGATGGACTGATACAGCTTCTCCAAGTCGGTCATCTGGGGCCTCCGAATCGCGTTACGACGGCAGGGCTCGAACCTATGTCAGCCCGGTCCCAAGAGCCAGGCCCTCTACCACTGAGCTACGCCGCAACTCATCGTATGTGGTCGGAGTGATAGGGCTCGAACCTATGTCAGCCCGGTCCCAAGAGCCAGGCCCTCTACCACTGAGGTACACTCCGACGTGTTCTCCTCTCCTAGACTACTCCCACAGGGCGGGAAGTAAGCCCGAAGTTCTCAAAGAACGCGGCCTCGGGCACCGGGAGTGTCCCGTCCCGGCCCCGAAGCCAGTCCCTCAGAGCCCTGGGGCGCAGAGGGACACGTAGGACGCGAGCGCCCCACGGCGAACCATCTGGCCAGCCAACCGGGTGTTGGCGACCGTGAACAGTTCCGCACCGCCGAGCTTTCCCTCGGCACCCTCTGCGTAGAGCAGGGGCGTCGAGCGAACCTCGTTGTATGCGGCCTCGATCAGACCCTCGGCCTTGACGCGAGCGTCCCGAAGGGCCTGCTTGATGCCAGCGAGCGACTTGTCCTGTACCGTGAGCGCCGTCCGCGTCGCAGGCGGCTGGTCACCCAGCACACGGGCCGTCCGCAAGGCCAGCGAGCCGTAGCAGACACGGACGAGCGGCACCCAGAGCTTCTCCCAGAAGGGCACGTTCGGGGCACGCTCGACACCCACGACCCGGCCCCCGACCAGGACGATGGCCCCGATCTGGTTCGGCAGAAGCTCGAACTCGGCCACGAACTCGTCAAGCTGACGGTCGTACTCCCGCAGGAAGTTCACGAGGTCACCCGCACCGGGGACGCCCACGCTCGCGTTGAACTCCCGGATGTAGGGCCACGCCCGAGAGTAGTCCCCGTCGTTCCGCATGGCGAGGATGGACGCCCGCATCGATGCCGGGAGAACCACCAGCATCGTGTCCTCTTCCTGCCGGATGAGGCCACCCTGAGTCTCCTGGATGCACATGGCACCCTCGATGGTCTTGTTCTCGCCCGGCTTGAGGAACTTCGCGCCCGAAGTCGCGTGATCCTGCGCCCGCTGACTCGTGACGAACCCCGAGCCCGTGGGAACGATGGTCGGACGGTCTGGATCCATGTTCTGAACACGGACGCTCCCGTAGTTCTGGGTTCCCGCCGAGAAGTATGGGGGTGCGAACGTGTCGTCCGCCGCGTCCCCGTCGTCCAAGATCGGGATGACCTCCATGTGGCCGACCGACTGAGTACGCCCGAGGCGAGTCCCCTGAAGGATCTCCTCGACCGTCAGTGTCGCCTGGTTCCTACGCGGCATAGCACACCTCTCACTTTCCTTCGGCCAGGAACTTCATCTCGACCGGGCCGCTCATCAGGGCCATCCTCACGAGGGAGTTGATGCCCTTGACCGGCTCTGCCTCGATGAGGCCCCTGAGCATGGTCGTACCGAGTCCCGTGGGGGACTTGACCGGCATGGTCGGCACGAAGCTGGGAGCAAGCTCCCGGACACCCGTGCGCTCCGCTGCGAAGACCGGGTTCAGGTGGTACACCGGGGTCTCGATGCCGATCTCCCGCACCTGCTCCATGACCTCCGAGAAGCGGCCTGCCGGAGCGTTCTCGTATCCATCAGACAGCACGAACACCACGTCCGGGCTGGCCTCCAGAGCCTCGACCAGACCGTCCGCCAGGGCCGTGTCGCCCATCGGACGCACCAGGTCGCCCATCTGCCCACCCACGTAGTGCGTGGACTGGCGCTCCCCGACGTGCTGGAGCATGTCCCGCATGGCCAGGGTCGCCGCCATCGGGCGCAGCGCCTGGGTCTGGTGGCCCTTCATCGAGGCCGAGGCGTCCACGACGATGCCCACGTCTCCGTAGCGAGCCGGGAACGCCGACGCGGCCTTGACCGCCTTCTCTTCCAGGGCCTTGGTGATGGACTCATCGAGGCCCATCTCGAAGGCGTAGAGATACAGCTCGACGGCCTCGTAGCGGGTCGGATCCATCTTGACCTCGACATCCGCTGCCTTGGCCCGCTTCTGGACGGCCTTCTTCTGGTGGTCAGTCATCTTGCCGCCACGGGCGACCAGCTTGAGCACCTCGTCCTTGCTCACGTCCGCGTGGTACGTCGAGCGGATGCCCTCCAGAACCTCCAACGGCAGCTTCGTCCCCTTGGACAGGTCGGTCTTGGCAGCCTCGAAGGCCTTGAGCAGCGGGACGCTCAGGCGCGACCGGACACCCAGGATGAAGGCCACGCACTCACGGGCCTGCTTCGGCTTCGCCTCGCAGTACTTGTCGAGGTTCTGGCCCAGGATCGCCTTGTCCTTGGCCGTCAGCCGACGACCATCCTTCCGCAGGATCTCCCGCAGGATGGAGGCCATCCTCTTGCCCCAGGCGTGGGTCAGTGCCGACGCCATCTTGGAGCGGTACTTGACCGACCACAGGGGCAGGCGCGGAGACCCGAGCAGTGTCCGCAGGATGAGCTTCCGCGTCCGAGCGTTGTTCGCCCGGCTGACGCCAAGCTCCGGGTTCCCGAAGCGGAAGGCGTCCATCAAGCGCATCATCCTGGGCACCGGAAGCGCCTGGATGAGGTGGTAGAGGACGGCCCTCTCCATCGCCGGGGTCAGGAACTCGTCGCTGGTGCCGTTCCGGTGCGTGGAGAGCAGCTTCTTCATTCCGACCTGGACCGAACGGTCGGTCACGCCCGGCAGCGCCAGGAGGACGGTGTACAGATCACGGCTCAGATCCAGCAGCATCGCGTGAGCGGCAAGCTCCGCGTCCTGCTGCTCCTGCCGGGTGTTGTAGTGGGTCGCCCGACCCATGCTCGTGGTCGCGGTGTCGAGGAACGAGCACACGGCGGATCCCGCCTGTGCGGGAGCGATTCCGCTCCGAGGCTGCCACAGGGTCAGCTCATCGGCGGTCGTGATGGTCATGCTCGTCATGGGACACCTCCAGGTCGAATCCCCCTCCCCTGGGGGATGATAGCTGCGGGCAGGATGGCCGTCAGAAGCGTTGCCAAGCTGAACTGGCGGCACAGTCCCCGCAGCTAATGACTACTCTATGGTTGGGCTGAGTAAGCCTAGCTGGGGAACCAACGGGCAAGGAGAGCGTCGGGGGTTGTCATGGCCTTGTGGAAGCCTTCCTGAACCAACCCTCAAGTTCCCGTTGGGTTTGTGAGCCGAGTAGGTCGCGTGTCGGAAGAAGGTAGTGATAGTAGGACTTGAACCTACGACACTCTGCTTGAAGGCAGATGCGCTTCCAACTGCGCCATGTCACTGAACCGGCACGACAGTTCTCGTGCTCACGATGGGTCACTCTACAGGAGGCCGTCAGACCTGTCAAGCACTTTCTGCCGATTTCTCGGGGGAGGTGATTCAAGGTGGCCCCATTGCGTCGGTTTTGGGGTAGAAGTAGAGAGCGGAAGTGGAGGTTCCCGTGAAAGAAAAGCATCTCAGAATCCGGGTCAAGCAGTGCCTCGCGTTGGCCCAGGCATCGAACTGTCCCCGCCGGAAGTTCGGGGCCGTGCTCATCAACCCCGACCGCAACACCATCCTCATGGACGGATACAATGGAGGCCCGCGTGGAGGAGGTGACCTCTGTGGCGGAGATCACTGCATCCGGGACGGTCTGACCCCCGACGATGTGGAGGTCGCGTTCGACGGCGATGAGGAACCCGACGCCGAGGAGCCCAAGTTCTACGTCGAGGCCAAGGGAGACGAGGCCGTCCACTTCAGCGGGCGGAAGAGATTTCCCAAGGCCGAGGCCGAGTCCTTCCGTGAGTTGCTCCTGGCCAAGTATCCTCCCATCCCCTCTGGGGGGAACGTCGAGGTGGGTTGCGTCCACGCCGAGATGAACATCATCTGCAACTGCGCCCACGATGGTGTTCCCACCAAGGGAACCTGGCTGTTCGTCACGGGTGAGCCCTGCCTCATGTGCTCCAAGCTCATCCACCATGCGGGCATCGTCAAGGTGTTCGCCGTGGGAGGAGGCTACATGGGTCGGAACGGTGTGGACTACCTCCGACAGCACGGGGTCGAGGTCGTGTTCGTCAAGGGGCCGCAGGATCCCCGTCTGAAGAAGGGGCTTCCCGAGGGGGACAAGGCTGATGAGTCTGAGTGAGCAGACGCTGTGGGTGAAGTGCGAGGACGGGTATCACGCGGTCATTACGGACGACAACGGCCCGCCAGTCGAGGAGATTCTGGGTATCGAGAATATCGAGTCCTATCGGGCAAAGGACTTCGCCCCCTGTCGGGATTGTGAACACCTCACCGCTTGCATGGAGAGTCGTTGGAACGAGACCCGGATGGGTCAGGACGAAACTCGCTCCATTTCGACGGTTCATACCTGTGCCTCCTGCGATGAGAAGGTGATGACCATCCTCGCGGATGGAATGATGAAGAGAGTCGTTCCCGATGACTGTCCTCGATGGGATGCCCTTCACGGGTGTGCCCACGACTGCGGTGGGTGCATGTCCCAGCGTCGGGAGATCGAGAAGGCACACCCTCGCTACAAGCAGAAGCAGGACAACATGAAGGAGGTCGCCCAGGCCTTCGAGGACGCGCTGCGGGCCAAGGACGAGTTCACCCGGAAGCGCCACAACAAGAAGATGAATGGTCTGGCCTTGGAGGGCATGTTCCCTGGCTGCGAGATGGCAGACTACGAGGACGAGAACGTGTTCTATCTCTCCCAGGAGATCTGGATGGAGATGCTCAAGGCCATCAAGACCGGCCTGCCAGACTTCTGGGCCGAGGTGAACCAGAATGCGTTCCTCCTGGCGCTCATGACCCAGGGCGGGCTGGACTACCTGTATCACTCCCTGGGCCGGAACCTGGGTGACGTGGAGAAGGTGGTCGAGGAGCTTGTCCTGTTCCTGACGGACGATGGCCTGTTCTCCCGGCACTGGGCACGCTTCCGGGTGTCCGAGAAGAAGCTCATCAAGCGGGGTTGGCAGGGCGTCTTCCGGCGGGTATGGTCTTCGTATGAGGCGCAAGTCTAGCAAGCTCTGGTGGGTCTATGTCATCCAATCCGAGGTGATTCGGCCTGGCGGACGACCCGGCTTCTTCTACGTCGGCTGCACCACAGAACCTCCCCGACGCATCCGCCAGCACAACGGTGAGTTGGTCGGAGGAGGCCGTTGGACTTCCAAGCATCGTCCGTGGGTGCCTCGTGCCCTCTACGGCCCGTACAAGGGCCAGTCGGAGGCACAGAAGGCCGAGCGGGCGCTGAAGCGGGGGAAGCGTGGCAGAGGGCGAATGCGGTGGTCTACGAGGGACTCTCACTGGTGTCGGGGACTAGGGCCAGCCCATCCTTGGGTGAGCGACCCGTCCTGTATGCCCGAGATCGAATGATCATCACGTCGATGCCGAATGGCCCTATGAAGTTGACCTTCGACCCGCAGTGGTTGCAGTCGTAGTTCACGGCCATCCCACCGTGCGGGCCTTCGCACAGATGCCCCTCCAGGCAGAACGGACATAGGCCCTGGTTCTCGATGATGAAGTCGAGGGTGTCGGGGCCGAGCTTGTCCCCTTCCTCCAAGTCTTTCAGGAGGGTATCCCCAACCATCATCACCACGGGATGCCCCATGACATCCAGCCAGTATCGGTTCCGGTCGGGGAGCTTCTCGACCACCATATCCGCGCCCATGAAGTTCTTGATGACGGTGGCATTCTTGAGCTTCGAGGACTTGCCTTTGATCTGGGGGGTGTTCCAGAGGATTCGCACCAGCATCGAGAAGAAGATGACGAACACCACGCAGAGAACCAGGCCGACAGGCAGCCAGATCCAGTTACTCATCTTCGACCTCCTTGACCATCCTACTCTGGGGATGACAGGGGTAAGCCGGGCTAGCGGGGGCCGAACACGTTGGTGGCCTCGGCTTCGCCGGTCTTGAAGGCTTCCTTGGTCTGCTTGCTGGTCACGATGTCGTAGTCGAGGATGGTGTACTTGCCGTCCCCGTCGAGATCCTTGGGCGGCTGTAGCTCACCCTTGATCTCCTCCAAGAAGTCCGTGAACATCAGGCAGAACTTGCCCCAGACATTCTTCCGGTGCTGTCGGGCAGCCCGCTGCTTGTCGATCAGCATCTTCTGTCCGCGCTTGAAGTCGGCCCGGCCCGCCTCGATGGCCGTCTGAACCTTGGTGTAGATCTCCGGCGGCAGCTTCAGCTCACGCTCCTTGAACCACTGGAACATGGCCTGCGAGCCCTGCGGGCCGAACTTGGCCCCGGTCTCCGCGACCAGGATCTCCTTGAAGTCCTCCTTGTACTTCGCCGGGATCTGCGCCATCTCCTGCACGGACTTCCAGAAGGCGTCGTACTTGTTCTGGTTGTCCCGGTACTGGGCGAGCGTGGACTCCTGCAAGCCGACGCCCGTGTCGTACCAGCCCATGACCCCGAACACGATGCCGAGGCCGATGACCACGACGGCTACGAGTGCGATCAGTGCGCCCTTCATTCTAGAACCTCCTTCCGCGCCAACGCGCGGTGCGTTCGTCTCCGAACACGTCGTTGTGGTGCATGACGACGCCCAAGATGCCTGTCCCGACCAGGGCCAGGATGTAGAGCAAGACGATCATCCAGGTCTTGGGCTTTGCGGACGACGCCAAGTACTCCCACTCGGCCATCGGTGTCCGCTCGTAGTGTGCTGAGATCAGCTTCCTGATGAGGGTCACGCCCTCGTCCGCCTTGGCCAGTTCCCATCCCGCCAGCTTGTCCCGCAGCTCGATCTTCAGCCGCTCGACCCGGGACAAGCTCACGGCTCGCACCCAGTTGAACTTCTGGCCGTCCGGCGCTCCGGCCACGATGATGACCGCGTTCTTCGGGCCATACATCCACTTGACCTCGACGGCTTCCGCGAAGGCGGGATCGGCCACCTTGGTCACCACCAGGGTCACGTCGATCTGCTTGGAGCCGCCCAGGTCGGCGTTCAGCTCCCGCAAGGCCTTCTCCCAGGCGGCGGGCACCTTGACCCCGTGCTGGACGACCTTGTTGACCTTGTAGAAGCCGTGGACACGGGGGAAGCGAGGCACCTGGTTGAGGAACTCCTCGTGTGCGCCCTCGTGCATGAGGCTGTCGGGGTCGGCCAGCAGGTAGTTCGTGTAGCGGTGGGCGACCGAGGCTGGCTCCCCCTTGTAGGCGTTCGTCCACGCAGCGGGCACCCGGCGGCTGCTCGGCTCACAGTCCCGCACCATCACCCGGTCGCCCGTGGATACGCTCAGCGACCAGTAGTAGTCGTGGAAGTGGTCGCAGACCTCGCGGCACCGACAGGAATAGGACTTGCCCTCCGAGTCCTTGCAGGTGTCACACTCCTCGCGGCAGTGGCAGCACTTCATCGTGCCGTGATTCTTCGCCGTGATGCGCCCGTTCCAGTGCTCGACGTCCTGCAGCGCACCCCACCTGGCCAGGAAGAAGCCCCCCACGAGGATGCCGATGGCAGCCGCCTCCATCAGGAGGAACTCCTTCCAGGTGATCGTGGCCTTGAAGATCAGGAACATCGCCCCACCCACCAGGAGTGGGATGATCAGAAGTCCCAAGAGTGCGAGCATTTCCGCACCTCCTACCCACCAGACTACTCTACTCCGGCCCCAAATAAGCCTTACAATCGGGTAGAACGTCTATAATCCCCGTTCTACGAGGAAGGGTGTCTTCGGAGGCCGTCATGCAGAAGTTCGTGGACGTGGGACTCAAGATTCTGGCCATCCTGGTCATCCCGCTGATCGCCTGGGGCATCAAGCTCGAAGTGAACCTGGCCGTGATGAGGAGCGAACTGAACAGAGCACAGCAGGACATCGAGAAGGCTCAATCCATTCAGGAAGCTGTCAATCAGAATACGATGGCCCTGGGACGCCTAGAAGAGAAACTTGGGGCAGCCAATGTCCGACTCGGAGAAATCAAGGATCTCCTCAATAAGTAGCATGAGCCGGAAAATCATCATAGGTTCAATGACTTCTCTGATCCTGGGTATGACGGCTGGGGTGGTATTTTTTCTGAACTTATCTGTGGGGTCTATGGAGAAATCTGAGCCCGTGATGGCTTTGATGTCTGATTCCGAGCCCTCCGATGGGGTAGCGATGGTGGCTCCTCCGCCCGCAGACAACGCGGATGCGGATGCTGATTCTGATGGGGTGAGTGAATTGGCTCCCCTGATGAAGCAGGCCCAGGTGCAGCATCAGCAGATCCAGGAGCAGAAACAGTTGACTGATGACCTGCTGGATGAGGTCAATGCCCTCCGAGGAGCCCTCATCGAGAAGAGGTTCCAGAGCCTCGACAAGCTGGCCCGAAGGCGGGGTTGGACTCGGAACCGACGCATCCCAAAGGAAGGGCGTCGCTACTGGGACGAGTATCGGGAGTGGCTGTTCCTCAAGGAGAACCTGGAGGATGTGAAGAATCCGTTCAAGCCGAAGCTCAAGAAGCGCCCCAAGTCCGCTGCGAAGCCCATCCAGGTGTCCAAGAAGCAGTACAGGCCTGACTGGCTCATGGAGTAGAGATGCTGCCGAGGGTGTACGAATACAAGGACTCGGACGGGAACACCTACTGGTCCTTCAAGAAACAGAGGAAAACGCTATCGCCACCGACCCGGCTGATTCTCCAGGATCGGGTGGGGATGCTCTACATCCGCTTCATCAACTATCTGCGGGAGGTTGCAACTTTCACCATGATGGCCGAAGATGAGGACGAGGGGTAGAGTAAGGGGTCAACCTTCACATGGAGACTGAGATGACAGACGAGAAGACCCCCCAGCCCCGCGATGATCAGAGTGACGGCCAGGCACCTGTGCCGGAGGGTGCGCCTCCCGAGGGAACCCCGACACCTGACACACCCCCTTCGGTGGCCGGTGAGCAGGAGGCCCCGCCTCCACAGGATCCGACCATCCTGGGAGCCCTGACGCCCCAGGAGAACGCGATGCTGACCACGCTCCGGCGGCAGTCCCAGCAACTCACCCTGGAAGTCGGCAAGCTCGAACTCCAGAAGGGGCAGATTCTGGAACGCATCCGGTCCAACGATGAGCAGTCCCAGTCAGTCCTGCGGCAGATCGGCCAGCGCCTCGGCATCCCCGAGGATGTGAGCTGGACGGTCGGTGGTGACGGGAACGCCCGTGCGCTGCCTCCGAACTTCATGCAGGCGATGCAGGGTGGGATGCCCGGCATGGGGGCACCCCCTCCGCGTCCGGCATCTCAGCCCCCGGCGGCGGCTACGGTGACGCAGCCCTCTCCCGACGAGGGGGCCGGGCCGGAGGGAGACCCCGAGGAGAAGTGAGTGGCGAATTGCATCTGGACACCAGGACAGGGAGACCAGCCCATTCCTCCGCAGAATGTGGAGGTCACCACGCCATTTCAGGTGGGTGTCCTCGACATCAAGTGGGATGATCCCTCGATCCTTGCCCGGAATGCTGTCTACAACGTCGTCGGCGTGAACATCTATCGGTCGGATGTCTCCGACCGAGGCCCCTTCTTCCGCATCAACGAGTTCCCGGTCGGGGGATCATTCTTCCGTGACCGCACGGACAACATCCAGGTCCGCGAGACCGTCAACTGGGACAAGGACTGGGTGTTCAAGGGCGACGCCCCCAACGACCGCCGCTGGGTGTTCAGAACCAAGCACCCGATATCCAAGCAGCGGGACTTGGCCCCTTTCCAGAAACAGACGATGGCCGACAACCCGACCGACGTGACCGTGATCATCGACGGCGAAGTCGTGTTCGTAGAGGACGTGTTCGGCATGTCGGGCGAGGTCACGCTCATCAACCAGAGCACGTTCAATGTCGCTACAGAGAAGGCCGAACCCCCGAAGCTCCCCACAGCCAACTCGGTGGTCAAGGTCATCTACTACGCCAACCGGAATCACATCCGGTCGGGGCTCGAAGCGAATATCTGGTATCGGCTCACCACCGTCGTCCTCGACCCGACTAGCCCCAGCGGATACCGGGAGACCAGTCTCGACTGGTGCAAGCCCCAGTCGTTGATGGAGACAGAGCGGCTCGACTACATCTGGCGGGAGTCCATTCGACGCAACCAGTGGATTCTCCAGCAGGGCGGCGAGCGGGTCAAGATCTTCATCCGCCGTCAGGCCGGAGTCCCCTGCACCTGCAAGATGGACCCCCGGACACGGGAATACAACAAGCAGCCCTCGAACCGCTGTCTGACCTGTTTCGGGACTGGGTTCGTCGGGGGATACGAAGGCCCCTACGACGTGATCATCGCCCCGGACGATGCCGAGCGTCGCATCGCCCAGACGCCCCAGGGTCGTCGCAAGGAGCACTCCTACGAGGTCTGGATGGGGCCATCTCCCGTGGTGACCCAGCGGGATTTCGTGGTCAAGCAGACCAACGAGCGATACAGCATCGGGGCTTCCCGCCGTCCGACGAACAGGGGCAATCTCCTGCAGCAGCACTTCAACATCGCCTACTTCGATGAGGGCGATATCCGCTACCAGGTGCCCATCGACGGTACGGATCGTCTGGCATGGCCCCAGACCCGCTACGGCTTCCGTCATGCCCCCTCGATGCCCGTGGACGGCGAGCTTGCGTTGCCGCCCTCGACTGCGCCCGACAAGCCCGCCTATCCGCAGGGTCCGTGGACTGGGCCGGGGACGTGGGGCCAGCTTCAGATGCAGACGGAGAACGCCAACACCCCGGACGAGGTGGAGCAGCGGGGGCGCACTCCGGTCTGGGATAACCAGAACTACTAGATGCCGAAGAATTACCGCATCAAGGGCACCTACGGGAAGCCGTGGTCTCAACTCGGCAAGTTCGATCTCACCCCAGCTACGCTCAAGGCCATTGGAGAGTGTCTGGTCAAGGCCTTCTCCGAAGAGGCCCTCAAGGACTTCCACAAGCGAGGGTGGTCAACCCGTGACCCGATGGGTGGGCCGGACATCCACAAGTCGTTCTCCTACCGCATCAAGGGCAAGAGCACCGTCGAACTGCTGTCCTCATTCTGGGGCATGGCCGAGTTGGTTTCAGGAGACATCCCCCAACGTCGGATGACCTGGCTGACCCAGGAGGCCAAGGATCAGGCTCCGCACAAGTATGCACGCACCGAGGGTGAGAAGAGACGAGGAATGTCCGCCGCCGGTAGGGTGTCCAAGGGGACTAGGCTGCCTCTGGTTGTCCCTATGAGGGCCAAGAGCGGGGAGGTGGTGTTCCGCACGGCTCCTCTGAAGATGCAGAATGCCTGGATTCATCCCGGCATCGCCAAGTTCACCTTTGCCCGCCGGGCGGTGGAGAAGGGTAAGAAGCAATGCCTGGACGCCATCGCAGAACAGGCCCTCGAATTGCTAAAGGCAGGAGATCCAACCAGATGAGGGAGGCCATCATCACCTGTACGTGCCCCTCTATCAGGATCCCTGACCTGCAACTCACGCTGAGCAAGGGCAATGTCATTCATCTGGACGCCGACAAGGCCGACGCCTCCAAGGATCTGGCCATCGCCAAGGCTGCCTTCGGGGTCAAGGTCGAGTACATCGGCAGATGCCGGGCTCAGCGGCCCGGCCCGAAGAACGTCCCTCTGCCTCCGCCTCCCCCACGCCCCGAGCCCGAAAAGCCCCCGACGAAGGAGGAGATTGACCTGGATGCTCTGGCCGAGAAGGTGGCTGCCAAGATGGGCCGGGACGTGAACGCCATTCGGAAGATGCTCAAGGGGGATATGCGGGAACTTCTCCTTGAAACACTCTCGGGCCTGACGCTGGCCTCTGGTGGTGGAACTCAGACCGGGAACTCGGGTAGAGTAGCACCAGGCCACGCGGATGAGCCGATGCCCATGTTCATCCCCGATGGCCTCGTGGGAGAAGAAAGGGCCGATATCGCTGTGCAAGAGGGTGAAGACGAAGGAAGTTCAGTGGATGAAGCGACCGCGCTTCTCCGCCGCATGAGGAAAAAGAGGAAGCCATGAGCGAAGAGACAAACGGGGTGGCGGTTCCCCTCGGTATCGGACTCGACATCGGCACGATGAACCTGGTTTCAGCCCGGCGGGGGCCGAAGGGTGTCGAGACCAAGCGGATGCGGGATCTGTTCATCGATCTCCCGCCCAACGCCAAGAAGATGCTCAAGCTCTCGGGCACTTCCTTCGTGGCCCGCGAGGACGACATCCTGATTCTGGGTGACGCAGCCCTGGAGACCGCCAACGTGTTCGGGCGTGACCCCCGGAGGCCCCTCAAGGCGGGCATCGTGTCCCCGGACGAGGCGGAGAGCCTCGATGTGCTGGGCCTGCTCATCAAGGAGGTTCTCGGGCCTCCACAGGTCGAGGGTGAGGCGTGCTACTTCTCGGTGCCCGCCGACCCCATCGACCAGCCGGACAAGGACATCATCTATCACCGGATGGTATTCGAGAAGATCGTCAAGGAGTGCGGCTACACGCCCTACCCCTCCAACGAGGGCATGGGCATCATCTACTCCGAGACCGCCAAGGATGGCTTCTCCGGTATCGCCATGAGCTTCGGCTCGGGCATGACCAACGTGGCGCTGTCCATCAACACCATCGAGGGTCTGACCTTCTCGGTGGCCAAGGGCGGCGACTGGATCGACTCGGGGGCTGCCAAGTCCATCGGGGCGAAGCAGGCCCGTGTCTGTGCTGCCAAGGAGCAGGGGGTGGATCTGAACAACCCCCAAGACCGGATGCACCAGGCCATCGCCTTCTACTACCAGGCGCTCATCGACTCGGTGCTCGACCAGATCGCGGCCCGGTTCAAGCAGATCGAGGGAGAGTTCTCCCTGTCCAAGCCCATCCCCCTGATCGTGTCCGGCGGGACTTCCAAGGCCGGAGGATTCATGGAGTTCTTCACCAAGGTCTTCGAGCAGCGCCGGAAGAAGTTCCCCATCGAGGTCTCGGAGATCCGCCACGCCAAGGAGCCGCTGAACGCGGTCGCCTACGGCCTGCTCGTCCAGGCCATGCAGGAGCACGAGGAGGACTAGATGGAAACAACTCACAGTATCGAGGTGAGCACCATCGAGGACTACCTCACCACCCTGGCCGACTACAAGGACAAGGGTGAGGATGTGGTGGCCTTCGATGACGCCCTCCGGCTCCGCATCGGATTCCATGTGGGTGACCGGGAGTACTGGCTCTCGGTTCGCAAGCTGAAGAGGATGCCCTCTCCCGAGGTCGCCCAGCGATTCGGAGAGACTCCCGAGGCCGCGAGGCAACTCTTGACTACCCAGTCGGGGCGGCACAAGCTGGTCGCCGGGAGGTAACGGGTGAAGATCACTCGTGACCGCTTCAAGGTAGTCGAGACGGTCAAGGACTACATCCGCCTCATCGCGGACTTCAAGGAGAAGGGCATCCACACGGAGCCTTTCTCCGCCTTCGACGGATACCTGGGATTCGTGGCGGACTGGAAGTGGTACGGGATTGACGCCCGGATACTCAAGGGGAAGCCTTCCCTGCCAGCGGAGATCTCGGCTCTCAATTCTATGCTGGAGTGGACTCCCGAGGAGTGGCGTGAGAAGCGGGAGCAGATCAAGGCCTTGAAGGAGGACTAGATGGAAACCCCCAAGCCCATCAAGACCCCGCTCCAGAAGATCGAGATCATCATCCGTACCACGGATGCCGAGGGCACGGTGCAGGACTCGGTGTTCAACATGGATCCTTCGGATGTCCGCTTCTACGAGCACCGGCCCGTGGACAAGCGATATGGCCTTGACGGGAATGTCGAGGAACTGATCCCGGCCAAGCGATCCTTCGTGGTCATCACGGGTTGCAGGGCTGTGGAGGAGGAGTGATGAGCGATACCCCCTACAAGAAGATCGAAGTGATCATCCGCACGACCGACCAGGACGACAAGACCGAGGAGGATGTCTTCAACATGGATCCGGCGGAGGTTCATCTGGAGGAATCTCGCCCGGTCGGTGCTGATCACGCCTTCCTGACCGTCTCCGGCAGGCGGCTCCTGGAGGAATAGATGTCCATCGAAGAAGCGCTGGGTCTCCCCACTCTGAAGAAGCCCCTTCGCAAGGTAGAGGTGGTACTCAACATCGTGGACGGGGATGGGAACGCATCATCCGAGGCATTCCAGATGGATCCCTCCAATGTCCATTTCTGTCAGCATCGTCCCGTGTTCCACGGTCAGGATGGGATGCTGCTTGGCGGTCAGGGGTACCTGGTCATCCACGGGGCAACCAAGCTCCTTCGGGACTAATCCGCCTATCAGGATCGACTGGTAGGAGGACACCGTGTACTTCCAGCTTTCCGCCGCCCTCAAACGACGCCTCATCATGGAGCTTCGGCGCTACTGGGAGTATCACCCCAAGTACGAGGATCTCGTCCATAACATCCAGGGCAAGTATTCCTTCGAGGAACGACCCCAGCACGGCATGATCGTCCGGGTCGGCGGAGGAAGCCAGTTCACCCTCTCGCCAGACAACTACATCGGCGTCGTTGTGAGCTACACCCACCTGGCAAAGTTCAAGAATTACCCTGGTGTAGCTATCGAGTGGGTTAGGGAAGATGCGGTCGCCATCCAGGATAATGACGGGACATTTCCGTCAGCTCCGGGCGTGTACTTCATCGAACTGACCGAGGATGAGGAGTTCTACGTGGATCCCCTCCTCGATGTCATGAATGAGCACGCGACCCAGGTGGATGCGCTCACCTACCAGCTTCAGAATGCCCCATTGGAGGGCACTCTCCGGCTGTTCGAGATGCCTGCTGGGTATCAGCTATACGAACCGGACGCGTACACGCTCACGCGCGACGCGCAGGGGAAGCCCACAGGGGAGATCATTCTCAAGTCCTCCCTGTCCGGTGGGCGCTACCTGGCAGCAGACTACCGGCATGTCCTGCCCTCGACGGGGCCGCATCGGCTCTATCCGACCTACGCCAACAACACGGCCATCCCCGGTGTCGTCCTGGCCTTCGGGAACCGGAACAAGAAGGGTGACCGGATGGCCGTGGTGGTCGAGCAACTCCGCCAGCCCGCCGCTCTCGAATACGGTGGTCGCTGGGATGTGAGTTTCGACATCGAGATTCTGAGCCGGGACGTGGACGCCCAGGAAGAGATCACCGACCAGACCATCATCTACCTCTACGGTATCCTGCGGTCTTATCTGTCCAGTGAGGGCATCGAGATGCTGGATCTCTCTCTGGGCGGGGAGGCCGAGGAGGTGTACGACGAGAACGGGGATGACTACTTCTACACGTCGTCGCTCGCGTTGACCTTGCAGGCGGATTGGTCGATTCATCTTCCTGTCAGCGTATTCCTACGCCAGGCCAATCCCCTCACTCTGCAAGAGGCCCAGCGACTGTCCGGGCTCCCGGACGAGGCTGTCGCCCAGGTACAGTCCAATATCAAGATGTTGGAGAACCTTGGGCTCGAAGTCATCAGCGACCCGTTCTTCGGCGGGAGGGGCTATTCCTACGAGACCATCCGGTGAGGGTCTAGATGCCAACCTACGAATACCAGTGCCAGAACTGCGGTCTGCGCTTCGAGGCCACGGGTTCGATGAAGGCCCACATGGAGCCCGTCAAGTGCCGAAGCTGCGGTGAAGATGCCCCTCGCCACCTCCCACAAGGGGTCGGTGGGGTGTTCAACCAGGAGACTGACGGGCTCCCCCAACCCCAGAATACCGGCGTGTCCTCGATTGACGTGGTGGCAGACCGGGCCATCGGGGCTTCGGCCAAGAAGGGCTGGGCTGCTGTCAGGGAGCGGGTAGCCCGGAAGCGGGGGATCTTGCGGGACAATCCCGAAGTGGATCCCGAGGATCTGTCCCGTCTGCCGGACGGCGACTATCGGGTTCTTTCCAAGGAAGAACGGGGAGTTCACGACCGGGCGAACAACATCAACAGCCTGGCGATGAAGACCTTCCGGGAACGGGTTAGGGAGAAAGCCTCAACCGAATCTTCCTGACCCTCCCTCGATAATGAGTTGATAAGTTCCCTGTATCAGAGAAACCGAGCCTCCGGGCTGGATAGATGTGGACGGCTAGATAGTACGACACACCTCTTGGGCTGCTCGCTTCCTCCTCCCTTCGGGGCGGAAGGTCAAATGGGGACAGAAAGACGGACCGACACACGGGAAGTTGAGCTGCAACCGACCTGAGAGGTGGAAAAATGGCTTTTCCGGGCGCACAGTATGCACCCCCCGGTGCCTACACCAAGACCCTGTTCGAGAACCCCCTGGCTGGTGCCATCGATGCCCTGAAGATCCCGGTCTTCATTGGTGAGGGCAACGAGGAGCTGTTCCAGCAGGACTTGGAGGTCGTTCGTGGCTCCTCGTCCTCGGTGGATCAGCGAGTCCCCAGCGAGGACGAAACAGGTCGGGCCGTGGTCAGCATCTCGGCCACGGGGGTCGTGACTCGGGGTGACTTCAACGGCAAGCTGGACAAGTTCCAGGTCCGGAACTTCCCCATCGTCTCCGGCGACGGCACCGGTACCACGACCAACAACCGGACGGACGTGACGGTCACCATCAACGGTGACCCCATCGTGGTTCTGGGAGTGACCGGGGCGACAGGCATCGTTCAGCTCGCCCAGCCGCCCAAGACCGGCGATGAGGTGCGCTGCACGTACTTCTTCAACCGGACGGACACCCTGATCACCGACGATCTGAGTGACCAGGTGGACCCCGACCCCGCCGTGGTTCGGGGCCAGACCGGCATCTACGACGCCGACTCGCCCGGCAGCGTGGGTGGTTCCCAGGTGCTCGACCTCCACGGTGACATCCTCAACGACGAGGGTGTCGTGATCGTGGAGAACAACAACACGCTCGAACTGATCGTGGACGGCACCGAGACCACCATCACCATCCCGCCCCGCACGAACTACACGATGGCCCAGGTGGCAGCGGCGATCACGGCAGCCCAGGCCGAGACCCTCACGGGTTCGACCTTCGGCAACCACTACGGTCAGTCCGCTCTGCAACTCAACGCCGACCACAGCATCGTCATCAAGAACGGGACGGCCAACGGGCCGCTGGGGCTCGTGTCGGGCCAGGCCGACAACCGCGTGGCGACCTTCTACACCTTCCAGGGTCCCATCGTGGACGGCTCCAACGGTGGTGTGACCACCACCGACCCGTCCCACGTCACCGTCAAGGTGGACGGCACCCAGGTCATCCCCGTGGCGGTGGACGGCACGACACGGGCGGTCACCCTGCCCGTGGCCCCCGAAGCGGGAGCGACCGTCACCATCCAGTACTACTTCAACACCTGGCAGGACACGTTCGACTACCTGGCGCACATCAACGTCACCAGCGTCGAGCGGTGCGGCGATGCCCCCGGTTCCACCTCCTACACGGAGGAGGCGGACTTCATCCTCCAGAACGACAAGATCATGTGGGGCACGGCCTGGACGGTCGAGTCCGGCACCAACACCCAGGGCTCCGAGTTCTTCGATGAGACCCAGGTGTCGGGGACGCTCATCGACAACCGGACCTTCCTCTCGGAATGCACCCCGGTCGTCACCAGCAGCGGCGGCGTGGCCACGGACAGCCGGACCGAGTTCCAGCTTGCCTTCCAGCCGACGCTGGGCAACGGGCGCGACACCCCGCTGGGTCAGAGCCTCTTCCAGACGGTGAGCAACAGCCGCATCGACCTGCCGACCAACCGGCCCGATGTCGTCTGGGCCTACTGGGGCTTCAGCGTCCAGGATGCTCTGGAGCGGGGCCGGGTCGAGGTGCTCAAGGTCGAGGGCAACGTGATCTCCCTGGCCGCGCCCATCGATCCGGGTGCAACCGTCTACGCCACGCAGTACTACAACCTGCTGACGGACAACGAGTTCACCCTGACGTGCCAGATCGCGGGCGTGTCGGGCACGGGCACCTACACGATCCAGGACAAGGGCAACAACGATGTCTACGGGGCCTTCTTCAGCACGGGCACCAAGGGCACGGCCCTCAACGGCGTCACCATCGAGTTCCCGAGCGGTTCCGAGCTGTCGCCTGACCTCCGCTTCGAGTCCGTCAGTGGCACCTCCTTCGACGGCCCCATCGAGGAGATCGTCACCGTCCAGTTCGCCAGCCGCGTAGCCACTCCGGCCAAGTACTCGGTGCCCGGCGGCGGACCCTACGAGTTCATCAAGGATCACTCCGACCGGCTCCGCGTCCTGGTTCACGGGATCGACGTGACCACGAGCGTGGGCCTCGACCTGGACAACCCCTCCCCGGCCCATGACGGCGGCTTCTTTGGCTCGCTGGTCGGTGACGAGGTGGTCTACACAGGCGGCACCGTCGCCGTGTCGGGTCAGGCCTACGACATCACCGCTTCGGAGCAGGTCTACCTCGGGATCGACGGTTCGGACGTGGATGTGAAGACCTCCGCGAACCAGACCAACCAGACCATCGCCTTCTTCGCAGCGGCCATCAACGAGGCCGCGTCGGGCCACCAGAGCACGGCGGACGGTGGAGCGGTGAACACCATCACCCTCGACGCGACGGTGCGCTCGAACGTGGACGATGCCTACCTCAACTGGCGGGTCGTGGTCGGCAACGGGGCGGCGGCAGCCACGGCGGGCCAGTACCTCGACGTGACCAGCTACGACGGCACCACGGGCCAGGCCACCGTGTCCGGCAACTGGGCCGGTGGCGCGATCCAGGCGGGCGACCCCTACTACATCTTCAAGCCGGACGCCCGGAGTGCCATGCCGGGTGCGACGACCTTCGATGCCCCCGTGACCGTCGTGGGTGGGGCCTTCGATGACATGACCATCACCTACACGGGTGACACGTCCGGCGTGCTTCCGCTGAACATCACGCTGACTCCGGGCACCTACGGCACCAGCATCCTGCTGGCCGCTGAGGTTCAGACCCAGATCGACGCGGCCATCGCCGCTGCGGTTCCGGGCAGCCCGAACCACGCTGGGCTGCGCGTCGAGTGCGTGGCCAACTCCTCGGCCCAGTTGGAGCTTCGCCTCCAGCTTCCGGGCGTGGACTCCTCGGGCTTCATCCAGGTGGTCAACGCTGCCGGTGGTCTCGCCACGGACTTCGCGGTTCTGGCGGGCTTCGATGGTGCGGCTTCCGTGGGTGGGGGCCAGGCGGCTCTGCTCCAGGGGCCGGTCGCCAAGACCTACGAGGTTCCCGCTCTGGGTCCGCCGAACAAGAACTTCGACCGGCTCATCATGCGGAACCGGCTCCTGCCGGGCGGTGGGGCCAACAGCACGATGACCCACCACTTCATCGAGAGCTTCGGCAACGTCGAGGTCAAGGCGGGCAACACCAAGGCCGCTCTCTCGACGGGTGACGTGGCCTACGCTGCGGGGGCGGCAACCGTGCAGGCGGCGACGGCGAAGGGCTCTGTGGGCTTCTCCGGTGGCCAGAATGCGGTCAACGGACAGCCCCAGGTCACCTTCTACGATGGCTCCGGGACGCGGGCAGCCAACAACAAGTTCTCCTTCGAGGTGGACGGCGTTCCCGTGAACGTCACATTCACCGCCTCGGGCACGGGCAACGCGACCGACCTCGGCCCGGCGACGGGGACGGGCAACGGCTCCGTCATGGATCAGATCATCGACGCGATGGGAACGGTTCCGGGTCAGCCTTGGAGCGGGCCTGGTTCTGTGTTCGCGGAGGGCATGGTCCGGCAGGAAGGTGCCGGTATTCGGATCACGGGACGGCAGTTCAACGAGTCGGCTCGCATCGTCATCGGTGAGGAGAGCGCCAACGGCGTCCTCGGGTTCATCTCGGGCTCGACTTCGCTTCGCAACACCGTCCCGGCGGCGACCACGGCAGGGGCGCTCATGGCCTCCCGTACCGCCATCTTCGCCACCTGGCTGCTCGACTTCACGGCCTCGCAGCCTGCCCTGTTCGCTGCGGTCGGTATCGCCTCGGTCGAGGAGGACGAGACTGGCAAGGAGTTCCTCTATCTCCAGGATGCCCCCACGCTGGTCGGGGACTTGGGCCAGGGTTCCAGCATCGAGGTGCGGGACACCTTCCAGAGCATCGACAGCGCCCTCGTCCCGTTCACCGGGCTCAACGCCCAGAGTGGTGACGGAGCCACGGGAGAGAACGCCCTGGACGGCTTCTTCGTGGTCTCCAACGTGGCCAACGGCTCCGGGTCGGCCAACACCTCGATCCTCAACGACGGTGTGGGCCAGGACGGCGTGGTCGGACAGACCTACCGGGATGCGGTGACGGGCCTGACCTTCACCATCCTCCCGCGCAACTGGGCGGACAACCAGACCGGGCCGTGGACTTCCTACCCCACGGGTAGCAACGCCACGTTCCGCATCAACGTGAGCAAGACCTTCGTGACGGACGCGAACATCCCGCACAACGCCATCAACGGGCTGGACATGCGGGTGTCCAACACGGCGAACGTGGGCGTGGGTGACACGGCCATCGTCTCGACCTTCGAGCGCGGTGGTCTGGAGCCCAGCGTCGGTGACCTCTACTACGTGTCCTACACGTACACGAAGCAGAACTTCGGGACGGCCTTCTTCACCAAGATGGCAGCCATCGAGGAAGCCTACGGTGTCGTGAGCCCGGACAACCCGGTCTCGCTCGCGTCCTACCTGAGCATCCTCAACGGTGCGATTCTGGTGGGCATCACCCAGGTTCAGCGGGCGGAGGGGAGCAACTACGCCTCCCTGGCCAGCTACCGGGACGCCATCGATGAACTGGAGGGCACGCTGCCCGGCCAGGCCAAGCCCGACATGATCACGCCGCTGCGGGGCGATTCGACCGAGCTTGACCAGTACCTCAAGAAGTCGAACGAGATCATGTCGAGCATCCGCTACAAGTCGGAGCGAACCTCGATCATCGGCATGAACGCGGGGTCGCTGGTGGAGAACGCGGTCACGCTGGCCCAGGTTCTGGGGCACCCCCGGATGCGTCTCGTGTACCCGGACATCGCCACCATCTCTCTGACGGACGCCCTGAACAACACCAAGGAGTACCTGGTGGACGGCCCCATGATCGCCTCGGCGCTCACGGGTTCGGTCGTGTCCCCGAACTTCGACGTGGCGACCCCGTGGACGGGTCGGCGTCTGGTCGGGTTCACCCAGCTTGCTCGGGTGCTCGACGCGGTGGAGCAGAACCAGCTCGCGGTCAACGGCGTCACGGTGGTCGAGGATCAGCCTCCGTTCCTCAAGGTGCGGCACGGCCTGACCACGGATGTCTCGAACATCCTGACCAAGGTTCCGACCATCGTGCTCATCGCGGACGAGGTGCAGCGCCAGGCTCGGGTCACCCTCGACCGCTTCATCGGCATCAAGTTCCTGCCGGGTGTCCTCTCGCAGATCGAGGGCAACCTGTCCATGATGCTCAAGGCGCTGGTGGCGGCGAACATCATCACGGCCTACACGGGCATCGAGGCCAACGTGGCTCCCGACGACCCGACCGTGGCCGAGGTCGAGGCGTACTACAGCCCGGTCTTCCCGCTGCTGTACATCGTCCTGACCTTCCACCTGCGGAGCAGCCTCTAGGGCTTTGAAAGGAGAGAACGATGTCGAAACTGACAGATCAGTGGGGGCCGATCATCAGGGAAGCAGCGGGATCCCTCGGGCCTTTCAAGAAGGTCGTGGAGCAGAGGATCAACGCTGGCGAGATCATGGACTGGGATCAGGGATATGACCTGGCCCGGATGTTCCCCGGCTTCAACGGTCGCCCGACCAAGGTGAAAATCCTCTCTGCCAGCTATGACATCGAGAGTGACGGTGAAGCTGAAGTCCTGCTGGACATGCAGTTCAAGATCCGCAGCAACGAAGCGACCTCCCAGATCGACAAGATCGTGGTGGAGAATGACAAGCTCACCCTTCATGGGGTGGGACTCTCCTTCTCCGATCTGAACAAGGCGATGTACTAGAGATGTGGGGTGGCTCACCCGGCAAAGTCCCCCGACCGCCGGGTGAGCCGTCCTGCTGTGTCGCGCAGGCCGCCGAGTTAGAAATCCACTAAAACCGCTGGCGTCAACCCGGTAACCGCCCTCACCTAGACTACTCTGTCAGCCCCCGAAGTAAGCCCTTTTATTAAATCGACAGTGGCCCCATTCCCTAATAAAAACAAACTGTAATAACTTTTATCCAGGATATGTTGACAGTAACTCGACAGTTGGGTATAGTGTCCGTGCGTTCAAGATGAGGAGCCCAAGATGAAGACACTCACGATGAAGGAACTCGCGGAGCAGTCGGGGGTTCCGGCTCGCACGATTCGCTACTATGTGACCAGCAAGCTCCTGCCCGGCCCGGTTCGTCAGGGGCCAGGTGCCCCCTACACCGAAGACCACCTCACCATCATCAAGCGCATCAAGGAGCTTCAGGCGGAGGGAATGACCCTCGACCAGATCAAGAACGACCTGATGGAGCGCCCCCTGACGCTCAAGGGATCCATCCATCAGGTGTTCGGGGTAACCAAGGGAGTGGAGGTTCGTGTGGACAACTCACTCCCGCCCCATCGGAAGCGCATCGTTTTTCGCGCCCTGGAGACGTTCGCCAGGGCCGTACAGACCACGACAGATGTGGAGGAGAGGGAGGACGAAGATGCCTAGCTGGACGACTCGATTCGATGGGGCGACAGCCCTGGACACAACCCCCCAGGGGAATGTCCTGACCAACGCCGCCACAGGGGAAGAGATTGCCCTGGCCATGCAGCGGCTTCACCTGTCCGGGAGGGCCAGTCCCGCCGGGGCCTTGCTGCGGGTGACCCATGCCTTCAAGGCCGAGGGCGAGAACCCGATGGAGGCCCTGTACACCTTCATGCTCCCGCGCGCGGGCACGCTCCGGCGTTTCATCGTCAAGGGCGAGGACTTCGAGATGGAGTCCACCCTCTCGCCCCGCCAGGAGGCCCGTGAGGAGTACGAGGAGGGCGTCAGCGAAGGACACCTCTCCGTGCTCGCGGAGACCTACAACGACGGCATGGTGACGCTCTCTGTGGGTCAGGTGCGCCCCGGTGAGATGGTCACGGTCATGCTGGACATCGTGCAGGGCGTGGATGTCGAGGACGAGAAGTTCCGGCTCCGCTTCCCCTTCACGCTGGCCCCGAGCTACCACGCCAAGGGCAACGCCACCGCGACCGAGGCGGGCGGCAAGATGGAGCTTCCCTCCGACATCTTCGGGGATCTCATCCTGCCCGAGTGGAAGAACGTGCCGGACGGGTTGCACCAGGTCAGCTTCAAGATCCGGGTCGAGACCGGCGGAGTCCTGGATTCCGTGGCCTCGCCTTCGCATCGGGTTCTGGTGCGCCCCCTCAAGGATGGGGCGGCGGAGATCGAGTTGGCGGGGAGCGCCGACGTGCCGAACCGCGACCTCGTGGTGGATGTGAAGACCCAGGAGGCCACTCCGACGATGTTCGCGGACGAGGAGCTTGTCTCCAAGACCACCGACAAGGACGACCCGGCCATCCCCGAGAAGGCCCCCCGCTGGACCCTCGCGCTGCCCTCCTCCCTGGTTCCCAAGGCCAAGGACGAGCCGCGCCGGGTGTGCTTCGTGGTGGACCGTTCCGGTTCGATGGGTGGCGTCACGATGGAGCGGGCTAAGCTCGCCTGTGAGGCGTGCATCTCCGCGCTCCAGCCCCAGGACTACTTCGGCCTGGTGGCCTTCGACTCCAGCATCGAGAAGTTCGACAAGAAGATGGGCAAGGCCACGGACGCCAACCGCAAGCAGGCCCGCAAGTGGCTCGCTGGGATCGATGCCCGTGGCGGCACCCATCTGGCCGAGGGTCTCGGGGCGGGCGTGGATGTGCTGGGCGGTCCGGGTGGGGACATCTTCCTCATCACGGACGGGGCCGTGTATCAGACCGGCCCCATTGTCGAGCAGGTCGCCGCTGCGGGCACCCGCGTCCACGTCATGGGCATCGGGGCTGCCAGCCAGGACCGCTTCCTGGAGGCGCTGGGTCGCCGGTCGGGTGGTGTCTCCAAGATGGTCGGCGTCAACGAGGACGTGGCCACCACCGCTCTCGACATGTTCAACGCGGTGCGTCAGCCCGTCCAGACGGACGTGGAGGCCACGGTCAAGCTCAAGGGCGGCAAGAAGAAGCAGGAGCACACCGTGGGCACCATCTGGGACGGTCGGACCATCCTCATCACGGACGACGGCAGCAAGGGCAAGCTCCTGCCCGTCCAGGTCACGCTCAAGTGGGACGGCGGCAAGAAGGTCATCAAGCCCGCGCTGGGTCACGAGACCCCCAACGGCCTGGTGGCTCTCCTGTGGGCTGGGCGGCAGATCGAGGATCTGGAGTCCTCCCTGGACATGTGCGGGCAGGATGGGCCTGCCAAGTCGGCCATCGAGCGTGACCTCAAGGAGATTTCGACGGCCTACAGCCTGGCCAGCCGGGTGATGAGCCTCTGTGCGGTCGTGAAGCGTCTGGGTGACCAGGCGGGTGAGCAGCCCGAGCAGAAGATCGTCGCTGTGGGGACGCCTGAGAACATGCAGGCGGCGGGCGTGTTCGGTCAGCCGACGCTCGGGATGCGGAGCCTGAACATCTGCGCCAGCGCAGGCGGGGGTGGATTCACGTCCATGCCGGGCGTGTACACGAACCAGGTGGTCGGGGCGTCCATGAGCGGTCGCCGGTCGGCCAAGCGGAAGAAGGGTGCCCGCGTGCGCCGGGCGCTGATGCACGACAGCCTGGACAGCCCGGTGTTCGGCTCCAGCAGCGGTGGCAGCACCACCAAGGGCATCACGCCCATCTCCGAGAACGTGACCCTCTGCTGCAACGACAGCGGCCCCAGCGCCAGCGATGGTTCGGACATGGTGCAGGACGCCTGCTTCTTCCTCGACTCCAACAACCCCTGCGGCGAGATCGTGGACTCCTTGAGCGAGGAGATGTGCAACCTCACCATCCCGCCGGGCGCGGACCTCGTGACCGTCCTGGCCAACCTGCGGGACGACGGTGGCCTGGACGCCGACGACACCGAGACCCGCATCACCCTGACGGCGCTCCTGGCCATCGAGGTGCTGAAGGTGTCCATCGAGAAGGACACGTCGGCCTACGACATGCACCTGACCCGGATGGTGGCCTTCCTGGAGGCCCACAAGGACGCCGAGAACGAGGACATCCTGGCTGGGGTCATCACCCTCATCGAGAACCGGCAGATCAAGCCCTACATGATGACCCACGACTACCTGGTCAAGGCCACGTCCATCGTCGCGGGCAACACCCCGGCGGACGAGGGCTGGCAGATGGTCATCTCGGTGGGCACCTCCCGGTAGTTCTCCTTTGGCCTCCCTCTCTGTAGGGAGGTCACATGGGAAGATACGCCAGCGTCTACTTCTCTCCTCGACGCGGTGCGGCAGAACAGGTCATCGGCTTCATCAAGCGGTGTGACACTTTCATTGACGCCGCCGTCTACTCCATCACCCACGACGACATCGCCCAGGCTCTCATCGAGGCCCACCAGAGAGGGGTCCGTGTCAGGGTCTTGATGGACAAGTCCCAGGCCGGGATGAAGTGGGCGGACGACGAGAAGATGGAGGCGGTGGGCATCCCTGTCCGCCGGGATAACCAGTCCGGTTCGCTCCATCATAAGTTTGTTATTGGTGATGCAAGTGCAGTAGCTACGGGGTCATTCAACTGGACGAAGAACGCGGATCAGAGGAATGCAGAAAACTTCGTGGTCATCCGATTGAAGTACGTGATCCAGGAGTTTCAGGAGGAGTTTGAGGCACTCTGGGAGTTGAATGCTCCTTGAGGACGTGGGATGTGTTTCCACTTTTTCCCATGCCAGATATCAGATATGAGAGTCCGCCCCACTTTGAAGTCGTGGGCCACACGGGAAATCGAGTCCCCGTCTTGAATCCGTTTGAGGATGAGAGGGATGTCTTTTTCTGTGAGCTTGGCTCCGGGTTTCGCACTTCCACATCGGGTGGGGAGGGGCTCCAATTTTAGATGCTGCCAGGACACCCCCCTTGCGATACAGGAAATGTTGGACTGGGTGACCCCATATTCAAGGGCCAGCCGAGCCTGAGACTCGCCTGCAAGGAGCCTCTTTCTGATTACTTCTACATCATTCTCTGTGAGCTTGGCCATCGCATGGGCTTCCCCACCAGGCTGTCCTTTCCGAACCCACCGGCCTCTGGCATAGGCGTCCTTCATATTGTCAGACTGTGTTCCGGCGTAGAGATGATCGGGCCGGATGCACAGGGGTTCATCGCAGGTATGGAGGATATAAAGACCTTCTGGGATAGGTCTTTTGTTGGCGAGAGTCCAGGCCAGGCGATGGGCACGCCACGCCTTTTTCTTGAACTGCACCACCCCATAATCCCTGGCCACAGCTCCGGCCCACAACCAACAGCCATTGGGTTCCCTGATGGTCGTATCCCAGAAGGTTGCTTCATCCATGCCTCTATCCTACACTAAATTCGTGTTGGGTGTCAAGAAGGACGCCGAGAACTTCGTTGTTCTCCGACTCAAATACATCGTTGAGGAGTTCCAGAGTGAGTTCAACGACCTATGGGAGAAGAACGCTCCCGAATAATGAGCCTATAATCCGACAGTAGGTGATAGAGGACTACTCTCCGCGAGCGGAGGAGGACTACGATGGCGAAGAATCTCGACCTCAACCCCCAGTCGGGTGTCGGTGGCACCTCCTACATGTACGACTTCGGGACGACCCCGAACACCCGTACTGCGGTGTCCCAGAAGGTGCGTCTGCTGACGCCCCACTACGGAGAGGTCAAGGCCCTCCATCAGATGGGTGTCATCTCGACCTTCAACCCGTCCGAGTCCCGTGCCGTCGAGCCCGTCCGTGGCATCGGCTTCGGTGACCAGGTGGCCGAGCTGGTGCCTGGCGTCACGGAGCCCATGAGCGGCTCCTTCGAGCGGGCGCTGCTCTACCTCTGCAACCTGTGGCAGGCCACGGGCTACGCAGCGGGCGTGGATGGGCCGGTGCGCTCCCTGAAGCACCACCGCTGGCCGTTCGACATCGAGCAGCAGCTCGTGTTCTCGACGTTGGCTGACGTGGATCTGGGTGTCCCGAACCAGGGCTTGGCGGGCGTGAGCGGGGCCTTCGATGGTGGCGTGAAGCGGGTGAGCTTCTCCCAGGTCACCCCGGACTCGAAGAAGGGCGACTACCCTGGCGGTCAGCCGGGCGACAACCGGGGCCACAGCGCCATCATCACGATGAACGAGGCGTGCTGGTTCATCTCCTGGAGCACCTCCTTCGCCAAGGACGCGGGAGTGGTCATGGAGTCCGGCGACGTGAACATCTCCGACGTTCACGACTTCGCCTCGGTCTACGGCGAGTTCCTCGCCACGGGCAACGACCCCACGGTCGGTCAGCTCGGTTCCATCCGGTTCGCGGAGCAGGGCTTCGACATCGCCCAGGCGGGTCGGGGTGCTGGCGGCGGCGGTGCGATTTCGTTGTTCGCCCAGGAAGCGGTGAACGTGCCCGTCTAGCGGTATAGCTAGATAGGATAGATGCAACCGGGAGCAGTTCTCGGTGGCCCTGAAGACAGACAGACGAACGGACAGAGAGATTAGAGCTTGAGCTGGTGCTCCTCCCCCCGAATGGGTGGGATGGTCAGATGTGGTCGAATGGAAACGGACAGATAGAATCTCTTGCGCTGTCTAGGGCTACTCGGGTGCTGCTTCCCTACGGAGAGGGAAGCGGACGATGCAGACGACACTGGATGCTCTTGAGAAGGCCCTAGCTCCCATCGAGCACATTGGGCGTGAAGAAACGACCTTCGAGGCCGATGGGGTCAAGGTTTCTCTTCGGGTCATGATCCCCGAGGAGGAGAACGAGGTTCAGAGATACGCCACCAAGGCCCTTCCGGCTCCCTTGGGGGATGATGAGGGCGGTGGGGAAGCTACCAGCACTGATCAGCTTGACTACATCGAGCGGTTCAAGGTTGCCGTGTTGTCCCATGCCCTGGTGGCCGTAGGTGAGGCAGACTTCCGTGACCTGAAGTTCGTTGAGACCGGCGAGGAACTGGACAACGGCCAGAAGATCAAGATCGAGAAGCATGTCGCCATGCGTCGCATCCTCCACAAGTGGTCGGGGGCTCTCCGCACCCTGCTATTCCAGAAGTATGCCGAGCTTCTGGACATCATGGAGAAGAAGGCAGAGGAGGCCATCGAGTTCGAGCCTTCCGATATCGACACGGAGATTGAGCGCCTGGAGAAGCGCCTGGAGAAGCTCCGGGAGAAGAAGGAAAAGGGTAGGTCTTCTATCCAGGGCAGCATGAAGTCCCAGATCGAGGCCATCAACGAGATGGAGAAGCCCCTCCACGGCGACGATGAGGACGTAGCGCCCCCCGAAGAAGAAACGACCACCCCCAAAGCCCCCACGCCGCCTCCCCCCGCTCGGGAGCCCATTGTCCCGACCCAGGCCGCAGCCGTTCCGCCGCCTCAGCGCCCCCAGGAGCCTCCGAAGCCCCCAGAGGGGCCAACACCCATCCCGGAGGACGTTCTGCCGCCACAGGCGGCAGGAACGCATGTACCGCCCGAGATGGAGGGCTCCCTGGTGGACACCTCCGACCCCGACAACCTGCGGTCGGCTGTGGCCGAGGAAGAGGCCCGCATCATCGCTCGCCGCCGTCAACAGCAGGAGATGGAACAGGCCGAAGCCGAGGCAAGAGCCCAGGTCGAGGCCGAGGCATCTCTCGAAGGTCCGGCGGACCCTGCGTCTGTTCGGCGGCCCCCCCATGCGGATGCGGCGGAGATCGACGCCGCTGTGGGGAGCTTCACCGACGCGGGTGAGGTGAACGGTGTCCAGGCGTTCCGGTTGCCGCCGGAGCCCTTGACCCGGAGTGCTTCCCAGACGGCCCCTCCGCCGTCGAGCGCGGGAATCAACCAGGTGAAGCCCCAGGGGTCACGGAACCCCCGCTTCCGCAGCCCCGGCCAGAAGTGATGGAGGACGATGGCTTCCCTTCCTCAGACGACGTTCGAGCAACGTAGTCCTTTCTACGAGGATGTGGAGACCCTGATCCAGGTCGGGTTTCTCACCCACACGTTTCGGGCTCATGGCGTCACCTTCGTTCTTCGGTCGTTGGGGCCAGGTGATCTCTTTCTTCTCCAGATGAGAGCCGGGAATGAGGTGTTTGGTTCTTCTTGGCAGCTTTGGATGCTGGCCACTTCTATCTGGATGGTCAACGGAGTCAACCTCTTGACGGAGCCTCACGCTCCTGTTCGGATGTTCGAGGCTGTCCAGCGGTTTCCCCGTCCGTTGAGGGAGATTCTGTTCAGTCTGTCGATGGGTCTCTATACGAGACAGAACCAGGCCATCAACGCGGTCGAGCCCTACTGTTACGAAGCCACCTCCCGCTTCAAGTGGAAGGGCTACAACGGGCACGCACCGGGGAGGTATGCGGGTGTCCCTGGGGCCGAACACCTGGGGTTGAACTACGTCCAGCAGATGTGGACGGCCTTCAACGACATGGAGGACAAGCGCGTCCAAGATCAGAATCTCTGGGACGGGTTCAAGCTCGTGGCATCGGCGGCAGCCCCCAAGGGCGTCCAGAAGATGGAGCAGAAGGAACAGCAGATGCGGAGTGCGGAAGACGAACGCCGTCAGGCCGTCCGCGACCGCTTCTACTACATCCAGATGGGTGTCCTGATGCCGGACGGGAAGGCCAAGGAGGACTTCTCGCCTTACATCACATTCTCCAAGACTCCGGACGAACTGGCCGAGGAGATGCACAACTGGGTCACGGGGAAGGAGGATCACCACGACAAGGTGGTCAGCGACTACAAGCAGCGCGTGATCGCCAACTACCGGGCCGAGAAGGCAGCTCGGGAGGAGCGCCAGGCGATGCTCCGCAAGCGCCTGGATGAGCAGTCGGATACGTTCGGAGATATGGAGCGCCCGCTGGTGGGTTATACGGCAGCCCAGTTGCAGGAGATCTTGAAGAACCGCAAGCCTGGAGCGCCGGGTGTGAAGCGGGTGTTCGAGAGTGACCGTGACGACCGCGATTATCTCTATGAGAAGTACCTAGAGAGTGTCCCCGATGCGGGGATGCTCGAAGGGAGCGATGGTCGCGTAGAGATGAAGCCGGGCGGGCGGGATTTCACGGAAGCCTTGCAAGACAGGGATCTGACGTTCCGACGTGGACCTGGTGAGGAGTAGTCGTGGGCCGAACGAATGATATGGCCAAGATGCTGACGGAGTGGGAGTTCCTTCCCTCCATCAAGGCTGGCCCCGAGACTGTCCGGTCGGTGAAGAAGTTCATCGATCAGGTGTCCAAGCAGATCTCCGGTGTGGTGGGCAAGTTGGCCAAAGTCGGCTACTCCGACAAGGATCTGGAACGCATCACCAAGAAGATGCGTGATATCCGTAATGAAATCGCCAAGGCCCGTGCCGAAGGGAACAAGGAGCAAGAGGCCGCAATCCAGGAGAAATTTGATAAGGAGAAGAAGAACCTAGAGGACATCGTATCCCGTCGCAAGCAAGCTAGCAGGGATCTCGACAAGGGGGCCTTGATAGGGGCAGAGAAGCCTGCTGCCCTTGCAGCCAAGGTCGGGGAGGAGATGGGGCAGTCCCTCAACGATGTTCTATCAGGTGAACTTGGTGGCGTCGGTGGGATGTTCAAGCGCTGGGGCGACATGACGAAAAAGGGTGGTCTCGCCCTTCAGGCCAAGCAGACCGACAAGACCGCTGGTAGCATCAAGGGCAAGCTGGGTGGCATCATCGGACAGCTCGGTGGGATCATCGCCGCTGTGGGTGCGATTGCGATGGCCTTTGCTGGTGTCGTCAAGGTGATGATTGACGCGGACACCAAGACGAAGGAATTGAATCGGACTCTCATCGACAGTGGTGCAATGGCGGGGGACATCACCAGTAACGTACACGCTTTGGAAGGGGCATTTGACAGGATCTCCAAGATGGCCCAGCAGAGCGAGTTCAACAAGGTCTGGGATACCCTGGCCGAAGATCAGGTGAAGATTCTGGGTGCTTTCTCCGGGGCAGGGTTCACCCTCAAGGAGATGCGGACGCAGATCAAGGGTGCCAAGACCGAGATGCAGGCCTACCAGCAGGCAACCTCGGCAGCGCTGACCTACTCGAAGCTCCTCGGTGAGTCCGCCGATAAGCCGGCGACCGACATGGCCGACCGAATGGAGGACATGGGTCTGTCTCTCCGAGGTGTCCGCGAGGGCTTCGCCAACATCTACGAGGCTGCTCAGATGAGTGGTTTCGGCACCAAGCGGTTCTTCAACATGGTTCTTCAGGCCACCTCGGGCTTGAGCATGTACAACGTCCGGCTGGAAGAAGCTGCGGGCATGATGCTCAATCTGTCTAAGGTTCTGGGATCGCGTGTAGGCGATCAGTTCTTCCAGAGCTTGACCAAGGGTTTCTCTGATCTGTCTCAGGAGGACCGTATCAAGAAGGTCATGCTCCTGGGGCCAGAGGAGTTCGGGAAGATTCTGACCAAGCAGATCGCCGCGACCTCCCGTGAGTGGGCGCAGAAGGCGTCGGACATCTTCGGCAAGGATTTCAAGAAGGGCTCGGAGGCCCTCGCTGCTCTCGGAATCGACATGGGAGTGAGCCAGGATCTGCTGCGAACCATCGGTAGAGGGGGTCCGGCGGCTCAGAAGGCCCGTGAGTCATTGGCGAAGCAGGTCGCGGATCAGCTCCAGCAGATGAACCCCGGCCAGATTGCGACTGCCATCGCAGACATGCGAAAAGCCGGTGCCGACCCGAAGCTCATTCGTGAGTTGGAGGATCTCATCGACCTGACTCGGGGGATGTCCGGGGACATCAACGAGCAGGCCGCTGCTTTGGCGGTGATGGGGCCTGGAGGGAAGCTCGCCGCCGACTTTGCCGTGGCCGCTAGGTGGACAGGAAAGGAGCTGGCCAAGAGCCAGAAGATCGACTGGAAGATCCTCCAAGATCAGATGGGTTGGAACAACGAGCAGACCCGGCAGTACATTCGTATCGCCCGAGAGCGTCAGTCCTCCTTCGGTGACATGCAGAAGGAGCTTGCGGCGCTCCAAGCGTCAGGGAAGAAGGTTACCAAGGAACAGAACAAGGTCTTTGCCAAGGCATTCGGGATGGCCATCAAGGGTGACAAGATCTTCCATGCCACTATGGACAAGGGCAATGTCCGTCTTGGTGGAGAGATCAAGGATGTGACGGATGCTATCATGGCCCAGGGGTCGGCCCTCGCCAACATGCCTGAGAAGCTGACGAAGCAGGAGGAGTTTGCGAAGAAGATTGCGGAGAACACCCTCACGATTGGCAAGCGTATCCAGCAGCACGTCGAGGAGTTCCTGCGGGACATCCGGGATGCGGTGGTGGACATCAAGGTCTGGCTGACCGGAGGGGCGAACACAGATGAGCGTCAGGCGCGAAATGAGGCGGCGAAACAATTCGACCGGAATGCGAAGAAGCTGGCTGCGAGGAAAGCTGCAGCCAAGACTCCGGAGGAGAGGGCCGCTATCGAGCGCCAGGAGAAGATGAGCAAAACCCTCGCCAAGATTGCCCGGAAGGATGAAGCCGGAGGGACGATCTCCGATTACAAAACGGATGATTACATCAAACGTGCCGCAGAAACGGTGCTGGATGTAGTGGCCGCTCCCAGGACTGTTCGTGTTCCAGGTATCGGCCCGAGGGGGCGGGCACACGGCATACCTCGTGAATACGAGGAAGCTGTCTCCCCCGCAAAATTGGGACAAATCAAGATGATCCTCTCTGGCATGTTCGACAAGAAGTCCGTGGCAAAGATATCTGGCGAGGTCGAGGCCGAGTTCAAGAAGAAGCTGGAGCAGGATCTGGAGAGGGCAGCCGATAGATTGCAAGCACGAGGCGCAACGAAGGAACAGGCCGAGGCCGAGGACGCTCGAATTCGTCGCCAGAATGAGGCTGATCGGAGGCGCGAGGAGGCCAAGAGACTGGCCAAGATGCTCGGGGAGGAAGAGAAGAAGCTGTTGAAAAAGATTTCCGAGGGTGTTCTTGAGACATCCTCGTCCGAGAGAGGTCAGCGAGCCAAGGAGTTCATCGATTCTATGAGGAGTGAGGCCGCGAAAACTCCCCCAGCAGGGTCGAAGGACAAGCCTCCCATTGGCCACCTGTCCTTTGAATTTCACGGTGCTGCCCCCGCGCAGCAGAAGGCAGCGGAAGAGACGATTAGGACTGTCGCACCCCAGATGGTGTCTTGATGCCCCGGTTCAAGCGAACCCCTGCGATCCCTCTCTTCCGGTCGGCGTTCCGGTCGTGGGAGGACGAGTACAACCCGAATCGAGGGGTTCGTCCGGTGGTGTTCGATATTCTGGCTCCCGATCAGGAGACCAGCATCCTGCCCAGCGACCTGAAGATGGTCTTGCACGTCAACCCGAAAACGATGTCGTTCAGCTACACCAAGGTCATCGAGCGCATCAACACCAAGGGCGGCTTCGTAGAACAGCACTGGGGGGAAGGCATCCGGTCGATGGACTTCGACATCGCCACGGGTGGTTTCATGCGCCTCTACTCCGGCCTGTCCAATGTCACGGGTGGCCCCGGAGCCTATGAGACACAGGGCAACCGTCGAGAGACCATCGCCTACGACAAGTATCTCGACCTCCTGGCCCTGTTCCACAACAACGGCTCGGTCTACGACGCGACGGGCAAGGTGGTGTTCCAGGGGATCATCAAGGTCACCTTCGATGGAGGCGTCTACCTGGGCTGGTTCACCAGCTTCACCGTGACCGAATCTGTGGAGAGCCCCTACCAGTTCAACCTGTCAGCCAACTTCATGGTGGACAGTGAGGTTCAGCGGTTCCGTTCGATGCCCTACAGCAACCTGGGTTCCCAGTCCTTCGGGGCGGGTGTCCCGCAGCCTGAGACTAGCCAGACGCCTTCGTTCGGGATTGGTCTCCCTTCTGGGCTATGAGGGTAGATGATGGCTGACGATGTAGTGATCACTGTGGGCGAGCCGACCATCACCCAGACGGAGGGATTCGATATCCCGCTGGTGCCTATTCCCCCGCAGAGTTCGGGGCCGAATGCTCCCGGTGGTCGGGAGGGGGCTGACCAGCTTCTACAGCAGGCCCAGGCGAATCGAGAGAATGAGGGCAACGTCCCTGTGAACGTCCCCACCAGTCAGGCGGGGAACAAGAACTACGAGCAGGAGCGGGCTTTCACGACAGCCCAGTCGGTGAAGTCTCCTCCACCCCCGTTGGCCTTCCAGGGACTTCGGACTGGGCCGGAACTAGAGATTGGCTACGAGCCACCCCAGGCGATGCCACTCTCGCAGGCCCAGTCGCTGCTACGGACACTCTCGCCGTTCATGATCCAGGTCGAGCCCCCGCTGGTGTTCGCCAGCGACGGGAGCTTCACGGCCCCGACGAAGAAGACTGGCACCAACGTCGGTATCTACTCGGCAGCCCAAGGGAGCAACTCGGGCTACGACGCGGCCCGTTCGCAGCTCGCCCAGTCGGCCTTCAACAGCATCTCCACCAACGCGGCCTCTGGCCAAGAGATGGTGGTCAAGAACGCCAACAGCCCCCGTCAGAATCCCACCCCCAAGGGCGACCGGGCGGACGACACGGGGAAGGACTCATCTCGACTGGGGCAGCCCGCGATTGCGGACGTGATGGCGGCGCTGGACATCGCCTGGCAGCTCTCGGTGGCGATCAACACACCGCCGCTGGTGTTGCTGATCAACCCCCAGTCATTGAACCTGGCCATCACCAAGATCCAGCAGTACCAGGATCGCAGCCGCTTCGGCTACATCTTTCAGGCGTGGGGGGAGGATCAGCCCCGTCTGTCTATCGAGGCCAAGTGCGGTGCGTTCCTGGCTGGGGGCAAGGGCGTCCAGTTCGCGTCGAAGCGGGATTCGGCTTCCTGGCAGAATCTCATGAACCTGTTCCACCTCTACCGGAACAACGGCTACATCTACAACACGGTGGACAAGTCGAACGCCCACCACTTCGTTGGAGCCCTGTCCATCCACTACGATCAGTGGGTGTACTACGGTCACCTGGAGAGCTTCAACTACACCTACGATGAGTCCCTGCCGGGCGGCGGCATCGCGTTCTCGATGGATTTTGTGGTCTCCGCGATGCAGGACACCGCCCAGCAGCCGTTCGTTGTCACCCCGATGCGGTCACCCATCCCGAGCTTGAGTGACCCTCGCTACCGGGGGCTCGTCAACCAGGCCCAGAACCAGCCGGGGAACTTCTCGGTCGGGTTCAACGATGACGGGAGCTTGCAGCTTTCGACACAGGGCCAGCAGGTCAGCGCCAACGATGCCTTCTCCTCTCTGCTCCCCCAGGAGGCCAGCGATATGTTCTTCGGGGATCCCGATTTCAACCCACCCCCTCCGGCTCCGCCGGGGTCGCAGGGACAGCAGACGGGCACTCCGAGCCAGCCTCCGACGCCGGGTGGGTTCCAGGCTCCCGTGACAGCACCCGCACCGGGGAGCCGTCCGGTAGATGAAGCAGAGAATGTGCGGGTGGACAAGTTCAAGATCGCGCAGACGTTCTCGGGATAGGGCATGGGCATCACGAACAGACCATACGTGGGAAGCTGGCGGCTCGGCCAGCACGAGTTGGTGCAGCACACCCCTGATGCCCTGGTGTACATCAACGGGGACGTGTCCATCCCCGGCTGCCCCAAGTGCAACGGCAAGATCGACATCCAGCAGTTCATCACCGAGGTCTCCGTTGATGCAGGCACCGACCCCGGTGCGATGTCGGCCAGTTTCACCCTGTCAGTGCCAGTCCATCACAACGAGGCGTTCGCCCGTGACGCTCGCTTCATCCTTCGCCCAGGGCTTGAAGTCCACATCTACTTCCGGGGTTACTTCCCGGTGAAGGGTCTCTTCTCGAACCTCGATGACCCCCGTAACGTCGAGGGAGGCATCAACCCGGCAGGCGAGGTGCCCCCGGAGATCATCGCCCAGCGACAGATTGGGGAGAAGAAGGACAGCTTCCCGGCCTCGAAGTCTGGGGTCAACTTCAACAATGTGCCCGAGGGGCTCCTCAACAAGTGGCTCGGTCGTGGGATGGACGAGTTGGGGGCTGGTCCCGAGGCGGAGAACTCCGTCATCGCTGCCGGAGTGGCAGAAATCATCGAGAAGTACTGGCAGCAGCAATACCCCAACGCCGAGGTGTCCATCGCGGATCACCATCGCGGGCCGGGCGGGGGCTCGTCACATCCGGACGGGGCGGCCATCGACTACACCATCAATTACACCGATGCGTCAGGTAACCGTCGCACGGTGCCGGCCCTTCAGGCGTGGGCCGGAACGCAGGAGTTGGCCCGTCAGGGTCGTCTCCCCAAGGGCGGACAGGGCCTCTATGTCAATGGGGCTACCTGCAACGGCACGAGTCCTTCTGACCAGGGGGCTCCCACGGGCAAGAAGGGCGCTCCTCCCGGCGGGTCTTCCGGGACGCACTACGACTTCCGGGGCTCCTATGGGTTCGATGCCCGAGGGACAAAGCCGGGCAGCACGGCTTCCTGGCTGTGGGTCAACACGGATGGCAGGGGTGGGCATGAGATAGGGCCTCCGGGGACTTCGGGCACGAAGGCCGCTCTGGCATGGCTCCGGAACAATGGTCGCGGCGATGTGGCCAGCTACTTCGAGAACAGAGGGGCCGGAGACGGATTCATTCCCTCGGTGGGTGAGGGCATCCCGAACCTCCAGCAGCAGCTCGGCCAGGAGCCGATGGCCGTGGTGAACGAGTCGTTGCCCGGAGATCCCATCGAGCAGAAGCCGAACGAGGATGTCGTGGATCCGGCCTTCAACCAGTCCTTGCTGGACGAGGTGGGTCTGGCGGGCTTCGGGCTTGAAGATGTGCTGGCCTACCCCTACTACCACGTTTTCAGAGGCGTGGTGACCCAGGTGGGTCACTCCTACAGCACAGGTGTTCAGAGCATCTCCGTGTCATGTTCTTCGATGCTGCACTTCTGGCAGTATCACCGGGTATCGACCAATGCCTCGCTGTTCGGTGCTCGACCCTTGAACTCAAAGCTCAAGGCGTCGGTGGTGGGCCACAACTACACGGGGATGCACCCTTACGAGATCCTCTACACCCTCCACAATGACGTGGCGGGATCGGCGGCGGGTGTCTCCTGGGCGCTCTCACAGAAGACCAACCAGGATGCCCGCTCGCCAGTCAACTCGGATTCGCTGTTCTCCTTGAACATCAAGTACTGGGAGCAGCGATTCAAGACCAAGGAGACCAAGCTCCGGATGCACGGGGTCACGGGTGAGCTATACAGTGCCGCCCAGGCAGCTTTTCTGGGCTCGACCAGCAGCACGGAACTCACGAGTCTCGTCCGGGGTCGGTTCAACCTGAAGCAGAGCGTGAGGCCGGAGATCCTCCAGCAGTCCATCGCACTCGGGCTGACTCGGAACCGACGCCTGGAAGCTCTCATCCAACAGCGGCAGACTCGGGATACCGAGGCCGGGGCATCCAGCACTCCCCAGTTCGAGTTGAACATGATCGAGATGCAGGCTTTCGTGACCAACCTTGGAAACTGGGGTAATTTCAACGATTTCGAGTCCACCTACGAGTCCAAGATGGACATCGCCCAGCGGGTGTGTGAGGTGACGGGCTTCGAGTTCTTCCAGGACGTGGATGGCGACTTCGTGTTCAAGCCACCCATGTACAACCTCGACACGTCGAGCGCACGGGTCTATCGCATCGAGGACATCGACATTATCAACATCAACTTCAACGAACAGGAGCCCCAGGTCACCTACATGACCGGCAAGGGGCCGGGGTTCAAGAACTTCCTTGGCTCGGGTCTGGAGAATGAGTGGGGCGTCCAGGGTCAGTACATCGACTACCGCCTGGTGGCCCAGTTCGGTTGGCGACCTGGAGACTTCGAGGCCAACTACTTCAACGACCCCAAGAGCATGTTCTTCGCTTCCATCAACCGGATGGATGTGATGAACGCCCCGATGAACGGGGCTCAGTTGAGTATCCCGATGCGTCCGGAGATTCGACCCGGATACCCGTTCTACATCCAGTATCTCGACTGCTTCTACTACTGCCCCTCCTTCGCCCACAGCTATGGGGTGGGGGGCCAGGCGACGACCTCTCTGACCCTTCAGGCGAAGCGGGCGAAGTTCTACGCCCCCGGTGACCCTTCCCGCCGGGGTATTGACGCTATTGACCTGGGGGATTCCATTCTGCCTCCGCGACCCTTGCAGGTTCTGGATAACGCCGGGCGTCCTCGGTTGGCTGGCTTCCCGAATGTCGTGATGGCTCTCGACATGAAGAAGCTCAACCCGCTGTTCCTGATCGTCGGTTCTGACGTGGACATGATCGACAACCCGGACACACTGGCCAACCTGATCAGGATCGCCGTGGATGAACTCCACGTCATTCGTCCGGCCAATATCGATGACGTGACAGATCGTTCGGAGGGCACTGAAGGGCTCTACGTCTTGGACATCGGGGAGCGGGAGAGACAGCTCCTCTACTTCCTGAATCCTTTTGATGAGGCATCCAACCCGCAGGCGGGGTCGCCAGAGACCCCCAGTGGCGCGGTGAATCTTCTCGCTGCGGCCAAGACCCTCGTGGCTGCCCAGGATACTCAGGTCGAGAAGCTCAAGGCACAGCAGGCAAAGGTCAACAGCCTCAATCAGCAGATCATCCTCCTCACCCAGAATGTCCAGCGCGCACAGGCACAGAAGTATGACTCCTACGAGGACTATAAGAAGTACATTCTTCAGAAGCAGCAGCAGATCTCTGACCTGGAGAAACAGCGCCGGGAACTCATGGCCCAGTACACCCAGAGCCAGCAGGACTTCGAGACCTACCTGTCGAACGAGGACAACGTGGGGATTCGCTGGCTCATCGAACTGATCAAGCGCCTTGGGGAAGCATACGGCGAGAGATACACGTCCCGTGGTCAGGGGAGGTCGAGCAAGCTCAAGACCACCAACAACCTGCTGGACATCCTCTCGAACAAGAAAGCTGCCATGATCGGCGGCAACATCCCCGGTGACTTCCGCTACTACTCGGCGTCACACCCCGACCCGAAGCACCAGGGTCAGCTCGAAGTCAGCTTCCAGAGCCCAGACGCCGCCGATCAATCACCCTCCACGGATACGGCGACCACGAGCACGACCAAGTATCGGAGCCCCTACCTGGAGGGGCTCTGGAAGAACACCACCGTTGAGGGCTTCGTCCCCTCAGACCAGGTGACGCAGCCCGTGGGGAGCATCCGGCCCGAGGCGAGGCTGGCCCCCGTGACGCCCAAGTGGGGTATCAGGGTGCTCACCAACAACCCAGAGCAGGCCGATGGAGAGATCCTTCCGACAAGTGAGATCCGGGAGTTGATGTTCGCCACCCACTCGGCGGACATCAGCCGGAGGATCATCAGTACGCAACGCCGCCGGGAGGTTTCTGACGGAGAGGCCCAGCTTCGAGAGGCCCTTCAGAAGTCGGCACTGACCGAGGTTCAGCAGTACCAGCAGGGGAACACAAGCCAGACCCTCGAAGATATCTTCGGGTCGTGGCTGGTGAACTTCAACACCAACGTAAACCAGTCCGCAGAAGCCACCAAGAACACCCCTGGGATAGACCCCTCCTCGATTCCCGTTTTCCCCCAACTCCCGGTGATATTGAGCCTGACCGTTGGCGGGACGGTATTCGACTTCGAGACCCCCATCGGCTCCAGCTACAGATTCTCGGACGTGAACTCGGCCACCACAGGTCTCCCCGAGGCGTGGCCTGGGTCATCAAAGAACACCACCCTCCGAGCGTTCTGGGAGAGGATGGCGGTGGAACTGGGGACTCAGGCATATCGGGTGATGATCGCGGCAGCCAAGTATGAGTGGTTCGACTCGATGCGGAGCATGGGTCTTCCGTTCACAGAGGCCAAGTATCGGCTCGGCTTGTTCGAGCAATCCCTCGGTGGGCACTACGATGCTTCGATGCCTACCGTGGAGAAGGCGAAACAGAGCACGGAGGCCAAGCGTCCGTTCAGGCTCCAGACGCCTGTGTTCCCCGTGTCGGATGCCCGTGGATACGAAGTCTTCGGGTCGTATCGCTACGGGCGTGACGTGGACATCGATCCCAACGGGGTGTTCGATGCCCTGCACAACCAGTCCCCGCTGGATATCCTCGACAAACACCAGATGGATCTCATCCTGCGAGTCATCGTGAAGAAGGAGGGCCTCTACGCCGATGTCCCTGTCGAGAATCCAGACGGCAGCGTCAAGACGGACAAGAACGGCAACCCGGTGACTCGCAAGGAGTTGCTGGAAGGCCAGGATGCCTACGATGAGGCGTCCCGTCAGGTCATCGCAGCTCTCCGGAGGGAATACACAGACAAGCAGCTTCTCGACCTGGGCCTGGCGGAGAAGACCAGTGACCCGAACATGCTTGAGATCAACTTCATGAACTGGTTCTCGGAGAAGGGCAAGGAGGGTGTCCAGAAGCTGCCCATCAACAACGCGGCCTATTCGCTGGCCGACATGACCTTGCACACGAGCAAGCGCATCTGCTCCTGCAAGATGGCCGAGGCCGAGGTGATGCTAGACGCCGCTGGGCAGGACAACTTCCTTGACTTCGCCGCTCCGGCCAACCAGACGGCGGACACGGCGGGGACGGGTGAGGAAGATCGTCCGACTCAGTGGCTCATGGCCGAGGTGGCGCGACAGTCTGGGGCCTGGAAGGTCAGCCAGGATGCGCTGCGGGGGACGGTGCCTGACACGAGAAAGAGCACGATTGTCTCGACCATCCTCTCGACGGGAGAGGCTTTCCGTGACCAGGTGGACAGAATCTCGGAACAGACAAGGGCATTGACCGCCCAGGCTGAGTCCATTGAGGAGGAGGCCCGGCGAATCAGGAACGACGTGGAAGTCGTAGATGACGGAGAACTCTGATGGCTAAAAGGGGCGGACTCCCTCCGTTTTCGGCGCTCAGACAAGTAAATCGGGGACAGATCCGTCAGTCCACACTCAAGGCCGAGATGGACTTGAGTCAGATGGGGCCAGATCGTAACTACGGTCTGGGTGTCGCCAAGGTCATGGTCATCGACTACGAGGACTTCATGGTGACCCTCCGTACCCTCACGGGTGTTGCGGAGACCCATGACCGCGTTCCGATTCCACTCACGGTGCCCGGAGCCGGAAAGCGCCACTTCTTCGGAGCCATGCCCGAGGTCGGGGACTACTGCATCGTCGGCTGGATGCCCCAGGAGACCGCCTCCCCCCACGGAGGAACCAAGGTTCCGGTCATCCTGGCCTGGGCCGTCCCTGGCCCCTGGATGGGTCGTGAGTGGGTCACAGGTGCGGACTTCGAGGTGGACGAATACGACCTCGACTCCCCGACCGACCAGGAGTTCGTCAAGGGCGTCCATGATCGGACACGTTTCAAGCTCCGGCACATCCAGCCGGGCAACATCGTCGCATCGTCCTCCCAGGGCTCTGACATGGTGCTGGACGAGGGGGTGACCCTGGCGAACCGTCGAGGAAACGAGTTCCGGCTCCGCGACCAGGATCAGGCCGCCGTGCTCCGGGCGTGTCAGAGCTTCCAGGCCCTCTCCGGGGCACGCACCTACGCGGGCATGGTGCAGCGGGACGCGACGTTCCTCAACCCGATGATGGTGTCGGACGGCTACGAGTGGGATGGCCCTATCCAGTCCATGCAGGGGAAGCCCCTCGATGAGACCCAACTGCCGGTTGACTCCACAGCCCCCAAGGATTTCCTCACCCCCGCCCGTATCCTGCGGAAGAAGAGCAAGGGCACGTCAGATGAGGGCTATCTGGGCCGTAGCGTCATCCCGATGGGGGAGAACATCGACCCCTACGTGTTCCTCCGACATGGCGGCTTCATCACCGACGCCGGATTCGTCGTGGACAACCGCTGGGAGTCTGATGTCACCTACGGCGGGAAGCCCATCTTCCGGGTGGCTGCCCAGAGGAGTGACAACGCCGCCAAGTTGCCGGACGCCCCGACGCTGACCGAGCATCGTATCGAGGTGGCCCACACGTCGGATGGGCGACTCCCTGTGAGTGAACAGACGGACCTGTTCGACGCCGAGAGGCTCCCCACGACGGATCCCGAGACAGGGAGTTCGGTGGATCTCCCACCCAACTGGCCGTTCATGGAGTTCGTCATGGGCTCCGTCGTGGGCAACGACGCATTCACCCAGCAGGGCCGTCAACAGTATGGCCTTCCGCTGGTAGCGGAAATCTTTGATGGGGATCAGGGCAATCCCCGATTGACGGCGGCGAAGCTCGTCACCGAGAACGCCCCGTTGACGCCGACCCCGCTCAAGTATCAGTTGGCGTCACTGTTCCGGCTCTCACCGCCGACAGGAGGCCCTCCGACATTCTGGGGGGTCAACAAGGCCGGTCAGCTCAAGGCAGCCATCGGGGGAGACCCCAAGGAGAACTCGGTCGAGGCCTACCTGCGAGGTGGCCTGAAGCTCGGTGTGGCGGGGGAGTTCAACCTCAGCTTCAACGGGCATGTCGGTCTGGAGACCAAGGGGAAGGAGAGTCTCGATCTGCGAGCCGAGTCCGGGCCGGTCGTCATCTACGGTGGTGGGCCGATCAAGAGCAGCGAGACCACGGTATCCCGGATGACCGGGACTGATGGAGGAGAGGGCGATCTTCCGGCGGTGGATATCCAGTCTCGGACGAACACCCGCATCCGAGCCGAGAAGAAGATCTTGGTGAAGGGCAATAACGTCGAGTTGAACGGTAGTTCGGTCAAGCTCCAGGGTCACCAGGACGTGGAGATCAACGGCGTCAAGAAGGTGTCGGTCACCACCGAGAGCTTCCAGAGCAACGTCAGCGGCAAGTCGCAGGAAACCTGGTCTGGCCCCAAGACCAACATGCCGACCAACGGCCCTCTCCATGAGCGGACATACACGCCGACGTTGCCTGATACCGTATGCGAGAAGGTCACCTACAACCAGGGCGACCGCGAAGAGAAGTTCGTCATCGGCAACCACAAGACGACCATCTTGGCTGGTGACCTGGAACATCGCATTGCACTGGGCGAGTGGAAGGCCAGTGCAATGACTTCCTCCCTGAAGATGGACGGGGAGGGCATCGAGCAGAAGGCACAGGTTGGGAACATGACCCTCTCGGCCACCACGGGCTCTGTCGAGATGAAGGGCTTCACGGGGGTTACGGTGACCTCTTTGGCCGGGGCCGTCAAGCTCCGCAGCACCCAGCAGATCGTCCTTTCGGCTCCCGTGACGGGGCCTGATCAGGGGCCAATCATCTGTGCAGGCACTCTGGAGCCGTTCACGAACCTGCCCTTTTCCACTTGGGGGTTGGGTGCGAAGAACCACATCGTGACCACTGGCTAGGTATGATGTTCTGATGGCTTTGAACGCGGGCACCATTCTCCAGGCATTTCAGGCGGCGAGGGCAGCCGCTCCCTACCCGTTTCTGGGGAGCCAGTATGACAAGCTCGCCATCGGGATTGCCAACGGAGTGGCCCAGTGGGGTGTGGGAAACCAGGCCAATCTGGGACTGACAGGGGGAGCCTCGGGTCTCGCCGGTACAGGAACCATCGTGCCCTTGCTGTCCAAGCTCGCGGTGCCTGCCAACGTGGGGATCGTGCTGGCTGAGTTCAAGGGCGCTGGATTGAATGGCCCGCTGGGAACCAGCCTGGCGACGGTGACGGCTGTGGCTATCGCCCAGGCCTTCAGCGGGTCAGGGAACTACACGGGGCCGTCCGCCAGCGTAGCGGTGGGGGCTGACGTGTCCAAGATCACGACAGCCAATGGTGGGACATTGACCAAGATCCTGATGGGGACGATTGCAGCAGCGGCCCCTGCTTCGTCGGGGCCTGCTCTGCCCATGATGGCCCGAGCTTTGGGGAGCGGTATTGCGAGCCAGCTACTTCAGGGGACAGGTGCGGGGTCGATTCAGGGTGGGCCTATTGTTCCGACTATTCCGGGTGCTGGGGCGACGAGTTCGCAGGTGGTGTAATGGCTGACAAGTTCGAGGGATACGTACTGCGCGGGCCGAGGGTCTCTCCGGCCAACGCCCAGTCCACGGCGGAACCGACCACGGGGGTCACCCGATGCCCCAAGCCGGTGCCTTCCGAATATGACAGCCAGGCCGACGCGCCCGCGTTCGTGGATGCCTACGCTGACCAGTACAGGGCTTCCGTCCTGGATGCCCCCGGAACAACCGCTGCCGAGTATCTCGTCTGGGCGCAGAATACTGGCAGCCTGGCGATGGTGGACAACCCCGACTGGTGGGTGGAGGAAGGTTCCGGGTCTATCCCCAACGGCACCCTCGAAGTGGAGAACGCGGATCCCGACGACGATGAACCCAATCCCTATGAGGATGGGACCGACCGGGCGGTGGTCACTGATAATGGTGGCCGGAGTATCGGAATCATCACCACCATCGTCATCGCCCGTGGCGACGTGCGTTACTTCGATCTCGGGTGGCGTGACTCCGAAGACCCGACACAGGGCCGCAACGGCTTCCGCCCCTACATCACGGTGGTTCTGACCGAGCAAGACCAGGACACTCAGGCAGGGATCGTCAGGTTGACTCGGGATACTCTGGAGGCCCTCCCGCCCTGGGACGGTCAGCAGATCCTCGATGAACTGGGTGGGGGTCTGTCCGCCGAACGAGGTGACCAGATCATCAGCGTGACCTACACCCTGTCGCCGGTCAGGTTCTACTGGACGAGGAACGACCGTTACGAGACCCGCTTCGCCTGGAACGGCCAGCAGCAGCGGTGGGCTCCCATCAAGGGGTCGGCACCAAAGGATCTCGGGATTCTGCTCTTTGACGAGAGCTACCAGATGTCCCCGAAGATCACCAACCTGCCGGTCAATGCGTTCCTGCCGGGTGACGGAAATGACCCGGACGCCTATGCAATGATCAGGTTGGGTCCGAATCCCGGAGCATCGAGCACCCCGGTCGGTACAGGAGACCCGGACGGCTATACCGGCATCCAGGTCAAGTCGGACAGTCAGGTCGAGGATGGATTCGACTTCAGCACCGACCCAGGTCTGGCCGGTGTCATGGGCCAGACCACGGGCAAGCTGGAGTTCAACCCGTCCTACGTTCAGCTCCATGCAGGCAAGACGGTCTGGTTCGTCTACAAGAGCTTCTCCGAGGAAGAGGACGGAATCGTCGGGAAGCTCAACGGGGCTGATATCCGCCCGCTGTTCATCGCCCCTGTCCCTGGGCCGACCGACACCCCTCTCCTCCGACTGGGGAGCCGGAAGTATCTGAGCATCACCATGACCGACACGGAGGCCGAACTGGCGGCCCTCCCCAACCCGTCCACGGGGCAGGCCATCGTGGCGCTCTCTACGGGTCGGGTGAAGCTCAGCCCAGAGGACATTGCCAAGGCCGACCCGACGAACATCACGTCCTTCGACAAGTACTTCTTGGGCGAGGATCTCGTCTATGACGGGACGGCTCTCAATCAGGTGCCCCAGCCCACGAAGGCTCCGGTCGCCCTGATCGATGAAGATGGTGATGACGCCATCGCCGGGACTTCGGATGCGTTCTATTTGCCCGAGGCGGTCACGCTGCCAGATGACTACTCGGGCACCGACCTCTACCGAGGACTGGGCCGTTCTGGCGTCATCGACGCGCCAGATGGCACAGGAGCCCTCCCGGCCCAGCCTGGAGTGCCAGGCAGTGTTCGACCTGGTGGGGATGACGAAAGTGATGTGACCACAGGGCGGCTCCGCCAGATCTCTGATGGCGTGGGTGACATCATCGTGTTCGGGCGGACACGCTCGACCGATACGGTCTATGATGAGCCCCGAAACAGCGACCTGCCTTTCCCGAGCTACAAGGTACGGCGAGGCCGGGCCTACATCGCCCAGGAGGACACCCCTCTCACGCTTCCGGGGCCAGTCACCATCTATCCGTCGCGGGTGTCCTTGAGCCGGTCGGACTTGCGTTCCTGGTCTGGGGACAAGGTGTACTTCCTTCAGTCCTCGTTCACTCCGGCGGTTCATACGCTCACGGCCCGGTTGTTCTCCAAGACGCGGGACGTGTTCCGCTTCGACGGAGAAGAGATCCTCTACTTCGCCATCGACGGTCAGCTCTACAAGTGGGAGTCCTCCAACCTCACGGGGTCTGACTTCTATACGGCCACCGAGGTGGCCGAGAGCATCACCAATGACTCGGAGCAGCTCCCTGGCCCCGGCACGGGACTCATCACTGGCACAGCCTACGAGATGAACGGTCGTGTGGTTCTGGGAGCCACCAATGAGGCCACTGGCAACGTCGAGATCGGCTGGGGAGAGGGAGGGGAGAAGGATCTCTCCGGGGCAGCCGTGCTGGGCTTCATGCCGGGCTGGAAGGCGCGAGGGGGGCTCACCAACTGGCTGCCGGACAGTGGAACGTCCCTGGGGCTGTTCCGAAGCCCTCTCAACCTGGATCGCACTCGGGCGATCCCGGACTTCAAGGACACCAACCGGCTGGACGAGGAGATCCTTCAGGAGGCGGTGTCGGCCAACCCGTTCCAGTTCCTCGACAACCCGCCGTTGCAGGACGTGGCTGGGTTCGATGAGAACATCTTCTTCAGCCTCTCAACCACGGTGGATGATGGATTCTCGGTCACCATCGTCCAGAGGTATCTCGACCACTACGACGACATCATCTACCGCTTCGGCCAGTCCAAGTTCGACTGGGTGGTGAGCAACGCCATCTCGGAGTCTCTCCAGGCCCCGGCGGCGAGCATCAACCTCGAACAGTCGGTGGTGGTGCCAGAGTCCATGCTGGGTGCGCCCGAGATTGGTGGGGGTCTGTACGTCTCGGAGGGTGGTGGTTCTGCCGAGTTCCAGACACAGGACACCGACTACCTGCTTCCCGAGAACGGGATTCCGGGCATCGCGGTTCTGGTCGAGAAGCTGGGGTCGGTGGTCTCTTCGGGTGCCCGAGGTGTCATCACGGAGGGGAGTGACACCTTCTCCGACGACTCCACCGACACCGACTTCACCCAGGCCGAGCCCGGTTACCGGCTCAAGGTGCTGTCCGGCGGAGAGCCCGTGGCAGGCTCCTACGTCGTGCAGGAGGTGGTGGACGCCCAGAATATCAGGATCTCTCCCACACCGACCGGGACACCCGAGCGATTGGTCACCTGGGAACTGTATGAGGGCGTCACCGAGGACGTGTACGACCCGTCCATCGTGGCTGATATGTCCTACAAGACGTTCAACCACCTGCAATCAGAGCCCTTCGAGGTCTTTCTGTTGTCGCCCGTGGGTACGGTGCCCGAGAGTTCTACTGCTCAGGAGAACTCTCGGCTGTTCGCCTACATGGAGAAGGCCCTGGCGAGCAACCGGCCCATCGGTATCCGCTTCGGGCTTGTGGCAGCCACGGCGGCGAACACGGCTTCGATGATCGCTCTGACTCAGACGGAGCTTGGCACCCTGGCGAACAACGCCCTGGATGTGCCGGAGACGGACTCGCAGCGGTTCACGACGGGCTCCTTCTCCATCAAGATCGGCACCACGGTATTCGAGAATGATGGTGTGCTCCTCAAGGGTGTGACGACTTTCAGCTCGAATCCGGGTGGTGGTGACGGCATTGAGTATCTGACCCAGGAGGCGACCATCGATGGTGTGGTGAACCCCATCGGTCGGCTCAAGTTCGGCTCGAACCTCCTGGTCAACTACGAGTCCTCGGTGGTTCACTATGCCCAGGCGTTCCAGCCTCCGGCGGATCTGGCCGCTCTGACGGTTGAGTATGACCCCACGAACGGTCGGCTCAACTTCTCCGCGACCGAGATCAGTACCTTCGGGGGTTCCACGACGGCCTACTTCGTGGAGCGCATGATCACCGAGGAGCGGGAGGACGTGGCTATCAACCCGCTTCTGGGGTCGTTCGCCTTCAACCAGCCCGTGTCCGAGAACTCGACCGTGGAGGTGTCCTACTGGGCGGCTGACCTGGAAGGTCGCAAGGTTGGCGACCAGATCACCGAGTTCCTTCCGGTGTACATCCAGGACGAGGAGGCGGTTCGGGACGAAGATGCTGTGTCCCCCAGCGTGTTCTACTTCAACGTCGATCCTCGGCGCACCATCGATCAGCGCATCGAGCCCCTCGTGTACATCGGCGCGGTGATGCAGAACTACAACGCCCTGGACTACATCCTCGACTACCCGGATTACCTCAACGGTCAGGGAAGGCTCTCATTCACCAGGGAAATCCCTGACCATGTGACCGTCCAGGTGTCCTACGCTGTCCTTGAAGCCATCGGGGGCGAGCGGGCCTATGACGCGAGCACCAAGCCTCTCTATCGGCCCCCGTTCTTCATCGAGGCGGGCCAGTCCCGCTTCGGCCTTCGAGGAGACCGAGCCGATGAGTTCCAGCCGGGGCAGATTCTCCGGGTGGACAACGAGACATTCTACATCGAGAGCACCAAGTACTACCCCCAGAATGACGAAGGCACCGGGGATGTCACGGCGGTCAATATCTTCCCCTCGACTGTCACGGAAGTCGGTAGTCGGTCACCGGGCAACGACTCGATCAGCGCGGTGTCCAACCTGCCGATCACGTCTGTCATCGACCCGGATGGGTCGAGCCCTATCCCGACCAGTGCCGCTGCGGGGCTCATGTCGGCCATCGACCTCACGGACTTCCCATTCGAGCCTATCAACCGGGGACAGATGGAGGTCATCTTCCTCGGCAACCTCCTGGCGTTCGCCCAGCCGGGGCACATCATCGAGGTGGGCGGGGAGCCTCACACCATCGGCCAGGCCGAGTTGACCGATGACGGCACCCGAACCAAGATCACCGTCACCAACCAGTTCAAGACGGGCTACTCGGTCGAGGAAGCCACGACCATCAAGTTGACCTACCGGCCCATCTACGCTCCACAGAGCTTCGAGTTCAATGGTGTTGGGCCGCTGGTCATCGATGAACCCTACGAGTTGATCCTCTACGGGGAGACGGACACCGCAGGCAACGAACTGCCGGGCCGGACGCTCATCGAGGGGGTCGAATACACCCTCGACCCGGACACGGGTGCCATCACGCTCCTGGAACCCCTCCAGGAGCCCCTGGAGCCCACCCAGAAGCTCGTTTTCACCTTCACCCGGCTCCGGGTGCTTCAGCCCTTCTGGGACGGCGGCACGGTGTCTTTCCCGCGCTATGCGGCGAGCTACCTCTACAACATCGCCCCGAGCGACGACAACGGCTTCCTCAACGCTCAGCTCACAGGGACGTTCACCTTCCGCAACCCGGACAGCTTCTACTACCGGGCGGTCTCGATGCCGGAGTTCCTGGTCGAAGCGGCCCAGGATGCTATCGAGGACATCCGGAGCCAGGAGCCCGCTGGCGGGGCCATCCTGACCTCTGGCCCTGGCCAGGAGAACTGGGAGCAGGGTCGCATCGGGCTCAAGTCGGAGCGCAGTGCCCTGGAGGATCAGGATCGGGCGGCACGGGCGTTCCTCGACTTCTACAACTCATCCATCGTGTCCTTCGAGCAGATCAACGAGACCATCTCCGGTGGCTTCATCGGTGACCGGGATGGCAAGTTCCGATTCTGGGTCGGTCGGGGGAAGGACTACCCGACTCCGGGCTACGAGGACGACATCTCGGGTGACCTGACGCGGCGGAACATCTGGTCAGAGGTGTTCAATCAGGCCGACCCTGGAGCCGAGCTGTTCTACCTGACCACGGACTGGATTGTCAGGCCGGGCTCGCAAGACCTCGACGGCGGGGTGGTGGAGGGCTCCTTCCCCAACCCTGATCGTGTGGGACGCCTTCTGGAACAGCAGCGTCCGCTCATCAAGAACGACGTGGACGACATGGTGATGACCAGCCTGGCGAGGCCCAAGCTGTTCTTCAAGCTGCGCTACCCGTTCTTCTACTACAAGGTCAAGGGCCGCTTCCGCACCCTCTATCAGCGGAGCCGGTTCTCCCGCATCTTCCCGACCGAGACTCGGGCCTTCTTCATGTCGTACCCCGGCGTCGGGGGCAACCAGGAGACAGAGGATCCGGATGCCTGGAGTGCTGGCCGCTACACCTATGGGGCCATCTTCTTCGGGGACAAGAAGCGCACGACGGGCAAGACCATTGGACAGCTCTGGAACCCGGCGCTGGGGGACATCGACCGGCGGGTGTCGAACGTCAAGCTGTCGCGTCGCCGGGCACGGGCTCGCATCTGGGGATACTTCCCGAACGGCATCCCTGACTTCTCCTTCCAGGGAGGAACGGAGCCCGGCGGAGCAGACCCGTCCATCACCGAGCCATGCCTCATCGCGGTTCCGGCTCTCTTGAGGGACATCCCTATCGATCCGGGGACAGGGTTCCCGGACGACTCACAGCTCATCTCGCAGGGCTTCGGGCTCTCCAACTCGGAGGCATGGCTCCCGGACGCTGTGGCTGGTGATCCCGAGTTGGTCGTACCTGGCTTTGAGAGGGGGGATGAGGTCTCTCTGGGGAAGCCGGACGGGACGACCTACGATGCGTTCTGGAACCGCAAGATTCTCGCAAACCCCTTCGACCCGACATGGACGTTTCTGGGGTTGCAGGTCTATGACATCAGCTATGGCTGTGTCATTCGCTTCCAGTCCCCCCAGGGGCTTGGGGTCGTGCCGCCCAAGGCACCCATCACGAACCCGAACGACATCCTCGTAGGAACGGGAACGGATGTCGGCATCCCGTTCGCGGACTTCCCGGTGGAGACTCACGACACCATCTTCGCAGGGCCTCCGCTCAAGAGCCTCGATGCGCCTATCGCGGGAGGGACGAGCAACGCTGCGACTCAGGACGACATCATCGAACTGGCTCAGGGCCTCGATGACTACCGGACGGGCTACGATGTGAGGGTCACGGGCAGCGGTCGGGTGGTGGACAAGACCTGGCCGTCCTTCTACGACCCTTCGCTTTTCGGCATCAAGGAGATCTTCGGGCAGCATCCGCCGGACCCGCTTTCTTACCTGGAAGCGGATGTCCGGTTCTACTACGACGGCCTGAACCCATTCCAGTTCCCGGCGTTGCGGGGCGAGGTTGTGGATGATTCCGGGGACTACCAGATCCCCTACATCAAGGCTGCCAACACCGAGCTTGATCGCTTCGATGAGGCGATGATCGGTATCTCGCCCGTGATGACCGAGGTGGACGATTTGGGCGGATACATCTATCCCGATGAGATCTTGGGGACGGACGGTGCGGTTCTAGGGCCAGCCCAGCCGCCGGGCTTTGCAACTCCGGCTTCTCTCCTCACGGACGAGGACGCGGAGCCCAGGCTCCACGGTATCACTGAGCCTGGTATCGGGGACATCAAGCGTTACGACTTGCTTCTCATCCAGGCCGCCGAGGCGAGTGCAAGCAAGTTCGAGGTCTCGGGTGGCCCTGCAACGACGGTAGGCCCGATGGGCATCCAGTCTATCGGGGAGATTGACACTCTGACTCCGCCTCCGGCGGGGTCGAAGTTCGAGCCGCCTCGTTTCATCACTCAGACGACACCGCCGCCACCTGGTGGCGTCCCGGTGACCCCTTCGCCGGTCAGCTACATATTCACGAATGCCATGTCCTATGCGGACGGGGCTCCTGCCGACTCCGGACCGCCTGCCAGCCCCGGTGTGCAGATCATCGAGGATCAGGCCAACAACATCACCCGTCTCGACTTCAGTTCGCTGGGCCAGTTCGCCCTCAATGACGGGTTCACTCCGGTTCCTGTGTATGGCCCCAGCCCTGGAGGCACTCCCACAGGGAATCTGAACCGGATCTGGAGCTTGATAGGGCCGAAGTCCAACAACATCATCACCATCAAGCTCATCTCCAGGCTCGACCCCGCCATCTTGAATGGGCCGCTGGGAGGCAACCCGCTGCCCAGCGTTTCGGGTGGGGTGGTGGCCTTGACCATCCAGATTCAGGGTGGCTCCATCACCCTGACGGACTATCAGGGGAATATCTACGGGCCGTTCGCGCTCATCCCTGGATTCGATGTGGCCTTCGGGACGAAGTGGCCGGTTCCGGTGAACGGGCCACCTGCGGAGGCTGTACTCGACAACAAGGAGATCATCATCCCGCAGATCGGGATGATTCCTTGGGGGCCTGGTCCGGGCACGACAGCCGAGTGGTTCCTTCCGCATACGGTGACGGCAGGCCCGACCTACACGATGAACTACGGCTTCGAGTTCACCTTCGACATCGACACCTTCAATGCGGCCACCGGGGAGTCGGACACGGCCTGGGTGGACAACGACCGGCTCACTTTCCATGAGGTGTTTGACCTGCGGATGGCTCAGGAGCGTGGGACGGTCTATCCCTACTCGGGAGGCCCTCCACCTCCACCCTACACCCAGTTGCAGCTTGAAGCTGGGCTCGTCGTGACCCTGGTGACGATGAACCACCCTTCGGTCGGAGCGATTCAGAGCTGGGTCAACGCCACAGCCAATGGTTTCACTGGGGTCATCCCCAACCCGTTCACGTTCAAGACCCGAACGGTAGGGAGCACCCCCGGCGACTGGCAGAGGAAGACCGATCTCTTGCTGGACTACGAGCAGGGGACAATCAAGGCGATGGCCTTCGAGGGCTGGAACAACACCGAGATCACCACGTCCGACGACGTGACCTTCTCGGCCATTCCTTCCGACGAACGCTTCTCTGGCGGGCGTATCTGCCGAGGTGCTGGTGGAATGGCGAGTCAGTACAACCCGGACATCATTGCGGGTCCGTATGACCCCCTCCTGGTGGACAACCGGGTGATCATCTCGGTTGCTCCCACCAACGGGCTCTTGGAGAACATCGAGTCGGGGGACATTCTGGTGGTTGAGTCGAACCCAGGTGGTAATCATCTGGCCTCGACCAAGGCGGGCACCTACGTTGTCCGGCATGTCGTGGAGTCCGATAACTTCGGGCTCCACTCGGACTATCGGATCTCCCAGGACTCGGGTGGTGACGCACCCGTGACGTTGGCGGGCTCGGAGTCGGGGTGGTGTCCTATTCACTTCCCGACCGTGGTGGACTTCGATACGGCCACCCGGAACCTGACCCTTTCTGACCCGGCTCCCGCAAGGGGCGGCACTCCGGTAGGAGGCACGACCACGGGTTTCCTCCCGGCGATAGCGGGCGAGCGGGTGTACATCATCCGTAGCGTGAATGACCTCAACAGCAGCGACCTGGAGACCCGCCGCCGGGCTGTGATCATGGCTAATTACACGGGTCTTTCTCTCGATGGCGAACGGCTTGTCATCGAGGGACTAACCGCCGTCCGATATTCGGATGGCACCGTTACCGGCATGACGCCCGATGAGTTTAAGGCCCTCATCACAGACAAGCCCTACCAGGTGTCGGGGATGATGTTCCTGCCTGTGAACGTGTCCGGCGAGTCCTACGGGCTGCCAGACAACAACACGGTGGGCTGGCACGACCCCTCTGGAGTGGGAAGCGTCGCAGGGTTCAAGTATGTGACGTTCCAGCCTGCCTTGAACGCGGGCACGGGTATTTTCTGGGATGCCTCGGCTGGGCCGAGCGAGATCGAACTCAACGTCGCCCCCTACCCGGTCGCCCCTACGCCGCCTCATCTGGGGATTGAGACAGACAACCCGCCGACACCCTGGATCTTCGAGAACGATGAGCTTGCGCCAGTCTATGACTACGTGGTTCACACCATTCGATTGGACTCCATTCCGACCGTGGGTGCTGCGGCACCCTCTCCGAGCTGGCGGAACCTCAACGGCTTCAACGGAACACAGCTCAAGTGCATTTTGCCGGGCACCTCCCTGGAGATCCGGGATAGCGTTCCACTCTCCATCGGGCCTCCTTTTGCACCCGGCCACTACGCCCAGGCGGGCATCTTCCTGGAGCCCTCGGTGCCCCGGCCCACCCTCGACCTGGCGAACAGCGATGCCAAGGTGGTGGACACGTCCCACAGCTTGCCCGACCCCCAGCCCCTTGTTGATGAAGACCGTCAGGTGGGGATGCGGGACGCCTGGAGCTACAACATCACGCCTGGATTCCTCAATCAGCCCGAGCAGGTCAACTACGAGGTTCGACGTATCCGCAGGTGGCACGAGATTCAGGAGGAGGCCGACTCGAACCTCAAGCCTCTCCGCTATGCCTATGAGATCCGGCGAGGACGCATCAAGAACTACTTGGTCACGGCCAAGCAGGGCGGAATCCTGACAGCCAACGACTTCGTGATGAACTGGGACGACTCCCACACCCCGCATCAGGCTGACCCCTGGAACGACGGCTACACCTACACGGGCACGAACCTCGGTCCGTTCAACGACGAGGATGTGAACGTCAACGCAGGCGACCAGCTTCGATTGCTCGATGAGTTCGGTGACCTGGTGGACGAGGCCCAGATCGAAAGCATCTTGAGCGACCGGGAGATTCTCCTGGCTGCGCCGGGCCTGACCAAGTACACGGTCGCGGAGATGACCGAGAGTGGCAACCCGGATGGCGGGATGCGGTTCGAGATCTACCTCCGGCGGCCTCCTGTCCCACATGAGCAGTCGAACGAGCAGCTTCTCGAACTCATCACCGACCGAGTGGTGCATCGCACGTTCCCCACCTGGGGCGACGTGGCAGGCGAACTCGGTGGTCATGTTCCGGACATGGAGGGTGCCCCGACACCGGACTGGGGAGATGTCGCCAACCGACTCATGGACGACCTCCATGCCCCGACTCCTGACCAGCCGTTCAGTGCTTTGGGTATCCAGCCGGGTGACATCGTGATCGTTGACCCGGTGGGCAAGATTCCGAGGAAGAGTGGCCTGCCCTCGACTCAGGAGCAGGGAGCCCGGCCTATCGGAGATGACGGTGTGGCCAGTCGTCCTGGCCCCCCGCCCCCCAATAACATCTACACGGCGGGGACTCCTGACGACCTGGATGACAACCGGGGCTTCTATCGGGTCACCAGTCTGGCGGATGCGAGCAACCCGCCCTACCTGGAAGTGGACCCGGTGACGACATTCACGGGTGACGTGGACAATGACGTGATCTTCGGGACACCCCCGACAGATGCCTACGAGTACGCCGTGTATCCGACCATCCATGATTCGCAGCTTCGGGACTACTTCGGACAGGACGCGGACGAGGGCCAGATGGATCTACGCCCGACCTACGAGCGGGCGGCGAACGGGACGTTCTCGAACTACCCGACAAACCACCTTCAGTACTACTCCATCCGGCCCTTCGGCTACCGGGTCATCCGGGCTTCCGGGCTGTTCACAGACGAGACTATCGACCTGGTGCTCTCGACCAGGGAGAGGATGCTCTCGTGGATTGAGATGATCCGGGCGGTGATCTCGGGCTACAAGAGCGGCAGCTACTTCATCTTCCAGCGGGATGAGCACATCAGCGACCTGGGCAACACGACCAACCCACAGGCCGGTCTGGGTCTGCTGTCCAACGACTACATCACGTCCATCCTGGGACGCCTGGACGTGGTGCCCTACATCAACAACGAGAGCTGCCTGTCCTTGCTCGACCGTCGATTCTGGATTCAGGACTGGCGGCTTGACTTCCTGAAGCCCGACCCCGCTGACCCGACGCTGAAGATGGTCAGGATCAGCCCCGGTGATACTGCCTACACGGCCTATACCGATTTCTCTACAGGAGGGGTGGTGCGCCCCGTGCTGCCCGAGCGGGTGGACGAGGTGCTCGACACCCGAGACCGCTTCCGGCCCATCCGCTTCGTGTGGCTGGCCTACCGTACCCATGTGAAGCTGGGCACTCTGGCGTCCATCGTGCGGTTTGATGAGGAACTTCCCGAGCGCCTGGAGGAGCAGAAGCGTCTGCTCCTCCTTGAAGACTCGATTGAGGGAATTGGCGAATGAATGAGTCTGACCTGAAGGAGATCCAGGAGCTTCTGAAGAAGCTAGGCCTCGACCCAGGCCAGTGGGGCGATTCCCCCGAGCGTACCGTCCGGCTGCCGATGGTTGACCGTCAGAAAGTGGCGTTGGAGAAGCTGAAGACCCTCTTGGAAGGTGCGGTGGAGGATGACCGAAAGACGATCCTTCAGCTCCGTGAGCAGTTGAATCGGCTGCAGTTCGGCGGAGGGCGCTGATGTCAGAGTGGGGAACAGTATCCTTCCAGATTCCGGATTTCCTCAAGGATCTCCGGGAGGGAATCAACGACATCGCGGAGTTCCTCGTCTCCGTCTTGGATCTGGTGCTGGCGGCGATGGATCTGGCCAAGTCCTTCTTGACGGGCTACCTCAATCCTATCCTGGCCATTGTCCAGGCCGTGATTGATGAGTTGGAGGCGTTGCTCGAAGATCTGCGGAAGCTGGGCTTCTACGTCACCGGGGACTGGGGGCTCATCATGAACCCCGGCTACCCCTTCGACCTGCTCCGGGGTGGCTTCTCCGAGTACGAGCGCCGCATGATCGCCCGGCTCACCGACCGGACGGATCCGACCCGGCCTGACGTGTCGGCCCGAACCAAGGTGCTCAGCTTCTTCTTCTACCTGTCGGTGGACGTATCGGAGATCGAGCGGCTGATCGACTTCATCCTCAAGCTGATGGCCTACTTCCAGATGACCTTCCGGCCCACCAGCGGGCTCCCTGTCCCCTTCATCACGGACATCCGCTACGACATGAGCGCCACGAGCATCTTCTACCCCAAGACGCTGGCCTCCTACTTCCTGGCCCCCTACCTCGACGGTGACGGGGATGCCGGGACCGAGAGGACTCCGCCCAATCTGGTCGAGATCAAGTGGAAGATCACCCCGCCAGGCAGGAAGGATCCGTTCCTGCCCTTCACTGACCTCTACATGCCGGGCGGTTTCCTGGTCACTCTCTCGACGTTCCCGGACGGTATCCCCATCGTCTATGACCGGACGGTGGCGAACACCGAGTTGCAACCGAGCGTGGCGGACCCCGAGAAGAAGGTTCAGCCGCATCAGTATGACGTGGTGCGGAGGGCCTTCGACGGGAAGCCCTTGATTCTGTTCGGTGGGGCGGAGATGCTCAAGACCGCCCCCAGCATGGCGTACAACGACTCCATCGACAGTGACGGCAATATCAAGAACGGTGTTACCCGTGTCTACGGGCTCCAGAACCCGGCCAAGGATGCGGTCATCCCTCTGGAAGAACTCACCCAGGGAGGGAAGCCGGTCTTCCAGGCGACCCACTTCGTGCCCATGACGGTAGCAGGCTCCCAGTGGGTCACCGAGGAGTACTCCATCGTCCTCAATCTGGAGAACATGCCCCTCGAAGCGGACATCACCATCGAGGACAACAAGATGGTCGTGAACGCGGACGGCCATGCCACCACGGTCTATGTCCGGGTCGCCACCTGCACCAACGCCATCTCCAGCGGGGAGAAGGAGTACAAGTTCGACTTCCCCACCGCTGCCGGGAAGAAGGACGCCACCAGCATCCCGCTCTCGGTCGGACTCACCGATGCAACAGTCGGTGTGTCGGACGTGGGCGAGTTCTCGATTCCACGGGAAATCACCTTCCCGAACGCCAACACGCTGGCCTACATGCAATCGCTGCGGTCGGCACTCCTGATTCTGGCCCTCACCCGGCCAGACCTGACCACGGTGGCGGAGATCGAGGACACGCTCACCCCGGAGGAACTTGGTCTCATCATCGATGACAAGCTCGTTCTCGAAGGTGTGGCCCTGCAACCCGGTGGCCTGGAGACCCTGAAGCACCTCCTGGGATTCCTCTACGACGACTACGCCAAGGAGCGACAGCAGAAGGACGGCGTTCCTCTCTCCTTCAGGAGCGACCTGCGGAGGCGCATCGAGCGGACGATCAATGACTTCTTCTCGACTTCGGGGCCGATGCCCGGCGTCGAGAAGGCCATTGTCGAGCAGACCGAACTTCTCCGGACGATCACCTGGGGCGATATCTTCAAGGAAGTGCATCCCGGAATGGAGAGGGCACTCCCCGAGGAGGTCGCCCAGATGACCCTCTGGGAAGCCGTCGAGTCGGGTGAGAGGAAGGGCGCGAACCCCGACTTCGGGCTGGCCCTCAACCCATTCTGTGCGGGCTTGCCAGAAGGAACGGTGACCGATCTCTTCTACTTGGGAGACGCGGTGATCCGAGACCGCAAGCCGCACTTCATGGAGGCTCCTCGGACTCCGCCGGACGACTCGTTCTACCTGTTGTCCACGGCAGACCCCGAACAGGCCCAGGAGTTGATGACCCTGGCTGCTCCTGGCCTTCGCATCTTCTACGAGAAGTTCATCCAGGAGGACGGCAGCATCCTTGTTCCCGAGTCAGAGTATGAGGCGATGCTCTACTACCGGGACAACGAGTTCCTTGAGGGGTCGGCGGATGACTCGCCTGTGTTCGTGATCAACCGCTGGGCTATCGAGTCCCAATATACCTACTACAGTCAATACACGCCGTCTGACCAGGCGGCCATGTACTTCTGCCGCAACCTGCTCTACCAGTATCAGGACGGCCTCCTGTTCCGCCAGGCAGCCACGGCTTTGAACGTCGCGGCTGCGGCTTTGAGCCGGAGTCCCGAGGACGGAGCGTGGGAGGTCATCCGATTCTTCGACACGGTGCCGGGGATGGAGGACTTCCTGGAGGCCATTGTCAACTGGATGCGGCAGATCCGGGCGTCTATCCAGTCCATCGTGGACACCATCCTGAAGTACATCGAGTTCGTGGAGGCCCGCGTCATCGAGATCCAGCAGCTCATTCGGCGCATCAACTCGCTCATCCAGACCATCCTGGGCTTTATGTTCCAGATCCCCCAGTGCTCGGCGCTCATGCTCATCTCTGACGGGTCGGCGGGAGTGCTCTCCGATCTCGTGTCAGCGGACAACAAGCCCAGCGACAGCCCTCTTGCCTTCGGGGCCGGTATCGCCATCGTCATTCCCGGTGGCCCGGCCTTCGCCTACGACATCATCAAGGCCCTTCTCGAAGTGGAGCCCGGAGAGTCTCCGCAGCCTGGAGCTACCCTGTCGGATGGGAGCACCCCCTCCGATGCGATCAATGCCGAGGAACTGCCGCCTCCGCCACCACCGCCGCCGGATCCGCCGCCGGACGTGCTCTAGGAGGACACATGGCTTCGTTCCAGAAACTCGCAGTCTGGCCGGTCGGATACTTCCGGGCCTACTCCAGTTGGCTCCTCCGGAACCGCCGGACTGTGGCAGCCCGTATCGCTGCAATCAAGGCCGAGATCTCCCGCATTGGCTTCATCACGGTCTACTACGCATCCAAGACGGAGGACGGGCAGACCACCCTGACCGAGCAGCGGGTGGGTTTCGGGGTCACCAAGGGTTCCTCCCTGGAGCGCCTCTGCCGGGCCTATGTCGCCCAGGGGGGCAATCCTCTCGACATCTCCCCGTTCATGTATCCGGACAGCACAGAGGTCTTGGAGGCGGACGCTAGAGGGAATGCCACCCAGTCCATGCAGCGATACCCCCACGGTGGCGTCGTGGCTCCCAGGTCGGTCGAATACAACGACCCGCAGCCCAAGACGGGCACCAGTTCGGGCTTCGGGGACTACGAGGGGGGCTATCTGAACACCGACCGCTACTACCCGGCTCGGATGGGTGGCCGGATGAGCCGGGGGGCCTTCGACTCGAACACCATCGTCCGTTACATGCACTCGATCCGGCGCTGGGCCAAGCAGGACATCAAGGAGCGGGTGCAGGATATCGAGTGGCGCATCATCAAGCTCTGCGACCTTCGAGAGCAGCTTCTCAAGGAGGTGGATGAAGTCCTGGTGTCTGCGTTCGGGGGAGCCCTCACGGGCGTCGGGGAGTTCAACGAAGACCGCTTCAGTCGTGACCTTCAGGTGCAGAACCTCGTGCAGGACATGTACGAGCAGATCTATGACATGCGGAGCGACGGGACAGTCCAGGCCTACAAGGCGGCTCCCCGTGTGGCCTTCCTGAACTTCACCTTTGAGGACGAACCCTCTGAAATCAGAGATCCTTTGGGAGGCTGACGTGCGGGCGGGCCGGTGTCTAGGCTATACGGTTCCTTCAATGAGGTGACGTAGTGTCGCAGGACTTTCAGCTAGCTTGGCCCTGTCCTCACATGACGATGGAGGAAGTGGTCAACCTGGGGAGCAACCGGCGCTCTCTTCCGACCCGGCAACCCGTGGCTGGTGCGGGAACAGTCCGTATCCTCGTCAACAACGAGGTCTTCATCCCCCAGGCGGGGCTATACTCGGTCGGTCGGATTTTCTCATCTATCTCGGGGCCTTACGACGTTACCGAGAACGAGGACACCCTGACAATCACATCTCCTCGGGGGTCTGAGACCTTTTCCTTCGGGGTCACAGGCACCCAGCGGATGACGACTGACCAGATCATCAAGGCGATGCTCCAGCAGAATCTCTCGGTAGTACTGGCCGAGAACTCGAACGGCCACCTCTTGTTCAGTGACACCTCGACGGTGGGCACCGACTCCTATGTCCAGGTGGGCGGCACGATGGCTGCCACGCTGGGGTTCGGGGCCGGACCTTGTGCGACGGTGGGCTATCAGTATCGAGCCCAGGGCAAGATGATCTATCCTGGCTGGGTGTTGGCCCAGAGGCCGGACACCATCACCAACCGCTTCCCGCAGTTCATCCAGGCTGTCCGGGGCAACCCGATGTTCAAGGTGACCTACTCGGTGCCGGTGAACCGTTGTCTCCGCTGCAAGGCCACCTATATCGAGAACGACTTCCGCTTCTCTCCTGATGGCAAGTCCCTGCTCATCCAAGATGAGAACCTGCTCTATCAGGCGGCCCTGAAGATCCTCTTGACCGACCAGGGGAGCAACCCATACCACGCCTGGTATGGGACAACTCTCCGGTCCCGTATTGGCCAGAAGGCGCTGGCTGGAGTGGCTTCCGTCTTGAGCGATGATGTTCGCCAGGCGTTGGGTCGCTACCAGAGCTTGCAGGAGGACCAGGCCAAGTACCAGAAAGTCACTTTCAAGGAGCGCCTCTACTCGATTGTGTCGGTGGATGTCTATCCTCATGAGGAAGATCCGACGACCTACATGATCGACCTGACAGTGCAGAACGCCTCGGGGGAACCCATCGAGCTGACAATCGTGTTCACGGTGCCCGATGTGGTGGCCCTGATGGGGTCGAATGGCCTCATGCTCGGGACGGAGGCCGCCGGACTTGGCCAGAGCCGGATCAATGTCCCGAACGGTGCTCGGCTTCTGCTAAACGACGGGAGCTAATATGGCGACAGCGAGCAAGACTCCCCGCTTCATGGGACCCGATGGGGTGCTGCGCGCGGAATACATCTTCACCACGGACATCTCGACCCGATTCTTCCGGGGTGTCATGTCGCCCGACACGGCAGACATGCAGGTATCCATCAGGGGCAGCGGATTCACCTCTGACCCGGACAGCATCGTGTTCGAGGGTGAGACCTTCACCGTCCCCAACCCTTCGGCCTATCCCGAGGGCCTGCAACTGTTCCCCGGCGACAACATCATCGAGGTGCGGTCGATTCTGACCAATGGGGAGGTCACGGCCTCTGGTCGTGTGCAGGCCGAACTCTCCCTGGAGCGGGATATCAAGGCGGGCGTCATCGCCCCTTCCGGCATCTTCGTGGAGCGGAAGGACAGGGTGGTCACGATCACCGTCGAGGGTATCGAGGATCAGAACGTCGTCGGCTACCACTTCTACGCTGCCACAGACCCCGGTGGGGGCACCACAGGGTTCAAGCGCATCAACCCCACGATGGTCATCTCCAGTGAGACCATTGAGGACACCGACTCCTTGGGCCAGTTGACCGTGGATGACCTCATCGCCACCAATGAGGATGGCAGTCCCGCAGCCGACCCGCTCTACCTGCGCTACGTCGGTCAGCAGACCGACCAGCTTGGCAACATCATCCAGACAGACTTCGACCAGGTAGTCGAAGTGCCCGAGACCGTCACACGGGTCAAGACCGTCGTGAACGTGGACTCGATCCGGCTGACCCAGCAGTTCTCCTTCACCCATGACCGTGTGGCCACGCCGACCTCGACACCCTATCCGGCCCTGCCGAACTCCGAGTTCAATGCGTTGCCGGACGAAGACCCGCTCTACTACGTGGCGACGGCGGTGTATCTCATCGAGGATCAGGAGTATGAGTCGGCCTTCTCGCCCGAGGTTGCTGCCAGTCCGCTGACGGTGACCCCCGGCATCTCGGCCCTGCCCACCGTGAGTCGGCAGCAGATCGTGCGGGACACGGTGCGCTCCATTTTCAGGACGCACCCTGAGCTTGACGTGAAGCCTGGTTCTGTCCAGCGGGACACCTACATCGACCCGTTCTCGACCGAGGCGGAGCGTGTCCGCTTCATCGTCAACTTCATGCAAGCAGCCCAGTCCTTCGCCACCCTCCTGGTGATCGATGACCCCGGTTTTTCGGGGTCAAGCATCCCGGTCGAGCAGTCTCCCTACAAGCTGGCCATCAAGCAGGCGTTCTTCCTTCAGACGAACGGTGATGTGCAGAATCTCATCGACAACATGTTTGACCAGCTTGCTGCCAGGCGGGGTATCACCCGTCGCCCCGGCACCCAGTCTCGGGGCGAAGTCACCTTCTACACGACCAGACGGCCCGACACGACCCGCTTCATGCCCATCGGCACCATCACCGGAGGCGGCAGCGTCCGTTTCCGCACGACTTCGGCGGCCCAGATCACGTCCAGCGGAGCACAGACCACCTACAACCCCCAGACGGGACGCTTCTCGGCCCGAGCCTTCATCCAGGCCGAGCAGCCGGGCCTGGCGGGTAACCTCGCTGCGGGGCAGATCACGAGCATCATCAGCGGCCCGGCGGGCGTCCAGGTGGTCAACGAGGGGGCAACCTTCGGTGGCCGGGATGTCGAGAGCAACCGCGACCTGGCGGCTCGGGCTGACCGCGTGCTGGCCTCGGTGGACTCTGGCACCTACCAGGGCTACATCCAGAATGCCATCGATGTGCCGGGCGTGCTCCAGACTATCGTGGTGGACGCGGGCAACGTCCTGATGCAGCGTGACCGCGACCCCGCGACCGGGGAGCATGTGGGCGGCAAGGTGGACGTGTGGATTCGTGGAGAGAACCTCTCCAACGTCACCGATGCCTTTGCCTTCTCCTTCGAGATCGTGGAGGACGGTCAGTTCGAGCCCGTGGGGGACATCCGCAACCTGAAGTTCCGGGCCATCAATGCGGATATCAACGATTCCAACCCCATCATCGAGATGCTGGACAATCCCGACTGGGGCTTCGAGTTCAAGGACATCACCACGGGCAAGGTGTTCGACCTGACCGATGTGACCATCATCCCGCCGGACGGGATTCAGCTTTCATCGACCTACAACGACCCGACCAACATCTTCCTGACGGACGTGTTCACGGGTTCCTACCGCTTCCGGACGAGCGACCGCTACGTGATGACCCGGCAGCCCGTCCGGGAGGTCACCGAGTTCACCGGCACCGTGTCGGGAACGCTGCTCGATTCGACCTACAAGCTGTTCCCTGGCAGCCTGCCCCTCGACATGGGGCGCTCGAACGAGGCCGGAGACTACGTACAGGTCATCCAGCCCACAGATGGTTCGGCTCCGGTGACTGTTCCTTCTGGTGACCCCATCCCGGTCGAGAACGAGGAGCACGTCATCCTCGATGGGGCCGAATACCTGAACAATCTCGGCATCAATCCCATCACCGTCCGGGTGTACAACGACGAGCGCACCATCGAGTACTATGGCCCCTACGAGCCGAACGTGGCTCCCGATTTCACCTTCGTAGATGAGTCGGAAGGCACTCCACTGGGCATCCTTCCGACAGCCAGCTCTCGCATCGTGGAAGGCCAGACGGTGCTGGTGGACTACCAGCATGACGAGAACTTCGTGGTCACCTACACCTACAACTCCCTGGTCGGAGTGGTGCAGGATGACCTGGATGACACCCGCCACGTCACGGCAGACGTGTTGACCAAGGAGGCTGCTCCGGTCGGGGTGGACATCTGGGGCACCCTCGTTCTTCAGCCCAACCAGACGGCCTCGACGGTGGACAGCGCGGTGCGGACGGCACTGGCTCGGTTCTTCGGGTCGCTGGTGCTGGGTGAGCCTGTCCGGCAGAGTGACGTGATCGATGTGATCGAGACGGTGGCTGGAGTGTCCTACACCGTGGTTCCGCTGGTCAGGTTGGCCAAGACGGACGGTTCCCTGGTCATCCGGGAGGAAGTGACCACGGACGAGGACATCGACTTCTCCTTGATATCGGACTGGTCTACCGAGTTGGTGGACGTGTATCTGCTGGTCAATCCGTTGGAGTCGGGCACGGTCAACGGTGGGGGCGAGATCAACGACCCGCGTGGGGTTTTCGCCAGCGAGGAACCTCTCATCATCTACAACGACCCGCCCAACCTCAATGGCATCCCCATCAAGAACGCAGCGGGGCGGGCATTCATCATCGGCAACGACGGTCTGTTCATCCCCGGATACAGTGACGACACGACGCTCAAGGAGCAGTATCCGTTCGCCACGGATGCCGAGATCGATGACAAGCGGAAGGAGATCACCCAGCGGCGGATTCTGGTGTCGCTAGCCAAGGGTGACACTCCCGAGAACTACGACTACACGGCCACCTACGTCGTGTACGGAGACGAGGGTGTGAAGAACATCGAGCCGGGTCCGACCGAGTTCCTGGAGCTTGGCGATCTGGACTTCAGCTACGATGAGGACGAAGACCGGGCGCGGCTGCTGACCGGAGGGAATCGGAGAGTCTGATGGCAGACCAGCCTTCTGACAAGACGATGCTGCCCTCTCTGCTGGAGCAGAACCCTGCTCCCGTAGACAAGCCTTCGCAGGATCGCATCGACGCCGAGCGGAGTCAGGTTGACCGCATCATGGAGGTGTTCCTCCAACTGCTGCCGTCCAACTACGTGTCGGATGTCCCCGGTCCCTTCTACACCCTGCGCTACCAGGCGGCAGCCGAGCAGATCGCCAAGTTCCAGATCTCGGCCCAGGAGGTCTATGCCGACTCGGTGTACGACTACACGCGGTCGGAGTTCCTCTACCAGATTCTCGGTGCTCTGGTGTTCCCGGACGCCCGGACGGACGGCTGGCCCGAGATCGACGGTGACATCTCCTACCGCCAGTTCCTCAAGCGCATGGTCATCTTGCTGCTCCAGGGAGCCACCAAGAAGACCGTCAAGGAGGGTGTTGAGCTTCTCACCGACGCCACGGTCGAGGTGATCGAGAAGGTCATCGAAGACCGGAAGCTCAAGGGCACTTCGGCCTGGGGCTTCGATGACCAGTTCTCCTTCGAGATCAACGTCGAGGACACCCGAACCCTCACCGTGGGCGAAACCACTGTCATCCTGCCGGACTTCCCCGACGACCCGTTCACCCTCGTCAACAACGTCAGGATTGTCCTGCGAGCCCTCAAGCCTGCCCACACTTTGTATGACTTCCGATTCCTGTTCAGGGAGGCGTTTGGCCCTCTGTTTTCGGAGTCTTACAGCTTCGAGTGGTCGAACTACTACTATGAGGATTTTCGGCGTTATTGCCTCGGGGCCAAGAGAATTGCAGGAACGGAAGGGGAGACCCTGACTGACCGCACGCTGTTCAGCGACCCCTATCGGGACTTCACATCGGTTCAGGTAGGTGCCTATCTGACAGTGTTGTCCGGCCCGAACTCCATCCATGTCGGGGGCATCGAGGGCACTCCGGCTTCGACGGATGAGGGACACATCGGTCGGTATCGGGTCGAGGAGATCCTGGCCTTCCCAGTTGGGACTGACCCAGTGGCGCGGGAATACACGACAATCCCGACTGGGCTGACTGGGACGGCGACGGTCACAGGGGATGTGGTCGAGGATGACAGCCAGAACTGGGCTTTGGCCGTCGAGGGCGAGATTCTGGTGTTCTCGGACGGCCCCAACGCTGGGAGTTACCGGCTGAAGATGGTGCTGGGCAACGATGGAGGGCCTGTGGGGTTCGCTCCGGGGCCGGGGACAAGAGTGAGAGTGGCACCCAGCATCCTGCGAGTACGCCGCAGGATGGCCCAGGCCGCTACGGGCCAGGAATACGAGGTCGTGGTTGACCGGCTGGGTGTGCAGGTGCCCCAGGAGGTCGAAGACGAGGATGCGACCGTCTTTTTCCTCCGGTAGTAAGGGTATAGGCCCGACTACATAGAGCGTGCGCTAGAAGGAGGGTCACATGCCCGCCATCATCCGTGTAACCCTGAAGACTTCGCCCACGGGTGTTCCTATCGGCCCCATGACCGAGGGGACGAGCCGGAACGACCTCCGCAAGGGTTATGAGGTCACCTGCACATCCGTCCATTCGGCTGTCAGCTATAGCTGGCAGTTGTCCTTTACCCCCGAGACTTCGGGGCCAGAGGCGGCTGCTCCGGACGCCGATGCCTACACCCGTGAGGATTCGACGGCCAACCTGACGAGCACGGTGACCCAGCAGACCAAGTTCACGGTGGATAATGAGGGGGCCTACCTCATCCGCCTGGTGACAGATGCAGGAGAGGCCACCGAGGATGTCCAGTTCGTCCGGCTCCGGGTCAAGACGACCTTCGCGGAGCTGTTCCTGATCTCGGCGGGTGAGCGGCGAGACGAGAGTGGCACGATCCCCGCTGACGTGTCGGCCCAGGGTTGGGCCAATGAGCAGAACTCGAACCTCCAGCGGTTGATGCTCCTTGTGCGGCGTGCTTCGATGAGCGGGCGTGTCCTCTACGTCGATCACAACAGGGGGCGTAGCTACACAAGTCCTATCGAGCCCAACGATCCGACCAACATCGTCAGGATGCCAGGGCCGGAGACAGGGCGCGAGGACGAGACAGGGATGCGGATTGCCTGCGAGGGCTTCGCGGACTTCTCCAGCATCAACCTGGCCATCACCTACGCGGAGAACTGTGTCAGTCGGGGGGAAGCTCCCCTCGATGAGTTCAACCCCTACATCATCAAGATCGCTCCGGGTGCGTATCAGGAGGACTTGCGGCTTATCCCACACGTTCACCTGATCGCGGATACCCCCGGTGAGGTGGTGGTCACAGAACCTAATCCCGGTCAGATGATCGGGGTGGCAATCTTCCCCACCACCAATCCAGGGGCGCACCACTTCTTCACGGGGACGAATCCCGGAGACTTCGTGGTGCTCCGTGGAATCGAACTTCTGAACTTCGCACCCAGCACTGAACCAGTCCTTCGTCACATCGGCGGTCTGATGCTGTTCGACCGCTGCAACGTCGTTCAGACGGGGGCGGCAACCGGGGCTATCGTATCCGAAGCGAATGGTGCGCTTCCCCCGCAGATCTTCTTCCGGGACAGCTTCGTGTACGCACAGGTGGATGACCCGACCAACTATGCGGTCACCATGACTGATATCGGAGTCATCTACGGTCTCCGATCCAACATCTGGGGTGACTCGGGTGTCCGGTACAACACGAACTTCCAGGATGACCCGGACGGGGCCGAGGTCAGGTTCGAGCAGTCCTGGGTTCGGGCAATGGCCGTGAACGGCTACGCCTTCCGTGGATTGCCCGGCATCTTCTACGGCACGAACTGCGAGTTCGACGGTGAGGAAACCTCGGTCAATCCCCTCCTGGCCTTCGAGCTGGCCGATACATCGGGGGTGCTCGCTGGGGTGGGTGCGGTCAGCTACGATGTCCAGATCTTCCTCAACAACACGCGGGTCGAGGAGGACATCAGCGTTCGGACGAAGCAGACCTCGAACACTGTGGGATTCTATCCGTCGTCCATCCGGTTCGGTGGCGACTACATCTTCCCCACGGGAGCCCCGGATGAGTGGGAGCCCCTGACGAGGGGCGAGTCGCTGCTCTACGACAACGCCTACGTTGACCCGGTGGATCCCGTGGGTGGTGTGCCGGGGCTTCTGCCCACGAACAAGGTGCAGAACGCCATCGACATGCTCGTGGGGGCTGCTCTCCCGCTGGGTACCTCCCCCTACTACTCGCTGGACTCGGCCTATGACGGCCTCGATTCGTTGCAGCCCTTGACCTACGGCGACGGAGCCGGGCGGACGATCACCGCCGACGCAGGGGCCGTACAGATCGGCGGGGCAGAAACGCCCGTCGAGGACTGGCTGGAAGACGAGGTTCTGACCGGCGGCCTTCAGGTCGAAGGCAACGTGGACATCGGCCCCTTCGTGTCCGGTGCCCCCAACGGAGCCCTCGACAACCTGGGTTCCGAGATCAATCTGCGTCCGGGTACCTATGCCGGAGCAGCTTCGATGTCTCTGGGCCGCTCGGTCGTGTCCAATGACTTCGCAGCAAGCGGCACTCACCGGGGTCTGCCCGCTGGCCTCATCATGGGTGGCAATCCGAACGCGATGAATGCCACGGACGGACATGCGCCGTTCAATCTGCACCTGCGGACACGGAACAACTACGAGTCCGACACGGACGAGCTTGGTCGTATCGTTCTGGGTGGTGGTGAGTCCTACCCGGACTTCGGGTCGGTGGGCAGTGGGGACACGTTGGGCGGCAGTGTCTATGTCCAAGGCGGGACGTGCTATCAGCCTTCGGGTGCCGCGCCTTTCCCGGCTTTGGGCGGCACTATCTTCTTGGCTCCAGGGATGGCAACGAATTTGGCGGATTCGACTGCCTCTACGATTCGAGTCTGTCTCTTGGACAACACTATCTCGTGGGCCTCTCTTGACGCAGCGAACCCCTTTGTCGCGGGTGGTTCCGGGGTGTTCTATGTCGGGGGTCTGAATGGCGTTGAGAGGTTCCTGGTTGATGCTGCGGATGACCTGAATGCTCTTGTTACTCGGATCAATCTTTCGAGCTATCAGTTCGTAGCCTCAAATCAAGGCGGCGCTCTCCGGTTGAGGAGCCTGACACCGGGGCCGAATGGCGATGTGCTGTTCATCGCATCGGAACCCCCCACACTCAACACCGCCAACCTGGGTGAGCTTCGAGTGGCCTCGGGGGCGACCTTCACGCCCGGTGACTACAACAAGTACGTGGACATCGGCTGTACCGACACGGACGAGTTGACGATCTTTGGTGACCTGCACGCTACCGGCGACATCACGGCGGGAGGTTCTTGTTGCGGTGGTGGCGGTGGTGGCCCGACGCTGGTCTATCAGAAGATCGACTGCACTCTGCTCCCCCCGCCCCCATTCGCCGTGCCTGTGACTGCCACGGCTCGTTTGGTCGGGATGTTTAACCCAGTGGCTTTGCCGGGTTACGCTGTGGTACTTCCAACTCCTCCCCCGCCGGGGCGAGAGGTCACCATCAAGGATGAGAGCCTGAATGCGGGACTGGCACCATTCGCTATCCTTCCCGGCGGCCCTGAAACCATCGATGGAGCCCCCGTCGTGATGGTGGCTGTCAACGGTCAGGCGATTCGACTCTATTCAGATGGACTGAACTGGTTCATCTGCTAGGGGGCGCATAGTTGGGCTGGACTCCTGATACTGACCCGAGCGAGTGCTACCAGTGGAGCGTGTTCGGGTCTGGGCCGTTCCCCCCTCCGGGACAGGAGGCGGTCTACGATTGCCCTTCCTACCCCGAAGGTTCTGGCTACGGCGGCGTGGGATGGGTTCCCGGAGGCGGGCAGGGGACTTCTCCTGTAGGAAGTCCCTACGGGATGGCCTCCTACGGCAGTCGGATGTTCCCGGCTCCCGACATCGAGGTGGACGGCGGCTACGGCGGCGACGCCTTCGGGACAGGCCCCTACGGGTCTATCGAGCACATCCCACCCCGGATGCTCTCAGCCTTGAGCCTCAACGGCTGGGAGATCGAGGTCTTCTTCTCCGAGCCGATGGACCCGAACAACCCCGCACTGACCGACCCGGCCAGCTACACGTTGACACCGCTCATCGGTGGCCCCTCGGTGGTCACCCGCGTCGATATCGGGGATATGGGCTCGCTGGGCATCTCGGTCGGAGACTACCTGCGGGGGGTTACATCGGTCATCCTCACCCACACGGGAACGATGCTGGGTGGCACCTACCAGATCAACTGCTCTGGGCCGACCGACATCTCGGGCAACCCCATCCTCAACGTGCCGGTGACGCTCTACACCAAGGGTGAGCCTCCGCCCTATGTGGTCTACCCCATCAGTGGGGATGAACTGATCTTCAGTTTCCTCCATGCCATGCTCCCCGAGGCAGAGGAGCCGGTCGGGAACCTCTACGGCATCCTGGCCCCCGAGTCCTACGGGTTCACCCCGACGCCGGACTACCCCATCGACATCACGCCCGTGACGGTGACGCACCCCTATGGTGGGGATCCGCATCAAGTCCACATGCAGGTCACGGGGATGACCTCCCTGGACTATGCAACCAGCATCTCTCCTGCGACAGCCATCAGCTACGACGGCTCTGTGCTCCCGAGCGATGACCCGACCTTCGACGGCATCGAGATCTTCCCGGCCAACGGCACATCGCAGATCGTGTCGAACTACCTGTGGATGTCCAAGGTCGCCAACGAACCCTACGGCTGGGGATTCTGGGATACGACGGGCAAGGCGTCCCTCGACCCGGCGAGCTTCCGGGTGGACTTCACGTTCAACGCCGAGACGACCCAGTACGTTCCGCCGCTCTCATCTTTCCCGAACCCTCACGTCGGGGTGTTCCGGGTGCAGAGTGGCCCGCCTGGCATGGGTGTCCAGGTGGACATCACGTTCCAGCAGAATCTCGGAGCTGATCAGCTTCGCATCCAGTGTGGAACCTTCGATACGACGCTCAACGTCGAGTGGAGCACAGGCACCAACACCGTATCGGTGGTCAGGAACCGCAAGGGTGGCATCTACGCCATCCTGTTCAACGAGCTTCCCCTCACCTCGGGGGCCGAGGCTCTCTTCGACCAGCCCTCGATGGGTGATGGTGGGGCTTCTTGGTTCTTTTACGACGAGGCGTTCAGTGTCGAGGGTTTCACCGTCCGGGGTATCTCCTACACGGCGACCAAGACCGTGTTCTCGGCAGCCTGGAACTTCATGCACAACGCCGGGTCATCCTTCATCGGTGACCCCTCGCTGGCCAATGACTCGGTGTTGACCAAGCGGGGGCCGCTGGTCAAGGGCTGGGGTGATGCGACTCCCGCGACAGACCAGGACGTGACGGTCGAGGTCAATGGAGTCCCGGTCGAGGTTGCATCGGTCAATCCCTACATCGGGGAGATCAAGACCGCCATTCCCATCCCACTGATGCCACCGGGCACCCCTGACTTCGACGTGTCGCTCGACTACAAGTGGATGAACACCCCCATCATGGTGATGGAGGGCCTCAACACGCTGGGCCTGGTGTTCAACAAGTGGAACCGAGCCCGAGGGCACCACGACCCGGCCTGGCACGGTGACACAGATGCTGGACTGGGGGCAGCGGATACGGCCCGGTTCCCGATGGGTCTCGTCATGGGGCCGATCAGTCGGCCTCAGCCCAAGCTCATCGGGCACCGCTACATGGGCTTCGAGAGGGAGTACTCCGCACTCCTGAACAGCCCCACGACGCTCCTGATGAACCAGAGTCCCCACGCAGGGCAGCAGGAGGGCTTTGAGAGGGCGCTGGCGGGCTATGCTGTCTCCTATGAGGGCACACAGACCCCCATAGCGAGTTCGCCCGTCTGGGAGCTTCTGGGGACGGATACGGGCCAGGTCAACATCAACGAGGGCACCTACACCGTCATCGATCTCCAGAGTGGTTCCTTCGACCCCGACGACCCCCAGGTGGCCGAGTATTACAGGCTGGAAGACCTGACCTTCCCGGCCTCGATCAGCATGGTCGCTCGATTCCATGTCGAGGAAGAGAACCTCTCTCCTGACGGTGTGTTCACTGGAGTCGGGTTCGGCTTCCACAACGATCAGCATCTCTACCTGGTCGGCGCACTGTCGGTGAATGGCCTACAACATGTCGGGATGCTGCTCGACGCCCGCTACATCCACAATGTCGAGTCCTGGGAGCTTGGTTCCAAGACCACCGGGACTATCGAGGACAGCACGACCCTCATCGTCAACACCGCCGAGGCCCCACAAGACCTGGCAGACGGTGACAGGTTCCAGATCCTTGAGGGCACCCAGGCTGGGGTGTACACGGCAGAGCATGTCGTGGCCCAGTGTGACGGGACAACGACCATCACGGTGAGCCCGGCCTTCCCGGCTGACCCCAAGCTGTTCGGGAACACTTACCCCGAAGTCATCTTCGAGACCCAGTGGCAGGGGACGGCTTCGTCCTACCGCTTCGTGGTTGACCCCGACACCCAGCGTATTCAGCTCACGATGTCGGGTCTGACTACGGCGACCCTCCTCGACCTGACCTCGACGGTCTGCACTCTGGAGGAGCCCGCCAACACGGGCTTGAACCTTGTCATCGGCCAGGGTGGGCAGTTCTTCTGGGGGTCACTGAGCCGCCGAGGGACGAACCAGTCGGTCTGGTCGTTCACCCGCTACGCTGTGGTGCCAGATCAGACGAACCTTCGGGACTTCGCCCTCCGGGTGTACACCGAGATGGACGAGTTGCCCGAGTGCGAGGAAGACGCGGAACTGTGGTTCATCACCCAGCCCTTTGGGTACTCGGAAGTTGACTCCAGCGGCGATGTTCTGCTTCTCAAGGGCACAACGGCCTCCGAAAGTTTGGATTTCAGCTTCGGTTACGAAAGATTGGAGCCATTCTTCGCCCCGGACTCGAACTTCGACCTCCGACTGAAGTTCAAAGTTGAGTCAGGGACGTTGGGTGCTGGAGATGCCGAGGCGATTCTGAACGATGGTCAGCGCGAGGTTCGCCTGGCGACGCTCTTGTACGTGGAGAACCAACCTGGCACAAGCTGGCGTCAGCTTGTTGATCTGCCCGTGGAGAGCATCTCGGGGATCCTCGACCCGACCGAGCAGGGTTGGGAGGTGGTCTCGGGTTCGGATGGGTCGAGGGCGGTTCAGGCCCAAGACCTGGTGGTGAGCCAGAGTGCCGGGGAGACCATCCAGTTCACGAGCCATCTGGACAAGACGGGATTGCCGTTCTCTGACCAGGGCGGGCGTATCATCGAGGCCCGGATTGCTGTGGACTCATGGACGGGAGATGCGAATGGCAACACTGGCATCCGGTTCCACGCCGACGTGGGCGGCGACCACCATGTCGGAGTACGTCTTCGAGGCGGACCAAACAGCAGCGTCCAACTCATCGATATCGATGACCTTGTGGTTCAGGAATACCCTTTCGAGTGGGACGACGGGGAGTTCCATACCTACCGTGTCGTCGCGCCGCTCAGTGCGGTCACGCTCTACATCGATGACGAGGCGCAGTCACCCCCACGCAACCTCTTCGATTTCCCCGGCAACACGGGACAGAATACCTGCGTGTTTGGGGCGCACAACACGGTATCCGGCGTTACGCAGAGTCTGGCTAGCGAATCGCGGTGGCGGTCGCTGAGCTACTCCCTCCGGCCCACCGACGAGTGCAAGCGCACGCTCGGAGTCTGGCGGGGCGGAGACAAGACCGACATCAACTCCTGGGAGATCCCCCGGACGGATAACTCATCGGCCCAGAACTCGGCCCAGTATGGCCCCGTCATCGAGGAGATGGACTGGCGCGACTACGTGGATCTGCGGGTGTTCCAGACGCCGGACTGGGGTGTCACCGTATTCCGGCCTGACCTCCCGCTGCCGCCCTACTACAAGCCGGAGACTCCGGGCGTTCCCGGCACCGGATTCGCCACCTACACGACCGAGCCTTCGGCGGGATGGATCAACGTCGAGTACCCCGATCTGCCGAGGGTGGAATCGAACTTCGGGAAGGTCTCCTGGGGTGCTTTGAATCCCGAGTCCGTGACCCAGCAGCGGTGGGACTTCGTTCGCTACAAGCTGTTCAAGCCCATCACGAACGACTACACCGCACCGCAGCACATGGTCTTGAATTACAGCAACGTCATCACCAGCGGTGAGATGACCAAGGACTTGCTCCACGAGAGCGTGGTAGTCACCACCCTCGATAGCCGCCGGGTGACGCTGAAGCCCGCCCATCTCTTCGCCCAGAGCATCTGGAAGATCGTGGATGGGGATACCATCTTCACCTACGAGATGTTCACCCTCGCGGCGGACGGCCAGACCATCACGCTAGGCCAGGACGACGAGGGGAACGACTACACGTTCTCCGGGGATAACGTCCCCGTCACCATCGTTTTCATCCCCGGCAAGCCGGTCACGAACACCTACCTCGAAGCTCAGCCCCTCCTGGACAGCGTGACGCTGCTCAACGAGGGCACCCCTCCGGTCCCCAAGAGCCAGCAGGGCACCGACCACTGGGAGATCGCCACGGTTCCTGACTCGGTGGGGGCTTCTCTCGGGGCTTCTCTCGGGGCCTCGATTGGCAGCTTGGACTACCGCATCCTGAATTTCACGAATGATCCCGAAGCTCTTTATGAAGAACTGGACTTCTTCGAGGTCAGTTCTGGGGATGAGGGGCTGCTCTCGACCATGTGCGAGGGTGGGCTTCCGCTGGGTGAATCGGGCTACTCGGATGTGGGTGGAGACCCCATCTACAGTCCCGATGGCACGGGGCCTCCTCTGGGGGGCACCGGAGCCAGTGCTGGGCTGTATGAGACAGGTCAGACTACGGGGAGCCCCTTTGGTGGCTTCCTTCTGACCTTGAGCGGGTCTGCGTTCTGGGAGAAGCCCCCTACCCCTGTGGATGAGCTTCTGCCCACCGTGGGTGGCGTCGAGCTTCCGAACAACTACCTCTATGCCAGCGGCGGGAACTATGTGGGGCCGGTGGTAGATGATACAGGCAAGGTCATCGGGCAACATGCGTTGGGCGGCGAGTTGAACTCTGCCGTTCTCTTCAAAAATGCACCGCCTGGCTCATATCGGTGATTCGGCCCCGGAACTCGGTATGGTGTAGAGGAGAGAGCGATTTTCCGGCAAGGGCCGGGGGTGTCCTGCCCGGCTTCTAGTCGGTAAATCGCCTATGATGGAGCAAGAGTAGGGAACAGGACTCGCTGGAGAGCAGATATGTCCCAGTTTCAGGAGAAAATCAGGCGAGCCCAGACAGCCGTGAAACTCGGCATGAGCCTTGGTCCCAACCAGGAGATCATGAGACTCTTGGCCAATGCCAGGGGCCAGGTCTTCATCGAGATGCGGGACGCTGCTTCCGACGAGATTCTGTTGTCCTACGAAGTGGACAACGTGGTCACCCTCGATGCTGGGATTCTGGCCGCCAGGCTGTTCAAGGACAGCCTTCAGCCCAACCCGACCCAGAACAATGGCCTGACGATGCTGGGCGTGGGCACGGGAGCCACGGGGAACATCCTCAACCCGGACGCTCCGCAGCCGGAGCAGCGGAAGCTCAACAGCGAGGTCGCCCGGAAGGCGTTCTCGGCCACGACGTATCGGAACTCCGATGGCGTGGCCGTCAGCTACCCGACGAACATCGTGGACTTCACCTGCACCTTCGGGGAGTCCGAGGCGGTCGGGCCGCTCAACGAGATGGGGCTCATGAGCACCTACTCGCTCAACCCGAACAACAAGAACCCCATCAACAACGGGCCGACCGACTACGACCCGACCATCGACGTGACGGGCAAGGACATCATGGCCAACTACCTGACTTTCAGCGTAGTGACCAAGCCCGCCACGGCGGTTCTGACGATCACCTGGAGATTCACCTTCTGATGCTGGCCACTGTCGCCCAGAATGGAGGGGCTGTGGCCCAGACCAGGGAGGATAACGGCCTCTTTGCGGTCGAATGTCGTATCTGTGGGGCGATGAGACGGCAGTTGGGGCGTCATCTGCGAACCGCTCACGACATGACCCCGGCGAACTATCTGGCTATGTTCCCCGGAGCCGCCCTTGACATGCCTGCCAGCCGTCGTCGCTCGGATGAGTGCCGGGCCAAGCAGTCGGCAGCCGCGAAGCGTCGCTGGGCTTCGGTCGATGAGCGTGAGGCCCAGTCGAAGCGGCTGAAGAAGTCGGCCCCGTGGAAGGGCAAGAAGCTCTCGGATGACCATCGCCGGGCGATCAGCCTGGGACGGCTCGGTCAGCGGGTGTCGAAGTTCTCCGAAGCCATCTTGCCCCGCAGTGGTAGCGGACCACGGCCCCACGGGGGTCGGAAGAAGGCCGGGCGCAGGAAGGGCATCCCGCATCCGTGCCGGTCGATCATGGAGGCGAACTTCGCTCGGGTGCTTCTTCGGGAGCGGGTGCCCTACGAGTATCGACCGACCATCTTCGGGCTTTCGTGGGTGCCTTCGTTCCGATTGCTTCAGTCCCTCTATGACCTGGCTCCCGTGGGATGGGTTGAGGTGGTGGGCTGGCAGCAGCGGGCTGGGTTCCTGCCTTCGGGACTGGCCCAGAAGATCCAGGATTTCAAGGAAGCCACGGGAGAGGACGTGTTCATCATCAGCCAGAGCACGGTGCTCTGGAAGGCCATCGAGAGCATCTACTCGACCGAGATTCCCGACTGGGAGTTTCCTCGCCGGAAGCTCAAGATTCGAGGAGAAGGACGATGACACACTTGGCTGATCAGTGGGGGCCAACGATCCATGAATCCGCTCGCGGGTTCGACATCTCGGCCTTCGACAAGCCGGGGACATACAACCCCGCCACTATCTTGTACGTTCCATTCGGGTCTGGAGCCCGGACGACCGAGGGATACGTGCGGGATGACGAGGCCAAGGCGGGAGCCAAGGCCTTCGCAGATTACGTCAAGAGCTGGGAGCGCCAGGTCAAGGAACTGTCATCTGGCCGGGGCCGGTTGTGGGATGACTGGCTCAGCCTGGTGGGATCCGAGGAGAAGCTCAAGGAACGCCTCGAAGAGATGCGTCAGCAGTTGGGTGTTCTCCGGAAGGCGAAGTCCATCGAGGACATCAAGGGCATCATCGCTCCCATTGACGGGCCTGCGGAGTACCAGGGGCGCCTGATTCTCCTCAAGAAGAATGCGAACCGCGCCATCGCGCGGAACCATGTGGTCGAGGAAGCCGAGAAGCGGGGTGCCTCCGCAGTGGTGAAGCTGGTCAATGCCGGGATCGTGATCTCGGACAAGCCGGACATGGCAGCAGTGGCCGACCAGACGAAGAAGGCCATCGCTTTCGTCAAGAGGCGCTTCAAGGGTATCGCCCAGCAATACGAACAGTCGGTGGCAGAAGCTCTGAAGGTCGTCCATGAGGAAGCAAATGATGCCGTGGGATCAGCAAAGGCGAAATATCCGATGGCTGACCCGGCCCAGTTGCCCTATGTGGGCGAGTTGATGGCGACTATCAGCTAGGACGCGAGTATGTCTGTAAAGGACCGAGACAAGCACTACCGGGCGCTCGCAGAGCCCGACAGCGTCGCGCAGACGCCCAATTCGGTGTCACGCAACCTTCGGGTCGGAGACCGCTCCTTCCAGACGATGGTGTGGGAATCCGGCAAGCCTGTCCTCGACTCGGAACTCGACGCCGCCCAGGATGCGTCTTTCTGGGAGAACTACCTCCTGCGTCGCTGGCAAGTTCACTCGGGCTGGCTCCGAGGCCAGACCCATCACGACGTGTACAACGACTACATCCTGGGGAGCGCCCCCTCCGAGGTCGTGGACGACTCGGAGCAGGTCGAGTCCATCGGTGAGTCACTGGGCTCGGTGGGGGATGGCGCTCACATCCTCGATGACCGCACCCTGATCGATGCTATTCTGCTGCCCCGTCTCGAAGCCGTTGTTGCCGGACGGCCTGTGGTGGTGGAGTTCACCAACACCCGGACTGCGGGATACAACCTGGTGACCCTGGATCCCCCGACCATCTACGATGGGACGAGCGGCACCATTCACCGAACCGACTTCGTGTTTCTGGAGTGCTGGCAGGCCCTCGTCGCCCCGTCGCCCAAGGCAACGGGGGCCGCGACCATCGCGGATTCGAGCAGCCTGGTGGCCGGTGACAAGATCACCATCAACGGCATGGACATGACCGCGACGCTGGCCGTTCCGGGCCTGGATGAGTTCCTCATCGTGCCCGGAGACGACAACGCGACGGCCACGAGCCTGGCAGCGGCACTCAACAACCCGGCCAACTCCTTCTCGACCACCGTGACGGCCCAGGAGTATGCCAACGTCGTTCAGCTCTGGTCTTACGAACCGGGCTACGGTGAAGTGGGGCCACCCCCGTCCGGCAACTACATCACCCTCGCGGTGACCACGGCGGTCATCGGAGCCATGTCCATCTCTGGCCCGAACCTCACGGGCGGTGAAGACCGGCCCAACAAGCCCGTCAACGCCCAGGACAAGCTGTTCCGGCATGGGAACGTGCTCTCGGCCCCTGCCAGCTACCTCGATGACGTGATGGTGGATCCCGTCCTTCGGTCGGAGACCAGCCAGCGCATCCAGTTCCAGTATCGCATCCGGGCCACGGGAGCCGCCGAAGGCGTCAACTTCAAGACCCACCCGGACGGCTTCTCGACCAAGGTTCTCGGCCCCAACGCAGGTATCTTCGCCCAGGGGGCGAGAGCCACTCCGGCAGCGAATGTCTCCGGTCGCTCTTACCCGTTCGTCCCGGCGGACAAGGTGAGCACCTGGGATGAGTCGTCGGCTGTCGAATACGGTGTCGAGGACAACGGACTCTGGGTCTCCGGAGATGGGTCGTCCCAGTCCGCGAAGGACTTGGGCACTGTGGACGGTTTCGTCTATGCCATCCCCATCTGCTTCATCTTCCGCTACAACGACGCGGGAGACCCGGCAGCAGCCGCCAAGGGCTTCAATCCCGTCTACAACACCAACGGAGCCCCCCGCTACCAGCACACGGCCTACACGGGCGCTCTGGGCTCCATCGGGGCTGGGCACACGGATCGTCCTGACGGTGAGTGGGCCGATGTCATTGCCCAGAGCCGCCTCCTCGACCTCCGGCGGCACGTCATGTTCGCCGGGGCCGACTTGCAGGCCGAGGCCCTCTACCAGATTCAGTCGCTGCTGGACGGCTCGCTACGGACGTGGGCCATCGACACCGACAGCAAGCAGACGCTGGGTGGTGGCTCGGGAGACGTGTCCACCCGCTTCCTCGTCTGCAACGAGGTAGGTCGGGAGGCTGCCCAGCAGGGAGCCCCTCCTTTCTCGGGAGACACCCAGCGTGGAGAGACCATCCGGAACTTCGACCATGTGGCCCGGCGCTTCGGTGACCAGCCCGTGGTTGAGCGCCTGGTGGTCGCCTACCACCCGTCTGACCAGGAGACGGGGCCGTCCATCGGGGCTGGCACGGTCAATCCTGGCAAGTACGTCGAGAACCCGATGGGGGCGAGTGTCCTGCAGTGGTCTTACGGGGACATCCTCCATCTCGACCTGACCAAGCTCGATGTGACCTCTCTGGGTGGTGTGTTCCAGGGCATCAGCGGAGGCGGCTCCTCGGGTGTGGGGATGCCGGACACGAGCTTCACTTACTTCGCACCTCCGGGGACGAAGATCACGGATGTCCTGTCGGCCTATCACGATGATGGAAACTTCGAGCTGCCCATCGACCAGCGGGTCGAGATCAAGACCATCGGTGGTCTGGGGACTGACCATCTGCGGGTGGAACTCGATGTCAATGATCGCCGGGCCAACGGCGGCATCAGGGGAGCCGCGACCTACCCCCTCGTCGGAAGTGACGGGAGCATCGGAGACTCGGGGTCTCCGCGTCGCATCTTCCTCGAAGTCGAGATCACGTATCCGCTGGGCGTCGGCACCACGGACACGCCGGACTTCGAGATTGAGCCTGACCCGGACATCTACGATGGCAGCCAGGGAGGGCCTGGCCCGCAGATCGAGAACAGCACGAACCAGCGGCCCAACGACTTCGAGGATCTCATGGAGCCTGCGTTCCGGCAGGGCTACCGCGAAGTCATGCTGGAGTACGTGGCCAACGACACGAACGGTTTGACGCCGGGCGACCGGCTTGAGGGGGCTCCGGTTGGAGAGGTTCACACCGAGAGTCTCGTGAGCCGGGACGACGAGCTGTACTTCCCGCGTCGGGTCTGGGGGCCGCAGCAGATTCATGTCGAGGGTGATGACGCGGGGGCGGTGTCCCTGGACTTCACTCAGTGCGAGTTCGGCTCCAGCAGTCGGAAGATGGTCATCAGCAACTTCACCCCGCTCAACTCTCCGCAGGAGTTGTGCTACATCGAGTACTTCCCGCAGGACGCCATCCCGAACTACGGCCCCATCGGTGCGGGCTACCAGATCGGCGTGTACTTCCGCTCCAACGCTCCGCAGACGGCGGGTGTGAAGGAGGGGAGCATCACGACTGCGGGCGACGGGGTGCTGCCGACCATCCTGCGGGTCGAGCCTCTGGCGATGGGCCAGAATGTCTGGTCGGGACAGGTCGGCATGGGTTCACTCGACCTGGCGTTCCCCTACGGGTCGCCGCTTGACCAGATCGCTGTCAACGATGGGGCGATGAACACGACGAAGGAGTGGTACTTCTGCGCTTCTGCCTCTATCGCCATCGATGACTTCGACGCAGACACGGGACTCCTGGCGCTCCACCCCTTCGTCCAGGGCGATGTCCAGAATGACCTGGAGTTCGGCAGCATCGGTGCCGGAGCCGGGCCGGAGAAGGATGCCGAGTTCCGGGCCTACTATCCGTTCGCGGATGACACCTCGTATCGTCCGACGATCATGTCGCAGCCCTTGTATGGGGCGACGAGGCACAAGGTCATCGTGCCTATCTTGTGTCGGGCGACGGAGGAGGTCGAAGGTAGCGATGGTGGTCTCCTGTATCGCAAGGATGAGTTGCTGCTCATCGTGATCAGCCGGTTCGCGGAGTTGGACGACGACAACACCGTCCGGTTCGTGGACACCGACAACCGCACCAGTGCTGCGCTTTACCGGACGCGGAACCTGTTGCTCGTCGTAGGGCCGCGAAACGAGGGAGTCTGACGATGCCTCGGAAGACTAACCCAGGTGACATCACCACGGGGCCGGGCAAGACGGTTTCGTCTGATACGGATGAGCTTGTTCTCCGGAGCTACGCGGGCGGAGCCGGAGAGGGTGCCCACATCCCGCCGGGCGGTGGGATGCCGAGAGCCGGATACCCTGCGCTTCCGTGTCGGGCCTGTGGTGGAGCCGGTGGCAGCGGGGGTTCCATCGGTGGGGGCGGTTCGGTCGAGGACACGGTTCTCACGGTTGGTGACCCGACGCTGCATCCCGGTTGGACGGGTGTGACCCCGGACTACGCGACGCTGGGCGAGGCGGTGGCGGCGGCAGGGGCCTTGATGGATCCGCAGGCGGATGCGGCTGGCCGTAACGTCCGCATCTGGGTCATTGGCCCGACCCTGGAGCCTACAGGCAGTGTGCCGATCACCATCCCCACGGACGGACTGATCATCGAGGGTGCTGCCTGGACGAACGACGGAGGCCCTCCCCCGGCGGTGGAGATCACCTGGAGGGGAGGCAATGTCCCTCTCTTCGATATTGACGGGCACAGTGACCTCATCTTCCGGAATCTGTCGTTCAACAGTGATCGGGATGGAGTCTCTACCCCCATACCTCCTTTCAGTAGGGTGGTTTTCCGCAATTCTTCCGTGACCACGTCCTCAAATGTAGTGGTGGACAACTGCCGAAGTAAGGGTCCCTCTGCTCATGGTTTCATCCTTTCCGATACGGACATCATCAACTGGACGGTGGTGAACAACCAGGCCAACACTGGCTCCTTCGGTATCTCGACTACGAACGGCGGAAGCCTCTTGCATCCTCCCATTTACGGGAGGATGGGGAACTGCAATATCACCCGCAACCGATTCACTATCGAAGGTTCGGCATACCAGCACTTCGATGGGGTGATGGCCTATGACGTGAACCTGGTACAGCAGTCCGACCTCAACGTGATCGGGGAGAATACCTTCACCGGGTATCGGCATAGCGTGAACGTGCTCGGGAACGGGAACACCATCGACAACAACTTCTGCCAGGAGAGTGAAGAAGAGGCCATCATCACTCGGGGGGTCATCAACCGTGTCCTGAAGAACGGGCTCTTGAACTGCTACAGCGACCCCTCCCCGAAGACTGGTATCTCCATCACGGGGAACAGCAACGTCTGCCGGGAGAACATCGTCGGCCTTGATGGGGATATCCCAGGGGACATCCCTATTCTGGTGACGGGCGGTGACAGGAATACGGTGTGCGACAATGACGCCCTGCAGAGCAACGGGGAAATCAACCTGTTGACGGATGAATCCATCGCGGAGGGGAACCACTGCGCCGGATTCATCCTGAGCGGCAACGCCTGTATCGCCCAGGGCAACTGGGTTGACGGAGACTTCACTCTGACCGGGGCACCCAACCGATGCACCATCGGAGACAACGAGATTGGTGGGGATTTCACGATCCCCGCAGACAGTGGCCTCCACACCATCACGGGCAACTACATCGTAGGCGACATCCTATCCCAGGGTTCTCGATGCACCGTCACGGGGAACATCGTTGGCGGGGGGTTCGATACGGGACTCGGACAGGAATGGGAGATCACCGGCAACAAGTTCATGGATGGTGTGATCGTACAGGGAGACGACTGCGTCATTGGAGACAATGAAATTCAGGTGGGTCTCGCGGTCACTGGGGACAAGGCAACCGTAAGCGGCAACCGAGTCGTAGGCGAACTCGTGTTCGTGGATTTTACGGGGGGATCCAACCACACCATCACGGGGAATCAGGTCGAGGGCCGCCTCCATGATGCGGCTGGCGTGGACGACTGCGTGGTCGCTGACAACGTGTGTGAGGAGTTGGAGTGGGCCGGTGATGGGTCTGTCATCTCCGGGAACAAGATTTCGACCAATATGACTATCAACAGTGACCGGGCATCGGTCACTGGCAACACCATTGATGCGGCCCTTTCTTACTTGGGGGATGAGTCTACGATCACCGGCAACAATGTGGGGTCTGACATCTCCATCACGGGTTCGGATGTCATGGTGGCTGGGAACTACGGGGACAACAACATCGTGGTTGGAAACGGCTCCGGGGTCATCGTGGTGGACGGCAACCACAGCGATAACATCGTCATGAACGGTGGCCCCTATTCCACGATCACCGGGAACTGGGTGGGAGCCCTCAATGTCGCGGTCAATGTTCCCGATTGCACCATTACCGGCAACAATGTTGTCAACAACATCAGCACTTTCGGGGCCAGAACCACGGTCACAGGAAACCGTGTCGGTGGCGACATCCAATCGAGCGGACAGGACACTACCATCACAGGCAACTGGGTGCAGAATGCGATCAGCACCGGGCCTGGGTCATCTCTCACCATCGGGGACAACGAGGCCGAAGAGATTTTGGTGGGCAGTGCGGATTCGACCATTGGAGACAATGTCGTCGGAGAATCCATATTTATCGCGGCGGGGGCCTCGGGCTGCACTGTGACAGGAAACCGTGTTCTCTTGACTGTTACGGTCAACGCGAACGAATGCACGGTGGACAACAACAAGGTCACGGGGAACATCACGGTCACCAGCCTCAAGGTCACGGTGGGAGACAACGATGCCTCCGATATCGTTGTTGGGGGTGTCAACATCACCGTCTCGGGGAACCGAGTGGAGGGAATCATCCACGGGACGAATTCAAGCAGCCAATGCACCTTTGGGGATAACATCTGTGCAGATCTTTTGGTCGAGGGGCCTCGTTGCACGATTACTGGGAATCGTGTCCTCAACGAGCTTACGAGCGATGGAGTGCATAATACGGTTTCAGGGAACAGCGCCCTGAAAATCAGTATTCTTGAGGATGAGAATTCTGCCTCGGGGAACAACACCGAAGGGGATTTCTTTGTGGGTTCCGGTGCTGTGCGTTCCACTGTATCCGGGAATGTCGTCGCAAACGACATGACCATCTACGGAGACTTTTCCACAGTGAACGGCAACCGGGTCCAGAATGACATGCTCCTTGGGGTCGCGGGTAGTGGTATGGGGGTTGTAGTGGTTGGCAATGGCGTGTTCAATCAGATCACTCTGTCAAACTCCCAGACCACGGCAATCATCATGGGGAATCGGATGAACTCAATCGACAGCTTGGCCGGTGGAGATCCTGGCGGCAATACCATCGTAGGCAATCGGATTTCGGACAACGCCACCGGCTATTTCGGTGCCCCCGTTCCGAATGGTTCCGTTGGCCCGGCGAACATCGTGGACAACAACACTTAGGGTGAACCATGCGCGTGCTCGCTGACCTCAAGACCCTCTTCACCACAGGTACCCCAGAGGTGACCCAGGTGGAGAAGACTCCGGCACCGGAAGAGGGGACGCCCATCAACGGGCGCTTCGTGCTCCCCATCGTCACGAGTGTCGAGTTCCCCATCACCTCGGACGACTACATCCTCCCCGTGGACGGCGGAGACCTGTCCAGCATCTCGTTCAGCCATCTCCTGGCGATGTTCCCCGAGTTCGCCAACATCTACTTCAACCCGCTCATCACGGACACCCAGCTTCTCGAACTCGACCCGTTCTTCTTGTTCACCGACCCCCTTATCCCAGCGGTCTACTACCCCCGCTTCCAGACGGGATACCCCTTTGAAGGCCGGATGCCGACCCACACGGCGCTCCTCCCCCAGAACGATGCGGGGGACTACGCCCGTCCTGGGCTCATGGTCACCCAGGATATCGACATCAGCGCCCTGGAGCCGACCGGGGTGACCGACTTCATGGTCTACTGGAAGCTCCTCGACTTCGACGTGAGCCACGATGTCCGATCCGAGTACGGGGCCACAACAGGACAGAATACCCCTGCGATTCGGCGGGTTTACGAGACAGACCAGGAGCCGGATGAGTTTTTCGCCTATATCACTACCGATAGTGGGGCTCCATACACATGGACTCCCGTGAATCTGCTGGAAACGGTGACGGTGGCAGCACCCACGACCACGTTCCGGGTAGCATTCAAGAGCACGGCGGACGCCAAGATCTTCCTGGCGAACTTCGCAGTGCTGTTCTGAGAGGGCGACATGAGCTTGGACTTTGGTAACGGCGTTTCTCGCACCCTGACGGCCATCAAGCGGCAGTTCTCCTCTGTCGTCTGGCAGGCCGGGAAGCCGCCTCTCGATTCCGAGGCCAACCTGGGCAACCAGATCGCCTGGGAGAACCTCCGGCAACTCGTCCGGGCGATGATGCCTTCGGGCTTCATTCTCGACCCGACGCGCTCCTTGGAGGATTTCCAGTTCGACCCCCAGTGGGCCAACCTGTTCAAGTTCGGCAACCCGCGAGTGCCGCAGGGCGAGCTGGAGACTCCGGAAGAAGATCCCGTGATCTGGGCCAACGTCAACGGCTGGATTCTGCCCGTCGTCGGAACCCAGGTCACGGAGGAGGGTGACCTCTCCAACTGGATCAAGCTCTACCCGCCGCCCGAGACTGACCGGCGCATCGACTTCCTGTTCCTCGAAGCCTGGCAGTGCCGGGTTGACCCGAATCCCTCGGAGGTCAACAAGCCCAACGCCTCGACCCTCTGGAAGTACGGGAACGTCCTCTATGGCGGGACGAACCTGACGGATGACCTCGAAGACCCGAGCATCGGGATGGAGACCACGGGTCGCATCCAGGTTCAGTATCGCCTCCGCGTGTTCGGCGGGGCCGCTGCGGGAGTCGGGGGCAGCGTGGCTCTCGAAGTCCACCCGGACGGTCTGGGTGATCCCAACATTCTCGGTCAGGGAACGGCGGACGACCCGATTCCTGGATTCTCCTTCGACAACATGCGCGAGGATCTGGGTGATCCCGGCCTCTGGCGGGCTGGCGACGGAGACGCAGGCAACGCTCTGGGAACCATCGACGGATACACCTACGCCATCCCCATCGCGGCCATCTTCCGGCGTAACTCGAAGGTGTATCAGGCTGTCACGGATGCGGGTGACCCCGAGCAGAACGGTGGTTTCGAGCGCACCCCGAACTCCAAGCATCTGCCCATCCCGCTCGACGGAGCCCAGCCCTTGCCGGTCGCCACGTTGGCAGAGGACTTGAGCCCCACGGCGGCAGCGGGGGTCAGCGATGCCACGATCAGCGTCTCGAACCTGGAGGGGTCGGGTTGGGACGACCCCCAGCACACGTTGTCCAACATCTTCATCCTCATCGACGGGGAGATCATGGGTATCTCCGCCGTGGATGACGTGGCAGGAACCGTCACTATCCCGGCAGGTGGCCGGGGACGGTGGGGCACCGCAGCGGTGGGCCATTCTGCCGGGGCTTCGCTCCAGTTCTTCAACACGCGCCCGGACGGTCTCTACTCGGATGAGATTGCTCAGCAGGACGTGCTCGACCTGCGGCACGGTGTCAACGCGAACGACTGGGACTTCAAGCGACTCCTGGAGCACAACGTCGCGGCTCTGGCGAAGAACGAGCTGCGGTCGGCCTGGAAGGACGCGGCGGCGGGCGACACCCAGGGCGTCACGGTCAACGAGGTGGACTACCTCTGGGCTGGTCGGCCTGGCCCCCTCGACCCGCCGAACCACACCGAGGCTCTCGATGGGCCGGACGGTATCCGCTACATCTGGTCGGACGGGGCGGTCATCCAGCCCGAGGTGACTCTCCTGCTGGACAACGAGGCGAGCCAGGACGACAACAAGGTCGGGTTCAACGTCACGGACACCTTCGACACCAACACCAACTGGGACGTGGGTGCGGACTTCAAGCCCTCTGGTTTCATGAACGTGGCCAATTTGGCTGACACTGACGGCTGGGTGAACGGCACGTCGCTGTTCTTCTTCCTTGGTGGGGATGACGGAACGCACGGGGCACGAGGAACCTTCCGTGATGGAAGCACACGGGCTGTTCGGGCCGTGATGCCCCGAGAGTACTGGAAGTCCGGCTACCCGGATGTGGATCCGGAGAACGGGAACCAGTATCCCATCTCTCTCCGACTCATCGACTTCCGGGCTTTCGAGCCTGCTCCCGAGGCCATCTTGCCCGAGGAAGCCGCCAGGCACGCGGGGCCGATGTACCCGTGGCGGGCAACGAACTTCGAGTATCCCTTCATCGCGCTCGGAGGTCTGCTCCGCAACGAGTTGACGAAGAATCGGAGCGCCTCTGACCTGGAGGAGCTATCCGGAGACATCTACGAGATTGATGTGGGCATCGACTTCGATGACGGAGAAGGCATCTGGTGGTCGCAGGATGACCACACGGGGCCGGGAACCGTCGATATCCCCAACTTCCAGAATGACCCCACGGCTATCTCGAAGCCCCTCTTGCGAGGCACCCGGACGTTGTATGGGATGCTGACCAACAACGGGAAGAACTCCACCGGGAGCCAGTCCGAGATCTACGTGGTACTCTACGGAGACACGGATTCCCGCAACAACAACGGTGCCTTCCGAGTCATCGGGGCGGGGACGGCCTCGTTGGGTCTGACTTCGAGCCCGGCTTCGGCAGCAACCCGTATTCGGGTTGAGCCGATGAGCCAGGACTTCACCACCTTCGATACCGCCACCGGGAACAACATCACGGTGGAGTTCCGGTCGCAGGAGCACAACTCGGACGACACCTCGGACTACGACTCGAACACGGCGGACTTGGTGATCGTGTTCACGGACATCTGCGGCAAGATGCTCAGCTCGGGCACCTTCTACGGGATCAATGCCTGGAATCCGATCTACAACTACCCGTGGGAGCGGTATCGGCTCGGTTTCGGAGAGTCCTACGACCTGTCGCTCCCCTGCGGAGGGGTCGAATTCACCTATCCACTCCAGTCCAAGCTGGAGATCTCCTTCACCCTCATGTACCACCCCGGACGGGGCGGCAGCGCCCGTGTTCCGGATGAGATCGTCCGCTTCGCTATGGTCGGTGGCCTCGGAGAGACGCTGGGAGCCTACCTCCGACAGAGCCCGGCGTCCCTGGACTTGACCTTCCCGAACATGCCGACCAACGAGACCTACTGGGATCCGGCCCACATCCAGCTCTGGAACAAGCTCCCGGCGCTGGGTTGGTATGCCCCGAACATGCCGAGTGCGGGTGGCCAGGTGGTCGGCTTCACGGAGCAGGATCGGGAGCACGAGCTGTTCATCGACCGGGGCAGCAAGACCATCATGTTCCGCCCCTTCCGCGACCGGGAGATGACCCTCAAGCAGCTTAGCTTCGAGGACGCCTACTTCGCGGAGATTCCCGACTGCTTGCTCGGGTCATACCAGTATCCCAACGGCTGCTACAAGGATGCCCTGAATCTCTTCACGCAGGGTGGCTCCATCGGCGGCAATGGCAAGCAGTCGGCCTATGCCATGCCGCGTGAGTGGATGCCTCGCTTCGGGCGGCAGGACATCCCCTACTACACGGACACCTCGAACGGTCAGGGGCCGTTCCTTCCGGGCATCAACCACCTGTTCGTGGACACCACGGATACGGACGCTCACGTTTTCCACATCATCGGTGGCTCGGACAACAACGGGAGCCCGTCGCCGGGCGTCTACTCGATGTACTTCACGACTGACACCCCGTCCAACTACGGTGGGTCGGGTACCTTCGTCGCCGCGTGGAACAACCTGCCCTACTACAAGGCCCGCAAGACCACGGACATCGATGACACCGTGCTCTACGCGGACGAGGTGATCGAGGCGCTCAACGCGGTCAACTCCTCCGACCTGGGGCGCGGTCTCAAGGGCATTCAGCTTCCGCCGTACCTGGGCATCGCCCGGCTCTACGGGGTCTATGACAAGCGGGACTGGGACACCTTCGGTGGGCGTACCTTCCAGGGGAATCGCTGGGAGATGCTCTCTGATTCGGCTCCGAACCTCATCCGTGAGGATGCCGACCAGCAGACGCTGTTCATCTTGCAGGACGGGGCCAAGGATCTGTGCAGTGACTCCATGACGGAGAGTGAGGGTGACCACACCTACATCGTGCCGTCCAACATCCTCGACCTGACGCGCTCGACGCACTACACGGATGGTGAGACCTTCGAGGATCTCGACTACGTGGTCGAGTGCTGCATCTTCGGTTTCGCCAAGGGCTGGATCGACCAGAACAACTACGTGCTCGTGCGCTGGCACGACGGTTCGGGAGATCCCCACGACGACTCGGATGAAGAGGAACTCGAAGGTATCCATCTCTGCATCCCGTGTCCGGCGGGGTACAACGATCAGCTCTACAACGACTTCAACCGTACCGTGTACCAGGGCGACCCCTACATGACGCGGGGTGGCGAAGTCACGGTGGCGTCGGACTACGAGCACCGCTATGGTCAGGTGCCGATCTCGGGCCAGTACGCGATGGAGACGCCCATCCAGCAGTACTTCGATGGCGAGTACATCCCGCAGACCCCGAACGCCCGTGGCTTCGAGGTTCTGGCCAGCATGGACTTCTACACGACGTTGGGGACGGGCAAGATCGGCGGAGAGCTGTTCCCTGGCACTCCGCTCGATGTGGGCTTCACCTGCAACAAGCCTCCGGCGGCGCTGCGGCAGCCCTCTTCGGATGACCAGCCTGCCTGGCGCATCAAGACACGGGCCTTCACCGAAGGGCAGAAGACCAACGACTCACGGGCCGAGTTGACTCTGTTCGTGCAGGGGGGTGTGGACACCTTGAATCCGGACGATGAGAACTACGTGTTCTGTCGCTTCGGGTTGCTGGATGGCACCTACGTCGATCTCTACGGGGCACAGGCTGCCTACAAGTCCAAGCTCACTGACGCTCCTCCGGCTGGCCTGGGCATTCCCGAGGAGGATGTCTGGGACATCGACACCACTTCGATTCAGTCGTTCATCAAGGATTCGACCCAACTGGTGGGCACCTACGCACCGGGATTCTACACCTTCACTAACAAGGCGATTTCTGGGGTCACGGTCGGGGACACTGTGATCATCAACGCCCGTGAAGATCTGGAACACATCGTATTCGAGGGCCATGTCCCGACAGATGGAATCGTCAGAGTGGGTGTGTTCAACACCTGGACGCCGACCGCCTACGACTGGCCACAGGGAGTGCCTGGTTACACCATCGTCCCCGTATCTATCCCCGTGGCTGCCATCCCAGCAAATACAGGGGTTCCCTTTCCAGCGCAGACCTTGTCCGGTGTCCTTCCAGGAGATGTGGTGGTGTTGTCACAGGATCATACCGTGCCTCCGCCTCCTGGGTATGAGGCATTGATTGTGACGGCTGCAGTGGTCGCTCCTGATACAGTGGATTACTGGATCTACAACGCCAGTGCGGCTCCTGTTGGCCCTGGGCCGATCATGCCATTCCTGGCTGCGATCCTGCAACCACAGGATGTGGCGGCACACACCGTTGATCTCGATGGGAAGTACTTGGACATCACGGTCATTCACGATACGGGTGACCTCAACGAGACCGTGACCAATCTGGCCTCGGCCATCAACAGGCACTCGACGCTGAGCCAGAACTGCCTGGCGATCCCCGAGAAGCCGGACAAGGTTCGGATCGCCGCTGTCCCCACGGGTGCCGAGGGCAACGAGGTCACCTACGAGACCAAGTGGTACACTGAGAGCGTCCCACCGACGGTCAACTCACCATTCCAGACTATCATCCCGTTCGCGGATACGACCAACGAGTTCCCCTTCAGCCTGCGCTCCAGCAGCCCACTTTCGGGAGGTGTTGACCGTCCGATGAACGCGGGCGATGGCACCAGCCAGGTCAACATCACCGGCATGACCGAACGCCTGCCGCTGGGTGCCCTGCTCCAGGACTCGGACTTCCTCTGCGAGAACCCGCTGCGGGATGACGCCTCTGCGATGAAGGCCAGCCCGACCGGGCCGCGTCCCATCCAGACGCTCATGCCCTTGGTCGAGCGGGATGAGTATGACCGCTTCTTCGGTGAGCCCGGCGCTCTCTTCGCTCAGTCGGATGGCTCCGTGTCGGTCACGGACTACTCGGCCTGGACGGAACAGAATACGGGCGGCTCCCGCATCTTCCGTCTCTTCCGGGGCGGTGGCTCCGTGTACGTGCTCGATGGCCAGCACCCCGGCGGGCCGGTGGACTGGGTGACCGAGACCTTCTCGGACTCGCTCCAGCCCGTGATGAAGGGTGGGGCACTGGTCTGCCGGGCGCTCCTGGTGCGGAACTTTTACGAGGAGGCCGACCTGATCGGTGGATCCTACACGTTGACCGATGGTGATGAGATCCAGATGGTCATCGTGACCTACGGGGTTCTGGGAACGGACACGACGCAGGAGGATGGTGTCACCCTCGGTGGTGACATCTCCCCGGCGGGCTACGGCGAAGGCTTCGCTGCGGCTGACCGTTACCGTCTGGGCGCTCGCCCGATGTTCCGGGGCTTCAACCGGGAGATCCCGAACCCGGCGAATGTGGTGCTCGCTCCGTACCCCGAGGAGGGGCCGGATGATCCGGGCGGGGGGCCGTGCTGATGCCCTTCATCCGACGCAGTGACATCAGCCAGAAGATCCGGGCTCCCTACGAGCGCAAGTACATCGCCCGGCTCCGCGAAGCCCTGCGGAATCCGGGCCTGCCACCGGAGCAGAAGGAAGCCATCCAGAAGAAGATTCGGGCCGTTCAGAAGTCCGACTAGAAGGAGGTCGCTATGCGACGCGCAATCCTGGTTCTGTCCCTGCTCGCCCTGCCCTTGGCAGCGATGGCCGACGAGGGGGCCAAGCCCACCGAGGCTCCGGCACCTGACGCCAAGGCCACAGAAGCCGCCCCGGCTCCGGCCCCCGATGCCAAGGCCGAAGCGGTTCCCGCTCCTGCGGAGGAGGCCAAGATCGAGGCCAAGCCTGCCGAGGTCAAGGACGCGGCTCCCGCTCCCGCCGAGGCCAAGAAGGTCTTGAAGGTCGTCAAGGAGGCCGAGGCCGACAAGACCGCCCCGATTCCGGAGGATCCGGAGGAGGTCATCTTGCTGGTTGAGCAGCTCATCAATGCGGCCAAGGGCGGCAACTGGCAGCTTTTCGTGGGCCTGCTGCTGACGTTGATCGTCTGGGTTCTCCGCAAGTTCAACGTCATCTCGTTCCTGCCGGACAAGGCCGTGCCCTGGGTTTCTGCGGCCATCGGCATGGTGGGCTACATGGGTGTCGCTCTGGCGTCGGGGCTCGACCTGACCACGGCGCTCATCCAGGGCTTCCTGACGGGCGCTGCGGCGGTCGGCCTGTGGGAGATGCTCGGCAAGCACACGCTGCCCAAGCCCAAGAAGGCCGAGGGCTAGTCCCTCCGGTCGTCTTCGATCTCCTCCGGTTCGACCCCCTTGACCAGTAGATCATAGACACGCCCGAGGAAGACCACTCCTTCCTCCATGCTGCGAAACCCTCGCACGAACTCGCCTACCTGCCAGTACCACGGGCAAGCACCGGGTCGGGTGTCTTGGCTCTTGACAAGTCGGCCTGGGACAGGGCGCGGGGGCAGCACCATGTAATCGCCCTGGGTGCGCCACTCATCTCGGGGCTGGACAAAAGTGAGCAGGTGCTTCACAGGGCCACCCCGTAGTGGGTCTTGATCAGCTCCTTGGCTCGACCCTCGTACTTCTTGCCCACCTCCCAACACCGGGCGTTGGGGTTCCAGCGGCGCTGCTTCCAGGGGATCTTCTTGAGGTCGGTGATGAAGTCCGTGTTGTAGGGGGTGAACACGCGGACGTGACCGTTCGGGGTGTCCTCCAGCCGGATGCTCCCGTTGGCCGGGGCCGTCCCCGTGGTCGCCTGGGCGGGGGCCTTGAAGGGTCGGAGGTCTGCCCACCGCTTGTTCGGGATCTTCCAGATGCGCCCGTCACCGCAGGCGAGGTCGCCGCCGCAGTGGTAGCCCAGGACGGTCAGGAAGTAGTCCTTCTCCGCGATGGGCACCTTCCAGCCGACCTTGCGACCGACCTTGAGCGGCTTCTCCACCGTGTCGCCCGTGGGGCTGGACTCGGTGGTCGTGAGCGCCTCCGCGCCGGGGATGTCCCGCATGTCGCCCCGGAAGCGGTACTTGTCGGGGATGAAGGCCTCGATGTGGTCGGAGTGCTCGCGGACGATGGCGACCGTGCGGTCCGCTTCCAGCTTGTCAGCCAGCTCGGTGTAGCCCAACGTGCGGACGATGGCGCTGCACTTGAACACCTCGTCGCGGTTGTCGAAGTGGGCCGAGGCCCAGTACACCAGCAGGTTGCACGCGAGCCGGGCGTTGGCGTGCGGCTCGCCGCCCTTGGTGTTGACGAGCTTGAGGAACCCGTCCTGGATGTGCTCGGGCAGGTCGGAGCAGGCCAGCAGCCCGAGGGCGTTCTTGATCTGGCTCGCGTCGGGCTTGTGCAGCGGGTTGTAGTAACGCTTGGAGCAGACCGGCCCGATGCCGTGCTCGACGCTCTCGGCGTCGGTGAGTTCCGCCCGGCACACGCAGCAGTGGCTCGCGGTGATCTGGGCGATGGCAGCGTGGGTCTCCGGGGTCTTGGGTGTCGCTGTGGTATCCATCATCATCCCTCCACCTAGACTACTTTGCCCGACCCCGAGATAAGCCTTTCTTCAACATCTCCGGGCTGATGGGGTGCGACACGAGCCTCCCGATGGCTGTCGCCTTGCCGCTCTTGGTGCATGTGCGGTCGGAGAAGTGCTCGTGCTGAGCGGGATCCTCGCGGCCCGCGATTTCGGCCATCCAGCCCTCTCCATACTCGCGGCCCCCGTAGCGGTATTTCTCCGTGAACCAGATGCGACCCTTGAAGCGGGCGATGCCGTCCACCAGGGCGTACACGAGGCTGACCTTGGGGTCGTCGGTGTCGGGCACGAGCATGAACGGAGGCAGCGTGTCCAGGTCGGGGATGACTGGCGCTCGGGTCTTGTCGCGGGGGGTGATCCCATCGGCTGCCCGACGACGCCTGCGTCGCCGGTCGGGTTCATGGCTCGTGTGGACGACCGTGTGGATAGCAGCGTGATTCACGTCACTTCTCCTCGATCTTGATGCAGCCCGTGTGGTAGAGCCCACCCTTGTGCTCGGCGGTCGTCCGCACCCACCAGCCCTCGGAGTTCTTCGGCATCTCCTTGCCACAGTGCTTGCACTCCGTGCGCTGCTGGATGACGATCTTCATGACCGGGTAACCCGGCGGCAGCACCAGGGGCACCGTCTTGCCGTCGAGTCCCTTCGCGGCTTCGTTCATCTCTGCGATGTGCCGGGCCTCTCCGATGGCCTCCAGGTGCCCGTGAGCTTCCGCACGGGCCAGCACCGCGATGACCTCCGCGATGGCGTCGCTTTCGTGGAACGTCTCACCGTCGCTCGGGTGACGCCGCACGTCCGGCTCCACGAACTGCCCGTCGCCGCCGAACAGGATGTCGATGGCGACCATCTCGAACTCGATGGGCTTGCCCCCCAGACCGCTCCGCGTCCGCTTGACCGCGTAGAGGAACATGTCGCCGTCCACGGTCAGGCCCTCGACCGACTCGCCCTCGATGTCGGTGATCTCGCCCACCTTGACCTTGACGGGCCGACGCAGCACCTTGGCGGCAACCGCCTCGATGTCCGCTCTCATCAGTTGCAGGTCCATCACGTCCTCCCTACCACTCGTCGCAGCCGCCGTCGAAGCAGCCGTAGTCCTCGTCCGTCCCGAAGCCCGCGCTGGCCAGGCCGCTCTCGTGGTCGCCGTCCATGCTCTCGTCCAGCTCCCACGCCACGCAGCCCTCGCACCCGTCCGGGCAGTCGCAGCCCTCGCACTCGGGGGCGGGCTCGTCGTCCTCGTCCTCGCCCTCCCAGGCGCGGCGCTCGAAGTCCTCCCACCGGGCCTCCTGCGCCAGCACCCGCTCCCGCTGCTCGGGGGTCAGGTCGCGCTCGATGAGCCTGCGGGCCTCGCCACAGGAGGTCAGCCCCTTCAGCTCGGTGACGACTTTCGCGGTGTGAATGACCATGCCGTTCATCGCCTCTCTCCCTTCCCCTAGACTACTCTGTCGGGGGGCAAGATAAGACCCTCGCGCGCGAATTCTTTTTGAAAGAAAGGGTCTTATTTCGGGCTGGGCCAGAGTAGTCTAGGGGAGGAAAGGAGAAGTGCGATGGCACGGCAGCATCAGGGCAACAGCAAGGCCACCTCCGTCGAGCGGGGCGGGGCGCGTGCCGCTCACTTCGCCGCCGGGGGCACCCTGGCCGAGTGGCGCGGACGGGCGGTCACGATGGGCGACCGCAAGCACCAGGCCAACAAGAAGGCGTGCCGAGGCCGCTTCTCCGGGGAGGCGTGATGGCACAGTGCGTCAAGACCGAGGTGCTGGTCGAGGTGCCCGGCAAGGTCACCATCGTCCGGCGCTGGACGGGGAAGCGGAAGCGCACGTTCTCTGGACGGCGCAAGCGCAAGGGAGGCAAGTGATGGCACGGATGACGATTCACGACGCTGAGGACATCGCCCGCCGGGGTCGCCCCTGGTCGTTCCGGCTGGAGTACGTCGGGAGCAACGCGGCCAACAAGTCGGGGTGGTCGTCCAAGTACTGGTACGCCACGGGCAGGGGCCTGGGCGAGCCGGTCGAGATCGCCTGGGGCAAGAACGGGGCACCCCCGCACGGCTCGATGCTCGCGGACTGGGACAAGCTCCGCGACAAGACCGAAGAGAAGCTCGCCAAGGGCTACGACTACACCGACCACGGGTACGTCAGGATGAGCGCCAAGGCCATCGCCAAGCTCGGAGGCGCGACGCCCTCGAAGCCCGGCAAGAAGGCGAAGGCCCCGAAGAAGCCGAAGCCCGCTCCGGTGTCCAACCACCCGCTCGGCAACCCGGCCCAGGCGGCGTCAGCGCCCGCACAGGCGACGAACACCCCGGCCCAGGTGTCGAGCGACCTCCTCGCGTTGGGGGAGCCCTGGAGCCTCATCCGGAGCCTCAAGGTGCTCCGCGACGGCACCACGGTCAAGGGCTACTCGGCGGTGGACGAGAACGGCGACGAACTGCTCAAGTTCGACCCCAAGGGCGGAGTCGAGTTCGCCCGCGACTACGACGTGGACATCGAGTTCGCGTGACGGGGGCTGACATGAAGAAGATCCTCACCATCCTGGTCCTACTGCTCATCCCGCTGACTGCGGGGGCAGCGAAGCTGGCCGTGACGGAGATCAAGGTGCGCCGGGGCGTTGACCCGGTGATCGCTCGCGTGGTCGAGGAGTTCCTCGCCAACGAGACGGCCCGGCTGCGGGACTACCAGGTCATCGGGCGCGACGACATCCAGAGGATGTTCGACCACGAGCAACAGAAGCAAATGGTCGGCTGCGACGAGGACTCCTGCCTCGCGGAGATCGGCGGGGCCTTGGGAGTGGACTTGCTCCTGGCGGGTTCGATGGACAAGGTGGGCGAGACCCTCTTGATCTCCATCAAGCTCATCAACATCCGGACGGCCCAGGTCGAGCGACGCGAGGCAGGCCGACTGCGGGGGGCCACAGAGGAAGATGCTATTGACGCGGTGGCGGTTCTCTTCCGCCGACTGTTCAAGGCTGAGTTGGAGGCCCAGGAACCGAAGCGTCTCTGGACGTGGGTGGCCACAGGAACGGCGGGCGCTCTCGTGGTTACGGGGGCTGTCCTGGTAGGTGTGGGTTATGCCGATGACGCGGAAGCTCAGCGTCTCGCTGACCGGAGCACCTCGACCCGCACGTTCTACAGCGAAGTGCAGGAAATCGAAGAGAAAAGTAGGTCTGAAAAGATCGCTGGTGGAGTAATCCTTGGAGTGGGTGGGGTGGCGGCGGTGACGGCCCTCTTGCTCTACTTCTTCGAGGTGGACGAACCGGCATTCGCAGTCGCTCCCGCAGTGGATCGAGACTTCAAGGGTCTCGCTGTTGGAGGGACGTTCTGATGAAGACCTGGCTGACCATCCTGATCGCGTTCAGCTTCGCTCTCGCGGGCTGTGGAACGGACACGGACTTGACCGGGACTCGCTTCGCCTGTGATGCCAGCGAGGGTTGTCCGGGTGGGTTCGAGTGCTGCGAGGGCTTCTGCATCCCCGAAGGAGGAAGCTGCGGGGCCGGAGACGCCGATAGCGACGCGGACGCCGACACCGATACGGACACCGATACGGACACCGACACGGACACCGACGCCGACACGGACGCGGATACGTCCCTGGAGTGCGATGGCTCGACCTGCATCGACCCCGCGACGGGCCTGGAGTGGGAGCAGACCCCGGACGAGGATCGCGCCTACGCGGATGCCGAGACCTACTGCGAAGGCATGGGCATGAGGCTTCCCACCATCGATGAGCTTCGGTCGTTGGTGCGGGGCTGCCCCGCAGTAGAGGCCGGTGGGTCGTGCCCTCTCACGCACGAGTGCAAGTTCTACAGCGGGGACATATTGGACGATACAGACTGTTGGGATGCAACATGCAACGGGGTCTGCAACTTCGGGGGTGGTGCCGAGGGCGGTTGCTACTGGGCCGGGGGACTCGGAGGAAACTGCCTGGACGGTGAGATCCACTGGAGTTCGACCTCCTATAACGAGATGGCCCTGTGGGGGCTGTCTTTCTCTCACGGGTGGATCTTCACGGCGCACAAGAACAACGAGAGACACGTCCGCTGCGTCCGATGACTCGCTAGGGGGTTCAATTTCCATTGGATAGAGTATAGTAAGGGAGAGGTATCCAATGGAAACTAATGAGAAATACGAAGTCATCTACCGTGCCGCGAGTGGCCGGAGCCCTGCTGTTGGGGACGTGAAGAAGGTCAAGGCCGGGGATGCTGTGACCTACTACGACAACGGTTTCCGCACCACCGAGGTGGAGAAAGTGACCGGCAACTTCGCCAAGCGCGTCAAGGTCAAGCCTGTGATGTATGGGGGTGCCGTTGTTCGTCGGGGGAAGATTCTTCAGCTCGGAGATATCAAGGAAGTTCTTCGACCACGGCCAGACGCTCCCGAATCAGACTAGCCAAGCGATGGCGTTTCAGATTCTTCTCCATCACCGCCTCCTGACGAGGGGTGAGGGATTCACCTGCCTTCACCTTCTCACCGATGTTCCGTGCGAAGTCCATGAGCCAGCTATCGCCTGACCGCTGAGCGACCTTCCATAGTTCGCGCAGACGAGCCACCAGGGAATCATCGATAGGCGAGCCTGACGGCTCGGCAGGAGTCACTGCCGGTACCGGCGAATTCTTCACTGCCTTGCTGACCTCGGCCCGGAGAAGGCCAACTTGCTTGGCTGTGAGGACTCCGCCTTTCTCCAGTCGGACGTGGAAGTCAGCCAGGGTCTTGTGACCTGCCCACGCCGGAGCGGTCTCGATCTCCCGTAGGAGATCGTTCTTGTACTTCTCTCGGTCCTCGATGACCGCGATGGCGTCGTAGAAGCCCTGGGCCTTGAGGTAGGCCTGCTTGAGCCGGTCGAAGCCCTTGCGCCAGGTGGTCTTCCAGTTCGTGGTGCGCTTGAAGTGTTTCTGTCCCTGAGCCTTCTTGTTCAAGACCTGGTTCGTCACCAGGCTCACGAGTGCCAGTTGCATCGAGGCCCGGCCCCGACCCATCGCATCGTCCTTGGACCCGATGGTCGAGGAGAGCTTGACGCCGACATTCTGGCCCAGCGGAAGGAGGTAGACGCCAGCATAGCCGGGCTTGACCTGCCACTTGCCCTTGAGGGGGAGGCCGCTGATCCACTGTTCTAGCTCATCACGGCTGATCTGAACGTAGGTGCCCATCAGAACTCCTCCGGCCACTGGGCCAGAATCTCTCGGATCTCCTGGCCCAGCTTGGGCATGGCCCCCTCCTCATCACTGTCATCGAGAGGGGCGCACGCCTCAGTGATGAACTGGCTGTGGGTGCCGAACTTCGGATGCGGGATGTCGAGCAGGATGCAGCGCTGCTCGGCGCGGGTGATGGCGACGTAGGCGAGCCGACGCTCCGACCAGAGATCCGGGCCTTCCTCGGCAAAGTCCTCCTGCTCCGCGACCGCCCCCTCCTCCTCAATGCCCAGCGATGTGGGGACGCCGATACGGGTGCGGGGGAACTTGCCACCGACCATCGGGACGAACATCTGCGGGCACTCCAGACCCTTCCACGAGTGCATCGTGCCGATGGTCACCGCATCCCGGTCGATCTCATCCTCGGTGTCTGCCGAAGTGATCTTCTCGTTGACCTTCTGAAGCTGGCGGACATACCGCATTGCCCCGTTCAGGTCTTCCTGGCTCTCCGCCAGGCCCATCAAGGGCTGGATGGGGGCCATCGCCATGTTCTGAATCTGGCTCTCGGAGGGGACACCGTTCTCCGACTCTGCCGCCAACTGAGACATCACCTCATCGTCGTTCCGCACGTTGTTTACGAGGGCTTCCATCATGCTCTCGCCGTCGAGGCCCTCGATTACGAGCAGTCGCTCCACGAGAGAGGACGGGGTGCCGTCCATGTCTGCGACTCTCTCGACGTTGTTGGTGAAGCTCTTGATCTCGTCTTGCATCCTGCCGTAGATGCGGAGGTAGCCTCCCTCCACAAGCCAGCGGCCCCACCCCACGTCCTTCGGAACGCGGTCTTGCAGCATCTTGACCAGGGTATCACCCTTGAGCTTCGAGTAGGGGGCTGCAGTTGCGTCACCCAAGGCTTTCAGGGCTTCCTTGCTGCTGGAGTCGAGACCCTGTTCCACGACAGTCATCCAGCCGATGAGCGCCTTGGTGTTCCGGTCGTTGAAGAACCGGGCGTTGGACTTGAATGGGATGCCCCGCTTGAGCATCTCCAGGCCGTACTCGTAGGCTTCGGCGTTGGAACGGAGGGCGACACCGAAGTCGGCGTACTTGGTGTCCTCACCCCCTCCCATCTTCATGGTCTCTTCGATGTCCTCGGCCACGTTGATGGCGGCTTCCTCGATGTCTTCCATCGGTCGAGAGAGGATCTGGCCCGTGCCAGTCCGATCCTCGTGGGCCTTGCAGACCATCGGAACTTGCTTCTCGTTGTGGTCGATGAGCCGCTGTGCTGCATCCACGATGGCGGCTCCCGAGCGGTAGTTGGTCTCCAGCAGCTTGGTCTGGAAGTCGTCACCACCGTCGGTCATGTCGGATTTGTCAATGAATTCCTCGGGGTCAGCCCCACGGAACTCGTAGATGGCCTGCTTGTCGTCACCGATGAGGGTGTAGGTGTCTGCCGTCATCCCCTTGTCTTCGGCAGGCTCCAGTGTCTGCGGGTCGAGATAGCCCGTGATGAGGCCGAACAGGTTGTGCTGGACGCGGTTGAGATCCTGGGCTTCATCGACCAGCACGACCTTGAAGCGATTCTGCATCTGGCGGCGGATCTTGGGGCTGGACACGAGAGCGGTCACGGCATCGATCAGGGCGTCATCCATGTCGCCCTTGCCCGCGAATTTGGGCTCTCCCTTGGAGCCCTTGAGCCACTCATAGGCAGCATAGACGGCAGCCTGGTCAGAACCTTCACCGTATCCACCCTCACCGGCCCATGCCTGGGAGGGGCTGATGCCCTTGCCTTTGAGGATGGAGATGGCATTCTTGAACTCACCGAGGGGGATGGGAGTCTCCTTGCCCTCCGGGCCACGGCTCAGCGTGCGGTTCAGGTTGAACCACTCCCCTGCGGGCTTCTTGAAGTAGACGTAATCATCGAGCTGGTGCTTCTTCTTTTTCTTCTCGCCGCCCTCGTCCTCGTCCTTGTCCTTGGCGACCCGGTAGTTCTTCACCTTGGCGTATGGGCTGTTCTGGGCCTTCTCGAAGAAGTAGTTGAGATCCTTCTTGTCCGCAGCGGAGAGGCTCTCCGGGTCCATGTTCTCAAGGCGCTCCAGGAGGTCCATAGCCCGTTCAGCCCATGCGACCATCCCTGCGGGGCGTCTGTCTCGATTGCGGATGATGGAACGGAAGTAGCCCTTGGCATCATCAATGGCATCCTGGAAGTTATCCAGCCTTTCGGCTTCCATCGCCACATCGGGGTCAGGCGGGTCAACGTCCGGACTCTGAGAGATATCCGCCGGGGTCTTGCCCGGAGACTTCTTGCCGACCGCCTTGCCCTCCCAGAATCCCACCGGCTCGGGGGCCTGGTCTTCACCGCCGCCCGGCATCTGCACCTGCTCAATGGCCAGACGAATGAGCTTGATCTGTTTGTAGGTCTCCTTCTTACCGATGTAGCCGTTGGATCTCAGGAACGGACGGGCCTGGTTGTAGAGGAACTTCAGGGCAATGGAGTGGGTCGTGCCGAAGCCACCCTTGTCACCCTTCCCGATCTTGACTCCGGCCTTCTCCTCGATGCGCTTGATCAGCTCGGCGGAGGACTTGTTGGTAAAGCTCGTAGCGAGGATGGCACTTGGAGGCACGCCAAGCTCCTTGACGTGATAGCCGACCTTCGCTGCCAGCACGCGGGTCTTGCCCGACCCCGCTCCGGCAGCGATGATGCCCCGGTCCCGGACCATCATCGCGTCTTCCTGATCTTCGGAGAGCGACATCTCCTTGCCCATCGCGGTGGCGAACTCCTGCCCCCCGGCATCCTGTGCCGAAGCAGCCGTCGCCATGACGACGCTCTTGTCGGGGGTGTTCGCCGCCAGATCCTCGATCTGGTCGAGGATGCTCAGACGCTCTTCTTCCAGGTCTGCTGCCTCGGGGGTGTTCGGGTCGGTCAGAGCGATGCGGGCCTCGATGTCCTGCAGCTCACCACCCAGTGACTTCGCCAGGGAGGCGTCCGCCAACACGCGCTCGGTCTCGGTCAGCCCGGCACCCACGGCCTCGGCTGCCTTCCGAATCCACTTGTAGCCCTGCTTGAAGGAGGACACCGCCTTGGTGCCTGCCGCCTGGTTCAGTCTGGATTCGAGACCCTCCTCCTGACAGATACGGGCGATGCGACGGGCCAGATCGACGGCTTGCTGGTCATCCAGGGTGGTCTTGAGCTTCTGGTTCTTCTTGAGCCAGGGCAGGAGGGTGGAGTAGAACTCGGCGTGCAGCCGGACGGCACGAACGTCCTTCCCTCGACGGGCCTTCCGGTACGCCATGCCGATCTGCTTGAGATTGGCTTCAAGGGCCACGCTCTCCAGGTATTTCTCCATGCCGGAGACGGCCCTGCCAAAGATCTTGCGGAGGATGGCCTTTCCCTCGGCGGCCAGGGGGTCAGTTTTCTTGTCCTGGTTGACGAGCCACCGGATGTAGGTGGCGAGGGCTACCTCGAAGTTGATGAAGTCCACCATCATCTTCGGGGTGACACGACCGCCTCCCCCTCTGGGGGCAGCCGTCCGCTTCATGGTGCCCTTGAGGTATCGCTTGCTGACCCGCTTGGCGTTCGGCTTGTTCATTGCCCTCTCCTCAAGTCTCACTGATACCCGAGCATAGACGCTTTATTGCTCTCGATAGGGTAGAATGGTCGAGGAGGCCGACATGAGAGTCCAAATCGTGAGCGATATCCACGCAGAATTCCACCATGATCGGGGAAAGTACTTCTGCGATGAGATCCCTCTCGATGGCACCGATGTCCTGGTCATTGCCGGGGACTTGGGTATCCACTTCAACCTCGGATACTGCCTGACCCTTCTCTGTCAGCGGGTGCCGCATGTCGTGTACGTGATGGGGAACCACGAGTTCTATCACTCGACCCGCCGGGGCATCCTTGGTATCCTCCAAAGGGCACAGGAGGAACTCCCCAACCTCCACGTCCTTGAGAACGACACGGTGACCATCGAGGGTCAGAGATTTGTTGGCTGCACTCTCTGGTTCGAGGACAAACCAGAATCTCACCCCTATCGCGTAAGGCTCAATGATTTCCATATCATCAACGGAGGGTTCACCGACTGGTTCCCGGCACTTAATCAGGCTTCGCGCCAGTTTCTCGCGGAAACTGTCCAGTCGGACGACATCGTGGTCACGCATCACGTCCCGACGCCCAAGGGGAGTCACCCTCGGTTCAAGGGTGAGCCTTTGAACTACTTCTTCACCTGTGACATGGAGGGGGTCATCCGGGAGGCCCAGCCCGAAGTCTGGGTCTACGGTCACACCCACGACTCCCACGACTTCACCATCGGCAAGACTCGGCTCATCTGCAACCCGTTCGGCTATCTCCGGCGGGAGGAGAACGCTGGGTTCGACTGGAAGAAGGTCATCGAGGTGTGAGCGGTAGCTAGCCTATCAGCCGCACCTGATTGGAGGCCCGTGATGCGAGAGCAACTCTACAACCACAAAGGGGTAGCCCTCGCTGCGGACACCATCGAAGCCCTCAAGACCCTGGAGGAGAACGCCACCGAGAATGGATGGCGGGTGAGTCTCATCCCGGCTCCACCAGCCGTGCCGCCCCCGGAAGGCCCTCTCTCCCTCTGCCAGGCAGGCCGTCAGGTGGTGCTCCGACTCCACCAGGAGGGTGCTGGCCCCCAGCAGGCGCTCAATGCAGCCTGGGGTCATGCTGTTCCGCTCGGGTTCACCCCCTGGAACCGCTATCCCCTGGCCGGGTCGGGTGCAGACGACGTGTTCCACTTCTGCGGGCTGTGGCGCATCGTCTATGACCGCCTCATGTCCGAGGGGCGTGGCCATCTGGCGTGGCCCTCGATGTGCTGTGCTGCCCAGGTGGATGCCGGGGTCTGGAAGGGCGACAAGGCCGAAGAGAGATTCGTGCAGGCCCAGCTTCATCGGGTTGGTCGGAACTGCGGACCCGTGGATGGGGTCATCGGCCCTCGGACAACCGAGTGCATCGACATGCTCGGACTCAAACGGGCTGCGTTCCCGAAGGTGCTGGAGCATCTCAAAGGGATGGACGTACCCCGAGTCGAGATACAGCCCCGACAGGTCGGGCACATCGCGTTGCCTGGCCGGAAGCTGACGGTCTCTTCTTTCGGTGGGGTGAAGGTGACCAAGACGACCCAGGGAGCGACATTGACCGTGGAAGGTCCGGGTCGGGTCATTCTGGACGTGGGAGACTGATGAGACCTGAAGAAGAGAAGGTGCTGGCTGCACTGGGCGAGGATTTCACGAACGCGATTCTCGCTCATGCTCCGACCATCCAGCAGGCCTTGATCGAGATCGCCAACAAGAACGGCCTGGAGTCGGAGTATCTCCCCTACCTCTACTACGTTCTCTTCGAGCAGAAGCCCAACTGGCCCCGGATGTCGAAGCAGGACACCAGTGCGGTCTACACGATGCTCAAGGTCATGATCGATGCTATCAAGGTGCCTCGCTACATGAGCGCCTTGCAGATTCCCTCCACTCTGGGCAGCGAAAACGCCGTGAATACGACCATTCAGAAGTTCGCTCTGTGGGGGCGTTCCCGGTTCGCGTCCATCCTGCTCCGAGAATACATGAAGCTGCTCAAGAAGTACTCTCGGGCCTGGGCGAAGGCTTCGCCTGCTACCCCGAAGGGCAAGGCGCTCTCGGTGCTGGACTACATCTTCAAGGACTCGCTGCGGTCGAAGCTGCTCTACACCCACAGCAACCTCATGGATCTCGTTTTCAACAAAATCATCTCCTGACCCGGTACTCTCCCTGCCCGTATAGTGTAGAAGGACAAAGCCCTCTCGGGATGGGAGACAGCCACGATGAGTGACCCCCAGCTTCAAGCAGTCCACACCAAGCTCAAGGGCCTTCGGGAACGCGACGACCTCAAGCTCCGCCCGACCAAGCACCTCAAGGAGACATTCACCGACTTCGACGGCCAGGAGAAGCCCCTCAAGGTGCGCTACTACCAGGTTCAGGGCATCCTCCATCTAGTCCTGATGAAGCGGTTCGTCCTGGGTGACGACACGGGCCTGGGCAAGACGCTGGAGACCATCGCTGCCCTCTGCTATATCTGGGAGAAAGACCCCAACCGCAAGGTCATCGTCCTGACCACCAAGAGTGCGACCAAGCAGTGGATGCGGGAGTTCGCCAAGTTCACCTTGGGAGTCAAGGTCGTTCTCTGCAAGGGCACCCCGAAGCAGCGGGAGAAGGCCCGGCAGCTTTGGACTGACGCGACCGGCCCGACCGTGATGATCATGGGCTACCGCTCGGCAGTGCAGGACTTCACCAAGATGCAGAAGTGGGGCGGCTACATCTTCGTCTGCGACGAGGCCACCGCCTTCAAGAACCCCCGCACCCAGGTTCACCAGGTCTGCGCTCACATGGCGTCTCAGTCGGACAGGACGTGGGGGCTCACGGCGACGCTGATCAAGAATCATCTGATGGAGGGCTACGGCATCTACCAGGTGGTGATGCCTGGTCTCTTCGGCATGACAGCCAACCAGTTCATGCTCTACTACTGCCTGACCCGGATGCAGAGGCTCCCCCGCAGCAATCGTCAGGTTCCCGTCATCGTCGGTTACGCCCCGCAGAAGATTCGTGAGTTCAAGGAGGTCATCGACCCCTACTTCATCGGTCGCCCGAAGCACCAGGTCGCCTCCGAGCTTCCTTCCCTCACCAGCAAGACCATCACCGTCACGATGTCGCCCGCACAGGAGGACAAGTACGCCGAGGCCCTCTCCGGCTTGCTGGAGATGGGCATGGACGATGAGACCGGCGAGGCACTGGTCAAGGAGGTCACGAAGCTCACGGCCATCGCCTACTGTCAGGAGATCGTGGACGACCTGGGGCTGATCGACTGTGATGGCAAGTCATCGAAGGTCGAGGCCCTCCTTGAGTTGCTGACCGAGGGCGACTTCGCGGAAGAGAAGGTCATCATCTTCACCCGGTTCCGGAAGATGGTGGACATCCTGATGCCCATCCTGAAAAAGAGCAAGATCGAAGCTGTCCGCATCACCGGCACCGAGAACGAAGATCAGCGCGACAAGGCGATGAAGAAGTTCCAGAACCCTGATTCGGACGTGCGGGTCTGCTGCATCACCACGGCGGGCAGCGAGTCCATCAATCTGCAAGCGGCCAAGGCCCTGGTGTGCTACGATACGCCCTGGTCGGCGGGTGACTTCCTTCAGTTGATAGGGCGCATGATTCGCATTGGTTCCGTCCATGACAAGTGCTACGTCATCCACCTGATCTCCAGAGGGAAGCGTCGCCGGACAGTTGACCACCGGGTCATGGAGGTCTTGAGCCGGAAGATGACGCTCGTGGAGGCGGTGCTGGGGAAGCGCATCAAGGGCGAGGGTGACGACCTGGTGATCGAGGTCGAGAACGACATCTCTGATCTGTTCAATGCCCTCCGGGACGATGCCCGTGAGGCGGCGGGGAACTAGCATGGCCGAGAAGGAACTGGAGAGCAGCTATCCCGAAGGTGATGGCAAGCCCGACTGCCCCGAGTGCCGAGGTCGAGGAGTAGTACCCGTCCCGCGTGACCAGCTCCCGCCATTCGCGGTGGGAGAGATCACCCAGCCCTGTAGCTGTGTCCTCGTCCGCGACCTCGTGTTCAACATGGAGAGAGGATGGAAAAGCCTCTCCCGTGCCGAACCCCTCAAGAAGTCGCCCCTCTGTGGAAAAGAGGGGGGTAACCTGTGGATAACCGGCTCAACGCCGAAGTTCAAGTCTCATCTGAAGAAGGTCGCCAGTCGGATGGGGCCGCGATGGAACTTCGTGGTCGTGTCGGACGCGGACTTGATGGATGCGTGGTTGTCTCGGGGCATCGAGGTGCTGGACCCGGACATTGACCAGATGCGGAAGGCTCAGGTGTCGGGCAAGTTCATGGCGCTGTCGGACATCGCAGTGCCGCCGGAGTTGCTCATCATCCGGCTGGGGGTCAAGGCTGCCCGGAACGCGGCGATGCCCGAGGTCTTCATGGAGGCTCTCCTCCTGCGGGAGCAGGAGAGCAAGCCGACCTGGATCACGGATCAACCGACCAACGTGCTCGAAGATGGTCATCGGTCGTATAGCGGCCAGGTCGAGGACTTCCTGGAAGACTGGGAGCACATCACCTTGGAACGGGCCAAGCCCAAGCCCGTGTCCAACCAGGCGACAGGCGTTCAGATGATGACCATCAGCGATGATGCCCCCGAAGGTGAAGGCGAAGCCGACACCCCCGAGACGGAAGTGGATGACGACGGGTTCAAGGCCTACGAGGAACATCGACTGCCACGAAAAGAGTCCAAGAGTCGTGGCTGGAAGCCGAAGAATGGAGGTGGGAAGTGAAGTCCCTCCTGCGTTCCACGTTCATCGTCAACGCCAAGGACGACGACGCCACCCACCTCCTGCGGAACTTCAGGATTCTGCATGAGTCCCGGCTGGAGTTCGATGTTCCCGACGACGTGATCATCTGGACGTTCATCCAGGAGTTCGTCCAGACGCACAACCATGTGCCCGAGATCAACGCCATAGTCACCCACTTCACCATCAAGAAGGAAGAAACGGTCGTCAACCGGGTCAAGGCCCTTGAGGTTCTTCCCGTCCTGATCGACGGCAACTTCAAGACCCGCCTCGAAGCCAAAGCCGAGGAGCGCCGCGTCCGGGCCGTGAGCGAGCTTCTCAAGAAGGCAGCGGACATCCTGGGCAAGGGCATCAAGGTCACGGACGGCAAGGAAGAGAAGGTCATTCAGGGGCCGTATGCCGCCATTCACCACATCCTCGATGAGAGCCACGACATCGTGGCCCCGACGCTTGGTGGTCGCCTCTCGGGCGAAGTCACCCAGGACGGCGAGGATTTCATGGCGGAGTATGAGCGGGTCGAGGCTGATCCCCTGGCGGGCATTGGCCAGCACACGGGCCTGACCCAGATGGACTCCGCCCTCAACGGAGCCAAGCGGAACGAGCTGTGGATACACGCGGGGTTCACGGGTGGGTTGAAGTCCACGTTCATGCTCAACTGGGCCTACAACCAGGCCATCCTCTACAACCACAGCAGCCTGATCTTCTCCCTGGAGATGCCCTACCAGCAATGCCGTCGCATCTTGTTCGCCATGCACAGCCAGCATCCCAAGTTCAAGGAGATCCGCTACAAGCTGGGCTTGCAGAAGCACCCCAACGACAGCGTGGGCTTGCCCTACACGAACGTCCGAGACGGCACGCTGGATGAGTTCCATCCGAACGCCAAGAAGTTCCTGGCGGATTTCGTAAAGCCAGACTTCATGGGCAAGCAGATGGTTCACACCCTCGACTCCGAGAACAACACCCCGTGGCCCGACCCCCGGAACTTCGGCAAGATCCACATCGAGGTCGCTGACCCGGACAAGGCCGACTTCACGATGGCTGACCTCCGGCACCGGGCCGAGTTGGTCTACTCGAAGTCTCCGTTCTCGTCCATCTACATCGACCACGTTGGGCTGATGGCCCCTCGCAAGTGGGTGTCGAGCACGACGGAACGCCTCAATGAGATCATCCGTGACTGCAAGCGCCTGGCGATGAGCTTCCAGCGGGGAATGGGCATGGCCGTCATCGCCTTGTTCCAGATCAACCGTGAGGGCTACAAGGCCGCGACCAAGCGCAAGGAGAAGACCGGCACGGCGAGCTACGACCTGACCCATTTGAGCTACGCTAACGAGGCAGAGCGTTGTGTAAGGATTTCAAGCACTTACGTCACTTCTTTGAGGGGTTACATTAACATCGGGGACATAAGTATCGGGGATTCGGTGTGGTCTTCCGGTGGGTGGAAGAAGGTGCTGAACAAGTTCGATAACGGCGTTCGGCGTATCTGGGAGGTCAAGACCAGTCGGGGTTCCATCCTGGAGGCTACTGCCCCCCATCGCGTCCGGGTGGTTCAGGACGGGTTGTTGGGATGGAAGGCTGTTCGGGATTTGACCTCTGAGGATTATCTTGCATCGTCCCAGGGGGGCTCTCGATGGGCGCAAGAGGATACCCGGCTCCCGGATCTTGAAGCTGGGAGGTATGAGACCCTGGTGGGTCGGAAGGGGGAGGGTGAACTGGACGCCCCATTCTCCACCACCCCCACCTTAGCCTACCTCCTCGGCGCGTGGGATGGTGATGGGAAGGTTCATTCGGGCGGTCTCGCGTGGACTGGGAACCGGCTGGAGATGCAGGTTCGGGAAGCCATCCGGTACGCCTTCCAGGCCACGTTCGGTCACGAGCTTCCTCTCCTGGAAAGCCCCTCTCGCCCTGGGTCTTTCGATCTGGTGAAGTGGTCGAAGCCCTTGAAGCGATGGTTCGAGCAGGTCGCTGGTCAGCGGGCAGGAGATGTCCCGGAGTGCATCCTGCAAGGGACAGAGAGCACGGTATGCGCCTACCTGCGGGGTCTTTTCGACACGGACGGGTGGGTCAACAAGAACAACATCATTGGCCTCAAGATGAAGGAGGCGAGTGAGTCCTTCCTCCGTCAGATTCAGATGCTCCTGACGGGTCTTGGTATCGACTCCCACCTGTCTTACAACGAGACCTCCTTGAAGAAGACCGGGAAGACCTACGGCGGTTACACGTTGCGGGTGGTCTCCCGTGAGGGTCGTCGGAGATTCTTGGAGAAGATCGGTTTCACTGAAGATGCCAAGATGGGTCTGGTGTGGGACTCGCTCAAGCAGACCCCCTGTGACAAGCAGGTCTACCCGGTTCCCGAGACGTTCCTGCGGGTCTACAAGCTCATCCACCCCCCTGGGAGTCCGCAGACGCGCTTCAAGCGGGCGTTCTACAACAACCCCCGGAAGGTCAAGCGGACGGGTCTTGTGCCTCGCGGGGCTATTGAGACGCTTCTCCAGGCAGCCACCGAGGATGGCATCGACAACGAGGATACGCGGTTCCTGGAAAAGCTCTTGGAGCTTCAGGTAATGCAGGTTGAGTCGGTTCGGGACACCGGGATTGATGCTCCGGTCATGGACTTGGAGGTGGAGGGGGATCACGAGTATCAGACGGGGCCGTTGTTGTCGCACAACTCGGCTGACATTGTGACTTCCTCCTGGGTCGATGATGACCTCCGTGACCAGAACCGTGTTCAGTTCCAGTGCCTGAAATCGCGTGACCAGAAGCCCTTTGAGATGTTCCTCTCACGGGTAGAGTGGCCTTGTCGGCGCATCCTGACGTGCTACGAGGTGCCGATGACCACGGAGCAGAAGGAATCCGTGGGCGATGCCCTGGACGAAGATGACATGAAGGAACTGGAAGCGAGGTGAGAGTAATCACCCTGGCTAGGAAGCCTCTCCCGAAGGATTCCTCGATCACCGATAACGTGCTCAAGAGAGACGTGGGGGCCTTGAATATCGATGGTTGCCGGGTAGGGAAAAAAGGTGGGGGTACTCAGTGCTCCTACTGGCCCGAGACGTGTCGAGGACATGGAGACAAAGGAAAGTGCCAAAGTGGGGAAACCTCCCACGGAGACCCCCTCCTGGTTGGCCCGAGAGTGTCATGGGGCGTTGGCCTCCGAATGCTCTATTGGAACACCATCCTGACTGTATCTGTGTCGGAACCAAGACCGTCAAGTTAACCGAGAAGGTTGTCAAGATTGACTATGGCGGTGAGCCTCCCAAGACGGAAATCATCGATCAAGTAGAGGAGGAAGTCGAAGCCTGGGAGTGCCATCCGGATTGTCCCGTCCTGGCTCTGGACGACCAGAGCGGGGATGTCACCTCTGTCTTCTTCAAGCAGGTCAAGGAATGAGAGTGATCACCCTGGCCCGCAAGCCTCTCCCCAAGGGGGGGAGCGTAGCCGAGAATGTGTTGAATTACGGCACGGGTGGGCTGAACATCGGGGCCTGCCGCATCGGAGTCAAGGACGTGCTGATCAAGGGTGGTGGGGAGCGATACTACGGCCCGAAGAACTCCTTCTATCCCATCGACAGAATCAACGAGCAGCGAGTGGGTCGCTTCCCGGCGAACGTCATCTTGGAGCACAAGCCCGCGTGCCAGGTCGTCGGGACGAAGAAGGTCACGCAACTGGGCGACTCGGAGCTTGAGGAGGTTCCCGACTGGGAGTGCGAGGATGGATGCCCCGTTGATGCCCTGGATGACCAGAGTGGGGAGATCAAAGGGACTGTCCGGCAACCTACAGGACGAGCGATCTATCCAACATCCGGTGTCTCGATGACCTGGAATCCAAATGAGGTCAGGGATACGAGCGTCCGAGGGTTTGCTGATGAAGGAGGAGCCTCCCGCTTCTTCAAGCAGGTCAAGAGATCATGAGGGTCATTACCCTGGCCCGGAAGCCCCTCGTCGGTTCTGTCGCGGAGAACGTCCTTCGACATTCGACGGGCGGACTGAACATCGATGCCAGCCGAGTCCGTGGTGCCAAGGGCGCAGGGGTGTGGGGGTCGAGCAACCAGACGTGTCAGACCAACCCCGGCCTGCACACAGAGCGCCGGGTGTTCAACGCCTCTCCAGAGGGCGACGACTACCGGAGCCAGCAACATGAAGGTGGGCGCTGGCCGACGAACGTGATTCTGCACCACCGTCCCGAGTGCGTGTGCGTCGGTGAGAAGCGGGTCCCGACCAGCGTGAACCATCATCACAGCAAGACCAGCCTGGGAGGGACGGGGGCCTATGGGGGCGGTGTCGAGCGGGAGGGCACTGACTACGCCGACGCAGATGGACTTGAGGTGGTCGAAGCATGGGAGTGCGATGAGTGTTGTCCCGTAGCTGCGCTGGATGACCAGGACGACACATCTCGCTTCTACAAGCAGACGCAGGACGAGTCGTGAGGACCATCGCCCTGGCCCGCAAGCCCTTGATCGGGTCGGTCGCAGACAACGTGCTGCGCCACGAAGCTGGGGGGCTGAACATCGATGCCAGCCGGGTTGGCCGTGACCCCGATGACATCCCCGGCTGGTACAAGTCGGGGGCTGACGGCACCAAGGGCTACCAGGGGGAGAGCACCTTCCGCATCCACGCGATGAGTGCCGAGGAAGTCCAGGAGCGGTGTGGGTCGAAGGGCCGCTGGCCCCCGAATGTGATTCTGCAACACCGGCCCGAGTGTCGTCAGGTCGGGACGAAGAAGGTCAAGGGCATCCGGGTAGACACCCGACCCGAAGGGGATGCCGGACGGGCGGATAAGAGCCAATGGCGATTCCGTCCAACCGAGGCGACCCGTCGAGGATACTCGGACGAGAACGGCCTCGAAGAAGTCCCCGCCTGGGAGTGTCATCCCGAGTGCCTCATTGTCGTGCTGGATGATCAGAGTGGGCCTCGCGAAGGCTGCAAGCCTCATCACATCAAGAGCAACTTCAAGGGATACGACGGCTGGGGGAGCATCACGACCCGGCATGGTGGGATGGTCGGGTATGATGATGAGGGCGGCGCGAGCCGGTTCTACCGGCAAGTCCAAGGAGCAGAGATGAGTAAGATGCCACAGGAGATGATCGACTACCTGCTGACGATGATCTCCCCACCAGAGCCTGCTCCCAGAGCGATGTTCCTCGACCTGGACAGCACCGACTACGATACGGGCGAGTGGGCCAAGGAGTCCGTCACGGGGCTGCTGGTCAAAGGCGAGCCGACCGAGAAGCAGATCGAGGAGTTCCTCCGTGTCCTCCGGCCCGGCGGACACCTGATGCTCGTCGCTCCCGATGACGAGCCCACAGGCCACACCGGAGCCTGCATGATCGAGGACGCCGGTTTCGAGATCCGAGACTCCATCCTGTGGGTAGATGAGCCGGACGGCTTCCACTATGTCGCCAAGGCAGCCCGCAGCGAGCGCGAAGCGGGCTGTGACCACCTGGCCGGGAAGACGGGGGCCGAGGCGTGCTTTGACCGGCAAGAGGGCTCAGATGGACTGGAATGCCCTGCGGCGGGGGCCGGGCGGACAGCGGAGCGCGTCAAGAACTTCCATCCGACCGTGAAAGCTCTCGGCCTGATGCGGCGGCTCTTGGAAGATGTCCCGACCAACGAGGGGCCAGTGCTCGACCCGTTCATGGGCAGCGGGACGACGGCCCTGGCGTGCGTGTTCACTGGCCACGACTTCATCGGCATCGAGCGCGAGGAGGAGTATCTGGAGATCGCAGATTCCAGGGTCCGGCACTGGGAGCGCGAGGCCCGAGGTGGCATCGTGGGCGACAGCCCGGAGATCGTCTCGGACCGGACGGTGGAGAAGCCCGAGATGGAGTCTCTCGACTCGATGTTCGGCTGGGGGGATGATGATTGAGGCAGATGGGGTAGTATAGCCGGAGGTTGGATATGGGACGTTCTGGCTTTTGGCGTAGTTTCCCCGTAGAGGTGGAAGATGGCAAGGTCATCTTTCTGGACCTTGTGGCCTCCCGAAAAAATGTGATAGGCCCCAAGGGCGGCGACGTGAAGGAATTGTACCGCCGATGTGTTGAGTGCGGGCGGTTGTGCAATCCCTTCGAGTTTCTGATCCGGCATGTTCATGTCGAGGCCACGGGGGTTTCTTACTTGGAGGGTATCGAGACTGGTCCCGATGCGGGGAAGTGTTATCGTCATTTCCCGGAGCCTTCGCCTATCCCGTACTACCAGATGAAGCGGTTGGCGTTGAAAATCCGGAAGCTCCGCGATGCGTCGGGGAACCTCATCGGGTTCTGGAGCCTGCCTACCAAGGGCAGGACGAAATGGCGCAAGGTCGCTCAGCACAAGGCCGGGATCCGGATGGTGAAGTTCTACAAAGGACCAAAAAAGGGTCAGTGCAAGCACATGTATCTCCAGCCTCGGGTGGACAGGGGCCATGACAGGGACGGGAACCCCTATCGCCCATCCCGCTCGCGGGATAATGAGGACTCGTTGGAGAATTTCTTGGACGAATTGCTTGGTTAGAGGGAGAAGGAGGCAGTGAATATGTCTGATGTCACCGTAGTCGCGGGGCTTCCTGATATCGAAGGGGAGTCCGAAGAGAAGCTCCAGGTAATCGTGCATGTGGGTCATGACCATATCTCTCTGGGAAAGGTGGGGGACGAGGAATCGTCCGTCCTCATTGAGAACCACGAAGGAGATCTTCAGGTGTCCCTGACGGGAGATGTCAAGACCGTTGACCTCCCAGTTACCAGATAGCCATGACTCTCTGGCCTACCAAGCCGAAACGAGGGCACAAACTCCACCAAGTGTGCTCCTATCAGGGGTGCTTCCCTCCTCAACTTCCTGGATTTTTCCTCGACTTAGTGCCCGAGGCTCAGACCGTACTCGACCCCTTCGTGGGCCGGGGAACGGTTGCACTGGAGGCGACTATACGGGGGAAGACCTTCTACGGGACGGACGTGAACCCTGTGGCGCTCGCCCTGTCCCGCGTCAAGCTCAACTGTGACACCCAACCCAAGGTCATGGAAGAGATAGAGGCTCTGAACCTGGAGGGGGAGGCTCCACCCCCTCCTCCGGAGGTCGAGCCCTTTTACCATCCTGATACCTGGCCCCAGGTCTATCATCTACGGGAGGCGGATCGTTCTCCGACCTTGACGGCTCTGGCGATGGGGCGTCTACATGGACATTCTGCGGGATTTTTCTCCACCGAAACTTACAACGTGTTCTCGGTACGGGCGAAAAGTCTGCTGACCGCGATGGCCAAGCACAAGACGGAGCCCGAGTTCCGTAACGTGAAATACATCCTGCGGCAGGCAGCCGTGAAGTTCATTCCGGTTGAGGGACATAAGGGCGATGGAAAAATCCAGGAGGGGGATGCCCGTAGACTGCCCCTCCCCGATGACTCTGTGGACATGGTGGTGACATCGCCGCCATTTCTCGACGTGATAGACTACGCGGACCAGAACTGGCTGCGCTTGTGGTTCTTGAAGGCCGAGGAGCCCAGCACGTTCATCCGGGATGCCAAGAAATACCTGCAGTTCTTGAAGGACTGTCTGACGGAGCTAGCCCGCGTGGTGAAACCCACAGGCCGCATCATCTTCGAGGTTGGCCCTGTTCAACGTGACAAGAAGCTCAGTGATATGGTCGTAGAGGCCGCCCAAGGTATCTTGCATGTCGAGCGAATGGTCACCAACTCCTTCGAGGATGAGTTGGTGTCGAAGATTTCCAGGGCGATGAAGGATGGCGAGAAGACCACCACGATGGAGAATAACTGCGTCATCATGAGGAGATTGGAGAGTCCCTTGGATGATCTCGTCATCCCCGAGCCCGAGCCAGAAGTCGATGTGCTGGACTTGTGGTAAGGAGTAACTCACATGACAAAGGAGACTGGCTGCCGTAGGGCAGGCCAGACGATCACCCTCCGACTTGGAGACAGCTTCGAGCTTCTCCAGGTGATGGATGAAGAGTCCATCGGGGCAGTCGTCTGTGACCCGCCCTACGGTTAGCATACCACGGACTTGAATTCATGGGCAAGGACTGGGATCGACTCTGGGCGACCGGGGCGGGGATGTCCAAGGTGGGCATCGGTGACCGGAACATCCCGTGGCCTTCGCATGGGGGCAGCTTGCCGCACGGTGGGATGAACCCCACCTGTGCCGAGTGCGGTGGCCGTCTGCGGGGGGCCAAGAAGTGTACCTGCGAGCAGCCTCATGACCACTGGAAGCCGGTCGGCAAACGTCGAGGGAAGAAGGTCGCCACAGGCGGGGCGTCCTTCACGACGGGTGGGTCGGAGCGATTCAGTGACAGCCCCCTCCCGTCCTTTACAGGCGATCAGAATCCCATCTGCGAGAACTGTGGGGGCAGCAAGCGGGGCAACGACCGTAAGGGCTTCAAGCGGTGTCGCTGTGACAATCCCTCCTTCCCCAACACGCGCCTGGAGCAGACGAGGGCGATGCAGGAGTGGCATCGGCAGTGGCTGGAGGAGGTGTTCCGCGTTCTCAAACCGGGAGGTGTCATCAAGGTGTTCGGGGCGACCCGGACGTTCCACCGGATGGCTGCGGCAATGGAGCAGGTCGGATTCGTTGACCTCGACCTTGAAGCCTGGATGTACGGCTGTCTCCCCGACGATTCCGAGATCCTGACCGAGACAGGATGGAAGTCGGGGTTGGAAGTCCAGGTGGGCGAGAAGGTCGCCTGCTGGGACAGCAAGACGGATGATATCCGTCTGGAGCCGGTCGAGGAAGTCATCCAGGCTCCTTTCGAGGGTGACCTCATCTGTTTCAGGAATGACAACACCGACCAGCTTCTCACCCCCAACCATCGGGTGTACAAGAAGCACCGCATTCGGAAGATGATCGATGGTGTCCGGCAGGCGTGGGATGAGCCGGAGTGGAACGTCGAGGAAGCTGGTCAGATCGACCGCTGGAACAACCTGAGACTTCCTCTCGCTGGAGTTCATGACGGCTCTGGCATCGGAGGCACCAAGCTGGCGGCACTCTTGGGCTGGGTCTGGACAGAGGGTGGATTCGACCAGAACGGCACGGGCGTTCGCATCTACCAGTCGTCTGTGAACATGGAGCACGTTCAGGAAATCTACTCCTTGGTCGAGGAGCTTATTCCCGAGTATCGACACTACGAGCGGGAGCGTACCTACAAGGACAGGGACTACATCGAGCACACCTGGTTCTTCACGGGGCCTATGGCACTTCACGTCCGAGAGATGCTCCCTGGGAAGCGTCCTTCCTGGCACCTCTTGTGGCAGATGACCCGTGAAGAGAAGCACGCTTTCGTGGATGCCGTTCTCAAAGGTGACGGAGCTTGTGATCGGGGTCGGTGGGCATTCTATCAGAAGGATCCTGAAGACCTCGTGTGGTTCCAGACGTTGGCGCACCTGATGAATCGGCAGGGTCGCATCAACTTCAGGAAGGCCGTTGTTGGGCTGCACATGAACCCGATGACCCAGCTTCAGGCCCGACATCTCAAGGCCGCTGTGACAGAGCACTACGAGGGGCCTGTCTGGTGTGTCCGTGTTCCCACGGGAGCCTTCCTGGCCCGACGCAAGGATCAGATTTTCATCACGGGAAACTCGGGATTCCCGAAGTCCTTGAACATCTCCAAGGCTTTGGACAAGAAGGCCGGAGCTGTGCGGGAAAAGATTCGTATTCCGGCGAAGGATGTTCGCAACCCCAAGAGCATCAACAGTGGGCATGGCATAGAAGGGGGGGATCGTCCCTGGATGAGAGAGGCTGAAGAGAAGGGCTTTCATGAGAAGGACGGCGAGGTGCCTGTCAGCGAGGAGGCTCAACGCTACGAGGGCTATGGAACGGCCCTGAAGCCCGCGTGGGAGCCTTTCGTGGTGGGTCGGAAACCAGAAATCTGATGCCACGGATATCATTGGTCAGGCTGAACTGAAGGGAGGCCAAGATGGCTACAGGTTGTCGGATTCCTTGCAAGTACTTCGTGACCTCGGGTGTGGGCCAGTCCTCGGCGGACACTGGTTCTGACCACTACGAGACTTCGTGCTACGACATCGCGCTGCTCGACGCGGGCATCGAGAACTTCAACGTGATGATGTACACCAGCGTCCTGCCGCCCGAGTCGGAAGAGATCAGCATCGAGGAGGCCAAGCGCGAAGCCCTGTTCCATCATGGGGCTGTGCTGGAGACGATCAAGGCCCAGATCGATGGCGTCCAGGGCGACCACCTCTGCGCCGGGGTAGGCCGCTGCTGGGTCAAGAAGAAGCAGGGGGACGGCTCCTGGAAGACCATCGGCGGCTTTGCTGCCGAGTACGAGGGTCACGCTTCCATTGAGAAGGCCAGCAAGATTCTCGAAGCCGACCTTCGGGGCATCTTCGAGCGCCGCTACGGACACCAGCCCGAGTATCGCCTGGAGCCGAGCTTCAAGACCTCCGTCCGTGAGATGGTCGTGGACGAGGACTTCGGCACCTGCTTCGTTGCCCTGTGTTTCGTGACCTTCGAGTATCCCGAGGCCCCCATGCCTTGAATAGTTAGCCTTTCCCTCCTGTTCTTGTGAGGAGGGATGAAGATGGCTGACAACGACTATCCGATCAGTGGCAGCGGCTTCTTGCCCGAAGAAGACTCCCCTGATTTCTGGGGTTTCGAGGACAAGCTCCGGCCCAAGATGAAGGCTGCGAGCATCGTGACGGATGTGGACATCGACCTCCGACCGTTCACGTCGCCCCGGCACAACCAGCGGCACTCGTCCTCCTGTGTCGCCCAAGCTACGGTCAAGGCGTTGGAGATCCAGCGCATTCTCAAGCACGGCCCGAACGCCCATGTGGATCTGTCGCGCCTGGCGGTCTACTACCTGGCCCGCAACCTGATGTTCCCGCCCCAGACCAACGACGACGGCGGCACCTTCATCCGACTGGCGTGTGATGTCCTTCGGCGCTACGGGGTCTGCACCGAGGAGGACTGGCCCTTCGACCTGGCCAAGGTGTACACGCCCCCATCGTGGATGGCGATGCGGAAGGCGTTCGTCCACAAGATCGACTCCTTCTATACCATCCGGGCGCGCGGGGCCGACCGGGTGGAGAGCGTCATCCTCGCTCTGGCTGCAGGGTGCCCGGTGGTGTTCGGCGCAGCGGTGGGCCGCAACTGGAACACCTACCGGGGCTTCATCAAGGGCCACGAGGAGCCGCTCCGGCCCCCCAAGGACATCACGGGCTGGCACGCCACCGTGATTCTGGGCTGGAAGGACGGGCAGTTCATCGGGGAGAACTCCTGGGGGTCGTCCTGGGGCCATGACGGCTTCTACTTCATGGACCCCGACTACATCGCCAGTGACGACCACGTTCACGACTTCTGGGTGATGGTCGGCGGCTGGGAGCCGTTCGTGCGAAGCAAGGGAGCCGAGTGATGCGCGCATTCAAGATTCTGCTGGCCCTGCTGGTGATGTCGCCTCTCCTCTTGGGGAGTCACTGCCAGGTCAAGCCTCCGCCCATCGTCATCGAGCCGGATGACACTGACCAGTGCGGGGCTGCCTGTGACCACCTTCGGGCGCTGGGCTGCCCGGAGGGGATGCCCTTGATGGACGGGACGACCTGCGAGGAGTTCTGCATCCAGACGCAGAAGGACGGCTTCGCCCTGGCCCCCTCCTGTGTCGTGACCATCGAGAAGTGCGAGGAGCTAGAGAAGAAGTGCGCCAAGCCCCGGTATCACCAAGACCCGTGACTACATCGGGCGGGCCTCGGTGCCGTCCGGCCAGCCCCGCTCGACCTTCACGACCTCCCACCGCTTCGGCCCGAACTGTTCCGGCCCCTTCTTGACCTCGATGGTAACGCGGGTGGGGTGGGGCCAGCAGTGCTCACTGAGGTCGCGGAAATTGTCGATGCCCTCGCGGGCCACGGCCTTGTGGAGCTTCATGGCAACGATGGGCATGTCGTGCATCCCGTCCGTGCGCCAGCAGGAGTCGTGGTCGCTCTGGAGTACCCACTCGTCGGGGTCGGGGATGTCCCAGGAGTCGGTGATGCACGAGTACACCTGGGTGTAGTTGGTGGGCCGGAAGAACAGCATGTGGAGGTTGAGGGACGCCTCGATGGGCCACTCATCGACCTGCTCGCGGACTTCCTCCGAGGGGCCGTCGCCGGAGTCGCACTCGACCAGCTTGCCGGTGCCGACCTCGCGGTAGCAGTTGTAGTTGGACATCCGGCAGTCGAGTCGGATGTGCAGCCCACGCCCATCCTTGCCCGAGCCGCGTTCCAGGGCTGTCTCGACCAGGGTGGCGATGGCTTCTTCGGCGTTCATCTTGAGCAGACTCATGCTGCATCCTCCTCGACGGCCTTGAGCGCCCGTGCGACGGCCTGCCGGATGGTGTTGCCGTAGAAGAACCGCTTGACCTCGTAGGAGCGGCCCACGGTCACGCACCAGCCCCAGGTGAACTCCCGGTCGGGGTTGATATCCAGGCCCTCCTTGAGCGCCAGGGTGTTGTCCATCTGGGTGCGTGTGATGCGGGTGTCCGGGCAGCTTGACGGTTCGAGCTTGGCGATATCGGCTTCCACGCGGTCGTAGGCCGAGTCACGGTCGATGAGTTGGGTCATCTCTGATACTCCTCTTCTCCGATCCATTCTCCTTGCAAGTGGCCTTCCTCGACCCCGAAGATGCGCTCCACGTCCGCCAGCGACCGGGGCCTTCCGGGTGCGTGGACACCACCCTTGCGCCAGATGCCGGTCTGGCAGATGCGGCTGATGAGCTTCTGACCGTCCTCGGTCTCGAACTCGGTGAAGTGCTGCCTCTCTTTGCCCTCGACCCAGAGGGTGACGGTCGGGATGTGCCGGTAGTTGAATCCGATCTGGTCGAAGTGATACTGCTGGATTGCAGCCACCAGGTCTTCGCCTTCGACCTCAACCCAGTCGGTTTCCTTCGGCTGGGTGACCCGGACCTTGAACGTAGCCATTGACCCTCCTCACCCAGACTACTCCCCGGCGGGGGTAAATAAGCCCCCACAATGGGGTAGGATGAGGCATGGCTGCTCCGCCCTCCCGCACACGACGCCGAGCCGACCGAGTGAAGGCCGACGTGAGCGTCACCCAACTCCTGTTCGACTTCGGCTACCTTGTTCGACCAGAGGCCGGAGACCGGGAGCAGCAGTTCCCCTGCAACCTTCACGGCGACGGTCAGGACAACAAGCCCTCCGCCCGTGTCTATCCCGACAACACCTGGTACTGCTTCGGTTGCGACAAGATGCGGGACACCATCGAGACTGTCCGCGAGATCAAGGGCCTCGGATTCATCGAGGCCATCCAGTGGTTGGAAGAGAAATACAACCTTGCTCCGCTGCCCTGGGAAGCCGGGGATTACACTCCTCGTGAGAAGTCACAGGGGGAGCAGATTCGGGAGCATCTCGACCCCGACAAGACCTTCGAGGACGACAAGATCATCCTGGCGACACTTTTGGAGGCGGTGACCGGAGATCGAGACCTATCTATGGAGGAAGTCACGGCTTTCTGGGAGGGATTGGACAAGCTGGTGTATCTGGTGGGCCAGGAACTTATCCCCGAGGTACGAGCCAGGGCCGCTATTCTGGGTATCAAAACCAGGATTATGGAAGCTCTGAGAGGCGACCATGATTGATCTGGTTCGCTTCACCCTCTCAACCCAGCATTGGGGAGAGGTGCTGTTGGCTCGACCGCTACCACTGGGCGACGAATACTGGGGTCACCTCGCCCCTCTTCGGGACACCGTCTGGGGTGACCTCCTCCCGGTCGTGTCCGGCCTGGTTCTGTCTCATGCGGCCCACGGTCATGCGGACCCTCTCATCCGGGTCATTGGCCCTCCTCCGGATGCTCTGCTCAAGATGGTGCCTGACCCCTACCGGAAGTGTGCAGAGCACAAGGACTGCATCATGTTCGTGGAGAAGGACTGCCACCCCTGCAAGAAAATGCCGGACTGCTACGTGCCTCCCAACCTGCCCTCCAAGGAAGCCCAGGCCGCTGCCGCCCTGGTCGCTTTGGCCTGGCGAGATGACCGCTATGTGGTCATCTCAAAGGGGGCCGAGTTCTCCCTCTGAGGGGGTATAGATAAGAGGAGGTGCATGGCATGGGTGATGGCGCTGATCTGTTCGACTTCCTCGATGAGGCTCAAAGCCCCACAGTCCGCAAGCGGGAATGGATGGACGACAAGGAGTTCATCCTTGTCACAGAAGAGAACATCGCAGAGTGTATCGACGCCTGTATCGAGTCCGGTCTCTATGCGCTCGACCTGGAGACCTCGGGCCTCGACAACCGGGTCGAGCCCAACGGCCACACCAAGGACAAGATCGCTGGAGTCTGCCTGTCCCCGGACGGTGTGAGGGGCTACTACGTCCCTGTCCGGCACGTCGAGATCAAGGCGGACGGCAGTCGGGTGCTCCGGGAGTGCAACGTCCCGTGGACGGTCTTCGAGGCCGAGTTCCGTCGTCTGATGAAGGCCACCGACGACGGCAAGACCCGAGCCATCTTCCACCACGGCAAGTTCGACCAGGAGTTCCTCCAGTTCCCCGGTGGCGAGCCGTTCCTTGAGTGGGACAGGGCGAGTTGCTGGGAGGACACGATGCTCCTGGCCTATCTCGCGGACTCGCGCCGCCGGAACAAGCAACTCAAGTTCCTGACCGAGAAGGAGCTTGGTTTCGACCAGGTGGAACTGAAGGAGCTGTTCCCTGAAGACCACAAGGGGCCGTGGGACTTCTCTGTGCTCGACCCGACCGACCAGGCCGTGCTCTGGTACGGCGGGGGTGACGGCATCTTCACCTTCCTGCTCTACGGCCACTTCCTCGGTTCGGTGCTGGACGCGGCCTCGGACGGCAAGACCCAGAAGGGAATCTACGTCATCGAGAAGTCCGCTGTCGCCGCGATTCGCTGGATGGAGCGGTGTCGCCTGCATGTGGACATGGACAAGGTGAAGGAGCTTGTCCGGCTGGGCCAGGACGAGTGGTTCGAGTCCATCATGGAGGTGTACGACGAGGCATCGAAGATCCTGGGCCGAGATATCATGCCCGGAGCCTACAAGGTGCTCAGGGCTGCTTTCGAGGGCGACAACTTCGACTACCTCTTGCCCCAACAGATCGATGATGCCAAGGCCAAGGCGAAGTCCACCCATCCTGACCCACTCTCCCAGGTCGAGACGGACGGGAAGAAGTGGCCTGCAATCTACGACGTGAACGCGCCTCAGCAGCTTGGCAAGATGTTCGATGAGATGGGCGTGCCTGGGCTCAAGCGGACGGAGAAGTCCGGGCAGGTACAGACCTCGAAGGCCGAGCTTGACCGTATCGTGGAGGTGGCCGGACAGAAGTTCCCCTTCATGGGCAAGATCAAGCGATTCCGCGAGGTGAACAAGGCCCTGTCGTCCTACCTGTTCCCGATGCTTCTCGACGTTGACCCCAGTGACAGCACCATGCGAATCAACTTCCGGCAGGACGGGACGGACACGGGGCGCTTCTCGACTCCGGCCAAGGACGCCGCCCGTGGCAAGCTCATCGGCTTCCCGCAGGTCAACCTCCAGTCCATCCCTTCGACGTATAACCCCAAGCGCCCGGCCTGCATGAACCGCCTGCGGGAGTGCATCACGCCTCGCCGGGAGAACGCCTACATTGTCGCCATCGACTACGCGGGTGAGGAGCTTCGACTCATCACCAACCTGTCCCGCGAGCCGAAGTGGATGGCAGAGTTCTTCCACTGTGCCTCCTGCGACCGGACGTTCCCGAAGGGCGACGGCAAGACGACGCCCGAGCCGCCCCCGCCCCGGTGCCCCAACTGCGGGTCTGACAAGATCGGTGACCTGCACACGTTGACGGGCATCGAGCTGTACGGGGCCGAGGCCCAGGAGAAGGTCGATTGGAAGGCGCTGCGAGGCAACGCCAAGGGCACCAACTTCGCGCTGTCCTACGGTGGTGGCGGGTCGGCGGTGTCGCGCTCGACGGGCGTGGACAAGCAGGAGGGCTGGCGCATCAAGCGGCAGTTCGACCGTACCTACGGGGGTCTGCGAAACTGGTGGGCATACCAGCACAACTTCGGTCGGCAGCACGGCTTCGTGCGGACGGCCTTCAACCGCAAGTATCCGGTGCCGGACATCACTCATGCGGACGGCGGGTTCCGGTCGAAGGCCGAGCGGAACAGCGTCAACGGCCCCATTCAGGGGACGGGCGCTGACATGATGAAGATCGCTATGGTGCTGGTGTACAAGGCGATGAAGGAGCGGGGCTGGTTGGACAAGTGCATGTTGATAGCCACCATGCACGACGAGCTGGTCTTCGAGATCGACGGCGACATCCTCGCGGAGGCCATCGAGGTCATCCTGCCCCTGATGACCAGCAACAGCTTCATCATGAAGATGAACTGGCCCATCCCGTTCACCTGCGACGTGGAGATGGGCCGCAACTGGACGGTGCCGTGGGATCTCAACGCGATGCGCTTCAAGGAAGTGCGCTTCGTCGGCAACAAGAAGTACTACAAGCCCGACGACCTGCCCGAAGGCGAGGACTGGGACGCTCTTCCCTCCTGGCCCGAGGAGTTGATCAAGTTGTTCCCGGAGGCGCGGGGTGTTGTTTCGGGCCAGGGCTCCCCCCCCTCTGGTCCGACCCCCGCGCCTCCATCTTCCCCTCCCTCAGAGGGGAGTGAGCCGCCTCCCACGCCCCAGGCCATTGGAGCCCAGGCTCCCGAAGTTCCGGTCGGTGATGAGTTCACTTACAAGCTCTCGGCCCCGCTCGTGATGGACACCGTGATCAAGCTCGCAGAGGTCATCCATCTCTGTCGGAATGGTGGCACCCGGAAGCTCCGGCTCAAGTCTCGGGATGGGGTCTCTCTCGATGGGTGGATGCGGGAAGCCAAGGTGGACGAGGTTCTGGTGAGTCACCAGCAGTTCTACTATCTGGCGCAGGAACGTGGACTCTGACGAGGACATCGAGCGCCGCCTCCGCATCCTCGAAGGTGCGGTTGGAATAGACCTCGACACGGCAGGAAACTGCTCCGGGGATCCCCTTGACTGCCCTGCAGACCCCTGTAACGCCGAACGCTGCCCCATGCGGAACAACCTGGTGCAACGGTTGGTGAGGGACTATAATCGTCTGGAGAGGAAGGTGCTCATCACCGAGATGGTGGTGGAGGAGCTGTGCGATGCTGGGGTGGTCACCGACAAGATGCTTCGACGGGCCAAGCTCCGGGTCGAGTTGGACGGTATCATTCCAGAGATGTATGAGATCGACATGGCGCTCAAGGAAGCCGAGGGCCAGAAGGAAGTCGTCAAGGTCTTGAATGCCAAGAAGGAGCGGCTGGTGCAGCGGCTGCATGACGTGAGCGCCAGAATCAAGGAGATAGACGATGCTCAGACCGATCAAAGCTGAACACAGGGGCGAGGGCATCGTTCTCGTCTGCTTCCACTGGCGCGATTTCCCGGCAGCCCTGGCGGAGAAGGCGAAGGCCCAGAATCTCGACCCCGATGACGTTCAGATGCGTCAGGTGCTGGGCCAGACCGGCTTCCAGCAGTATGAGGTCTGGAAGCGGGTCTGCGGCCAGATGGAGATGACCCCCGAGGTGTGTCTCCAGTGCGAGCACGCCGGGAAGCTGGAGACGAGGGAGGGAGTCCCCAGCATGATCTCGCTGGACGACAAGAGGGTCATCCCCACGACCGACATCCCGACGCTGGACATGATATCTCACCGAGGCCGGTCGGGGCATCGTTCCATCCACCAGGGTGATGTCAAGAGAGGAACCCCCAGTGGGCGGCACTGATCTCCTTGAAGAGTGCATCTCTGACCTGTCAGCTCCAGGTGCTGATCGGGATTACAAGGCGTTCCAGGACACGTTCTGTCTCCGGTGTCGCAACTCCAACTGCATCCACGCCAAGTGGGTCGAGGACAAGTTCGGTGCCCGTGTAGCGACCCAGCCCGAACGATTCTTCAACCCCCAGTTCGCTGATGGACGGCTCCCCAAGTACGCCGATGTGGTGGACTTCGCGGACAGATTCCGCGAGGCGATGAAGCTGGAGATAGCCAACAAGCGCGGAGACTGGGAAGTCCCCGAAGTCCCCATCGTGGACGGCAAGGTCGAGAGCAGTGCGGTGTCCATCACAGACGGGGTGGACGATGCGGTGCGCCAGTTGGCCCGGAGCAAAGGCAAGAAGGAACCCACCCTGCCGGACGCCCGTGAGGCCGACACCCAGGAGTTCATCGAGGAAACCGAGAAGATCATGGGGGATGAGAACGCTCACTGTGAGGAGCCCGAACCCGAGCCAGCGCCCGCTCCAGCGGAACCCCCTCAGCTCTACCCGATGGGAAATACCCCGGCCCCGGCAGAGGGCCTCATGGTCGGCGGGGGGCCTCCGCCTCCGGCATCCTCGACTCCGGCTCCATCCGAGGATGACTGGACGCCAAAGCCCCGTGAGCGCAAGGTGCAGCCTGGGGCAACCATCAGGATGAGCGAGGCCCCTACGAAGGGGAAGAAGTGATGGACGACCAGACGTATCAGGCACTCTCGGTTCTGCTGGGGAAGGTGGTCAATGAGTCCCCCAAGATAGGCGAGATTCTGGACAGGGCCAAGGCTGGTGAACTCACCGAACTTGATGCGCTGACCAAGATGGCCGAGGTGATCAAGAACGACCCCGAACTGGAGCAACGGCTTCTCCAAGCGGCTCACACCACGATGGTCCCCGCTGCGGGTGAGTGTGCCGTGAATCTGGCCGAGGATCCCCGTGCGGAGTGGCTCGTTCAACTCAAGCCGAACGGCCTCCCACAGCTCAACCCGTTCTTCGAGTCCTACCTCATCGAGCGAGCCCAGTTCGACGGCGACATGCCCGAGCTACGGACAGGGCCACTGGCTGAGGGTGTGGCTCCCTCTGTCCCTGTGGACACCAAGGCCCGGAACCCGGCCCTCATCGGCAAGCAGATGGAAACCGCTTCCAAGAGGGTGCGGGAGGAAATCGATGCCCATGAGGACGAGCGCCGGAAGGTCATCTCCGACGTAGCCGGAGGGGACGAGGAAGGTCAGGAACGCCGTCCGGCTCTCGAACCCATCAATGCCAGCGATGAGGACTTGTCCCTGGTGAAGAAGCACGCCACAACTGTCGCCAAGGCCGCAGAGGGGGCTCCGATTGGAGCACTCCTTCATGGGTCGCCCGAGACCGACCATCCCAGCTACAGACGGCGTGAGCTTCCGAAGCCCGTCAAGGTCAGCCGAGTCCGAGGGGCCACCCTGCTCAAGATGATGGACAAGGAGAAGCGGGAGAATGCCTGGAAGTTCCTCTCCACCTCGCATGGACGCCGGACAGCGGTGGTGACAGTTCGGGAGATCGTCGTCCAGGAGCTAGAGAAGAAGGGCATTTCCGTCACCGAGCGGGACTACGACAAGAAGCGGGCTGCCCCGGACATCCTGGCCCACCATGAGTGGACAGTCCAGCTTTCTGGGCCTGGTTCGACCCAGGTGTCCTTCTCCTTGATCGACATGGCGGCAAAGGCTCTGGCTATCCATCTGGCTAAGGAGCTTCCCACAGGTTATCCTAGCGGGATTATTCTGGAAGTGAACACCGTGGATCGATTGCCTGACCGCCGGGTGGGGTGGGCGGCTCGACTTCTTCCCGAGATAGGGTAGTAGTAGGGGAGGTGCTCGATGGTGATCGACCTCAAGTTCCTGAATCGCTCCTTCGTGCTCCAGAAGATCCTCAAGTATGTCCAGGCGTCCAGCGAGTGGGTGGTCATCGTCTGTCCTTCAACGAAGGTCTCGGCGGAGTGTTCCCGCTACATCGCGGCGGCACTCCCTGACAAGGCGAAGTTCTCGGGCCGCACGGCAATCTTTTCTGGCGGTGGGCGGATGTCTGTCTGTGCCGCCACAGAACCCGTGTTCCTCCCTGATAACACCCATTTCACGACGAGCTTCGTGGGATGGGAGGGGGAGAAGCGGGTGGAGGCAATGCTCAAGTGGCAGGAAGCGGCAGACAAGACGTTCAAGATCTCGGCCTGAAGCAGGTCTGGACGTTTCACATCACGTCCGGGCCGCAGATATCGGTTGGTCTGCCGGACAACCCCTCCCTCGACTATCCCGGTCACGGTCAGTTGTTCTGGAAGATCGTCGCTTCGGAGGCCATCGCACAGGCATATTTCAAGGGTCTGACCGACCTTGGAGTCCAGGTCAGGCTGCTCACTGAAGAGATGACCGAAGAAATGCGTAGGGAGAAGGCTGCATTGCAGGGACGGCCTGATTCTCAATAGCCCTTCTATAGTGCTGCCATTTACGAATAGGTAGGGTGAGTCGCCCTTAACCCGAGGAGAAGAAAATGAGCGCTTCCGCAAAGTCCCTACGGAGCAAGCTCGTCCGCAAGGCCTACGAGAATCCGGGCTTGCGGAAGAAGCTGCTTCCCGTCCTCAAGAAGAAGGCCCACAAGCTGTCCTCCGAGCAGCGGGCGGGTCTGGCTGAGGCCATCGCCACCCACCGTGAGGTGATGGCGACCGAGACCTCCAAGACGGCGGCGAAGAAGAACCCGACCGTGGAGATCAAGGCTCTGCCACCGATGAGCAACAGCCAGTTGGTGGCCCTCCTGGATAGCCTCACAGCGATCCGGCAGGAGTCCGAGACCATCCTCGCCCGTGTCGGAGACGACTACAAGCGGATCAAGCAGCTTGAGAAGGAGGAGAAGGCAGGCCTCGCCAAGATCAAGGAAGCCGGTGGGAATCTGGCGGAGAAGACCAACTACATGATGGAACTGGAGAAGTATCTCCTGAAGTTCCGGGTCGTCCTCCAGCGCAAGCGCCCTGGCTCCAAGCAGCTCATGGCGGCTCCCGATGAGATCAAGTCGGGCAAGGCTGGCGACCTGCGGAACCGCATCCTCAACACCTTCGAGAAGGAGGTGGCCGATCAGATCCTCACCGTGATCGAGGCTGCCATCGAGGACGGCACCCACTACTCCAAGGCTGGCCAGGCCATCGACATCGTGGCGAAGACCGCCAGTGTCCCGCCGGGCATCATGAAGAACGCGGGCCTCGTGGACACCGTGGTCTCCATCAAGGAGTGGATTGTCGGCGGCACCAACTCCATCATGCAGCGCATCCTGGGGTTCACGGGTGACCTGAAGAAGTGGCTCAAGGGGTTCGTGGAGCGCACCCGTATCGCCAAGAACAGCAAGGACAAGGCCCTCAAGGGGATGGGTGCTATCGAGAAGATGATGGACGAACTGGACAAGGAAGTCGGTCCCGTCTAGGGGTTCGTTCCTCGCTGTCTCTTCCTGAGCGCCCCCCTCACACGCCATTGTAGCCTCTGCAGGCAGTTCGCCCGCAACAGGATGTGATACACCCTCCGGGCCGTCAGAGCGCCGTTCAAGGCCCGATGGACGTTGGGCTCCGGCGGGATGCCCAGGAACTCGCAGACGTTCTTCAGAGACAGACTCTCGATTCCACACGGGAAGAGATGCTCGTAGGTCAACGTGGCCACGTCGATGACGTGGTAGTCCACTTTCAGGTCGATGCCATGCTCCTTGCTGGCAGCGTTGATGAAGCTCGCGTCGAAGCGAGGATTCTGTCCCGCAATCACGGAATCCTTGAGGAATTCCACGATCTCGGGCAGGATGTCCGCCATCTCCGGGGCGTCTGCCCAGTCATCCTCGTTGTAGCCGTTGAGCTTGAGGGCATACTCCGAGGCGGTCTCGATGCGCTTGGGCTTGATCTTGGTGACCATGCTCTCCCCCGTATCCCTCACCGCTGCGAACTCAAGTATCTCCTGTACTTGCGGGTCAAGGCCCGAAGTCTCCACGTCCACGAACACCAGGGGCTTGTCCTGTAGGGGCACCTTCTTCGACTGGCTCATGCGTTGACCTCCTGGGTCATAATACACCCACGAGGCGACATGGGGGGCTATGAAAGTTTCGCCCGGAAACTTTCGGGGGTACGTCGGGGTGGGTGGTAGGGTAAACATCTCGGGACAAACTGCCTCGGGAGAGTCCGATGGGCAAAAAGTACTCGAAGAAAGTTCACCAGGAGCCCCTCCGAGAGGAATGGGCTCAGTCGCTCCTCGCAGAACGTGACCCGCACAGCGGGGGCTCCCTCTACGCCTATCTCCAGGCCAAGAAGGATGAGCTTGCGGACTCCATCCGGCGCTGCCAGAAGCACCTGGAAGAGAATCCGCTCACCGGGGTCGTAGCCGAGGCGGCGGCTCGGGAGGCTGGCCGGGGTGGTTCCTGCACCATCACGGTCAACTCGAATGGCACCATCCTCCTCGAAGTCACGCCGAAGAAGGCTGGGGAGAAGCGCACCTGGATGTCCAACCTCCCTTCCATCAAGGAACTCCGGGCCGAGGCCGAGAGGCTCGGGGTGGACATCTCGGGCCTGGGTCGATCCAAGCGCAAGATCTTCGCTGCCTTGCAGGACGCCAAAGCGTCGAAGCCTCCCACGAAGCGAAAGGCCAAGAAGAAGCGGATGAAGACCGGCGATGCCATCACGCCTCCTCGGGTGGTAGACCCTTCCGAACTCCCCTTCGATGAGTCCTCCGACCTCCCTGCTGACCTGCTCGATGACCCTCCCCAGCAGCCCGACATGCAGGCCGCGATGAACGAGAGTGATGGCCTCGATCTGGACGCCATTCTGGACGAATCCAAGGACTGATTCTCGGTTGCTCGCCTATAACACCCCCGAAAGTAGGACGGGGGTGCGACAGGCATGGCCGATTGCTCCAATCTCAAAGCCGGAAATCCGGGTAGTCCCGGCGGCGGCAGTGGGGGTGGCGGCGGCGCTCCGCCCCTTCCTCCGTGCCCAGATCCAGGAGCGGGTTGGGGTGGCAGTGTCGGGGGTGGCAGTGTCGGGGGCGGTTCCATTGGCTCTTGTGCGGTCGATCTCATCGACTGGGGCAATGAGTGGTGGATCAACAACATCGGAGACAACACGCTGAAGGGCGTCGAGGGCGACGACTGTAATCCACCCCGCCTTGAAGCTGCGATGATCTACGACATCCTGCGGGAAATCCCCGAGGCCCGAGAGTCTTTCAACCGTCTCTACCCCAAGCTGCTTCCCGAAGAAAGAGCCCGCCTGGATGAGATCCTCCAAGGAATCGTGACCTACGTGGTGGATGACCCCAAGTTCATCGAGGACAATTTTCAGGCGAGCCAGAACACCGTGGGCATCCAGACGAAGGGGCCGAAGGGCGGGGTTGGTGGATTGGGTGGTGGGGCAAATGGACGTGCCGGAGCGCGTCCTCCGCCTCGTGGTGGAAGAGGAGGTTCGTGATGGATGAGGGAAACGGGCACTCCAAGTCGCCCTTGCAGTCGAAGAAGTTCATCGCCTTCCTGATCTCGGAAGTGCTATGGAAGGTTGTCCTGCTCCTCGTTCTGTTCTGGGGCAAGGACGCCATCCCGCACCAGGTCTGGGCAATCATGATTGCCGTTATCCTGGTGGCTGGGTTCGTGGAGGCGTTGTACATCGGGGGCCAGGCGGCTCTTGACCGCTACATCCAGGTGGCTCAGATCGCGGCCAACGCGGGCCAGGATGTGGTGATGAAGGGTGTGTCTCTCAAGGGTGGGAAGAAGCCCGAGAGTGAGAACGATACCGAAAAGCCTGGGTAGAGTGTCAACAGCCCCGTGGAGAGGGCAAACAGGGAGATGAGATGAGACGTTGGATTCTGTTGCTCGCAGTTCTGACTCTGGTGCCGATGCTGCTGGGGTCGAGCTGCAACAAGACCGTGGTGCGTGACGCGAACGCCTACAAGGCCGAACTGGAGTTGATGGGTCAGATGTCGATGCAGAGCGCTGCATCGCTGAAGAAGCTCATCACTCTGGAGTGCGCCTGTGCGGATGGCAAGTTCACCACGAAGGACTGCGAGAAGGCTGCCGACCTGGTGCTGGTCATCGAGACCCGGCTACCGTGGCACAAGGCGATGTCCCTCTACAATGCGGGTCTGACCGAGGAGCGTCCGCCGAAGGATCCTCCGGAGATCCCGGCCATCGAGACCCTCTGCCCGGCGGCTCCCGAGCCGCCGCCCCCGGCAGCGCCGGAGCCTACACCCGCACCGGAAGCGGCCCCCGAAGCACCGGCCACCGAGGGAGGTGAGTGATGGACGCCCTGATGAAGATGCTGAACGAACTGGTGCCGATTCTCGGACAGGCTGGGGTGGATGCCCTGGCTGACGAGTTGAAGGGCCTGACCGAGGGCATGGACGAGGCGTGGAAGAAGACGGTGATGAACCTGCTCATCAACGCCATCGAGAGCCACGGCGTAGACGGCATCCAGCTCGCCCTCGACTACGTGAACAAGCTCATGGACGGCGATGAGTTGCCCGAGATCGACTGGGCGGATCTGCGGACTGCGAGTGACATCGTGGCACAGCTCCAGAACGCCGAGGCCGACCAGAAGTCCGCAGTGAACGACTTCCTGGCCAAGACCTCGAAGATTCTGGGCCAGATCCTTGCCGGACTGATCAAGGGCCTTCTCAGCGCCTAGCAAGGGAGGAGCCATGCCAGGCTACAGACCCCCTTCGGCGCGGATGCGCCAGATCAAGCAGCAGCGGACACAGCAGGTCGAAGCTGAAGCCCGCCAGGCCGAGCAAGAGGCTGTCGAGGCCGCCAAGGAGCCCAAGGTGGAGGTCAAGGTCGGTGCGATGACCGCGACCGTCACAGCGGGGCCGGACGGCAAGCTGGGCACGGCGGACGACGAGGTGAAGATCAAGCCCTCGAAGCCCGCCCCGGCGAAGCCGAAGCCTGCTCCGCCGAAGCCCAAGCCCGCCCCGGTAAAGGCCAAGCCTGCTCCGGCCAAGAAGCCTGCCCCGAAGCCCAAGGCGCGTCCTGTCCCGAAGTTCGACAAGGACATGACCAAGGAGCAGCTTCTGAAGGTGGCCAAGAGGATGAAAGCCAAGGGCCTCACCATGCGGAACACCAAGGTGGACATCCTCAAGGCGCTCAAGAAGGCAGCCAAGAGCTGGAAGTAGCAGGGGGCTCAAGTGCCCGTATCGATGCGGGTGAGCAAGTATGTCCCCGCTCGGCTCTACGGCTTCACTACGGACCCTGAGACGGGCCAACAGGCCTTCTTTCATCTTGGGGCCTTCCAGCCGGGCGTAGGATGGATGGAGCACCGTCGGTGCCAGGTCTGTCCCCGTTCGGGCTGTTCCTGGGCCAAGCCGCCACCGCCGATTCTGGGTGAGCTTGTTGACGTGGATGTGGACTTCACCCTGGCCCAGCCTGGGAGGGCACCAAGGGCCTCCCAGGTTGTTCGGATCACGGCTCCCATTGCTGTCGAGGGCAAGGTTGAGGCGTTCGATATCTCCAGGGCCTTTGGGTTCGCTATGGGTGATGATGGGATATCCTATCATCTCCACAAGAGCGAGCTACTCGAAGACCGAATCCCTATCGTAGGTGGGAGGGTCATGTTCTACGCTGGCACCCGGCAAGGACGACCCCGAGCCTGTCACGTAAAGGTGTGTCCAACATGAGCCAGGATCAGAACCCCTTCGGCGGCAAGAACCCCCACGGCCTCTATGTCCCCATGTCCGAGGATGAGCAGGAGGTCATCCAGCGACTGATCGAGACCAAGGATCTCGTCCTGGTCATCCACGGCTGGGCCATCCTGGAGAACCCGAACCTCCTTGCGGGTGACCTTCGGGTCGGCATCAAGTTCCGGCTCGACTTCAACCGCCCGTCCGCCCCCGTCCCTCTCCATTTCCTCGACCTGGAACTACGGCGGGCCAACGGCCAGAGCATCTTCCGCCAGAAGATGCCGATCAACCCGCCTGTGCAGGTCATGGCCGGGGTGTTCCTCGACTTCCAGTGGGATATCGCCATCGACCACATGGATCCCGCCTTCGTGAAGTCCATCAAGCCCGGAGCCCACGGCCTGACCTCCCGACGCATCGACAAGGACACCGGAGAGCGTAGTGATACCGGGACGATGCACCTCGACACCGAGAAGAAGCGGTTGCTCAAGATCGTGGACAGCCAGGCCAAGGAAGTTCGGGCGGAGGAGGCTGCGAAGCTCGCGGATGCCGAGGACAAGGCCGACGAGGATGGTGCGGGCCGGTAGCTTTCCTATCTTGCCTCTCTGGTAGGAGAGGTGTCATGGCTTACGGCATCGTATTGCGTTTGCACCACGGGGGGTTGCGAAACTCCTCCATCCTCATCACTGACCTGCGGGAAGCCACCGATGGGCCGATCTACGGCCAGCAGCGGGCCGGGGCCGTGTACGTTCCGGTCGGCGGCACCATCGAGTTGCAGTTCACCTCTGACGTGGCTCTGTCCTATTCCAAGGGTGTCATCCGGGCGTTCCTCGACAACGGTGAGGTCACCGACGAATTCGTGTTCGACCCGGTGTTCATCGCAGGTATCGGCGGGGCGAATCCGCCGGAGAATGTCGTGCGTGTCCACAAGGGCGGGGATGATACCGATCCAGCGGGGGCTGGGGGTTATCTGACCATCCAGGCAGCCGTGGACAGCATCACAGACGAAGCTCCCACGAAGAGATACGTGGTCAAGGTGGCTCCTGGCGTGTACACGGAGAACGTCGTTCTGCCGGAGTACATCGGCCTCGTTGGGGACTCGAACTTCGGCCCCACGAAACAGGTGTCCATCGTTTCGGCATCGGGTCACACCTTGACCATCCCCGACAAGAACTCGCTCGTCTATGGCATCGAGGCCGAGTCAACCTCTGCCACAGTGACCGATTCGGCAATCCATATCGTGGATGCAAGTACCCCGAACCTGCTCACAGATGCTCAGACGTTCACCATTGCTGTCCAGTACACCTCCAACAATGGCCGTGCTATCTTCGGGGACAACTTCGGTCTCGATCCCGGCGGCAACATCCGGAACGTCATAGTGGCCTATGCTGGACTCACGACAAGGGGAGCAGGGGGCCTCTGCGGATTCCTGGATGGTGCCGGGTTGTCCTGGTTCATCGGGGGTTGTGATGTGCTAGACCCCGGAGCCAACGGGTTCATCCTCCAGAATAGCTCCTCGATCATGGTCGGGTGCAGCACTTCCATCAATGGATACTCCGCGCCCGGCGGAGGTTCTGGTTCCTGGGCTGTCCAGGCGGACTCCAGTGCGGTCATCGCGGTAGATATGATGCTCAATGGGGATAATGGCATCAGGCTCGTCAATGGTTCGGTGATGTTCGCCCCGAAGCTCGCTGCTCTGGGTGGAGTGCCGGATGTCCCTCTGTTTTCTGACAACACCTCGTTCGTTCTTCTCGGGGATGTGCAACTCGACGGTTTCATGGGTGCCTCCTGGGCCAACTGGAACATCCAGGGCTTCATCCTGCCCCTCTGGCGGGGGTTGAGGAGCTACGGGACTACGGGAGCGGGAGGCCCTGATCAGCGGCCTACAGCGTCAGGCTCCAATGTCCCCATCGGTTTCCAGTACTATGCGATGGATCTGGGTGCGGGGGGTGTCGGAATGCTGCTCACATGGAGTGGGTCGCCCCCTATGGGCTTTGGCCAATGGACGGATGGCTTGGGGAATATCATCCCCTGACGGAGAGGTTATGTTCTTGAATCCTGGCCTCGATCTCACTCGCCAACTGGCACGGCAGGCCAACGCAACCGAGGTCACCTCCGGCGACCTGCCGGAGAACCCCCCTGACGGTTCGGTGTTCCTCGACAAGCGTGGCCCTCGACCTCTGGTCAAGATCTTCCGTACCGGCCAAGGCTACACCACCGTCAACACCTTTCCCGGTGCGACCAGGAAAGACTGATGGACCCCAGAATCCAGCGTCGCCGTGAAGCCGCTCTGGCCGTCCGTGTCGCCTCCCAACACGAAGCGGGCGGGCGCATGACGGTGATGGATCCCCAGTTCAACCTCCGTGAAGTCGCCAAGCAGATGATCCTGTTGGAAGATCATCTCTTCCACGCCTACAAGGTCTGCCCGGACTGCATCCGCAAGCACCTGATGACCATCGAGGCGCTCTCCGAGGAGGCGGTCACCCTCGACAAGCTCGGGGTCTACCAGGGCATGGCCGAGGCGTTGGCGGAGCAGGCGAGGCAGTGGCTTGAAGCTCTCACCGATGGGAGCAAGTTGCTGGATGTCGCCAGCCAGATCCGAGGAATTCGGAAGGCGCTGGTGGCTCTGTGCTTCGACCCGAGGGGGTCACGGGAGCGTATCGCCTCCATCGTGATTCACCGGGCCGTGGGCTGCACTCACCGACAGTGATCCCGACAGATATCCCGTCACAGTGTCGGGATGCCGAGTTTCGGGCATCCTGGTAGAGTAGATCCCGACAGCATGGAGTAGGAGGGGTATGAAACCTGTCATCGTAGAATATCCACTTGGCGATGACGCGCCCCAGTCGAAGCTCTACTACGGCATCGATGTCCGTGAGGCCCTCCGGCTCCTTCCTGACCAGTCTGTTCAGATGGTAGCGACCTCTCCGCCCTACTGGGGCCTTCGCAGCTACAACGTCGAGGGTCAGCTTGGGCTAGAGGAGACACCCCAGGAGTATGTCGAGAATCTGGTCTCGGTGTTCAGGGAAGTCCGGCGAGTCCTCCGTGACGATGGGGTCGTCTGGTTGAACCTGGGCGACTCCTATGTCTCCACTCCGACCGGCAACATGGGGACGAAGTGCGGGCTCGACGGGGTGAAGTCCGGTTCGACCCGGTACGCCGAGACAGTCAAGACCCAGTACACCAAAACCCAGCGCCCACCTGTCCCGGCTGGGATGAAGATGAAAGACCTGGTGGGCATCCCTTGGATGGTCGCCTTCGCCCTTCGGGCGGACGGCTGGTACCTCCGGTCGGATGTCATCTGGGCGAAGAACGCCGTGATGCCAGAGTCCGTTCGGGATCGCCCAACCAAATCTCACGAGTACGTGTTCCTCCTCACGAAGAACGAGCGATACTTCTACGACCAGGATGCCATCAAGGAACCACACAAGTTCAACCGCTGGAGTGACCGCAAGATCGAAGATGCTGCCGTACTCGATTCCCAGTATGAAGGGCAGGCGGGCAAGACCAGTCTGCTGCGGGGGGGAGCCACGGGATTCCATCCTCCCGGCGGGCGCAACAAGAGGACGGTCTGGACAGTGAACCCGAAGCCCTACAAGGGGTCGCACTTCGCCACCTGGCCCGAGAAGCTCGTGGAACCGATGATTCTGGCTGGGTCGAGCGAGGAGGGTTGCTGCTCATCCTGTGGTGCTCCGAGGGTGAGGGTCATCGAGAAGAAGAGGATCAAGGGTCACAACCCGGTGGTCACCGACGACCGCAAGGAGCTACATGGGCCGACCTATTCACGTCACAAGTCGGCAATCCCGGGTGGTCAGAGCATGGTTGGCTATGATGCCCGAACGGTGGGTTGGAAGCCCTCCTGCAAGTGCGACGCCCACACGATCCCCTGCACCGTGCTCGACCCTTTCAGCGGGTCGGCCACGACGGGGCTTGTGGCCATGAAGCAAGGTCGCAACTACATCGGCATCGACATCAACGCCGAGTATCTCGCTCTGGCGACAGCCAGGCTGCAGGAACGGGCTGCTCCCGAGAAGGTCAAGGAAGAGGACGATGAACCCAACGTGCTGGAGTTCCTGACATGAAGCCCGAGACTGTCGAATACCCTCTCGGGGATAACCCGCCCAGCGCCGACTTGCTCTACGGGCTCGATGTCATCGAGGGTCTCAAGTACCTCCCCGACAAGCATGTCCACACGGTCTGCACTTCTCCACCCTACTGGGGGTTGAGGAGCTACAACGTCGAGGGCCAGCTTGGGTTGGAGGAGACGCCCAAGGAGTACGTGGAGAACCTGGTCAGTGTGTTCCGCGAAGTCAGGCGGGTCCTCCGCGACGATGGCACCGTCTGGTTGAACCTGGGTGACTCGTACAACGCCGGGCGGGACGGAGGCCACCCCGGCGGCAAGTCGAGTGGGTTCCAGCAGGTGGACGACCGTTATCAGAACCGCAGTGGGGGAAAGGCACCGGGCCTCAAGCCGAAGGACTTGGTGGGCATCCCCTGGCGTGTCGCCTTCGCCCTCCAAGAGGATGGCTGGTACTTGAGGAGTGACGTGATCTGGGCGAAAAATGTCGTGATGCCAGAGGCGGTGCGGGATCGCCCAACTAAGGCCCACGAGTACGTGTTCCTCTTGACCAAGAATCAGCATTACTTCTACGACCAGGAGGCCATCAGGGAGTCCTCCTCGTGGGGCAGGGAGAACAACCCCGACTGGCAGCGCCAGCGAGCCGCCCGCAACGAGCAGAAGGGGTGCGGGAACCGCAACGCCAAGGACGGCGGGTTCTCCCAGTGGAACACGAGCCAGGGTCGCAACAAGAGAACCGTCTGGAACGTCAACCCCCGACCCTACAAGGGCGCTCACTTCGCCGTCTGGCCTCCCGAGCTAGTCGAACCGATGATTCTGGCCGGGACCAGCGAGGTTGGCGCGTGTGCAGCCTGTGGAGCGCCCTGGCAGCGCATCGTGACCAAGGGCGACCCCGACGAGGCCCACAAGAAGGCGTGCGGGGCCGACAAGTCCGGCGGCTACGCCGGACAGGCCGTGAAGGACTACGAGGGCACCGGGGCCGAGAACCCCAGCGACGTGAAGCGGCGCATCCTCGACGGCCTGCGGAAGAAGACCTACCACTGGGAGCCGACCTGCGAGTGCGGGAGCCACCCCACCGCACGCTGCATCGTCCTCGACCCCTTCAGTGGGTCGGCCACCACGGGGATGGTCGCCCTTCGGCACGGAAGAGATTACATCGGCATCGACCTCAATCCCGAGTATCTGGAGCTTGCCAGAGCCCGGCTGACGGGCCGTCCGGCCCCTGAAGCTGACGAAGATACAGAGGAATCTGTCCTTTCCCTGTTCTAGCAGGGGGCTTATTTCCTGTTCCAATAGAGTAGTCTCTATGGACTGACTGCCCAGGAGGACAGCATGGGGAAGAACGTCTTAGTGGTTGGGGGGCCGGATGACTTCGTGTTCGGGAACCTATCGAGGAAGCTAGCCAGCCATGATATCGAGATCATCGGGCACGCCTCGGACTTCAACGGGGAGGGGTCACCGTTCACCGGCATCCCTGCCGGATGTGATGGGGTGATCGTCCTCATAGACATGGTGAGCCACCCGCTGAACAACAAGGTCGCAGCAGCCGCGAAGAAGGCCGAGATACCCATCGGACGTGTCCCCCGCAAGTGGAGCATAGCCGAGGGGCTACTCCGGGCACAGGGGGTCTTGAACCCTGCTGTGAACGGAGACGTACCGAAGTCGGTCAGTCGCCCCACGATCAAGAAGACCGCCCTCGCCTACATCATCGAGGAGCGCAAGACAGGGCGCAATCCGAAGAAGGCCGAGGTCGAGGCTGCGGTGAAGCGGGCGCATGGGCCAAAGACGAAGCTCTACAAGGACGAGTACTCACGGGCAAAGCGCATGGCTGCCCAGGAGACTCCCATCGTCAAGCCCCGCGACCTTGTTCCTCCTCCGGCGGACGCTGCCAAGGAGATCCGCGACTGGACGATTTCCTTGATCGAGGAGGATCCCTCCCGAGTCCATGATGCTCGGAACCTGGCCAAGCTCGTGGCCCAGCGCACCGACGCCCGCTACGGGAAGGCGCAGACGTTGATCGAGGATATCGCCCAGGAGACCATTCTCCGGTGGACACGGAAGTCGCCCGAGGACAAGGCCTTCCGTGAGCGGCTCATCACGGGCTGGCTCCGTCGTTGGTTCAAGCGGTGGAGTCAGTCGGGCCAGGACTATCCGGACAGCCGGACGGTGGACAACCGCTGCAAACAGATCTTCGGTGTGCGTCCATCTCGGGAGGCGGTCCGTGAGGCCAGGGCGCAGGCGCTGGGTGAGTGGGCTCGCCACCTGATCTACGCCAAGAAGGCCCAGGAGTACGCGAACACGACCTATCCCAGTCTCGACCTCGACATCCGGGGGCTCATCAAGAGTGGCCTGCTCCAGTCCGTTCCCACGGGCAAGATGCCAATGACCTCGACGCTGGCCGTGGACGAGTTGGCCGAGCGGGCTGACAAGATCCTGGCTCCGGCTCCCCAGGAGCCGGAACCGGAGCCAGCTTCCGAGATTGAAGTGGAGTCTTTGGAGGTGCCCGAGCCGGTCGAGATCCCCGACATGCCGGACGGCATCATCCAGGTTCCCTCGACCTCCGAGGAGGACATGCTCACCCTCGCTTCCATCGTGGAAGATGCCGTCACCCAGAAGCTCCAGGAACTGCTCTCCCCCATCGCCGCCCGACTGGAAGCCATCGAGAAGAAGCTCGACGCCCATCCGGGCGGAGGCCAGGTGGACGGCCAGGCATTTCTCGATAGGGTTTTGGATAGTTCCGAAGTAACCGGAATCACAGTATCAATAGACCCGATTTCTCTTCGTCGGAAGGGCGAACAGGGGGGTTAATTGTCGGCCCCTCGTGGGCTGCCAGGGCATCTTTCAGGCCCTTCCACCTCGATTAGATACCCCTCCAAGACACCTATCATCTACCAGACACTCTCTTCTGAAACCCCGAATAATCGGCCCCTTCCGAAACTTTCAAGTTTCTGGGGGCTGGAACTTCGCATCTTTAGATGAGCGCCTTGTACTGAAGTTAGATAAATCGAGGTTCGATGACCGTTTCTCGCCCTATCGGGCCGCGAAGTAGGAGAAATGTTCGGAAGCAGGCCCGTAGAGGCCCAAGATCATTTGCTTTCTAGGGTTGACCCCTTAACCCTCTGTGGAGTCAGGGTTCTCGGAGGGTTTGGGCTGGCTGGCGACTATCACCCGAAGGATGCGGTGCATGGCCTCATAGATGTCCACATTCCCCGGCAGGTTGGTCACGCGGATGTAGTTGAGGGCCTGGTTCTTGACCGAGATCTCCTTGGTGATCTGATGCCCCCACTCCCGCAGGTCACGGGACTGGGTGAGCAGCGTCCGGTATTGTTCCGACCCTCCAACAGTGACCCCAGGTTTGGCGAATTGGAGGTTGTGGAGTTCGACCTCCAGGTCTTTGACCTTCTCGGGGTTGCTCCTCGACTTCTCAGTGGACAGGCAGACGGCGCTGTGTCCCCAGTCGTCCTTTCCGACCTTGTGGCCTCGCCGTTTCAGGACACGCTGGTAGATGAAGCGGGCCAGAATCACATGGTCTGCGATGACCAGGGAGCAAGGCTCCTCTGCATCGATCTCCTGGGAGACGTTCCGGGGGCCAATCCAGTAGAACAAGTCGTTGGCGCTGTGGAGTCGGATGCCTGCGTCGAAGCAGGCCAGGGTGAACTCCTCCTTCATGTCCGCATCCACGACATCCTTCCCCAGATAGGGGAAGGGCTGCTGAACGCCCCAGTGGGGGAGAAGGGCCTCACCCTCCTTGAACTTGCGGAGGATCGCCCTGGTGTTCCACCCGTCCGGGTTGTCCTCCAGCGTCCTGACCTCGCACAGCACGATGAAGCTGGGCTGTGGACGCATGGGGTCGGGGATGTAGTAGCAGGGACTCAGGACGAACTCCTGGTAGGCGAGGGCATCCTTGTACTCCTCGGTCTCCTCCCAGCCCTCGACCCCCATCTTCCGCGACTTCTCCGTCGCCTGCACCTGATCACGCATCTTCCAGCGGTCGATGATAGGCACCTTGTCGCCCTCGGGAGTCTGGGCGATGGAGACGACCTTGGTGCGAGAGTCGATGTTGCCCGTCCGGGTGACCCAGATGTAGGTGGCCAACCCCATGTCGGTCGGCCTGGCACCCCCGCCTTCGATGACCCGCAGGTTGCCCATCACATGTCCTTCATCAGAGCCGCGAAAACCATGCCCAGGTTGGCCCAGTCCACGCCGGGGCCAATCAGATCCCGAATGGTCGCCACATCCACGTAAGTCCGCTCCGTGTCCTCCTCGACCCCGTGGACGCTCGTGTCATCCTTGAGCTGTTGCATCTCTTCGGGGGTCAGTTCGACGGCGAAGGTGTGGGCGAGGTGGGCCGAGAGCGTCCCGGCGACCTGGCGGGAGCCGATGAACTTGAAGCGGTCGCCCGTGACAGACAGGCCAGTCTCCTCGTTCAGTTCGTCAGCGGCGATGTCCTCGGCGTTCTCCTTGTCCTTCCAGGATGAGCCACCCGGAATCTCGCGGATGTAGCCGTCCGGGGTCACGGCGGGGGAGCGGAACTCCTTGACGATGGCTATCTCGATGTTGAGGAAGTTGTCGAGGTTCAGGTAGGAGTCCGGGTTGCAGTAGGCCACGATGGTCGAGATGTCGGGCCGGGACAGCACGACCTCGTTGGTCTTGTTCCGGTTCTCGGCGGCGATCCATACGTCCACATGGAGGCACCAGAAGAACACGATGTTCCCCTTGGGGCCGACGCGGAACACCCACTCGACACGGGCGGCGTCGAGCCGGTTCCCTGCGTTCTTTTGGGCTGTGAGCCACGCCTGGAAGCTCGCCGTGCGCCAGATGTGGAGGGGAACCTCCCTCTCACCACCCGTGCGCTCTACGAGGTGGCCCTGGTCACCGATCTGTTCCAGCGCCTCGTAGCAGGTGTCCGACAGGTTGTGGGCGGTCGGGATGCCCAGCCTGATCGAGTGGTAGGTGATGGCTCCCATCTTGGGGGCACCGATGGGGTAGCCCAGGACGACCTTGCCCGAGTGCATCCAGGTGCCGAACTCGATGTTGGTCGTGAAGGCCGGGAGGGTCTCCAGGTCACGAGGCACCCAGAAAAGCACGATGTCGGCCATGTTGAGGCACTCGGTCTCCCAGTCAAGCTGGTTCGTGTAGGAGTGCTCCCACTGGTTGTCCCTGGTCAGCGGGACGAACACCACCCCATCGTAGTCCATCTCCTTGAGGAGCTTGAGGGCTTCGATGCGCCAGTTGGGGTGCTCCGGCTGACGGGGTGACGGCCCGGCCAGGAAGATGGACGATGGGAACGACGCGGGCGGACGTTCGGGGGCATACACGACCTGCATGGTGACCTCCACAGGGATACTACCCCTTTGGAGCGTCGGTGTAGTCCTCCTTTTCCCCGATGAATCGGTGCTCTCTAGTCGGTGCGTCCGGGTCGCCGGGCATCCTGTAAACGGGGGCGACCCACTTCATGATGAGGCGCTCTCCGACCCGCTTGCCCTCCTCGTTGACGTGTCTCTTCCCGACCCAGTAGTGGTGCCGGTGGCCCTTGCGAGCCAGCCAGGTTCCGCCACTGCCGTTCCCTCGACGGGGCACGCGGATCTTCGGATTGTTCTCGATCTTCCGGCCAAGCCAGATGACGATGGCCTCGCTCATCGAGTCGAGCTTGACCTGGGCCTTCCTCTTGTCCCGCGCCCGGAGGTTCTTCTTCCGGGCGAGCTTCTTTCGGAGAGCCTTCGTCTTGGCCTTCTTCCGGGCTGGGCGGCTCGTGTCCCGCTCTGTGTCGGCGCTGTCACCGTTCAGGTGCAGGATGGTATTGATGGCGATTCGCAAGATGGTGCGGGCCAACTCGATCTGCTCGGGCCGCTTCTCATCGGGGGTTGACAGGCCGGGATCGGAGACCTCGTTCTCCCGGTCGGAGATGATGTCCTCGACGTGCTGGTCGAGGTCGAGGATGCGAACCCCGTCATCCAGCACAGTCGCCGGAGTCTTGTCCGGCTCCAACCGCAGCCAGAACAGGGTGTCGTCTCCGACCTCCTTGGCCTTCTCGTTCTCCTTGCCCCAGATGATGAACAGGATGTCGTTGGGTGTGGCCCGATAGACGTAGAGGCCCGCGACCTGGTGGTAGCCGAACTCGGGTTCCCAGGTCATCAGGTCACTGTTCGGGAGTGCGATGTAGAAGCAGTCGTGCGGGAGCTTGAAGAACACGTCGGGGATGTGGTCGCAGGGCGTGTCCGCGAACATGCGCTGATACTTCGGGCCGACCACGTACACCTGCTGCCCGCAGTGGGCATACTGGTAGGACGCCTGAAGGGAAATCGCCAGGGAGGGCCGGTAGCTGCCCTGGATCATCACCGACCGCTGCAGCGAGGAGATGTCCCCATTCAGGGCTTGGGCGATGACCCGTCTCACCTCGGGTCGCACCCCGAGGAAGTGGTCGTAATGTATCTTCGGCGCTTCCATCACACCTAGACTACTCCGGGGGGCGGTAAAATAAGACTGTCTTATTTCGGGGCGCGACAGAGTAGTCTATGTAGGACGGAGGTGAGAGATGGACGTGCTCACCGCGACTATGATCGCAGAGGGCGTGGACGAGGCCGACGAGGAGAAGCAGCGCGAGGCGTGGCAGACCCTGATCGACACGGGCGTCTGCTGGCAGTTGCAGGGCTGGTTCGGTCGCACGGCCCAGGGTCTCATCGAGGCCGGTGTCTGCACCCCGGCGGAGGTATCGTGAAGCACGGACTCCTGGTCTCTATGGCTGTCGCTGATAGTTACGGGGCGGGCTTCGAGTTCCGCCCGAGGGAGTTCGTGGACAAGCACAACACCCTGGAGAAGTACTACCCCCACCAGCTCTCCAAGGGCGACCACAAGCCCGGCATGTACACCGACGACACTCAGATGTCGCTCGCCCTCGCGGAGTTCATGCTGTCGGGCCAGCCCTTGACCACGCTCAACCTGGCCGACGCCTTCGTGGAAGCGTTCAAGCGCGACCCCCGGACGGGCTACTCGGGGGGCTTCTACAAGCTCCTGATGGAGATCAAGGACGGCACCGAGCTACTTCGCCGCCTGCGTCCGCACAGTGCCAAGTGCGGGGGCGCGATGCGGGCACCCGTCCTGGGCCTGCTGCCGGACGAGAGGCTCGTGATCGACCGAGCCGCATGGCAGGCTTCTCTGACCCACGCGACTCCGACAGCGATGGTCGCTGCCAGTGGGGCGGCGTTCCTGACCCATCTCTGCCGCCGGGGATTCGACCTGACCCAACACGACAACCTGGTCAAGTACATGGACAGCAAGTGCGGAGCCCACGATTTCTCCAGCTTCGGGTGTGCCGTTCAAAACCCCGTGACCACGGACGCGATGAACGTGATGCACGCGGTGGTGATGCCGTTCAACACACGCAGGGGAGACAAGAGAACCATGAGCGGGCTGCTCCGGACGTTCGTGGGCTGGAGTGGTGACGTGGACACGGTAGCGGCAATCGGGATGGCCGCAGCCTCGCAGCACCCGGATATCGAGCAGGACATCCCCGACCATCTCATCGAAGGCCTGGAGAACGGGCCTTACGGACGCGACTACCTCGCCAAGATCGACGCCCAGCTTGAGGCGGCGTTCCCGCTGGAGTCCGACGTGGCCCCGGAGGAGGACTCCGAGCCTCCGGAGGGGGATGACCCGGACGATGATGGCCTGGATGAGGACATCCTCTCCTTCTTCAACGACACCACGGAGGAGCCCGATGATCAGTCCTCTTGACCTGCAACGGCTGGCTGTCCGCATCGAGCGCCTTCAGCGCATGTCACGTCACAGGTGGCACCCGGCTGACGACCTGGAGTTCGCCAACCTGCTTCCTGGTGGCCGCGACCGTCGAGCGGTGCCCGACCCCGCCGAACTACGCCGGATGGCCGATGCCAGAGAGATTCCCCCGCCCGCCAAGTTCCGGCTCTGGAACCAGATGACCCTCCATCTGGAGGGGCTTGCCCATCAAAATGACCCCCGCAACCCCCGGAGGATCATTCGGGATATGTCTCGGGGGCGCTTCCCTATCCGATAGCTTCTCTATACCGCCTCCTTTGCAGGAGGTACAGGTATGCCCGCGCCCTCTGCTCGCCGTGTCGCTGCTCGCTTCATCCAGGCTGGCCTCCTTGAGCAGGCGGCGAATGAAGTCGCGGCTCTCCTCACCAAGCTGATTCAAGACGCCGATATTCCGGTGGAAGCCCGGCGTTACACCCGGTATTTCTGGGAACTGTCCCGGCAGGGTAGTCGGGGATGGATACCTGCCCGCAAGTTCGAGGAGGCCTTCCGGATTCCTCGGTCGGCCCAGAAGTACATCGGGATGTCGGAGGGTGACCCCGATGCTTACGATGAACTGAAAGAATACCTCGGGGAGGCTGCCAACACCATCCTGTTGAAGACGGGTATCATTGGACGACGTGCGGAATAGGGTGGCCTGAATGCCTGCCGCCATCACACTGCGGCTGACTCACACGGGGATCAAGGAAGATCTCCTCTATCTGGACGACCTCTACGAGGCGACGGACGGCCCTGCGTTCGGGCAACTCACATCCGGCCCAATCTACATCAAGCCCTACGAGACCATCGACCTCAACTTCACCACCCAGGTGGCCCTGTCCTTCGAGAAAGGCAAGATCAAGGGCTTCATTGACCTGGGCTACCTCATCTACGAGTTCGTCCTCAGCGCCGAGTTTCTGGCCGCGATCAGCACGACCCCTACTGGCCCGGCGGGTGGGCAGCTTGACGGAACCTATCCTGACCCCATCGTCGTCGGCGTCACCGAGACCAGCGGGCCGACTCAACTCGACATCGGGGACATCGCGGACGGCGACTACCTCATCCGGTCGGGCAACCAGATCCTCGGCACCGCGTCCACGGCGGGATGGGTCTCCCAGAACAGTATCTTCGTCGGCAAGCACGGCAACGATGCCAAGAGCGGTCGCTCCTGGGCCGATGCGAAGCTCACCCTCAGTGCAGCCATCACCGCCGCTGTTGCACAAGGCCCCACCACGAGCAATCGTTTCTCCATCGTCTGTCTCGACGGCGGGAGATATATCGAGAACCTCAATATATCCCAGTGGATTGAAGTCCTGGCCCCGGACGCCACTCTGTCGGGGACGATCACCCTTGCAGATGAGGCCGGAATCGAGCTTGGGCGTCAGATTGTCTCGAATGATATTGGCGTTTTCAAGTTCATGGGAACTGGGACTTCATGGGCGGACATCCGGCACGTCAAGCTCTACGGAACGGGCATTGGTGCGCTGAACACGGCTTTGAACGGGACACTTTTCTACAAGGCCGGTCGCATCGAGGTAGAAAACGGCTTCGCGGTTGGGGATGATTCCAGCAACCAGGGCACGATGCAGCTTGACATCGGCACCATCACCATTTCGGGAGCCGGGCCGGGCTTCCTGACCGGCGTGTCGCGGGTCGGAGCTGGAACCACCGTGGGTCATATCCACACCATCGAGGAGGTTGGGCCTGCGGTCGGGAACGCTCTCGGCATCTGGTCGCGGAGCGGACACGCTGACCTCGAAGTCGGGCACCTGGTCACCAACGATGCCTACATCGTGGATGCCGGGGCCGAACTTCGGATGTTCGTGACCCATCTGACCGGAAACCAGACTGATAACGGGACTTTGTTCCTCACCATCGCCGGAGTCCAAGACCCGGACGTGATGCTCAAGTCGGTCTATGACATCGACAATGACGGCATCGTGGATGCTGCCGAGAGCGTGGATGATGGGGCGGGGAATACGGCTACAGCTCTCCAGGTGGTGAGCCAGGTCTTGATTCTGACTGGGCCTGGGAACCCGAACGGTGTCACGAATGGAGAGATCGGGCAGCGATACTGGGACACCATCAACACGCGCTGGTACATGAACATCGATGATCCGGGGCCAGGGACGACTTGGAGAGTCGTTTAGACCCCGAAGTTCGGTAGATTGCTAATAGCTGCCGCTAGGCAGGGACGGCTGGAAGGGGAACGAAGATGGGATTCACCGCACCTTACGAGCAGCAGAACTACATGGGCGAGCACGCCAACGATGCGGCAGCGACTGCAGAAGTCCAGGCCAACGACTGGGACACCAATGGGGATGGCACCGGCAATCCCCAGGCGGGAATGTTCTACTACAACACGACATCCAAGATCTTCCTGCTCTGGGACGGAACCCAGTGGGCCTCCATCGCTGGCACGAGCAACCATAACAGCCTTGCCGGGCTGCAGGGTGGTTTGGCCTCGGTCGGTGGCGACGAGTACTACCACCTGAGTCAGACCCAGTATGATGACCTGACGGACAACGGTGGAATCGGGGATGCGTCCAGCCAGCACCACCACGACAGCCTCTACTTCCGTGAGACCGAGTTCATCAACTCGTCGGCGGGAGCGGGGGACGCCGGGAAGCCCATCGTTCTCGACGCCAATGGACAGCTCGACAACTCCTTCATCGACGTGGGCGACATCGACCACGGCCAACTGAACGCCGCCTCCCTCCTGGATGACGACCACACCCAGTACGCCCTTCTGGCGGGCCGATCCGGCGGTCAGACACTCTACGGTGGCACGGATGCGGGTGACAACCTCGTTCTGATCTCGACCTCGAACGCCACGGCGGGCCAGGTCGATATCATGGACGAGTTGGACATGAACACCAACAAGATCGTCAACGTGGTTGACCCGTTCAACCCGCAAGACGCGGCGACCAAGGCGTATGTCGATCAGAAGATCCAGGGCCTCGACTGGCAGGAGTCGGTCATCACCCAGAGCCTGAACACGCCGCCTCTCGCTCCGGTGGACAACGCCCGCTACATCGTCGCAGCGGGTGGCTCGGGAGCCTGGAACGGCAAGGATGAGCAGATCGCGGAGTGGATTCCCGCGAGCATCGGTGGGAGCGGCTGGGAGTTCACGGTTCCGGATGAGGGCACCGCAACGTGGGTCGAGGATGAGAACAAGGCCTACGTGTACAACGACGCCTATCCGGCGGGCTCCTGGGTGAGCTTCGGCAGCATCGTCAGTCACAACGCTCTCTCGGGTCTGCAGGGTGGCACCCCTGCGGGTGGCGGCGAGTACTACCACATGACCTCTGCCGAGTACAACACCCTGACGAGCAACGGTGGGGTGGTCAACGCGAGCGGCGAGCACATCCACGACGACCGCTACTACACCGAGACCGAGATCGGCTCGACCACGGGTGGTTCTGAGGGTGCGTCCCTCGTCGGAACAGACACCAAGACCCGGCTCAACAACGCGACCGACGTGGAGACGGCACTCACCGAGATCGACGCCAACTTCCCGAAGATTCTGTCCGGAGCAGCGGTCAACCCGAACGGGGTCACGACCCCGACGCTGATCGGGGATATCTACATCAGCACCACGTCACCATTCCGGCGCTACATCGCGGTGGGCCTCACGAACGCTGACTGGCGCGTCATCTAGCGGGTAGAGTGCCCCGAGAGGGTACATGAGCCAGACCACTCCATACGAGCAGCTTCACTATCTCGGTGAATTCGCCAGCGACTCCGCTGTCAACACCCAGATCCAGACGGACAAGTGGGACACCAGTGGTGACGGGACGGGCTTCCCTCAGAACGGGATGCTCTACTTCAACACCACCGAGTTCCACCTTCGAGTGTTCAACGACCAGGGGTCTATCGGAGGCGGGGGGTGGGAACCCCTCACCACCGCCTATGACCCACAGCGAGGGTTCCACCCGCTGATCGATCCCGGCGGGAACGGCGACTACCTGACCATCGCAGAGGCCCTGTCCGATGCGGTGCGCTCACGCGGGGCCGTGTTCTGTCTCAAGGGTGGCGTCAACCACGACGTATCGACCACAATCGACATCCGAGGAACCGCATTCATCGCGGTTGGAGAAGGTCGCCCGGTCGTCAGATGCCAGAACGGCGGCAAGCTCCAGATCGGCGGCACCAAGTTCGAGGGGACCAAGTTTCTCGTTTCGTCTGGGGTCACCCCGAACTGGTTGCTCGATGTCGTAGAGGGTGGGAATGACCTGATCGGGTGCGACTTCGCCCCCGACACGGGTAAGAGCATCTTCGGTTGTACGGCTCCGGCTGCATTCGTCTCGACGTTCTTCCGTTACTGCGGCCAGTCCGACCAGAACGGCACGATGGTCGATGCGGCCTCGTCCTTCACCAGTCCGTTCTGGATCTGCGTCGGGACGAACTTCGCAGGCGTCCTCCAGTTCGCCCAGGAGAGTCCCTACATGGACGACTCCGCTCGGGTGGACTGCACCTCTGGCACCCTGACAGGTATCCCCGAGGGCGTCCTCTACGTCGCGCCGGGCGAGAGCATCCAGGTTGCCCTGGATTCTGTTGGACAGGCCGGTGGTGGCACGGTCATGCTGCTGCCTGGCACCCACGATGTCACGACCGACGTGTTCATCAACTACGATGACACGCACCTGTCGAGCCTCGACGGGGCAACCATCCGGGCGCTCAACTCGACCTGGGTAGGTGGGACGACCACTGCCGACGCCGTTGTGCAGCTCGGGGCGGCTGACGGAACCTCTCCGGTCAATAACTGCAATGTGAACGCCGTCAACGTGTCGGTCGAGCCGAACATCCACGGCATCAAGGTCAATGGCGGAGACGACAACCACGTCGAACGCTGCGAGGCCATCTCTACGGCCCTCAAGTCCAGCCTCCGGGTCGGCATTCTGTTCACGGACTCCACCACGGCAGAGAGCAGCCGTTTCCTGTGTCTGAACAACCTCGTGTCCTCGACCGATGGCACCGACGCCTGGGTCGATGGTGTCCACCTCGACGGTAACAACACCCTGGGCACCTACGGCTACGGCAACGGGATCTTCGACAGCATCGTCTTCGGCAACGTCATCAGGTACAACCTGGAGACGAGCTACGTCTTCGTGGACTGCTCCGCCTCCTCCATCTTCAACAACCGCGCCCGTGACGTGGGCTACAACAACGGTGGCATCGGCCTCGCCCTGATCGGCGGGACTGGCAACAGCATCGTCGCAAACAGCGTGGTGGAGTGTCAGTCTCCGACCCCGAACAACAACGAGGGGTTGTACATCCGAGACACGACGGGTAACACCATCACGAACAACACCGTGGACGGTGGCACCCAGGGCTTCAATAGTTGCATCACCCTCCTGGCTGACGCCGACCAGAATATCGTCAAGAACAACATCCTCAACAACGCCACGGTGGGCATCGCCAACGCCAGCGGCTGTGACGAGAACGAGATCAGCCCCAACATCTTCCAGAGCGGGCTGACAACCTGGATCACGGATGCGGACACCAGCACCCGGTACGGTGCGGCGTCCATCGTCAACGCCGGAAGCCCGGACGGGGCGGTGAACGGCGTGTTCGGTCAGAAGTGCCGGGACACGACCAACAACGACTGGTATCTCAACGCGGACTACCCGGTAGGCACGACCTGGGAGCGCCTCCAGCTTCAGCCTGCACAGGTGGTCACGGTCGCCAAGAGTGGCGGAGACTTCACCACCATCGCGGCTGCCATAGCTTCGATCACCGACGCCTCTGTGAACAAGCCCTACGAGATCGTGGTCTATGCAGGGGTCTATGCCGAAGCCCCCCTGACGCTGAAGCAGTACGTCATCCTGCAATCCCATTCGTCGGGTGCCGCTTTCATTGCGGCGACAGACAACAACAACCCGCTGGTCACCCCCGTGGCGAACACGGGCCTTGACGGCTTTGCTTTCATCGGGCCGACCAACGACGCTGCGGTCTATGTCGCGGGCGGTGTGAACAACGTCCAACTCAATGCCTGCAACTTCGTCAGCGGGCAGACTGCAATCCACTGCACAGGCAGCGGCAGTGGATTGCTGGCCGAGGAATGCAAGACATTCCCTGGTGTGACGAACGGCCTTCTGGCCGAGAACAGTGGTCGCATCGACTGCTCCAATGTACTCCAGCACGCCACCAACGCATTCTACGCTGATGGTGGCACTATCTGGGTTCACAACAGCGGGGGCCAGAACAACACCAACGGCCTCTACGCCGACGATGGGGGCATCATCTACCCCCACAACGTCACACAGGAAAACTGCACCAACGCCGTTCGCATCGGAAGCACCGGAAGCGGCTCCACCATTGAGGGAAATGCGGTAACCTGTCGTGGGAGCACAGCCTACGATCTGTTGGTCGAAAGCGCTTCCGCAGTCTTGTCCGTGACTGGAATTTTCAGGGACGAGTATATCAGTGTAGAGCCTGGGGCGACTTTCAACGCCACCTATTTCGACCCTGAGAGCACTGTAGAAGATGGGCAAACCATCGCGGGTGCGCTTTCCATTGGCCTCCCAGAGAGTGCAAATGACATGAATGCTGGTGAGGGGGCACCTTACACCAGAGACATGGTGGTCATCACCACTGACAGCACGGCGACCAGCACCACAGACGGCGGAAACCTCACCGATGTTTCGGAGGACGCAGCCAGCCCCAGCGGAAGCACGTTCACCTTCCAGGGAACCGGGGCGAACCACACCATCCTCATCGGGACCGAAAGGGCCGATGCCAGCGATGTTCTCAAGACGGCATCTCTCCGATTCTTCCAGACCACAGCAGCCGTAGAGGCAACGACCAAGAGCTTCGCTCTGGAATACTGGGACGGGGCTGCCTGGGCTGAACTGCCGGTGATGGCAACGTCCGTCGAGGATCTTTACCGTTACGCCAACGAACTGTTCATCCGGGCCAACAGTAATGAAGACATCTTCTACCCATTGCAGGATGACTGGACGAAGAAGACCATCAGCAGCAAGAATCTTTACTGGCTTCGGGTGCGTGTCACAAATGCACTGACTACGGCTCCAGTATTTGAACAACTTCAGCTTGGCACGAGTCGTCTGCGGACCACGGGGCGTGGTCTTCTGGCGATGTATGGCTTGGCCCGCTACAAGGATTCTCTGCTGTCAGGTGGAAACATCTTTGGTGAGTCCGGCGGTGTCACAAGCGGGTCCTTGGCGGTCGGTAGTGGTGGGCTTCCTACGGGCTGGAATCATGCTGTCAAGAACAGCATCTTCAACGGTAATGGGGATGCGATCTATTTCCAGAGTCGGATTCCCAAGGGGGCGTGTACGAGTTGCTCCCTTCAGGTAAGCGTCACTTTCTCGGTGACTACCTCTGGCGCGAGTACTGACGGCAGTGTCATCATGAGTGTGTTGCCTGTTGAGATCGCGGGAGTGCTGGAAGCAGATCCTACAGGAGGACTCACTCCAGTAGCGCGCACGGTGGCCAACACTGAGACCTTGACCGCCAAGGCGGCGCAAACTACTACCGTGTCGGCTCAGTTCGACACCAGTAACAAGATCATCTCCATCACCAGTGACGATATTGACATCAGCGACTACTACGAAGGCGACATGCTGTTGATCCGGGTCGAGCTGGATGACGACGGCACTGGAAACAAGGACATGTTGGTCTGGACGGCTGAGATCGAGGGCGTGAAGTGGACTCTCGGGGAGCGGCTGCCAAATGGCTAATGTACTCAATCTTCTCCACAAGCAGTCATTTAGCAGCTCGTCCTCGATTGAGGTCACGCACAACCTTGACCGCGAAAACCTGGGTGTGCAGGTCATTGTCGATGATGTGGTTCGGGCTGACCTGATCACAGACATTGTATCTGATGAGGCTGATCCTAAAAACAAGTTCACGGTAGAGCTTTCAAGTGCTCAGACGGGTGTCCTCCAGGTCTTGGCCCCTGGCGTCTTCATGACGACCCAGTTCACTGGTGCGGAGAAGGTTCTGGCTGGACATGCCATCCACGACAACGTGGATGGCGAGATCGCAGCTATCACCGAGAAGACCGATGTAGTCGATGATGACTGGATGCTCATCGAGGACAGTGAGGACTCGAACAACAAGAAGAAGGCCAAGCGGGTCAACTTCTTGGAGGAAGTGACCCAGTTCTCGACGCAGCTTTCCTTCACGGGTGTCACCACTTCGACCGCGACCACAGATACCCTCATCTCGGGGCTGACCTACACGCCGGGCGCGGGGACCTACATGGTCTTCGCAGGTGGTTCCATCAACCTGAGCGTGAAGAACCGGAACATGTGGGTCAGCGTCTACACGGGGGGGACACAGGTCGCCTTTACCGAGGTCGAGTTCCAGCCTGGTGAGGCCGATGCCTATACCCCCTTCGCCCTCACGGGTGTCCTGGTCACAGTGGGCGACGGCGAGGCCATTGACATGCGCTGGCGTCGTGACACGGGCAACCCGCCCCCGACGATGCGCTTCCAGAATCGTCACATGACCATTGTGCAGGTGCTCTGATGGCTGCGACCAAATACACCTACAGCATCTCGGGCGACTTTCCCAACCACAAGGTTGATTCGACCCGGCTGTCCCGTGAGATCGACTACAGCAGCATCTCGACTGCCCTGAGCCACATCAACACTGTGGATGACGACTGTGATATCTGGTTCGTGGACGCCCTCTCCGCCGGAGACAAGACCACCCTCGACGGTCTTGTGGCCGTCCACTCGGGCGAGCCGATGCCCGACCCCCAGTGCAACCGCACCGACCGCGACCCCACGGTCAACGACGACAACTCCTGGGGCTTCGGGGTCGGCTCGTGCTGGTTCAACACGGTGGACTTGAACACTTGGACGTGTCTCGACGGCACGGTGGGTGCCGCCATCTGGCGCATCGCTGCCGAGAACGTCGAGCGGGCCGACGTGGAGGAGTCGTCGTCCACCAACAGCACGACACTTCAGGACAAGGCAGTCTGGGCGGGTCACCAGCCCACTGGCAACTACCGCATTGAGTTCTCCTGTGAGATGGCGACGACGCTGAAAAAGAAGAAAAAGATCAGGAATGTCACCATCGAGCCTGGGGTCAAGGTGGTCTTTGAGGTCAACGGGGTGGAGGTCAACAGCTTGGAGGGTATGACCACGAAGTATCAGCCAGTGACAGCCTATGTGGACATCAACATGACTTCGGGAACGCAGACGGTCAAGATCCGCTATGCCTCCCTCTATGGAGATACGGTCACCATCCGTCGTGCCCGGATTGAGATTCGGAGGAATTCCTGATGGCTGCCACCGACTACACCTACAGCATCAACAACGACTTCCCCAACCACAAGGTTGACATCAATCGCCTCACGATGGAGATTCTGGCGAGTCCCATCACGGTAGCCCTGGACTACATCGAGACCGAGGGTGACGACTGCAACATCTGGTTCAAGGACGCCATCCCCTCGTCGGTCGGGGAGGGTGAGCTTGATGACATCGTAGAGGCCCACAGTGGCGAACCCCTCCCTGACCCCGTAACTGCCGAGACCTCCGATGGTCGGCCCATCATCCAGATCAACAGCTACGGGCCGGGCAAGCTGCTCTACATCACGGGTGTCGATGACGAGGACACACATTTCCGCATCGAGAGTAGCGACATCGAGGACAAGGTTCTGGACGCCCACTTCAACTGCGACCTGATGCTCGCGGGCGGCATGATCAAGTGGGACGGCGGAGGCTTCGAGGACTCCGTGGACTTCGAGGTCTGGGCCTTGGCCACCGAGGTCGAGAATCCGGGGTCGGTCGGTCAGCCTGCCAACTGTGTCCTCTATCCGACCGGCCAGGGGTTCAACATCGTTATCCCGAACCCGGCAGGGGACAAGTACGTGGACTACACCACGGCGGTTCCCGTGCCCGCCAGCGACAACGACGGCTGGTGGGACATTGACTCCGGCGGGGACGTGACCCCGAACTACAGCCAGACAGGGGAATACAACCTGTTCGATGTGGACATCCGGCTGGCCGAGCACATCGATGAGTTCCCTATCTGGGATTCGGGTGCCCAGAAGATCCACGACCCGAACATCAAGCCCTCCAGCCTGCTCCGCCAGTGGACCCTCCGGGTGACCCTCCACAACAGGTCGGGCAACACCATCAAGGCCGTGTTCGTGCTCATCACGGGCAAGGACAAGGGCGACTGATGGAACCTGAAGTCCGAGTAGGTTTCAGCACGACCAACGCCATCTCTTCCCGGCTCATCCGGTTCTTCACCCGGTCGAAAGTGAGCCACACCTGGTTCAGCTTCCGGGATGAGACGCTGGACAAGACGCTGGTGATGCACGCGACCAGAATCGGCTACAACGTGGAGACCTGGAAGCAGTTCACCAGCCACAACAAGCTCGTCGCCATGTACGCCTGCGACTATGACCTCCAACCGGGCCTCCAGTTCGTGGCCGACTGGCTCGGAACCCGCTACGATTTCGAGGGAATCCTGGGCTTTCTCTGGGTGCTTTTCTTGCGCTGGTTCAACATCAAGCGCAAGAATCCCTTCCGCGACTCCAAGCGTCTATTCTGCTCCGAGGCTGTTATCATGGGACTCAAGGCCACGGAAGCAATACAGATTCCGCGTGTTCGGCAACTCGACCGCGAGACAACCGACCCCGAGGATCTTCTGGAGCTTTGTGCCACCGAGGACAAGTTCCATCGTCACTATGTCGAGGACGACCTCGCCGCCTGATCTCGGTAATTCCTTCATAGGGACGCATGGGTAAGAGCCTGGAGGCACGGGTATGCCCACGGAACCCATCATTCTGCGTCTGACCCACACGGGCCTCTCGGCGTCGTCCATCTTCCTGGATGACCTGGTGGACGGCATCGACGGGCGCTATGGTACCCCTCGGAAGTCGGGGCCGCTCTACATCGCCGTGGGGCAGACCATCGAGTTGAGCTACACGGACGACGTGGCCCTCTCGTTCAAGTCCGGCTCCATCGCGGGTTTCATCTCGGCAGGACACCTGACCCATGAATTCCTGATCAGTTCGGGCGAAAGCCCTCTTGTCGGGCCGGACACGGGCTACGTGGACATCTACGTGGACAAGACCGGAAACGACGCCAACGACGGTTCCCAGACCGCGCCTGTTCTGACATTCGGACGTGCTCTGGAACTCATCCCCCTCATCAGAAGCCCGCTCAACCCTCTCGGTGAAGAAGCATGGGACCATGTGGTTCGGGTTCACTTCGGACCTGGAGTGTGGGAAGAATACGGCCCTCCCATCAGGACGCCCTACGCCGTGGATATCAGGGGCACGGCGAGCACTATCGCTGTGATGCCTCCCGGCTCAGTCGTGTCGGCCCCAGACGTGTCTCCTCGTCGGATCACGTTCGCTCCGAATCCGGGGTGGACGCCGGGTGCCCTCGTCGGCAAGCAGTGGATGGTGACAGCGGGGTCAGGTTCCTTCAGTGAATACTCCATCGGAGTCATTGAAGCCAACGGGGCCGACTGGATCGAGGTTCTGGGAGGTTGGAGCTGGCAGTGGTCGCCACTCGACAACACGAGTGAGGTGACCATACAGGAGCCAGCCACTCAGTTGCACCTCGGGAACTGGGTTGCGCTGCCCATCGAGCGTCTCGCTGGCAAGATACGGGTATTCAACTGCACCTTGGGAGGCTTCGGTTATACGGTTACGTCAACCAACAGTCCCCTTGATCTATACGGGTGTCGTGTAGAGCCAGGCCCTTGGGCCACGCTCTTTGCAGATGATGCTGTATCGTCTATCGGCTGTTATTATCCGAACGCCAAGGTCCCGCACTGGCAGGGAAGTGCCCCTACGGGCACAAGCAGCTTTCAAGGATGCTTGTTCGATGCTGCATCCCCGACAGCGTTCTACATGGCCGGGAACATGACCATCGGCAACTGCGTGTTCAACAAGGTGCGACTGGTGCCTCATCGCAAGGAATGCTACGTGATGTACCAGTCGAGCACCGGATCCAATCGCATCGATGGTGCTCAAAACGGCATCCATTGCACGACGACCCGAGCGTTCAGCATGTATCTGGAGGGCCACCACGGACACGTCATCGAGAACTGCTCTGGTGCTGCCTTTCATGTCTCGGTGTCTATGGCTATTGCTGGGGGAGCGCGTGTGTCCGGAACGGGCAATCAGGGTGGGCTCAAAATCTTCTCTGGTGTAACATTCAAGCGGCCCAACGCCAACTTCGTGGTCACAGGAGGGTCGGGTGACTTCTCCATTGACGGCGGAGCCGTATGGAATGCCTGGGCTGCGGTGCCCTTGGTCAACCCGGCCACACTCGCGGGGGTGCTTTGATGAATGAGAAGAAGAAGCGCTGTCATTGGTGCAAGAAGGCCATCCGCGAGGAGGTAGGGTGTCCCGCCAACATTGACCTGCTCAACGATCCCTTCCAGATCGGCATCGGAGTTCCCCCGCCATGCAAGGGCAACGACTTCGTGCCCATTGACCCGTAGGAATACCCTGTGGCCACGTTGAACCAGCAGACGCTCCGACTGACCCACACGGGGTTGTCCCAGACTTCGATCTTGATCACCGACCTGGTGGACGGGCTGGATGGCCCCAGAGGCTCCGGTGTTCGGAAGCCCGGCCCCGTGTACGTGCCGGTCAGCGGGTTCATTGACCTGGTGTTCACCGATGACGTGGCCATGAGCTACCAGTCGGGGGTCATCGCCACATTTATCCAGAATGGCTACCTGACGGCGGTCTTGCTCTCCGCTCCTGTCACCCAGACGATGACCGACCTCTACGTGGACAAGACGGGCGACGATGGCAACGACGGCTCCGTGGGAAACCCCGTGTTGACCTTCAAGCGGCTGATGGAACTGATCCCGAACATCCCCGATCCGACTATCAGCCAGTCCATAACCATCCATGTCGGGGCAGGCCAGTGGGACGAGAGTGCGGATGATGTCCGGTTCAACACCTTCGTTGACCTCAACATCGAGGGAACCCGAGAGATCATCCAGGTGATGCCTCCCGGCACCGTAGTGTCGGCTACGGATACGCCTCGCAGAATCACGTTCGCCCCTGACCCCGGCTGGGCCGTGGATTCCCTCCGAGGACTCCAGTGGCGGGTCACGGCGGGCCAGGGGTCTGACCCGAACGCCTACTACGTCGGGGTCGTGATCAACAACGGCTCTGACTGGGTGGACGTGTTGGGAGGCCCCTACTTCATCTGGGGCGACCGCCCAGACGCGACCAGTGAGATCACGTTCTACCGTCCGGCCACCAAGCTGTTCCTGGCTTCCAACTGGGGCGTGTACAACTCGCGTGCCGAGAGCAGCATGACCATCTCCGACGTGGAGTTCGCCCCCGTCACTCCTCCGGCCACCTGGCGTCCGGCAACGGGCGACAACTTCATGTATCTCGTCGGCTGTCGTTTCGAGAACGCTTCCGGAGGCGTTACCGCTCCCGGCGCTCAGATGAACGGCTGCTATGCCAAGGACACCCCCTCGACTGTTCTGGCGCTTTCCAACGAATCCCTGGGTGCCGGGATTACAGGTTGTCTGATAGAGGTCACTGTCCCGACCATCTGGGACATCTGGCTGACAGGAAACACCTTCATCCAATCGAGCTACATCCAGGGGATCGGTGTGAGCCACGAGGGCAGCGTGGCCGACGCCACCTACTCGCACTTCCGGGGACCAATCACCATCGATGGAGCGGCAAGAGACGGCCTCTACTACGACGTGGCAGGCATCGCCCGCTTCTACGGGCCGTTTGAGATCAAGAACTGTGGGCGGGACGCCATCCGCTGTGCCTCGGACATGTATTTCGAGCGGACCGGGGCCGTGACCGGGGCCGGGAATGCCGGGGGTGGCCTCCGGATTCAGAAGGGCCGGACGGTCAACCGCCCCTCGACCAATTTCGCACCCACGGGCGCACTGGGCGACTTCTCGACCGACTGGGGAGGCACCTGGCAGCCCTGGGCCTCTGTCCCCTACCAGGACCCGGTGACGTGGGGGAAGGTGATCTGATGGCAGACGAGCAGAAGCCCCCGGCCTGTGTCCGCTGTGGGAAGTCTCACTACAACACCTGTCCCTACGGGGTCGGCATCGTTCCCAGCCCGCCGCTCGAAGACCTGCCGATCCCGCCTTGCGGTGGCAAGGACTTCGACCCTCTGAAGCCTGGAGACACCCCCTGATGGCCCGCGAGAACCAACCGACCGACGAGGCTCTCTGGCAAGAGGCGCTGAACGAGGCCCGGAGTCGCTTCGACGTGTATCCGAGTGCCTACGCGAGCCAGTGGGCTGTGAAGTGGTACAACGACCAGGGTGGAGGCTGGCGCAAGACCGCCAAGGCCAGCTACGACCACATCAACTTCAAGCCCCCTGCGGGTGTCGCCAGTGCAGCGAAGAAGGGTCTGGAGTATCGCCAGAAGGCCAGCCCGTCGAACAGGGGCGGGTTGACTCCCTCCGAGGCGTCCAAGGAGGGCATCGGCTCCGGGGTGCAGCGGGCGACCAACCTGAAGAACCGGGACACGGTGAGTCCGAAAGTCGTCAAGCAGATGAAGGCGTTCTTCGCCCGGCATCAGAAGAACAAGTCCGTCGCTGCGGAGCACAAGAACGAACCCTGGAATGACAAGGGCTACGTGTCCTGGCTCCTCTGGGGTGGTGACGCCGGGCAGGCGTGGGCCGAGAAGGTGGTGGGCCAGATGGAAGCGGCGGACAAGAAGACTGCAGCGGTCAAGGTCGCGCCGGATGTTCAGAAGATGCTCAACGCAGTCGGTGGGATGCTGGGGGATGCACAGAGGGCCTTCCCTGGCTCCAAGTTCACCCGTCAGCCCATGCCCGTGCTGCGGTACAAGCCCGGCACCCTGCCGCCCGAGCTTGAGGGTCGGTTCGTCAAGCTCCATGCTGACCTGATGCTCCCGCAGATGGCCGGGAACAAGGCCCGGCTGGAGTTCGCCCTACACGATGCGTACACGGCCTTCACAGCCGAACGGATGAGCAATCCACCCCAGCCCATCCAGCCCGATGGTCGCTACCGGCTGATCGTAAACCCGACTGGGTTCAATGACCGGGCCGAGTGGGACAAGATGGCCAAGCTCCTGCGGCCATTCAAGGTGGCTCCGAAGTCCAACGTGGACAGGACAACCCGGCAGGTCGCCGCCATCGCGGACAAGATCGCCAAGGTCTTCGTGGCACTGGGGAAGGCCAGGGAGGAGGAAGGGCCGTTCAACCGCATGAGCGACTCGGAACTGAATTCAGTGATCGGTGAGTGGAAGGAGCAGGGGCCTGAGAACTTCTGGCAGGACGGCGAACTGGACATGACCGAGCGCCAGGCCTACGCCTACTACCGGCGGCAGTGGCGGGCGATGAAACCTAGTCAGCAGAAGACCCTGTTGGAACAGATCGAGGGCCTGGGCAGTGGTAGATGGGCTGCTCGCGTGGCAGCCCGCTACCTTCGGCGGGCTGCCATCATCAGCGACGCCAAGAACTTCCCCTCACCGGGGGTCAAGGTCGAGGACGTGTCCTTCGACGTGGCCCCTGACACCCTCGGGATCGTCAAGTTCGAGGATGGCTCTGAAACGATGTCTCACGTCGATGCCGAGGATGTCGCCTCTCTCATGGGAGTTCCCGAGGAACTCTTGAGCCAGGCGCAGGAAGCGCTCGGGGATCGTAACCTGCGCCTCGAAGTCCACAAGTTTGCCGCCCGTGTAGCCGCTCGCTACGTGGCTTCCATGACATCGAACTGAAGTGAGGATGCGATGAAGAAGCAACTGGCCAAGCTCGCCGCCCAATGGAAGCAGGCCGATGCTCAGGGCCTCTACACCCAACTGCTGGGAGTCTTGCGGGCGATGCAGTGGCTTCACTGGACGACCCACTGGAAGGTCAAGGGGAGCAGCTTCTACGGCGACCACCTTCTGTTCGAGCGCCTCTACATCGGGGACGACGAGGAGGAGAGTCCGCCCATCGAGGAGATCGACACGCTGGGTGAGAAGATCATCGCCTACTACGGCTCCGAAGCCATCGACCCACACGCCCAGATTCTGTGGGAGGCCGAGGTCGTCAAGATGTGGATGGGCTACGAAGACCCCATCCGCCGGGCGCTGGCTGCCGAAGAGACCCTCCAGGTGCTTCTCAAGGTCATGTTCGAGAGCCTGGAAGACCAGGGCAACCTGCCGCTCGGGATGAACGACTACCTGGCTGCTCTGGCGAACGCCCACGAGACCAACGTGTACCTGCTCAAGCAGCGGCTCCGGGGCGGTCATGCCGGTCGGGTTGCGGCCTGGTATCTGGCCAAGGGGAAGTAGACATGAAGAAGCGCGTCGCCGCTCGATGGGTCGCCAAGCAGGCGGCGCTCCCCAACATGGGGAAGCTGCTCGATACGCTCGACACCCTCGATGAGCTGTCCCAGAACATCGAGGAGGTGACCGACACCTTCGGCCTGCACTACAAGATGGCTGCCGGGGATGCCGACGTGCGTTCCCAGTTGGATGCGCTCAAGAAGGCCAGGGCGGGCCTCAAGGCGGCGCAGGGCGTTCTCCAAAGCGTCGAAGAGGTCATCGCAGCCTATCCCGAGGACAAGACGGCTGCGAGGGCTCTCCGTGACGCTCAGACGATGGTGAAGCGATTCCAGAAGCACGTCACCGACGCGACCAAGATGATCCAGAGGCTCTCCAAGAAGCAGATGCCTCCGGCGCTGAAGAAGGTCACCGCTGCAGCGGCTCGCATGATCAAGGCAAAGCTCGTTGACCCGAAGAAGCTCCAGATCGAAGCCTGGCAGAAGCCCGAGGGGCACTACCGCTACGGCGGGCCGGGTCACACCTTCCTGGTCACCTTCCGCATTGACGAGCACCAGTCCCACGGGATTCCGGCACAGCTCACCGTCTGGGAGAACACGGGCCAGAAGGAAGGCCTCCAGATGAACGTGGGCCGCATGGGTGCGGCCACTGTCAAGGACGCCAAGGCTGTCGCCCTGAACTTCCTTGAGTTGCTTCGGGGCTGGCCTGGAATGAAGGGCGAAGCCGATGCCACTGCTGCTCGGGCGGAAACGGCACAGGCCATCGCAGCCGTCCTGAAGCGCATCACCGATGACATGGGAATGTCCTGGAGTCGTCACGAGACCACCATCTCGAAGGACAATCTCAGGATCGAGGGTGGGTATCGCTCCGACTGGCTCCCCAAGGAGGGTGAGTCCGAGTATGGGTGGCAGCGGTATCAGGAGATGGTCGAGGAGGAACTCAAGCGGTACCACTCCAAGCTCGATCCGGCCCTGCGGCCTTTCAAGGACAAGATCAAGAGCGTCGATGTCCACGATGGCGAGAAGAGCAACATCTACACCTACATCACCCTGAAGTGATCAGTAGCTGTAGTCAGTCCCCGAAGTAGCCAGCACCACCTCATCCGAGTCCCAGTCCACACCCGAGTAGAACCGAGACAGATGACCGATGCGGACGGCCTCACGACGCCAGTTGTAGATGCGATCCCGCTGACCCGTGCGACAAACCCCATGACCCCGGCGGGGACGGCCCGGAGTCTTGGCCGAGCAGTTGCACCCGAAGAGACACCGTTTGTCGTACCAGGTGGGGTAACCCCACCGTCCGATGTCAGCCTCAGTCAGATCCGACATGAGGGCCAGGTGAAGGGTTCGGCGGTTGTGGCAGACCCGATGGGTGTGGTGCCTACGAAACGCGATTCCTCGTGCCATGTTGACCTCCAACGGGCGCGGGCGTAACCCGCGCGAACGTCCGTTGGAAGTCGGCTCCGATGAGTGCGAAGATCATGGGGTCACTCTACTCCAGTCCGCTTCGGGGGTGCAAGTGAGGGTGCCGCTAGTCTCGGCACCGTTCACTCGACTTGGGCCTCGCACATCACCGGGTATCGAGCCGACTGTCACGCGACATCCACGCAGAGCGGGCCTAGCGTCGTCCGTGCTCGAATCCCTCCGCCGAGGGTTGGGGCCGGAGCTGTCAACCTTGCCTGGTCTATACCATCCCCCCGGCCCGAGTACCAGCCCCAGCTCGCCCATTGCAAGCTGGCCTCGGGGGGTTCCGGGAGGCCCCTGAACCTCGTTGCCCAGGACGCTCTCCTCAAGGGTGGTGAGCGTCTTTCCACGATGCCCCAGGACCAGTTCAGGGACATCGTAGGGCTGACTCTAGCCCATCGGCTGAACCCTCCTTGGTTGAAGCCTCTGGCAGTCTATCCTATCGGCACCCCCTCGGGGCACCGACTTCTTCGTGTGTGAGCGGGAGTGGAATTGAACCCTCGACTCGGTACCCCGTCCAGGTTGCAACCGGCGGAGGTTACCCCTTTCGGAGCCGCCTACCGAGCCCTCCAAGCCGCCCATAGTCTTGACTTCTCACAGAGCTTGGGAGCTTGCCTCTATGCTTCGCTCCCCGTTCACCTAGACTACTCTGTGGTGGGCCGAGATAAGACCCTTTTCTCTACGCGGGACGCGCGTTCCTTAGAAAGAAAAAACCGTCTTAGGACGGTCTTATTTCGGTCTGGGCCAGAGTAGTCTAGGTGAGGACGAAAGGAGAACGAAGATGGCAACGACGACTCGCACGGCCCGCAGCAACAGCAACTCCGACCTGCTCGGCCTGCTGCTCAAGGACGCCCGCAAGGGCACCTTCACCGGCCTCATCACCCGCAAGCGCGGCACGGAGCGCGGGCGGGGCGCGGCCCGGAAGACCTACGGTGACGACGAGGTTCACGTCGTCATCCTGACCGGCTTCCGCTACGAGAACCTGGTGCGCCGCTCCTTGGAGCAGGTGCGGGACGCCGACCTCGACGCCGCCCTGGCCGACGCGACCGCCAAGGGCATCGTGGACGGCAAGGGCAACGCCCTGACGCTGGCCGACTTCACGGCGGCGCGGGACGAGCTGGTCGCCAGCTTCGAGCGGACGCTCGACCCCAACGCCGAGTCCACCTCCACCACCCAGGACGTGTTCGACGGCCTGACCCTCGACGGCGAGCCCGTCCGGGGAGCGCGGGTCTACAAGTGCAGCGGCAAGGCCAACTGCCAGTGCCGCGAGTGCAACCCCGGCGAGGCCAAGGCCCCGCTGCCGGGCACCATCTACCTCCAGGGGCTGAAGATCCACGAGACGGTCATCACCCCGGCCCCGAACGGCCCGGTGCCGAAGGCCAAGTCGAAGGCCAAGACGGTCGCCAAGGGCCTGCTCCGCAGCAAGCTGCCGGTGCGGCGCTACGTGTCCTACAGGCTGGAGCCGGGCACGGACTTCATCCTGCGGGCCGGTGGCACGGCGGCTGCCGAGGCGGTCAAGCAGGGCTTCGTCGCCACCGACGACCTGCTCGACACCATCAAGCGCTGCGCCTGACCGGAGGCGGGGTCTTACTCGACTCGACCACAGAGTAGTCTGGACAGGAGGAACACGCGATGACGACCAAGATCACCAAGTTCGACCGGAGAAACGTGGGCGAGGTCAACGAGGCCATCCGCAAGGCGATGCGCGAGGTGGCCGAGCGGTTCGGGCTGGAGTACACGCCCGAGCGGTTCAAGTTCTCCGACACGGCGACCCACACCAAGGTCGCCCTGACGGTGCCGAAGGACAACCAGCGGGCCGACTTCGAGAAGCACTGCGGACGCTTCGGCCTCAAGCCCGAGCACTTCGGCGCGAAGTTCCAGTGCGAGGGGCGCGAGTTCACCATCACGGGGCTCAAGCCCCGCAACCGCAAGTACCCCATCCTGGTGGAGGGGGCTCGCGGGGGCCGCTACAAGATGATGGTCTCCCAGGTGGTTCCGAACCTGCCCGACGCGGACGGCGGCGCGAACCACGACTTCAAGGTGGGCGACCGGGTGACCTACACCAACCCCTTCAACGGCACCGAGACCGGCACGGTCGAGGGCTTCCTGGGCGACGGGCGCGTCCGGCTCCTGCTCACCACGGGCGAGACCCGGACCCCCAAGCGCAGCGACGTGACCCCGCTCACCGGCAAGCGCGACGAGGATGACATCCTCGATGACATCGACCGGGTGTACGGGAACCTGTCGCCCGAGAACCTGACCTGCGACGGCGAGTGCAGCCGCTCCGAGGTCCAGCGCCGGTCCACCGCCTACAACCGGGCGCTCCGGGCGCTGTTCAAGGAGCTGGGCCGCGAGGTCACCGAGTCCGAGTGCTACGACCGCTTCCGCAAGGCCAACGCGAGCTAGCCGGGAGGTCACGATGCGCTGCCAGCGATGCGGGAAAGAGACAAGCTGCCACATCATGTCGATGTTCAACACCCAGGAGATCTGCCTCGACTGCTCCGACAAGGAGCGGGAGGATCCGCGCTTCGAGGAGGCACGGAGGGCCGACGAGGCGGCAATCCGGGCGGGCAACTACAACTTCAAGGGGATCGGGCGATGAGCGACACCATCACCCTGGCCATCGAGCACGGCGCACTGACCGAGGTTCCCAAGTGGGAGAACCACAAGCGGGGCAAGAACTGGTGGGCCAAGATCGCCATCGACCCGACCGCCCCCGGTGGCCTCAAGCGCCACTTCGCAGACAAGGCGCGGGGGGACGACTTCTACTACCTGATTCCCGAGTGGGCCAAACCCGGAGTCCCGGTCGAGTTCGCCGGGGACTACATCTCGGGCGGGGGCCGACGCAGCCGCGACCGGATGTGGGGGGTCATCACCGAGGTTCACGCGGACAAGCTCGTCCTGATGCCCTCCAAGGGACCGAAGACCGCCGTGAAGGAGGCCGAGAGCTTCCAGGCGTGCCTCACCGACCCCGACGAGCCTCTCGACCCCTACGGGCTGCGGGAGGTGCCCCTGGAGGCGATCTTGGCGGAACTGGAACGTCGCAAGGTTGCCGTGTAGAATAGAGCCAGGGAGGGTTGAGCGTTATGGGTGACAACAAGGTCAACGTCTACCTGGACGACATCCGGGGTGTGCCGGACGACAAGGGCGTGTGGGTCGAGCATCCGCCCGAGTACATCAAGGATTCACCGACGACCTGGCTCGTGGTTCGGTCTGTGGCCGACACCATCGCCATGCTGGAGACCGGCGAGGTCGGCATCCTCTCGCTCGATCACGACCTGGGTGGCTGCTACGGGTTCGGGACACCAGACCCCGAAGGCCGCACGGGCTACGACGTGTTGACGTGGTTGGAGGAGCAGATCGCCGTCCACGAGAACCTGGACGTGATACCGGACGAGATCCGGATTCACTCGGACAACGCCTCGGTCTGGACGAAGATGCAACAGGCCATCGAGAGCATCAACAAGAAGCGTGACGCCCTCCTGGTGATGCGCCGCCGCCAAAGTGCGGAGGAATGATGGACACCTTCCTCAATATCTCACTCGGGTATCTCTTCGTGGGCACCTTCGCGCTGCCCACAGTGATCTTGTTCGAGGTCGCCCTCGTCCAATCGAGGGGCGCGAGCTTCCGTGACTGGCTCCGTAAGGTCTTGGGCGAGTCCGAGGGGGGTATCCCCTTGATGAAGGCTCTCGGAGCGTTCATTCGCTGGCCCTTGTTCGTGGTCATGTTCATCGTCGCCCGTCTACGGGGCAAGACGCTACTGGAGTATGTGGCCGAAGGCGTCGAGCGCCAGGAAGCCAAGCGGGCAAAGGCGCTGGAAGAGATCGAGGGCTGCATGAACGGACAGATCCCTCTCGACCGGGGCTGGATGACCATCCCTCCGGGGGTGCTGGAAGGCATCGACGCCAACCTGCACTACCACCGGATGATCTACATCGTTCCCGGAGAGGATAAGGACTTCGAGACCATCATCACGCATCTCGTGGTCGAGGGGGAGGAAGCGATCCTCTGCTGGCGCGTGTTCGATGACGACTGCAACAACAACCTGCCCCTGGCTCCCGCCGAGTCACTCAAGGAGGCCAAGCACATCTGCGAGCAGGATGACGTGTGGCTGGCCGTGAGTCCTCCCTGTCACGCTGACGCCAAGGAGAAGCTCTGGCGCGAGGAGAGCGAGCGTCTGGTGTCGGAGATCGACATGGACAAGATTGTCGATGAGGTGACGCTGAACGACGCCTACGACGGGGGCACGTTCATCGAGGTCGAAGATCCCGACGACCCCGACAGCTAGGGGGCGATCTTGAACAGCGACTTGACCGCCATCGGATCCACCGGCACGCCTTCGGACTTGGCGAACTGACCGGCCTCATCCCCGACCTTCACGTCGAGCAGCCGCTCCTTCTCCAGCGCGTAGCGGACGTACAGCCCGATGGGCAGCCACGACCGCAGGATGTCCTTGGCGACCGTCTTGGCCTTCTGCTTGGGCTTCCAGGAACCGTTCGGCGCGGGGGTCAGAATCTTCTCCCCGAGCTTCACGCCGTCGATGTACACGGTGCCCGGCTTGGGCGCACGCGGGTTGTTCGGGTCACCCGCCCCGTCATAGACCTTGGCTCCCCGGATGCGCTTGCCGCCCACCTCCAGCGGGGTCCAGACCGAGATGGGCTGCTCAATCTCTTCGGCGTAGATGGACTCGGTTTTCTGGCCGGACCGGATGACCTTGAGGAGGGCGTCCTCGACCTCCTGGATGGCCGTGGTCACGTCGCCCACGGTGACCCCGAGCTGACCCTTGTTGCGGGTCGCCTCGATGAGCTTGGTGGCCAGGTCGCCCTTGCCCCACAACTGGTGGAGTTTCTTGAAGGAACGCTCGACCAGCGCCTGGTAGTGGAAGCCACTCCAGATCAGGACGTGAACGAAGTCGTCATCGTACACGACCTTGGAGCCTGCCTGGCCCCGCTGCACGCCCTTCTTCTTGAGCCGGGCGGATACGAGGGTGCCCTGATCGAGGTCACCGATCTCGGAGAGAACGGAGGCCATCTTCACGTCGCCAGTGTTCGTATCGACTGCTGCGGTGCTCATGCTTGCACCTCCTTCCCCTCTGATACCCTATCGGACGGAGGGGGAGCCCCCTTGCCAGAAAAAGGGTAGTAGGAGCATGGATAGACGAACCTTCGATACCGAGATGCAGGAGTTCTTCCCCGGAGCCGTGGTATCCCGTGAGGAGTTCAAGACCGGCTGGATAGACACCATCGAGATCGGTGAGATTATCATTGAAATCGCGGTCTTAACCAATGTCCAGCGAGGGAGTGCTCGTGGCAAGGGCATTGCCGCCTACATGAAGGCCAAGACGGACACACACGGGAACTGCCTTCTGTGGATGCACAAGGAGGACTTCTGCGACCCCATTGCTCTCCGGGTGGTGCTGCAAGAACTCAAGAAGCACCTCCTCGGCATCTCCGCCGCCATCACCCAGATGTGCGGCTTCTCGACCGTATCCACACCCGGTCTGCCGGAAGAGACAGAGGATGACGAGTTCGACCTGGCCGAGCTTGAGGCGTATCTCAATGACAAGCTGCCGCCGAAGTCCAAGGAGACCGTGGAGAACCTCCTCGGGGAAGACGACGAAGACGAGGACGATTTCGACTTCCTCACCATCTGATTCTCGGTAGGGCTTTGATATTTCCGTAGGGGTGGAGACGAATACCCTTGCGGGAGGATGTGATGGACTTTGACCCCCAGGAAATCGGTGCCAAGAAGAAGCACCAGACGATGACCCCCGATCAGCCCTACCTGGACGTGTTCGACCAGGATGAGTTCGTGGAGCTGAGCGAGGCCCAGGAGTCGGGTCTGCTGGCTGAGATGCAGAAGTGCGCCTCCGATAACCCGGAGACCCGGCAGCACCTCATCCCACTGCTCAAGCAGGCCCATGAGATGCGCCTCGAAGCCGTCGAGGCCGCGAAGATCGCGTGCTTCTGCTACCAGAAGCAGGGCATGACCGTCCAGAAGTGGGCGGGCCTGACCTGCATGGAGAAGTATGCCCTGCTCCGCAAGGTGGCCCACAAGCCGATCCTGCAACGGGAGGGCCTGAACCGGAACAAGGTCAAGGCGGGTGAGGCTTTCATGGTCTACCTGATCGATGCCGCGAAGAACAAGTCGAAGTTCTACGAGGGCATGGTCGTCCCGGACGAGGGTGGCTTCAAGGTCATCCGGCGCTGGGGCGCGATGACGGACTCCGGCGCAACGGGTCGCATCGACGGGGCCAAGTTCGATACCGACCAGCGATTCTGGTTCCCTGACCTCAACATGGCCAAGCGTGAGCTTCAGAAGCACTACGCCAAGCGCGTGAGCCACGGCTACGTGGACGCCTTCGGTCGCAACCATGTCTCCCCGGTGGACGGCAAGAAGCTGCCCCAGGGCGAGTACCCGGTGGGTCTGGCCCGCGACGTGGGCTTCGGCTGGGGCACCCAGAGCGTGACCGTGTGCATCCCTGGCCTGAAGCAGCTTCAGGTCGAGATCAGCACGGCGATGGATCTCATCAAGGGCGGCTATGAGCCGGATGCGGAGGCCATCCAGACTGCCCTTGACCGGGCTTCGGTCTTGCTTGCCAAGGTCGCTCGCCAGGACAGCACGATGGCCCGGAAGATCGACAACTATCTCGAAAAGGCCATTCATGCGACGGTGGACGACAGTCGCACGCTGTTCCGGGCGCTCACGAACCTCAACCGCTACCTGACCAAGCAGCTTTCCTACTGCTCCTGACAGGGGTGCGGGGTGGACTTAGATGCCTTCTCCTTTGACCGTCCGGGTCTTGGTGATTGATGACGATCAGGACGATTGCCGTCTCATCCGGGATCTGCTAGAGGACGCCAGCCGAGCGAAGTTCGTCGTTGACGACGCGCACACGGCACAGGAAGGCTTCTACCAACTCCAGCAGACGCATCACCGCTACGATGTAGTCCTCCTCGACTACAAGCTGCCGGACAGTGACGGCATCACGTTTCTCCGCAAGCTCCACGAGCTGCACTTCCATACTCCTGTCATCATCGTGACCAGTCATGGAGACCGGAACCTTCAGCTTCAGGCAATGGACATCGGGGCTGTCGAGTATCTGGAGAAGGGCACCTTTGGGGGCGACCTGCTGGAGCGCACTTGCCTCTATGCCATCGGGGTGCAGGAGAAGCGCCGCCAGAATGGTGACGGTGCGCCCGGTGTCGGAGTTCTCATCGAGCAGCTTGTGGGGTTGACCCGAGAGTCCGTCCAGGCCCAGACCAAGACCTCTCAGGAGATGTCAGAGCTTCGACGTGACTTCTCCCAGGGGATGAAGCGTCGGGCCGAGGAGGACAAGACCCAGCACGATGCGATTCTGGAGGAGGTCAAGAACGCCAACAAGTCTGCCTGGAAGTGGGCACTTGAGTGGATTGGTGCCCATCCCGTCGCCGCCATCGTCATGTTCCTGTGCTTGGTGCTCGTCGCTGTTCTGTTCGTACTCCTGCTCGATGCACTCAACGTGGACAAGCTCAAGGACTTGAAAGACCTCAAGAGCATGGTGAGTGCGTCGGGGTCGGGATGGATCACTTGACCACGATTGAGGCTCGTTACCGAGCATTCGTTCGGGCAACTCCGGACATGCTCCACCTGCTCAATCGAGAAGGTCGATTCCTCGACACCCATGTCGGGAAGGTTCCGTCGCTTGTCTCTCCGAGTGAGTATGTGGGTCGGACCGTCGGTGAGATCTTTGACGCCGAGTTCACTGAACAGGCGATGCACTACATCCTCGGAGCTTTGGAGACCGGCGAAGTCCTGCTCTGGGAATACACCCTGGACGAGTTCCCCGACTGTGTGTTCGAGGCCCGCTTCTCTGCCTCGGGAGACAACGAGGTGATCGTTGTGATCAGGGATGTGTCCGAGCAGAAGAAGGCCCAGAAGAAGCTCGAAGATGCTGTTCAGGAGCGCACCAAGCAACTTGAGTCCTCCAACCGAGCCCTCCAGAGCTTCGCCTATGCTGCCTCTCACGACCTCCGGGAACCTTTGAACAAGATCAAGGGGTTCGGGAAGATCCTCACAGAGAAGTATAGTGACCAGATAGACCAACGCGGGGCCGAATATCTCCAGGTGATGCTCTCGGCCACAGAACGGATGTCCCATCTCATCGATAACCTGCTGAGCTACGCACGGGCTGGATACACCGACGTACCTCTCATGGTGGTCGATCTGGGTCGTGTGCTGCGGGAAGCCCTGCAAGACCTTGAGTTGAGGGTGCAGGAGGCGAACGCCGAGGTCGTGGTGGGGGAACTTCCGACCGTCCATGCCCATACGATGCAGATTCGGCAGGTGTTCGCCAATCTCCTGTCCAATGCACTCAAGTTCCGCCACCCCGAACGCCCCTTGGTGATCAAGATTCACGGCACCGTCGAGGGAGACGACGCGGTGGTGGTGGTTCAGGACAATGGCATTGGTTTCGACCAGGGGCACGCGGACAAGATCTTCGAGGTGTTCACGAGGCTGCACACCCGCTTTGACTATCCCGGTACGGGTATTGGTTTGGCCCTCTGTCGTCGTCTGCTTGAGCAGTATGGGGCGACCATCGAAGCTCGCGGTGAACCTGGCGTCGGCGCTGCGTTCATTATCAGAATCCCTTTGACCCCGGAGTCCCACAATGAGTGACCCGCTGGTTCTTTTTGCCGAAGATGATCGTGAGGACTGGGTTCTCATTCAGGAAGCGATGAAGGACTGCGACTGCTCGCTTCAAGTCGAGCGGGTCGAGAACGGTCAGAAGCTCTTGGAGCGTCTCCGGTCGGGCAAGTTACCCGATGTGGTCATGCTCGACTTGCAGATGCCCTTGATGGACGGCCAGGAAGCCCTCCGGGAAATCCGGAATGATCCGAGCTTGCGCCACATCCCGGTGATCGTGATGACGACCTCGAAGCTGGAGGCGGACATCTTCCAGTCTTTCTACGATGGGGCGAACTCCTACGTGGTCAAGCCGATCAACTATGGTGACCTGGAGAACCTTCTGAAGGATGTCAAGAGATACTGGCTTGAAACCTCGGTGATCCCCACTCCGCCGGGTACTACGTGATAGCAGCCAACCGAGTCGCGGCCAGGTGGCTGCGACGTGTTGCTGGACACCCCGACGATGGCGTGATCTACATCGCCCTGTTCATCGCCTCCCAAGACCGCCAACGACTCCTTCGGGCCTTTCCCCCGAGCTTCCCTGTCAGACTCGCTCACCACATGACCATCTGGCACTTCAAGGACGGCGAAGAGACAAGGCCCCACAGTCTCCCGTGGGGCAAGTCGGTCGCGGTCAAGGTGGTCGGGGAGGTCTCGGATGAGAAGGCCCAGGTGCTCATTGTGAAACCTCCCACGAAGTTCCGGACTGTAGCGGGCCGGACTCCCCACGTCACAGTCTCGACGGCCACGGGGGTGGTTCCGGCCTACGCGAATGACCTGATCCGCAAGAAATCGGGTGACATGGACATAAGAAAGGGCTATCCTGCGTTCAAGGCTCGGGTAGGCTGGTGGGATGGGGGGATGGCCCACTTCGATGCTCCTGGGCTTATCCTCCCGCCTTAGAGAGTAGTATAGAGGACAGTGCGCGTGTAGCCCAACGGTGAGGCCCCCCGCTTTAACCGGGGGAGAAGAAGGGCACGCATGGTGGATCGCCATGCAGATGGGATGAGTCGGGACACGGGCCTGCTAGGCCCGCTCGGCGTGGATGTCGCAGGCCCCTCTCTTGACCAGGCCTGGCCTCTTCTTTGCCTTCCCCCTTGTGGGGAGGGTTATGCAGGTTCGACTCCTGTCACGCGCCACACTTCAATCGCTCCGTGTCCGAGTGGTCGAAGGAGGCGGACTCTAAATCCGCTCGGGGTGACACCCGCATCGCAGGTTCGATTCCTGTCGGAGCGACCATGAACGTGAGGAAGTGATGGAAGAAGGAGCCACAGCACTTCAGATCGATCCCGAGATGAACCCGAAACGCAAGTTCAAGAAGACCATCCCGGTCAACAACGAAGAACCTCTCCAGGGGCCGAGGACACCCCGTCATCTCCCCCGTCTCCGGGCGCATTGCAGGCACGGGGTTCGGCCCTGTCCCTACGTCACCTGCAAGTACAACCTCTACCTCGACGTGAGCCACGCTGGCTCCATCATGCCGAACTTCCCCGAGGTCGAAGCGGGAGAGCACATCGGAGGGGAGAGCTGTGTCCTCGACGTGGCCGAGAGGAATCCAGATGGCCTCACCTTGGAGAAGGTGGGTGAGCTGTTCAACCTGACCCGTGAGCGCATCCGCCAGGTCGAGGCCAAGGCCATCATCAAGTTCCGGTTGGGGGTCATCAAGCAGATAGGCTCGAACTGGAAAGAGGTTCTCGTTCCTGGCCCCACGGACGATGGGGCGACGTTCCGGTCGATGCTGGCGGTCATGGAAGGCGGAGAAGGATCTTGACACGGGGCCAGAAGGCCCCTACTATGGGGGCGTGATGAAGAACTACTACACCAGCTTCACGTAGGGCCGACACCCGCCATAGGCTCGCGGTCCTCCTAGTAGCGTTGGTTCCCTCGAAGGACTAACGCTATTCGTGTTTCAGGAGGAACGTGAGATGGATACCAAGACCGACAAGACCGCATACTGGAACTGGGTGGCCCGCCTCAAGGCCCAGATCAAGTACAGTGCCGCTGTGACCACCCTGGCCCGCCGTGGCTCCGCCAAGGCCAAGCAGCAGTACCACGACCTGTGGGAGCGGGGTGACAAGGGCTTCAAGGACAAGGGCAACCACAAGCGGAAGCTCAACGAGCTGTGGAAGCAGGAGAGCGTCTGGCGCGACCACGGGCAGCAGGGAGGCCGTCAGCGCCGCCACCGGCTGCTGGCCTACGGCTACCTGCGGGGCCGCACCTACAAGCAGATGGAGAGCAAGTGCCGCGAGGACAACAAGCCCGACCCGAAGCTGATCGCGGAGTACGCCTTCTACTACGGTGGCCCGAGCAAGGACATGGTGCTGTCCGCCATCAAGCTCTGGTTCGACGCCGGGGACGTGTCCGCGACCAAGGTGGGGGCTGCCTTCGAGGAGGCAGCCCGGCTGACCAAGGCCAAGAACGAGTTGATGACCGCTCGCCGCCGGGCGTTGAACGCCAAGAGCACGCTGCAGTACAAGGAGTCCGCCGTCAAGCGGGAGCAGGACAACCTCCAGCGGTGCGAGTCCGCCCTGGAGCGGGCCGAGGCCGAGGTCAAGGCTGCGGAGGTCGCGCTCCGCGAGGCCGAGACGAAGCTGAAGTCGGAGGTGGCGTGATGGCTATCTCGACCTACAAGGGCCTCCCGGTGTGCTGCTGGAAGTGCTGGTGGAAGGAAGGCTCCCTCTGCTACTGCGAGAAGGACAAGGGGGGCCAGCCGATCACCGAGGAACGGGCCTCCCACTGCCTGAGCTTCAAAAGCAAGCGCGGGGTGTTCGAGGCCTTGATTCCGAAGAAGATGCTCGTGATCACCTCCGAGGGCAACATGCAGAAGGCGGGGGTGAAGTGATGGCTATCGCAACCAAGCAGGAAGTGCTCCAGGCCCTCAAGGAGTCCCGCGAGAAGGACGAGGCGACCTGGGAACTGACCGACATGATCCAGGACTACGTGGACCTGCGGAGCGAGTTCGACCCGGACTACGACCACGGCTACATCAACATCTCGAACCTGGCCGACGATGATGAGGACGGCAGCCTCGACTTCCACGACGAGGATGGCTGGATCACCATCGAGTGGAAGGAGTACGGGCGCTGCGGTGACTATGACTACTACACCGAGACCTTCGACATCGAGGATCTGTGGAGCGACGAGTGGGAGACCAAGGCCCGTGCCGAAGCCAAGGAGAAGAAGGAGCGGGAAGAGCGGGAGCGTCAGCGGGTGGCGAAGCGACTGGCGGAGCAGCGGGAGCGGCGGGAGCGGGAACAGCTCAGGGCGCTGCTGAAGAAGTATCCGGACGAGGCCCAGAATCTTCGGACTTGACGCGCTCCAGTTCGCACGTCAGATTGTACTCCAGGGCATCGATCTGACCCCGCAGGTCGAAGTACTTGTCGTTCCACTCGGGGTCGTTGGGCTTGAAACCGAGGGAGTTGATCGTGCAAGTGTGCAAGGTACACATCGGTCGCAAGTGCGGGGCAGCCACGCAACCCTTGTCCCCCATCAAGGGCAGCCGGGCGTGGGCCGTCCTCACCAACTCGACACCCCACCTCTCCTTCGCATGGGAGATGGTCATCTCGCAGTACTCGGGAGAGCAGCAGGAGCGGGGAATCTTGCACTCGCAGGCACACTCCGGCTCCGTCAAGCTGTACATCGCCTGATATAGCTCGACCAGCTTGACCCGCATCTCTTCCGAGGTCGTGGGTTCGCTCACCAGGTCACCCCCTTGAGCATCCGGGTCGCTTTCGCCGCCAGTTCCGGCGTCAGCCCGTACTTCATATCCGTCTGGACGAGCCGGTCCATCAGCGGCCCCATGTCATCGTCGTCATCCAGAATGACGAACACGGCCTTCCCGTCCGTATGCCTCTTGGGCCAGAGTTCGATCTCGTGACCCCGAACCCAGTTTTCGGGGAAGCTCTTGATGTTCCAGCCATCGGGTGTGACACCGAGGACGTGACCTCGGACGCCTTGCTTCCGCAGGTGTTTCTTGAGCCAGTTGAGCTTCTTGCCGTGCCGCCAGGCCGACGAGATCACGATGTTCGCTCCGGTCTGGTCGAGGATCATGTTGAGGGACGTGACGTTCTGGGGGTCGAACAGATAGGGACTCTGTGACTGATCGGCGTAGAGCTTCTCCCACCAGCCGGAGTTGTTCAGCACCCCGTCGATGTCGAGGAAGATGAGCTTCTGGCGCATCAGGCCACCTTGACGAGCGCCACGATCCTGTAGCCCTCGAACAAGAAAAGCTCGGTGCCCGGCGTCAGCGGCGGGCACTTGGGATGGTTGTAGGCCAGGTAGTTGACCGTGCAGTCCTCCCACTGCCCGGCCCCTGGATTCTTCTCGAACTCGACTACGAGCGTCCACGAGGCGTCGTTGTGGTCGGTTGTCGGCCCCGCGTGAGTCCGGTAGTTGAAGGGCCTGTCGTGTTGTGGGGGAGCCTTCCGGCCACCCTCCTCGGCGGTCAGGAACTTGATGCGTGCGGGCTTCATCCCTCGGCCTCCTCCTTCCACTGGAGAACCTTCCGCATTGCCATGAGCCGCCGGACGAACTCCCGCTCGGTCAGGATAGTCTGACGGGCGTTGGAGTGCCCGATGCTGTGGGTCAGCACGGCGTCACCCGTGGCGAGGAGGGCCTTCTTGAACTTCTCGTTCTTGGCCAAAGCAGCGTAGGCCCGGTCGAGCAGCCGCTGGTAGCTCTCTCCGTGCCGGTCGTAGATCTGTCCCTGCCACCAGAGCCTCTGTACCTTCTGCCAGGTCTTGGTGCGCTTCGACCCACGCTTCTTCGCCGCCAGACCCGTCAGCTTGCAGACTTCAGCCTGGATGTGCGGCTTGTCGAACTTGAGCGACTGGAGGAACCCCTCCATCGAGTTGCACAGGATGCCGTCCAGGTAGAACGGATGCGGGGCGAAGTTCGACAGTGCGTTCGACGGGTACTTGCCCTTGGATTTGATGTCCATCTCTACCACTCCGTCACTCGGGGGCGATACAGCTTCGTCCCGTAGCCGTCCTGGAACTCGACGTGCTCCGTCATCGGAGACTCACGCGGGTTCGGCTTCAGATCCACCTTACCAACGCACTCCGTGTAGGAGCAACCGCTGGTCAGGACCACAACGGGCCGATTCCACCCCTCCTTGAGCGCCCGCTGGTAGGCCGTCTGATACCCGGCTACCGAGCTGTAGTGCCCGGCGACGTAGACCCAGGCGCACTTGAGCTTGCCGTCGAAGCGGGCACGGCCCAGGAAGACGGCATCGCATCCGTAGTTGTTGCCACCCTGGCTCGTGTAGACTCCCCCGACTTCGAGGTCACGAATCCCGAGCTTGCCCTTCCGAGGCTTCTTGCGGATCTTGGACAGTTCCTCGATCTCCTTGTAGAGCCTCGACCCGACCAGCGTGAGCCGCATCTGGCTGCCGTTGACGACCCACTGGAACGGCCCCACCATCTTGCCGGACTTGGGGATGCCCTTCTTGAACAGCACCTCGTAGAACTCCTCCTTGCGGAGGTCCACGAGCCAGCCCTCCGGGGTCACCACCTTGAAGGCGAAGCCACCCTCTTGCCGGGCGTCCGTACCGACCAACGTGACGCTGGGGATGGGCTTGTTGTCCTGCCCCAATCCCTCGACCTTGGTGTTCGGGTAGACCACCGCGTAGGAGGGGTTGTACTGGGCACGACCCGCCCATCGGCGGGCGGTGTCGTGGGTCTTGGGCCTGTCCAGGTCGGTCACGAAGGCCGGACAGCACTGCACTGCGTCCCCGTGGGGCCGCTTGAACTGGATAGCCGCCCGCAGGAACACCTTGAGCCGGGTCGGGATGTTGCCATACTTGGGCATGTGGCACCTCCACACCCAGACTACTCCATTCCGCACGCGAGTAAGCCCCCGTCTTACTTCGGGGTTCGACAGAGTAGTCTAGATGAGAGGAGGTGCTCGATGACCTGGTGGAAAGACCGACTGGACAAGCTCCGCCGGGAGGATCGCCCGGCGGAGAATCAGCCCACCCTGCAGCTCCCGCTTCCCGAGCCGCCGCCGGAGGCGCTGGAGGACGAGGAGCCGGAGCGGGGCATCGCCGTGATCGACTTCACCCTCTAATCATCCCCTGGGTCGAACAAGACAGCCTGATCGGGGAACACGTCCGCGTGCATCGTGACCTCGCTGCCTACCGAAGTGACCACCACGAACTCCACGAACCAGACCTGCCGACCAGCCACCCACTCCCGAACCAGAATCTCGCCCACCGTGTCGATGGGGATGATCTCGCCCCGAAAGGCATCGGGCACGTCCTCTGTGAGCTTGATGATGCGGGGTTCTACGAGTGCCATCAGTCGTTCACGTCCATGTAGGGGGTGATGGGCCGACCCACCAGGTAACCGGGTTCGGCTTCCTCGATGATGGCCACGCAACCGATCTCGCCGTCGCAGAGGAACACCTTGTTGCCGACCGCGTTCCCCTCACGCCAGTAGTCGTTGATCGCTGCCTGGGAGCCTCGGGTCATCAGGCTGATGCGCTCATCTTCCAGCTTGGCGTTGAAATCCGCCCAGATCTCGATCAGCGGTGCCATGTCACTCTGTCCCTACCCAGTCCCGCGCCCGGCAGAAGGGGCACCAGTCGTCTGGATCCTCGAACATAGGCTCGCCGTCGTCGTCCAGAATCTCGGGGCACGGGTCGCCACCGTTCTCTTCGGCCCGGTCGCACTGGTAGTCACAGAAGTCCCCGATCAGCTCATCGGCCAGGTCGAGCTTGACCCGTGCCGTCCGTAGCTCTCGGAGCCACCCCGCGAGTTGGACGTGCTCGGCTGCACAGGCGCAGTCTCCCGCCCCAATCTCTTCGGCGTGCTTGATGGCCTCAACGAGGGTCACTCGCCCTTCACGTCCTTCCGGGTGAACACGGCCTCCATGTCGTAGCCCGCGTGCTCGATGGTCTCCCGCGACCCCTCCTGGCGGTCTACCAGGACGATGATGCCGATGACCTCGAAGCCTGCCGCTTCCAGAATCGCCGCCGCCTTGAGGACGCTACCGCCCGTGGTGGTCACGTCTTCCAGAAGGACGACCTCGGCCCCTTCATCGAACTGCTTGTGGTTGATCAGCAGGGAGCCGGGGTCATTGCCGTGGGCCTTGGCATCCTTGCGGATACCGATCTGGGGCAGCGGACGCTTGCCGATCTGGTAGCTGCGATTGGTGACCGAGGTGGCCAGGGGGATGGCCCCGGTGGGCACCCCCGCGACGGCCACCGCGTCGGGGAAGTGTGTCTGGATGATCTCGTGCATCTCGACGCCACAGAGGAAGCTGCCTTCGGGATGGAACGAGGTCAGGCGACAGTCGATGTAGAAGTCGGACTCCCGCCCGGACTTCAGGGTGAAGGTGCCTTCCTTGTAGGAGAGGGTCTTCAGGAGGCTGAGGAGCTTTTCCTTGTCAGTCATCGAGGGTTTCCTTTCTTCCAGAGAGCCAGTCCTTGTCGATAGGTGACTCGACCATCTTGAACTTCCGAACCCGTCGAAGGCCACAGTCCTTGCACTCTTCGTAGCGGTCAGGCCCGCGTTCTCCCACGACCTGCCATCGATGCCACAGCCAGCAACGTCGCTTGGCCATCACAGCCTCCTCACAGGGGGAGCCGGATAGGGAGAGAACCGAGCTAGACCGTGATCAGCGTAGCAAAAGCGGGAGTCTTCTCCCCCACGTAGGCCCCCAGCGTGTTGAACTCGAAGAACTCGACGGCACTATCCCAGTCCATGCCATCCCGCTGCATCAGAATCTTGATGCACTTGTCATAGTCGTAGAGCGCCACCGTCTTGTTGAACTGCTGGCAGTAGCCGATGAGGGCACCCTCGAAGCCATCCACCAGTAGCGCATCCGCCTCGGCCAGCACCTCCAACACACCGTCCCGGTCGGTCATGCCTTGCCCTCTCTCTTCTTCCGGCGTTCCGACATCTCCTTCTCGACCATGCGGAACACCCCCCAGACGACGCCGTTGTGCGGACTCACAGCCAGCTTCCCGGACTGCTCCCGAGAGTACTTCTTCTCCCGCAGCCGACGCAGGATCTCCAGGAAGTAGATGTAGACGGTCTCCCTCGGCTGAACCGACCAAGCCAGAGCAGCCTCGCCCTCCGGAGGCCACTTCTCGTAGGACTCCCCGAACTTGTCCACGATGGCCTTGGCGATGTCCTCCGGCGTGAGCTTGGCCCCCTCGTAGATCTCCTCGAACATCGGCGTCCAGGTCGCGTTTTCGTAGTCGGATACGAGGTAGTTGACACCGTGAGCCAGCCAGAACACCAGATCCTCTTCGGGGAACATCTCTTCGGTGACGGTGGGCTTCTTGGACCCTTGGGGCTTGGGTTTCTGGGCAGCCCGGCGGCGAGCATCCTTGAGTGCCGATTTCTGGCGTTTCTTCTGGGCGTTCCGGGCCTTGTTCTTCTTACCCATCGATGATCTCCGCTGCGGCTTCGTGCCACCCCATCGCTTCGAGCACGCGCTTGTGGACTTGCCACTTCGACCCACTGGCGTCAAGGAGAACAGCCTTGCCGCCCGGTGCCAGGAGGTCTTGCAAGCGAGAGTCGTCCACCAGAGCCTTGTATCTCTCCCGGTTCCGCTCTTGGATGGGGAGCTTCTCGTAGTACTCCATGTGACCCGGACGCTTCTGGGCGCGTTCCAGGCTCTCCTTGGGGTCGATGTCGAGGATGAACACGAAGTCGGGCTTGATCGGCAACTCCCGGTGCAGGTCGAACAGCCAGTCGAGTGGCCAGTTCTCCTGCTGATACACCAGGGTCGAGAGGAAGCTGCGGGAACAGAGGACAGAATCCCCGGCCTTGAGCGCCGGGCCAATAGTCAGTGTCTGGAGCGCGATGCGGTCGGCCACGAAGAGAGGGGCGTGACTCTCGGGAAGTTCTCCGGACTTCAAGAGTTGCCGGATGAGCCTTCCGATGGGGTTGGCCTCGTCAGGCTCGTTGAGGCAGAGCGAAGTCTGGTCTTTGTGGGTGCGGAGCTTGATGCGGAGCAGGTCGCGCTGGGTGTCCTTGCCCGAACCATCGATCCCATCGAACACGGCGTACATGGTGAACCTCCTCGGTTCACCTATGATACCCCATGATCAGCCGATGAAGGCCTTGTCCTTCCAGAAGAAGTACGCCTCGCGGAGGGCCTTGACGAACTCCTCGTCGCTCATGTCCGTCTGAGTGCCGCCCGAGTCGTGGAAGTGGTTGGCCATCAGGGTGCCCGGAGACATGGGCACAGTCCCTTCCACGGGATTGGCGTTGACCGAGATGATGTTCCACTCGTGGCCCGTGTCGTCGCCGTCCTCGGCCAGCACGTCGTCCCGGTAGAGCACGATATCGACCGCCACGGCGGGAGGCTTCCGACTGGCCACGTCGGACTTGCCGGAGTCGAGCGAGGTCTGCTTGCGGGGGTCTTCACCCTTCTGGCGGGGGACGAACGAGCCCCGCAGCTTGTCACCCTCCTGGAGCGTCACGACGCCCGTGAAGAAGCCCTCGGGGTCCACAGGCACGAGGATGACACCATCCCGGTAGCCCTGCTGGCGCTTGTCCCAGCCCTGGTAGATGCGGTCGAGAAGCTCCTCGTCGGACAGGAGCCAGTGGGAGAACCGGCTGTCGGGGGTCTGGCGGCGAACGAAGTCGTGAATGTGAATCTCAGGCATGGTTTCTTCCTCCATGCCCTCTGTGACGCTCGGGAGGTCGTCATTCTGACAGCTCCCCGGTGGATTTCCTTCCCATCCAGTATCTTCGGACACTTGCGCTGAATGAGGGGCATGGTCAAGCTCGTAAAACCAGAATGGCGCGTCCACCCCGTCATCGAAGCGCACCCAGGCAGCACGGCCCTCTTCATCGTAGGTGCTGACAATGAGTCCGATGCACCCCTCGTGCGGCTCTCGTGCGTCGATGTAGGACTGTCCGGTCGGGGGTGCCTTTCGATGATCGAGGCCGTGCTGCACCCGGACGCGGACACCCGGTCGGAGATTCTTGATGTTCACCTAGACTCCCACTCCGCCATCAGGAACCCGATGCCCACAGTCAAGGCTCCCGCAACCAAGAGCGTGACGCCCGAGACAACGTGAGCCTTCTCCGTCGTCAGATAGACAGCAGCAGCTAGCATCCAGAAGATGCCCATCAACACGACCACCCAGCGCCGTAGTCCCTCCCACATGGTCAACCCCACCAGACGTAGATCATGGGTCGGAGGTCATCGATGAACTTCTCCAGGTTCGGAAAGCAGTCGTGCCAGAGCATCACAGCGAGCACACCGAGAGGCACCTTCGGTCTCCACGACCGCCGGAGGTGGGCCAGGAACTTCCCCTTGGCCCACGGTTTCATCTTGGGGTCCCAGCGACCGACCAACTGGTTGTAGGTGCCGACACCCATCGAGACGAGACCGTGTTCATCCACCCGGAGGTCGTGCTTGCTCTCGAAGGGCTTCTTCTGACCCTCGTAGACGCCCTTGGAGGGCTTCCTGAAGCGAATCATGGCGCTGTTGTAGGGGTGGATGCCCCCTCGGTTCGTCAAGTCCACCACGCGGCTACTTGGGCCGTCGCTCCTGGTCTCCTCGTAGTAGTCCATGATGTCGTCGTGCCGGTGCCAGTCCGGGCAATCGGGCTGGAGGAACACCATCACGTTCTGCTTGCTGCCTTCGCCCTCGTGGACAAGACACGCTGAAGGGCCACCTCGCAGGTAGAGCCACGCGGTTGGGCTGTTCTTCATCTGGGTCTTGATGTTCTGGATGAGGAACTTGATGTCAGTCTCGATGAAGCGTCGCATCCCGTCATCGATGCCAGGATACTCCCGCAGGTTCAGTGCCATCAGGCGCTCCTGAACCTTCTTGCGTTGGAGCCAGCGGATGAACTGGGACATGTCCGTGTCGTATCGCTTCTCACGGCGCTCGGGATGGTGAAGCTCCTTCCAATCGACGCGGGGGTCATCGGGCTTGAGGTTCTTCACCCCGTAGCCGATGACCTTGTTGACCCGGATGCCCATCAGTCGCCTCCGCCCTTCTGATAGGGTGCGTCCCAGAACTCCTGGAAGGGGTGCTGGTTGGCCTTGATCTCCTTGAGCTTCTCCTTGCGCTCCTGCTCATGCTTCGCGGAGTCCAGCAGGATGTCAAGGGACAGATTCAGCATCTCCATCCGACGAGCCTGTCTCTCCTGGCGGGCCTCATGCAGGTAGGTGACGAGAGTGAGGAAGCCCGCGATCAGAATGGCCCCGAAGGAGGCGATGATCACACCGCCGTACTTGCTTTCCATCAGGAATCTGTGCATCAGCGTCACCCTCCGAGTGCCCAGAAGACCGTCTTGATGGTTACCCCGAGTGCCCAGAGGGTGATGCCCCCGAGCAGGATGCCCACAACGGGCAGGAACCGCAGGACGAAGAAGTCGATCCAGTCCCCGTCACTCCATCTCTTCGCCATCGTGGTCAATCGTCCCTCGTTGCTCGCTTCACGAGCCGGATGATCTTCTCCGCCGAGGTGCCTGGCTCCCAGTCCCGTGTGATGATGCCGTGTCGCATCGAGACCGTGGGTGACCCGTCGTGCGGGTGCGTCCCGAAGCCGAGTTCGACTCCGTTGTCCATGCACCACTGGAGAGCTTCCTCGATGGTCATGCGTATCCCCGCTCCTCCCGCATCTTCTTTACAATACGCCGAACAGCCCGCAGTCGGGCCGGGGGCGTGGGTTTCATCTTGTGGGCCTGCCCGAAGCGGTTGAGCTGGCCCGCTTCCTTGTCATCGATGTGGTAGGTGTAGTTGCAGCGGGCGCGAGGGCCGCAGTTCCAGTTGAACTTGCAGTTGTCGCAGTCGTAGGGCCAGCGGGGGATAGATGCTCCGTCGCTCATTCGATCTCCTCCTCGTCATCAGGGACGACCCCGATGCCGTCGCAGTTCTCGCATTCGATGAAGCCGTCCCACATGATCTCGCCGGACTCCCAGCGCTCGATGTGCAGGTAGTGGCCTCCACCCCGACAGACGGGGCAGGTATCTCCGGGATTTCCTTTGCGGGTCATCGGCCCTCCACCCATCTCTTGACCATCCTCCGGACGAAGGACAGCTCGAACCCTGGCCCTGGAATCGGCGGGCCGGGTCGCACGAGCGCCCGGCAGTTGGCCGGGTTGTTGAACTCCTTGGTGTCCTCACCGAAGGCGATGCCGACCGCCTCGCCCAGTTCTTCGAGCTTCGCATAGCTCTTGGTGGGTTTGGCCCACTCGCGGTCGTAGGCCGCAATGGCGTCACGAGTTCGGGGGAGGTCGGTCATGCGGAATCTCCGAGCGGGTGTCCGTCCCACGCCCGTTGCTCGTCCCAGCCCGAGGGCTTCGGCTCGACCGTGTGCTGGTCGGCCCAGCCCCAGCCCTTGGAGATGCGTTTCCGGTGGAGGTGCCAGGGACCCCACGCCCCACCGGGGTAGAAGTCCCGGCTGACCGTCTTGCGGTAGCGGTCGCCGGGGCGGATCTCGATGTTGGGGGAACCCGCGTAGAAGTGCTTGCGGGCCGTGTGGGTCGAGGTGCGGTAGATGCCCTCGGTGAGCGGCCCCGTCCCGCACTCGGTGCAGGTCGGGTTGTACTCGATGTCCTCCCACCGGCACGCCCCGCACTCGCAGGACTCGTCCGGCTCACGGGGCTCGGACTCGCCGTGACGGTCGTAGCAGCCACACTCGGGGTCGCCATCCGTCTTGCCCGACCACCCGCAGTGGGAGCACTTGACCCAGTGAAAGTCACCGGCCTCGTCCCACTCATCCCAGTCGTCATCCCAGCTCATCGTCATCCTCCTCTTGCCTCACCTAGACTACTCCCCTGCAGCCCGAGATAAGACCCTCACGCGCGAATATGCGCGATTTCTTTTGAAAAGAAGGGTCTTATTTCTCTCTGGCCCAGAGTAGTCTAGGTGAGGAGGAAAGATGATGAACGTGTTCGGAGCCGAGATCGCAGATGCGCGTGAGGACATGCGGCGGGAGCCGCTCAACTTCGACGCGCCGACCCCCTGGGAGTGCGTGGCCGAGACCGAGCACGACCTGCGGCTGCTCCGCGACGGCGACGACACCGGGGTGCCTCCCTGGCTGACCCTGGAGCAGGCCATCGCGGAGGCCGAGGCGCAGCTCGACCGCTACCGCGAGTGGGCCGAGGGAACGGCTTATCCCGGTCGGTGACAGAGTAGTCTAGACAACGGGGGAGAGTGACAGTTACCGAGCCTGAGCGGGCAAGGGCCGTCACCACCCCGGAAAGGAGCGCGAGGATGGCACAGGACAGCCGCCCGTGGGATGAGGTCGCCGCCGAGCTGGTGGCGAACGGCGTGGACGCGGACACCGCCGCCGAGATGGCCGTGGATGCCGCGATGGCCCGCGAGCCCGCCCGCGCCCCGCGTGGTCTGTTCTGGGCGGCTGGCATCTGCGGCGGTGAGGGTGGCTGCGAGGGCTACTGCAGCGGTTGCCCCGGCAACCCGCGACGGGGGGAGTGAGGGATGACCATGCTCGACCGACTGTCCAACCGGGCAACCAAGAAGGGCGAAGCGGCCTACCACGAGCTGGCCAAGTTCGGGCTGTTCGAGGGTCGGAGCCGCGACATCTGCCTCGTGATGATGGAGGACATCAACCCCCACAAGCCCGGCACCCGCAAGCACCGGCAGTGGGAGAACGGCTGGCTCAAGGGGGCCGGGATTGAGAGGGGGAGCCAAGATGTACCTGCGTGAGCGCATCAAGAACGGCATCCTGATGGTCCTCGGTACCATCGTTGCCCTGGCCGTGGGACTCGCGGTGGGCTGGTGGGTTCTCGACGTGGGCCTCCGGGGCTTCCTGGTCGGGTTCGCCTGGACCGTCACCATCCTGCTGCTCGTGGGTATCAACGACAAGCTCAACGCCATCCTGACCTACATCCGGGCTTATGCGAAGGGCGTCGCAGAGGCCCAGAAGGAGATGGACGGCGATGGCTGACGAACGCACCTACACCCAGGCCGAGGTCGAGAGACTCGTCCGGGATGCTGTCCTGATCAAGGGCATCGAGCTTCAGAGCGCCAAGGACGTGCTGGAGCGCGTCCTCCGGTGTTGGGTCACCGACACGGACGGCCTTGCGGACAGGCATGAGCGCGTGTTCAACGAGGCCTGCGGCTACACCCGCGACGTGGTGTGTCGCGTCGTGATCAGGCACTCCAGCGACGAGCTGCGGCGATGGCGGCGCAGGCTCCAGCGGGCCACCGTCAAGATCCCCGACACCGACTACCTCTTGGCCGAGATCAACGTCGAACTCCAGAAGCGACGGGAGCAGGGCTTGCACTGATCGGGAGGATACATGCACGACACCCTCGTCAAGATGAAGGATGGGAGGGTTTTTTGTAGCCCCATCTGGCAGTTCCGTCCGTTGGAGGGATGGATGACTCTCATCAACTGTGACGAGAAGCTGTACTTCGATGACATGGAATCCGCCGTGACCGAGGACGAGCGCCTGGGGCCTTGCGACGAACTTGCTCGCGCCCGTCAGATGATTGAGGCTGGGAGCGTCGCAAGGAGGACTCAAGGTGACCCAGGCTGACCGGCTCCGTGACTTCCTCCGGGCCATCCTTGAGATGAAGCGGTATATCATGAATCCCCCGAAGGGATACAACTATCTCGGTGCCGAGGATTACCTCCTCGACCGTGGTCACGAGTATCTGTCCGCGCCCCTGACCGCCGAGGAGCGCAAGCAGGTCTTCGCCGCTGTGGACAACTGGGGCAAGCGGTTCAAGCTGGGGGAGTGCTTCTACAACGCTCAGGTGCTCCTGTTCTACGACCAGGCCGAGACCCTGACCTACTGCGAGGGCTATGCCTGTGGCCCGGCAGGAATGCCCGTGTTGCACGCTTGGCTGGCCATCAACGGCAAGGTGGTGGACTTGACCTGGCGCACCGAGGAGCCGAATCACCGAGGTCGCCTGCCGGACCGCATCATCGGGGTCATCCCCGAAGGCTGGGTCTACTTCGGCTTCGATGTCCCTCGCCGGACGGTCATCGAGCGTCTGATCGACACCGAGATGTCTGCGTCCTTCCTCGAAGACTGGAAGGCCGGGTATCCTCTATTCAAGCAAGAGCGGATTCACCCGGTAAAGGATCTGCTTGGATAGGGTAGTAGGGGCATGACTCTCCACGAGGCCTACCGCAAGCTCGGTCTGACACCCCTCGATGACTTCATCGAGCAGAGGGCCTCCTGGAACCGAAGAGACGGGCGACCGTTCCACCAGGGCATCGGGGCCACGACCTGGATGCTGGTGTCCGCCGCCTTGAAGATGAGAAGGGGCAGTGTGCTCCTGATTGACCCCAATGGAGAAGACCTCTTGAACCCGTTGCGCCGCATTCTCAAGGGGTTGGGTTACTTCGCTTCCTGGGACAAGGGGATGGATGTCAGGTGCCTCAAGTCGGTAAACAACAGCCGGGCCTTCTGTAGCAACGGTCGAGGAGAGCGGCCTTTCTTCGGCCCGAAGTTCCACGACTACGACTGGAAGGCCAAGGCCACCCTGAAGGCCGAACGGGGGCCGTTCGGGAGAATCCACGAGATCCGGCGAAAGAGCGCCCCGTGGGATGAGCCAGGCCGTGACCAGTTCCTCGCCTTCGGTGGGGACGGTGGGTTTCTCTTCGAGCTGACTGGAAGTGGTGCCCTCGACCTCATTCGGATGAATGAGGACATCCAGACGGTCGGGTGGGAGGCACCTTGAGCATGACCCTCGACCAGGCCTATGAGAGCCTGGGTCTCACCCCCCTCGACACGTTCATCCAGAATCGGCTCGCGTTCAATCGTGAAGGCATCATTGACCCCAAGGATCCCGACCCTCGCCGGGGGACGATGGCCTACCAGTTCCGAGGGATCGGGGCCACGACCTGGATGCTTGTCTCGGCTGCTCTCCGCATGGCGCAGGAGGATGTCCTCATCGTCGCCCCTGACCACCAGATAGAGCGCAAGCTCCAAGACCTCCTGAACGACATTCTGGCGAACCTCGGGCACGCAACGGCCTGGGAGCGCCGCAACAGCCTGACGGTGCTCGCTTCGCAGGGGCACTCCGCCTACTTCAGCACGAACAAGAACAGCCAGGGCCAGGTGGTTGGGATGGTCGGGGGCACCCGTCGCATCCAGGCCCGTGCCTACGAGGATGTTCTCTGGAAGACACGGGCTATCCGCCGGGCCGAGGGGCCGTTCTCGATGGTGCGGGAGATCCGGCTGATAGACTGCTCCTGGGAATCAACGGCAGCCCCGGCCAAGTATCACGCCTTCGCGGAGGACGATGAGTTTCTGTTCGAGATGACCAGGGAGGGTGCGCTCGACCTGCTCAAGAACAACGGGGACATCCGGACGAGGGGGTGGGAGCCACCGAAACCCAAGAAATTCCCGGTAAATCTTCAGCCGTTCCCGAAGACCGCCAATGTCCTTTCCGACCCGACTGGGGCGAAGCCTGGCGACCTCTACTACGATTCGGTGGTGGGTAAGATGAAGATGATGGATGAGAACGGCAACTGGCTCGAAGTGGAAGGGGCCAAGTGATGCCCGAGTCACTCAAGGAGATCGACACGGCGATAGCCGTCTGTACCCGCTGCCCGCTCCACGCGACCCGAACCAACCCCGTGTTCGGAGCGGGCAACGACGCTGCAGGCATCATGATTGTGGGCGAGGCTCCGGGCAAGGATGAGGATGAGCAGGGCCTCCCCTTCGTGGGCCGGTCGGGGCATCTGCTCGACAAGCTCTTGAAGAAGGCCGGGATGAGCCGGAACCACGTATTCATCGCCAACATGCTCAAGTGCCGTCCGCCCGGCAACCGAGACCCTGAGTCCGGCGAGCTTGTCGCCTGCCTGCCCTACCTGGAACAACAAATCCAGGTCATCAAGCCCGCTGCCATCATCACCCTGGGTCGCTTCTCCGGCTGCCGTCTGTCTCTTCAGTTCACGACGATGGGGTCACTGGCCCGGCGGACGGATCTGACCTACCTCGACGCGGGAGATATTCCTCTCCTCGCGGCCTACCACCCGTCCTACATTCTGCGACAGGGCCGGAGCCAGAAGGCCGTAGATCTGATGCAGGACACCCTCGACAAGCTGCGGGACGCCCGCGACCTCACCTGAACTTTCTTTGGCTCAGACGCTCCCCTGGTGTGCCAAGGGGGTGACCCTGAGACGGCCCGGCACTATAGCTAAGATGGGCTTGTATCAGCCATACCCGACTTCGGGACGGGTGTTTACTCTGGAGTCAATCGCCATTTACTCTGTGGTAAACGCCATGAGGCTAAGCGGGCGACTTGAAAAAACTGCAATCAATACGGGGGTGGGGAGCATATAATAGTGATGGCACGCCACCTGCAACACCCCGAAGTCTATACAGAGGAGGTTCGGATGGACGCAACGGAGCACCTTCGGTTCCTGGTCAAGATGAAGCGCATCGCCAAGGAGGCCCGGTCGCGGGGCCGTCGATGCCGTTACCACGACAAGACCCGCCAACAAGCTCTGGACTTCGTGCGGGACGTGGAGCAGGCCGGTGGCACCTGGGAGGACGCCGCCGAACTGATGTCCATGTACAGGGGGACGCTCATCAACTGGATCGAACGAGAGACCCGTCCCGAGCCTCGACGGGTCGAGGTTCATTTCCACATCAACTGACCCCTCACAAGCCCCTCGGTGGTATGGTGATTTGTCTATCGCGTATCGGTAGATAGAATCGACCGTGGAGGGGCCATGATTCTGAGGATAGGATCACGCGGAGAGGATGTCCGCAACCTCCAGCTAGGACTCGCCTACCTGGGCTATCATCCCGGCATCGCAGATGGGGTGTTCGGAGAGGGGACAGAAAGAGCCGTCAGCGCCTTCCAGACGGCCTCTGGGCTCCTTTCGGATGGTGAGGTGGGGGACAGCACCCTTTCGGCCTACAACTTCGCTCTGGGCGACGGGGGAGCAGCCTACCACATCGACTACAACGTAGATGTGACCCCCGATACCGAGATCGAGCCGAGCGACGATGACGGCAGCCAGCTCAACCTGACCAAGCCCTACTGGCCCGCCTGCCCGGCTGACCAGTTCAACGGCCAGGGCAACGAGGGCACCGTTCTCCGGTCAGACATCGCACCCTTCTACCAGGCCCTCTATGACGAGGTTCACGACCTCGGTGGCATCGTCACCTCGGCGGGTGGCCGGAGGTTGCTCACGGCGGGGTCGAACGCCAACCGCTCGAAGAAGTCCTTCCACTATGTCGGACGGGCCTTCGACCTCGCTCCCTTGTCAGGGATGGCCGATCCCGAGACAGACCCCTACATCATCGAAGCCGACCCGCACTCCGACCGACACTGGGAGGTCTGGTGCCGGTCCTCGTTGGACAAGGATGCGCTCATCAAGAAGCTCTACGGCGGCTCCGTGGCCGGTGGTAAGATGACCATCGAGGCATGGCAGGTCATCGAGCAGAAGGACTCGGGGGGCAATACCGTCCACATCCCGACAACCAAGCGGGTGCAGGGGGTGTTCTTCAGCTTCACCGATGTCGCCCTCAAGCACGGCTTCAACCGCATCCGCGCCCGGCGGAGCTTCTTCACTTCGGGCAACGCGGGCGGAGCCGAGTGGTGGCACTTCCAGAACGAGCTTGGGCTGTTGGCCCGCATCACGACGTTCGGGTCGGAGCTTCGCAAGACGTACTCCTTGGATGAGTGTCGAGAGTTCGCCTACTGGGATGAAGTCCGCAACGCCGTGTTCGGCCTGGATTGGTTCTGATGACCAAGAAGCCTTCGATCTCCATCCTCGTGTCGGCAGGGAGTGGGGCCAACGGGCTCAAGAATCTGCTGGCCCACCTGGAGACGTTGACCCGGCTCTATCAGGTTCACGTCATCGTCTGCAACAATGCGCTCAAGAGCGACTTCAGCGCGGCCTGGAAGATCATCCAGAAGCAGGGGTGGGGCTACTTCCTGTCCAAGCGGAAGCTGTCAGCCCCCGTGTACCGGGAGTGGTGCCATCAGAAGTGGGCTGACCACCCTGCCGACTACAACTTCTTCTTGCATTCGGGCCTGACGCTCCCGCAACACTTCTTCGCCAGCGCGATCAAGACGTGGGGCAAGCTCTCCCCGGACAAGCTGGGTGCTCTGAATCTGGTAGGGGAGGCGGAAGCGAAGGATATCCTCCCCCAGCCCGTGGTGGCCTTGGAGAACGCGGGGAAGCTCGACCACTGCTACATGGTCTCCGAGCAGTACTTGCGGGAATGGCCCAATATCAAGAACCTCGCCACCTATCGAGTGGCCCGAAGCCTTGTTGACCGGACGGTCCCTGCTCCCAAGAAGAAGCCCAAGCCGAAGCCCCAAACTGCCCCCAAGGTGACACCCACCGTCAAGCCCAGTCCAAGACAGACCAAGCCCACTCGTAGCAAGAGGGCTGCGTTCTTCGTCGCCACGACCCATCGCCCCAAGTTGCTCGAAGCCTGCCTGAAGCGACTTCAGCAGCAGACTGTGCCTGCGGGTTGGGACTACGAGATTCTGGTCGGTGGGGAGCCCACCGATGCAGGCAAGGGCCTCGTGCAGAAGATGGAGCGGGTGCGCTACGTTGAGGTGACCAGTCAGACGGTGACCTCGAAGCTCAACGCCATTCTTCAGGCGGCGGGTCCGACCGTTGACCTGGTGCTCTTGGCTGACGATGACGACATCCAGCCCATCGGTCGCCTGGCTGCAGCCTGTCGGGCTCACGATGAGGGTGCTCACTGGTCGGGTGTCGCGGAGGTTTTGTTCTACGCGCTGGCCGAAGATCGGGTGATGCGGTGGACAGGCCGGGCCGAGCAGGGACTCATCGGGACGAGCATCTCCTTCGCAGGAGAGCATCTCCGCAAGGTCGGGGGTTGGCCGGAGCGGGCACGGGGCAAAGACGGCCCGATGGCCGCAGCTTTCCGCAAGGGGATGAACACCCGCCCGGTGTTCAAGGATATCACCAAGGAGATCGACCTCATCGTCTGCTTGCAGCACGCGGACAACATCTGGAACCGGGCGGTGTTGGAGCGAGAAGGTCGTTCACGCAAGGGCTCCTTCGAGATCATCGGTCAGGGTAGCCTCGATGATGCAGAGGACATTCCGGAGGACATGAGGAAGCTCCTGAAGTCTCTCCGGGGGGATCAGCCTCCGGTTCCGGTCGAGGAAGCTCCTTCCCGCATCGGTCGGAAGCCGATGCGGGACTCCGTGCGAAAGTGGAAGAACAGGCATCCACAGAAGCCTCCCGAGGTTATCCCCGAGCCTGCCCCTCCCCCCCTCCATCCTGATCTGCAGCGGGATATCTCTCGCATGGTCACGGCGGCTCCTATCGACTGCTCGGTGATTCTGGGAACAGTCAACCGACCGGAGATGCTCAAGGAATGCGTGGCATCTGTCCGCGAGAGCCTCAAGGATTCCGACTACACCTACGAGATCGTCATCGCCTACGGCGATGAGTCCGACACATCCATGACGTGGATGAAGGAGCAGTCTGATATCCGGCCCATCCTGGGAGGGATGGAGGGGGCGATTCCGGCTTTCAACCGGGCGTATGAAGCGTCCAAGGGCAGGTTCATCTGTCAGATCAACGACGACATCATCATCGAAGGGAAGTCGATAGCGAACGCGATACGGCACCTGGACTCCGACCCAACTCTCGGGGCCGTGGCTTTTCACATGAGCCGTGACCGGGGTAAGACCTACATGAAGATGGACTTCCCTCAAGCCCCTGGTCTTCCTCACCCCAACCAGGTCGTTGCTCGCCGGGAGATGTGCGAGGACATCATCGCGGAAGGCTTCGGGGCCTTCTGGGGCGACGAAAACACCCGGACACATCACACCTACGGGGGAGACTCGGCCTGGGGGCTGCGAGGACATCGGCTGGGTTGGAAGATGGAGCGTAAGCCTGATGTGACGCTCATCGACCTGGTGAATGAGACTCTGGACGATCCCAACAGGGAAGCCAACTCAACGCGCCTCAATAAGCACCGGGATGCGTGGCATAAGAAATACAACAAGAAGTACGCGAGGCCTATCACCCGAGACCCGATGGGTTGGCCCAACGTGTACAACCCTAAGCGGGGGATGCCTCACCGGCGGTCACCGATTGAAGCCGGGCCTCCCGAGAGAGTCCTGCACGTCTCTCTTGCCGGGTCGCATGAAGCCCAACATGGTCACTGTCTGGCTTTGGCAAGGATGGGGCCATATCAGACGATCCGTTGGAACGAACGAAGGCAGAAGGTCGGTCTCAATCGGATGTATGAAGAGGTCTATGAGCTGATCAGGACGCACCAGCCAACTCTGATCTGGATGCAGGTGCAGGGGAACAGGGCTTTCAACTCGGGCATCATCCGTCAGATGCGGAAGCTCGCCCCTCCGAACTGCCTCATCGTGTCGTGGACGGGGGATGTCCGGACGGACATTGACGAGCCGGTTGAGGCGTGGCAGGCAGATCAGTGCAAGGAACTTGACCTGTTCCTCTCGTCGGAGTGTACCTACGCCGAGAAGCTCAGAGAGATGGGTGTCCGGGCCAAGACTGGGCACCATATTATCGGGACGGACACCACCGTCAACGGGCCTCGTCAGGGGAATCCGAAGGACTGGAAAGCGGCTGGGAAGGCCTGCTTCACAGGGTCTCCTCACACTGGGTTCCACAAGGGGCCGGGGGTGGCACCTCGCGTTCAGATGGCGCTGGACATCGAGAAGGCCCTTCCGGGGATGTATGTCTGCTACGGACATTCCTGGAACAAGCTCCGCCAGCCCATCCTATCACACCCGTTTATCGCACGGGCTCGGCGTGCAGAGCTTCATTCCGTCGCCCGCGTCGTGGTCGTGCAGTCCCTCTTCCAGAAGCTCCGCCGCTACACTTCCGACCGACTTCCCGACTCCCTCATCACCAAGGGCTTCTGTGCCGTCCAGTACTTCGATGACATGGAAGGCTACGGTCTGCAAGATGGGGTCAACTGCGTCATCTGGAAGGACAACGAGGAGCTTGTCGAGCTACTCCGGGACTGGTTGAGACCCGAACGGGATGCGGACAGGGCTGTCATTCAGCAGGCCGGATACGAACTGGCCCGTGACCACTGGACGTGGGACGTTGCAATGGAACAACTTCTCGCCATCGTCCGGGAGGAACGCCGACAGAGGGGCTTGGCGCTCCCAACCGGAAACCATGAAACTGTCTCGATTCCCGAGGTAGACATCGTGGAACCCACCCCGCCCCAGAAAGAACTGAAGCTCCACATCGCCTGTGGCGACAAGCACATCAAGGGCTACATCAACACGGACTTGAGGCCCGGCCCGGCAGTCGATCAGGTGCTCGACGCCCACGAAGCTCTCCCGAGCGCGGCCTATTCCGAGATCTACGCCTGCCATGTCCTTGAGCACTTCTACGCCGAGGAAACCCTCGACATCCTACGGAACTGGCACCAGGCGCTACGTCCTGGAGGTATCCTTCGGGTCGCGGTTCCTGATCTGCGACTCATCGTGGCCAACTGCGTCGAGTCGCACAAGTTCGGAAAAGACCCCAACGCTCCCCTGTTCGGAGACTTCCGCAAGGCGGCGGAGGAACCCGACCGCCACAAGCAGACCTTCGTGAAGGAGTCCCTGACCAAGCTGCTGATCGCAGCAGGGTTCAAGGATATCAAGGAATGGAAGAGTAACGAAGTACCGGAGATCAAGGCGGTGAGGGACTGGTCATCCTACGACACCGTCTCTCTGAATCTTCTCGGAATCAAGAGGTAAATCTCATGCTTATCCCCCTCGACTACCGTGTGGAAGACGTTCTTCAGCAACATGCTGTGATTCGAGAGAAGCGGCGTCCTGGGTATAAGTGGCCAGATCGTTGGCCCTACACGGCAGAGTACTCCTGGGCTTGTGAGAAGCTGGCTACCTACGTCCAGCAGCCGCACGACAAGGCCCGTGTGATGGATGCTGGAGGTGGTCAGAGTTCGATGCAGCACTTCCTGGCTGAGAACTACGGCGAAGCTGTGAACGTCGATGTCAAGCCAGGGCATCACCACCAGGACTGCATCACTCGGGCCACCCTGATCCAATCGGATCTGGAAGATACTCCCATGCTTGACCCCGGCTCCTTCGATGGCATCCTGAGCCTCAGTGCCATCGAGCACAACGACTGGGACAAGATTCTGCGAATCGTCAGGAACCTGCTGTCACTCCTGAAGCCCGGTGCTCCCCTCGTGGTGACTGTCCCGGCCTTTGAGGTGGCCACTTACTACCAGCAAGGGGAGTGGCCGGAACCCCACCAAAGTTGGCCCGAGCAGTTCAACTTCGATGCGGACGCTTTCCGTGATCTGTTCGCAGCCGTGGAGGACTTGGCCACGGTAGCCGAGCCGACCGATCTGCCGGACACCGAGGCGTATCGGGAGCAGGCTCGGGAGTTCTACGATGACATACAGACCAACAGCCTTCCGTCAGCGAGGCGTCCCTATCTGAGTGCAGGGTTCGTGCTCATTCGGAAGTAAGGTGGACGACAAACTGACCGAGAACCCGAAAGGATATACCCGTGGCTCTTTTCAATGCTGACGACAATTACCTGTTCTTCCACATCTTCCGCACAGGGGGGATGTCCCTTCGGAAGGTGTTCGAGGGTTGTGGCGATGATATCCTGGGTGGGCACGTTCTGCCTCGGGACGTGAAGAAGTGGTTCGAGTCGAAGGGCCGGATTCAAGAGTGGAACGATGCTTTGAAGTTCCTGATGGTCCGCAATCCCTTCGACTGGATGCTTTCCACCTACTTCTACATCGTCCAGAAGCCGGGCCACAACTTCCACAAGTTCATGCAGGGCAAGAGCCTCGCAGAGTACCTGCGCTGGTACGAGATGAAGACCAAGGAGCCTCGGGTCTACGGGGTCAACTCCTATGCCACGCTGACCGAGTTCGTCACGGACGAGGATGGTCAGCAGATCGTGGATGTGGTGCTCAAGTTCGAGGAGCTGCCCACCTGTGTCCACGATCTTCGGAAGCGGATGGGCCTCCCGAGGATCGAGTTCCCCCACGTCAACATCACCCAACGGAAGAAGGACTACCGGGACTACTACGACGACGAATCACGGGCGCTCTTGGAGAGGATCTTCGCAGAGGACTTGGAGCGGTTCGGTTACAAGTTCGAGTAAGAGGTACCTCTTGAGCCAGGAATACACCAGAATCCAGAATCTCCATGCTATCGGGGATAGTCATACTCAGTTGTTCCTCCCCCTGGCCAATAAGGGGTGTGTCCATCATCTTGGCCCTGTGACAATGCACCGGGTGGGCCGAGATGGGGTTCAAGGTCTTGCTTCCATCAAGGAAGCAGGTATTGGCGAGGACTCTTGGAACTGGCTCCCGAGGATTGTCCCAGGTAGTGTTATCGCATGGGTGTCCGGAGAGATTGATGTGCGGTGCCATCTCGTCCGTATCACAGAACAGCAGGGATCAGAAACCCTGCCCAAGCTCGTCCATCCTTACCTGAACACCATCACCGAATTTTCCAGGCTTACCAAGTCTCAGTCATTCGTTTTAAGTGTGAGTCCGGCGATGAACAGCCGTAATCGCAATTTCCCCTGTGAAGGCAGCTTGGAGGAACGGCGGGAACTGACGATCAAGGTCAACGACTTGTTGGCGCAGGAATGCCGCAACCGAGGAGTGAGCTACTGCGATCTCTGGAGCAAGGTGGTGGACTCCGAGGGGGCCATCTTGGAGGGATTTACCGAGGATGGAATACACCTTGGAAAGGGAGCCGCCCATCTCTTGTATCGAGAGGTGGTAGCCATCGTGGAAGATCTCAATGCCCCTGTCGAGGAGGGCTGAAGTGGCTACAGCACCCCTCCACTTGCTGGCTCTGATGATCACGACCGCGTGTAACAGGAAATGCCCCTCGTGTAGCTTTCGGATCCCTCACAGGAAGGCGCAGCACTGGGATGTGGATTTCCTCATGAAGCTGGCCCCCCTGATCGGCCACATCCCCAACCTCTGCATCACGGGAGGGGAGCCTTTGCTTCACCCTCGCCTGAAGGAGGTGGTCAAGGCCGTCAGTGAGGGCTATTCCTACGACAAGATCTTCTTGGCCACCAACGGGGATCTGATCCTTGATCACTTGGACATCCTCGACTACTTCGATGCCGTGCGAGTCCCTGTCCTCACCTCCGAGACCCACCCAGGATGCAAGAGCAACACTCACACCATCCAGGAACTCCGGCACTACTGCGAGGGGCGTGTCCAGCTAGCCGAGGCCAAGACGGTGCATTGGTCGGCTCCTGGGCAAGACCCACGAGACTGCAATAACAAGTACACCACGACCATTTGCCTGGACGGGTTCGTTTATCCCTGCTGTGTTCCGCTCGGGAAGGGCCTCAAGCTGGAGGACAACCCCGACTGGAAAGAGAAGATTGGCGATCTCCCGCTCCACTGTGACCAGTGTATGCTGAGCAGTGCAAAGGATGTGGAGAGGGCACAGGGCCGGGAGAAACCGGTCGCCCCGCAGGCTCCACGAGACCTGTGATGTGGTATGTAGCCGGTCATAAGGGCCTCGTCGGGTCCGCCTTGTGTCGGAGGCTCCCAACACCGCCCCTCGTCCGCGACCGTGACCAGCTCGACCTCACCGACCCGCAGGCGGTGGATGAGTTCTTCTCCGAGGAGCAGCCCGAAGGTGTATTCCTCGCAGCAGCCAAGGTGGGCGGGATTCTGGCCAACGACACCTACCCGGCGGACTTCCTTCGGGTCAACCTCCAGATCCAGACCAACGTGATCGATGCAGCTTATCGCCACGGTGTCCGCAAGCTGCTGTTCCTCGGGTCATCCTGCATCTATCCCAAGCTCGCGCCGCAACCGATGCAAGAAGATCACCTCCTGACCGGGCCACTGGAGCCGACCAACGACGCCTACGCCATCGCCAAGATCGCGGGCATCCTGATGTGCCAGAGCTACAACCGGCAGCACGGCACCAACTTCATCGCCGCGATGCCCACGAACCTCTACGGCCCCGGCGACAACTTCGACCCCCACGGGAGCCACGTCCTGCCCGCCCTACTGCGGCGCTTCCACGATGCCAAAGTCGCAGGATTGCCCTCGGTGACTCTGTGGGGGACGGGGGCACCCCGCCGGGAGTTCCTCTACGTGGATGACCTGGCCGACGCTCTGGTGTTCCTGATGGAGCACTTCGATGCGGACGGACGGGACAACTTCGTCAACGTCGGGGTGGGTGAAGATCTCACGATTGCGGAACTGGCCTCCCTGCTGAAGGAAGTGGTGGGATACGAGGGTGACATCCTCTGGGACACCGACATGCCGGACGGGACGCCCCGGAAGCTGCTCGACGTGAGCCGACTACGGGATCTGGGCTGGCAGGCACAGACCTCGCTGGAGGACGGCATTCGCAAGACCTACGACTGGTTCAAGAGGCACGCATGAGGAAGGCGCTCATCACAGGAATCACCGGCCAGGACGGATCGTACCTGGCTGAACTGCTGCTGGCCAAGGGCTACGAGGTTCACGGCATCATCCGTCGCTCGTCCTCCTTCAACACGGCTCGCATCGACCATCTCTATCAAGACCCCCACGTCAACGACCGCACGCTGTTCCTGCACTACGGCGACCTGACGGATGGGTCGAACATCTCCCGCCTGATTGAGCGCCTGGAACCGGACGAGATTTACAACCTGGCGGCGCAGAGTCACGTCAAGGTCAGCTTCGAGGTGCCCGAGTACACCGCTGAAGTCACGGGACTGGGAACCATTCGCCTGCTCGACGCGATCAAGGACGCCAGAATCAAGACCCGCTTCTACCAGGCTTCGACCTCGGAGCTGTATGGCAAGGTGCAGGAGTCACCCCAGAGCGAGAGCACACCTTTCCGTCCTTGCAGCCCCTACGCTGCGGCCAAGCTGTACGCTTACTGGGTGACGGTGAACTACCGGGAAGCCTACGGCCTCTACGCCTGCAACGGCATCCTGTTCAACCATGAGTCGGAGCGTCGAGGCGAGACCTTCGTCACCCGGAAGATCACTCGGGCCGTGGGTCGCATCAAGCACGGCCTACAGGATTGCCTCTACCTGGGTAACCTGGCTGCCCGCCGGGACTGGGGATACGCTCCCGAGTTCGTGGAGGGCATGTGGCGGATGCTCCAGCAGGACGCACCCGAGGACTACGTGCTGGCCACGGGTGAGGACCACTCGGTCGAGGACTTCTGCCGGGAGGCGTTCGCGTGTGCTGGGATGCCCCTGGAGTTCTTGGGTGAGGGGGTTCATCGTCACGGGGTTGACGAACGTGGGCGAGTCCGCGTTCAGGTTGACCCGAGATACTTCCGGCCCACGGATGTCGTGGAGCTACTGGGTGACGCTTCCAAGGCAGCGGACAGCCTCGGATGGACACCCTCCGTCAAGTTCGAGGAACTCGTGCGGCTCATGGTGGCCCACGACCTGAAGTTGGCGGGGAAAGAGTCCGAGTGAAGTACGGATTCACCGTCTGGTTGATGGGCCTTCCATGCTCAGGCAAAACCACGATTGCCCGCGTTCTGGTTCCCTCTCTTCCCTCCCCGTGCTTGTCCCTCGACGGGGACGCTGTGCGGACAGGGTTGTGTTCTGACCTGGGCTTCAGTTTGCCTGACCGCAGGGAGAACCTCCGGCGTGTCCGTGAGGTGGCTGGGGTCGTCAACCGTCAGGGAATCTGTGTTGTCGCCGCCAACATCACACCCTATGAGAAGGACCGCGAAGATATTCAGAGGGTGCTCGACCGGGTGATTCTGGTCTGGATGGACGCCCCTACCGAGGTCTGCGAGGAACGTGATGTGAAGGGGATGTGGGAGGCTGCCAGACGGGGCGATCTCCCTCACTTCACCGGGGTTGACGACCCCTTCGAGAAGCCCAAAGGACACGATCTCCGCCTGACACCGCAAGATACGGTGTCCCAGTGCGTGAAAAAGATCATGAGTGCGCTCTATGGACGTGGGTGGGCCTAGACGAAGCCCACGTCCTCGGCCTTCCAGCGAGGGATGACCAGCGCCCCCTCCTCGCCGTCCTCGGAAAATTCGGTGATCTCGGATTCCTCCTCGATGAGGCTGTAGGGAATCCACTCCTGCTCGCCCTCATACTCGACCAGCATGGACTGGTCATCCATCTTGATGACCTCGACTTCGAGCCGGACAGAGTTCTCATCCATCATGTCTGCCAGGTCTGCCATCGTCGCTACCTCCACTCGTCGGGGAGTATCGAATCATCATTGGCTTCGAGCTTCGCCCAGACGGCCTCGATGAGCCGCTTGCAGGTCGGGATATCGAAGTTGGCGATGTGCGCCTCCTCCTTGGTCAGCCCCAGCGTCTCTTGCATCCAGGCGTAGGCCTGCTTGCGGGTGAAGTCGCCCCGCTTCCAGAGCTTGTCGAACTCCGCATGAGCCGCCATCCGCATCCGCTTGGTCGCCTGGTCAGCGGGTTTGCCCAACGGCGTCCCGTCCGGGTGTGCCCCGTGCGCTCCTCGGCAGTCGTCCGCGATACAGGCGTAGTACACCCGGTTCTTGCCGAACTGGCTGGGTCGAAGCTCCATCGGAGCCCCGCACTCTGGGCACTTCAGGGTCATCTACCTGATTACCCCAATCCCGGCGCTCAAGACCCCCTGCACCCAGTCATCGCCCCACCTGGCCTTGGCCTTCTTCAAGACGTTGGCCTTGGCCTCTTTGAAGGAGGTGCCGGTGGATTCTGACAGGTAGAGATACACGTAGCCGGACATCGTGGTGGGGTGGCGCTCGGAGTACACGTCCGCTTCGAGGAACTTGATATACGGGGGTCTGTCGGTCATCTGACAGAGGAACAGGAGGTAGGCGGTCTCACCCATGACAGTCCCTCACGAAGAGACTCGGTTCTGCAGGTCGATGGGCACCTCAGCCTCGGGGTCGAAGTAGAGGCCCTGGCGACCCTCGATCTTCTTCAAGACCCCGGCCAGCTTCAGGTCGTTGATGAGCATCACCAGATGGTGCATCGCCTCACGGGGGTCATTGCCCCGGTCGCTCACTCGGAGAGGGGCCATAGCGATGTTCCGTGCCTGTTTGAAGATGACCCCGACCTGATAGACGATGCCGCCGTTGAACTCTTCCCAGCGGGCCTCGACCTCGTAGGTGATGCCCTCATAGAGCAGGTGTTCGGTCGCCATCTGTCCCTCCTATCGGATGCCGATGGGCTGGTCACTCCGCAAGAACTTGCGTCGGTAGGAATCAGCCACACCGAACAACTGCAAGCGGTAGGCTGCCGTCAACAGGAGGTTGAGGACGGTTGCATGGAAGCGACGTTTGAACGGAGCCTGAATCGAGTGGAACACGAGATAGTCACGCAACCGCCCAAGTCGATTGAGGGTTGGGTCAGGGTGCCATTTCAGAACCTCTGGGAAATCCGGCCAACGACTTTGGCCCCATCTCTCCAAAGCAATTCCTAGCGGGTAGAGGCGTCCCGAAGTGATGCGGTCTGCGATATCTTGTGTAGTCGCCATCAGTCGAAGTCCGGGTCATAGTTGTTCGTCTCGCAGGTGCATTCGCTCCGGTGACCATCATCCCGCTTCCCGCAGACCGAACAGCATTGATTGCTCGAATCCTCCCGGCAATCATCGCAGTAAGTGGCGGTCTCGAACGCGCCCATCCACTTCCCACACCCGTTGCATCGTGCCATCTTCTCACCTCCGACTAGATCTACCCGATACGGAGAGGTTCTAGGGCTCCTTGTGGGCGTTGCAGTACATCACGTACTCGTCCTGCCCCGTCTCCGGGTTGAGCCGCGTCGCCCGGTGGCCCTCACCCTCCGCGATGGACTCCCCACAGGCAGCGCAGACGGACATCCAGCCCTCACCCAGTTCGGCCTGCTTCCGGGTGATGACCGAGTTGTCGGGCATGTTGTCCGCGAGGCGCATCAAGGCGACGGGCCACGCCATGTCGTACAGGTGCAGGCCCTTGCTGGCCGCGAGAAGCTCGCCCGCATCCCGGTCGATCTCGGTGGCGACGTACTCCTGAAGGTGTCGCAGGCCACCGAGGTTCTCGGGGAGGCCACCCCAGAGATCCCAGGAGCGGAAGTAGACGAACATGTGGAGCCGGTCGCCCTGAACACGGAAGTCGATCAGCCGGAGACAGGGCGGATGCTCCTGATCGACGCTGTGCTCGTTGCCGATGCAGATGACGGCCTGGTTGGTGTCCGGCGTGTCCCGCAGCATCTTGACGATCTTCGGGAGCTGCGGGGCGATGAAGCGCCCATAGGTGTACTGCTCGTTCGGCTCGGGGTCGGGATTCATGAGCTTGTCGAGGAAGTACTTCTCGTTGCCCTCCAGGGTGCTCATCGCCGGGACACCCTGGGGCAGAATCGGCACCGTGTCCTCGCCCGGATGGGTCAGGTGCAAGTTGATGAACCCGAACTCCAGCCGCTGGTGACCCTCGTAGCTGCCCCGCAGGTTGACGTAGGTGCGCCCCCGCTGGAACAGCTCCCTGATGAAGTTGAAGTGGGCCTGGTCGATTGACCGGCATACGACCTGGATCTGCTGGACATCGGGCATCGCTTTCTCCCTCACTCTCCGAAAAGGTCACGGACATCATTCGTGTCGTCGTAGTACTGTTCCTCGCAGGCCATCGTGATTGCTGCCGCGATGCCCTCCAGGTACTTCCGCGTGTCCTTCACCAGAGTCCATACCCGCGTCGGACTCGTTGTGCTCTCCTGGTGAACCACGATGGTCGGCCTCTTGGCGGCAGGCCGGAAGGTGATCGTCACCGTGGCTTCGCCGTCCGTATCCGCGTAGGAGATCGGCCTCTCGGTCACGGACAGCTCGACCTCGAACTGCCAGATGACGGACGTGAGCACCTTGCCACCCAGGCGGTCGGTGAGCTTGAACCGGGCACCGGGGAAGGTGTGTCGGAATGCCTGCTTCACCAGGGTCATCGTGAGGCCCTGGATCTCGGCGTCGTTGCTGGTGTCGTCAGTAGACATACTGCTTGCACATCGGGCACTGCTCGTTGCTCTTGACCAGGATCTTGCACGTCGGGCAAACGGCTAAGTCATCGTGCATAGCCGCATTGGCCGTGGCGATGACCCCCGAGCCGACCATCTGCAATGCCTTCATCACGTTGGTCAAGAGATTCTGGCCCATCCCACGGGCATACTCATGGGCAGCTTCCGCGACGATATCCTCGTACTTGTCTCCGAACTCAAGCTCGGTGAGGTTCTTGGTCACCCAGTTGTCAATGCACTCTTGGAACCGCTTCTCCACGGCAGCGTAGATCATCTTATCGACCTTGCCGCCCATGAGGGTGGCGACCCGCTTCTCGGTTTCCCGCTCGATGCGATCCTTGGGGATGTTGTTGTCGATGAACTGCTGGCCGATCTCACCGATGCGGTCGGTGAAACCGGCGTCCCGCAGCCACTCGGACATCGCTTCCTCGAAACGCTCGGTGACGGCCTTCTCGACCATCGCATCGAGGGACTGTCCGATGAAGTCCCGGACTCTCTGCTCCACTATCTCGGAGATCAGGCTCCCCGGTAGCAGGTCCAGCAGCGCCTCGTTGACCCGATTCTGGGTCATCTCTTCGAGGTCTGCGAGGGGCTTCAGGGGAGACTCGGCAGCTTCTCCACCCATTCGGTCACCTCGGGAGTTGTTTCACCCACTCTGTCACTTCCGGGAGAGTCCATCTCGGTCTAGCGGTATTACGATTCGAGGGCTGTTTCACGAGGATGCCCTTTGCACCTACCGCCTCGACCGCCTTGATGTTCTCGATGTAGTCATCGATCAGCACGTCGCCCTCATGGACGACCAGATCCTTGCGCTTGGCCACGATGAGCCTGCGGCTCGGGATATCCCGTCCGTCCACTGCGAAGCTATTGTCGAGGCAGATCCGGCGCTCCTCAATGAGATTGCTGCTGGTGTGCTTGACAGGAAGGCTCGTCAGGAAGCCCCAGGGCCTCCCTGACGCACGAACGGCGTTCACCAGGCTTCGGGCACCGGGCAACGGCTCCAAGTCCCTGTAGAAGCCCTCTCTGTCCGTGAACTCCCACCACTGGACTCCGGGAGGCAGCACGGGGTTGACCGCCCACTGGGTCACGTCATCCACTGTCAGATTCGTCCCATGCTCCCGGTTGCAGGCCTCCAAGATGCCCTTGGTGAACGGGAACAGGGTGTCGTCACAGTCGATGTAGATCCTCATCCGGTCAGAGCCTCCGCGATCTGGGCCACGATCTCATCGGCGGCTTGGCCGGGGTCATTGGCCCCGTAGATGGAGCGCCCCACGACGAGGTAGTCTGCCCCGGCCTTGATGGCCTTCTCAGGGGTTACTACCCTCGCCTGGTCATCTTCCGACCCCCCAGCCGGACGGATACCCGGCACCACGAGCTTCATCTCTTCCCCGACCACCTCGCGGACGGCCTCGACCTCCTTGCCGGAGCAGACCAGTCCGTCCAGGCCACAGTCACGGGCCAGCTTGGCTCGCTTCAGGACGACATCGGTGACGGCAGCGGCATCAGTCTCACCGTGGACGGACATCCCGACCGCCTCGCAGTCCTCGGCGGAGAGCGAGGTCAGGACGGTGATACCCAGAATCTTGGGCCGGGGGCGGTTCGCGTGAGTCGCGGCCTTCCGGGCAGCTTCCATTGCCGCCTTCATCGCCGCTTCGCCTGCCGCCGTGTGGATGGTCATCATCGAGACATAGGGGTCTCCAGGCTTTCCGGCCAGGTAGTGCCTGCCCATCTCCGTGACCGCCGTGACGTGGTTGGCCACGGTGTTGGGGATGTCGTGGAACTTCATGTCCAGAAACACTGGTCCGGCGTTTTGGAAGAAATCCGCGAGGATCTCCGGTCCGCCACCCACGAAGGCGGAGTTGAGCTTGAAGGCTCCGACACGACCTTTGAGCCTCCGGGCAGCCTCCAGGGCGTCCCGGTGGGGCATGTCGAGGGCGACGATCAGACGACTCCGGGCTTCGCTGTGTGGATCCATTTCGGGGTGTTCCTCCATGTAAGCCTGCACGATCTCGCGCAGAATCAGTGATTGATTGGGCCATTCCTCGCCGTATCTCTTCGTGGTCTCGCGGTGTTTCAGGATGCGTTGAAGGCGTTTCCAGGCCCAGCGGTCAAGACTGGTCTGAACTTGCACCTTGGCTATGGGTCGCGCCATCCGGTGGCTCCTGGCCCGTCAGGTTCTCGTAGCACTCTACCGAGCAGGCGAACTCGGAACCCTCGAACAGAGCGCCTCCAGGGGGGCTCACGGCATGGCCTTGGATGACAATGGGCTCGCCCAGCTTCTCGACCTTGTTGGACACCCCCACCCGACCATGCTTGGCCCCATCCGGGAGTCGGAGAGGGGGTCGGATCTCGGAGACGAACTTCTTCCGGCACCAGGCACAGGTGTACTTCTTCGGGACATCCGTGCGAGGGGTGGTGGCTCGTTTCCTCGTGGCCTCGTTGATGCTGGCCCGTTCCTCCTCGGTCATCTCCCACCAGAGCGGGTCCATTGCTTCGAGGATGGGGTCTTCGAGGGCGTCGAGTTCGTCCTGGGTGCCCTTGTGGGTCTTGAGGATGACGTGCCGCTTGGCTTCCAGTTGGAGGTACTTGTTGTAGGCGTCGCTGCTCACTTCTTGACCTTCTTCAGTTGGTCGATGGGCACCACCGCTACCGCGAGGCGGCGTCCGGTCTTGTTGCCGGGCACTGTGACCCGGACGATGGCGGATTCTGTCTGGGTGCCGAAGCCGACGACCTTGCAGCGGTTGTCCTCGAACATCACCGCGTCACCGATGGAGAAGCCGCCCTTCTTCACGTCCAGCACCTTGTCCTTGGCCATTACGTCTCCGCCGTTACGACTTCGGCGTAACGGGGTCAAGGATGTCCACGGTGATCCAGGCCCCGTCCACGGTGTTGGAGTTGGCGTTGAGCTTGACGCGCTTGCCGTTCTTCAGGGTCAAGACGATGGACTCGGACTCCCCGTAGTCGGTGTAGTCGAGCCGTTCGGGGTCGAAGGCATCCACGAAGGACTTCAGCCGCTTCCGGCAGTGCTCGTTGACGGCCCCGAAGATGCGCTTCTTAGCCATCGGAACTCTCGTTGTCGCCCGTGTGCTCGTCGTCCGCGAGGTCCACGATGTCGTGGGTCATGCCGCCTCCCAGCAGGTCGCCCACGAAGTTGACCTCCTCGTCCCAGGCGCACAGGACGTAGAAGAACGGGCCGAAGGGCGACCGGGCGAGAAGAATCGGGTCGCCCTTGGGTCGCTTGGTGAACAGTTCGGGCTTGGCTATCAGGGAGAGCTTCATCTCCGGGTCGGTGTGCCGGACCTTCTTGACGGCCTTCTCGAAGACACCCTTGAACCGCTCGACCTCCTCGACCACGTACTCGGGAAGCTCGGGGATGTAGCGGTCGATGTCGTGATGCTCCAGGCGGTACTTCTTGCACAGGGCGTCGATCTTCTCCTTGGTCGTGGTCCGCCAGGGGATGTGGGCCTGGAGCTTCGTGTACTGCTTGCGGGCTTCAAGCAGGGTGATGGCATGACCGATCTCGGCGGGGACGGACTGGTGCAGGGTGGTCGAGTAGAACAGCGCCCGCTCCCGCAGCTTGTCGAGCTTCTCCTCCATGTCATCGAGCGGGATATCCACGTCGGTCTCCAGCAAGGCGACGACCTCGGTGGGGTTGACCTCGATGCGCTCATCCTTGGGCGGTTCGGGACGGGGGCGGTCGGGGTCGGTCATCATCACGTTGGTCGAGCCCGTGCTGCTGTTGGTGTCCACCGTGATGCTGCCCAGGTTGCTGTTGGAGATGAACAGGGTGGAGTCCTGCATCCGCATTCTGGAGAACAGCATCCGCTTCTTCTTGCCCGTCGCCTTGTTGAATTGCCGACTCCGGCACCAGGCGTCGAGCTTGTCTCTGAGCCAACCCATCACTTGTCTCCCTTGGGCGTATGCCCCCCAATCCAGAAGATCACTGTCACAAGGGCTACCACCGTTGAACCGACCCCTCCCATCTGGAAATGGAAGGACGTTGGATTGAACGTGTAGGTGATGCTCACGAAGTCGAGAGACCACAGGACGGCGATGGTGGTCAGCAGCAGACCCAGGTAGAGGGCAACCTTCTGGTTGACGGATAGTGAAGTCAGAAAGTCCCTCATCAGTCACCCACCTCTACCTTTCCCAAGGCACCCTTCGCCGCCCACACGAGGCCATTGGCGAAGCAATCCTCACAGAGCAGCGCCTTTCTGTCACCTCGAACAGCGTATTGCATCCCCAGAAAGACCTTTCCTTCCGGGGGCTTGGCGTCCGGCTCCGCTGCACCCTTGTCGTCCACCACGGGCTTCCCGCAGCCGTGGCATTCACCTAGCTCGATCACCTGGGCCGTGATGGTGGGCTCGACCGGCTCATCGGTGCCCATCAGTTCCTTCATGGTCAGGAACACTTCCTCGCCGCCCTCGAAGACGAAGTGGGCTCGCCCGTTCTCCCGGATGCGCCCTGCGAGAAGCTCGGGCACGATCTTGACCAGGCCAGTCACGGTCTGGGAGAACGTCTGCTTGTCCTTGACATCCATCCGGGCCATCGCGTCCAGAATCAGTAATCGCCGGCGTCCGTCACTCATCACTGACCTCCGCGTCCACTCTACCCTGCTCATGCTTTGGCCAGCACTTGCACCGTTTCTGCACCGTCCACCACGGCTCGCCACAGTCCGGGCACTTGTCCACCGGACCTTCGCCCGGACAGACTTCCTCGGCCAGGAAGGCGTCGATCTCATCGGGGATGAGCATGAGGACACTGGTGAGGGAGTGTGGGTCGGTCGCGGCCCGAAGGCGGTCACGGATGTCGATCAGCTTGAGCTTCTGGCGCTCGGCCCGGCGCTCGGCGTACTGGAGGCGCATCTCTTCGGCGGGGGTCATTCGCCCTCCTGAATGCGCTGTAGGATGGCCTGTTCACGCTCATGCCGGACTTGCATGACTCTCTTGTCGTCGCGGTGCTGGAGCCAGCGCGGGATCCAGACGAGGAACAACTGCACGAACAGGCAGATCAGGACGACGCCAAGAACCAGCCCTCCGAAGATGATGGCGAGGAACCAGCTCATCACTTCTCCTCGGGGAACACACCAGAATCGATGACCTTCCCGGTCTTGCCCCCGTGCCTCCGGGCAAGAGCCCGGAGGGTGTACTCGCAGGGATGACTGTCGGGGTCGAGTCGGGCCAGGATGTCGCGCATGTCGGCGCGAGCCTCGGCGTCATCGATCTCCTCGAACCGAAAGAGGATCTTGAGGACGTACTCGGGCATGGTGGCCCCCTCGCGAAGCGGTGGGCTAGGGCAGGTCGATGGTCAGGACGCCCTTCTCGACCTTGACCTGGAACACCGCGCCCGGCGAGAAGGGCTTGGCCGGGTCGGGGGAGGGGAACAGCACGCGCCCCCTGGTCTGCGACAGGTCGTAGGGCTTGGCCCCGTTGCCGGGGTCGGACAGGCTGACGGTCACCTTGTCCGGCTCCATCGTGACGTACACGGGCTCGCCGCCCCGCATGGGCTGCGCCCCCAGGTGGACGGACAGCTCGAAGGCGGAGCGCGGGACGCAGAGGCGCTTGTCGTCGTGGACCTTGGCCTTGATGTCCGCGTTGGCGACCTTGGCCCCGAAGATGGTCACGGGGGTCGGCCCGCCGGTCTGCTGCGCCTGCTGCGTCTGCGGGATGGCCTGGGCCGGGGCGTCCGCGATGGTCTCGCCCGGCTCGGGGATGTAGACCTCGAAGTCGTGCGAGTCGCCCTCGTCGGGCTGCGGGGCGTAGACGAACACCTCGGTTCCGGCGGTCGTGCGGGTCGGGTACAGGCCCTCGGTGAGCCGGGGCACCTGGAACGGCTGGCCCCCGGCGTAGGGCGGCATCGTCTGCGAGTAGAACATGTCGCGGAGGTGCTCGCCCACCGACAGGACGCTGAACCGCAGGTCGGGCCGGTGCGTCCGCAGGGCGGAGGCGACCTCGCCCGAAGAGAAGGGCCGGTTCTCGTTGGCCCACAGGGTCAGCAGGTCGGTGACGGCGGTGCGCCAGTCGGGGGACTGGGCGATGGCCTGGGCGTTGCGGGGGTCTTCGATCTTCATTGTGCTACCTACTCTTTCTCGTAGTAGTTCTTGAGGATACAGGCGATCATCAGGGCATCTTCACGAGGCTCCGTGCTGAGATACTCCCTGACATCGTTGACGAGGGATGTGATCCGGGCGAGCTGCTTCTCGGGCGATGAGTCCTTCGGCGTGGCCGGGGTCGAGGGCTGGCTCGGGGCGGCGGGCGGAGTGGCCACGTCCTTCTGGTACTTCTGGGCCTTCTTCTGGGCCTTCATCGCCTTCATCTGGGCACCCAAGTAGCTCCGGCCACGGAGCGCCTTGATGAGGATGCGCTTCGCGTGATCGCCACGAACGACCTTCTCCCCGTCGCTCTCCCGGACGTGACGCCGGTTCTCGGGACGTAGGAAGATGCCGTTTTGCATGATGCCGAACTTCTTGCTGAGCCCTCTCATCTGGTAGTAGCGGTCGGAGTTCAAGGTGGCCCGGACCGCCTTGATCACATCCTCCCAGCACTTGAATCCCGGAGGAAGGGGAGCCACCATGCGTCGCTTGTGCTTGACCTTGGAATCCGAAGAGATCGGCTTCACGAGGGTCTTGTCCACGTTGATCGGGGCATCCAGCGCCGACTTCTTCGTGGCCCGCTTCGGGGAGTTCAGGCACTCCTGAAGGAGGGGAATCGCGTCCTTGCCCTTGATCTCCATCCGACCTTTGGAGTTCTCCGAGGCTACTCCTTGCACAACCGCTCGGTAGTAGAACGGGTTCTGCGACAGCCCGCACAGGCGGGTCACCTCGTAAAGCCCGTAGGTCTTGTGTGGGTCGAGCTGATCCGGTGTCATTTGTGCCATAGGTATCTCCTCTCCCTCTGTGGGTTGGCACCCTGTTCTCCTAGACTACTCCTTTGGAGGCTCCGACAAGCCCCCCTCTATCATGTTGACCGTCTGGCAGGCGACGTTCACGTTCTCGGTCTTGATGACCTGTTGGATGTTGCGGAGCCGCTTCTTCGTGGCAGCCAGCTCATGCACTAGCCCGTAGATGCCCGCGAACAGCATCAGGTCGGTACCGAGGCTCTGTCCCTTGTCTCCAAGGGGGGTGAGGTGGCCGAACCAGACGAGGGACAGCCCGATGAGCACCAGACCGACCGCGATCATCTTCTGCGGCCTGGGGATGTTGTGCCAGCCAGGGCTATCCGTGAAGTCCTGCATCGCAGTTCTCTCCTGGCCCGGCCCCGCAGATGTGGCAGTAGCGGGCTTTGGGGATCTCGTGCTGCTTTTGGTCGTGGAACACGGTGGACTTGTGCGTGTCGCAGCCGCAGACGTGGCAGAAGCGACCGCTGTTCGGGTGGAGGATGGGCATCTCCTCCTCGGTGACCTTCTTCGGGTGGCGATACTTGTCCTTTGTGCTCTTCTGACCGAGCCAATAGCCGGAGAGCCAGAGGAGAATGGCGATCCCGCAGATCGTGAGAGTAGATGCGATGACAGCCATCAGTTGCCGTCCCTCTGGCGCTTGCGCTCCACGTTCCCGCGCCACTTGTAGCCGACGCTCACGCCGACGAAGAACAGCATCACGACGCCGAAGTGGCTCACCCAGGTTGTCCAGCTTGCGTCCATCAGATCCTCGCGCAGCGGAACTCGCCGGGGCCAGCGACCAACTCGGTGAGTACCTTGGTGAAGGGCTGTCCCTGGTAGGCGTCCATCGGGCACTCGGTCACGATGCCGCCCTTGACCTCGGCACCGAACGTCGCACGCGGAGTCGAGAGCCACCAGAAGCCGTCGAGCAGGGTCATCTCTTCCTCCCCCTAGCCCTGTCGGGCTAGGTCAGCCAGTCGAACTCGACCAGGTAGCGGATGCGCTGGTAGTCCGGGTTGAAGATGACGTGTTCGTCGTTCTCCAGCCGGTGGCCTCGGTCGCCGCCGACGCCGAACACGGAGTCCTTGCCCTGCGGGGGCTGGCTCCATGAGCCGGTCGAGGGGGCGCGGTAGGGGTCGCCCATCGCCATGTCGCAGAGGAACATGAAGCACCCTCGGTTGCGGATGTCGCCGCCCGAGTGCCCCCAGTACCCGCGCCCCGTGTAGCCGTAGGACTTCTTCCAGTCCGTGGCGAAGTACACCCCGTGACCGAAGTTGGCCCCGGTGATCTGCGCGCCGGGCAGACTGCGCGGCAGTCGGAAGTTCGTCCCCATGATGGGGGCGATGTTGACGGGCCGGGTGCCGTGGATGGCCAGCACCACGTTCGCCAGGCCATAGTCGTCCCCGATGCCGTTCAGGTCGTTCCGCGAGCGGGGCTGGAGGTTCGCCGTCAGGCTGAACCGGCCCTTGCGCTTGGCCGCGATCTGCTTGACGCACTTCATGAACCGGGCGTCGCGGTCGGGGCGCTCGACGGCGAAGATGTGCCGCACGTTCATCCGGCCCCGGATGTAGCCGTGCCGGTTGGCGGTCATCTTGGCGAAGGCCTGGGCGACCCACTTGCCGTCACCCTTGGGGTCGAGGTAGGACAGCCGGGCGTTGAGCAGCGTGTCCGGGTTGACCGTGGTGTCGGGGGCCTCCTGCTCGAAGTCCTCGTTCAGGAGCGCGGCCTCGAAGGCGTCCAAGTCCTGCTGCAAGACCAGGATGTTGCCGCCGGAGAGGATCGCGTCCTCCTCGCTCTGGCCCTTGCGCGGGATGGGGCGCGGAACCATCGCGGCGACCATCTTGGAGATGGCGACGAGCTTGTTGTCCCGCACCTGGGCGCTCACGTCGTCACCGACCGTCTTGATGCGCTCCATCGCGGCGGGGATCAGGTCGTTCCTGACCTCCTCGATGGCGTTCATCGTCGGCGTGACGCCGGACGCCGCCGAGAGCGACCGGGTGTAGGTCTGCGTGCCGCCGACCAGCGACGAAGCGAGGGACACGACCTGCTGGTCGAACTTGCGGGTCGGCTTCGCGGCCTTGGCCTTCTTGCCCTTGGCCTTCGGCTTCGCCGTCTTGCCGTTGCCACCGTTGGCGGCGGAGCCGACGCCCGAGTTGTCCTTGATGCGGAGGGCGTCGGGGAGGCCCTTCTCGCGGGTGGCAAGCTGCTGGACGATGTAGCCGTCCTTGCCCTTCTTGCCCGCCCACACCTTCTTGCCGCCCACGTCGATCTGCGTCAGGCGCTTGGTGTTCTTGCTCGCCATCTTCTTGGCGAACTCGGCGCGGGTCTCATCCTCGGAGCCGCAGCGGACGAACTGGAAGTCCTGGGCGTTGCCCGTCCAGGACGAACCCGACCAGGAGTTGCCGGGCTTGCAGCGGCCCCACTCCGTGTAGAGGAACCAGGTGCCGTCGTTCGCCTGGACGACGCCGCCGTGGTAGAACTTGCTGGCGTTCTTCTCTCCGAACTGATCGACGCAGGCCATGTCCGCGATGCCCACGTCGCCGCCGAAGTCGCCCTGGTCGTTGGCCGGGCGACCCTTGTACTCGAAGTCGTCCGGGTTGTAGCCGGACGGGAACTCGCGTCTCTTGAGCTTCTCTGCCATCGTCCTGTTCTCCCTTCCCCTAGACTACTCTGTCGCGGGGAGAAATAAGCCCCCTAGTCGGGAAGATTCCAGTCCCACTCGCGGGCGGTTTCCTCGAACAGTTCGCGGAGTTCCTCGGCCTGTTTGAGGCCCGGCTCATACTTGGCCTCGTGGTTCCCGCTGCCCGGCCCGACCATCGCCGCCCATATCCCGTGGGCGACCTGGTGGGCCGTCTGGATGGGAACCCGGTTCTCCCAAATGCCTCGCAGGAGTCTCGCTCCCGCGTGCGCCCCGTCACCCGCTCCAGGGATGGCCGAGTTGCCGACCATCTCGGGCCAGCCGTGTTCCGTCCTGGCGAGAGCCTCGCGTGCGCTCGGGTACTCACGCATCGCGTAGAGCGCGACCACGAGTGGGTGTCCGGGGTAGACCGCGTGGGGCAGGCGTTCCATCGCTAGTCCCTCCACTCCGGCGGGGTCGTGTTGCCGTTCTTGCCCCACACGCCGTCCTTGGCCTTCTCGATGGCAGCCAGCTCGGCGGGGTCGGTGATGAAGCAGCGGTAGGGCTTGCCCGAAGGCTCGGAGTACTCGTCCGGTACGTTCGCGGCGCTGTAGCCTTCGCTGGCCTCACGCTTCCGCATCTTGGCGAGCATCCGCTTGGCCCCGTCCTTGTCCGTGTGGAGCGTGTACCCGTCCGGGCGAACCCCCCACCCACGCTCACGCTCGATCCAGGGCTGGCACCAGACCCACGCGCCCTCGACCTCCACGTCATTGATGTCGGCCTCGGTCCAGTAGCCACCGGAGCCGGGCCAGCGGGGCTGCGGATTGGTCACGCGGTTCTTGTGGCCCAGGTGGGTCATGTCGGATCCGGTCAGGACGTGATCGACCTTGACCCGGTAGGTGCGCTTGGACAGGAACGCGCCGGTCTTCATGCGGAACAGCTTGGTGTCCTTCGGCACACGGATGGTCTGCCCGGCCTGCACGGGCAGGAGCTTCGCCTTGTAGTCCGGGAAGGCTCCCCGGAACGGAGCGCCCGGCAGGTCGGCTACCTTGATCCACTCGCGTTTCAGGGTTGGCATCTCTTCCTCCTCGCCTAGACTACTCGGGGACCCCGCCTGGTAAGCCGGTGGACTTCCCCCGCGAACTCCTTGATCTTCTCCACTTCGAGCAACCACCAGGTCTTCGGTCGCGGGTCATCCTCCCGTGTGAACTCCGCGCGCTCGATGTCGTCGTAGATGACCCCTGCGGCCCACACACCCTCGGCGTAGGGATTGGGGACGAGACAGACGGGGAGCGTATCTTCGTCCGTCAGGTCGGCGTCGAGAACATCCTGTCGGGTGATCTCGATGGCGTTCTCCTTGAGCCATTCGGGGAGGAAGCCCGGCGGGTGCAGGTAGAGGCCCATCACACCACCTCGACCCACAGGCGACCGACCCCGAAACCCCATCGGGTCGGGGAGTCGTAGTCGATTCCCGTGGCCGACCAGCCGCCCCAGGTCAGGGTGAGGCTCGGCCCTATGGCGACGGGGTATGCCGGTCGGGAGTACTTCTTGTCTTCCCGGCAGACCTCGACGTGGGGGCAACCGTGACGGTCACGCCCGTAGACGAGCAGGAGACCGCACGGGAGTCGCTTGACCTTGGTGCGTGCGCTGCTCACACTGACACTCCCCTGTCCCGGTAGTAGTAATCGTATCCGTTCCCCTTCCAGTGTTTGGCCAGGTCGGGCCGGTCGGTGTCGATGTTGTCCACGGGGGGATCGGGCCAGCCCTCTACCTTGTCTCCGAAATGGTCGCGCCACTTCTGGAGGGCCTCCGCGCTGCTCTGTGCGAGCGTGTGGAGGTGGGCCATGTCGGCGTAGCTCCCGCCCAGGATGATGTATCGGTGGACGGCTTTCACGGACGACCTCCCGCGAGATCCCACGCCTCGTCCGGGTCTATCAGTTCGATGTCGGCCACGCCCTGCTTGTTGTAGTCGCGGGCCTTCTTCGCCTTGCCCGAAGTCGAGGACGGATCCTTGAGCACCAGGTGCGTCAGCTTCTTGCTCACGCTGGACTTGACCGTGCCACCCGCCCGCTCGATGGCCTCGGTCAGGTCGCTGTCGCGGAAGCCCGTGAGGCAAAAGACCTTGCCCTTGAGCGGCCCGGTGGCGCTCTGCACCACGATGCCGACCGAGATGAGCTTGGCGACCAGCCCGGCCTTGGCGGTGAAGCCCTTGACGAAGCTGTCGGCCTTGCTCTGGCCGACGCCGGGGATGGCGGCGACCTCGGAGATCTTGGCCTTGAGCATCTTCGAGAGGCTGTCGAAACCGCCGTCCACGATGGTCTTGGCCATGCTGCGCCCGATGAGCGGGATGCCGAGACTCCCGACGAAGACGTGCAGCGGGAGGGCCATCTTGTTCCGCAGGTTGGTCACGGCCTTGCGACCCGTACCGCCCACCCGGCGGTCGCCCATCGTCAGGTTCTCGACCTCGGCGGGGTCGAGCGTGTACAGGTCTGCGATGTCCTTGACCAGCCCCTCCTCGACCAGCACCACGATGAGGCTCTCCCCGACGTGCTTCACGTCGATCTTCTTGCACCAGCGCTTGATAGCGCCGGTCGCCTGGGCCTCGCAGCCATCGGTGTTCGGGCAGATGAGGTACTCGCCGTCCCGCTTGAGCTGGCCCCCGCAGGAGGGGCAGAGGGTCGGTGCTTCAAAATACTCTCTCGCTGCTGACACGGTCATCATCTTCTCCTTCACCTAGACTACTCCACTGAGTCGTCAGATAAGCCCTTTTGTTCTCGGGGGCTTCGGGGTCGGAAGTCAGGGTCATCCGGTTTCACCCACGGCCCTCCAGCCCCCGTCCACGGCTGGATTCCCACCTGTCTCTCCATCCCCTCTATGTGCTCAAGAGTAACCACCCTGGTGTTGATGCCGTGATCTACCGCAAACTCATTCAAGGCAGCAATCTTGGAAGGATTACGGTGCAAATTCAGGAGTTCCTGTGGTTTCACCTCCCACAGTTCCTTGATGTTACCCTCCAACATCACCAAGAAGTCAGGGGTGTATCGATGCGGATTTCCGTTATGCCAGTAAGGAATCTGGAAGGGTTCTACCTCATACCGAAGGACACAGGGATGGGAGTCCAAGACTCTCACCACCCGTTCTTCCCAGGAAGACCGAACCCATACCTTCTTTTCAGCCTTGCGACCGTAAACGTACCATCCTCTTCCTCTCTTCCCCTTTTCCCATGCTCGGGTGACACCCTTCGATATCTTGAGGCGTATCTCGGGAGTCCTCTCGTACTTCCCGGCCACACCGAGTCCTTTCCCCTTGCGTCGTTCCCTCATCTTCTTGATGGACGTTGGGGTGTGTCCATTCCCTGCGGTGGGGTTGTGTGACGACATGAACTTGGACTGGCGTCCTCGCATCTCATCACACTTGAGAGAATCTAGTCCGAAGTGTCTCTTGAATGACTTCGCATCCTCAAAGCCATGCTTCTTGATGTGCTGTGTGGTGATAGACCGCATCTTACGCTGGCAGACGGGGCATACCAGATAGCTACTCGAAGTCGCTGATGTTGATGTTTTCATCCAGGTTTGCCTCCACCATTGGAATCACATCATTTCGCCGCGACACCAGGATACGGCATCCCTTGAACAATTTCAACTTCTTGACACGCTCGACCGTGTGGAGGCTGGCCTGGCTCACGTTCGCGCCCGCCAGGTTCACGGTGTCGAACTCTGCGACCGGGGTGATGCGCCCCGAGTTGCCCACCTGCCAGCGGATGTTCCGGAGCGTGGTCGGCTTCTTCTCGTGCGGGAACTTGTAGGCCACCGCGCCCTTGGGCCGACCGTCCGTGGTGCCCTTGCCCTCGCGCACGTCCCGGTCATCGATGTCCACCACGAGCCCGTCGATCAGGTAGTCCAGGGAGTCGCGGGTCTTGTCCACGTACTCCTGGTAGAAGGCCTGTACCTGGGCCGCGTTCTTGCAGACCTTGAAGTTGGCGGTTTGGAACCCGGCCTCGACCAGCGCGTGGAACTCGTCGCACTTGAACTCCGGGGCCATGCCGTCCGGGAGCCACTGGTACGCGAGGATGGTCAGGTGCTTGCACTTGCTCGGGTCACTCTGGCGCTTGGCCGTCCCGCTCGCGGTGTTCCTCGGGTTGGAGTCGCCCTTGAAGTTGGCGGCGAAGTCGGACTTCTTGACCACCACCTCGCCCCGCACGTACACCACGTCGGGGAGGGGCTTGCCCTTGACCGTCTTGGGGAGCACCTTGACCGCGCCCTGCATCAGCATGACGTTCCTGGTGATGTCCTCACCCGTGTCGCCGTCGCCCCGCGTCAAGCCCTGGACGAGCTTGCCTTTCTCGTAGCGCAGGCCGATGCTGATGCCGTCGAGCTTGTCGGAGACACAGACCGGCGTGTTGACGCTCTGCGTCGAGAACCACTTGTCCATGTCGTCGGAGTCCTGGGCCTTGCGGAGCGACCCCATCGGGATCTCGTGCTTGACCTTGGGCCAGCCGCTCCCGGTCGGGTCTGCACCGACCATCGCCAGGACGGGGTTGCTCGGGTCGAGCTTCCGCAGCTCGTCTTCGAGCGCGTCATACTCGGGGTCACCCATGATGGGTTTCCCGTTGTAGTACGCGTCCTTGGCCTTGGCGATCAGGGCCGCGAGCTTCTCGATCTTGGACTTGGCCATCGAAACCTCCGTGACCAGACTACTCTCACCGGGCCGGAAGTAAGCCCCCTATCGGATACCCGTGGCTCGGACTTCTTCCTCGTACTCCTGCATCTCGATCTCGTACTCCTCTTCGAGGCGGCGCTCCAGGGCGCAGGAGAAGCCCTCGGCGCGGGCGTTGGCTTCCTCCAGGGTGTGGGCCAGCTCCTCGGCGGCGGCGTTGGCGGCGTTCACCCACTCGCGGGGGGTGTGCTCGCCCGCTCCCAGGTCGCGGCGGCAGATGGCCTCGAAGACCTCGGCGGAGAGGCCCAGTTCGACGGCCTGATCGCGGAAGTGCCGGTAGGCATCCACGCAGATGCGGCGCTCGTGGGCGTCCCAGTCGAAGGTGCAGGGACCGTGGGTCTCGTCATCCCACTCGGGGTCGGGGATGTCGGGGTCGCCGTGGAACGGGCACTCGTGGTAGCTGTCGAAGTCCGACACCCACAGGCCGGTTCCTTTGCAGCCGCAGCGGTCGGGGTTCGGGTCGGCCCAGACACCTCGGCGGATTTCCTCGGCGTAGGCTTCGTGAGTGTTCATCGCGTGCTCCTCTCCTCACCTAGACTACTCTGTCGGGACTCAAGATAAGACCCCCGTGCCTATACCATTTTGGCATACCCCTACGCGCGAGGGCGGGCGCGTTTTCTTTTGATAGGGGTCTTATTTCGCCCCGGCCCAGAGTAGTCTAGGTGAACGGAGGGAGGACACGATGGCGAACGGAATGACTCGGGAGCAGATGGCCGCGACCGTGGACAAGGAGATGGCCGACCTGACCGAGGACGAGCTGGCCCACACGATCATCGTGTGCGAGGAGTGCGGAGCGCACCTCAACGCGCTCGACACCCTCGGCTACTGCGACGAGTGCGGCTGCGAGAACCGCTAGCCGGTCGCTCACGGGAGCGACCGGGGAGGGGAGAGGGAGATGGACGCCTTCAAGACCGGGACCGTGACCGAGTGCCAGCGCCCCGATGGTCAGCTCGTCTGGGTGTCGATCCGGGGCCGCTTGCGCCGGGTCTCCCGTCGCCGTGCCCGCGCCGCCCTCTCCGCCGCCGACCGCCGCTGCTTCCGCGACTTCATCGGTCGCTGACAGCAGGGGCTTATTTCCGTCGCTGACAGAGTAGTCTGCGGCAGGAGGTGATGCGATGTCCAAGTACTGCTGGGAGAGCGGGACGATCACGATTCCCGCGAAGGAGTGGGCGACGTTCCGCAAGGGTCTGCTCGCGGCGTGGAACGCCAAGCAGGAGGGGATCCTCGCGGAGGCCAAGGCGCTCGTGCCGAAGCTCCGCGCCGCCGCCAAGGGCAAGCGCGGGGACAAGCGCTTCCAGGAGCAGAAGGCCGCGCTCTACCGGCACTGCGGCTTCACTCTGCGGTCGTGGGGTTGGGAGTGCCCCAGCGACGAGGTCCGCGAGCGGTTCGACACGATGCGCCGCTTGCTGTTCGTCTTCGACCCCAAGCTCGGGCCGGGGGCCTACGACCGGACCAAGCTGGTGACGCCGAAGAAGTTGGCCCTCGATCTCAAGCCCGTGTCCAAGGACGCGGACATCCACCTGCCCGACGCCAGCGTCCACTTCCGCAACAAGGGGCGCACGGTCGAGTGGGACGTGCCCGAGAACAACCACGCGGTCGAGAACGCCCGCGACCACTGGTTCGCCAAGAAGCTGTTCGCCGCCCTGCGCCGGATCGAGTGGACGCGGGGCAGCGGGGGCCAGATCGTCGGCAACGACGAGTACAACCGCGACGAGTGCAAGCACTACGAGGGCGGTGGCGGCTCCTACGTCACGATGGAGTTCAGCGCCGCCGCGACCAAGGCGCGTCGCCGCCTCGACCGCTCCCTGCGCCGCCAGGGCTACCGCTCCTTCGGGACTGCGGGGGGCTGGTACTGATGGCCTACTGCGAGAACTGCGGTAGCAGCGGCATCAAGAAGCTGGCCCGCCTCTCCGCATCGGGGACGAAAGGCTGGTGCAAGCCCTGTCACGACCTGCTCCGCAGGATGAAGGAAGGCGACTGGAAGACCGGCGACGGCAAGATCGGTGAGGCCCATCCCGCCGACGTGGGCATCCTGATGGAGCTACAGGAAGCGGGGCTCGCCGCTGCCGAGTTCTTCGACCTGCCCGTCAAGGTCATCGAGCACAAGCGCCGCCCGCATCCCGGTGGAGGCGTCGGTGTCAACTACATCTCGGAGCGTCGCATCGGCATCGCCATCCGGCTGCGGGAGAAGAATGTCTGGCACGACGAGCGACTTCCCCCGGCTTCGTACTGGGATGAGCTAGCTCAGCAGCTTGCCTACTTCCGCTTCCCGCGCCACTACTCCAAGCGGTGTCAGAGGTTCAAGAACAAGGTCGCGGGGTGGATCGACGCCTTCCGGGAGGATCTGACATGAAGACTCTGACGGTCAAGGTACGCTGTGGCGAGAACACCTGTGCTGAGTCTCCGGGGGTGTTCTGTCCGTTCGTGGGGACTCGGAAGATGGGCACCGTCTACGTCTGCCTGCTGTTCCCCTCCGAGGATCGGGCCTCGACCGACCTGCGGGAGGACAGGCCGGGTGGATCGCTCCAGCGGCTCGCCGTCTGCCGGACAGCGGAGGTTGACCGATGAGAGCTGGCGAGGCCATCGAGATCGAGTACGAGTACAAGCGCGACAAGCCCGCGCAGACGTTGCGTGTGACCAAGATGCGCCCGGCGGGCAAGTGGCTGCACATGACCCGACCTGGCCGGGGAACCATCGAGGTCAAGCCCGACGTGTTCGGTCTCGGTGTCCCTCGGGAGTGGTCTTACTTGTGGTGACCACAGAGTAGTCTAGGTGGAGGTAATGACATGAGTACGAGAGGCTGCATTGCTCGCGTGACCCCGAAGGGGGGCTTCTCCGGGCGCTACCACCACTACGACGCCTACCCCACGGGGCTGGGCAAGGCGCTCTGGCACCTCTGTCACGGTCACTTCAAGGGCGACCACATGGCGATGCTCCGGCTGCTGATCAATGAGCACAAGGGAGGGTGGAGCAGCATCCTCAGCTCGCTCCCGGACGAGCCCGTGGCCGACTTCAACCTGGAGATCGGCTACCGGAACTTCGTCAGCGAGAAGGACGACCCCGAGGCCCATCGCCTGTGGGCACGTTCCCCGCAGTGCTTCTGCCACGGCGACCGCAACGAGCGGGACGACTGGCGTATCACCCAGGACAACATCGAGGGTGACATCGAGTACGTGTACGCCATCGACCGCAAGGGTCAGATGCACATCAGCGCGTGGCTCGACGGGGTGGTCACCCTGTTCAACATCGTGGACTTGCGTGGCGAGGAGCCCAACTGGCAGGCCATCGAGGATCACATCGACGTGACCCAGGGCGGCATGACCAAGGCCCAGCGGATCGCCAAGATGGAGGCCGAGCGCAAGGCCCGCGAAGCGAAGCGGGCAGCGTAGCGCAGAGCGGAGGAACCGAATGCTCCGAGTCATCGTCATGCGTGGGTTCAGCGGTGCTGGCAAGAGTCACTACCGCAAGCAGCACTTCCCGGACGCTGTGGTGTGCTCCGCCGATCACTACTTCATCAACGAGGCCGGTGAGTACGAGTTCAGGGATCCCGACCTGGCCCACGGCAAGTGCTGCCGCAAGTTCATCGAGGTCATCCAGGCCAACTTCAACGGCGACCGCAACGACAAGTTCGTCGTGGTGGACAACACCAACGTCCGGATGTCCGAGCTTGCGCCCTACCACCAGGCGGCAAAGGCCTATGGCTACCAGGCCGAGGTCATCCACATCCAGTGCGCTCCCGAGGTCGCCGCCGCCCGCAACAAGCACGGCGTCCCCCTGGAGAAGGTCAAGGAGTGGGTCAAGAAGTGGGAGGAACTGCCGGAGTACTGGCCCGCCGAGAAGGTCGTGAACACGAATCCGGCCACCCTCGACCCGAAGGAGTGGGAAGGCTGGGAGGGGACGTGATGACCCGCGAGGAGATGATCGAACGCCTCGATTCCGCCGAGGCGAGGCGTGTCCTGGGCGAATGCTCCAACCAGCTTCAAGAACTCCTGAAGGCCCGCTGCGGGGACTGCGCCAACGCCAAGTGCTTCTACGACCGTGAGCCGGTCTGCTCGCACTTCGAGCCGAAGGACGTGGAGCTATGAACAAGCTGGTTGAAGCTCTCGCCAAGATCAACGATGACTACCGGGTCATCGAGGCGCTCCAGGCGCTCTGGCCCGAGGGTCGGCTCGACCTGATCTGCATCATCCAGAAGGACGCGCGGGGTGACGTGAAGGAGGCCTTCCGCATCGAGGCGTGGCCCCGCAACAGCCACAAGGGGAAGGCGCTGGGCAAGCAGTATCCCTACATGTACGGGAAGAAGGCCCGTGAGGATGCGGACACTATCCACGGGGCGTGGAAGCACGTCATCGAGGATATCCCGCTGTGCAAGTGGAAGCGGAAGCCCAGCGGGTCGCTCAACAAGAAGGTGCGCCGCCTTCTCGCTGACCTCGACGCCGCGACCTACAACACGTCGGAGGCGGCTGCGCTGAACATGCCCAAGGGCAGCACCGTCATCATCCGCTACCGCACGCCGAGCAAGACCCACTACGAGGACAGGTTCAGGAGGGTCCGGCTCTCGCTCACGCCCGTCAAGTACGACAACCCCAAGAGGGGCGACCAGGCGAAGGGGGACGGCGAGAACGTGTCGTTGGCTGCGTTCCAGATGCGTCGGGAGTTCGAGCGCATCAACGCCCAGTACAAGTATGCGGAGGAGGAGGCCAAGCGCAAGGCCGAGAACGATGCCTACCACAAGCGCAAGGACTCCATCAACGCTGCCCTTCAGCGGGCCGAGCCGGGCGACCTGATCATCCAGGCCGAGGGCGAGAAGCCCACGCTCATCCTGGTCGAGAAGCTGTCCGGCGCTGGCCCCGTCAAGGCGTGGCCCCTCGACCCGCGCCAAGGGACGTTCCTCAAGTTCAACTTCCACTCCATCCACAGGACGCCGAGAATCGCCCCCATGTCCCCCGTAGTGCGAAAACTCCTCCTGGCCTATGCCGGAGTGCGGGAGAAGGTCACCGACCACGCTATCGTCGTCAGAGGGCCTGACGGGCGCGTCACCCTGCGGGTGGGGAAAGGTGAGTTCGGGTTCTACTGGCGGCGGGAGGCCTTGCGCTTGGACTTGCGGGACTTCTTCCCCTTCCGCTTGACCTTCTTGGGCTGATCCGCGACCAGTTCATCCTCGCCGCCGCCGATACCCTCATGGGTCGGGTAGTTCTCCCGAGAAGCCTGCCGGAGATGCTGCGCCTGCTGTACCAGGTCTCGCATGTCACTCGGGCCGACCCGGACGTAGCCAGTCAGAATCAGGTCAACGTAGTTGTGCTGGAGGGCTTCGGCCTTGCGTTCCAGGTATTCCACCTTGTCGGTCATCTTGAAGTGCTCACTGCGCTCGTGAGCCAGCTCGACTTCGAGCAGGTGGCTCTTGGTGTAGTAGACCGCTGACGCTCCCGCGAAGCACAACAGCAAGATGAACAAGATGACGATGACGGCCACGTTGACCGGCTTCGTCTCGATGATGCTGTAGTCATTCATATTCTGCTCCCTTCATAGCACTGTCACAATACCTACGCCGATAGAAGTAAAACCACCCGCCTCTAAATTGTCGCCCCAACTGTGACGGTCGAGGGTCGCAGAATCTTTAGAGGCTTACATCGCAGCGGTTTCAGAGTAGTATAGGTGTAGCCCCACCAGGTTGACCGCCTGTGGGGCCTTGCGGGGTGCCGCAGGACATGGAGGTGGGGGTCTAGGCCGAAGATTGTATTCTCAAAAGCGCCATGAGGCGCGACGTTTGATGAGGGGGTGGATGACCCCCTAAACAAAACCATCCCTCGGTGCCCGCCCAGGTTCCCTCGCCGGAGGCTTCCTGGCGGCAGGCTCCCGACGTGAGCGTGGTCGGTTCCCTGTCGTCAACCCCTCCTGAGTGAAGGCCCACCACGGCGGGCATCGCGTTTTCTTGGGCTTACTTTTCTGTCAGGACAGAGTAGTATAGGCGTCAAGCACACGAGGTGAAGGGCTGCCAACCCCCACCTCATCGAAGGGTGCCTTACTTTTGCACGGAGGTCGCTGGTTCTAGCAAGTCCCGGCCCACGGTTCTAGGCCCCCAGGCTAGAGCGAGAGGTCGTACACGCCTGGGGGTCGGTGCGAGGGCAGTCCGGATGAGACAAACTGCCCTCCGGTAGGGCACTGCCGGGCATATCTGGACTTCTCTGGATATGCCGGTGCTACGGAGACCCGCGCAAGCAGGCTCTCTTCCGACCCCCGGAAGACTCGCCAGGCGCGGGCTTCGTCATTTCTTGGGGCTTATTTCTCCTTCCGACAGAGTAGTCTAGGTGGAGGTGATGCGTGATCGACATTGGTTTCACCGGGACTCGCCAGGGCTGCACTGCGGCCCAGCTTCGCACGCTGGGAGCGATCTTCCAGCGCATGGCGGCGGGCGGCTCCCCGGACGGCTCCGTCGAGCCTTTCAACCACCGGACGATCCGGGGTCACCACGGCGACTGCGAGGGTGCGGACGCCGAGTTCCACACGCTCGTCCTGGCCTTCGGCGGTGACGTGGTTCTCCACCCGCCGCTCGTTCGTGACCTCCGGGCCGAGTGCCGCCACGCGGTCGAGGAACGTCCTCCGAAGAAGTTCCTGGCCCGTGACCACGACATCGCGGACGAGTCGGTGTGGGTCATCGCCTGTCCGAAGGAGATGGAGGAACCCAAGCAGAAGCGGGGCGGTGGGACGTGGGCCACGGTGCGGTATTCGGCGGGCGAGCTGGGGAAGAAGCCGCCGGGCGGGGCACGCAAGGTGATCGTCATCCTGCCCGATGGCTCCGAGGTTCGGAGATCGTGATGCCCGGCAAGTTGACGTTCAAGCTCCGCATCGAGGTGGACGCCCAGGGCGTCGAGGCCCATGACGTGTTCCGGGGGAGCGAGTTCATCGGTATCGTGTCCCGTCACCCCAGGACGAAGAAGTGGGCGGCGACGTGGAACATGATCCCGACGCATTCGGACTCTTTTCCGTTCGAGTCCAAGCAGGATGCTACGGACAGGCTCGTCGCCCAGGCAGCCAACCTGCGGAGGTAAGGGCGATGGCCGAGAAGAAGTTCATGCGGAAGGTGTGCGTGACCCCGGACGTGGACATCCAGATGATGCACGTATGGGTCGAGGATCAAGGCAACGACAAGGCGACACTCAAGCTGGCCGAAGAGGCGATCAAGGAGGATTCCAGAACCCTCCTCGAAGATGCCGAGATCAGCGTTCACGCCAGCTTCACCAAGTGCGCCGACGACAAGATGGACGACCAGGCCGTGACCAAGAACCGGGGCTGGATTCACGTCTCGGACTTGACGGATGACGAGGGCAACAAGGTCGAGCCGTCGAGTGACCCGCGAGTTCGCAACCCGGACGCCATCGACTACGCCGGGCTGGAGAAGGTCGGGCAGCAGCGGTTGCCGTGCATGGAAGACGAGGAAGATGGAGACTGACGGCTGGCCCCTGGGGCGACCCCAGAGCCACGGGCGGGGAGAGTTCAAGCTCATCAAGAGCTTCGAGGAGGCTCTGAAGGATTTTGAGCGTAGCCAGATAGCGAGTCTCGGGATCAAGAAGGAGTTGATCGAGAGCGCGGTGCAGGGTCGAGACCGGAACAAGCCGATGACTCCCGAGTACGAGGGCGTCGTGATGAGCTACCAGGACCCCCACTGGCATGAGGACGAGCGTGGGGGCTACACACAGCCCCCGATAGACGTGATGGTGCTTGTGGTCATCCCGCCCGAGCTGTGCCGCCACAGCCAGACGATCCTCTGCAAGCCCCTGGAGAGGGGAAGGGGGACGCCCATCGGCTGCGACGCGATGGCCGAGTGGGTTCGGAACGCAGGACTGGCAGCGGGACTTGACCCCGAGGAGCGGGTCATTCTCGCATCGCCGTGGGAGTTGTCATGAGCAAGGTCGAGGAAGCCGTCAAGGCGCTGGCGGAGTGGGGGGCCAACGCCCCCGAGCCGCCGATGTTGGTGATCGAGATCCCCCTTCACTTGAACCCGGAGGGGAGAACGGATCTGAGGGATGTCGCGACCGCAGCGACTTTCAAGAAGATCGGCATGGCCCTGTTCCAGGCCGCAGACGCCATCACGCTGCGGATCGGAGGCCAGGAGATGGTGCTCAAGGACCGGCACGGGGATCGGGAGGATACTCTAGATAGCTCTGATTCTAGTACTGCACGCTGACTGGAAGTTGAAGCAGAACTGAATCAGAGCAGCCAGCTATGGGAGCGGCTGCTGTGGGAGAGAAAGACCATGCTCGACAAGCTGTTCCCCGAGGACGAGATCCTCATCCTGAACAAGAAGGGCAACGTCATCCACCGATTCCCGGAGGATACCTCGGACTGGAAGCCGGAACTGTTGGGGCGTCTGCTCGCCCTGTGCGAGAGGTTCCCGACACTGCACCCGACTCGCCTGTTGTGGACGACCACGACACGGGCTTCCGAGGGCCTTCCCCCGAAGCGCCTCTTGGATCAATAGACGGCATCCCCATCCAGCCCTGTGTGGGCTGCGGATGGTGCTGCTACACGCAGCCCTGCATGGAGGGCTACCGCCACGGGGCTACCTACGGTCGGTGCAAGTTCCTCGTGTACCACGATGAGCGGTGGTGGTGCGAGATCCTGGAGTCCATGCCCGAGGGGCGAGAGAAAGAGCAGGCCAAGGCGGACATGGGTGGTATCGGGATGGGCTGTCCCTCGACGCTGTTCAACGAGTGGCGGGACAAGCCACCGACGCCCGAAGAGATGGATGCTTTCGAGAAGGAACACGGGAGGTAGCCGATGGCCTTCAAGTACAAGGACATTCCACCCAGGTTGGTCAAGAAGGTCGAGACCGAGGTCAAGATGCTCTTGCACGCGAGCCGGGACTGTCTCCGCAACCGGGGCGACGACACGACCAAGATCACCTTCCGGGTGCAGGACGGCTACTACGCCGAAGCGTTCGGCGTGATGCGGGGTCTGTCTATCGCGGGCTACGGCTACATGACGGGAGGCAAGCACTCTCGGTTCCGGCGACAGCCCGAGCACGCCCTTCGGAAGTGGTTCGACCGGCTCACGGAGCAGGTGTTGGAGGATGAGAACTACGGCGGCTCCAACGAGTGCGACTTCTGTGTAGAGCACTATGGCAAGGACGGTGCGGGGAGGCGGAGATGAGCGGTCGAGGATACGACGACTGGCCCCTCGGTGCGCCCGCGAACAGCGACGTGGAGCCAGAACCCAACCAGCAGGGGCCGGAGCCGGTGGATATGTCCGACGAGGCCGTCCGGGAGCGCATGGCTGGGGAGAACGTGATCGACCTCCGGCACGCCAACCAGGAGAGGATCTCGGACGAGTCGGACTGGAAGGTCGAGTGTCCGTTCTGCGAGGACGGTCTGTTCCTGGTGTCTCGCAACCAGAATCCGCCCTACCAGTTGCTGGAGTTCGACAACTGCATCGCGTGTGGTCAGCACGTCCGCTGGGTGGACATCAAGGAGATGCGCCAGAAGGACGGGATCGGGGGTGGCCCGTGATCAACACCGACGACCAGCACGTCCTGTACATCGAACCCCAGCAACCCCCGTCCGACATGCCTGTGATCGACGGCCTGACCCGCAAGATGGCGGCAGCGTTGCGCCAGGCCGAGATGGGAACCCAGTGGCTCGGGTTCCACGGCTGCACCGGCTGCGACAAGACCGGCTGTGACATCCCCAGTTCCTCGTGCGACTACGTGCTCCCCAACGGCCTGGAGACCAACTCCCTCTGCATCCACTACCTCGCCTACCATCGGGACGAGGTGCCGACCTCGGAGAAGCTCAAGGTGATGAAGCTCGGCTGTGGAGAGGCCGACCCGACTGACGAGGAGCTTGCTCACCCGCCCGAGGCCCGACACTTCAAGACCCGCGAGGAAGTCCAGCAGGAGCGCACCGACTTCATCCGGGACTACTGTGCGGAGAGAGGGTGGGACAACACCGACCTAACGGTCGAGCAGTTCGAGGAACTCAAGCGGGCCGGGAAGGGCAAGGTCTGATGGCCGAGAAGCCCAAGAAGAAGGCATCCGCCCGGCTCCGGGCCAGGGTCAAGTGGATGACCCCCGAGGAGAAGCAGAATCTGCTCCGGGGTCTGGCCGGGCTGCTCTACGAGGACGAGCCAGGGACGCTGGACGAGAAGACCGAGAGGCTCATCGGCAAGCTGCTCGGCCCCAACAGGGTGAAGTGATGCGCTACTGGCTCCGAGTCCTGTGGAACTACTGGGTCGCAGACTGCAACTGGGGGACTGCGAAGTTCGGTGCGCTGACTCCCGAGGAGCAGAAGGCACGGGCCAAGCCGGGCATGGGCCGCTGGATTCAGGCCCGGCAGTACGAGAAGATGCGAGATGCCCTTCAGGAGATCGCCCGAGAGGACGATCTGGTCAAGGCCAGTGACGGGACCTTCGCCATCCAGGCGTTGCGGAGATGCCAGGAGCAGGCGCGTGAGGCGCTCAAGGGCATCAAGTAGGGGGCTTATCGGACCTGCCTTCGGAGTAGTCTACGTGGAGGTGTCCACATGGGCTACTCGATCTCTGTGACCATGAAGTCGAAGAAGGCCCGCGACCTGTTCGCCGCCTTCCTGCGCGAACACATGCGCCCCTGGACGGAGATCCTGGCCGAGAGCGAGCACTTCCAGAGGTGGGCCGAAACCAACTTCATGTATGGCCATATCCTCGACAACGGGGGCACCCTGGATGATGTCCGTGCGTCCATCCAGCGGGGGGATACGTCCAGCATCCTCTGTGTCGGGCCGAAGGAGATCTTCTACCACGACGGCAAGGGCACGACCAAGATCGGCTTCAACTACAGCGTGAGTGGCCCCGAGTGGGAGTGGGAGCGGGTCATCCTCAACTGGCTCGCGCTGCGGGGCGGACGCCGCCGGACGTGCCGGAGCATCACCAACGGGCACGTCACCAAGCCAGTGCCCTACATGTGCTACGACTGCGGCGAAGCATGGCCAATCCTGATGGAAGCCGACATCAAGCACGTCAAGGATCCCGAGGAGCGCCAGAAGCTCCTGTGGATGCTCACGGATGAGAACGGCTGGCGTTGTCCCCAGTCCCCGATGGAGGCGGCGGTAGATGAGGGTCTGGCAGACCCGGAGGAGAAGGCGGAGTCCGACCCCCAGTGGGCGGATATGTACAAGGACCAGCGGGAGAACAGCCGCCTGACGGGCCAGATCACCAAGCCGGAGATCGAGCGCCTCGACAGCCTGTGGAGGGCGGAGCAATGACCATCCGAATGGACGAGGGTGGTCGTATCATCCGGAGCATCTTCCCTGGAGCCGAGAAAGACGACGGCACCGCCCTGTTCGACAAGAATCAATACAAGGAGGGCGCGGAGGCGTTCCGCGTCGGCAAGCACTTCATCCTGCTGCACACCGACCTGACCAGCCACGTCGCCCGCGTCGAGTGGAAGGCGGGTGGTCGCTGGCGCTGGAACGTCGAGGCTGCGAAGCGTCTCGACGCGTACAGGCCCCGTACCGAGGCCGACCTCATCGGTTGGCTGTCCTACATCTGGGAGAGCATCGCCCAACTGGCCCAGCAGACGTTGATCGGCATGATGGATCCGGCAGACCTGTTCCCGGACGGCTACCAGGGACACCACAACGACGCCATGATTCGAGGGGCGTTGGAAGTCCTCCGCCAGTGCGGGAAGGCCCCGCAGGAGATCATCCGCTACGTGGCTGACGACATGACCGTCAAGTGGATGTTCAACCACACCGACGACACGACCAAGCCCGTCTCGATGCTGTTCAAGGTCAACGGAGCCGTCGAAGGTAACGTCGTGGGCCGGATTCACAACCGCTTCATGGGTGAACAGCCTTTCCAGTGGGCCTACAGGATTATGGTCGGGACGGACACCTTGTCTCGGAAGGGCGAGATCACGTTCCGGGGGTCGGACGACACCTTCATCGAGCGAGCCCAGAAGTTGCTCAAGCGGCTCTACATCAAGGCGATCTTTGACCATCTTCGGCTCAGTGAGGATCCGGTCAAGGTGAGTCCCAGGGCGATTGCCCCTTGATTGCCCTATAGGGATGGCCTTGTAGAACCACTACGTCGAGGAAGATCATGGACGAATCACTGCTCAAGACGATGAAGCGCGTGGCCGCTCTGATCGCGGACGTATTCCCGTTCGTCAAGCTGGAGTGGGATCCTGACGAGCCGGACGGTGACGTGTATCAGGGCATGATAGCCAACCGCTACTACATCGAAGTCGCCCCCGTGCTGGAGGAGGAGGTCAACGGCCACATCATCGACGTGTTCTTCTCCCAGCAGTGCGAGTCCACCCCCATCTCGACCTTCCAACTGCCAGGCGACCCGGACTGGGAGAAGTTCGAGTCCTGGCTCATGGAGCGCGTCTACCGCGAGATCATCATGGAGGCTGGCCGGATGCTCGACGCCTGTGGCATCGACTTCCCGCTGCCGCCCTTGTCCGTGAAGCACGGGGCGGACAGCAAGCCTGCCTACGTCCGGCCCAGTGGGCGGGCGCAGCACCTCATCGAGATGTCCGACTTGTTCTGGGTCGGGTCAGCCATCATCGCCGGGCCTCCGGGCGGCGGAAAGTCCTCGGTGGCCCTGCACATCGCCTACGCGGCGCTGGACGAGGGGCCGGTTCACGTCCTGACCAACGAGCAAGAGCCAGTGGAGTTCCTCAACAGCTTCGCCAGACGGTTCCCCCAGTGGCGCGACAGCGACAAGGTGCTGTCCGTCCACAGTTTCGACACCGAGGGCAAGTCGCATGACGTGTTCGACAGCCTGGTGACCTGGATCAAGGGCCTCGACAAGCCCCACCTGGTCGTCCTCGATGACCCCATCCTGACCAAGAAGGTGCAAGACCGGCTTCCCGAGCTATCGCGCCTGACCACGACCCGGATTCTGGCCGTGGCCCAGCCCGCGAAGAAGGTGGACACGCCCGAGAAGTGGGCGAAGAAGCTCGGTGACGATCTGGACACGCTGGGTGCAGCGTTCTGGGTAGAGTGGGGTGAGAGGAAGGACTTGGGCCAGATCTACGTGATGAAGCACCATACGGAACAAGGTGCTCGGCTACTTCCGGTGGCCATCAAGAGGTGACCTTGGCCGACGCGAACGTCACGCTTCGGAGCGCCCTCGACAAGATGAGCCACTGCGCCTTGCGGGAACGGTGCAACGGCCTCGACCTCCGAGGTGTCGTGGAACTGCTCCTCGATACCTTCCTTGAAAGCCCAGTCGAAGTCGGATTCCAGCGCAGAGACGCTGAAGATCAGGACATGACCCCCATCACGGTTCGTATCAGGGCCGGAGAACTGGACAGTGCGGACACCCAGGACTTCCGCCTCGACATCCAACACCTCTGGGGGCTCAACAGCGACAAGAAGATCTACCTGTCACTCAAGGAGATCGCTTGGGCGGACGGCTCCCATGAGAGCGACTGGCGTATCCGAGATGAGCACCTGGCGAAGGACATGAGCGAGGTCATCGGCTGGGTGTCCTGGGTCAAGGACTGGCTGCCCGAGTTGACCTACGACCTGCTTCTTGACACCCACTCCCGCTACAAGATGCCCAACCTCCAGGCCCTCTGCTGGAGAATGGCTCCAGTCGGAATCCCGCCGTTCAACCAGATCTCATTGAGCAAGGCCACCTACGAGGTCGCCCCGACGACTCGCTGGTCTGTGACGTTCCCCCGGCCTTGGCGGGCGATGCACCCCTATGCCTACGTCCGGCTCCTCCCCGACCCCACGGGCAAGCGTAGCGACAAGGCAGGACTGCTCACCTCCATCGTGGAGAAGGCTGTCGCGGAGATGGAGGACAAGGCGGTCGAGATTCTGCGGGGGCACGGCCACGTCCCCCCTGCAGCGAGTCCGCTGGGTTGGGGCGACCCCCCGCTGGGCACCCGGACACCGATCTCGGAAGCCATCTACGAGGGGGTCAGCGCCGTAGTCACCAAGACGAACGGGTGGCCGAGCCGCATCCAGATGAACCCTCTGATGCTCCATGCCCTGTTGAAAGAACGCACCGAGCACGTATCGGACTCATTCAGGCCCGCTCAAGGAAGGGTCACGTTCCGGGGTATCGAGCTGACCGCCAATGACCTTGTGGAGGACGGCACCGTCATCTTCTCCAATGCGAACAACGACGCATTTCACTCTATCCACCTGACGAATTATCGCCCGAAAAATCGGGACGGGTTGCCACAAGCCCCAACCAATTAGACCCCGAAAAATCTAGGTAGTTGGTTAGTTGAAGTCCGAATCATCTAGCCCGTGTAGCTCGATGAAGGCTGTTCCCATGACGGGATCATAGGTCGAGCGCAACTGGACGGGGCCACCCCTGTCACCGAAGGGGCGGATGTCGAGCTTCGGGAAGTTGCGAGCCAGGAGCGCCAGGAGCCGGTCGGCTTCCTGATTGACCCGGTGTGGAGGGATGATGAGGGTGAGGGGGTCAGAGGCGCTGACAGCATGGAATCCGCGTGTCCAGAGCCAGTCACAGAGCTTGTGGTGGTTCGGGGCCACGTCGGGGCCGAGAGGCCCTTTCTGATAGGGCCTGAAGGCGTCAGAGGGGCTTCCGAACGCCTCGTCCAGAATCTCGATCACCTCGATCTTCGAGGCCCAGTCACCCCAGCAGGGGTCGGGGCAGTACATCCGGGGCTTCTCTTCGGCCCAGAACTCCTGCAACCACTTCTGCTCCTGCTCCTTCTCGGTGTCCGACAGAGCGGCCCACAAGACCCGCTCACGGGCGATATACTTGGTGTCCTCGTCCACCGACCAGGGCAAGCCCGAGGGCAAGCTGCGGGCCACGAGGAGCTTGAGAGCGAGGTCACGGTGTTCCTTCAGCCTATCCATCGGGGGTATTCTACCCCCGAAGAGGGGGCCGTGATGCCGCCGAGTGGGGTAGAAGGGCCATGAGCCTGCGTGAATGGCTGCACAAGCTGGTCAAGGGAACGGGAACCGTAGTCACGGAACCGGACACGGAGAAGCTCCGTGATGACCTCAAGGAACTGGATGATCAGCTTGCGAATCACACGGTCAAGGTCAGGGATCTCCCCCCGGAAGTTCGGGCGGACATTGATGCAGAAACCGAGGAGGCCATCCGTGATGGTCGGCTGATCGCTGGGCCTATGAGCACCACGGGTTCGACCCGTGATTCACTCTACAACACCACCTACACCGAGGCAGCACAGGCTCTCGCAGGCAAGGTGGACTCGGAGATGCTCACTCCACCTCCGGCGGACACCGAGGAGGGCTACCCCGTAGGTGACCCCAAGGCTGCCCGGCCCGTTGACTGGGACGCCAAGCCGGAAACTGACCCGCCGCCCCTGACCGAGGAGGCACTCACCGAGGTCAAGGAGAGGTTGCAGGAGGGGGGCGGAGGACGGGATAATCGAGCGTTGTTGGCTCTGGTGACCGCTGCCGAGGCCGTGCTCAAGAGCAATCCGATGCCCGAGGACAGCTTCAGCAAGCCCTCGGAGGAGAGCGATATGACCCCTCACAACGACACACTGCCTCAGTTCATTCGCCCCGAGGTGGCCCTTCGCAAGCTCCCGCCTGATGCGGGCGGCTACAGGGCCTCCACGGCATTCATCCGCAAGGTCATGGAGCTTCTCCGTGACGTGTTCCCCGAGGTGCCGGACAAGCTCTGGATCTTGAACGAAACCCAGGATCTTGAGAGTGGCAGTCTCATCGTGAGCGTCCTGGTCAGGGTCAAGAGGGATCGGGACATCCTCGTCCAGATCAGGCCCAACTCGTCCCGGTGCATGGTGCGGGGTGCCGAGGATGAACCGATGCTGGACGATACGACCCTCGACAACGCCCGCTGGGATGACTTCGTGGGCTGGGTATCGCTATCCAAGAGCCTGGTAGCAGGGGCTTAATTTCCCTTCCGACAGAGTAGTCTACTCTGGGAGGTGTCGAAGTGACAATGGTGCCCCTGGCGTTGAATCCAGGTCTGGTCATCAAGCCCCATCCGGGGGCGATGGAGCCGTTCTTGGCCAAGGTGGCTGACCTGGTGTGCTCTGTGTTCGGGGATGACTGCGCTCGGGACTTCAAGTGGGAGGATGGTGGGCAGAGCGGCATGTTCATCCTCCGGGGCGACCTGGATGACCAGTACAAGGTGAAGATCTCCATCAATGACCACGCCGCCGTGGCCATCTTCTATCGCCGGGATTCCTCCCCACAGCGGGTCGAGGAGCTTGACCGTTCGGCCCTCCGGAACTCATCTTGGTCGGATTTTCAGGGGTGGATTTACAAGGTCAAGACCGAGTATGACCGGATCTCCACCGAGGGGCAGCTCTTTCATGTGGTCAAGACCTTCGGCATCTACGACGAGCCCTCCCAGACATCGGTGCGGTTCAAGAAGGGTGACCGGGTTCAGGTGGCCGGATACGGTCACGGTCGCCGTATCCGGCTTCACTTCGGGAGTGACCGGGGGCCGTGGATTACCCCGAGCAAGAGCGACAGCATCTCCAACATCCCCCGCATGATTCGACTGGGCTGCCTCCGACCCATCAGCGAATGAGCGTCACCATCCCACTGGACGACCCGCTGCGTGACCTGTTCTGCCGCACGATGCGGGAGACCTTCGGTGAAGTCCTGCATGGCCGCAAGCCGCACTTCGAGAAACCTCGGTCAGGGTATCTCGAAGCCAAGATCGTCGCCCGCAACCTCGTGGTGGAAGGCCCGATGGTCTTGGACGAAACGGGCGAGTACGTCATCCTCCGAGCTTCGATCAACGGCTACCTGCTGCGGAGCCTCTGTGGACGGGTCAACCTGACTGAACAGGACTTCATCGGCTGGTGCTCCCTGGCCCAGACCATCTTCGACCGGAGCTTCAGTGCTCCAGAGAGCGGTCTGTCGGGCATCTACCGGGCGGCGGGTGATATCCACCTCGACACCGACGAAGGGCCTCTCTGGCTGCCCCAGGGCCGTCTAGTGGCCATTCTCAACTCGCATCTGCTCTGCGACCTGGAAAGTAGTTACACCAGCGTAGGAGGACTCGGTATAGAACGTACACCCTGGATGGGAGCGAGGGTCGTCCCGCATCCCAACAGGCACCCGGACTGCTGGTTCCGGGTGGGTTGGACGTGGTTCCCAGGCCGGGAGAACGGCTGTGGGCCGAAACTGGAGTTGCTCATCCACGACGGGGTGTTGGAACGGGAGTACGACGGGGATGACCTGATGGACAAGAACATCCCCGCCGAGTGGCACACCTGGCGTACCGAGGAGGAGGCATCTATCCTATGAGCAACACCCACTACAGTCACGATATGGCCCCTGACCATTGCGCTTTCTGCAAGCGCCCCTTCACCAACGGCGAGTCCTTCGGCATCTTGCCCGAAGATCCCGCCGTCGCTGCCTGCGACAAGTGCGCCCGATCCAACTACGACGACAAGCAAGCCCTCTTGCTCGAAATCCACCTGACCGGCGAACCCATCGAGGGTGATGAAGAGATGAAGGCGGCACTTCGGTCGCTCAAGTTCTTCCGCTTCATGCTGACCGGGGACGATCCTCATGCGGCCAAGCTCCATCCCGAGCAGGAAGCCTATCTGCGAGAGCGGTTTGACGACCTGATGGGTGCTCTGCAAGGGGTCGGGATCTGCGCTCTGCCCGAAGGTGGCTGGGGAATGGGGTTCCCAACTCGGTAGATCCTCTATGAGACTCCCTCCGTAGAACCTGTGGAGGATTCTCATGGCCCAGATGAAGTCCGACCGTTCCATGCGCCGCCGAGTCGCCTCCCGCTACGTCACCAAGACCGCTGTGGGCCTCTACGGGCTGGTCGAAGTCCGTACCCGGGACAAAAGCGCCGACATCATCGTCACTTCCAGCATGGGTGGCACGACTGTCCTCGAAGAGATCGTCAAGCGGGACGCCCTCTTGCGGAAGGTCGCGCAGAAGGTCACCACCGAGCTGAAGACTGGCATCAGCAAGGCTGGTGGCCGGGCGAAGGCCGACTACGGCAAGGTCATCATGTGGGCCGATGGACGAAGCATCAAGGCCGAGGTGACGGGCACCGCCACTTGGAGCGGGAGAGGCTCCATGCAGGGAGTCATCAACGTCACCCTGGAGCGAATCACCGCCCTTGTCCAGAGGGACGGCTTCGACATGTTGATCACATGAACACCGCCGAACGCATCGCCGCCCGCTGGCTGGGTGCCAAGGGCAAGTATCCCCTCTACACGGTTCAGCGTGTCCGCTCAAAGAGCGGCAAGCCCTACGGGCCAATCCACTGGGCCGAGAACGAGGACAAGACGCTGTGCGGGAAGGGTGTGGACGAGAACTGGACTATCCTGTCGAACGACGGTCGGGCGAAGGCCAACTGCAAGGCCTGCATCAAGGCCCGAGGAAAGACCGCCAAGGCCATCGGCCCCTACGAGGACTCGGTGATCGACGGCATCAAGGTCACCCAGGTCAACACCGACAACCGCCGCTCCAAGGCCAAGATCAAGGGCAACAAGCTCCTGATTCTGTGGGGGATGGACGCCGACAACTACGTCAAGCAGAAGTATCTGCCCAAGTGGGTCAGGTGGGGCAAGAAGCATCTGGAAGGCAAGAAGCAGCGGGTCGAGCAGCGCAAGGACTGGACCCGGACCGTGATCAACGGCTACTCGGTCTACGATGTCGAGGGCAAGGAAGAGGTCGCGGCCATCATGGGGCGCATCGAGCGCGACGTGAAGCCTCTTGCAAAGGAGTTCGGCCTCCGCTGGAAGAAGATGAAGGAGTCCGTGGCCGAGGGGTCGCTGGGCTTCAACCGGGGCGGCGGGGGCGTCATCGCCCTGAACGTCCGACAGAAGAAGAACCCGATGAAGCTGCGGAAGTACTCTGCCGTGATGCGGACGATGATTCACGAGATGGCTCACATCCGGTTCATGAATCACCGCCGGGAGTTCCACGACTTCGACCGGGAGCTTCTCGACTGGGCGCGGAAGCACAACATCTACAGGCCAGGGTAGCAACGATGGACCTCAAGGACTGGACGTTCGTTCAGCGCCAGGCGCGGCTGCATCTCGATGAGCGTGGGCCAACGGGTCGTGATGCGGTCAAGGTCGTCAGGAAGCATCTTCCGAGGGGCTTCGACTACGACTGGGATCTGGACTTCGTGGTCGAGTTCTCGGGGCGCAAGGAGAGCTACGTCTTCTACAACATCCCCAAGGACAAGGTTCGTGCGATCTCGTCCGAACTCAAGCGTGATCAGTTCGTCACCGAGGTCAGAGGACGCCCGAAGCGCCGGAACGACGGCACCGAGGTCGTGACCATCGTGGTCGAGCACAAGCCCTACGGCTAGTACCCGTCCTCGGCCCAGCCCCCACCCTTCAGCTTGAACGTCGATACGCTCACAGCCTTCTCGACGGGCTTGTGACCGCACTCGGGACACTCGGGCAGCGGGTCGCTGATCTTGACGAGGCGCTCGAAGCGGTGCTTGCACTTGGGGCATTCGTATTCATATACGGGCATAGGTCACTTTTCCTGCAAGTTTTCCGGGGGTCGCAGACATAGGTAGAGTGAGCGGCCTGCGAGCCAGGGGGCCGGGTCGCCGCTCGACTCCTGACAGGCCCGGCCCCCACCTCTACTCACAAGGCTCTCCTCGCCAGTGGTAGCGCCCCATGCCTCCTTCGGCCAGGGCGTGATTCTGCCACCAGCCGGAGCGCCATTCGGGGCTGATGTAGCAGTAGGCCTCGCCGCAGCGGGTGAACATGCCGTTGCTGGCATCCTCATCGCGGAAGTGCTTGTACCCGAGCGCCTTGAGAAGGCTCTCCATGTCCTCGACCGGAGTCTCGGAGCCGAGCAGGTGGATTCGCATCCAGAGGTAGGCTCCCGACTTGCCGTTCCGGTCATCGTGGTAGAGGACATGGGCTGCCGGGACGAGGACGACCATCTTCTTGTCCATCGTCCAGAAGTTCTGATCCTCCTGGGTGAAGTCAGTCGCCTTCTCCATGTCCCGAGCAAATTCCTGCTCCCAACCCTCGATCTTGGGCAGGATATTGCCCCTCGTGGTCGGAGGCACGTCCACGATGACGCAGGGCGGCGTGGCTTCGGGCGAGTTGGCCAGCTTGAGGAAGGCATCCTCTCCGAGCCGGACTGCGAGGCCCAGTGAGTCCTTCCAGGGAAAGGGATTGTCAGCGGGGCCGGACTCTCCAGGTGCGGAGACTTCCACGTAAATGAACGGATGTTCCACGTTGAACACTCGGGCTGTCAGTGGCCCTGTCCGGCGGTCATTCCTCTCCATCGTCTTCTCCATTGAGCCCGAACCAGAGGATGCTGAGCATCACCAAGGTCATCCCGATGAACGCGATGACCTTCACGGCTGCTTACGCCGAATCCTACGGGGCTTGGGCATCTCCTCGCCGTACTTGGCCAGCCAGGCGAGCTTGGCCTGCTCCGAGTTCTCTTTCATCAACTCCATATCCTCCCAGCCGAACACCCGGTACTTCTCCGGCAGGGGTGGGTCACCCTGGCCTCGGGGCATCTCGCAGCCCGAAGGGCACTCGTAGTGCTTGACCTGGATGGTGACGAACTTGTCCTCCCGGCGGAAGGTGGACTCGCGGGTTTTCAGGACGCCGGGCTTCTCGCAGTAGGGACAGTTGACGACTTTCTTGGCCATCGTATCCTCCCCGTGCATCATACCCCGAAGTGGGGGGGCTACGCACCCCCTGGTCGGAGTAGTATAGCCCAGAGGAGGTGCTGGATGAGCCGCCGTGACAGCATCCTGGTTCGCAACGTGGTGGAGACGTGTCGGCTCACCTGGGAGTCCTCGATTGCGGGCCGGTTCGGAGGTTGTCCGGTTCATTTCACGGGCTGCCCGCTCTTTCACGACTGTCCCCAGGGCAACGAGGCCCCGCACTCGGAGGAGTGCGTCGAGGCCCTGATCGAGTGGCTCGACAGCGAGGATCCGGGCGACACGTTGGGGCCGGGTGAGATGAAGTTGGTCGAGAAGCGGACTCCCGAGGGCTATCTCGACCACTCCGACCTGAAGGAGGCCGCTGACAACATCATCGCGCTCCTCGGTGCCGACCAGAGCGAGACCCCGGCAGGGAAGTCCCAGTCGGAGCGAGAGCTTCGGGCCACTCTCCATCACTACGAGAACCTGCTGCAGGGGTTGGCCGAGGCCGTCCCGCTGCCCGGCAGCCCGACCCACGCCGAGTGCGTGGACAAGGCCATCGAGATCATCAAGGAAGCGGAGTCCCTGCGAGACGAACTCCACGGAATCCTGGGCCACGGGAGGAAGAGATGAGCGACCAGGAAGACCTGTTTCCCGAGGTTCAGAAGGACGCCAAGGGTATCGCTCACATCAAGGGCTGCTACATCTGGCGCATCGCCAGAATCACCCGCGACGTGGGAACCCAGGCGGACTGGTTCCAGGCCGTCCACGAAGTCTATCCCCACCTGACCCGTGACGACATCACCACCGCCTTCGCCTACGACGGGGAGTTCAGGGACGAGATCGAGCCCTTCATCCAGCAGAGCTACGAGGAGGATGGGACGGCCCAGAAGCGTCGAGACCGCAAGCAGGCTCTCCGGGAATGCACCTGGGACGCCCTGATGCGTGTCAGAGAGGCCGTTCTCGCCCTGGAGAGGGCCGACATCCCTCCGGGGACGATCTACCTGGGAGGCAAGTTCTCCTGGCACTTGATGAGACACAAGGTTCAGGAGGCGCTGGGCCACGAGTATGCCCCTGACTCCCAGCCAGATATGCTGTTTGGCATCCCGGTCATCCGAACAGGGAAGCAGACCTTCGTGATCTCGGAGGCAACCTATGGTCGCTGTGAGTTCGTGAGGGATGACCTGCCCGAGCCCCGCGTGGTGATGGGGATGGGCAAGTGAGAGTCCCGAACATCCCCGAGGACGTGCTCAAGGCCTGCTGGTGGTTCCTCGCGGCGACGTGGATTCTGATCGGTGCTGGGTTCCTGGCGGACTATCTGATCAAGGCGTATGGGGGCTAATCCGTGGCCAGCCAAGACATGCCCCACGGCTTCGCCTCCACCGGGAACGTGACCCCCGAGGTCAGGGACTACGATGTCACCCGGAACTTCATCCTACAGACGGAGGACGGCCAGCAGCACGTCAAGATCGGGGAGACCATCGAGGTCTTGTTCTCGGGAGCGGGTGCTAGCAAGTTCCGCTGCCGGGCTACCGGGGGCAAGTGGCTCCCCGCAGACAAGCATCTCTCGGAAGTCCTCGACACCCGGATGAAGCCGATGAAGGTCGCCAAGCCGCCCGTCCCCGTCGAAGAGATTTCTTCGTTCGTAGTCACGGGTGACTTCGAGCTTGTCCCGAAGTTCGATTTGACCGAGGGTCAGATCGTGGAGATCAACCTGCGGAACGGGGCGGCGAGGGGGATACGGACAGACCCTCATCTGCTGTGGACGGTAGCCGCCGATGAGCTTTCCAAGGCCATCGGGGAAGGCTTGCTTGTCAAGGTCGAGAACGGAGGCCAGTGGGTTCCCTGTGTGGTGACGGTGCCGTTCTTCGTGAACGACGTGGGCTTTGCCAAGGATGATGAGGTCGAAGTCAAGGGTGATCTCATCCGACACAAGGGGTCGGGAAATCATCTTAGCGCCGATCCTGACCACCTGCGGGGCTGGCTGGTCCCAATGCCTCCCGAGGAGCCGCCGCCCGAGACACCCGACCTGGAAGGCCCTCCGTTGGCCATCGCCCTGAACATCCTGCCGACCATCAAGGAGGTCTTTCCGTGGGTGCCAGGTCACGACTGGAACATCACCTCTCCGATGAAAGGAATTCCGAAGGCCGATATCTTCGCTTCTCTCGGTCAAGATTGGTACGTCGAGTTCGTGATCGGCGTGGATGATACCGTTGGGATTCTGACCCGAGAGGAAACAGACGGGGGTAGCCACCCGGTCTATCGGGAGAAGTCGAGGGTCGTCTTCGGCAGTCATTCCTGGGATGACTTCGTGGGTTGGCTCTCGGTCGTTGCTGGCATGGTTCCCCACCCCGTCGAGGTCAAGGGCTACAAGTTCCTGACCACCCAGACGGTCGAGATTGGCGAGAATCGTTGGGGGAAGGGCCATATCATCCACATGATGGGGGATGATTCTGACGATCAGGTGCGCGAGCTGGTCGCCAGCGGGGCGATGGTGCCGTTCTTCGAGCATGGGATCACGGGCTGCGAAGGATGCTGGCACTACAACAATGGCTGCACCCGTCCCGAGCGGTATGCCGATGACCCGAAGTGTGAGGACTGGACACTGGAAGAGCCGCCGCCCCCGCCGCCCAAGAAACGGAGCGAGTCCCTGTGCCGGGGGTGTAAATACAAGCGCACTGATCCAGGCTCAGGAGCCACAACCTGTGTCCAGGGTAGTGACACGACCTCGACCGACGACTGTCTTCTCCACCAGGAGAAGGTCGATGACATCCCCTTCTGACGGTATAATCTGGCTAATAGTAGTGCGTAGTCAGTAGTCAGAAGGAGGTACGTCATGATTCTCAAGATGCAGACCGTTGGTGATGAGGGCTGGGCCTACATCGAGGACATCCGGCGGTGCCGGGTTCTCCGGTGTGTCGTGGCCGAACCGGGTGCGATGGGGAAGGATGGTGGCCCCATCCTGCTCTATCCCGAGGGTCACGTTGATGACAAGGGCGAGCCTGTAGAGTTGCAGGGGGCCATCATCTACCCCTCCCGACAGGTCAACTTCAGCCAGTCCGAGTTCAGCCACGACGAGGCCCGGCGACACCTGAAGCACGTCCGTTCTCGGGATCAGGAACGGGCCAAGCATCCCCGTCTCCGGGACATCCCCGTGGAGGACACCCACGCCTACCTCATCGAGTTCTGGCTGCGGGGGGATGACCCGGACATGGGGCCGTCCACGTCTGTCCTGTGCAACACCCGGCTGTTCCTGACCGATGACGAGGGGCAGACCATCGACCGCTACAACCTCTGCATCCACTGCGACTAGAAGGGAGGCCCGGATGCCCGATATCACCTCTGTAACCCCCGAAGATGTCGTGAAGCTGCTCAACGAGGCCGTCAAGCTCGATCCCGCTGCGATGCGGGCGCTGGTCGAGGCCCGCGTGCCTTGCAACGAAGCGTTGGCCGACCACCCGACCATCCAGGTATCGGCCTACAATGAGCAGACGGGGAAGCCCACGCCCGGCAACTTCAAGGTCGGGATTCTGGGGCTGCTCAACGGGCTGTTCGGGACGGACTCGGTGGGGTGGGGCTTCATCACGGCCAACTTCGATGTCTGGTGCAACACCTGCCAGGAGGCCAAGACCTGCACCGACGACGTGAAGGTCGGCAAGCCCTGTCCCGACTGCGGCGAGAAGCTCTTGCTGGGCGACCTCCAGGGCTTCGAGGTCAAGCGCTGGCACGACTAGGGGGCTTACCCGGCACTCCGGCGGAGTAGTCTCTGTAGGAGGTGCCCCTGTGGGCGATCTGGAGAAGGGCCTCAGCTTCGACGTGACGCTCAAGGAGCTTGACAACCCCCGTGAGGGTCGTCTGGGCCATTTCCTCAACCAGATCGAGCGCCTCTGGGTGAACGGAGACCCCGACCGCTACGAGAACGTGCGCTGTGCGTCCATCCAGGTGCGGAACGAGTTCCAAGGCGGAGGCCAGATCTGCATTCACTTGCGATTCCCGCTCGATATGAAGCTGGCCTATGAGGTGATGCTCCTCTGCAACGAGGAGGACAAGCGCCGATTCGAGGAGGAAGTCGCCCGGTCGAGGCGGCTCCGGCTCGTGACCAAGGAGGGGGACTGATGGACATCGTGGTCACGACTCCCAAGTCGGAGCGGGTCAACGCCGAGGCCGAAGCCGAGTGGGCCAAGGCCCAGGGCGGCGGGCCGGGAGTGCTCTACTTCCGGCGGATGAAGCGTGTTCCCCAGGAACTACGACCCGGCGACAAGGTGTTCTACGTCGAGGACGGCTACGTCCGGGGCTTCTGCACCCTGCTGGGCATCGACTGGGGCGAGCAGAACACCTGCGAGGTCACCAACCGGGACTGGGGCGAAGGTGCCCGGCTGATGATGCGAGCCGACTCGTGGAAGTGGGTCAAGCCCATCAAGATGAAGGGCTTCCAGGGCTTCCGCTACTTCGACCAGCCCTACGAAGTAGTCGGGGACTGGAAGGCCAAGAGGCCGGGGGTGCCCGAATGAACCTGTCCCTGACCGATGAGATGCTCCGCGAGAAGCTCGCCGCCCTCATCAACGAGGGCGACCGGAAGTGGCTGGAGAAGCGGTGTTCTTCGCCGCACGAGACGGCTCACGCTTTGGCCTGGGAACTGGCCAACATGGGCATGATCACCTACGACGAGTACAAGACCACCGTGCTACGGCTCTGTCTGGCCGTCCAAGACCACCTTCACGAGCTTCGGGATGTCAGCCTGGCAGGGGCGACCATCAAGCCCTCCGACGTGCTCCCACGGGCGATGCTGGAGCTATCCCGGAGCCGGGCCGAGGCCATCCGACAGCTTCAGTGGGCCTTGCGAGACTTCCCCAAGTGGCGGGGCGAGGAGACTCCCCGATACCGGGAGGTCATGCGCTTTCTCGAATCGCTGGGCGATGAGGACAAGCCCTGCCACATCTGCGGGGCCAAGCCCGGCGAGCAGGGCGGTGTGTTCTGCTCCGCCTGTGCCTGTGTCGCCTGCACCTGGAAGGAAGGCCGGATTGTCGAGTTCTGCCCGGAGCACGCCAGCCACGAGCACTCCCGCGTGTGCTCCAACTGCGAGGTCTGTTACAACGCAAGCTGGCAGGACAAGTGCCCGGCCTGTGGATTCCCCAATGACTGACCTCCGCGAAGAGATGACCGGGTGGCGGAACATGGTGGGCTACCTGCTCAAGATCGGGCGTATCCACCTGTGGAACCTGACCCAGTGGGTCAACCGGCACACGCTCAAGACGTATCCCTTGATCGAGGAGTGTGCTCGCTGCCGGGACTGTGGCCGCAACGTCCACGACTTCCTGGTGCCTCCGAAGCTCTGGGATGAGGTCATCGGCTCCGACGCTGGGGTGTGGTGCTACGACTGCTTCGCCAACCGGGCCGATGAGAAGCTCGGGTGCAAGTGGCGACTCGACCTCCGAGACTTCTGGTTCACGGATGGCCCGCTCAAGGAAGGCGACCCGTGCCCCGTGTGCTACGGGGAGGGGTCATGCCCCGTGTGCGGAACCTCGTGCCTTGGCTGTTGCGGGACGGGTGAATGTGACGCCTACACGGTGGGCGAAGGGTGAGCGCACTTCCCCAGGCTGCGGCCCAGCAGGGCATGACGATCACCGGCATCGTCCGGCTGGCGCGGGAAATCTTCCCCGAGATTTCCGCCCATGCTTGGGAAGTCCGGCAGACACCGGACGGTATCCACTGGATCCTCCAGGCGGACTTCGACCGCTCCCTCCGCCTGGAGATCATCCTGAATCAGAACGAGTGGGCCGTCTGTCAGATCGTGACCCGACTGGATCCGTTCGCCCGGACGGTGGAAGAGGCTGAGCGGGTGGTCATCAAGCCGCTCAAGGACGATTTCATCGGATGGCTGTCCTCTGTCCGAGCCATTTTCCCGCTGCCTCACAGCTACATGGTGGTCAAGACGTTCAACCATTCGTGGGGGGTGTACTCGTGCGAGATCCGGGCGGGCAGCCTCTTCGCGGTGGACAAGGACTACGCCACCATCCGGTTCTCCGACGAGAGTGGGACCGCCGACGTGACGCCGGACAAGCTCCGCGAGTGGTTGGCCAAGGGCTATGTCGTCCGGTGCTACGACTATGCGGACCCGTGTCGGGGCTGTGCAGCGGAGTTCATCAACTGCGGCAGCAAGGAGAAGCGCGACCCCAACAAGACCCGTAGCTGCTACCACCTCCACAACGTCCCCAAGGCCCAGCAGCCAGACCATCCCACTGACTTGCCCAAGCCGCCGCCGAAGGCGGCGGCGAAGCAGCCGACCCTGGCGAACGACTGGAAACCCCTCCAGGCCACGGGCGAGACACGCAACGTGCCTTGTGGCCGCTGCCAGCATGGCACCCGTGTTGAGGCGTCGGACGGCGACTGGGACTGGCAGTGCCAGCGGGGCCACTACCCGTCGCGGGACTGTGAAGACTTCAAGACCAAGGCCGAGAAGGCTAGCCCCGGCCCGAAGCCCAGTTGCCCCCAGTGCGTCCACTTCGACGCCCAAGTCCCCGGATGTCGGTTGAACTGGGTGATCGGCAACCCCGTCAGTTGCGCGGACTTCAAGTGGGCCGGGATCGCCCCCACGGGCGGGACAGGACTTCGGGCCACCCGTCCCTCGGAGCGCAACTGCAAGAACTGTGAGAACTACGGAGGCCCCGGCACCTGCAAGGTGGACGAGGCGTTGGGAACGGCTCCGATCTGCAACCTGTACTCGCAGAAGACACCAACGAAAGTGTGGCCGAAGTGTACGACGTGCAAGCACCTCAAGGATGACGGTGACTGCCATATCAACGTGAACATGACCGGGTACGAGGACTGTGACTTCTACGAGGACAAGCCCGCAGAGGGCAGCACCCGCAAGAGTGTCCAGTGTCCGGCGTGTGACTACGGGATTTCGTCCAAGTCCAAGAGCGGGGTATGGTCTTGGAAATGCCAAGCAGGCGAGAACCCCGAGAATCCTTCTCCGTGCCCTAGACATCGTATTCCCGGCAGTGGGAGGAGATGATGCCCGTAAACTACCCTGGAACCGAGGAAGATGCCCAGGCCGAGGCGGACGCCCACTTCGCCCTGAAAACCATCGAGAAGCTCCAGAAGCTGACCCCGATGGCGATGAAGTGGAAATACTCCGGTGTGACCGGCCCCGGCCCCGGAGAGCCTCGCTGCCAGAGCTTCCACGGCTGGCCCGACCAGGGCGACCCCCACGGGGGCAAGGTCGCCGTCATCCACGTCTGGTATGAGGAGCCAGACCTCTGCCCCATCACGGGCGACGAGCGGGCGAACGGCTGGGGAGCGGGGATCGATATGCCTCTGGGGCAACCGATGTTCCCGGTGGGGTGTGAGGGCCGCAAGACGGTCGATCAGGCGCTCACGGCCCTCCTGGACGCCGTGAACAGGACGTTCATCGAGGTGTCCATGCGAATCACCCAGACGGTAGAGGGCTTATTGAACGCCCTTCCTAGAGTAGTCTTGTCAGGGATGCTCTCCCCGTGGATGGAGGGCAAGTCTCTGTCCAAGGCTCGGTTCGTGGAGGAGTTCGTGATCAGCTTCCTGGCCGCTTGGGCGCAGAGCCATCACGAATCCGCCTGTCTCCGGGGTGAGGCAGGTATCTATATGCAGGGAGCGCCGGTCGAGGACGCCCGGAAGCTCGCAGAGCAGGCATGGGAGCTTGCACAGGAGAAGCGATGAACGCATGGGAATACCAGATCATCAGTGAAGACCCCGAGGCCACGAACAAGAGCATCGTGGCCCTCCTCAACGAGTACGGGAAGTCTGGATGGGAGCACTATGACACCCGTGAGTTCACCGACCGTGACCAGGGCATCCGTGTGACCCGCTACTACTTCAAGAGGCCGAAATAATGGGCTCACTTCAAGACGCTCTGACGAAATCGGGACTCGCCACCGAGGAGCAGATCGTATCTGCTCAGCGCGAAAAAGCCGAAAAAGAGCGACTTGACAAGGCTCGTAGGGAGGCCGAGGCGGTCAAGCGCCGCGAACGCGAGTTGGAAGCCTCGTTGCCCCAGTTCATCAAGGATGCCATCGAACATGATCGGCACCAGGTTGAGCTATACGTCGAGCGCTCCGAGAAGCATCTCGGCCAGCTCCCCCGGAGAATCCGGGCGAAGATCCTCAAGCTGGCACGCTTCGATGCCTTGATGGTGCTTGGAACAGCCCTCACGCTGCATGGGGCCATGATGACCGTGGGTGAGGGCATGGATCAGGACAAGGTTGCCAAGCAGGCCCGTGAGAGGGCCTTGGACGCCATCTACAGCACTCTTCGTAAGCTGACAGGGGAGAATCCATGAAGGGATATACGCTCATCGAGCTTCTCATCACCGTCGCCATCGTGGGCATCGTGGCCACGGCGGTCGTCAACTGGGTCGGCCCTTGCGTTTCGGGTGTCGATAGCTCGGGACAGGGCATGGAGAGCCCGGTGCGATGAAGGCCGTCATGGTGCTGACCATCGGATTCGCCCTGGTGATGATCGCCACGGGAGTCGTTCAGGCGGTGTGCCAGTGAATCTGGATATGCCCGGCGAGTGGCAGGGGTGGCCCGAGCTACCCCCTGACCTTGAGTGCGACGAGTGCGACAAGGCCTTCAAGGTCGGTGATGACGTGTGGGTCATCGAGGCTGACCATCCGCCCAACACGGTCGTCCACATCTGCCTGGACTGTGCCGAGAAGTTCCTCTACCGCATCCAGCGGGAGCAGCCCGAGGCGCTGCCCAGCGTGGCCCAGAAGATCGAGCTGGCCCTCTACCGGCCCGAGCGAGAGCTGACGCTGGAAGAGATCACGACGCTGGAAGTGGCGACGAAGATGCTACAGGGGGAGAAGCGCGTGGTGGGTCACAGCCTGACGCTGCACTAGGTCTTGACCTGGATGGTGTAATCGGGGCGGTCAGACTTGAAGATGACCGTCCAGAGGGTGTGTGTGATCGTGTCCTTCCGCTTGACCTTGTCGATGTCCGCCTGATCTCTCGACTTCAGCCCCGCCAGGTCAAGAAGCTCACGAAGTCTCATCGAAGTCCCCTGGAGACCATCAATGAGAGCCCCATTCTGGACCTTCTTGACCTGTGCCGTCCCGCCACTGGGGCTGTCCACGGTCTTGATCTTGAGCCGCTTGGCGAACTCGGCATACCGAGGGTCATCGGTGAACACACTGCCCAGGCTATACTTCATGTCTCCGCCCATGACCCTGATCTGGCCCGGACCACCGACGAAGATGTACACCCGACCGTCAGCACCCACGCCCAGCTTCGCTGCAGCCCCGTAGGTGGTGTACTTGGGCTTGTTGACCCGCCCGTTCTTGGGGTTGACCGTGGTGCGGCCTACGCGGGCCTTGTTGCCCTTCTTGTCTACCCACCAGCGGGCTGTGGTGCGGAAACGCCCGTAGGGATAGTCGTCGGTCTCCCACTCGTCCACCCACTGCCTGATCTGTGGAACATCGGCGGCGGCGGTCTTATTGACGAATGTCCAGTCCGCGAGTGTGGTCATCTTGAGCCTCCTACTCCTATGGAGAGGAGGCTCATAGACAATCTAACGGCGACGGCGGTAGGGGTCGTCGGAAATTTCACCGAACCGACAGAGCTTGATAGCATTCTGAAGCTGCGGCTGGTAGACGGTGATGTGCTGGTGCTCTGTCCCGACCTGTGCGATAACGAACACCTTGCCCGTCCGGCTGTAGATGATGCGTCCGATGTGGAGCAACTTCTCTTCGGGGCCGTATAGCCAGCCGATCTCCTTGCCGTCCCTGTCCACCGTCAACCAGATGGTGATCGTGCCCTTGGTGGAGGCGACCTGGCGGGCCTTGGCGGCAGCGTGCTCGCCGCCCTCAAAGACTCTCACGGCACGGCGTGGTCGGCAGGAGGTGGCAGAATCCGCTGGGGCCAGATGTCGATCACGACGCTGACATCGAGCGCCGCCAGAATCTTGACGGCCCGCTGGATGGTGATGCCGTGGTAGTCGTTGCGCTCGTCCCGGCTCACACTGGACTCGTTGACCCCCAACCTCTCGGCCAACTCGCGCTGGGTCACGCCCTTGGCGATTCGGGCAGCGATGAGGAAGATGCCCAGTTGGTCGAGGTCTGCTGCCTCGAAGTCAGTGAGGTCGCCACCCTTCCAGCGGTCGTACTGGTCGATGTCGGCCTGAACATCCTCGTACTGGCTGATCATCGGATCGAGAAGCTCTTTGATCTCCTTCCGAGTGTGACCCTCGCTCTGGAGCTTCTTCTTGAAGGCCTTCGCCTCGGCCTGCATCTCACCGAGGAGCTTGACCGACTTCTCTCGTTGCTTGTCATTCCTGATCAGCACGGTCATCACCTCCGACCTGCTTGAAGAACCGACTCGCGCCACCCGTGTCGCCGTGGAACACGCCCTCTATGCGCTCACGTTGCCCGTACACGGTCTTGACGGCTTCGCTCGGCTCTGACCCCCTGACGGGTGCGAAGGCCCCTCTATCGGGGCCGCTCTGGTCGTCCAGGGCCTTGACGGGGCACTCGGGGTGGCAGTCCCAGGCCGGGACTTCTTCGACCCCGTAGCCTCGGGGGGTAGCCTTTGTCCGGCCTTTCGAGTCGCCATAGATGTCCGTCCCGAACTGGCCACCCTCCCCGACTTCATTGCCGCCCCGAATGTCGTCCCATCCCTCGACCTTCTTCGTACCGACCTGACGGCACTCCGAAGTGTGCTCAAGGATGACATTGGCGGGCCAACGGCCCTTCTGGGGGGGCCGCTCGAACTCCGACCGATCTCCACCTCCCTGAACTTTCCCAGCTAGACGCCCACTCATCGCCGTGCATGATCCTTGCGGCGTGGCAGACGCTTTATCAGCGTCGCTCTGATACCCGATGCGGGTGGCATCGATGTTCAAGCCGCCCGTCGAGTGCCGGAGCACGTTGTCTGCTACCGACCCCACCAAGGGCTTCCTGGCCAGGGTGATGACCCTCACTCGACCCCCTTGGGCCACGGAATCTGGAACTCGGTGCAGACGATCTCCAGGGTCGCATCGGGATGGTCGGGCTGCGACAGCGTGACGGTGGGAAGCCGGTCACCATCCCCCAGAATGCAGTTCGGAGCCTCGTGGCACACCGAAGCGCCGGGACACGTCCTGGAATCGTCCAACGCGGCGAGACGGATACCTACGGCAGCCATCAGAGGCTCCCCGCGCAGTGCAGCCGCTTGGGCCACTGGTCGGACTCTCGCGGACGCCGCCAGGTGAGCTTCTCCTTGTCGTTGAAGCAGACACGCGGGACAGACTCGTTGCCCTTGTGTTCGTCGTGCTCGACCGCCTTGGGGATACCCCCCAGAACCCAGAGGCCCGGAGACAGGAAGGTCTGCCGATACCGCTTCGGCATCGCTGCGATCATCTCTTGCCGGTCTGCGAAGTCATCGATACCCAGGTAGGGGGCCTGGGCCTTGATCAGCCGCTTCATCTCCGCAGCCAGGAGAGGCCCCTTGGCGTCGAGGATCTCGACGTACTCGAAGTCCTTGGAGTTGACCGCCCGCTGGCCCACCGCACACAGGAGCATCGCCGGGCTAAGCCGGGCCTTGTGCGCCTTCTTCGCTCTCGTCCGCTTTGCCTTCGTCATCACTCTCTCCTTGTTATGCGTTCACGAAGCCCATCTCCCGAAGGGCCTCTTGGGTCACGATGGCCATACCATCAAGCTGCCGCTTGAGCGACTCGAATCGCTGGGTCGCCCCGAACGAATCCTCCTCCGCGAACAGGAAGTCCTTCTCCAGTCCGAAGTCGTCGGCACCCCAGAAGCACATCCGAACCAGGATCGTCCCCCGCCACGGAGGATTCTGGATGACCGACCCCTTGGCCGTCCCGTTCGCCCACGTCGGATACCAGTCGTCCGGGGTCGGGACGTGCCGACTGTATCGCCGGGTCACACGCTCCGTCGCTGTCTGCATCGCCCCGAAGTAGCCCCCACCGGGTTTGGGAACCTTGCCCCGCCGCTCCGCGCCAAGGCCCTTGGCGATCTTGTCCATGTCGAGCATCGGGCGTCGCTCTTTCTCACATCGAAGGCTATAGGGCCACTCTCGACAAAAGGCACCCCTATCACACGTCCGGCAGGGGTTCTCATTGCGGGGGTATCGGATGCAGTTCCACTCGCCCGTGTCTGTCAGGACACGGATCTCGGTCTTGGGGTCAACCTTGATGCCCTTGATCGTACACTCGCCCGAATACCGCATGAAGGCGTCGCACACGCCGCAGGTTCGGGTCATGATGGCATGGGCGCACGGCTCTGTAGCCCCACAGAATGGGCATTTGAACTCACCGGCCATCTTCACGGCTCCCTACAGGAGCAGTACTGCACCCAGGGGTAGAGCACACGCCCACAGTGGGGGCACACCGTCGCGGGCCACGCCATCAGCTCTTTCCCTTCCAGACCACACCGTCATCGCGGAGCTTCTGGGTGAACTCCCGATGCTCGTCCAGTCGCCCCTCGACCTGCTGAAGCAAGCCCTCCAGGGTGACCGGCCCCTCGACCCCCAATGCCTTCGACAGTCGGGCAATCACGTCCGCCTTCTCGGCCTCCCAGACCACCGAGGCTGCCGCCATGATCGCATCCTCGGGTGAGACCCCCGAGGGGTCGATGTGGATGGACGAGGGAGCACACGCGGGATGGTAGGGGAGACTCCCCTCCCAGATCGAGGCCCCGCCGATCTCCTGTTGACAGGCTGTGCAGATCAACGCTCCGGTGCTAGTCATCGCCATTTCCCCTCTCCTTGAGTGCCAAAACGGCCCGGTCCACAAGCTCCATCGCCCGAAGACCCTCCTCGACCCCAAGGGCCTCCCCGAGTCTCGATTTCAACGTGTTGATGAGATCCATGTAGCCTTCGACCTCATCGTGATACCGCTCGCACTTGCGCTCCAGGAGACGAATTCTCGTCTTGAGCACTTCCTTACTGGTCGAGTCTCCGGTCATCGGGTCCTCTGGGCCTGAAGGCTCATCATCTCCGTGGCGATGCCGCCACGGAGGCCCGCCATGATGTGGTGGGTCAGTTCCTCGATGATGCGCTCGTAGATGATCTGCTCCCCGGCCACCTTGAAGTCGTAGTTGGGGATCTTGAAGTCGCCCATCACTTCACGACCATTGACCGTGAGGCGGTACCAGACGGTGTAGTCCTCGAACTTGTCCTGTGACACCCCCACGATGGCGTCCCGCAGCACGTTGTCCTCGATGTGCGCCGTGCGGATGAGGTTCTCCGCCGCCTTCTGCTGCATCTCGTTGAGCAGCCGGACACTCTCATCCGTGGGTGCCCGATGCTCGTGAACCTCACGGGTCACGAACTCCGTGCGCGTCGGGTGGTTGTGATTCGTCGTCCAAAGCAGTCCCATCTTACTTCTCCTTGCCCAACGCGCGGTGGGCGAGTCTCTGGCCTTCCTTCAGGAACTGGCAGATCCACGGCCAGTTGTCCGGCAGGTTCTCGGGGCCATCCGGCTCCGTACCCTCGCGTCGGATGCGGACACCGAGGTCATCCCAGAACCTCAGCGCCTCCTTGAGCTTGAGGTTCTCGTCCATGAGCTTCTGAACCACAACGATCACCTGCTCGGGATACCGTCTGATGACCTCCACAGGGGTCAACGGAGGCATGTTGGTGAAGTCCCTTCGACCTTCGGGCCGCACGTCGCCCACGATCCTGTCAATGGCTGCCTGGTAGTTGTCCAGGTGCTCGATGATCTCTCCGCCCACAGTCTTCTGACCCGACTTCAGGGGCATCCGGCTCGGTCTCGCCCGCATCGGAGCCACCCTCTTGTGCTCCTCCGCAGCAGCCTCGATGCCCTCCTGAAGCAGCTTCTCAACCTCCTCGGGAGAACAGGGTGGCGGAAGCTCAAGCTCACCCTCACCCTTCTTGGCGGGCTTGCCTTCCCAGCCCACCGTGGGAGTCACACGGTCACACTCCTCCGAAGTCCGCTTTGCAGGGGGCAACTCCGACATCACCCGAGTCACCGCCTCCTGGTCAACCCCCGAGGGGGTGGTCTGGCCGTTCGTCATCTCTTCTACGACACGCTCGCTCTCCGCACAGATACGGCACGGCGACGGCCCGGCCACCTGGCAGCCCATCGACATCGGAGGTGAGGCGGTCATCTCCTCCCAAGTTTCCTTGGGGGCTTCCACGGTCGGGCCACCCTCTGCGGCCCGCACTAGCACCATCTCGGGCGGCTTCACCGGGCCGTAGCGCACGGGCTTGCCGCCCGGCCCCGGAACCATTCTCTCTGTGCCGTCCAGGTCGGTGTGCCACTGGCAGCCGGGGTCATCAGGCCCGCACCCCTTGCACAACGAATACAGACGCAGGCAGGTCTTGCAGCTATCCATCACACGGCTCCTTGTCGATCACGGGCTTGACCACCCCACAGAACTGGCACTGATCGCCCTCCGGGACGTGGTTGCCCTTCGTCGCTGCCTGGTCTAGCTCGTCCAGAATCCGGGCATCCTCGGCCTGCCGGATGGTCGTCGCCCCGTAGCAGGCTGCCTCATCTTCGTCACGGGGAGGCCCCAACAGCAGCCTGAGTCTCGTGATGATATCCCGCAAGTCGCGGGAGGCACTACGCAGATCGATCATGCGCCTGACCGTATTCTCGAAGTCCGGCAGGAGGCTCCACAAGCCCTTGCGGAGCTTCTTCAGGTCGCCCTCGTAGTCGGGCACTGGCTCCTGGTGCTCCCAGCCGCCACACGCCTCCTCGTTGCACGTCGCCGCCGGACGCTGGCCCTGCCGCCGATGGCAGTAGATCGTGTCATCCGAGTTTGTCGGTGAGCGGAAGTCGCAGTCCTTAGTCATCACACGGCTCCTTGAAGGGCGGTGACACCCCTGATACTTCCACGACGCCCCGCGCCGGACCCTCGGGAGAACCTACCGTGACGTGCCGACAGGGCTTCGTCGCCCCGCAGACAGCACATTGGAACGGCACCGGCAGTCCAGCCTCGCGGAGTCGGTCACGGGCTTCACAGGGCGGACAGTGGCCGCAGACGCCCCTTCTATGGCCCATCTCGTCGGGACTCGGATCCTCACAGCCCTGACGGGCAATCCAGCCCAACTGCTCGCCCATGTGCTTCTTGACGTGCAAGAGGCACTGCTGGGGGTCGAGGTGCTCCCGTGAGCCCGTCAAGCCGCAGACCTCGAAGATGAGTTCCTTGAGCTTCGGCCCACACGCCCACTCCTTCATCGCTGCCCCTTGAAGTAGAGCGCCTCCGCCCGGCCCCACAGGACGGCCCACGCATCCCGCAGACGCCCCCGAAGCGGGCCGGGCAAGGGCTTGGCCGGAACCCACTCGCCGGGCTTGATCTCGGCCATGTTACTCATCAGAAGCTCAAGACCCTTTTTCGACGCGATCACGGCCATCATCTCTCTCCCAGGAGCCTGAAATGAGCGTCGCCCGGCTTCAGGATCTCGACATCCGTGCGCCCGGACAGGATAGCCCGAACCAGATGCCCGTCAATGACCCCCTTGAGACCAGCGATTCGCATCAAGGCTGCCCCGAAGCCCGCAGCATTGAAGATGCCTTCCTCCTCGCCACCGAAGTCCTCGACCGCCTGGTGCATCGCCAGCCAGACCGTATCCTGCTTGGAGGATGTCCGCTGAATCAGCGCCCGGACGTGCTTCTGGACTTCATTCGAGGGCTGCTCCACCGTGCCGCTGACGACGGAGTTCCGGTCGCCCGGCCCACTCACGTCGATCAGGTTGCACACGTCATACACGATGCCCTGATAGTAGACCCGACGCTCCTTCTCCCGGCGAAGCGTCTTGAGCTTCATCGCCACCGCGTAGGCCATGTCCACATCGAGCTTGATCTTCGTCTGACCCTTGTCATACGCCCGCGAAGCGGCCTCCTCGAAGGCAACCTCGTGAGCGACCTGCTTGCGCTCTGCCGTATCATCCATCCCGAAGCCCTCCACCCAGTCCTACCCCAACACGAGCTTGACTATACCCCCGATAGTGAGCTAGGCTTGACAAGAAAGTCAAGCACCCCCAGTCAGAGGGAGGACAGATGAGTGGTTACACGGAGAGTCGGAGCCTGCCCGCCAACAAGGATCGCTGTACCTGGCAGATACCCATGCCCGCCTACGGGAACAAGACCCGGCGCTGTACACGCCCCAAGGCCAAGGGCCAGAAGCTCTGCAAGACCCACCTCAAGGTCGCCAAGAAGCGCCAGACCAAGAAAAAGTGATCTCCCTCCCGGCCCTCTGCCGGGGTCTCATCTGTCTATAGCAACCTCGTGCAACCTCCCGAAGTCGGGGGACTCACCTACTCCGACTTCGGGGTAGCATAGAGCACGGGAGGCAAGCCATGAGCACCAAGCAAGTCACCGTCCGTATCCCCGAACCACTGCTACGGGATATCGAATTCCACCAGGCCAGACTCCAAGCTCACGCAGGGCCAGGGAAACACGTCTCCCGAACTGACGCCGTGGTCAACCTCATCGCCCTCGGTATCCAAGAAGCCCTGTCCATCAACCTCGACGGCGATGCCCCTAGCGCGGGTGCGCCCGGTGGCGCGACCATCACGGGAGGCCCCTAGCACATGACCCCCCTACAAGAACAAGTCCTCCTCGCACTGTCGGCCCTGGACACGGCCATCGAAGCCCGAAGCCTCGCCCAGAAGCTCAACCTCCCAACCCGGAAAGTCTCCGCCGCCCTCAAGAGCCTCCACGACAGAGGATGCCTCATGAGAACAGGCAAAGGAGACTGGGGAGACAGAGGCCCCTACAGCTACAGGATGACCCGCAACGGACTCGACTTCCTACTGGAGCACCAAGACGACGCTCCCAGCACCACGTTCAACGCCATTGACCGAGCGTGGCTCTACAAGCTCCATCTGCAACTACGCCGTGACCACGGCCTCCAAATGGCCAGCCCCCAGGGGGGCCGATTCGACTATCACCACGACCCCGACTTCGACCCCGAGTGCCGAAGGCTCTGTGACGCCCTCAACCACGTACCCGGCATCAAGACCTTCGAGTCCTGCTGTGGACACGGCAAGCACCCCTTCGGCATCTGGATGACTTCGGCCTCCATCCTGGCCCTCTACGTCATCGCCCGCTGCATCGATAGACGATACGGAGGCCCTCATCTGCCCTGGGTGCTCGAAGTCCAAGACACCGACACCACTGACATGGCCGTCATCTTCTACCTCCACAGCCCCATCGTCACCGACACGGGCAGATATGACCTCAACAAGATCACCCACGACGCAGACTCCATCGCCCTGCATATACACGACACCCTGAAATTCATGGCCTGCCCACCCGCACAAGCGTCCAGTGGGGTATCATAGAGGTCAGCACTCCAATCGTGACCAGGGGCCGGAGTGTCAGCACCTCCTCTACCCGAAGCCCGCTGCGGGATTGCAGCGGGTGGTGCTAAAGCCCTGGTCACACCCTTCTATCGAACTCCCGAGGCTCCTCGACCAACCGAACCTGAACCATCGTCCCCCGAACACCAATGACCTCGCCCTCAGCTTCCAGGTCATTCGGACTGTCGATCAACCTCACCCGCGAGAATTCACCCGGAGGAGACTCCCCCCGGCGGAGAGGATACTTCACCGTGTCACCAACCCACAGCCCATGAAGATGAACATTGGACTCCATCCATGCACCTCCATACGCCCAAGATACCCCCACGCGACAAAAAACCCCACCCGGATGACACCGTATTTCTTGACAGCCCAACGCCCTATCCGTAGGAATGGTAGAGGGAGCAAATGAATGACGTGCCATAAAACGGAGGGTCGCTAGACCGAAGGGGGTCAGGGGATGCCCGGAAAGTCAAACCTTCGCGCAAAACGAAGCGAAGGCACCCGCACTGCGAAGTCGAAGTATCTCTACAGTCGGTGGAGGGATGGTGCAGACAAAGTGATTCTGACACCGGACGGGGACTTCCAACTCCGACCCTCCCTGGCTTCAGGGGGAGGCCCCGTCCAGACCTTCACGTCAGCACGCCAGTTGCTCATCGCCATCACCGGCCACCCCAACGCTCGCAACTGGACCTTCGACCGATACTTCAAGACAGGCCGCCATGCCCCCCCAAGCCTCACCCTCGCTCACAACCAACCCATAGTACCCGCTCTCGACCTCTTTCTTCCCGATGACCTCGCAACTACGCCCTCCGGGATGCCTATCGAAACTTCCCCGGCCCTCACGGTCACGGAAGTTCCAAACTTCGACCCTGCGCCGGACGCGAGTTTCGTAACTTCGACTCAACCTCTGGGTATTGACCTGGTGAATCGGTCACATGAGGTGGCGAAGCTGTTCTATGCTGGGTTCGGTCAGCGGGTCTATGCTGCTGGCTATGACCCCGAGGACGTGTTGCAGGAGGTCTACAAGGGTCTGCTGTCGAGGAACAAGGGTCGGTGCCCTTGGGACTCCAGGAAGTCCTCCTTCGGCCACTACGTCCACATGGTCTGTGGCTGCATCGTGGCCAACTACCATCGGAGGATGACCCGGCGGAGGGCTGTCGAGCAGGTAGGGGCACCGGGCTGGGATCATGGTGACCTGACCTCTGTGGACGTGGCTTCGGGTGCGAGTCTCCTGTCGAACCCTACAGGGTGCCAGGAGCCCAGTCAGGCCCAGTGTCTGGAAGCCAACGCCTTGGTGGAGTTCATCCGGGCAGACCCACGGGTACAGCAGACCAGGGACGGTCAGGTAGCTCTCCGGCTCTTGCCCTATGTGGAGGAGGGGTACACACGGGCAGAGCTGTCGGACTTGATTCAGGTCAGCATGAACATGGTGAGCAGAGGGATGAGTCTCATCCGTCAGGTGGCGGCTGACTGGCGCAGGCAGACGAAAGCCTAGCTACCCCACCCCGCAGAGTCTCCGGGGCAGCGTCCACTTCCCGCAGGCGACACGAGGAGGACTCCTCCTCCTGGGTGGGGTAGCTCCCCCGTGTGAGAGCGGGGGGTCAAGAAAAACCAGTCTGTTTTAAGGCAGGCGGCCACCTGCAGTTTCGGGCCGCCTGTAGCCTTAGATACACAGCCCTTGTAGGCCACTTAGATGAATGACTCTTCCCGAAGCCTCCAACCCGCGCCGACCCAAGCCGACCTCACACGACCCGACAGCCCCAAAGATTGAGCCCGGCTGCCCGAAGTAATGAAACCTGGGGCTGGGCTGACTACGAGTTTGCTTACTATGGGTCTAGGTGAAACATTGAGTATAACATGTGAGGCGAAGTTTGACAACTTCGTGGTGAGGCGTCATGGATCTCTCGCGTTACCAGGGGGAGGACTGGTGGGGTAGGTAGGGGGAGGGGTGTGAAAACCGGATAAAAAACTTTTCGAGAGGGGGTCGGTAGTCAAAAATCTCAAATTGAAGTTGTACTGAAAATCTCACTTCCGAATCCGAAACGGGTTCTTTGGGGGCTATGGGGGGCCGAAGTTTGCAAACATTGATGAAAGTTAAAGAAGTATGCTCTCAGGGGAGGGGCCTTTATATAGACAAGGGGCCTTTTTTCTTCCTTACCCCTGGTTCTCTCTTGCTTCCATGACCCGGACGATGCTGTCGAGGTGGTCACGCAGGGTGGGTGCATTGGCGTAGTAGCCCGCAGTGAGCAGGGCCTTGGCCGCATCGTGGATGATCTCATCGAGGATGGCTGCGGGTGGTCGGTTGGCACCCTGCGGGTGGGGGTCGAGCGACTGCTCGATGGTCTTCATGATGTGGTTGATGGCGTCGGTGTAGGGGTCGGGGGTCTCGATCTTCTCCTTGGCTTTCTTGATGCAGTTGGAAAGCTCGCCTTCGATCTCCTTGACCTCGGGATCGTCCTTGATGTCCTGTGTGATGGTCTTGAAGCAGTCGATGAGCTTGGGGAGGATGTCGAGCATGGGGTTGGGCTCGGGCTTCGCCGGTTCCAGGGACTCCTTGGCCATTGTCCTGATGGTATCCAGGGCGAGTTGGGGGTCGGGCGGGCGGTTCTCGGTCGTCATGCAGGCACGGAGGATGAGTTCCATGATGCTGCGGGCCTTCTTGGGGTCACTGATGGGGCTGGGGTCTTGGAACTTGTACTTGTCGGGGTCAGTGGATGAGCATGACGCCAGGTAGGCTTGGGCCAGCGTCTGGATCTCTTTGAGTTCCTTCTCGGGGTCACCTGGTCGGATCTCGCTCTTGTCCCGGAGGTAGGTTTCCACTCTCTTGTAGATGAGGGTCAGCACCTCGCGGAATCGGGTGGGGTCATCGGCTCCGCACTTGAGCATGTAGAACTCGGCCTCGTGCTTGTTGGACAGGGCGAAGATGACGGCTTTGCGGTGGGCGTCCCATCCGCTCTTGGAGTAGGCACCTTCCGAGAGGACGGGGCTGTCGCTGCCGCAGCGGTACTCGTAGATGACGAACTGGTCGGAGCCGTAGGTTCCGTGGGCGAACTCCTCGACCAGTTCGAGTGCTCTCCGTCGCTGGCGCTTGAAGGCTTGTTCGGCGGATTCGCGGTCGCAGCCGTGGCCCCAGATGTCGATCTCGGGCACCGTGAAGAAGTCCCGGTTGGGGGGGATGACGTGTTGGTGGACGTAGGGTGAGCGTCCGTCTTCCATGTTCTGGAGGATGAGGACTCTCTGGCCTGGCTTGCCCTCGTATTTGGGCTTGGAGACGAGGGGTCTTGTGATGACGGGCAGCGGCGGGGCGGTGTCTCCTGGCATGATGGGCTTGACGCCTTCGGCCTTGTAGATGCTGGCCGTCGTGGGGTCGTAGGGGTGTTCCTCGTAGACCAGCGTGCCTTCCGCGATCATGTTGTTGATCTTGTAGATGAGTGCCTGGAGCGCGTCTTCTCGGGAGTTACAGTTCGTGGTGACGGTGAGCGGGGTGCAGATGCCGGGTGACTTCCTCAAGAAGTCGGTGCGGGCCGTGGTGAGGACGAGGCCGTTCTCACTCACTTCCTCGCTGAAGTGGACGGTGATGGAGGTCTTCTTGAACTTGAGGGTGCGGCTATCCATTGGACTCCTCCTTCATCCCCAGATTCCCCATCCGATCAGGATACCCGTGCCGACACCGAGCAGCATGGCGGCGATGCCGATGGCCATGTGCAGGGGGGCGTCGATCTCCCACCCGCTGATGGAGAATTCCTTGGTATCGTGGTCGCTCACTTCTTCCGCTCCCGCTCCGCGAAGTGCTCGCAGTCGGAGGCGTCGTATTCGGCTCGCAGGTAGGGCTGGCCGTCGAAGATGTTCATGTCCGCGCCACCGGGGCACGTAGCCGGGTGCCAGTCGTAGACGGGGCGCTTGGCCTTGTCGTGGGGCCAGTGGGTGCAGTCCATGCACATGATAGGGGGCACGGTCGGCACGTAGAAGCCCTTGGGGGTCTTGTCGTCGCTCTGGTCGTTGAAGGCGAGGCGCTTCTTCCGCATGGCCTCCTTGACCTTGTTCATGAGGTCTTGGAGCGTGAAGCTCAGGCCCCGGTCCGACGTGGCTCGGAGGACGAGTCCCCCGTTGCCGGGCTTGTGGCACTTCTCGCAGTGGCGGTCGAAGTGTGCTTCGCAGGTGGTGAGGATGCCCCAACTGCGGTCGTCCAGTTCCCGCTTGACCTTGACCACGATGTAGGAGCCTCGGTAGTTGACGTGGATGGTCTGATGTCGTTCGGGGAAGCTCATGCCGGGAAGTCCAGCCGGGTCTGGTTGTCCCGGCAGACGAGGCGACCGTCGCTCAAAGCCTTCTGGATCTCGCCCATGAGGAGTTCGACGGCGGCGTCGTAGTTGGCGTTCATCCCGTGGAGGACGATCTTCCCCTTCCCAGGTGCCGAGAAGATTGCCTTCTTCTGGCTGGCGAGGCTGCCATCGAAGGTGACTCGCACGACGGTCATGCGCTGCCAGCCCTTCTTGATGTGGTGATAGACCTGGAGGGGGTAGTGGCTCCCCTTGATGATGAGGGTTGGGTTCTGGCTCACGGTGTCTCCTTGTTGAGCGATGTCCTGTCGAGGCAGTAGTAGTCGTCCCCGATTTGCAGGTTGGACTTCCCCGGAGCGACCTTCTCCAGGTGCTTGTCCCGGAACTCCTGGGTGAAAAAGAGGATGCCAGTTCCAGCCTCGGAGGGCTTGAGTAGTCCGGCTTCGACCAGGGGCTTGGTGAAGGCTTCGGGGGCGTCCTTCCTCATGCGGAGGGAGCCTGCGTTCTTCCGGTAGATCCAGCAGCCCTTGATGGCGCTGTCGAGGGGCACGTCGAAGTTGCGAGGCAGGCGGAGCTTGCCCTCACAGAGCTGGCAGCGTCGGTTCATCTTCTCGTAGACGGGTGCGACCGTGGGGTCTTTCCGGTGGTCGTGTACCCACTCGATGATCTTGGCCAGCGAGGTCAGGCTTCGGGCCTCCTCGGGGTCGATCTCGATGTCGGTCGTGTGTTCTCCGAGGACGGCGACGGTATCCATGCCGGAACCCCAGCATCGGGGGCAGTCGATGGTGCCCAGGTACCACTTGAGGTTCTCGGTCACCCGCTTGATCTCTTCGGTGGCATCATCGATGACCTGTTGTTCCTCTTCGCGGGCCTCTTTCTGGATCTCCCGGCGCTGGTCGCTCATCTCTTTCAGGATGTCCTTGAAGGACTCCTTGACTTCGGGGATGTTGGCGCGGGTGCCCTCATCGAGCGTCTCGTCGGCTTCGGCAGCCCGGAGGAGCTTCCTGAAGGTCATGAATGCCTGGTTGAGTTCTCTGACCCTCATGTGATGTCCCAGGGGTAGCCAGTGAAGTCCATCTCACGTCCTCCGGCTAGACTACTCCATTGGACCTACGGGTAAGCCCCCTCAAGACGATGTCGAGCTGAAGTGGGGGTTACAAGGCACTTAGATGAGCTTGCAGGGGGTCGAAAGTTAAGTGTAGTGTTCCCTGTAATAATCGCTATTTACCATGCAAATATCGGGTGGTGTCGGTTCATCTTCGGTGGATAGGCTATAGGGGGGGATTTTATAGGAGGCGTCATGTGACGTCTGTCTAGAGCGGGGTTTGACATGGGCTTGGGCGAACAGTGGGGGCCAACCATCGCCAAGACGGCGACTCGTTGGAGCAACAAGTGCAAGATCTACATTCCCCACTCCCGTCAGTTCTACATCAGCTTCGACATCATGGTCGAGTTCAGGGATCTCATGTCCACTGACGGGCTGATCGAACTTCTCACCGATGCCAGGGATCTCATCCAGAAATCTGCTGACCTCATTCCTCGGCGTATCAACGCCAGGTTGGACACGTCGAGTGACCGGAACGTCATCCAGCCCGAGAGGAGTGGTATCCGCGTCCACGCACAGTTCACGGTCACGACTCGGGAAGATGATGCGGTGGATGTGATCCTTGAGGACGGCCTGTTCGACAGAGACTTCCAGGTCGAGGTCGAGGACGACCGATGAACATGGCAGACCGGGTAGCCCGACGCTATCTGGAGGCTGCGCGTGTCCCTCTGGGGTCGCAGGGTGGCTCCATCAACCTCAAACAGATTGATGCCTTCCTCATCAAGCATGGTCGTGACCGGGGCTATGTCCGAGGTTCTGTCAGATGGAACATGCGCTCTGGGATCTCGGGGGATGCCCTATCCCCTTCCCGTTCGTGGGTGGCAGACAGCACGACCAGCGAGTGGGGTATCAGTGGGATCGTGGGTTACATGATCAAGGGCGGAAGGCTCGGGAAGCCCTTTGAGGCTCAGCCCTTCATCGAAATCTCGCGTAGCTAGGCCAGCGCCCTCCGGCACCGCTCCTCCCAGCACAACTCCGACCATCTCCGGTACACCGGGTCATCCGAAGAGATGCTGGTGCGTTCGTCGCGGAGCAGGGCCTTTTGGGCTTCGTTGAGGGACTTTTTCAACTCCTCGGTCGAGAGTTGGGTGTAGGCGGGGTTGCGTTCGACGGGCATTGTTCACCACTCTCCCGCGTAGGGCGTGTAGGTGATGCACTTGCACTCGGCGTGGAAGCCCTCACCGCTGTCGAAACCCTCCGCCTTGCAGAGGTCACGGCAGTCCTGCTTGACGTACTGGACATAGCCGAAGATGGCGATGAGCGCGAGGATCAGGACGCAGACGATGATGTCCCGCGCCGTCTTGGTCTTGGCCCACCAGTCGCGTAGCTTGCTCATGATCGCTTCTGCTCCTGCATGAAGATGAAGCAGCGGCAGAGAACCTCCTGCACCTTGTCCAGGTCGAGCCAGTCGTCGGTCCGCACGCCGGTCTCCATGTCGATCCAGACCGGCTGGTCCTTCGGAAGCTCGGCCTCCAGGCGCTCCAGGACGCCCGAAACGGTCTCGGGGGTGATTCCACCCGCGTAGCCCGTCCAACGTCCCTCTGCGGGGATGTCAAGCGGCTCCTGCACCGTCTCGAACGGCACGCCCCGACCACCAGAGGCGTCGAACAGCGGTTGTGCCGAGACATGGTTGTCCTGGAGGGTGCGGAGAAGCTCGACGCTGGCTTCGTCCCGTATCTGGACGATGACCGTGTGCTGCCCCTCCGACGCCCTCATGGCCATCTCCGTGACCGCCTTCGGCTTGAGGTGCGACGGGGCCACGTTCCACTGCATCCGCTCGAAGAAGCGGGAGTGCTCCCCGATGGTCTCGAAGAACTCCCCCGGCTTCCGCGAGAAACGTCCGCAGACGTGGACGGCCATCTTGAACAGCCGGGCGTGACCGAGCCACCTCTTGATCTCATCCATCCTCGGGTAGCGCGGGTCTTTGCCCGCCCGCGAGGGACTGGCCAGGATACCGAACTCCGGCAGGGGCCAGAAGCCCTTGGCGATCCTCTCCAGGCGGAACACGTCCGTCTTCCTGTCGAGTCCCGTGATGGTGATGCGTTCCAGCTTCATCGTTCGTCCCTACTCATCTTACCCCCAAGAGGAAGGGGGCGAGGCCCCGCTGACAGCATTGCCCCGGTGGCCTCGCCCCCGAACCGAGAAAGGAGGCGATGACACCTAGACTACTCCCCCACGCGGGGAGATAAGACCCTCGAAGAGATTGTCTGTCAGATTCTTCGGATGGGAGCCGTCACTCTGGTAGTGGAGGAGAGATACCATTGACGGTCGGCATCAGACAGGATGAGGCGTTCAGCCTTGAACCAGCGGGGCGGTATTCCGAGGTCATCCGCAACCGTTCGGATAGCCCAGTGTTCCGAGTCCGCTTCGATGATGCGTCCCACCCCGGAAGAGACTACGAAATCGTCGCCTACGCGGTTGAGGTGGAGCACCCGGAACTTGGGCATATCAGCACCCTCCTGCTAGATCGTCGTGAAAGGACTTCTATTGGTGGATGCTGGGGCATGGGGAAGAGCGGCCAGGGAGGCGGTGGATAGGGGGAAGGGCACCGCACACCCCATGCTGCCTGCTAGGTGGGGTCCCTGGCCGCGTAGGTCTTCAGTCTACCACGAGAGCCGTCAGAGCGTCGAACGCCTCACAGGCATCGCACTTGCCGCAGGCGACGAGCCCCGAGTGTCCATCTTCCTCTTGGAGGTTGGTGCAGAAGTGGCCCCTCTCGCGGAGGGTGCCGTCCTTCTGTCGGAGCAGGTCGAGGATGAGATCCTCCACTTCACCACGGCGAGGCAGCATCTTCTCGCCCGCCCGCAGTCGTCGGTCGATCTCGGCGGCGATGAGCGCCCCGGCCCGGACGAGGTTGCGGAGGGGATCCTTCGGCTTCCACCACTTGATGCTCCATCCCGTCGTGGGCCAGAGCATTCCCCAGAGGTCATCGAGGAAGCCCTTGTGGGCGACGGCATCGGCGTCCACGATTGCGTAGCACGCAGCAGCGAGGGCCATCTCACCATCCGCGTGCTCGCTGTCGTGATGTTCGTCCCAGCCTTCGTCCTTGCGCTGTCGGGCACGTTCGGCGGCGATCAGATGCACGCCGGTCAACTGACTCATCATTCCTCCTCCTCGATCAGATTCTCGACCCGCAGGAAGTCCACGATTTCGATCAGAGCGAGCTTGGCGTCTTCCATGTCGTTGCCGTCGAAGTCGCGCATCCCGATCCCGTGCTTCGTGACGAAGTCCTGCTGGGCCTGGGTAGGGTCATCATCGCTCGCCTTCGGGTCGGCCAGAATCGCCTTGGCCTCGTTGTACATCTCTCGGGCTTTGTCCTCGCTGGCGAACCGGAAGTCCTCCTCATAAGGCTCAACGGACTCCCACTCCGGCTCGTCTCTGATAACGGCCACGAGGGGGTCGAGGTAGGCGAAGCTCAGGATGAGTCGGAACTCGCTCATACGTACACCCTCGGATACACGATTCCCTCGCGCTCATCTTCGGCGTCGAACTCGGCTTGGACGGCCTTGCAGGCGTCGCACAGGCCGCACCCCATCTTGCCGTAGAACCCGAGTCCGTGGATGGGGTTGGTGCAGGCGTTGATACGCTTCTTCTCGCGGGCGATGCGCTCCTCTTGGGTCAGTGCTCGGGACATCAGAGCGTCTTGTCGGTCTTGGGGTCGAGCGGCAGTGCCAGGCCGTCGATGTAGATGACCGCATCCCAGCCGTTGCGGTGCATCGTGGCCTCGATGGTCTGCTTGACGATGGTGGGGATCTTGACGGCCAGCAAGCGCCCGCTGTTCTGGTCGAAGTCGGAGCGGTAGAGCACCTCACCCTTGTAGAAGGTCGTCCCGGCGCTCGGGTTGCGTCGTTCGGATGTGCAGGTGATCTCCTCGCCCTTGTAGGTGAAGGTCACGGTGATGCGGTCGAAGAAGCGGACACCAATGGCATCAGCGGGCCAGCCCGGCGGGACGCGGGGGTTGCGGTCATCCACCTCACGCTCGGAGTACTCGACCTGGCCGGGGTTCTCTTCGTCCGGATGAAGGAACTCGGCGTAGGTGGTTTCCTGGATGACTGTCCCTGTCTGAGCGTCCGGCTTGGCCATGACTACTCCTTGTCGAGCATCATGTTCACGAACAGGACTCCCTGGCCGATGGCGTCATCGAGCGCCCTGTGTGTGTGGGCCGGAGCGCCCTCGAACCACTTCTTCGGCATCCGGCGCTTGGCAGCCGTGTGGAAGCCGGTGCCCATCTTGACCATCGCCATCGTCTTGAGGTCGAGGGCCGAGAAGCTGAACGGGGCCGGGAAGCCGACGAAGCGGACGTAGTACCAGTAAACAAAGGAAAAATCGAAAGTGATGGGATAGCCCACAAGAACGGGTTTACCAGGCAACCCTCTCATCCACCTCTGGAAGTCCTTCATCACTTCTTCAGGGTCACGAGGGTCTGTGGTGGCTTCCTTCCAGGCCTCCTGATTTTTGTCCCACCAAGCCATCGTTGACGGGTGGGTCGAGGCATCAGGAAGGGTCTTCAGATTGGCCCCAAATGTAGAAAGGGGAGTTCGATTTCCGAGAGAGAATGCTGCCGCCCCCAAGGAAAGCATTGAGAATTCTCCGGGAATGGGTCCGTCCGCTTCGACATCGATACTGATGTAGGTTTCCATCAGGCACTATCCTTGACAACACCAATAAAAGGGGCTATCCTATTGGTATGGGTGGGAGCTGCAAAAAGTGTGGGCGTGAGTGGGGTTCCCGAGGAAGATTCGGGGGCATCATCAAGCTGTATTGCAAGGGACTTTGTAAAAGCTGCTACAACGGGAGGACTCCCTATCGGAATGAACCCCAACAACTTAGTGACCCTGCTCTGAAGAAGAGATTTTGGAGTAAGGTGGCAAAAGGTTCTCCGCAAGAGTGTTGGGAATGGACTGCCAGCACCAACAAGCACGGGTATGGGCAGTTCATGATCAACGGTAAACCCATCGGTGCCCATCGGGCTGCTTGGGCTATCCAAAACCAGGAGTACCCCACAGGATTCGCGGTCTGTCATACTTGCGACAACCCTCGTTGTTGCAATCCAGATCACCTCTGGAAGGGCACCAAAGCCCAAAATTCCCGTGACATGGTTCGTAAACGTCGTCATGCCGTCGCCAGATTGGAGGACCGGGTGTCGAAAGCCATAGGGCTTCTGGAAGAAGTCTGCGCCCTAGAATCCATCCCTGAAGACTTCAAGAATCGGGTCAAGAGTTTCATTCGGGAATAGACTCTAGCAGGCATCTGTGGCCCTCCCTTCACTCCAGACTACTCCATTCAGGGCCGCAGTAAGCCCCTCTGGAACCGTTGAGCCAGGATGTCCACCTCGGCCTGGACCCGCCGGGCCACGATTCTGGCGACCTCGTTGAGGGTCTGACCCTTCTTCGGCGTGGCCGTCATGTCGCAGCCCGTGAGCGGTAGTCCAGCTCGGATGCGGGTCTTGCTCTTGAACAGAATCACATCCCCGATATGGGCGACCTCGGTGTAGCTCTTGGGGAGCTTGCCTCCGGCTCGCTTGTTGTGGTGGATGGGGTGGACAGGTTCCCAGGTGATCTTGCTCATCGCTGTATCCGCAGGCGCTTGAGACCGATCAGGTTGCCGGACCCGATGCAGGCCCAGCAGTGGCGGTCGTCCTGGTCGAACATCAGCATGTAGAGGGTCTTGCCGCCAGGGCTGAGCGCGGAGCCGTTCTTCCGCTCGGGGCGAAGCTCATCCACGACGGACCAGTTCCACCCGGCGAACCCGAGGGACATGATCTTGTCCCCGACTTTCAGGTCATCGAAGGACTTGAGGCAATGCTCGTAGGGGTCATCGACCAGCGCCTTCAGGCGTGCCCGCTCGGATTCGCTGAAGCTGTCGGGGTCACGATTCTGGAGATCCTCGGGCACCCGGACGATGGGTGTCCCCTGAACCTCCACGGCCTCGAAGCCGAACAGCTCGGGCTTCGGCTCGTCCGGACCGAGGATGCGAGGCTCTGGATCGTCGGGGAAGTCGATCCCTGGATGATCGGGAGCCTTGCAGTGGTGGAAGTGTCTCTTGGGCTTGATGGGCAGATCCTTGCGAGGCGGGATCTTTCCGACGAACTTGGGCTCATCGGCCACGTAGGCTTCGCCGGGTTGCAACTCACCCAGGTTCAGGAGGTCGAGATCGTCGTCTTCCTCATCGTCACCCGGAGGGGTGGGCTTCTTCTCGTCGGTCATCGGCACTTCTCCAGGGCTTCCAGGTTCATCGCACCCGGAGTCACCCAGCAGTGGCGGTCATCGTCGGAGAACTCAAGCTCAAAGGCCAGCCCGGCATCGGGAGACATGGCCAGACCACCATCCTCGTCAAGCTCGGAGACCGTCGCCCAGTACCAGTGCTCCAGGGCCATGAAGCACAGAATCTTGTCCCCGACCCGCAGGCCCTCGCGTGTGGTGACCCAGTGGTCTTGGGGCTTCTTGATCATCTGCCGGAGGCACTCGGAGTCCTGGTCGGTGAGGTCGTCGTAGCTCTTGTCCTGGATGTCGGAGGGCACCTTGAGTATCTCCATGCCCGAGTACTCGCACATCATCCAGCCCCCCGAAGGGGGTGAGGGGTTGGTGATGGATTCGACCTGCTCGGGGGTCGGGATGACGATCTTCTTCTCACTCATCTATGAGACCTCTCTCGCGTGCGATGTCGTTGGCCAGGTCGCACATCTTGTCGAAGTCGAGGGCGCGTGGGCCGTCCGGGTTGTACTTCATCCCGCTGGACACCATCCTGCGGAACAACTCCCGCATGGCTTCGGGGTAGGGGGATTCCTGGCACGGGCACCTGTCCCGTGTGCCGAGACGCATCACCGCTGCGAAGTTCGGGTCGTGTCGGCAGGCGATGTCGAACATCTGGTGGATGTAGCGGGGGATGCCCCCGACCAGGACATTCGTAGTTGCGGCCCAGGCTTGTGCCTGAGCGCGAGCCTTGCGCCACTTCCGACAGCAAGGAGCTTCTTCATCGGCCATGACCTACCTCCGGAGGAACGCTGCCGCCGTCTGGAAGCCCTTGGCCAGCACCTTGAACGGCTCCGTCTTGGAGACCCAGCCCTTGCTCTGGGCGAACTCCAGAAAGACATCGGCATTGGCGAATTCCTGTGGCATCTGGCCTCGCCGGATCTGCTTGTCGGCCCAGCTCACCAGGTAGGTGCGAGCGGACTCCTTGATGAAGTCGAGTTCGGCCTTGGACTTGCCTTCGAGCAGGCTCATTCGTTCCCTCCCGTGTAGAGCCGGAAGAAGTGCGCCGCCAGCGCACCCTGATACTCGGCCCAGTTCTTGTTCGTCTTGGATTTCTTGTATCTCTCCCAGGCCTTGTTCACAGCCAAGATACCCGCCTGACAACGACGCATCTCTTCGATTGCGTGTCCGAGGTCATGGCGGGTGTAGGTTGCCGGTTGCCTGACCATGAGGCACCAGCCCTGCTTCTTGCGCCAGGACAATGTGGCGATGTGGTCACTGTCAGACCAGACGTAGACGGTGCCCGACCGGCACTCGGCCTGGAACCCGGCCTCCTCGATCTGCTCGGCAATCTCTTCGCACGCAGCCCTCTGTAGTCGGAGGCGGGCCTTGGAGCCAGGTTCTTCGTCCAGGGCAGTCCGAGGTTCTGGACTTGGGCCAATGGGGGAAGACCGGCCCGGCTTCTTCTTGCCGGGCCGGTTCCCTGTGTTCTTCTTCTCTCGGGACACTAGCCCTCCATCAGCTTGTCCAGTTCCTCCCACATGGCGTCGGCCATGCCGGGGTGGTAGAGGGCCTCCTTGAAGGCCACCGCTTCGCGCCGGTACATCTTGAGCAGGCCCCGGCCTTCGGCCCCGTCCCGCAGGCAGGCCCGGACGTTGGCAATCCTGTCGGCCACCTTGACCCGGATGCCAGCGGGCACGTAGGGGTAGGCGTCCTTGTCCTTGAGGTGCAGGCTCAGGAGCGCGTGTACCCGCTTCATGGTGAGAGCCTTCCGCGTCTTCCTGTTCGGGCCGGACTCGTCGGTGCAGAACAGCGCGATGGCCACAGCCTCGTCCGATACGCCCGCGTCGAGCAGCGACTTGGCGGTCAGGTCGGTGTCCTCCACGATGTCGTGGCAGAACGCCCCGTCCTGGTGCGCTGCGTCAACGTAGCCGAACTCCCGCAGGACAGCGGCCACGTCGTCCAGGTGGACAGCGTAGGGCCGGTCTCCGTAGAGCTGACCAGCATGGGCCTCGACGGCGAGTTTCCGAACGTCCACAGCTTCCTCCGTTCTGACCCTTCTACGCTATCGGGGACTTGGTGAGCCCCCGTGTAATGCTAGCCCCCTTCCCCTCCGCAGGCCTTCTGCCAGGACAGCCTAACGCGGGACGCGATACAGGCTATCCCAGCTACGTCGGAGGAGCGCCTTCCCTTCCCGCCGGGGGTCGATGCGGGAGGCACCTCTCGTTCCACCTAGACTACTCTGTCCCGGCCCGAGATAAGACCCTTTCGCGCGAAAAAAGCGCCTACGCGGGCGCGTACTTTTTATTTCAGATGGGGTCTTATTTCGCCCTGGGCCAGAGTAGTCTAGGTGAGGCAAGGGAAAGGAGAGATACGATGGCACGGGGCAAGAAGAACTGGAAGCCGAAGGATCACTACGCGGAGATCACCAACGCCATCATCGCGTCTCTCGAAGAGGGAGTCGCGCCGTGGACCTGCCCCTGGGATCGCACCCTGGGCCTGAGCCGGAACGGGGCGAACGGGCACGTCTACAACGGGATCAACACCTGGCTGACGTTCGCCGCCGCCTGGGCCGCTGGATACCAGGACCCCCGCTGGTACACGTTCAACCAGGCCAAGGCGCTGGGCGGGAACCTGCGGGGCCAGCACGGCATCAAGATCGTCCACTGGCGGTTCGTGGTGCCGAAGCAGCGCAAGGACGAGACCGACGAGGACTTCGAGGCTCGCAAGCACCGCAAGGTGCCGCGCCTCTCGGTCTGGACGGTGTTCAACCACGAGCAGGTCAAGTGGGAGGATGCGGACAAGGAGCCCAAGCTCACCGACGCGGAGCCGGTGGACCTGGAGGCCCTCCACGCCGAGGCGGTCGAGTTCCTCGCCACCTGCGGGGCCGACATCAAGCACGGCGGGGCCAAGGCCTTCTACGACCCCAAGCGCGACCGCATCGGTCTGCCGCCGGTCGAGGCCTTCAAGACCCCCGAGGATTACCTGGCGACGGCCTTCCACGAGGTCATCCACTGGACGGGGGCCGAGGGGCGCTGCGACCGTGACCTCAAGGGCCGGTTCGGGGACGCGAGCTACGCCGCCGAGGAGCTGGTCGCGGAGTTGGGTGCGGCCTTCCTCTGCGCCGACTACGCCATCGAGGGCAAGCTCCAGCACGAGGAGTACATCGGCCACTGGCTGAAGATCCTCAAGGGCGACAAGTACGCGGTGTTCACCGCCGCCCGCCTCGCCCGCGACGCGGCGAACTTCACCAAGGTCAAGGTGGTGCCGGACGCCGAGGTCGAGACCGAGGTTGACCCCGCCGAACACGACGCGGCGTAGGTCTTATTTAGACAGGGACGAGAGTAGTCTGGGCCAGGAGGAAGCGATGAAGACGATGACACTGTGCTCCCTGGCCCTGTTCCTGGTGGCCCTCACGGCGGGGGCTATCCCGAGCCGCCCGCCCGAGGTGGTGAGGCCGGTCGGCGTCAAGCTCCACGCGGGCAAGCGCCGGGGGCGCAAGTGATGGACTGGCCGGGCGGGAACGTGGCCTACGAGAATGGTCAGACCGCTGCCGCCGAGATGACTCACCTGGGCATCTCGGACGGGGGAAGCGAGAGGGCGCGGGGTTGCATGAACCCTTACCCCTACGGCTCACGGCGCTACGCCCTGTGGAACGCGGGGTTCAAGTCGAAGCGCCGGGGCACCGAGTCTACGGGACCGAAGTAGAACCGAGAGGGAGACGACGATGATTCCCAATTCCAAGGATCGCAACGTGCAGAGCAGCGGCGTCAGCGAGCAGGCGACGTTCGGCATCTCCGCCGACGACACCGCCCACATCATGGGCATCCTGCGCGACACCCTGTACACCGACCGGGTGCTCGCGGTCTTGCGCGAGTACGGGGCCAACGCCTGGGATGCCAACCGCGAGGCGGGGCGGGGCGACACCCCGCTCAAGATCCACGTCCCGACCAACGCCGACCCGACGCTGACCATCCGGGACTTCGGGCCGGGCCTCTCGGACGCCGAGGTGTTCACGGTCTACACCCAGTACGGCAAGTCCACCAAGCGGGGCTCCGACCTGGCGGTCGGGATGCTCGGCATCGGCTCCAAGTCGGCGTTCGCCTACAGCGACACCTTCACCATCACCTCCTGGCACGGGGGCATGAAGCGGGTGTACGTGGCGGCGCTGGACGACTCCGACCTGGGCGTCATGCAGCGGCTCCACGAGGAGCCCTGCGACGAGAGCGAGACCGGCGTGGAGGTCAAGGTCGCGGTGAGGCCGGAAGACCTGTGGGAGTTCGAGCGCAAGGCCCGCAACCTCTACAGCTACTACACCCCGCGTCCGGAGATCAACGTCACGCTGGCCCCCGAGAAGGAGGCGGCGGCGGTGCTCCCGAGCGGTGTCGTCCACGAGGATGACGGCGAGTGGCTGGCCCTCATGGGCTGCGTCCCCTACCGCATCAACATCGAGCAGCTTCGCGGGAGCGACGAGGCCGAGGGGCTGTGGCTCCCGCTGAACCGGATGAGCGGAGTGCTCAAGTTCGACATCGGGGAGGTCGAGATCAGCGCCAGCCGCGAGGAGCTGAAGTACTCCAAGCGGACGAAGGAGATCCTCCTCTCCCGCTTCGAGAAGCTGTTCGAGGAGTACGTCGAGCACTCCCTGAAAATGCTCAAGGACGACAAGGTGCTCTCCTGGGCCAAGCGCCTGCGCCTGCACGGGATGGGCAAGCTGGGCCTGCCGTTCCCCGACTCCGCGAAGGAGTGGGTGGCCGAGAACGTCCGACTCTACGACAAGATCAAGAAGGGCACGAAGGTTCCGTTCACCATCCTGCGGGGAAGCTCGGCGGTCGGGCAGGTCATGGTCAACAGCGACACCCGGATCGTCATCCGCAACGACAAGAAGAAGATCAAGGGCTACCGCCTGGGCCAGTACGACTACGTGGTCAATCCCAACCCCGGCGAGTCGATGCAGGCCGTCCGAGACTTCCTGGCCAAGCTGCTCAAGAAGGCCGGGATGGTCGGCATCGAGGTGGTGGACATCTCGACGCTGCCCTACTCGGTCGTCCAGGCCAACAACGGGCGCACCCCGAACAAGAAGCACCGCGTCCGCAGCTTCCGGCTGGTGGGCACCTCGACCTACGGCTCCCGCTCGCGGAACTGGGAGATCGTGGATCGGGAGCCCACGGACGATGACGTGTTCGTCATCATCAGCCGCTTCGAGGCCGTGGACTTCGGGGACTTCTACCGGGCCTACGAGCAGGACAAGTACCTGGCCGACGCCCTGGGGCTGGAGATGCCCGAGGTCTACGGATACAAGACCACCAGCAAGAAGCCGGTCACGGACAAGGACTGCGACGGGATGAACTACCGCGTGTGGCGCGACAAGTTCTTCGAGGGCAAGATGACCCCGCTCCTGTGGCGCTACATGTCCTACAACGAGTGGGCGAACCTGCTCCGGACGAGCTGGACGAGCGGCTACCACAACCCCTGGAAGGGCAAGACCCAGGCGGCGAAGGCCGAGGCCGTCAAGGAGCACCTGGTCAAGCTCCTGGGCGAGGATCACCCCATCGTCAAGCTGTTCGAGCGGCACCTGCGGGGCATCAAGACGATGAACAAGTGCCCCCGCAAGATCCGCGATATCATGGGTACTCTGCGCCAGCGGTTCGGCGGGCCGAAGCATCCGACCGCAGGCCCGGCGCTCAAGCGCATCAGGGATCGCTACCCGCTGTTCACCCGGCACGCGAGTGTCGAGGCCCTGTGGGAGCCGGACAGCCGGTACGCGGACAAGCCCACCTGGGTCGAGGCGAACGAGTGGGCCGAGTACATCAAGATGGTCGATACCCGCGAGGCCAAGAAGAATGCCGGGGGGCTTACTTCGGCTCTCGACAGAGTAGGCTAGGGGAAGAGGAGAAGGAGGAACAAGCCATGAGTACCATCCCGAGCTTCACGATGACCACCGATTCCATCAGCATCGTGTACAAGGGCCAGCCCTTCACGGTGGCCGAGTCGAGCCCGCACTTCAAGGGCCTCAAGTCGGCGTTGGAGCGCAAGGCCTGGGACGAGGTGCCCGGCTTCCTGACGGTCAAGCGGGCCGTCGCGTCCTGGTCGGAGGGCGAGTTCACCCTCCAGGACGACGCCGTGCGCTACCAGGGCGAGTCCGTCCCCGCCGCGTTCGGCAAGCGCCTGACGGCCATGCTCCAGCGGGGCGAGGATCCGAAGCCGCTCTGCCGCTTCTTCGAGCGCCTGGCCCGCAACCCGTCGAAGCGGTCGGTGGAGCAACTCTTCGCCTTCTTGCAGCACGGCGGGCACCCCATCACCGAGGATGGGTGCTTCCTGGCGTACAAGGGCGTCACCCACAGGCTCAAGGACTTGCACTCCGGCCAGTGGAACAACAAGCCGGGCGCGACCAACCGGATGCCCCGCAACAAGATCAGCGACGACCCGCGCGAGGCGTGCCACGAGGGGTTCCACGTCGGGGCGCTGTCCTACGCCGAGACCTTCGGCCCCCGCGTGGTCATCTGCAAGGTGGATCCGGAGAACGTGGTCAGCGTGCCCTACGACGAGTCCGCCCGCAAGATGCGCGTCTGCGAGTACGAGGTCATCGGCTTCCACGGGGCCAAGCTGGGGAGCACGACCATCCCGGCCCGCGACGTGCCCGCCCCCGCGAAGCGCACGGTCACCCAGGCGGCTGCGGACGGCAAGAAGCCGGGCAAGACCACCAAGGTCAAGGCCAAGGGGAAGACGCGGGGCCAGGTCACGCCGCCCACGTCCACGGAGCGCAAGCGGTTCCACCGCTTCAACCGGAAGGACTCGGCGGGCCTGCTCAAGCAGGATCTCCACCACCTCCGGCGCTACGCGACCTGCCACCTGGAGATCGTCGGCGCGAGCAAGATCCGGGGCGGCAAGGTGGCCCTGGTCGCCACCATCTGCAAGGTGCGGGACGGCAAGTAGCCGGTGCTCCGATGGAACTCCCCCGAGTCATCCTCCAACCGTTAACCGCTGACGACCTGGAATTCATGCCCATCGGCACTCCCGTCCTCACCGGAGCCTGGCGAATGCTCAAGTTCCTCTCCGATGTCAACTACGAGGCCCGTATCACCCGTAACCATGAGGGCGAGAAGCTGGAAAGGTGGATCGACACCATCGGCTTTGTGTCCGGCTTCGGCGTCCCGTTCGGTCAGCACAAGGGGCACTCCAGCGTCACCACCTACCACCTGGAGAACGACGGATACCAGGTTGTCGTGCGTCCACGGTTGGATGATCTGGAACCGTTCTACATCGAGGGCTACAAGCACCTGATGAAGATGCTCCGAGACATCGGGGTGTCGTGGCCGCTGCCCAAGCTCGACCAGGGCATCTACATGCACCACGAAAAGGACAACCCCTACGACCCCCACAGCCCGATGGGGATGGTCTGGTACGAGGGGTTCCTGACAGCCCTACGGGGTAGGCCCAATCCCTTCCGCAAAGAGTAGAGGATCCAAGGAGGATCGAACAATGAGCGGAGCCGCAGTCCAGACCGAGCCGACCAAGACCAGAATCCACATGATGCGGAACTACCCGGATCTCCTCAAGGAACCGGGGCGGTTCCCCAACGTCGAGGACTTCCTCGACAAGAAGTTCCCCGATGACAAGCCGCCCAAGACCTCGCGGTTCCAGCGGTGTGAGGTGGACTTGGGCCAGGGCATCAAGATCCCCGTCACGGCCCTGGGGAATCACGTCTTCATCGGCCAGAGCAACATGGGGGGCCACTACGGGAATGACGAGTGGCACCTCTGGGGTCGGGATTACGGTCACGTTCCCGACAAGACCGTGGAACCCTTCGTCACCATCGAGGTGCTCAAGGCCGAGACGCGGGCCATCCAGACCGAGAAGCTCTCGCCCCGCAAGGTCAGGCTCCCCTTCGGTGAGAAGGAGAAGGGCGAGCCCAAGGTCGTGCTTCACGGCTACATCCGGACGGCCCCCTTCGACGGGCGCTACGGGGGCCACCGCTACACCAACAGGGACAACTACCGCGAGGCCACGGGTCGCTACACCCCGTTCATCTACCTCACCATCCGCGTGACCACCCAGGACGGCACTTCGGTCGAGGGCGAGTTCCTCACCAAGCAGCCGGACGTGGGCGTCGCCACCCTCGCCCCCACGAACGACATCATCACCATCAAGTCCGAGTTCTACGGGGTCAAGGATGAGTGGGAGGAGCATCTCGGCCCGCACACGATGCGCCTCACTTCCGGCAACTACCGGGGCCACGACACCCTGAACAGCGAGCCGCTGAGCGTGCTCTACCGGCACCTGACCGGGAGCGAGCTTCCGGACGGCAAGGACGCCTGGTGGGAGCGGTTCTTCGACTCCAACGCGGTCGTGCCCACGGACGAGAAGCTGGACATGAAGGGCCTCGCCGCCGTGCTCAAGCAGAAGAAGATCAAGCCCTCCATCGACCAGCTTCGGGTCGCGGCACCCACCGACTGGCGCTTCTTCAAGTGGCTGTCAGGCGGCAAGACCGTGAACAAGCGGTCGAACAACAGCCTGCTGGCTGCGATGCTCCGGGCCATCGGTGACGACTTCTACAAGCTGACCGAGGCTCTCCAGCACGCCCGCAACGTGATCGCCCCGACCACCCCCGCCTTCGACGGCTACCACCACGACATCGACAAGCACGGTCGCTTCTTCGAGTCCCGCCGGGCCATCTGCCTGGAACTGCCGGGCGCGAAGGAGAAGGTGCAGGAGCAGGACGCCAAGGCGGACTGGGCCAAGGCCAAGAGCAACGGCAAGCAGGCCGATGCGTTGGGCATCGACAAGGCCAAGTACCCCAAGCTCCGCAAGGCCGTCGAGGCGGGCGAGATCCCGACCAACGTGTTCCGCCAGCCGGACAAGAACCCGGTCAACCGCGAGTTCGCCATCTGGGAGAAGGCCCTCAAGCGCAAGGGCTGGGCCGAGGTCATCTACGAGATCGCCGTGAACGCCTCGGGTCGCAGCACCTACGAGAAGGACATCACGCCCTACCTGGCCTTCCTGTTCCGCATCGAGAAGTACCTCAAGAAGCACAGCAAGCGGAAGTGGACCGCGATGCCCAAGTTCGTCCAGAGCCAGTGGGAACTGGAAATGGACGAGGCCGACGACGGTGGCACCACCAAGCGGCGCTCCGCCTTCACGCCCGTCGCGGACAACGAGACCGGCATCGTCACCGTTCCCTACGTGGCCGTGAGCGTGTCCGGCGTCCGTACCCAGTGGTGCTACGCCCGCCACTACCATCTCTTCGAGGAGGGGTTCACCGACCCGGAGAGCGGCGGCATCGTGGTCAACGAACTGGAGATCAAGCTCAACGGGCGCGACGACTACGGGCTGTGCTACTACACCCTGACGGGCACCGAGACGGCGCGGGGCTACCCCACCTTCCTCATCATCTTCGAGCGCCTCGCGGCGGGCACCCGCGTCCACTTCCACCGCGTCCGCCCGCAGCGCAGCAAGAACGGGCGCAAGACGCCGGGCTGCGAGCTGATCGAGGCGTGCTACCAGTACATGGCGGGCAACATCCCGGCCTCGGACGTGTCGGCCCAGCAGGGCGACCTCATCTTCATCAAGCACCCGCACGACCCGGTGGAGAAGGGGGCCAAGGTCAAGGAGCCCCAGGAGTCCATGTCCATCGAGTTCGAGTCGCACCGCTTCTCGCCGCTGGGTGTGGGTGGGCCGATGAAGCTCTACGAGAGCGAGGCCAAGACGCCGAAGAACCGGCTGGGCTTCCTCTACGCGCCCACGGGGCTGTCCGTGAGCCACCCGGAGCACGACGACATCGCGGGGCTGGTCGAGGGCTGGTGGGAGATCCGGCGCTGCCGCTCCTGGGAGGCCAACCCGCACGCGATATGGAGCCTGACCATCGACTAGGGCTTACTTTCCACCCTGGCAGAGTAGTCTAGGTGGAGGTAATGACATGAAGATCAAGATCGAGCAAGGCGACATCACACAGTTCGAGGGTGACGCCATCGTCAACGCCGCCAACGTGACTCTCCTGGGCGGCGGGGGAGTGGATGGCTGCATCCACCGGGCTGCCGGGTCGGAACTGCTGGAGTGCTGCAAGAAGATCCCCGAGGTGTCCATCCACGTCCGCTGTCCGACCGGAGACGCCCGCGTGACGCCGGGTTTCGATCTGCCCGCCAACTTCATCATCCACACGGTCGGTCCCATCTTCCCCGACAGCCCCACGGCTCGCGCCCCGGTTCATCCGGGCGAGGGCAAGTACTTCGCTGCCCCCGAGGTGATGCTCGGGCTGTCCATCGTCGCCTGCCTGGACATGGCCTCGGCCATGCACCTCCGCACGATGGCGATGCCCGCGATCTCGTGCGGGGTGTTCGGCTGCACCATCGAGAACTTCGTCAGAACGGTCAAGGCCATCATCGCCTGCAAGCAGTGGCGGCTCCAGGAGCTGACCTTCATGCTGTTCATGGACGAGGAGTTCGAGGAGTTCAAGCGCTGCTGGGAGGAGATCGGGTAGCATGACTTGGTGCTGACCTCCCCGCCCGACTTCGGGCAGGGGAAGGAGATAGACAGATGGCTCAACCCCGTCAGACCCTCAACCTAGTCGTCCGCGAGATCATGGCCCACGCCAAGGTCGGTGATCGAGTCCTGGGAGAAGGCTTCCGCGTTCTCCTGCGAGGGGCTGCCGCCCTGGTCGCTGCCGCCTATGACGGGGGTTCCAACCCGGAGCGTGTCGAGCGCGTCCGAGCAGCCCTGGAGGTCATCGATTGCTGAACTGCACCACCGAGAAGTACGCCGACATCTACGCCCCCTGGCTGCAACAGCCCCACGACCTGCTCGACCTGGTGGACTACGAGCCGGGCCTCAAGCTGCTCGACCTCTGCGGGGGAACGGGAGCCGTGTCGCTGGCCGCTCACTGCCGAGGCTGGGAAGCCGGTCGCCAGAATCCCTCAGACATCACGCTGTTCGATATCAACCCTCGCTGCAAGCACAAGGAGATCGAGACCGTCCGGGGCCGGGCCGAGAACCTGGCCATCTACTTCCCGCGTGACACCTTTGATGTGGTCGTCTGCCGACAGGCGATGGGCTACCTCAATCCATCGCTCGTCATTCCGGCGGTCTTCCGCGTCCTGCAGCCCGGCGGTCAGTTCGTGTTCAGCACGTTCATCCAGCCCCGGCCCTACTCATGGAAGTCCTACAAGTTCAGGGATTCCCGATACTTCGAGTGCCACTACGCCTGGGGCGAGCATGTCGTCCATCTCCAGTGGCGGCTGGGGACGGGCTGGGACGTGACCCACTTCCGGTATCACCCGGCTCAGGACATCCGCCGCCTCCTCTGCCTGGCGGGATTCAAGGTGCTCTTGGAGGAGCACGGGCGGGGGCTGCGCTGGGTCTGCACCAAGCCGAAGCATCTGGAGGTTGCGAAGTGAAGAAGATCCTCATCACTGCTGGCCCCGTCTACGGGTCGCTAGACGCCAACAAGCTCGTGAGCAACAGAATCCGGGGTATCTGGGCCGTGAAGTTCGGTCACTACCTCGTCCGGCGAGGCCACCAGGTCACGCTCCTGGTGGCGGACACGTTCCAGCACCAGCCCTCTGTGGGTATCAAGGTCGTCCGGCACAAGGGCTTCATGCAGTACCACATGAAGGCCCTGGAACTCGCCAAGACCCACGACGCCGCCATCATGGCCGCAGCCGTGGTCAACTGGATTCCCGCCGAACCCTACGAGGGCAAGATGCCCACCGCCGGGTACAAGCCCGGAGACATCATTCGGGTGCCCTTCATCCTCGCCCCTCGGGTCATCGAGGACATGAAGGTCAACAACCCGAAGCTGACCCTCATCGGCTGCAAGATGCTGGTCAACGCGGATCACGAGGCGCTGATCGAGGCGGCGTACCACGTCCTGCTCAACGCTCGCTGCAACCTGGTGATCGCCAACGACATGGGCCGTGGCCTCAAGACCAAGTACCTCGTCCACAAGGACAGGACGGTCGTGACCCACGAGGACGACTGGAACGCCTTCTACGCCGACCTCCTGGCGGTCATCGAGGACGAGCACTACCGGACGGAACTGAGCGGGGGCTACATCCTCATGGAGCAGGCGCAGAAGAACTTCCCGGATCGGTTCCGCCTGTTCGACCGCATTGTGGAGGAGAACCTCGACCGCTTCATCAAGCCCATCGAAGGAGAACATCGAGTGTTCGGTTCCCTCGCCGTCAAGCTGCCGGGGTTCGGATGGCTGTGCAGCCCTCGGGAGAAGGGTGTGGGATTCACCAGCAAGGATGCTGTGCTGGTGAAGGGGTGGGAGGGGTGTGCCACACACGGCTCGACCATCTTGGTTGAGGGCAACACCAAGGCCACGCTCAACGCCCCGCTGCTCATCGCGGTCGGAGAAACCCACGAGTCCAAGGCCGTCCTCCACCTGCACGAGCAGCTTCCCGACGTGCCGACTGTGCCGCACGCTCCGCCGGGCACCGTCCGCGACAACAACCGGATCATCCCCGGCCCCGTTTTCAACATCGAAGGACATGGGTTCATCCAATGCCTCTGATGAAAGACCTCGACTTCAACATCCCCGCCAAGTCCCCGCCCGAGTGGGCACAGAATCTCGACATGGACGCCTACCTCAAGCGTCAGGGCGAAGCGTGCATCTACATGAAGGAGGTGCTGAACAACATCAGGGGCGTGTACCCCGAGTTCATGTTGCAGTGCCTCCAGATCAGCGACGTTCACGATGAGCAATACAGGCTCATCAGCGAGAGGGTGCCTCTCGGCCTGGCCACGGTGTCGATACAGCACTCGTTCTACTTCACCTGGCTCTACAAGGAGCTTGGTGTCGAGCGTCCCAGCGACAACCCCCGGCGCTACCTCCTGGTCCACGTCATCGGCTACCTGCGAGGCCACGAACGATACAACCGCCTCATGGACGCCGGACGAGAGCATGGCAGCCTGTGGAACCTGTTCCAGGGTCACGCGAAGGAGAACGCCCGGAAGCTCCTCACCGCAGTCGTCCAGAAAGAGGGGGTGTCCTCGGTGGCCATGACCTGGGCCGTTGTCGCGGACGCCGAGGATCGACTGATGCGACTCATCTGGAAACACAACGGATTGCCTGACCCTCCGAGGATGGGAGGGGAGCCGGGAATTTCAGGCTTATCTGTGTTCCCGCGAGAGTAGTCTAGGTGGCACGAAGAAAGTGCTTGACAAAGTGTGCGGGTGACACTATAAAGGTGTCGGAGGGACACTAAAGGTGAACGAGAGAGCAAAGAGACAGAGCAGACTGGCGAGGGTCGGAACCGACCAGTGCATCGAGTTCGATGTCGCCGGGCGGATGCTCAACGGCAAGGATCCGTCCGTGCTGATGTCGGACGGCTACAAGTTCTCGATGGCCCAGGCGGGCTTCCCCCTCCGGCGCGAGACGTTCTACCTGTCCTTCCGACGTGGCACCCACTACATCCCCTTCGACCTCAACCTGCTCATCCGCGAGCTGCTGCCGGACGAGATCTGGCCCGGTGAGAACGACTACCTCCGGATGTTCGGCTACGGCATGTCGCAGTCGATGGAGGTCGCGCTCAAGCAGGACATCGAGGTCACCTGTGCGCCTCCTGGCACCTGGGTCATGGCACGGGAACCCATCGCCACCATCACCGGCCCCTCGTTCCTGGTGTCGTGGCTGGAGCCGCTGGCCATCGCCCTGCACTTCCCCATCCAGATCGCAACCGAGGTGCTGACCAACGACACCCGTGAGTTCCGCTGCACCTGCGAGGATGAGGCCGAGATCGTCCGGCTCACCTGCGAGGCCATCGAGCGCGAGGATGACCGGGACATCACCGTCCAGCAGGACGACTACTTCATGAAGGTGCTCCACAACGCCAAGGGGCTGGTCAACATCGTCGGCGGCGACCGCATCTTCGAGGTCGGGATGCGAGGCGCGACCTGCCTCCAGATGCACGAGATCGCCCTGTCCGCCTGCAAGGAGGCGGGCATCACCCGGACATCGAACGTCTGGGGCGCGAAGCAGATGGGGATGGTGCCGGTCGGCACCACGGGCCACGAGCATCAGCAGCGGTGGGGCAACGACCTGGACGCCTTCCGGGCCATCCGGGACATGCGCCCGCAGCGGCCCTCCTACCTGTTCGACACCTTCGACGCGATGGAGGTCGGCATCCCCGCCGCCGTCCAGGCGATGAAGGAACGCCCGGACATCCAGCACGGTGTCCGCTTCGACTCGGGCGACCAGGAGGCTCAGCTCCGCGAGTACGTCCAGGCCGAGGCCGAGGAACACGTCAATCCCTTCTACATGTTCATGGACGGAATCAACGTCCTCAAGGCGCGAGCGCAGGAGGTGCTCTGCGAGTCGCTGGGCATCACTCCCGAGCAGTCGGGCTACGGCTCTGGCGGCTTCCTCGTCTGCGACCCCTCCCCGCACAAGTTCACCCGGAACGCCGTGTCGGCGGTCTACAAGCTGTGCCGGACGGGCGAGCGCGACGTGATGAAGTTCGCCGTCGAGGGCAAGATGTCCTTGCCCGGCAAGCCCGTGATCTTCCGCAGTGAGGATGGCAAGCGCAGCGTCGTCGGCCAGGAGTGGGAGTCCGAGCCGAAGGGCTTCCACCGGCTGACCCACACGGACACCGTGAAGCCCGAGGTGTCGGAACACACGAGGGCGCTGAAGGCCATGATCAAGGAGCAGTGGGCGCGTGTCCGGGGAGGTATGTGATGCCTGTCATTGATGCCAAGGGACTCGCTCGTGACCGGATGCAGTCCATCCGTGAGTATCACGACGAGTTCGGGGTTCCGAAGGCGCAGCTCGACATCTCCGGGGGCATCGACTCCGCCGTGATGACGATGTTGCTCGTGAAGGCGCTGGGGCCGGAGAACTGCATCTTCGACCACACCATCATCCACACGAGCTTCCAGCAGACCGACCGTGCGCGGGAGCTGTGCGAGGCTCTCCAGGTGCCTCTGGCCATCGGACACTTCAACGACATCTTCAACAACGTCCGTGACGAGGTGATCACGTCGCTCGTGGACGCCCACTTCGGCACCGACATCGGCACCGAGATCAAGGAACGCATGGATGCCGACCCGACCATCCTCGGAAGCATCCGCTCGACCCTGCGGGCACCCATCGGTCGTGCCTACAACCGCATCATGGGCGGGGGCATCCGGCACGGGACCGGCAACGAGTGCGAGGATCGCTGGCTGCGCTTCTACCAGAAGGGCGGCGACGGCGAGGTGGACACCAATCCGCTCGCCATGCTGAGCAAGACCGAGGTGTACCAGCTTGCCTTCTACCTGGGCAACAAGCTGGGCATCTACGATGTCGTCCGGCCCATCATCGAGGCCACCCCGTCGCCCGACCTGTGGGGGACCGGGGATGGGCACTCGGACGAGAAGGAGCTTCTCGACTGGCTCGGGATGCCCTTCACCTACGGGCGCATCAACCCGGACACGGGCGACATCATGCGTATCGGCACCATCGAGCGGGTGAGCCGGTTCCTCGATGTGGAGATCCCCTACTACGATGTGCGCTACAGCAGCCTCGTCCAGGTGGACAAGGTGCTGTTCGATTTCACGGAGCCGGATTGGAAGTCCCTCGAAGGCTTCGCGGTGAAGAGCGCCCTCTGGCAGCCGGTGCCCAAGGCGTTCGTGCTGGACTTCCTCAAGGCTGCCCGCCGGGCCGAGGCGCAGACGAGACACAAGGCGAACCCGAACATCCCGATGCTGGGGACGCGAGCGGAACTGGTCAAGGCGGGCTTCCTGACCGATGAGCTTCCCCAGGTGCCCGAGTGAAACCAAGCGCCCCAACGGAGGGGTGAGGAGGAGACCATGAACATCCAGCTCTTGATCATCGACCCGCAGAACGACTTCTGCATCGCGGACGACGGACACGGCAACCAGGGGGCACTCGTGGTGCCCGGCGCGGACGAGGACATGACGCGACTCGCGGCGATGATCGACCGCGTGGGCGACAAGTTCGATGACATCCACGTCACCCTCGACAGCCACCGGCTGATCGACATCTCCCACCCGAAGTGGTGGAAGGACTCGGCGGGCAACCCGCCCGCGCCCTTCACGCTGCTCGGGATGGACGGTGACAAGATCGTTGCCCTCGACCCGACGAACAACATGGCCCCGACCGACCAGGAGTTCACCACCCACCTGCCGAGCTTCCTCGACCGCTCGCGGGACTACCTCAAGGCCCTGACGGCGGGTGGGCGCTACCCGCACTGCATCTGGCCCCCGCACTGCCTCATCGGCTCCTGGGGCCACAACATCGTGCCCGTCGTGTTCCAGGCGCTCCAGGGCTGGGAGGAGCGCAACTTCGCCCAGACCGACTACGTGACCAAGGGCAGCAACCCCTGGACGGAGCACTTCTCCGGCGTCAAGGCCGAGGTGCCCGACCCGAACGACCCCGAGTCGCAGGTCAACACCAAGCTCATCCAGACGCTGGAGGAGGCCGACATCATCGGCATGACGGGCGAGGCGCTCTCGCACTGCATGGCCAACACGGCGCGGGACATCGCGGACTGCTTCTCCGACCCCAAGTACGTCGAGAAGCTGTGCCTGCTCACGGACGCCAGCAGCAGCGTCGGCGGCTTCGAGTCCCTGGGCGACGACTTCGTGAAGGAGATGACCGCCAAGGGGATGAAGACCGACACCACCGTCAACTTCCTGGCCTGAAGGGAGGGCAAGATGCCCAAGCTCGCTGACATGGAGACCCACCAGATCGGTGGCACCAACTTCAAGTTCTCCGGCACCCGCATCGAGGAACTCGGCGCGACCGAGTACACGCTGGGCGAGATCGTCGTGGACGTGTCCGGCTCGGTCTGGGGTTTCCGCAAGGAGATCGAGGCCGCGCTCAAGGAGGTCGTCAAGGCCTGCCGCCGGTCTCCCCGTGCGGACAACATGATGCTCCGCGTGACCTTCTTCGATGACAAGGTGCAGGAGTTCCACGGCTTCAAGCCGCTGGCGGACTGCAACGAGGCCGACTACGACGACTGCCTGCCCGAGGGTGGGCTGACGGCGCTGCACGACGCGACCTACCAGGCCGTCCACTCGGCCATGCAGTACGGCCAGACCCTCGTGGACAACGACTTCGACTGCAACGCCTGCGTGTTCGTCATCACGGACGGGGAGCACAACAAGGGCAAGTGCAGCCGCAAGATGGTCAAGGACGCCCTGGCCGAGGCCCGCCGCAAGGAGGCCCTGGAGTCCATCATGCCGGTCCTCATCGGCGTGAACACGGACGCCAGCACGGGCCTCAACTCCTACCTGGAGGACTTCCGGGACGAGGCGGGGTTCCAGCAGTACGTGGCCATCGCCAACGCGACCGAGAAGGAGCTGGCCAAGCTGGGCGGTTTCATCTCCAAGTCCTTCTCGTCTCAGAGCCAGGCGCTCGGCACGGGCGGGCCGTCGCAGTCGTTGACCTTCTGACGGGGGCCTACGATGCACTCGGATGCCTTCTTCACTCGGGGCAAGGCTCACGCGGTCTGCCAGGACTACGCCCGCTCTGGTCGGACCCCGGCCCGGTTCGGGGTGGACGAGGGTGCCCGCACCTTCGCCATCGTCTCGGACGGCTGCTCCGGCTCGCCGGACACGGACTTCGGCTCCCGGCTCCTGACGATGGCCGCTGTCACGGGGATCGAGATTCTGGGTGACCGGCTGCCCGAGAAGGTGGACTGGCTCATCTGGCACGCCCTGGACAAGCTGCCCCAGAGCCTCAAGCGTCAAAGTCTTGACGCCACCCTCTTGACGGCCTACCAGCAGGATGACGGCTCCGTGCAGGTCATCACCTGCGGGGATGGGGTGATAGCTGCCCGGCAGCGGGAGACGGGACAGGTCGAGGTGGTCGAGATCGACTGCCAGAACGCCCCGAGCTATCTGTCCTACCTGCTCAACCCGGACCGGCTCCTGGTCTACAAGGAGGCCATCGAGGCGACGATGGAGGCGAGTGGGACGCATGAGGGTCGCATCTTGCGTCGGTGGGATTCCCTGGAGAAGCTGCGGGAGGGGGCCGAGCCGGACAACCACTGGGACTGGCCCGTGATTATCGAGGGTGAACCGGGTCAGACGGTCACCTACGACAACTTCCCCTTCGTCATGACCTTCGACCCCAAGCTGTACGACCTGGTGGCGGTGTTCTCCGATGGCGTTCAGAGCTTCCAGGACGCCGAGACGATGGAGCGCATCCCGATGGCCTGGGTTCTGGGTCATTTGACGGACATCAAGAGCTTTACGGGGGAGTTTATGGCCCGGAGGTGCAAGAGCTTCCTGACCCGCTTCTGCGTGAAGAACCACTGGCAGCACTACGATGACCTGGGCGTCGGTGCGATCTACCTGGGGGATGCGTGAGTACGCTGGCCGACGAGATCGCAGAGGCAGCCCTGGAAGATCAGGAGCACCTGGCCTACCTGCTTCTCAAGGACTACTGCCTGCTCGTCCACGAATCGGGCAAGATCATCGTCTGCTCCGGCCACGAACACGCCCAGCGGCATCCGAACTTCGGTGCGCCCGGCTGGACCCTGGAAGATGGGGTGTACCTGGTCGGGACGAGGTGCAACAAGGGATACGCACTCACGGAGAAGATGCTCCGTGCCGAGTACTGGGGGAGCTAGATGGCTGACACACGCATCATCGAGGTCAAACTGCGAGGCGAGCGCATCGGTGGCTTCCGCATCGTCTGGGACTCCGCCTGGGATGACGGCTCGATGGATGAGGACATGGTGTGGACGGGCAAGTTCGTCTGGGCCGTGGCTGCCGTCAAGGACTGCATGAGCGCCATCCCGGACGAGATGCCGGTCCAGCCTCGGTTCCTCCTCGCCATCCGCCTCATCGTGGAGGCCCTCAACGACGGCAAGCGGGACGAGAAGCGTGAGAGCGAGCTTGCCCAGATGTTCTTCGGCACCTACGGCATGGGGATGTTCGCACCGGGAGCACCAGGATGAAGACCCTCCATCCCGACTTCAAGGCTCTCCTTCACCCCATCGAGGAGCTTCCAGAGGGACAGCCCAACCAGTGCATCCTCGTGGTGGAGTCCGAGCCGCAGTCCTGTTGTGGGTTCGTGGTGGAAAGATACCACTACGAACGTGACCTTCCTCCCAAATGCAAAGGATGGAAAGGTGATCCCTTCGTGCTGTTCCATTCCATGAGGGGTGACCAGAAAAGCCGCATCGTCGGCTGGCTGTGGGTGGTGAAATGAAGGTCTACGTCAAGGGCGAGTCCAAGCCGGTCACGCTGACGCAGGCGAACTACGTCGGAGAGGGCGGCGAAGGCGTCGTGTACGCCCGTGGCCAGCGGTCATTCAAGGTCTACCACGACCCCAAGACGATGCCCCCGCTGGGCAAGATCCACGAACTGTCAGCCATCAAGGATGACCGGGTGATTCGCCCGTTGGGACTCCTGACCGACACCAAGAAGAAGCCCATCGGCTACACCATGCGCTTCATCAGGGACGCCTGGGCGTTGTGCCAGTTGTTCCCCCGTGTCTTCCGAGAGCGAGAGGGCCTGACCCACGACAGGATGCGGGAGCTTGTTCGCAAGCTACAAGACCTGGTATCCAATGTCCACAAGGCCGACGTGCTCCTGGTGGACGGCAATGAGATGAACTTCCTCGTCGGCAAGAAGTTCGATGATGTCTACGGCATCGACGCCGCCAGCTACCAGACGCGGAGCTTCCCCGCCTCTGCGATCATGCCCTCGATCCGGGACTGGTCGGTCGAGCCCGCAGACTTCTCGGAACTGTCCGACTGGTTCAGCTTCGCCATCGTCAGCTTCCAGATGTTCACCGGCATCCACCCCTACAAGGGCAAGCACCCCACGGCGAAGGGATTGGAGACCCGGATGCAGCGGGGCATCTCGGTGTTCGACCCGAACGTCAAGGTGCCTGCGGTGGCCTACGACTTCAGCGTCATCCCCTCCGCCTACCGGCAGTGGTACGAGGCGCTGTTCAAGCAGGGCAAGCGCCTGCCTCCTCCGGGCGAGTTCGGAGTCGTGGCCGTCATCGTCCCGAAGGTCAAGGCCGTGGCCGGGTCGGACATCATCGAGATGGTCGAACTGGACGACCTGGGACACAAGGGCACCGTCCGAGGCTTCTGGAGCATGGACAGCTTCCAGCACTCGACCTCTGCCCTGGTCGCTGTCACCGACCAGGGCATCTGGTACAACCTGGGCCATCCGGGCAAGCGGTGTGGAGACGCCCCGAAAAAGCTCTCTGGCCTGGGCTTTACCTGGTGTGCATGGCCCGTGCTGGCTGACCACTCGGGCGGGACGCTCAAGCTCTATAGCGTGAAGGATCGCAAGTACCTCGGATTCAACCTGGAAGCCCTGGAGGTGTCGTCGGGTGGGGGCAACCTCTACATGCGGACTCGGGACGCCGTGTATCGCATCGTGCTCAACGAGGCCGGGCCAGATATCATCGCCTCCTCCAACAAGGTCGCCCAGACGTTGGAGCACGCGGCCCGGCTCTACCCCGGTGTGGTCGTCCAGAAACTCCTCGGGGCCGTTCACGTCTCCATCCTGCGGGGGGATCAGTCCTACCAGGTGCGGATGAAGGAGTTGGACGACTACCGCGTCCTCGACGCCAAGTTCGACAGCACCGATGAGGACAGCGGTGGAGTGCTGATGGTCATCGGGGAGAAGAAGGGCCAGTATGACCGGCTGGTGTTCCGCTTCGACCCCCGTGACTACAGCTACGACGTGCGCCTGGTCGAGGACATCCAGCACGGGGGTCTCAACTTCGTGGTGCTCGCTTCGGGCGTGTGTGTCTGTCTCAACGAGGATTCCAAGCTGGAGCTGTGCTCCTCCCGGAAGGATTCGGCGTCGGTCAAGGAGATCGATGACCCGGCGCTCTCGGGCGACATGCGGCTCTACAAGAGCGGGTCGAAGCTCGTCATCGCCCAGGGCGACAAGCTCTACTGGGCCAAGATGAAGGGGAGCAAGTGAGTCACCACCTGAGCAAGATCGCCTTCGAGGCCGAGAAGCACCTCATCCCGCTGTCTCAGTGGAGACAGCATCTCCCCAAGATGCCCGAAGAGGGCCGCGCGATTCTCCGGATGGAGATGGACGGCCCCAGTGGGCCGACTGGGTTGGCCAAGCATCCCGAGCACGGCTACATGATCTTGGGGTCAGGACAGGGGCCGTTCATCATCTGGTCGGAGAAGGAGCTTCCCGAATGAAGATCTACGTCGCCAGATACCGACACGAGCCGGACACACCCTCGGACGTGATCAAGGCCAGCCGTCACCGCCAGGTCGCGGTCGAGGTTCTCCACGGTGAGTTCGCAGGGCTGATCTTCCCCGACACCATCCACGACGAGCATGGCTACGAGGTCACGATGGAGGGCGAGTTCGTCGCCACCTTCCGGGACGACTAGGGTGGCCCCGAGGGGTACATTGAGGAACTGGAGGTCGAAGATGAGTAAGCGCCGAAAGCCGGGCGACTGGGTGTGGCCCTCTCCGGGCAGCGGCTACATCAAGAACTCCAACCGCCTGCGGGTCGAGATCCAGCCCGAGGACGAGGATGCCTTCGACTACTGCGACCTCGACTGTGGCGACCCGGACTGTCGGTGCTGGGCCACCACCCTCACCGAACCTGACCCCGAACGGGAGGGATACCGGCACATGCTCACCCACGTCTCCGAGTGCCAGATGCACGATGAGCCACAGAAGCTCAAGGAGGAGCCCCCTCGGCGGAATCTGGCCATCCGGCGCATCCTGCTGCCCAAGGACACCAACCACCGGGGCGAGGTATTCGGCGGAGCTATCCTCGCGGAGATCGATCTGGCAGGAGCCGTGGAGGCCCGCAAGCACACGAAGCATGATGTTGCCACCCGCTTCATGAACGGCATCGAGTTCAACCATCCCGTGTCTATCGGTGACGTGGTGACGCTCTACACGACGCTGGTGAAGATCGGCAACACCTCCCTGACCATCAAGGTCGAAGTGGAGTTCTCCCGCGATGGTGAAGCGGCTCCCGTCGCCGTGGTCGCCACCGAGGTCGTCTACGTGGCCGTCGAGCGCAACGAGGAGGGTGCCATTCGCAAGGTGCCTGTCCGGGGGGCATCGTGAGCTACACCTACGAGTACCCGCGAGCCGTCAACACCGTGGACGCCGTGGTCTTCGGTGTGAGCGCCGACTTCGAGGAACTCCAGGTCTTGCTCATCCAAAGGGGAGAGGAGCCGTTCAAGGGCCTCCTGGCGCTCCCTGGGGGCCATGTGGAGCCGGATGAAGACCTCGATGCAGCGGTCAAGCGGGAACTTCAGGAGGAGACAGGGCTCAAGCTCTCCTACCTGGAACAGCTCTACACGTTCGGCAAGCCCAAGCGGGATCCCCGAGGGCACTACATCTCGACCGCCTACCTGGCGCTGGTCAGGACAGGGATGCAGCTTCAACCTGGCAGCGACGCCCAGGGCGTCACCTGGGCACCCGCCGACAAGATCCAGGGTGCGCTGGCCTTCGACCATGCCGAGATTCTGGCGGTGGGCCTGGAGCGGCTTCGTTCCAAGGTCCGCTGGCAGCCGCTGGGCATCGACCTGTTGCCCGAGGAGTTCACCCTGACCGAGTTGCAGCGAGTGTACGAGATCATCCTCGACCGCAAGCTCGACAAGCGGAACTTCCGCCGCCGGGTGCTCCGCCTGGGTGTCCTGGTCGAGACCGGGGAGACCAAGAGCATCGGGCGGCGTCCTCCGAAGCTCTACCGCTTCGACTGCCCCACGTACCGCCGACTCCAGAAGGACGGCATCTTCTTCGAGGTGTAGCATGGCCGATGAGATGAAGCAGGTGATCGTCGTCCGCAAGGATCTCAAGATGCGGAAGGGCAAGATTGCCGCCCAGGTGGCCCATGCCTCGATGAAGGTGCTGCTTGACCGGGGAGAGTTCGGGATGGTCGAGGTCGATGCCGACCCTCAGAATCCCGGCAGGACGACCAAGGAGATGGCCTGTCTCATCGTCATGCTGGACACGGCGGGGTTGGAGGGCTGGATCAAGGGGCTGTTCACCAAGGTCGTCGTGGGCTGCAAGGACGAGGAGGAGCTTCTCGCCCTGGCGGAGGAGTCCCAGAAACTCGGATTCCCCACGGCAGTCATCACTGATTCGGGGGCGACGGAGTTCCACGGGGTACCTACCAAGACCTGTGTGGCCATCGGTCCGGCACACCCCAAGGCCATCGATGAGATCACGGGACACTTGAAGTTGATGTGAAAGGGCATCGAGGATGCACCATCTGATTCAGAAGACCCTCCCCGATGGTAGTCAAGCGTTCCTCCCGTTCACCTGGCGGGGCTTCCACGCCATTCCCGTAGAGTACATGGACGTGTTCAGGAAGATCTCCGGAGATCCTTCGGTTCACCACTACCTGCGGAAGTTCATCAAGACCATGCTGGTCATCTTCGACCAGGAGTGGAATCCGGAAGGCTCCGAGGACACCTTCGACCAGGAGAGGCTCACCAAGATGCTCGCCTGGGACTATCGCCCCTACGAGCAGAATATCCCCGGCAGGGTGATGGCGACCATCCAGGGGCTTACACGGGCACACGCGAGAGTAGTCTAGGTGACTGGAGGCCCCGATGGAAGGTCAGGACTGGGAATGCCCCACGGGATGCGGCGAGTGCTGCTACCAGCCTGGCTACGGCTTCGCCAAGCCCTACCGCAAGGACGGCTACTGTCGCCACTGGAGCGACACGGGATGTACCCTCCCTCGTGAGGAGAGACCCACCGTCTGCCGGGCCTACCTCTGCCCTGACGTAGCTCGGGTCACTCCTGGCTTCTGGGGGTTGGTGTTACCATGAAGCAGCGTATCGCGTTCTTCGGCGGCGGGTTCAACCCACCCCACATCGCTCATGTCATGGGCCTGGCCTACGCCCAGGTGATGGGCCAGTTTGACCGCATCTACGTCCACCCCTGCTGGCACCACGCCTTCGACAAGGACTCCCACCTCATCGACTTCGACCATCGGCTTTTCATGTGTGGACGGGCGTTCAGTGGTATGCCGGACGTCCATGTGTCCTCGATGGAGCGACTCCTGCGTATCCGCTACACGGTGGATCTCATGGAGAAGATGCGGGTCGAGTACCCGAAGGAGGACTTCGACCTGTTCCTGATCATCGGCTCGGACAATGAGGGCGTGATGCACTCCTGGCATCGTTGGCAGGACTTGGCCGGGTTGGTCGAATTCTTCGTGATGCCCCGGCCCGATGGTGCGGAGTCCCAGATGCCCTTCGTCCTCCCTGACATCAGCAGCACGGACATCAGGATGAGCCTGGCGAGCGGCCCAGGTGGTCTGGGTCATGCTCGGAAGATGGTTCCGCCCAAGGTGATGGACTACATTCTGGAGCACAAGCTCTACGGGACATCTCACTAGAGCCTCTATACCCCCCACCTAGTAGCCAAAGAACACTCCCTCTGGAGGTATGAGATGGCAGCCCGCAAGCCCGCAAGCCCTGCTCGTCGTCCCGTCAAGGCCCCGGTGAAGAAGGCCGTTCCGGCGAAGAAGGCCCCGGTGAAGCCGAAGGCTCCGGCAGTTCCCATGCAGCGCCAGGCGGTCGAGGCACTCACGCGCTGGTGCCTACTGACCCTGGCGCAGAAGCCGGTGCCGAACATGGAGACCCCGCAGGCCAAGTTCGCCTTGGCGAAGAAGTGGGTCAACGCCAAGGGCATCGTCACGCAGGAAGGCTTCCGGGTCGCCATCTCCTTCCTGATCAGGAACCAGGCCAAGTAGGGTCTTACTCAGCCCTCGGGCAGAGTAGTCTGGCTATGAGCACCAACTCGGGGCGGTAGAAGTCCCAAGAGATCAGGTGTTTAGGTAGTGTCTCATCCGCGCTCAAGGGAGCGGGAGACAAAGAAGGAGCTTGACAAAGAAGCCAAGACGTGTATCATGGTGGACGCCTCGAAAGTGAAACAACCCGAGGCCGAAGGAGCTTGAGTTCGATGTTGTCCAGATTCCCAGCACCGAAAACCGAACGCATGGCGGTAGCAGCCAGGGCGACGGGAGTGGTGTTTGGGATGACCGGACGAATTCGCCAGCACCAGACCCCGGTCGCCGCCAATGGTTGCGATCCCAAGCGGGAGGTGCCTGGCTAAAGCTCAAGGGCAAAGGTCAAGAGAGCGAAAGCCGGGCACCGAGAGGAGCCTGGCTTTTTTTTTGGGGTGCGGATGGAAACGCGGGTTTGTAAGAAGTGTGGGAAAGAGAAGCCCCTGGAGAAGTTCCCCCGACAGGCGAGGAACAAGAATCTTCGGGTGTATGCTTGTCGAACTTGTCGCTCATCCCCTGCACTGAGGAACCCGGAGACATGGTATCGGAAGAAAGCACGGGCCAAATGGAGGAAACTCGGCATCAATATCACCTGGGATGAGTACGAGGCTCTAGAAAAGGCCCAGGGTGGGAGGTGTGCTATCTGTGGAGAGATTCCTGAGAATCAGAGGCTCTCCGTAGATCATTGCCATGAGTCGGGAAAGATAAGAGGGTTGCTGTGCCAGCCTTGTAATTTGGGGCTGGGGAGTTTCAAGGACGACAAGGAGCTACTGGGAAAAGCCAAGGCGTACCTTGAAAAGTGACCCATTCGTTTTTAGGGCCTGAGAGTGGGCCACGGTCTCTGACAAGTGAATAGCAACGCGATTGCAAAAATCGCCGGGGGTCGGCTCCCAACCGGCCCCCGGCTTCATGAACTCGGCGTCCCCGACCAGAGGGACGCCTTCGGTGCGCGGTTGTGGTTCGGCAGCGTGCGACCCCCAGAGCGGTGAGTCCACCCGCCCGGAAATCTGCGAAGTCCCCGCAGGCCATCCACGCAGAGTCCTCTGGGGTTGCGGCCAAGGCCCTCCTCCCGGTAGCTCAAGGGACACGAATCGTCTGTCTTGCCGGTAGCTCAGCGGCAGAGCACTACGTTGTTAACGTAAAGCGCGCGGGTTCGAGTCCCGTCCGGTAAGCCAAAAGTCAAATGTTCCTCGGTAGTTCAGCGGTAGAACGGCTGGCTGTTAACCAGTGTGTCGGGGGTTCGATTCCCTCCCGAGGAGCCAAGATCAATGACCCCGTGGTGTAGATGCACACCAGACCCAAGTCGCCTCGGACAGAGGAAGGACGGGAGAGGAGGAGCAGGTGAGACTCCTGACGGGGTAACCGACGATGGGGTGCCCGTAGATGTGGGTCCCTGTGGCGCGAGTCCAAAGGGCTGTGACACGGCCAGCCACGCGACACGGGGATGGAGGGGTCACACCCTTCCCATCCGTCCATTCGATAGGGGTGTGTGCATCTGGTGATGCAGCTCGGCTGTCTCCCGAGTGAGGCGGGTTCGATTCCCGTCACTCCTGCCAACACGCCGCAGGGGCGTGGTCTAGTTGGTTTAGGACACCTGGTTGTCGCCCAGGAGGTCGCGGGTTCGAGTCCCGTCGTCCCTGCCACAGTCATTTTCGGGGTGTAGCTCAGTCTGGAAGAGTACTCGGTTCGGATCCGAGAGGTCGCTGGTTCAAATCCAGTCGCCCCGACCAAGAACGCAAGGGGATGAGGCCGAAGTGGAGGAGGCGCTGGCCTGTCACGCCAGAGGAAGCGGGTTCAACTCCCGTCATTCCCGCCAAGAGACATTCGGGAAGTAGCTCAGTCTGGTAGAGCACTCGGCTGGGGGCCGAGCGGTCGCAGGTTCAAATCCTGTCTTCCCGACCAAGTTCTATCGCCGGATGAACGCCTGGACTGAACCCTGGCGAAGCCTGGTGCCTGGGGGTGGGGCCGTCAAGCCTACCTTTCCGCCCCCGCGAGGGTGCCAGTGGGGAACCTTGGAACGGTTCAGGTCAGTAGTCATTCAGGGGACGGGATGAAGTCCACGTAGTCGTAGCTCAGTCGGCAGAGCGTCGGGACGGCTTGACGGCTTTTTCAACCCGGAGGTCGTGGGTTCGACCCCCACCGATGACCGGGCCTCTCTCCCGAATCCTGTCTAAAACGGCGTCCTTCACGAGCATGTGGGTCCGTAGCTCAACTGGCAGAGTACCCGGCTCTTAACCGGGAAGTTGAGGGTTCGACTCCCTCCGGGCCTACCACATTTTCATTCATGGGTCGGTAGCACAACGGATAGTGCAGCAGGCTCTTACCCTGAAGGTTGAAGGTTCAAATCCTTCTCGGCCCACCATGAATTTGAAAGGGTGATTGCTTTTAGGAGCCGCCCTTGGTACACTCCCCGTATGAAGACTTGTGGAAAATGTGGGCGTTCCCTTCCTCTCAAGGAGTTCAACACCAACAAGAGCAAGAAGGACGGCTACCAGTCCATGTGCAAACGGTGCCAGGCGGAGTACCGCAAGTCCTGGTACAAGAAGAACAAGACATCCCATCGGAAGAACGTCGGAAAGAACAACGCTGCCCGAAGGGAGTTGTACACGCGCCGCATCGTGGCGTATCTTCTCGCTCATCCGTGTGTGGACTGTGGAGAGACAGACCCCCTCGTCCTTGATTTCGACCATGTGCGAGGTAAGAAGGTCATGGGTCTGTCAACCATCTACCATCGGCTACCTGCGTGGCACCGAGTCGAAGCGGAGCTTGCGAAATGCGAGGTCCGCTGTGCAAAATGCCATCGGCGGAAGTCGGCTATCGAGCGAGGCGACCTTCGGGTCAAGATTCTACAAGAAATGGGCCTCCCATGTTGAACTGGATCTTGGAAAACCACACCTTCGAGGAGAACCAACAGGGGCTCGAAGCCGCTATCACCAGGGCGGGGATGACCTACGAGATCGTGGACTACATCCCCTTCGGTGGAGGAGACTTCAGCCGCTTCGGACCCCAGGACTTCCTCTTTGGTAGCCTGGAGTTCTCGCTGCGGGTCATGAAGGACTCGCCCACCTGCAATGTGTTTCACACGGTAGAAGCCTACGAGTGCTCGTCCTACTACCCGGCCTTCAAGGGACTGCTGCTCAACGACGAATGCACCATGATTCCCTACCGGCAACTCCGGGATGACGCAGCCCATCTCTTCGAGAGGTTTGGGCGCGGGGAACATGAGTGTTTCTTCGTCCGGCCCAGCAGTGGGCTCAAGACCTTCACGGGCATCGTGATGTGCCGCAAGACGCTGGGGCAGGACATCGAGTTCATCGAGCGATACAGCGACATCCCACCGGACACGCTGATTGTCGTGGCCCCGGCCACGAACATCGCCCGTGAGTTCCGGTTCATCGTGAAGGGCCGGGAGGTCGTCACAGGGAGTCTCTACAAGGTCAAGAGCACCCTCAAGCACGAGGTCGTGGAGCCGGGCAATGAGGCGTTCCACATTGCCCGTGAGTTCTTGGACAAGACGGATTTCAGTCCTGACCCGATGTGGGTCTTGGACACCTGCCAGACCGAGAGCGGTGAGTGGAGAGTCCTCGAAGTTGGGTGTCTGTCCTGTGCTGGCCTCTACGCCTGTGACCTGAACAAAGTCGTCAGGGCGGTCGGAGAAGTCATCAATTCCTAAAAATCATGGGCCTGTAGCTCAGTTGGGAGAGCGCCGCCTCGACACGGCGGAGGTTCGCTGGTTCAAGCCCAGTCAGGCCCACCAAGTTCCGTCCTGCCGTCCAGCGAGGCGCGTTCACCCGCGACCCTGGATGGCCCCTGTGCCTCCGTGGTCTAATTGGAGAGGATGCCTGACTTCTAATCAGGACGGTGGGGGTTCGAGTCCCTCCGGGGGTGCCATAATCTGCCTATCCGGGGTACAGTGTAGGGCCAAGGAGGCGTCCATGTCCTACAACATCCCGCAGTCACTTCTCGATATGCTCCAGAGCGGGGCGCTCCCCTCTGCCATCAAGGTCGTGAGCAACGACCCCGCCGGAGGCGCTGGGGCCGGGGAGCCTGCTGACGGGACATGGGCCAATCCCTATCGGACAATCCAGGCTGCCGTAGATGCAATGGCTCCCGTGGATGGGGCTGACCAGAACACCTGGTTTGAGCAGATCTGGATCATGTCGGGCATCTACAACGAGGATGTCACAATCACCAAGTCGAAGATCATGCTCTTCTACACGGTGGGTGCTGCCCGTATCGGGGAGCAGGGTGATCCCAAGTCGGTCACCTGGGACAAGGACGCCCCCACCCAGATCACGGGGGCTCCTCCTGGGAATTACGTTCCGGCCTCCCTCATTGTTCTCCCGATGCCACAGGTAGGGAACACAGAGATCACGCTCTTCGATATCTCTGGGGATGTAATCATCGATGGAGACCCCGTTGACCGCTTCTGCTGGTTCCGGAATACCAACATCGGCGGAAACATCGTGGGCAAGGACGCAGGCCAGCCGACCGAGTGGGCTGGGCAGCTCGGCATGGCTCTTGTGCAGAGTCGATGTGATGCCATCCAGTTCGGACGCGAGGTAACCTACAAATGGTACTTCGAGAATAGCGAAATTGGTGATGGGGTCTTTGTCGGCGGGTCGGAGGTCGGGGGTGAGCGTCAACTCAACTTCGAGCGAACGGACGTGAGGCAGGGGACATTCACCCCGAATGGCCTTCCCATGCAGACGGCTTCCGTTTGGGCACCAGAGGCGTCCGACATGATCGCCATAGAGCAGAGCAGATTCGAGGGTGCCGTGACCGCCCGTGAGGGAGTCTATCAGGATTCTCTCTTGGGGGGCAGTGTGACTCTCCAGGACGCCCACTTCACCGACAGCGTGTTCGGGTTCTCGGTTACCGTGGCGGACGATGCCGACAAGATGCGCCGTTGCGAGTTCAACGGGAACGTCGATGTGCATGACATCACCTTGATCGAGGACTGTATCTTCCAGGCCAACTTCGAGAACGACTCCGGGAACCCCGATGTCAAGGGTTGCCTGTTCAGTGGTGGTGTGGACTTCGGGAGTGTGGGGCTTGTCCACGGATGCAGGTTCAACGATACGCTGGACGCCACCTCCGCAGAGGCATACTTCCTGGACTGCCGGGTGACAGGGGTGGTCACGTTCACGGTTCCTGGTAACTTCTACGTGGACTTGGCCACGAACTCGATGACGAAGCTCGCGGGGTCGGCGTTCCCCGCAGGGACGAATCTCCTCAACGACGCGGTCATCCCGTAGGGGGTCACGATGTCCTACAACATCCCGGCAGAGCTTGCAGACCTCATCACGGGAGCGCCCAACGAGCAGATGAAGGTCGTGGCCCCTGGCCCGGCTCCCGCAGGGACGCCCGAAGCGAATGGCTCCTGGGTCGCCCCATTCCGAACCATCACGGAGGCCATAGCTGCGCTCCCCGTGTATGACGCGGGTGATCCTACGACCTGGATTCAGACTCTCTGGGTCTATCCGGGGATCTACGACGAGTCCATCACCATTTCGACAGCGGGTGTATTCAACATCTACACGCTGGGTACGGTGTTTCTCGGAGACCCAAGCAGCATCGGGGGGCCTGGAGGGGATATCACGTTCAACGTGCCCAACGGCTCGGCTCCGCCTATCAACCAGTCCACCTTGAACATCAGGAGCTACGGCACTCCGGGGCCGCACCTTGGAGGAACCTCATTCAGCGGCATGTTCATTGCCGGGAATATCACATTCACGGGAGAACCCGCGTGGCCTCCGGCTCCTGGGGCCGACTACGGGCGCAAGCTCACCTTGGCAGAGTCCGTGGTTTTCGGGAGCATCGTCGGGGACACTGCCCCGTTGGGAAAGGTCATCCTGAACCTTGTGAATGCGGGACTCCAGGGGGATATCCTTCTCCCTCACGTTGACACCCCGTATGAGATCTACATCGCCACGGGCGGGTTCCTTTCCAACTACACATCCGACATCATCTGTGCCGCCCCCTACGAGGCAAACCGGAATCTGCCGGGTTGGTCAACACTGTCGGTCTTTGACTCCCGGATGTTGATCAACAGCATCGACGCCCCCGCCGCTGGTGGGGTGGTTTTGAACAACGCTATCATCTACGCAAAGGACTTCATTTCCATCGGAGAGATGGCACAGATAATTACGTCGTCGCTGGGCGGGGATGTCACCATCAACGAGGATGGGTCTTCCCGTTTCATGACCGCATCGTCATTCGTGGGCCGGGAGCCACCAGCCCTCCCTGGGACGTTGACCCTCGGTGGGGCGCTTTCCTTGAACATAGATTCGACGTCCAACGCGCTCATCAAGGCATACATCACCAAGGGTGAACTCGTGCTAGCTGGTCTTGGATATTTCACCGTATTCTCTGACCCAAATCCTCCGCCCTAGACTCCCTGCCTCCATAGCTCAGAGGATAGAGCACCCGCCTCCTAAGCGGATGGCCGCAGGTTCGACTCCTGCTGGGGGCACCAGATACACTCCACAGACCCAAGGAGGTCAATCATGACTCGGCTGAAACGCAGGGCTCGCGGTGACTTCTCCGTGGGTCTGTAGCAAAAGTTGGGTTGCTGCCGCCTTTTAAGCGGAGAGACGCAGGTTCGATTCCTGTCAGGCCCACCACGGGCCGGTAGCTCAGTTGGATTAGAGCATCTGACTTTTAATCAGGCGGTCGCGGGTTCGAGTCCCGCCCGGCTCACCACCTAGATATAACCTTGGGAATGTGATACCTTCTCTTTGGAGGTTCACATGGACATGAATCCCAAAGCAGTTGGGGAAAGGTCAGAGGGGCAGATTCTTGCCGCCTTTCTCCGGGCTGGGAAGGTTGTCCTCACCCCCTTCGGGGACAACCAGAGATACGACATGGTGTTGGACGAGGGAGGGAAGTTCACCCGAGTCCAGTGCAAGACTGCTCAGGTCTTTCCTGGATACATCCAGTTTCCCACCTGTTCAAACAACTGGAATACGAAGAAAACCCGGACTTACCGGGGCGAGGCTGACATCTTCGCAGTCTATGCCCCAGGACTCGATAAGGTCTATCTCGTTCCTGTGGATGAAGTTGGCGTCAAATGTGCGCGGCTGCGCCTGGAGGCAGCCCGGCAGGGTCAGAAGAAGAACATTCGATGGGCCTCTGATTACGAGTTCAAGGGATAGCTTCCAAGCGGGCGTAGCTCAACGGCTAGAGCATCGGCCTTCCAAGCCGAGGGTTGCGAGTTCGATTCTCGTCGCCCGCTCCACTAGGCTTATCCACCCCACCGAGAGAGTAGTCTAGGTGGAGGTGCAAGGGTGATCATCAACCCCTACGAGTCCACGTCGCTGGAAGCGGCGAAGCTCTGGATTGAGCATCAGCCCAAGGACAAGACGGTCGGGCTGACCTCGGGAACCTTCGACCTGTTCCACGACTTCCACCTGCGCTACCTGCTCCGATGTCGCCGGGAGTGCGACATCCTCATCGTCGGTGTGGACAGCGACAAGGCCGTCAGGAAGGTCAAGGGGCCGACCAGACCCCTCACGAGCGAGTTCCAGCGGGTGATGCTGCTGAACGCGAACAAGCTCGTCACCTTCGCCTACATCCAAGACGGCCTCTGGGACTTCACCAACGTCGCCACGGAGCTTCTCGGTGTCCGGGGCGGTAAGGTGTTTCGCAACGACGAGTTCGCCGGACGTGAGGACGAGGTGGCCACGGGCAAGCTCCCCCGCAGTGGGAAGAAGGCCGTCGAGGTCGTCATCATCCCGGACATCGATGAGCTTGCCTCCACGAGCGAGATCGTCAAGCGGGCGCACGACCTCTAGGAGGTAATCTGGATGGCTCTGACGCGAGTGATAGGACACGATGAGAATGGAACCAGGGTAGAGGAGTTTGTGCCCACTCTTTATGAGCTACTTCAAATTCTCCGAGAACGGCAAGCAGCAGGTCACCCCACTGAGGCGGTTGACAATCATGTGGGATTCCGCTTCGGGTTTTTCGATGTGGAGACCCGTGAGTTCTTCACCACCGGGCTTATGCGCGTGAAGGCGTTGTCCGACAAGGAGAACAAGAAACTGGATTGGCCAAGTGTCGGATTCACTTGGAAAGACCTCCTGCGTCTTATTCGGACCCCCGAAGGGCGCGCGGAGATTTTCAACCAGCCCTAGAGAGCCTATACCTCCGGCTCTGTAACGGAGGTGACCCATGAAATCCTGGGCCTTGGTTCTCGCACTTCTCTTGGTCGGATGCACTGACGACCCGCCTGCTGCTCCCGAGAAGGAAGCTGCGGCTGCGCCGGTCTGCACCAACGCCTGCACCGACTACACGAAGTACTGGGTCAAAGCCTGTCCCGCAGGTGAGCGGTGCATCGAGTTCCACAACTCCTGCACCTACGACGTGGGCGTGGCCTACCAGGTCGGCTGCAATGGCGACGGGACGAAGGGCGCTCCGCAGTGTGACTGCACGAAGCTGCCCCTCCTGGCCGCTGGCAAGAGCACCTTCTGGCACATCGTCAACGCCAACTACGCGCCCGGTTCCTGCACCCCCTGGAAGCCAGATTGCCTGACCGAAGGCTTCGAGGTCATGGCGCACAAGGACGCCCCGAACTGCACCGAGGGCACCCGCATCGAGTTCAGCGCGGGCAACGAGGGTGACACCTACGGCAAGTTCGACTCCTACAACCTCGACCTGGAGCTGGGCTTCTCGGTCCCGGTCAAGTTCGCACCGGACCTGACGTGTGCGGTTGACCATGCGAATCACGACTGCCGCCCGCTCTGGTGCGGCGATGAGAAGTGCCCGGACGCCTACGCCAACCCCACGCAGGGTGGCTGCAAGGATGGCAGAAGCCCCCAGGGCGGCTGTCAGGACACGTTCAACAAGGCGGTGGGCTACAAGGTCGAGTTCTGTCCCACAGGCTGTGACGCGGCTTCCTGCCCGTCCTGTGAGGATGCCACAGCCTGTCCCTAGTTCTTCGCTCCCGTAGCTCAGCGGTTTAGAGCACGCGCCTGATAAGCGCGGGGTCGGTGGTTCAATTCCACTCGGGAGTACCAAGTCATCTATTGTCCCGAAGCTCAACTGGTGGAGCGTCCGGCTGATATCCGGGAGGTTGGGGGTTCGAGTCCCCTCGGGACAACCACATTCACTATCGGGGCCAAGCAAGGCGACTCTTGCAGGGGCTGGTGAGGCCCTCTCATCGGCAGGAGTTGGATGGTTCGCAGCCATCCCCCCGAGACCACTTGTTGCGGGGTAGGGAAGTCTGGTCATCCCGCTAGGCTCATAACCTGGAGATCGCGGGTTCAAATCCCGCCCCCGCTACCATCATCTGTGCGGAGAGGCTGTTGGTCTTGCCGCCCCGGCCTCATGAGCCGGGCCACGCGGGTTCGATTCCCGCCTCCGCCTCCAGCACATGTGGGGCTGTAGCTCAGTTGGGAGAGCATCTGGATGGCATCCAGAGGGTCAGGGGTTCGAGTCCCCTCAGCTCCACCAGTTCGCGGTCGAGGACTGCGGTGTCGTTTCAGAAGAGATAGCTCAAATGGTTGAGCGTCGGCCTTATCAAGCCGAAGGTTGCGGGTTCGAGACCCGTTTTCTTCACCTGTACGCGACACACACCTTGCCTCGACCCGTTGCGAGTGTAGCTCAGTTGGCAGAGCATCTGGTTCCCATCCAGAAGGTCGCCGGTTCGATCCCGGTCACTCGCTCCAAGTAAATCAGATGGACACGGGCCTGTCGGGCTGTGTCCTCCTACCCTGGCGGGCGCGGGCCTTCCTGGGTTCTGGGGGTGCAGTTCTGGAACGGCCCTCTCCATCTTGTTCTCGGTGGGCACGGGACGCCGCCGACAAGGACTTGGTGTAATGGACAACACGCCGGGTGAGGCCCGGAGATGCGGGTTCGATTCCCGTAGCCCTACTGACAGTCGGCAACACCGTCTCTCCCCACCATCTGTGGATGTAGCTCAACTGGAAGAGTACTGCCTTGCCAGGGCAGGGGTTGCGGGATCATACCCCGTCATCCACACCAGCTTTACCTGTGAACCTTCAAGTGCTATACTCCTTGTGGAGATTGGAGGTTCATTTTGCGCGGAAAGTCTAATCCTAAATTGAAGGCGGAGTGCATTCGGCTCCGAGTTGAGGAAGGCTTGTCTCTGCGAGAAATCCACCAACGGACAGGGGCCTCGAAAGGTTCTCTGAGTGGATGGCTCAAGCCCCATCCTTTGACAAAGAGTGAGCAGGCAGCCAAGCGTAAGGAAAATCAACGAGGGGGGCACCCCAAAAAGTCACGCGGGGCAGAGTCCCCTCTTTATCGGATGATGAACCCCAATGCCTCGCGCCTTCAGAAGGCGAAGATCGCTGAGGCAGCCGTCTTGTTTAGGATGACCGTCTGTGGGTTCAATGTCTTTGGGTCGCCTTTCGATGGAGACAAGGCCGACTGGGTAGTGGAGATTCCAGAGACAGGTCGAATCTTGAAGGTGCAGGTCAAGTGGGCACATGCCTCGGGGAAGGGTCTTCCCTCTGTGTCTCTCAAGTGTGTCCAAGGCCACAACAAGGCGGTTCGATACCAGAAGGCAGACTTCGACTTCATCGTCGGGTATGACCTCTACGCGGACACCTGTTATGTGTGGTCATCCGAGGAAGTGGCTCACCTGAAAAGGTGCGTGGCGGTTAGCCCGTCCGCAGCCGAGGGGTGGGACAAGATGCGGACGTAGCTCAGCCGGTAGAGCACCTGCTTGCCAAGCAGGAGGTCGCCAGTTCGATCCTGGTCGTCCGCTCCAACAATCAATCCGTGGGGCTATAGCTCAGTTGGGAGAGCGCCTGCTTTGCAAGCAGGGGGTCGCCGGTTCGATCCCGGCTAGCTCCACCACGGACACATAGATGGGGCTGTAGCTCAGTTGGGAGAGCGCGGCGTTCGCAATGCCGAGGTCAGGGGTTCGATTCCCCTCAGCTCCACCAGTCGTCAAATCTGGCGGTCGTCAAAGTTGACGACCTGCCCAGTGGGGGTGTCGTTCAACGGTAGGACACAGGCCTTTGATTCCTGAGATGATGGGTTCAATTCCCTCCGCCCCTGCCAACTTCGGGAGGAGGCCAGAAATGGCACAGCGACTCACAGAGATGGTGAAGTCAGGGAAGAAGGTTCGCTTCGCGTTCTACTGCGACAGCAACCTCTGGTACCGCACCGAATGCGGGTTCGAGTTCCCGGTTCCCATCGATGACGTGGGGACCGCGACCTTTCTGGCCGAGGACAAGGCTCTTCTGTTCATGCGCTACATCAGGAAGCACCTGAAGCTGGAGCAGGAAGGCATCGAGGCTCGTCAGAGCGTGGACACGAATGCGGGTGTGACCTAACAGGCAACGGAACCGGAAAACCAAGGTGAAACCGGAAACCTCGTGATTGAGGGGCCAGGGTGCTACCGGAAGGTAAAAAGCTGCGTTGTGGCGTTCCCGGACGGGGCACGGTCTCTAGGCTTCAGAAGCACCGGGTTGGGGCCGCTGTCAGTAATGGCAGGGGTTGGGGAACCTCATCCCCCCACAGGGAAGCGTGAGTCCCGATAAGAGACGTTCTGGTCTTGTGGGTTCGACTCCCACCACCCGCACCATCCGCTGGGGCATAGCCAAGTCTGGTAAGGCAGCAGGCTCTGACCCTGTGATCGGGGGTTCAAATCCCTCTGCCCCAGCCAATTTTTCGTCTATGGTCACCCTGGAGTAGAGACAAGGAGGTGTCTGATGTCTCAACTCCGCGAGGCCCTCATCAAGCTGGCAGGGGAAGTGCCCGAGACCAGGAAGCATCTGGTGCCCCTGCTCAAGAAGACCGCGAAGATGTTCGATACCATCGAGATCCGCGACAAGGATGCCGGGGTGTTGGTCAAGGTCGGCCTGGTCAACGACGGCACCTGGACGGTCTTCATGTGGGATGAGAACTCCCGCCGCCCAGGGTCGAGCCGGGGTGACTCCGAACTGGTTGACAAGGGGAGGGGCTTGTTCAAGAGCCGGAAGATCCAGTTCCCGCGTCACATCATGAAGGGGATCCACGAGGCCCAGAAGGAACTGGGTGGCGTGTAGCTCCTGCCCTCTCCTGATTTCTACTGAGGCATCGTCTAATGGCAGGACGCCGGGTTCTGGCCCCGGAAGTTGAGGTTCGAGTCCTCATGCCTCAGCCAATCGCTATGTAGCTCAGAGGCAGAGCAAGTGGCTCATATCCACTGTGTCGGGGGTTCGAGTCCCTCCATAGCGACCAAGGAACATGACAGCGTAGCCAAGCGGTAAGGCTAGGGGCTGCAACCCCCTGATCGTCGGTTCAAATCCGACCGCTGTCTCCAACTTCGTGACCCCCTGCGAACGGCTTTAGTGAGGTAGGGCCACCACGCTGGGGACAAGCCTCGCCACCCAGGACTCGCCAGCGGAGCACCGGGAACGGGGCAGGGGGTCGCTTACTTTTCCTTCTCATAGAGTAGTCTCGGTGGACACCTGTTCTTCCACTGACGCCGCAGCCCGCCAGGTTGCGCGAGGTTGCTAAGAACAGGTGAGGCATGGAGCCTCGGGAGGAAAAAGAGCCATGCGAATCCTGAACACCGAGATCCGAGGAGAGTCCGTCAGCGGCCTGGGAACCTGCATCTGGATGCCCGACTTCAAGCTGGTCTTCGACATGGGGGTATGCCCCCGCGAGGCCCAGCGCATCCGAACGGTGCTCATCACGCACGGACACGTTGACCACATGGCGGGCATCGTCCGGCACGCCTTCACCCGAAACATGATGGGGATGAAGCCCTCCCGCTTCATCGTGCCGCCTCACCTGGTCAAGCCCATCCACCAGATGTTCGCCCTGTGGGAACCTCTCCAGCACGGCGGCTTCAAGTGCGACGTGCTCCCCCTGGCTCCGGGCGACGAAGAGATGAAGCTCGGTAAGGGGCTGTCGGTGGCGGCGTTCCCGACTGACCACACGGTTCCGTCGCAGGGCTACGCCATCTTCCGGGCGAAGAGAAAGCTCAAGCCCGAGTTCGCAGACCTGCCTGGCAAGGAGATCGGACGGCTCCGGCAGGAGGAGGGCGTCGAGGTCACGGATGAGGTCAAGACCCTGGAGGTCGTGTACACGGGGGACACCCGTATCAGCACCCTTGACCGGATCTCCGGCATCCGGAAGGCCCGCATCCTTATCACCGAGGCGACCTTCCTGACCAACGAGCACACCGGGGAGTTCGCGGAGAGCCGGGGCCACACGCACCTGCTCCAGATCGGGGTGCGGGAGCATCTGTTGGCCCAGGTCGAGGCGCTGGTCTTGACCCATTTCTCCGACCGCTACAAGCAGAAGGACATCCCCGAGGCCATGAAGGGACTCGACCCCGACCTGGCCGACAAGACCTTCGCCCTCGCGGACGGGCTGGCCCCGTAAGCTGAACGGTCACAGCGGCGGTCTTATAAACCGTGCCGGAGACGTAGGGGCTCCACCGAGGGTTCGACTCCCTCCGGGGCTACCATCCCATCCGAGATAGGGTAGTATAGGGCATGAGCACTTACATCATCGGTGCAGACGAGGTTGGGCGAGGCCCCCTGGCCGGTGGGTGCTACGTCTGTGCTGTGATGGCCCCCGCCGATATGGCCCCCATCGAGGGCGTGACGGACAGCAAGAAGCTGACCCCCAGGAAGCGTGAGAGGCTCCACAAGGCGATAACTGAACATCCGGGCCTCCACCATCGGGTCAGCATCCGAACGGCTGCCAGGGTGGACGAGGTGGGCATCAACCCCGCCCTCTTGGAGTGCTTCTGGGAGGCCATCGAGGGTCTGCTAGCTCTCGATCTCCCGGTCGAAGCTGTCCGCATCGACGGCAAGCCCATCGGGGTGGACTTCCGGCCCATCCCGACCGAGTTCATCGTCAAGGGTGACGCGAAGGACTGGATCATCGGGGCTGCGAGCATCGTGGCCAAGGTCGAGCGAGATGCCTACATGGTGCAGATGGCCAAGCAGTATCCCCAGTACGGCTGGGAGGGCAACAAGGGCTACGGGTCGAAGGGCCACATCGAGGCCATCCGGGAACACGGGTTGACGCCTCTGCACCGGGCGACCTTCTGCCGGAACTTCACGAAACACGATGACATTGGAGACATCCTCGACCTGTTCGGGGAGTAGATATCGGGGTGTGGCGCATCCTGGTAGCGCGTCGGTCTGGGGGACCGAAGGTCGCTGGTTCGAGTCCAGTCACCCCGACCAATCTTCGGGCCTGTAACTCAGTGGGAGAGTGCTACCTTCACACGGTAGAAGTCGCTGGTTC